>JGI12316J15310_10000095_pt3 | contig 236686 bp, 170 predicted proteins | sample MarCyaLeptolynsp_FD_15310 | JGI IMG/M metagenome (IMG submission 15310)
TTCTTTTATGGCCTCTGTTACCTGAGATTCTGATGCCATTACAGATACCATCTCACCACCGGAGGGTAACTGTTGCATCAACTTTCCTCGCATAGCTATTAGTTTGAGACCGTCTTCTAGGCTAAATACTCCGGCAATGCAAGCTGCTACATATTCTCCGACGCTGTGACCCATGATTACATTGGGTTTGATTCCCCAGGATTCCCATAATTTCGCTAGGGCATATTCTATGGCAAATATCGTGGGTTGGGTATAACCTGTTTGGTCTAATAAAGAAACAGTTAACTTTTGTGCATCTTTAGGATAGATGATTTCCAATATAGATGTTTCCAGATAGGGTTGGAGAATTTGGTCACATTCCTCTAAAGCTTGACGGAAAGTCGGTGCTTCTTCATACAGTTGCCTTCCCATATTCACATACTGAGAACCTTGACCTGTGAATAGGAATACTATTTTCGGACTTTCACTACTATAATTTAGTTTTCCTGAAAATACTCCTACTAATTCTTCCTTAGTTTTCTGCAGTTTCTCTATTAATTCTTGTGGCTCAGAAGCAATAACCCCTAGTCGATGATGAAAATGCGCTCGGCCTGTATTAGCTGTATAACATAAATCTGCTAGTGCTAACTCTGGATTAGTTTCTAAATAACTTTGATAACTACTGGCTAACTCATCCAGAGCCTTTTCCGTCTTGGCCGACAGAGTTAACAAATGCAATGGACGTTCTAGATATTCTTCATTTCTAACTTCTAACTTCTGACTTCTGACTTCAGTCGGAGCTTCTTCTAAAACTATATGAGCATTGGTGCCACTAATAGCAAAAGAACTAACTCCTGCGACTCTTTTTTCCCCTGATGACACCCAAGGAGTCAGTTGAGTCGGTACTTTTAAAGGTATATTTTCCCAATCAATATAAGGGTTAGGATTAGCAAAATGCAGATGAGGTGCAATTTCTTGATGTTGCAATTGCAAAACCGTCTTAATCACACCTGCTATTCCTGCTGCTGCTTCCAGATGACCGATATTCGTCTTGACTGAAGCAATGTTCAATGCATTTTCCTGTTCACGCCCTTCCTCAAACACCCTCGCCAAAGCTCTCACTTCCATGGGATCTCCCAGAGCAGTTCCTGTACCATGAGCTTCGACATAACTCACTTGTAACGGTTCTACCTTGGCTGCTTTGAGAGCTTTCTGAATCAGTTGTTCCTGAGCCAGTTTATTCGGTACTGTAATTCCGCTACTCGGCCCATCATGGTTAACCGCTGAACCTCGAATTACTGCTGATATCCTGTCTCCATCTTTGAGTGCATCTGACAAACGCTTCAGTACCACCATGCCACATCCCTCTCCCCTGCCATAACCATCCGCAGCAGCATCAAACGTTTTACACTTGCCATCAGGTGCTAGAGCCTTTAATCTTGATAGTCCGGTTGTCACTTCAGGAGAGAGAATGAGTTGGACTCCTCCAGCTAAGGCCAAATTGGACTCACCCTGACGCAGACTCTGACAAGCTTCATGGATAGCTACTAGAGATGATGAACAAGCTGTATCTATTGCTATTGATGGGCCTTGCAATCCTAAAAAGTAAGATAACCTACCTACTGCAAAACAAAACAAATTTCCTGTAGCGTCGTAAGGGCTAATATCTTCTACTTGGCGCCAACTCAAATTAGCGTAATCATTTTGACCAATGCCCAGAAACACTCCTGTCTGAGTGTTTTCTAATTTTTGGGGGTTAATACCAGCTCTTTCTAGGGCTTCCCAAGTTACTTCTAAAATAAAGCGTTGCTGTGGGTCAAGGCTATGAGCTTCCCGCTCGGAGATTCCAAAAAATTGTGGGTCGAACTGATCTACTTGGTCTACTAATGCTGCGTGACGGATATACATTTTCCCTGGGTTATCAGGGTTAGGGTCGTAGTAATAATCTAGATCCCAACGTTCTAGCGGAATCTCTGTAATGGAGTCTTTTCCATTGGATAACAATTCCCAAAAGCTTTCTGGTGTGTTGGCATTTCCGGGAAATCTACAGCCTATACCGATGATAGCGATTGCTTCACTCCTTGAACGCTCCATCATCAATTTGGTTTCTGTTTCTTCAGAGGATGGGTCAATTTCTGTTGTCTTCCATCCCATTAATTCCTCTATATATAAAGATAATTTGGCAATGGTTGGATATTCGATAGCTATTGTTTCAGGCAAGTTGGTTCCTAGTTGATTTTGCAGTCGATTTTTCAGTTCCACTGTCATCAAAGAGTCCATTCCCATTTCCATCAAGCCTACATTGACTTCTGGTAATTTAGATGAACTGAAACCTAGTACCTGAGATACCTGCCTCCGAATGTATTCGGTTAAAATTTCTTGACGTTTCTCATTTGATGCTGCCTCTAATTTGGCTAAAAATTCGCCTTTGACTTTTTGTTTCCGTGTATGTTGTTCAAACCATTCCTCTTGCTGTAATAATTCTCGTAGTAATGAATTGATTTTGATACCACTCCAACTTTCTGCCAATACCTGCCACTGTATACCTGCTACGCCTACCTGAGCTGTAGCCGATTTCTTGGTTAACAGTAAATCTAAGGCAGACATTCCTTCTTTGGGGGCGATTTCAGTTATCCCACTGTTCTGCATCCTATTTTGATGCTCCACTGCTAAACGAGCAGCCATGCCCTCAGATGCCCATGCTCCCCAATTAATGGCTAGTCCTGATAATCCTTGGCTGCGACGATAACTAGCTAAGGCATCCATAAAGGCGTTGGCAGCAGCATAGTTTCCTTGACCAAGGGACCCTAACATCGAAGCTATTGAAGAGAAACAGACAAAGAAATCTAATGGCAGATTTTGGGTTAATGTATGTAAGTGCCAAGTTCCTATTAGCTTGGGTGACATGACTTGGGGAAAACGCTCCCAATTCATTTGTTGTATGGTTCCATCATCTAGCACTCCGGCTGCATGAATTATGCCTTTAAGTGTAGGCATTGATGTCTGAATTTGTTGCAAAATTTTGGCTATATCTGCTTCAACAGAAACATCCCCTAACAACACTCTCACTTGGCATCCTGTTTCTTCTAATTGTTTTATAGATTCAGTGACTTTTTCTGTTGGAGGGCGACGTCCAGTTAAAACAATGTTTTTCGCTCCTTTTTCCACCAACCATTGGGCAGTATGTAATCCTAACGCTCCTAACCCTCCTGTGATTAGGTAACTACCATCTGATGATAAGGATAGGGATTCAGGAAATTCTTGAGGTTCTTGCCTGGCTAGACGAGCTACATAGGTATTTTCTCCCCGTAAGGCTAGATTATCTTCTTCTTGTTGATTAACTAATAATTGCCACAGCATTTCTACTTCGTCTCCTGCTGCAGTTTGTGGGTCTAGATCTACTAATCCTCCCCATAATTGGGGATGCTCTAGGGATACTACTCTACCTAATCCCCACAAGGGTGAGGTTGCTAGTCCTGTGATTTTATTTTCTGTGTTAGATAATACTGGCTGAGATCCACGGGTTACTAGCCATAGTTGGGGAGTGCTGTTGTTTTTGAGTAAAGTCTGTAACAAGTGTACTACGCTGCCACATCCCCATATTTGGCTGGCTTCTAAAGTTGCAACGGTTAAGTCTTTTGATGGAGGAGCGTCTAAACTCCACAAATGAATTAACTTCGTAATGGGAGTTTCACTACTTTCTTGAATGTCTTGATAAAGTTGTTCAAATTCTTGGGGAGTATGAGGGTTTAGTTGATAAGTATTTGCTGTTGGTTTTTGATAGTTCTCGCCTCGATAAACTAAGCTGTATTGATGACCCTGTTGTTGTAATTTTTGAGCTAGTTTTTCGGCTACTCCTGTGGTATCGGCTAAGATTAACCAATGAGTTGGTTCAATGTTTGTGTTTGAGTTGCTTTGAGCTAAAGGTTTCCACTGAATTTCGTAGAACCAATTTTTGATGGTTGCGGCTGTTAGTTGTTTTTGATGCTGTTGGGCTAATATGTCTAATATTTCTGGTAAGAGTTTCAGTTTTTCTGATGAAAGCTTGCCTGTTGTTTCTAGTTGTTGAGTGAGGGTTTCTGTGTTTCCTTGGGTGAGTAGTTGGAAAATGGGAGTCTGATTAATATTGTCTGTGTTTTGATGTTGTTTCTGTTTATTTTCTGTTGTTTCTACCCAATAACGTTCTCGTTGGAATGGATATGTGGGTAATGCTATTTTCTGACGATTATAATCAGAATCAAACCCTGACCAATCTATTTTTACTCCTTTTACATATAATTGTCCTAAGCTGTAGAGCATTTGTTGCCATTCATCCACTCCTGGACGTAATGATGGCAACCATTCTCCCACGCCTTCTGTTACACATTGCCTTCCCATTCCTAACAATATCGGTTTAGAGCCTATCTCCAGGAGTGTTTCATATTCTTGCTCTTCTAGAGTTTTCATACTCTGAGCAAATCTTACTGGTTGACGCACATGACCCACCCAATATTCAGCAGCGGTTATTTCTGCACCTACTTCAGTACCTGTCACATTTGATATTAGTGGTATTTTTGGTTGATTATAGGTGACCTGTTTAGCCACTGCTTCAAATTCTGTTAACATTGGTTCCATCAATGGGGAATGGAAAGCATGGGATACTTGTAATTGTTTAGTTTTAACTCCTTCTAATTCAAAGAAATTACAAATCTTTGTTATAGCCCCACTCTCACCAGAAATTACTATACTTTCTGGTCCATTAACCGCTGCTATTGTTACTTGGGAAGTATATTCTTTTATGGCCTCTGTTACCTGAGATTCTGATGCCATTACCGATACCATCTCACCACCGGAGGGTAACTTTTGCATCAACTGTCCTCGCATAGCTATTAGTTTGAGGCCATCTTCTAGGCTAAATACTCCGGCAATGCAAGCGGCTACATATTCTCCGACGCTATGACCCATGACTACATTGGGTTTGATTCCCCATGATTCCCATAATTTAACTAGGGCGTATTCTATAGCAAACAAAGCAGGTTGGGTATAAGCTGTTTGGTCTAATAAAGAGGAACTGAAATCTTCTGCATCTTTAGGGTAGATGATTTCTAATAGAGGTACTTCCAGATAGGGTTGGAGAATTTGAGCACATTCCTCTAAAGCTTGACGGAAAGTTGGTGCTTTTTCATAGAGTTGTCTTCCCATGTTTATATATTGGGAACCTTGACCTGTAAATAGGAATGCTATTTTGGGACTTTCACTATTTGGTTGTCCTGAAAATACTCCTACTAATTCTGACTGAGTTTTCCACCCTAGCAGTTTCTCTATTAATTCTGTCTGTTCAGAAGCAATTACCTCTAGTCGATGATTAAACTGAGCGCGTCCAGTGTTAGCCGTATAACATACATCTGCTAGTTCTAATTCGGGATTATTTTCTAGATAATTTTGATAATTACTGACTAAATCTTCTAAAGCCTTTTCTGTTTTGGCTGACAGAGTTAATAGATGAACTGGACGTTCAACAACATTCTGACTTTTAACTTGAATTGGTGCTTCTTCCAACACAACATGAGCATTAACACCTCCAAACCCAAATGAGCTGACACCTACTCTTCGGGGAATTACCTCTCCTGTGTCTGTCTCGAATTGCTCCCATTGTTGAGTTTCACTAACTATGTAAAATGGACTATCTTTTAATTTTATGCGGGGGTTTAATTGCTGAAAGTTGACAATTTTTGGCAATTTTTTGTGCTTTATTGCTAACAAAACTTTGATTACTCCAGCAATTCCTGCTGCTGCTTCTAAATGCCCCACATTTGTTTTGACTGCTCCCAAACCACAATAATATTTTTCCGTTAATGGTACTTCATATTGTTGATGCAATTGTTTAAAACTACGTTTGAGACCATTTATTTCAATAGGGTCTCCCAAAGGTGTTCCTGTACCATGAGTTTCTATATAAGAAACTGTATTAGGGGCAATATTTGCTTTTGTATAGGCAGTTCGCAATACCTGAGCTTGAGCATAAATATTTGGAGAGGTTAATGTTCTGGCTTGGCCTCCATGATTAACAGCACTTCCTTTAATTACACCGTATATTCTGTCTCCATCTAAGAGCGCTTTGGCTAAAGGTTTTAATAAGACTACTCCTGCTCCTTCTCCCCTAACATAACCATCTGCAGAGCTGTCAAAGGTTTGACATTGTCCATTTGGAGATAACATTCCTAGTTGACTAAAGGATATATAACTGGTAGGTGTACATAAAACACTTATTCCACCGACCAGTGCCATTTCACATTCTTTTTCTTTAATAGAATTGACTGCTTGATGAATTGCTACTAAGGAGCTTGAGCAGGCTGTATCTACAGGGATACTGGGACCGTGAAAGTTGAAGTAGTAGGATATTCTATTGGGAATGATGCAGGTATAACTTCCTGTAGCGGTATGCCCTTCAATGTTTTCATTCTGGTGTTGCAACTGATCATAGTCGTAGTTACAAGCACCAATAAATACTCCTACTTTACTTCCTGACAGTTCTAATGGTAAATAACCTGCATCCTCCATACAAGACCAACTCAACTCCAGCATGATTCTCTGTTGAGGGTCCATTCTTGTTGCTTCTCTGGGGGCGATACCGAAGAATTGGGCATCAAACTGGTCTATACCTTCTATTAATCCTGCCCATTTACTAATACTTTTATTAGGTGTTTCAGGGTTAGGAGAATAATATTTTTCTACGTCCCATCTCTGGGGAGGAATTTCACTAATACTATTTATTCCTTGTTCGAGATTTTGCCAATACTGGTTGTAGTCATTGGCTCCAGGAAACCGGCAAGCCATACCTATAATTGCTATCTCATTATCTAGATCTTCTTCTATTTTTAATTTTACCTGCTGATTCTTTTCAACTTCTACACCATCAAAACGTTGACGATGATGAATATCGTATTCTATCAGAACACCACAACCTTGATTTTCTATATCTGTGGGGCGATAACCAGGAAGAACTTTTTGAATTTTAGCCCCATGAATCTGATGAAAGCGCAAAATCTGGTCTACCAATAGCCCTGAATCATTTTTTTTGTGGATATATTCTGCCATTGGCATTGGGGAATAGTCTGAATAATTACAACAACGAGTCACTCCCACAACCCTTTCCACACAACCCATGACAGCACAATACTGAAGCATCCATTCTCCAAATAATACATCTGAAATCTGCAACAGCATAGGAGTATAAGAAGCAGTAACTCCAGTAATTAGTATTTTCTCTACTATAAATTTACCAACAGCACTCAAGCATAAATTATTTTCATCATCAGTCGATTGTTGGCTGTGTTGTTGGACCTGTATTAAACTTTTCTCAGCCCATCCTTTAGCCATAAACAATGTTGATAACTCTTCTCGTATATGAGGACTCACACCAGAGAATAAAGGCCTTTCTTTTCCTAGTAAATATGACTCTATAGGTAGGTTATATAATTCTAATATTTCTTCAGGAATCGAATAGTATGATTGAGAATTATCCGTGAGGAAGTATTCATTAACCTCATTTTTTAACAGCCAACTTAGAGATTGCATCATTCTTAATGCCACTTGCAAATTACCAGTATTTGCCTCTAAAGTATTAGCTATTTGTTGATGGGTCATTGTTTTTTGTTTTATCAGGTCAAATAATCCCTTATCTTTACAAGCTAAAATTAAAGGAATAGAAACAAAGCCTTGTTCATAACGGTTAATTAAATCTAACATTTTATTTTACCCTCTTCTTGATTATTTAGATTTTTTTAGAAATTGTTTTTTAAAACTAGACATTATAAGGGTTTTAATTTATTTTTTTCAGATATCTTGTTATTTTTATTCGAGACATATATTTAGAAAAAACATGGCAGCAAGCAGTGATGTTACTCACATACCATAAATTTTCTAGTTATTGGTATTTCGTTCGCTTGTTAAACCGACTGTGGTGATCTCAAGCATTTTTTAAGAATAATCACTTTGGGATTTAGTCTTAGAAATTTTTATTATACATAATCCGGTTACTCTTGCAACAATACATATTTTAAATTAAAATTTTTTTTGCGCATAAATAATAAAAAATTATGTTTCGTTAAATCGGTTAGGTCCAGGGAAAATTTTTAGTCTTTATCATCAAGTTATTCCCCATATTAGTAACAGCTTATACAGTTTCCACCATTGCTAAGAAGCTTGAAGGTGAAGACAAGGGAAACATCGCCAATTCCCAAACAACAAACAACCAACAACCAACAACCAATAACTAATATGGCTACACAATCTCCTCCGATTGTTTATATACAATCACCCAAAGATGTTTTATTTAGTGAAATTGACTCTAGTAACCCAAGTTGCGGGTTATGGGCTGCGGGTGCTTGCGGCACGATTAGACTTAGGAAACAGACAAATAATCGCACTAAACACTGTCTCAATATAATGTCTTGTCCCTTGTTTTACATATTTATTCCATAGTTCATCTTGACGCTTTGAGTTCTTTCCTATTTGATGAAATAAGTCGTTCAGCAGCATTCCTATTCCATGTAGTCGTCGATTAAATCGTGACGACGATAACATCTTTGATTATTTCTTTAACATTTTCCCCTCTTTTTTTCATTCTGGAGGGGATTTTATTACGAAAGTCGTGATCAGCTTCGCTGATGCTCAAAGCGATCACTTTCCAAAAAAGAGCAATAAACCATCAGGGTTCGCGATCGCTTTCCAAAAAAGAGTAAAGAGGGAGGTGATTATGGGTGAACGAAATTTTGGTTGGGATTTCAATTCTCCGCGTCCCCGCGTCCCCGCGTCCCCGCGTCTGGTGTGTCTAATTTTTGTTGCCCCAACTCTTTTTTCGCTCACCCGGTGATTATGACATCCGGCGTATCCAATTCACCCCCTCCAGATGGGCGACCAGTAGAAGCAGAGTTGGCAGGAATTCCTGTGGCTGACACGGGGAAATTGCTGGGGATTTGATTAGTCTGCGCTTGGGTTCTACTAACATGGAAGCTGACTGCTGTACAGTTTTGGTTGAAAAAGTCAGTTTCCCTGCTGCCTACTCCCCACTCCCTGTTGCGTGGTTTCTCGAGAGCGTACCACCTCCAATGAAGGGAAAAAACAAGCCAAATCTTCTACATCCGTATTAGGAGTGAACAAAATGTCTACATTTATAGAAGTTTTAAACAAAAAGTATTTCGATTCTCAACTTTCACCGACTACTGTTTCTTTACTGGCAAAGTTACCCTTACACAACCTAGAGTTACAAAAATTGTTGGAGCGGTTGTGTAAACTAATGAAAAATTCCAATTTCTTAGGTAAAGATTTTTCACACGGTCTTGCGTGGGAAATAAGTACAGCTCTTCCCAAAATTATTGTGGGAACATGGGGAGGTAATGTTCCTTCAATAACATTCGCTGGTCGTCATCGAAAAATCGATGAATACATACAGCTAAAATTACACGATCAGCTAACAACTCAGAAAACACTTATTGATTTGGGATGTGGTTTTCCTCCATTAACAACTCTAGAAACAGCAAAATGTTTTCAAAATTGGCAAATTTTCGGTGTAGACCCTTTATTTCCCGAATATATAGTATACGATACTAATGGAGATTATGCTTTTTTCAACCAGGATAAGGCAATTCAATACTTTCAGTCTGGAGAAGTTGTCCAAGATAGATGGGAAAAAATGTGGGAAAATTTAGCAGAGACTAGATCTTACTTTTCTGGACTTTTGGAAGAACTTATCAGAGAACTCCCAGTAAACGATATTTTGGCAGCAACTACAGTTACAAAAAACAATACAAAGCTGATTAAAAATCCAATCAAAAGTTATGCAACACAACAACTTTCCTTCCTGTGTGAAGCAGTAGGAAAGGGAGACTTGGATATTCCCAAGGCGGATGTAATCCGATGTTTTAATGTACTGTTGTACTTTGATAGAGCCTTTCGAAATAGAATACTGAAGTGGGCTGCGGATAATCTAAAAGCTGATGGTATATTTATCTGTGGCAGTAATGCTTTAGGAAACTTATCTAAATACACCATATATATCAAAGAAGGGGAAAATTTAGTAGAGAAAGAGTTTGCATTTAGTATTGATAATCTTAGACCTCTAATGATGATAACTTGGTTAACCTTACATGATGATGATTATGAAACTTGCTTTGTTGTGGATGCTATCAAAGTAATCCGTGCTAACGATGAATTTTGTCAAGATTTTGACTTAGCTTTAGATACAATACAAGCCGAATTGGGTGTGTGTCCTCGGGGAGAAGATGGTTGTTTAGGTGGAGTAGATCCTGGGATGTTTCCTGTAATTCAAGAAAAATCATTAGAAATAGAAAATCGTTTAGTTCAAGCAGGTTATGTTGATAAAGCCATCTCTGTGTTACAGGAAGCAGGTTATCATGGCTCGCGTAACCTTATTGGTCATATTGCAATCACTCCTAAAAATCCTGAAATTATTAGATCGAAAGAATAGTAATAAGCTGTTCTGCAAATACTAAATTCTTCATTCTAAATTCTTCACCACCTGGGGATTGAGACAAATCCAGTTATCAATATCTCTAAGTACCTGATGGGGGATCTCCCAGGGGAACAAATGAGCCGTATTAGGATAACAATGCCACTGACTATCCTGAAGATATTGAGCTGTTTCTTGACTCGATTCAGCCGTGATGTGTCGGTCAACTGCTCCTGCCAATACCAAGCTGGGACATTGAATTTTATGTAAGTCTCCCAACCGATTGTACCGAGCTTTGAGAGCTTTGTTGAGTGACCTGGTAGCAGCACCAGAGGTTTGCAAATAAGCTGACATGGCTTCCGAAGCAAGATAGTTGTAAGTACTGGGGGTATGTTGTTGGATAAGGTGGCGATAAAGCGATCGCTTACCAAATGTTTCAATATTCCACTCTAACCCTGGTTGTAGCCAATTGAAGATCGAAGCGATTCCAGTGTAGAAGTTATCTTGCCAACTGATGGGAGGATGGTTGCTGCGAGGACGAGCTGCTGTGGCAACTAAAACTAAGCCAGAGACTCGTTCTGGTAACCTCAAGGCTAACTCCATCGCCAGAATCCCACCTAATGACCAACCTAGCACCAAACAAAGGTTGATCTCGAGGCGATCAAGGAGAGCTTCTAAGTCAACTAGGTGAGCACTCATGGGAAAATCTCCCCCAGACCGACTTTTGCCGTATCCCCTTAAATCTGGAGCAATCGTTCGGAATCGTTGAGCTAGGTGCTGAGTAAATACAGACATACTACTGCCTAATCCCGGATGTCCGTGAAGGCAAAGAATGGGAAATCCTGTGCCTTGAACATCTACATGCAGTTGCACATTTATTTGAGAAGTTTTCCCCATCATTTCTTGCTTGACAGAGTACAGAGTACTAGAAAGAAGTCCCTATTGCCTATTCCCCATTCCCAATTCCCCATTCCCAATTCCCTATTGATTCTGAGTAATGGATAGATTGTAACTATGCTGAGCACCAGTGCGATCGCCGATGTAGAGTGAGTAAGTGCCTGCATTCCAATAGCCTGAGTCTGTAATCGTGCTCCCAGAAAAATCATCGGACTGTACGCACGAAGAACTACCATTCGGTCCTTTAATCAAGAGTATTGGTTGACCACCCTGACTATTTACAGTAAAACGTAAGTAACTAAAGTTATCACCCAAGGTAATGACATGATTCGCTGTCGCCGTCATCTTGCTGCAGTTGCTAGCTCCGGAAGTTCCTGCTAAAGTCATGGGCTCGTTAAATCCAGGCATCAGCGCCATCTGCTGCTGAGAGCGAACTCCCCCAATGCTAGTCAAGAGCATAGCCAAGGTAGTGGGAACAACCATCCAATATTTTCGTGCTTTCATACAACCTCCACCAGTTGGGAAACCCACAGACTTTCAGCTTGAGGATTGTTAACGGGTACCCCTGAACTTTTCCTTAGTTTTTCTAATACAATTTTCCCAAGTCATTAAACATTTGGGGTAAGAGCTGTTCCTCTTTACCAACTGTCACTTTGATGCGTACTATAATAACTTGTGGCGTGAAATCTCAGCATGGCTGTCCCCACTACCGATAGACAACAACAGAAAAAGGGTAGACGGTCATTTCCGTTGCAACCTCACAAGGCATTATTACTGGTGCCTCGGCGTTGTGCTGCTTTGGTTTTGGAAGTTTCCCTGGTTGCTGTTAGTGCCTGGGTTCCTTATAACATTGGTTTGTCTGTCAAAGAACACTCCCAGACAGAACTAGTACCCCTCAACCCAGTGGTGGCATCTACCCAGGAAGCGATCGCAAAAACCCTAGCATTACCGATACGAGAACAGCTAAGTGAGAAAGTACCTCCCCTAACGAATTTATTCTGGTGCGGAGCTTTGGTGCTGCCAGTAGTAATCGGTGGTTGGCAACTATATCTCCTAGCTAGAATTGGTCAAACTACTCCTAAAGCTTGGTTAGGTATCCGGGTTATTAGCTCTTCAGGAGAGCCTCTAGGGTTAGTTCGTGCAGCTTTCCGTGAAGGAGTGGCACGCTGGGGACTCTCAGGGGGAGTGGCTTATGTACTGTGGCGTTATACTGGTGCTTTTCCCGATATTGGTATTTTGCTGACATTAGGGATATTAATGCTTCTGGCAGGGAGTGCTAGCTTATTGCTCAAATCTCGACGCCGTACTTTGCACGACCAACTAGCAGGAACTTATGTTGTCGATGCAGCTCAAGCTCTCCCCAACTACCCAGAAAATTTGGGCAAATCGCGCTCTTCAGCTCGTCATCAATCAGTAACCTTAGAAGTAGACAGTAATGGAAGTGTTATTGCTGAGGAACCAACAAATGGTCATAAGCAAAATCGCCCTGTAACTACCATTGTACTGACTTCCCAACAATCACAGCGACGACCTCAACATCTTTGGACTTGGATGCGCCAACATCCAGGGCTTACCCTGTTGCTAGTGGCATTGGGTGGTATGGGTTCGGTACTGGGAACCTTTGTAGGAACCCAAATCTATATCCAAAGTCAGGCAAATCGGCGAGAATTCAAACAGCAGGAAAATGAAGTATTTCTGGCTCTGGTTCAGCAACTAGGCTCTACTTCCGAGACAGCAGTAGAGCAGCGACAAGGCGCAATTCTAGCTCTAGCAAGGCTTGAAGATGCTCGTGCTCTACCTTACCTGATTGATTTACTCGGTCAAGAAAAGAACCCCAGCCTCATTGATACTATTCAGCAAGCCTTGGTAAGTCAAGGACCAACAGCTCTGTCCCCTCTACGGAGTTTGAATCAATCCCTGCAAAATGACCAAGAAGTACTCAAAGAGCGAGGTGCAACTCAAGAACAGCAGTTAGTAGCTTTGCGGCAAAGAGCAATTAAAAGAGCGATCGCGAAGATCCTGACAGTCTACAATGGTCAAACCCACAATGCCAACTTAAGTCGCACTAATTTGAGCCGAGTTGACAGTGGTTCAAGTTCATTTACCTTGGTTCTCGATAACCTGGACTTGTCCGGCATTAACTTACGTTCAGCTAATTTACTAGGAGCTAGTTTACGAAGCACTCGCTTCTACGGAGCAGGTGAAGATCAACGCTTTGGTACTTTTGATGATGCGATTGCTGACTTGAGCGGCGCTGAACTCAGAGAAGCTGACTTAACTGGTGCTGTTCTTAACAACGCCCTGTTGAATCGTACCAGTTTAATTCGGGCAACTCTCAATCAGGTGAACTTATCTGATAGTAGTTTAGTCAGAGCCAATCTTAGTAGTGCGAAGCTAATTGGTGCAGATTTGCGTCAAACAGCTCTAGAAAATGCCAGTTTAACTGGTGCGGATTTAAGTGAGGCAAAATTAGACCTGTCTAACCTGCATGGTGCTAGTTTGGGTGAGGTGAGTGCTATGGGAGCGCAATTCCCCTTTGCTGATTTGAGTCAATCACATTGGCAAGGGGCAGATCTTTCGGCAGCAGATCTGAGCAATGCTAATCTCACAGAAGCAGACCTGAGTTCCACCAAACTGGTTGGCACTAATCTCAGCAATGCCCAGCTACAAAATGCTAAATTCAAAGATGCTAATCTTAGCATGGCTGACTTACAGGGAGCCAATCTAGCAGGAGCTGATTTCCAGGGAGCTAGCTTCACTGCCGCTACACCAATTAAGTCCAATGAATTTATTGAAGCGCCAAACACCGCCATCTCTGGTGCTCGTGTCAAGGGTGTTAATTTTACCAAAGTCAAAAATTTAGATGCTCAGCAAATTAAATATATTTGTACCCACGGTGGACGCCATCCTAGATGTCCTTAGAATGGGTGAGCTTTCAAAAGGTGTGCGGATTCGAGAGCTGGTAAGTCAAAGTTTAGATAAGGTAGGGATGTCCGGAGTCGGTAAACTCTATCCGTCCTACGGAGCGGGTTGTTTTTCTCTATGGCGGTAAGGTACAGTGGCAAGGTGATGTTAGCGAAATTGATACTATGGATAATCCCTTAGTGCGACAATTCTTTAGTGCCAGTACCACCGGACCGATTCATGTGGTTGGTCAAGATAATTAATACAGCTGGTGTTGGTCAATCGTGGTGCGTATAAGAGGGAAGGGAGGATAAATTATGCGATTCACTTTCACTTTTCATGGTGAAGTACCACATGCAGTTGCTGAAGAGAAAAATTACGAATGGCGGTAGAGATAGAGAATATTTGGAATGAATACAGATCAAGCTTAAAATCTTTTTTGTACTCGCGCGTAGCTAATCCATCAGATGCTGATGATCTCCTACAAGATATTTTAATTAAGATCTACCAAAACCTCGATAGTGTAAAGTCAGTTCACAGTTTAGAATCATGGCTTTTTCAAATTGCTCGTAATACGATAATTGATTATTACCGCCGCGAGAAAAAATCTAACTGGGTACAACCAGAAGAATTTTGGTATGACGATACAGATACGAATGGTAAGCATATATTAGAGAAATGTGTCGTACCTTTTATCGAGGCATTACCTACAAATCAGCGGGATTTGCTAAGAGCTATTGACCTAGAAGGGCAATCTCAAAAAGAATACGCAGCCCTTCAAGGAATACCATATTCGACACTTAAATCACGTGTGAAAAAGGCAAGGGAAGCACTGCGGTCACTTTTTGAAAATTGCTGTCACTTTAGTGTGGATGCACAAGGCAATATTATGGACTACAGCCAAAAAACAAATTCATCTTCTGAAAGCTGGTGTTAAAGCAACTAGTGCCGCTGCGCGGAATTTAGAATTTAGAATTTAGAATGCTTATAGAGTAAGGATTATAACGATCTCAAACTGGTCAGTTACTTTTGCCGCGCTGCACTAGCTTTTTGCTTTTTTACGCTCTGAGTCTTTTTTACGCTCTGAGTCTTTTTTACGCTCTGAGTATCGATTAACTAAATAATCCACTCTATCGCGCGTCAGTAAAGTAAACTTGACTAACTCTTCCATGACATCGACCAGTCGTTCGTAAAATGGCGAATCTTTCATACGGTTATCATCCCCAAATTCCGACCATGCTTTCGCGATAGATGATTGATTCGGTATTGTAATCATCCTTAGCCATCGACCAAGCACTCTTAACTGGTTAACGGTGTTAAATGATTGAGAGCCCCCTTCTACCTGCATGACAGCTAGTGTTTTTCCTTGTGTTGGGCGTACTGCACCAATCGATAAAGGAATCCAATCGAGTTGGGTTTTCATGATGCCAGTCATTGAGCCGTGTCTTTCTGGTGAACACCAGACTTGACCTTCTGACCATGTTACTAAGTTACGTAACTCTTGCACCTTGGGGTGTGATGCGTCGTCATCATCGGCTAAGGGTAAGCCGGATGGATCGAAAATACGGGTTTCACAACCCATCAGTTCTAAAATACAGGCACACTCACATATAACCATACGACTCATTGAACGTTCTCTGAGTGAGCCATGTAGAAGCAATATTTTCGGTGGATGTGTTGAATGCTCTTTTACGCTTAATTTTTCAATAGTTGGTATATCAAGTACGTCTTCTCTTAAATTTGGCAATTGTTCCATTTTTTTTTGACCTCAGTTCATTGTTTTTTCATCTGTTGTGACTGGCGAATATTATTCGGGGGAGTGATATCATGTCCGGTTGAACACTTACACTTTAGTGGCAATAAGGCAGAAGGCAGAGGGCAGAAGGCAGAAGGGAAGGAAGAAGGTTGCAAGGTCGAAGGGAATAATAACTGTTTAGGCGGACATGATATGAACGAAATTTTCGTGGGATTTCCATTCTCCGCGTCTGGTGTGTCTACTGACTCGTTTCCCCACGCCTTTTTTCGCTCACCCTATTCGGGGTTCGGCTTATCTGGAATTTTTAAGCGGCTGGCCAACCCAAAGAAACCAACGACACCGAAACCAAGCAAAATAAGGCTGTTTAGTAGACCGTTGTAATCATTCGTTACATACCACACCAAAGCAGCAATGGAAGGCGCAAATGCCTTGATGATCTTAACTGGCATATTCATTGCCCCATTGATTGCACCATAGGTGGATGGTGTCAGGAGTTCAGGTACAGCAATACCTTTAACAATGGTCATTGTTCCAGTGGCTGCACCGAAGGCGGTGGCAAAAGGGATAAGCACCCAAAAACTAGAAGGAAAAAATGCAAATCCAGCAAAGACGATAGGCAAAACTGATGCTACTAATACGCCGAGTTGACCTATCGATATTTTGTTAGAAAATATCCACATCAAGGAGCGTCCAGCAACTTGGGCGGGGCCAAGAACAGCGACTAGAATAACAACTTCGCTTGACGGTAATCCTTTTTCGATCAGCATAGGATATAAGTGAAATTTGAAGGCTGTGGTTGCTCCTGCAAAGACGGAAAAGCACAGCAGTAATGCCCAAAAAATCGGTTGACGTATTGCCCATTTGACACCTTGTTTTGGTTTGGCTTTCAGTGGCTTACTATGTGCCGCCATATTGTGTCTACATCGTTTTTTGCTTGGTAAAGTTTGGTAGATGCCTGCACATAGGGTCAAATTAACTAAGCCAAGAACGATAAGAACACCACGCCACGTTAAATTTGATAGCAACAATTCGATAACAGGAATGAATATTGTTGCTGCAAAACCGCCCCATAAGGTGAGAGAAGCGATATACCGCTTTGTATTTTGGGTGTCGAAATTCTTTGCTATAACTGCAAAGGCTGCATCGTATAGTGTTGCAGCGTGTAGAAACCCAACTCCGGCAAATACGATATAGAACCAGAACAGGGTATTTATTTGTGATCCTGCAATTAAACACAGTCCTGCGCAGATAGAGCCTGTGGTCATGACAAGACGACCGTAGCCTTTGTCGATCGCCATACAGACTGGTATAGCTGATAGTGCCGACAGCAATAATCCAAGCGTCAACGCGCCGTATATTTCGGATTTAAGCCAGCCAAGATCATTCTCGATTGCAGCTGCTATTTGTGGAAAGCTATAAAACAGCGTCCCCCAAGAACATATTTGTGCAATACCTAAAGCGGGAACGGATACCTGACGAGTAATTTTACCCATTGAGCATGAGCCATATTTTACACCTATGGCTGATTTAGGATGTTTGTCCATACCCTGATTAACTGCAACAACTTGCCGCTTCGCGCTCGGCAGGGGTTGGACAACAAGCACCAGAGACCAGCGGAGGTATATCTTGGTCTTTTTCGACCTCTTTTTGTGAAGGCAAAACTAGTTCGACGTTTAATGCCGCGTCATGATCTCCTGCAAGCTCAGCAGCGATTGAGCGTACTTGTTCATAGCCGGTGAGCATGAGAAAGGAAGGTGCGCGACCATAAGCTTTTATGCCTACGACATAAAAGTTTTTATCGAAGTGGGACAATTCCCCTACGCCATGTGGTTTCACCGAGCCACATGAATGAATATTCGGGTCGATTAGTGGAGCTAACTTTGTCGGTGCTTCTACAATTTCATCTATATCGAGGCGGATTTCACGCAATATATTCAGGTCAGGCCGGAAGCCGTTAGCAACAACGATACGATCAACTTCGATAGTGCTTTGTTCACCATCAACCAAAGTATTGAGCAATAGTCCGCTATCGGTTTTCTCAATGCGCGAGACTTGTAGCGGGACTAAAACTTCCAGTTCACCAGCTTCAATAGCTTCTTTTGCGGCTATCCCTAGTTTGGCACGAGCTGGCAATCGGTTGTTGATTCCGCTTCGAGTCAATTTATCTAATTTATTGCTACGCATACCCCAATAAATTTTAGTATCAGGATTTGCTGCCCGTAAGGTCATCATTTCCAAGATGACATTGATTGCGGAATGACCACCGCCTAAGACCAGTGTTCGCTTACCTTCATATTGAGCGCGGTCGGCATTGGCTATGTCGGGGATGCCATAGGCGATCGTGTCTTGATTTTGACTTTCGCCGGGTACGGGTAAACCATCCAGCCCAATAGGATTTGGGTTGTACCATGTGCCGGACGCATCTATCACAGATTCACTGTGTAACACATGATGTTCATTGTCGGGTGTTTTATAGTGGACGGTGAAATCCGCCTCATCACGCGCTGTTGAAGAAGACTTGCTGTGTGCTTGTTTAGATACACCAATGACTTCTGCATTGTAGATAATGGCATTTTTCAGTTCCGGCGTAGCGGCAGCAGGTTGTAGATATTGCTCAACAATTTCACGTCCGGTTGGTAGTTTATCCTCATCGGGCATCTGCCAGTTGGTATTACCCAACAAACCAACAACGGCTTTATCAACTACGTTTTTCCAAGTGGTGAACACGCTTACATGCCCCCATTCCAACATGGAGCTACCGGCAGAATTGCCTTTCTCCAATACAAGGGGGGCAATGCCTCTAGCGTGTAGGTGCGCGGCGGCAGCTATGCCGACCGGACCAGCCCCTATAACAATAACGGGCTTTGTGGTGTTCATCGTATTTCTCCTAATTGTCGTTCACCCTGTAAGACGAACGCCAAATGAAAAAGACGATGGATTAACTCATATTTTTTGAGATAAGGTGTAGCTGCTCACAATTGACACTCCCGTCGCTAAAAGCGAGGGATTCTTCTTTCAACCAGACACCTTAGAGTAATAATGTAAGACAATTATGTTTGTCAAGCGATCGCGACTTGCAGGTGTTGACATTAATTGGTCAGGGTAAAAACAATAGAGAAATTGCCCAAAATTTGTACTTAACGGAGGGAACAGTGAAAAACTATGTGAGCCAAGTATTGAGTCATTTAGGGGTTCGCGATCGCACTCAGGCAGCATTGTGGGCTCAATCACATTTGGATAAATAATTATTCTCGATAAATAAGGCAGAGGGCAGAGGGCAGAACCCACCCCTAACCCCTCCTTGGAGGGGAACAGAAGGCTCCAAAGGAAGCTGACTTGTTTCTCATTTTCTTTTTCGACGTGGTATTTTATCAATCGTGCCTGTTGCCTGCGTCGTCAGACGCTTATTACTCATTACTTAATCGACTACCCTCAAACCAAAATGAATCAACCATTGATTGAACTTAAGGGAGTCTCCAAGTCTTTTGGCAGTAACATCATCCTAGATGATGTGGATCTAAGTATTGCTCAAGGCGATGCACTAGGAATTATTGGTCCTTCTGGCACAGGTAAATCAACAATACTACGCATTATTGCCGGTTTAGAGCCAGTTGATGCTGGTGAAATTTATATACAGGGACAAAAGCGTTCAGGTTTAATTGAAGATGCCAAAGATCCAATTGGCATCGGCATGGTATTCCAACAAGCAGCTTTGTTCGACTCGCTGACGGTGGAAGAAAATGTCGGTTTTGTACTTTACCAACACTCTAAACTACGACCTAAGCGGATTCGAGAGCTGGTAAGTCAAAGTTTAGATAAGGTAGGGATGTCGGGAGTTGGTAAACTCTATCCGTCAGAGTTATCGGGAGGGATGCGTAAACGGGTAAGTTTTGCCCGTGCAATTATGACTAACCCAGAAAATCCCCAAGATAATCCAGAAGTCTTACTTTACGACGAGCCAACAGCCGGACTCGACCCGATCGCTTCTACAGTAATAGAAGATTTAGTCCGCCATTTACGCTCTGAAGATTATGGTTGTAGCACCTACGTCATGGTAACTCACCAAGATAGTACAATTCGTCGTACTACGGATCGGGTTGTTTTTCTCTATGGCGGTAAGGTACAGTGGCAAGGTGATGTTAGCGAAATTGATACTACGGATAATCCCTTAGTGCGACAATTCTTTAGTGCCAGTACCACCGGACCGATTCATGTGGTTGGTTAAGATAATTAATAGAGCTGGCGTTGGTCAATCGTGGTGCGTATAAGAGGGAAGGGAGGATAAATTATGCGATCGCGAACCATTAGAGAAGGTTCAGTTGGATTATTAATCTTAGCGGGAATCGGAGTATTTGGGGGCTTAGTTTTGTGGCTCCTTGGCTTTAATCCCAGAAACCGCACTTACCAATTCACTGTGACTTTTCCTGAAATCATCGGCATGGAATCTGGTGCAGCGGTACGTTATCGTGGTTCCCAAGTAGGGAAAATCAGGGAGGTTAAGCCCGGCACTAATGGCATCGATGTGTTAATTGAAATTGAGCGTGCTGACTTGTTAATCCCTCAGGATGTCAGAATTGAAGCCAATCAAGCAGGTTTAATTAGTCAGACGAGTGTTGACATAACACCCAAAAAAGTACTCACAGAAGATGCACTTTCCCTCAATCCTTTGAGTTCCCAATGTCCATCTGAGCAGATCATTTGTCATGAGGATCGTCTCAATGGTGAGGTTGGTGTCAGTTTGATGGAACTGTTGCGGCAAACTACTCGTGTAGCTCAAACTTACTCCACTCCTGAATTCTTTGATAATGTCAATTCTCTAACTAAAAATGCCTCAATTGCCGTTGGTGGAGTCACGAAACTTACTAACGAATTGTCCTTGTTGTCTAGTTCAGTGCGAGGAGAGCTAGGGGGTTTTTCTCAAACTGCTGATTCTCTGACGACGACAGCGAATCGGACTTTGACTCAAGCAAATCAAACTTTGACTCAAGTAGGTTCTGCTGCAGAGCGCTTTAGTGAGACTGCTGACACAATTGGTAATACTACTGAGTTAACTGGCAGCCAACTTAATCAGCTCATGGCTTCTGCTAACGAGCTGTTGGTAACTAATCGAGCCAATGTAGTTGGTGGTTTGGATAATCTTCGTCAAACTAGTGAGCAGTTGAGTGAGCTATTGGGTGATTTGAGCACTACAGTTACTAAGGTTAACACTACTATAGATCAAGCCAAGTTCGTACAACTAATAGATAATTTTGAAACTCTCTCAGCTAATGCGGCAGCAGCATCGGAAAACTTCAAGGATATTTCCACTTCTTTGAACTCTCAACAAAATATAGTCCTGCTACAGCAGACTTTAGAGTCAGCAAGAGCGACTTTTGCCAATGCTCAAAAGATTACCGCTGATCTAGATGATTTGACTGGTGACCCAGATTTCCGCAACAATCTCAAGGAATTAGTCAATGGACTAGGTAGCCTAGTGTCTACCACACAGCAACTGCAACAGCAAGTTGAGGTAGCTCAATCCCTAGAACCCGTCAGTGATGCCATTAACACAGCTACCGTCACACCACTGCCGAATCAAACCCATCAACCCAACTTTGACGAAGCAACTGCCACTGTTACGCCACTGCCGAATCAAACCCATCAACCCAACTTTGACGAAGCAACTGCCAACTTTGACGAAGTGAATGCCATTGGGGTAAAAGTACTAGAGGAGGAAGAAAAGCAGATTGAACAAGAGGATGATCAGCCCTCTGTTGTGATTTCTGAACAAGATTAACACTTCTCCATTCCCAATTCCCAATTCCCAATTCCCTTTCATTATTGCGAATCGCTATAACCTAGTAACACAGAGTTGTACAGGTTTTCAGAGCAGCTTTGTGTAAAAATTCTTAATATCAGTTCTTATCAAATCAGTTTAACCTAAGGATTTAGTCGGTTTTTTTGCGATTTTGTAGGCAAAAATACAACAGCAGTCAACCATTAGTGAAAGGAAATTTAGCATGAGTGGGAATTTTGCAGCCAAGTTACGTGAGGGAACAAAAAAAGCTCACACGGCGGCGGAAAATATGGGGTTTATCAAATGCTTTTTAAAAGGAACAGTTGAGAAAACTTCCTACCGAAAGCTAACATCTAACCTCTACTTCGTCTACTCGGCGATGGAAGAGGAAATGGAAAAGCATCAAAATCACCCAATTGTCTCCAAAATCTACTTCAAACAGCTCAACCGGAAAAACTCCTTGGAGCAAGATTTATCTTACTACTACGGTGCTAACTGGAAAGAGGAGATATCTCCTTCCCCAGCAACTCAAGATTATGTAGAGCACATTCGGCAAGTATCTGCTTCTGAGCCTGAACTATTGATTGCTCATTCCTACACTCGTTACATAGGTGACTTATCTGGCGGACAGATTCTCAAGAAAATTGCCCAGCGAGCTATGAATTTATCTGATGAGGAGGGCTTGGCTTTTTATAGCTTCCCAGATATTCCCGATGAAAAGGCATTCAAGACTAACTATCGGCAAATACTCAATGAGTTGCCCATTGATGAAGCTACTGAGGATCGGATTGTAGACGAAGCCATTGCTGCTTTTGACATGAATAAGAATGTGTTCCAGGAATTAGAAGGCAGCTTGATCAAAGCTATTGGTCAGATGCTATTCAACTCTCTGACACGTCGTCGTCGTATCGGCAGTACCGAACTTGCTACAGCTGAGTAAATCAACAAGCTGTTTTCTCTGAGTTTCTGATTATATAGAGCATATCTAGATTGCTAATCACAACCCTGGAAGCTAGATGGCGATTGAGCCGTCACCTGGCTTCCAGGATTGTTATTTTGTACCAGAGTTATAGCAGTACGAAAGAAAGTTAAGATATTTTTGGCTATTTCTTAGACATTTTATCTATTTATCAATCTTCGTATAAAACAATACTTTTTTTGAAAATCCTGAACATTATTGGGGAATAATGTTTTCATTTGTTTTCAGATTATCCCAGTTTATCTTTACCAAAAATTTACATAATATAATTAAAGTAATTATTGACTTGTATTGCTGAAATCCTTATTTATAAAGGATTTTAGCGGCTTGTTCTCTCAGCTGCCAAGTCATTTTATATGTTTTTTACGTAAATATACACCTTAGGTAGTAGATTTACTGATAGAAGCAATGGCAATCTTAAATTAAGATTAAAAAGTTATTTTCAGATTGCGAAGCTTTAAAGAAAAACCTGGACAGCATTAAGGAAAAACGATAAGAAAAAATAATCGTAAATTTTCTTGACCAAGACCAGAATCTCGCAATCTACACTACTAGCTCCGACTCTTTTGTCTATCTAAGAGCATCGTGACTCCAGCTTCGGCGATTAATCATATAAGCGCCGTAGTCTTTCTTGAGTGCCGATAGATTCAATTACTTTTGTCAACCTCTAGTTTTTTTGGAGCAATCAAGTCATGTCTGTGAAAATTGCCAACACCTTAACTGCGACTGGATACCCTCAAAGCACTACAAAGACTAATGATTGTGCTTCAACTTTTGTAGGAAAAGGTGGCAACATTCCTGATGGCATCGGTAGCTTTCAGGATGAAATTGTAATTAAGGACGACTTCCGTATCACTGACGTAAGCGTCACCCTCAAAAACATAGTTCACACTTGGGTTGGTGATTTGAGCGTGCGCTTGCGCCACCTAGAGACAAATACTGTGGTAGATCTATTCCAGCGACCTGGTCAACCAAAATTTTCTTCTAGCGGTTATTGTAACGACCTCAAAGGTAATTATAGCTTTAGCGATCGCAGTAGCTGTAACTTTGAAGAGACAGCTGGCACTCATGCTATCATCCCAAGTGGTAAGTATGCATCACTCCAATCCCTATCTGCATTTAGCGGTATGTCAGGAAGCGGAACTTGGCAACTTATTATTAAAGATAGTTCTGCTGGTGATTCTGGCTCCTTAGGCTCTTGGAGTTTAGACTTTGACCGTGAATAAAGTTTATTTGGTCTTTTCTACTGCTCAAAGGAAATCTCAAGATTAGGGAATTGAGGCTCTAGGCGCACGTCGGTGATATTGGGCGCACCGATGTCATTCGTGTCAACTTAAAGTGAAGCCCTTGCCCCGCCTGGAGTTTAAACTCCAGGCTAATAGCTCAAGTCATCTAAAGATGACTCAATCTTCCCAAAGATCTTCAGTCCACTTGAGTGGACTTTAGCTATTAGCCCAGAACTTAAGTTCTGGGTGGGTGTGGAAGCCTTGCGTTAAGACATCTCTAGCTTAAGTTGACACCAATGCACCGATGTGCGCCCCTACTCATATTTCTAAATTACTACAAAAATTATTGCCCTGAACTTGCGTAATAAGTGATGAAAAGAGTGATAGCTACTAAGAAAGCAGTGGTGATCTGATTGTACTCTCCCAACTGCCTGCTGCTATTTCTAGCAAGTATTAAGCGCTCTAATATTATGACACCCATCAAGCGACGACGGTTTTTACAGTTTAGCGGGTCGGTGCTGGCAAGTGTTGGTTTAAGTCTGTTCCATCACCAATACAGCGATGGCTTTGTCAGTGCTACTGAATATAAACCTCGCAAGCTAGCATTGTTGGTGGGAATTAATCAATATCACGATAGCGATCGCGTTGCTTACTTGAAAGGATGTATCACTGATGTAGAATTGCAACGGCAGTTGCTGATTAATCGCTATGGCTTTCACTCTTCAGATATTCTCACCCTGATTGATACTCAAGCAACTCGTCAGGCTATTCTTCAAGGGTTTGAGGAACATTTGATTAAGCAAGCACAGCCAGCAGATGTAGTAGTATTTCACTTTTCTGGACAGTGTGTTCGCCTAGCTGACTCTGAGTGCAGTGTAGCTAATTGCTTCACCAGTAGCTTGGTACCTGTGGATAGTAAAGTTAATCCAGATGGTTCTTTATCAGACATCTCCCAAGCTACCCTTTGGTTACTGATGGCGGCACTGAAGACAGAAAACGTCACCTTTGTGCTTGATACCAATTATGCTGGTTGGGGTAGAAGTGAAACTTTGCCTGCTGTTTCTGGTACTGCTGCTCAACCTCGGGTAAGTGATGAGGAGAAAGCCTATCAGCAAAAATGGTTAATGCGGTTGGGGTTATCTTTCCAAGAGTTTATCCATTTAAGTAGAACCGGAATTCCTAAGGGAGTCGTAATTGCAGCAGGAGGAAATAACCAATTTGCCACAGAACTACCCTTTAGCAACTTTCACGCTGGAGTGTTTACTTATCTGATGACACAGCATCTGTGGCAACAAACAGGGAATGAACCCTTAGCAAGTGCGATCGCTAATATTACTCGCTCTGTAGTGCAGGTGTCTACGACGGATCAAATACCAGAATTAGTAGTTCAACCTAATAGTAGTAATCAAGAGCAACCTGTTTATTTTCTTCAGCAGCAGACACCCCCTGCTGAAGCCGTAATTACTCAAGTTGAAGGGGATTGGGTAGAGTTATGGCTTGGTGGACTCCAACCCAAGATTTTACCAGCCTTTGCCAAAGGTTCTGTATTAGCGATCGTAGATCAAACTAGTCAGGTGCAAGGACTAGTACAGTTAGAATCTTGCCAAGGTTTGATTGGCAAAGGTAAGGTGTTGAGAGCATCTCCTCATGCTATCCAACCAGGAGCCTTATTACAAGAAAGAGTGCGAGGGATTCCCAAAAATTTGACCTTACGAATTGGTCTTGATCCATCCCTCGGAAAGGACAAAACAACAGCAGAGCAAGCTTTACAGGCAATCAAAGGTATTGAAGTCTTACCATTACAACTCGCTGAAGTTGACTATATCCTCAGCCGCATAACTACCTACCATCAGCAGGAATTAGCATCATCACCAGAAGCAACTCTCCCACCCGTCGGTAGTATTGGTTTATTTTCCCCTAGACAGAAGCTGGTTAGTGACTCCTTTGGTGCTCAGGATGAAACGATACAACAGGCAGTGATTCGCCTACAAGCCAAACTCAAGTCTTTGCTCGCAGTTCGCCTGGTAAAATTAGCACTCAATGGCAATTCTTCCCGGTTAAATGTGGCAGCAACCCTGACATTGGAGGGTAATGAGCAAGCAATAATTGGTGAGGCTGTTGCAGTTCGAGGTGGTAGCAGTAACTTAAGCTCCAATAAAGCGACAAGTGTTGAGGTAAGTGACACTGTTGCTACTCTTAGTCCAGGAACATCTGTTCAATTTCACTTCACTAACAATGAATCTTGTGAGCTTTATTGCTCTATTCTAGTCATTGGCTCGAATACAGAAATGGTAGTTCTATTTCCTAATCAATGGACAGCAGCAGATGATGTAATGCGAGTTGAAGCTGAGCAAAAACTCCGGGTTCCTGAACTTAGCAAAGATAATTTTCGCTTCGTTACTCAAGGACCTCCTGGAGTATTTGAGCTACTAATTATTGCTAGTAGCAAGCCACTGCGAAATACCCTTAGAGCACTAAAGGAGATTGCTTCCCGCCAAGGAACACGGAGTGGACCAATTACTGCCAATGAACCAGGAGATTTAATCGTTAGTTTACTTGATGACTTGGATACAAAAGAGCGAGGTAATTCCAGTATTCACAGCCTTGATCTTACTCAGCTAGCAGTAATGTCGATTTCTCTCGAAGTGATTTGATACAATTCAAATTCTTAATTCTTAATTCTTAATTCTAAAAATGACTGTACTTGTTGTTGCTACAAGCAATCCTGGCAAACTACAGGAAATGCAAAGTTATCTGACTGACTCAGACTGGGAGTTACGGTTAAAACCACCAGAGCTGCAAATAGAAGAAACTGGGGATACATTTAGTGCTAATGCTTGCCTTAAAGCATCAGAGGTAGCTAAAGTAACTGGAGAGTGGGCGATCGCAGATGATTCTGGCTTACAAGTTGAGGCTCTCCAAGGTGCTCCAGGTATTTATTCTGCACGGTACGGGAAAACCGACAAGGAGCGGATTGAACGATTATTGAGGGAACTGGGCAATGAATTGAATCGGGACGCACAATTTGTTTGTGTTATTGCTATTGCACGTCCCAATGGAGAGATTGCTCTTCAGGCTGAAGGTATCTGCCGAGGTAAAATTATGCTCTCCCCCCGTGGTAGTAATGGTTTTGGCTACGATCCTATTTTTTATCTTCCAGAGCAAGAGTTGACTTTTGCCGAGATGCAGCCAGAAACGAAGCGGCACTACAGTCATCGCGGTAAAGCCTTTGACTCACTCTTACCTCAGTTAAGCAAGTTATACTAAATCTGGGTTTATTACCCCTGCTTTGGTGGAGATAAGAGAGTCTCGATGAAAAAATTTCACCACCATGCATGAAAATCAATCTCTCCGCGTCCCTGAGTCCCCGTGTCTATTTTGAGATTAGAGGGTGGAAGGAATTGATAACGTTAATCTCCACCGTCCCATTAAACAGCCAAGCCACTCCTTTCCCCTGTCCGAATTCGGACTATGTCCTCAACAGGAGTAATGAAAATCTTACCGTCCCCAATTTCACCAGTGCGAGCAGCGGCAATTACTTTTTCTATTACCATATCCACTTGGTCGTCCTCAACCACAATTTCTACCTTAAGCTTTTGCAGAAACTCAACCGTGTACTCAGAACCACGATAGCGCTCAGTCTGACCCTTCTGACGTCCAAAACCCCGGACTTCTGAAACAGTCATGCCAACAATACCAGCATTGACTAGAGCGATTTTTACTTCGTCTAGCTTAAATGGTCGGATAATAGCTTCTACCTTCTTCAAGGGTCTGACTCCTCACTTGTTCTTCTATTCTTATTTATAGGTTGACATTCCGACAGGCTTTTAGCCTGTGGGATTCTTGGTTCAACTACCATCCTTAAATTGCAGCAGAGAGCTTGACTCAAACTCAGCAACCTCTCACCCAATCGCCGCACCAAAATGGTCTAACTATCGAGCTGTGAGCTGTGCAACCCAGCGGGAACGATATCCCCAAGCGTGGTTTATCCTGTTTCCGAGTGCCCTTCGGTACAGCATTTCGATCTAAAATCTATTTTCGCTGGTGGTTCGGTACTCCTTGGAGTCCGTACGTTTTTAGAGAGGTTTTTCGTGCCTCTGGTTTACAGACTGAACTCTGTTTTCAGGTTCTAGGGTGCCGACTATCGCCGCTTCACAACCGCCCACCTTGGGGATTCAAACCATGTTAACTCTACCACAAGGAAGCCAGCGCTCAAAGGGGAAGCTGGGGGAGATGGGGGAGCTGAGGAAGCTGGGGGAGACATTCCCAATTCCCAAACAACAAACAACAATTCCCCATTTTCAGATTACGATTTGGATGAGCTGAATTCAGTTTTCCTCTCAAGACCAAATCAGGAGTCAAGATGTTTCGTCTATCTGACAAGCACTCAATCTTTAGTTTTAGCCGCTCAGGATTATGGGCAATTGCCTTAGTTTCAGCTACTCTGTTTGCTTCTTTGGTAGTGGCTATCTCCCTCTTACCCAAACCTAAATCTGTCAAATCATCCGCAGCGACACCCTCCCCTCAACCATCCCCGCAAAATTTACCAGAAAATCTCCTAGCAGAAGCAGAGCGAGAGTGGCATCATCGTCTAGTCAGCCAAAGTCTTTCCTTGCCACGACGCCCTATCAGCGAGAATAATACCACCAGCTCTCCATCTCCTGCACCCAAAACCCAAACACCAAAACTCTCACAAATCATCGCTCGTAATCCAAACTCAAAGAGTGCTGAAACTAGCAGCCAGCCAACAGATTCATCTTCAAGAGCGATTAAACGCCAAACTCCTACACTCCAGCCTGCGGAAACTGTTCCTTTACTGGATATGAGAGTTGCTATTGCTAAAGGAGTTAGTTCCCTTTCTGTAGCTACCTCAACACCAGGTCAAATATTGGATGTCAGTGGTAAGGTACTAGGACAACTCCCAGCGAAAGCTAAAATCAACGTCCAAATCCGCGAACAAAATATTTTTATAGATGAATTGCAGCTACCATCAACAGTTTGGCTCAATCCAACTCAAGGAGGTTTGGTACTAGTAGGCGATCGCTGGTACCGGGGTAATTTATTATTGACTTTTGAGAAAGATAGTTTATTAGCGGTTAACTACGTCAATCTTGAGGCTTATCTGGAGAGTGTAGTAGGTGCTGAGATGCCTGCTAATTGGCCGATGGAAGCTTTGAAAGCTCAAGCAATTGCTGCTCGCTCTTATGCTCTGGTGCATTCTTTTCGACCCGCTAGTAGTTTATATGATTTGGGAGACTCTCAGCGTTGGCAGGTTTACAAAGGAGTGAATAGTGAGTGGAATACTACTACTCAAGCAGTCAGGGAAACCAATGGTATGTTTCTAAGTTATCAAGGGGGAGTAGTTGAATCCATGTATGCTGCTACTGATGAGATTGTGACTAAGGCGTTTGAAGGTAAGGGGATGAGTCAAACTGGTGCCAATAATTTGGCGCAGCAAGGTTACAACTACCTAGAAATTTTAGATACTTATTATCCAGGTTCAGGTTTGGCATTGATTGAAACTGTAGAGCCTCAAGCCAATTAGGATTTTCGGTTTCTGGTAAAATCAGGTAAATTTAAAGAGGATGCTAATGGAGCTCATTCAACTTTTAACCCAAAATCTTGGGGTACAAGATTCACAAGCTATGGGAGGTGCCGGACTACTTTTCCAATTGGCAAAAGACCAGTTGGGAGAAGAGGATTTTTCTAAGGTGGCTCAATATGTTCCAGGTATAGGTGATATGCTCCAGCAAGCGCCTCAAGCTGGGGGAATACTCGGTGCATTAGGAGGATTAGCCTCAGCGATGGGAGGTGATGCTGCCGAAGTAGGAAATTTAATGAGTTTGGCGGGGGGTTTTTCCCAACTAGGATTGGATAGTGAAATGATTGTTAAATTTATACCAGTTATACTCTCCTTCATTCAAAGCCAAGGAGGAGATGAAATTAAAAATCTTTTAGAAAATGTTTTGAAGTAGTGCTCCTCAAGAGCGCCCGACGGCCGCGGCGGCACCCGCAATGAATGGAAGAAACAAATAAAATCCTCTTCCCTTGTGCCTTCTGCCCTGGAGCCCTCTGCCTTGTTTCTTCAGAGCCTTCAGTAACTCAGTTGAGCTTCACTACCAACACAGAGCATGGGGCATCAGCAACCACTTGACTACTAACAGACCCTTGTAAAATTCGCTTGAGACCAGTAAGACCACGAGTACCAATCACAATTAAGTCAGCTTTGTAGATATGAGCTAGACGAACAATTTCCACTGCTGCGTCACCATTAACAATTTCTAATTCTGAGTCACAGGCAAGTTCAGCCTGATAGGATTGTAGCTGCTTTTCAATGTTGCGATAACGTAGCTCCTCCGAAATATGAGGTCGGTCAACTACCATTTCCATGTCAGGTTCCGCATCAGGAATGACATGAGAAAGGATAATTTTAGTGGATGGCTCTATTTGAAGTTCGTCTAGGCTCTCAATCACACGGTGGGACAGTTCTGAACTGTCGAGGGCGACAATAATCGTTTTTAGCACCAAAATCGTTACAAGGTATTAGGTATTAGGTGTTAGGTTACCACCAGAAGTAATAAAGTCGGATAAATCTACCCTATAGATAGGAAGAATGCAAGAACAGTATAGTAAAAACACACGCTTAACAGAGGCTTCAAAAACGATTAACCATTAAACATTAACCTCATCTCTACTACCATGTCCCGCTTCAAGTTTATAGCCAAGTCCCTAATCATTAAGATTTCCTTGGGTTCTTAAGCGTACAGAGTCAGCGTGGGAAGGTAAGCCTTCAGCCTGTGCTAGAACCTGAATCGCACCAGCAACTTTATGGAGGGCACTTGAGGAATACTGAATCAGACTAGAGTGCTTCATGAAAGTCTCGACTCCCAACGCAGAGGCGTAGCGAGCTGCACCTGAAGTGGGCAGAGTGTGATTTGGACCTGCTAGGTAATCTCCTACTGCTTCTGGGGTTGAGCTACCCAGAAAAATTGCACCAGCATGGCGAATTTTTTCTATTAAATCCCAAGGCTGAGCCACTTCTAGTTCTAAGTGTTCGGGGGCGAACTGATTAGAAAGTTCTGCTGCTGTGTCAAGGGAATCAACAACAACGATAAGACCATAATGAGCGATCGCTTTTTCTGTAAGCAGTCGTCGGGGATGGTTCACCAGTTGCTGCTCTACTTGAGCTTGTACTTCTTGTGCCAGTTGGTAATCAGTAGTCAGAAGAATCGCTGCTGCCATCGGGTCATGTTCAGCCTGAGCCAAAAGATCGGCGGCAACGTACACTGGATTAGCATCTGGATCTGCAATTACTAGGACTTCAGACGGTCCCGCAAGAGAGTCAATTCCCACTATTCCGTAGACCAGTTTCTTCGCCAGGGTGACGTAAATGTTGCCTGGACCAGTAATCACATCCACTTTAGGAATAGTTTCTGTGCCGTAAGCCAAAGCCGCGATCGCTTGAGCACCCCCTACCCGGTATATTTCCTGAACACCTGCTTCCTGAGCTGCCACAAGGACAGCAGGATTGATCTTTTGCTCCCAACCAGGTGGAGTCACCATGACAATTCTAGGAACCTTAGCCACCTTGGCTGGAATAGCGTTCATTAGGACAGTACTAGGATAGGACGCTCTGCCACCAGGAACGTAAATTCCTGCTCGGTCTACTGGAGTATAGCGCTTGCCTAGGACCACATCATCATCGCCAAATTGCACCCAGGATTTAGGTAGACGCTGTCGATGAAATGCTTCAATTTGTTTACTAGCCAATTGGATGGCATCAAGTAACTCCTTAGACACCTGTTGGTAGGCAGCATCTAGTTCTGAAGTACTAACCAGTAGTTGGTCAGGATGAAGAACAAGTTGGTCAAATTCTTCTGTATAGTGCAGGAGCGCTTTATCTCCCTGGCGCTTAACTGCCTGCAAGATTTCCCTCACAGTCCCTTCCTTGTGAACAATTTGGTCTTGGGAGGTGCGCTCGCAAATACGTTGCAGTTCTGTTTGTGCCTCAGTCTGCTGAGTAATGATTCGCAGCATGGAGTACGGAGTACCTAAATGCGATATTATCTGTTTGAGACCAGCTAGACTAACCCCATTTAGTTAGAGGAGCCTATCTTAATCTGGACTCTCTCCTCTAGCTTAACCTGGATTTTTATGGGGTTGTGATTCTTTTGGGAATAAAAAGATGTTATATTAGTTGTTCTGCTATTTTGTTATTAAGAGCCAATCCCTCGAAAAATCGCTATGGCTAACAGCAAATCAGCGCTCAAACGTGTGAAAATCAACGAGCGCAACCGAATTCATAATCAGAGCTATAAGTCAGCAGTAAGGACGTTAATGAAAAAATGCTTTACTGCTGTAGAAGATTATGCTCAAAAACCAAGCCAAGAATCACTAGAAGAAGTTCAAAGCCGAATGTCGGCAGCTTACAGCAAAATTGACAAAGCTGTAAAGCGTGGTGTATTGCATGCTAACAATGGTGCTCGTAAGAAATCTCGTCTAGCCACAGCCTTAAAACGTGTGAGTGCCCAACTGACACCTCCATCAGAGGAAGTCCCTGCCTCTTAATACAACAACATTTTAAGCGTAGCAGGGTAAGTTGCCCCTTTAAATTTACTCTAGTAGATTATTGAGTCTGGTACTTGGGTATCATAATGAGGGAAGAGGGAATGGTATTCAGAAATAGGCAGGCTTACTACATTAGCCTGCAAAAATTATTCAAGCTCAATAATAGATGGTGATCATGCAGTTGATTGACACTCATGTCCATATCAACTTTGATGTCTTCCATTCGGATCTGGAAGGTTTGTGCAATCGCTGGCGTCAGGTAGGTGTAGTAAAGCTAGTACATTCCTGTGTCGAACCTGCTGAATATACTGGGATCAAAGCCCTAGCTGACCAGTTTCCTGAACTATCATTTGCAGTAGGCTTGCATCCCCTAGATGCCAATAAATGGACTGAGCAGATGTCAAGCCAGATTGCTTTGTTAGCTCGTTCTGACACCAGGGTAGTAGCAATTGGGGAAATGGGGTTGGATTTCTTCAAAGCCGAAAACCAACAGCTACAAAAAACAGTGTTTGCTGCGCAATTAGCGATCGCTCAGGAGTTAGACTTGCCAGTGATTATTCACTGTCGTGATGCTGCTGCTGCGATGCGAGAACTGTTGCAGGAGTTTTGGGAGAATAATGGACCAGTAAGAGGAGTAATGCATTGCTGGGGAGGTACACCAGAGGAAACGCAGTGGTTTTTGGATCTGGGCTTCTACATTAGTTTTAGCGGTATTGTAACCTTCAAAAACGCTAAGCAGGTACAAACTTCTGCTGTCATGGTACCAAGCGATCGCCTCCTCATTGAAACTGATTGTCCCTTTTTAGCACCAGTGCCCAAGCGAGGCAAGCGCAACGAACCAGCTTTTGTTCGCTATGTAGCAGAGCACATTGCTAGGCTAAGAGATGTTTCCCTTGAAACTATTGCAGCTCAAACAACGCAGAATGCTTGTCAACTCTTTGGTCTTGCTCTACCAAATGATACCAAGCAAGTAGCTATAGCGAAGTAGTAGCAAGCAAGAAAGATTGCTAAGAAAGTCGAAACCAGTTGCAGAGCATTTGTTTGGCAAATGCAGCTAAGAGAAACGAGATCTACTCCTGCGATCACCTGCTAAGCTATCAATGACTCACAGCCCAATAGATTCTCAGGAGCCCCCAACTGGCAGCACACTACCCGCCATGAAGGGAAGAAACAATTTCTTTTCCTCTTCCCTTGGAGCCTTCTGCCCTGGAGCCCTCTGCCTTGTTTCTTCAGAGACATACTCTGTTTAATCAAAACTTCTGTTGCGTCATAATAGTCCTAAGAAGAGTTACTATGGATAAGATTTACCCTGGATCTAGGCAATTGCTACTAATATATCCTCTTAATAAACTGACGGAGCTTACTAGTCACCTTCGTAGAGACTTATGGAGCTTTAAATCCTATCTACAAAAACAGCTTTCTCTGCTAGTACCAAAGCGTTAAACTTTGAGACATTTGTCATTATAACTCCTCCGAGAGCATCGCGTAACATGTGCGAAGAAAGCGCAAATTTTTGAGCGAAGCTTGGCAAGTAAATCTTAAGGATTTAGGTTTTAATGCCAACACGAAGATCAATCTCTGGCTAAAGGCTTAGGGAGGGCGAAGCCCGAACAACAACACTAACCAAAGTTTTTAAGTAGGTAGGCGTAAATAAATCCAACCATGTTACGAAGCGTAAATAGAGGTCAAACTCTTACCAATAACCAATGACTAATGACTAATGACGACCTTCAACCGTTAACTTTCAATAGTGCAGATCTAGTTATATCCTCTACATTCTAAATTCCTTCCTCCAACGCTGACTTAACCTTTAACAAAAAAGCCATGACTAATCCAACCTACACTGTCCCCACTCGAAGTGATACTGTCCCCACTTACCTGTTGCCAGACTTAGTGGAAATTCAGCGTTCTAGCTTCCGCTGGTTTCTGGAAGAGGGACTAATCGAAGAACTTAACAGTTTTTCTCCCATTACTGACTACACAGGCAAACTGGAATTGCACTTTCTGGGCAAGGACTACAAGCTCAAGCGACCTAAATATGAAGTTGATGAAGCTAAACGGCGAGATAGCACCTACGCTGTGCAGATGTATGTTCCCACCCGCCTGATTAACAAAGAAACAGGCGAAATTAAGGAACAAGAAGTGTTCATTGGTGATCTCCCCCTGATGACTGACCGAGGTACTTTCATCATCAATGGGGCAGAGCGTGTAATTGTCAACCAAATTGTGCGTTCTCCCGGTGTCTACTACAAATCTGAAACTGATAAGAATGGACGTCGCACTTACTCTGCTTCCTTAATTCCCAACCGAGGAGCTTGGTTAAAGTTTGAAACAGATAAAAATGACCTAGTGTGGGTGCGAATTGATAAGACTCGCAAACTGTCAGCTCAGGTACTGCTGAAGGCTCTAGGACTAGGAGATAGTGAAATTATAGATGTTCTGCGACACCCAGACTACTATCAAAAGACTCTAGAAAAGGAGGGTAATCCTTCAGAAGAAGAAGCACTGATGGAGCTGTATCGTAAGCTACGTCCAGGAGAACCCCCCACGGTGAGCGGTGGTCAGCAATTACTCGACTCCCGCTTCTTTGACCCCAAACGCTACGATTTGGGACGGGTAGGTCGCCACAAAATTAATAAGAAGTTGCGTTTGAATGTACCGGATACCATCCGAGTGTTAACTTCCCAAGACATTCTGGCAGCCATTGACTATCTGATCAACTTAGAGTTTGATGTGGGAAACACCGATGACATTGACCATTTGGGTAATCGTCGAGTACGCTCGGTGGGAGAATTACTACAAAACCAAGTCAGGGTGGGACTCAATCGCTTGGAAAGGATTATTCGGGAGCGGATGACAGTTTCTGACTCCGAGACTCTAACTCCAGCTTCTTTAGTAAACCCCAAACCTTTAGTAGCAGCTATTAAAGAGTTCTTTGGCTCCTCCCAGCTCTCTCAGTTTATGGATCAGACAAATCCTTTAGCAGAGCTAACCCACAAACGACGACTTTCTGCTCTAGGACCAGGCGGTTTGACAAGAGAGAGAGCTGGATTTGCAGTGCGGGATATTCACCCCTCTCACCATGGTCGGATTTGCCCAATTGAAACTCCCGAAGGACCTAATGCAGGACTGATAGGTTCTCTGGCGACCCACGCTCGAGTCAACTCCTACGGTTTCATTGAAACACCCTTCTATCCGGTGGAAAATGGGCGAGTTATCAAAGACCGTCCCCCAGTATACATGACTGCTGATGAAGAGGATGACCTGCGGGTAGCGCCAGGAGATGTGCCAGTGGATGAAAATGGTTACATCCAAGGAGAAAATGTGGCAGTGCGCTATCGCCAAGAGTTCACAACCACAACTCCAGATCAAGTAGACTTTTTATCTGTTTCCCCAGTACAGATTATTTCAGTTGCTACTTCCTTAATTCCTTTCTTAGAACACGATGATGCTAACCGAGCCTTGATGGGTTCTAATATGCAGCGTCAGGCTGTACCACTTTTACGTCCAGAACGACCTTTAGTTGGTACTGGTTTGGAGGCTCAAGCAGCCAGGGACTCAGGAATGGTAATTGTATCCCGCATTGATGGGGAAATAAGTTATGTGGACGCCCAAGGGATTCGGGTGAAAGATGCTCAAGGACAAGAATATGAATACGAGTTGCAGAAGTATCAGCGCTCAAACCAAGACACTTGCTTGAATCAGCGCCCCTTAGTCTATGAAGGAGATGATGTACAAGCTGGTCAGGTGATTGCAGATGGTTCAGCAACAGAAGGGGGCGAACTGGCACTGGGACAAAATATTTTAGTTGCTTATATGCCCTGGGAAGGCTATAACTACGAGGATGCCATCCTAATTAGTGAACGACTGGTGTTTGATGATGTCTACACAAGCATTCACATCGAAAAGTATGAAATTGAAGCCCGGCAAACCAAACTAGGTCCTGAGGAAATTACCCGTGAAATTCCCAATGTTGGGGAAGATGCTCTACGGCAGTTGGATGAAACAGGAATTATCCGGATTGGAGCCTGGGTCGAAGCTGGTGACATTCTAGTAGGGAAAGTAACCCCAAAAGGTGAGTCTGACCAGCCCCCAGAGGAAAAGCTGCTACGGGCTATCTTTGGTGAAAAGGCAAGGGATGTACGAGATAATTCCCTGCGGGTACCCAACGGAGAAAAAGGTCGGGTTGTCGATGTGCGTCTGTTTACCCGAGAACAAGGAGATGAACTACCACCGGGAGCTAACATGGTAGTGAGGGTATATGTAGCCCAGAAGCGGAAAATTCAGGTGGGAGACAAAATGGCAGGGCGTCATGGCAACAAGGGAATTATTTCCCGCATTTTGCCCATAGAAGATATGCCTTACCTACCCGATGGAACACCCTTGGATATTATCCTCAATCCCCTGGGAGTTCCCAGTCGGATGAACGTGGGGCAAGTGTTTGAGTGCCTTTTGGGTTGGGCTGGTCAATGCTTAGATGTGCGGTTTAAGCTCACTCCTTTTGATGAAATGTATGGGCAAGAAGCTTCCCGAACGACGGTGCACGGCAAGCTGGAACAGGCAAAACAGACCAAAGGACAGGAATGGGTGTTTAACCCAGATGAGCCAGGAAAAATTACGGTCTTTGACGGTCGCACTGGAGAACCTTTTGACCGACCTGTCACAGTAGGCAAGGCTTATATGCTGAAGCTAGTGCATCTGGTCGATGATAAGATTCACGCTCGCTCCACTGGTCCCTACTCGTTAGTTACCCAACAACCTTTGGGTGGGAAAGCACAACAAGGCGGTCAGCGGTTCGGAGAAATGGAGGTTTGGGCCTTGGAAGCTTTTGGTGCAGCTTACACTCTCCAGGAATTGTTGACCGTGAAGTCTGACGATATGCAGGGAAGGAATGAAGCCTTGAATGCGATCGTTAAGGGCAAAGCGATTCCCCATCCTGGTACTCCAGAATCTTTCAAAGTATTGATGCGAGAGCTACAGTCTTTAGGTCTAGATATTGCAGTTCACAAAGTAGAAACTGCAGAAGACGGGAGTAGCCGTGATTTAGAAGTCGATCTAATGGCAGATGTTGAACGGCGTCGCACACCCAGCCGACCAACTTATGAGTCCTTAAGTCGGGAAGAATTTGAAGAGGAAGTTTAGTTATTGGTCATTGGTCGTACAAAGGACAAAGGACAAACAACAAACAGATGAAACAGCAAGAACAGCGATTTGACTACGTAAAAATCGGCATTGCCTCACCAGAGCGAGTTCGTCAATGGGGAGAAAGAACCTTACCCAACGGTCAGGTAGTGGGTGAAGTTACCAAACCAGAAACGATCAACTACCGTACCCTCAAACCAGAAATGGATGGACTATTCTGCGAGCGGATTTTTGGTCCAGCTAAGGATTGGGAATGCCACTGCGGTAAATACAAGCGAGTACGCCATCGAGGTATTGTCTGCGAACGTTGTGGTGTAGAGGTTACTGAGTCGCGAGTGCGCCGTCATCGCATGGGTTACATCAAACTTGCTGCCCCTGTGGCTCACGTCTGGTATCTCAAAGGTATTCCTAGCTACATGAGTATTCTACTAGACATGCCTTTGCGGGATGTAGAGCAGGTAGTTTATTTCAACGCCTACGTAGTTCTTAATCCTGGTAATGCCGAGAACCTCAGTTACAAACAACTACTCACCGAAGATCAGTGGCTGGAAATTGAGGAGCAACTCTATAGCGAAGACACAGAACTAACAGATGTAGAAGTAGGCATTGGAGCAGAAGCACTACAAAGACTACTCCAAGATTTGAATCTAGAAACTGAAGCTGAAGGCTTGCGGGATGAAATTGTTAATGCCAAGGGTCAGAAACGGGCTAAGCTCATTAAACGCCTACGGGTAATTGATAATTTCATCGGTACTGGTTCTCAAGCTGAATGGATGGTGCTGACGGTGATTCCTGTAATTCCCCCAGATCTGCGCCCAATGGTACAGCTAGATGGAGGTCGCTTTGCTACTTCTGACCTTAATGATCTATATCGGCGCGTGATCAACCGCAACAATCGCCTAGCAAGGCTCCAAGAAATCCTTGCTCCCGAAATCATTGTCCGCAACGAGAAGCGGATGCTTCAGGAAGCAGTGGATGCCTTGATTGATAATGGACGGCGGGGACGTACAGTAGTAGGAGCAAATAATCGCCCCCTGAAATCCCTTTCGGATATCATTGAGGGCAAGCAGGGGCGCTTCCGGCAAAACTTGCTAGGGAAAAGGGTAGATTACTCGGGACGCTCAGTAATTGTCGTTGGTCCTAACCTGAAAATCCACCAATGTGGTTTGCCACGGGAGATGGCAATTGAACTATTCCAACCATTTGTGATTCACCGGCTAATTCGTCAGGGTTTAGTGAACAACATCAAAGCAGCCAAGAAATTGATTCAGCGGGGAGACCCTAGTGTTTGGGATGTCTTGGAGGAAGTGATTGCCGGTCACCCAGTACTACTTAACAGGGCTCCCACCCTACATCGCTTAGGAATTCAATCCTTTGAACCAATTTTGGTCGAAGGTCGCGCCATTCAACTCCACCCGCTAGTATGCCCTGCCTTCAACGCTGACTTTGATGGTGATCAGATGGCAGTTCATGTTCCTTTGTCTATCGAAGCTCAAGCAGAAGCACGACTGTTAATGCTCGCTTCCCACAATATTCTCTCACCAGCAACAGGACGTCCAATTGTGGCTCCTAGCCAAGACATGGTATTAGGGTGTTATTACCTGACAGCAGAAAATCCAGCAGCGACGAAAGGAGCAGACAAGCATTTTGCTAACTTGGATGATGCGATCAGAGCCTATGAGCAAAAGCAGGTAGATTTGCATGCCAAGGTCTGGGTAAGGCATGAAGGCATTGTGCAAACTCAAGAGCCAGACGACAAAATAATCTCCACAGAAAATATGAGTGACGGTACTGTAACCAAGCATTATCGAGAAAGGCGAGTGCGGGAGACAGCTGATGGGGAAGTAATTTCCCAATATATCCGCACTACTCCTGGTCGGATTATTTATAACAAAGCGATTCAAGAAGCGCTGATGAATTAGTCATTTGTCAAAAGGCTATTAGTTATTTGTTTTTTGTTATCCCACAGCTCAATCAACCAGCAATTAACAGTTTGCCAACCAACTAACTTACTAACCAATGACCAAAGACATAATCTTTTACAACCGAATTGTAGATAAAGGTCAGCTCAAAAAGCTAATATCCTTGGCCTTTACTAAGTATGGCAGTGCTCGCAGTGCTCAGATGGCTGACCGGCTAAAAGATTTGGGATTCCGCTATGCTACCCGTGCAGGTGTTTCCATCAGTGTTGATGATCTGCAAGTGCCTCCGGTGAAACGCCAGATGCTTGATGCAGCAGAAGCACAGATTCGCGCTACAGAAACTCGTTATACTCGGGGAGAAATAACAGAAGTAGAACGATTTCAAAAAGTAATCGACACCTGGAATAGTACTTCTGAAGCCCTCAAAGATGAAGTAGTGCGCAATTTCAGAGCGACGAATCCCTTGAATTCTGTATACATGATGGCTTTTTCTGGAGCCAGGGGAAATTTGTCACAGGTACGGCAATTGGTAGGTATGCGGGGTCTGATGGCTGATCCTCAAGGGGAAATTATTGACATACCGATTAAGACTAACTTTCGGGAAGGTCTAACGGTAACTGAATATATTATCTCCTCCTATGGTGCAAGGAAAGGTTTAGTAGATACCGCATTGAGGACCGCTGACTCTGGTTATCTCACTCGCCGTTTAGTGGATGTCTCCCAGGACGTGATTGTGCGAGAGGTTGATTGCGGTACTGATCGAGGGATAGTTGTCAGGTCAATGACCGATGGCGATCGCGTTCTAATTCCACTACAGGAGCGGTTACTGGGTCGAGTGCTGGCAAAAGATATACTACACCCAAAAACTGGGGAAGTTTTTGCTCAGCGTAATCAGGATATCTCTGATGAGTTCGCCAAGGAGATTGTCAAAGCTGGTGTGGAAGAAGTATTTGTGCGATCGCCTCTGACTTGCGAGGCTCCGAGATCAGTGTGTCAGAAGTGCTATGGTTGGAGCTTAGCTCATGGACATATGGTGGATCTAGGAGAAGCAGTAGGGATTATTGCTGCTCAATCGATTGGAGAACCAGGAACCCAGCTAACGATGCGAACTTTCCACACTGGTGGTGTATTTACTGGGGAAGTAGCGCGGCAGGTAATTGCTCCCATAGATGGTGTAGTCCGCTTTGGTAAACGCCTGCGCACCCGGGGAGTGCGTACCCGTCATGGAGAGGAACGAGAGCAGGTGGAAGTAGCTGGTGACTTAATTTTAGAGCGCAGTGGTGATCACCCATCCCAGACTTTTCCTCTAACTGCTGGTTCCCTGCTATTGGTGAGTGATGGTCAACAGGTGAAGAAACAACAGCTGTTGGCAGAAGTGAGTTTAAGTAAGTCTCGCCTCTCCACAGAAAAGGTAACCAAGGACGTAACTACAGATTTAGCTGGAGAGGTACTATTCGCGGATTTGGTACCGGAGGAAAAGACTGATAGGCAGGGAAACACAACCCGAATTGCTCAACGGGGGGGGCTGCTCTGGGTATTGTCAGGGGAAGTTTATAACCTACCCCCTGGTGCAGAACCGGTGGTGAAAAATGGAGACGCAGTGCAGCCTGATTCCGTCATGGCTGAAACCAAGTTAGTCACTGCTAATGGAGGAGTGGTGCGACTGACCCCAGGCAAAAGAGAAATTGAAATCATCACCGCTTCAGTGCTGTTAGATCAGGCGACAGTGCGGATGGAAAGCACTAGCGGTCGAGAACAGTATGTCATTCATACTGCCAATAATCAACGCTTTTCCCTCAAAGTAGCTCCAGGTACTAAGGTACTTAACCACCATGTAGTGGCAGAGCTAATTGACAACAAATATCGTACCCAGACTGGAGGCATTATTAAATATGCTGGAGTAGAGACAGCCAAACGCAAGAGCAAAGCGGATAAGGGTTACGAAGTTACTAAAGGAGGTTCTATCCTCTGGATTCCAGAAGAGTGCCACGAGGTAAATAAAGATATATCCCTATTGCTGGTAGAGGATGGTCAATATGTCGAAGCGGCAACTGAAGTAGTAAAGGACATCTTCTGCCAATCTAAAGGGATTGTGGAAGTAATCCAAAAAAATGACATCCTTCGAGAGATTGTAATTAAGCCAGGAGAGCTACATCTGTTGGACGAACCTCCGAGCAACATAGCAACAGAAGGTGAGCTAATTTATCCTGGTGCGGAAACTATAGAAGGGCTAGTAGTAGAGGAGCTGAGTTATGGAGAAGTAGTAGAGACCCCAGAAGGCATGGCTTTGCTCTTGAGACCGGTGGTCGAGTTTGCCGTGCCGGATGAACCAGATGTGCCCTCCCAAGCTTCAATAGCGCAGCAACAGCGTAGTGAGACCGAAGGTAATGATCAAGGAACTTCCCAATCTCCAATTGCGATTGAATTGCGGGCAATTCAGCGTTTGCCTTATAAGGATGGAGAACGAGTCAAGTCAGTAGAAGGTTTGGAGTTGCTCCGCACTCAACTAGTGTTAGAAATGACCAGGAAATTAGATAATCTTGGTGAAGTGGAGCGCAGTTCAGGCGGACGTATGACGGATGAACATGACAGTACTTCCCAGCTGAGTGCTGACATTGAGTTAGTCAATAGTAATTCCCCTGAGGAAATGCGCTTACAGTTGGTCATCTTAGAATCCCTGGTGATTCGTCGCGATACAGCAGCAGATCCTTTGGGAGGTAGCACTCACACCAAACTGCTGGTGTCAGACGGTGACCAAATAGCGCCAGGAGCAGTGGTAGCACGGACAGAAATTCAGTGTAAGGAAGCAGGATTAGTCCGAGGAATACGAGAAGGAGCCGAAGCGATTCGCCGAGTCCTGGTGGTAAGGGATGCAGACCGGATAACAATTCCCCTCAGTTCTCCTCCCCAGGTCAAACTCGGACACTTAGTAGTGGCTGGAGCTCCCTTAGCCAAAGGTGTAGCTGCTCCGGAATCTGGTCAGGTGGTGCAAGTAGACGGTGACTCCGTTACTCTGCGACTGGCTCGTCCTTACCGAGTATCTGCTGGTGCAATATTACAGATAGATAATGGGGACTTGGTACAACGAGGTGACAATCTGGTACTGCTAGTATTTGAGCGAGCCAAGACTGGGGATATTATCCAAGGTTTACCGAGAATTGAGGAACTGTTGGAAGCTCGGAAACCTAAGGAAGGTTCTGTTTTAGCAAGGCGTCCGGGGGAATCTCAAGTGGTTTACGAGGAAGACGAGACAGTGGATATCAAAGTGATTGAAGCTGATGGAGTGGTGGCAGATTATCCTATTAGACCAGGACAGAATGCCATAGTTTCTGATAGTCAGCAGGTGGATGTAGCCCAACCTCTGACTGATGGACAGGCTAATCCCCATGAAATTCTGGAGATTTTCTTCAACTATTTCAAGGAAGAAAAGGGAGTGTATGAAGGAGCACTTATTGGGCTACAAAAGGCTCAATCTTTCCTAGTGAATGAAGTGCAATCTGTGTATCAGTCTCAAGGAATTGATATTTCTGACAAACATATCGAGGTAATTGTCCGGCAGATGACTTCCAAAGTCAGGGTAGACGATGGCGGTGATACCACTATGTTGCCAGGAGAATTAGTGGAGTTGCGCCAAATTGAGACAGTAAATCAAGCCATGGCAATTACTGGTGGTGCTCCAGCTCAATATACACCCGTATTACTAGGGATTACTAAAGCTTCCTTGAATACTGATAGTTTCATCTCTGCTGCCAGTTTTCAGGAAACCACCAGGGTTTTGACAGAAGCTGCCATTGAAGGTAAGTCTGACTGGTTACGGGGTCTGAAGGAAAATGTAATTATTGGACGGTTGATTCCAGCAGGAACTGGGTACAATGCTTATGAAGACCCTAGCCTTAATAGTCTCGATTATGAGTCAGCTAGCGGAAGCTCTGGAATTTATGGCTACAGTGATTCATCTAGCAGCGATAGCTATGCCCTACGCACTGTTAGTGAAATGGGACATACTCCAACAGGGCGTGATAGTTTCAATAGTAGTGAGTTAGACAAGGAAGACCCTATGGAAGTGGTGCTGGATGATCGTACTGCTCGTAGTTACAGCTTAGAAGAGCAGACGGGTTTTGGTACTGGTGGTACCAACCGCTCATCACTATTCGATGAGGAAGAACTCCAGGATTTCTAGAACACCTGGTTCACTTTTTTCGGTAATAAGCTGTTAGCGTAGGGGCGAATTACCATTCGCTCCTATTCTTGCCTTTAGCCGAATGGCACTTAGATAAGCGTAAACAACCCTATTTAGAGGCGTAAATCATGCCTCTATACTTGAGGTCTTTACTTGGGAAAATTTCAGTTTTAAAACCTTTTTTTTGAAACAGATGTATTAAATCTTGGGGAGACAGAATACTGATATCCTCATGATACTCCATAGCAATTCTCCTGATTCTGTTAAACGTAGCATCAGATGTGGACTCAAAAATTTCTCCTTCGGCTCCTTCACAATCGATTTTCAGCAAGTCTATAGAGTCTTCATTGGGAATCAAGGTGAAAGCTTCATCTAGAGAAATGCAGCGGACTTCTCCCGACATGCTAAGTCTATCTTGGTAAAACTCTGCTTCTGGCTTGATCGTGCTATGACACTCTGGAGTTGGCGCTGAAAATATTTTACGAGTACCAGCTTCTCCTGCCAAAGCCAGATGGTAGGCAGTTATTTGTTTCTCCAATTGATTTATTTTAATGTTCTCTTGCAGAAACTGATAGTTTGTTGGGTGGGCTTCAAAGGCTAATACTTTACATCCTGGATATAAATGCGCTACCAAGCAAGAAAGTAGTCCTGCATGGGCTCCAATATCAATTGCAGTTACTTGCTGATGCCAAGAATCGGTCCACTTGCTTTGAGGATCTATGTGATAGCAGTCTTCAATGATAATGTCCCGATAAAGATGATCAATTTCGGCATAAGGAGGTAGAGTTATTTTTAAGCCACAACTTAGATCTACTTTTGCTATGTAAATTTGTTGGTTATCTTGATTAATTTTCTGCAATTTATTCATCTCTTAATTTTTGATAAAGTGTAATTTATCCTTGTATTGCAAATATAGATCATTAGTATTTAATATCATACTTTCTAGGGAGCGACTAATAGCACAGATGGGGAAAAAACTAAGAATTGAAATCACCAAAAACGCGATCGCGGCTGCGATCATTTTTTTTGTTTTGACCTCAGCGTTTATGCTACATCGGTTCTACAGCTTTTACCACTCCTATAGTTCCTTTGATCAGGGCATTTTTAATCAAGTTTTTTGGAACGGTATCCACGGCAGGTTCTTTGAGAGTTCCCTGTCTTCTTACCTTTCTTCTGCTGTACTCCATGATGGTAATCTGCCGACGGTATTTTATCATCGTTTGGGACAGCACTTTACTCCAGCTTTGTTGCTTTGGTTACCAATCTATGCTCTGTTTCCCTCATCTCCTACCTTGTTAGTTTTGCAAGCAGCACTGATGAGTGCTGCAGGGTTGGTTCTCTATGCTTTGGCGAGAGTTTACCTTACCCCTCAGTTGTCAACCCTAATTACGGTAAGTTTTTACGCTGCCAATGTGGTAATTGGGCCAACTTTAGCCAACTTCCATGATTCCTGCCAACTGCCTCTATATATGTTTGGATTACTACTAGCTCTAGAAAAACGCTGGTGGTGGTTGTTTGCTGGATTAGCAGTTTTACTGCTAGGAGTACGGGAAGATTCAGGGATTCTCCTGTTTAGTGTGGGATTCTATTTGGTGTTAAGTAGGCGCTATCCCCGTCTTGGCTTGATGGTGTGTACCCTCAGCTTTAGCTATATGCTTGTGCTGACTAATTTGATTATGCCTCTATTTTCTGACGACATTTCCCGTCGGTTTATGATAGAGCAGTTTGGTGGCTATGTGGAAGGAAACCAAGCTTCTACCCTGGAGGTGATTTGGGCGCTTTTGAGTAATCCCTGGCGACTTATCAAAGAGATTTTCACTCCCTTCGGGCGAACAGTTCAATATTTACTGGCTTATTGGTTACCCCTAGCTTTTGTACCAGCAATTTCTCCGACTTCCTGGATAGTAGCTGCATTTCCCTTACTAACAGCTTTTATGCGGCAGGATTTTTGGGCATTGTCGGTTAATATGCGCTTTGCTATTAATGTAGTTCCAGGAATATTTTACGGCGCAATCATCTGGTGGTCTCAGCATCCTGGGGTTTTCAGAGGAGTAGAACCCACTCCCAACCCCTCCCAGGAGGGGAATAGAACCCACCCCCAACCCCTCCCAGGAGGGGAGCAGGGAGCAGGGAGCAGGGGAGAGAAACTCTCGAATGAGCAAAATGATTTTAAAAGCGGATTTGATATTAAACCGGGATTCCGGCGCTTTTGGATATTCTGCCTCAGTCTATCGCTAGTGTTTACCTTTACCTCCAATCCCCATCGTGCTTGGTCTTTTCTCTTCCCTACTTCGATCGACCCTTTAGTATACGTCTCCGTGCCTCGTCAATGGGAACATGCAGGACAAATTCGCTCTTTATTAGAGCAGATCCCAACTACAGCGAGTGTTTCTGCTACAACACATATTGTGCCTCATCTGTCTAATCGTCGAGAAATTTTAGGGTTTCCCTCACTGCGGCTGATTAATGATGCTAGACAAGAGATTAGTGTAGATTATGCGATCGCAGATTTGTGGCAATTCCAACAGTATCAGGTAGCATTTGATGATGATCGTGAGAGATTGCGCCAGATGGTTCCCGCGATTGAGCAGATACTTGCTCAGGGTAACTATGGCATGATTGACTTTCAAGATGGGGTAATGTTGATGAAACAAGGAGCTATTTCTGAATCTACAGCTTTGTCTGCTTGGCAAGATTTTCGGGAGGAAATTGAGCAGATTTTGTAGTTAAACCTTCGCGTCTTTTGTTATTAGTCATTTGTCTTTGCTCTGTAGCAAAATGAAAATCTTTTTGTTCAGTGATCATATTTGAATTCTCCTCGGAAGTCGATATGGGCTGGAATAGTAATTTCTGCCTCATCAAAAGCAACTTTTATCCGTCTACGAAACTCTCGTTCTACATTCCATTGTTGTAAAGGCTTAGTTTTAATCCAGACTCGCAGAAAAACGCCGCGATCGCCAAATTCATCTACCCCTAAAATCTCTGGTTTGGCTATAATCCGTTCTTGCCACTTTGCGTCCTTGCTCATTTGTTTAGCAACCTGATCAATTAGTGCCATTACCTTGTCTGCATCAGTTTCATAGCTAATAGGAATACTTACATCTACTCGTGACCAATTACTAGAAAGATTGGCAACTATTTTAATCTCACTGTTAGGAATTGTAATTAATCGCCCTCTGTTGTCCCGTAGTTGAGTAACTCGCAAATTGATGTTTTCTACAAAACCACCCACATCTCCTACAACAATCACATCACCCACAGCATATTGGTCTTCAAGGATAATAAAAAAGCCATTAATGGCATCTTTAATTAAATTTTGCGAAGCCAAAGATACGGCAAAACCAATGATACCAGCACCAGCTAGTAATGGTCCAATGTTAATGCCTGTGACTGAGAGGGCAACTAAGATGGCAATGGCGATCAAGGAAACAGTAACAATACCCTTAGTTACACCAGAAATAGTTGTTACCCGTAGTTGTAGGCGAGTAACTGCTTCAGGATTGAGTAAGTAATAGTTTTGAGCTAAGGCGGAAGTAGAGCGATTAATTAAGGCATAGGACAGACGGATTAAGACATAGGTTCCCAAGGCAACAAGTGCAACTCGCAACGGAATCTGTAGACCTTCAAAAATCATGACTTGGATGCTACGAGTGTAAGGAAAAAGGCCCAATAAAAATAAGCTTCCCCCTCCCAATAATCCTATTAGGGCCAGCTGATAGAGACGATACTGAACTTCTGTAATATTCCAGAGTTTCCGTTGGTTAAGCTGGGTTGATATTGTCTCAGAAAGGGATAAATTATGAGATGTTAGTCGTGCTTTTGACCTTTCTAGTTTACCCAGCCGACGATAGATGAGTAAGCTAATTACTAAAATAGCTAAACTAGTGCCAATAGCCATTAATCCTTGGCGAATTAGAAAATCTGCTTGCCGTTCATAGCGTACCTGCTCTAAACCTGCTTGCAACTTTTCGCGTATTGAGTCTGCTCTGGTAACAATGTCAACTCCTTTGATTTGAGCATCTTGAGCGGTAACAGTTAGCAAATGAGTTTTCTTTTGGTCGATGAAAGTATAAATTTTGGGTGACCTTCTTTCTTCTACTTTTTCTACAGCTTCTTCTATGGCTTCTTCTACCGCTTCTACAGCTTCTTCTACTGTTGATTGGTTTTCTACTGTTTTGGGTGCTGTTTTGGCTGATTCTTGGAGTTGGACATTGATTGGCTGTTTTTCAATTTCTATTACTAATTGAACATTTTTATTTTTGATGTATGCTTGACTAATTTGATTTAATTTATCTTGAATAGTTTGAATTCGCTGATCTCTATCAAACTTTGGTACAGCAAGTTCTAACAAACAGTGACCATCTAGGCGAACACATTTGGCAATTACTTGGCTCTCGGAGTTTTGATTGAGGAGATTGGGATATACCTGGTTCAAGTCGATAGTTGGTAACTGAGCTTGAACTGGAACTATAGACAAACTGGTTACAAAAAGCAATCCGGCAATAGCCCACGACCAAAAACGCATTAGCAACATAGTTAAGAAATTATTGATTAATCATTGAGTATAAACGAGTGAGATTGGTTTGAGCTTAACCTCAAAGAAATTGCCCACAATAAAAACTTCTCTGCGTCAGTCTTAACTCAGGGTATTCAAGCGGACATGATATTAGTTCTCAAATCTATGGCATGTAATGCTAAGGGAAATATACATCTACCAAAGGTTAGATTTAAGCTATTACTTGGTGTATAATTCAGATGCTTGGTCAACAGATGCGATCGCTTACGCCCCCTAGTGCTTATCCGAACAGGAAAAAGGCAATCTCCAATAAAAGGAACCACTAAAGGCAAAAGGAACTTATTGCTTTTGTCAAGTTTGTTCTTGTTGAGTTTGTTGTTAGTAACAACTGTTGTTCCGGCAATTGCCCAATCCCAAATTGGTATCATCATTCCAGCAACTCACTCAGAAATTAATTTCTTGGCGAGTTCCCACAACCTGAAGCAGTCGTCAACCCCAGCACAACTCCTGCAACAAGGAAAAGAGTTCTACGAGGCAGGGCAATTTTTGGCAGCAGTAAATCTTTGGCAACAGGCGGCTCAAACCTATGACAATCAGGGAACTATCCTTAACCGAGCCCAAGCTCTCAATTACCTATCCTTAGCCTATCAGGATTTGGGACAAGGGGAGCAAGCTCAGCAAGCGATCGAAACCAGCTTAAAGTTGTTGCAAAGTTTTGAGGAACTGGAACCAAGAGGTGTAGCTATCTTGGCTCAAGCCTTGAATACTCAAGGGAGTCTCCAACTAGGGATGGGACAAACAGAAACTGCCCTAGCAACTTGGAAGCAAGCAGAAGCTACCTATAATCGCACTGGCAATGACACTGGGAAGTTAGGAAGTCGTATTAACCAAGCTCAAGCCCTGCAAACCTTGGGGCAGTATCGACGAGCCAATGCACTCTTAAACAAGTTGGTGGAGGAATTGCAAATCCAACCAGACTCTGTACTTAAAGCTGATGGATTGCGGAGTTTAGGTATCGCCCTGCAAACCACTGGCGACTTAGTGCAATCCAAAGCGATCTTAGAGCAAAGTTGGGCAATTAGCTACCGACTCAATGCTAGTACCGACACTAGTCTTACCCTCTTGGGTATCGGTAATATTGCCAGAGATTTACAGCAATATGACGTAGCTTCGGAATACTATCAACAAGCAGCAAAGTTGGCACAAACCCCAATTACCATCCTACAAGCCCAACTCAACCAACTGAGTCTGTTGGCAAAGACTCAACAGTGGCAAAGTGCACTCTCTTTAATCCCACAAATCGAATCCAACCTCTCCCAACTCTCCCCCAGTCGAACCTCTATCTACGCCAGGGTTAATCTAGCAGAGAGTTTGATGCAGTTGTCATTAACAAACAACAAACAACAAACAACAAACAACATTGCTCAATTATTAGCAACCGCAGTCCAACAAGCCAGACAAATACAAGACTCCCGTGCTGAGGCTTATGCTCTGACTCAACTGGGAAAACTTTACGAACAAACTCAACAGTGGCAAGATGCCCAAAGTCTGACAGAGCAAGCTCTACAGATTGCCCAAAGTATGGAAGCTGCTGATATTACGGCTCGTGCGGCTTGGCAGTTAGGTCGTATCCTCGCACAACAAGGAGATCTTACTGGAGCCATTGCAGCTTATCAGGGAGCCTTTGGTCACTTGCAATCTCTGCGGAGTGATTTAGTAGCAGTTAATCCTGATGTGCAGTTTAACTTTAAGGAAAGTGTAGAACCTGTTTATCGGGAACTGGTAAATCTGCTATTACAACCCACTCTGACTAAAGGGCAAGCAAAGGACGCAAGTCAAGCTAACCTCAAACAAGCTCGTGAAGTGATTGAAGCCTTGCAAGTAGCTGAACTAGATAATTTCTTTAGAGATGCTTGTTTAGACACTCAGCCAGTGGTTCTCGATAAAATTGATACCCAAGCAGCGGTCATCTATCCGATTATTTTGCACGATTCACGCCTAGAAGTTATTCTCTCCCTGCCTAATCAACCTCTACGCCACTACGCCACCCAACTAGCAGAGCAGGAAATTGACAATGTCCTGCAACAACTCTACTCCTCTCTCTACCCAGGTTATTCAAATGAGCAACGTTTGCGCCTTGCTCAACAAGTTTATGATTGGTTGATAAGACCTGCTGAAGCCGATTTAGCCAACAGTGGTATTCAAACTATAGTATTTGTGCCAGACGGCTTCCTGCGCAATTTACCAATTGCGGCTCTCTACGATGGTCAGCAGTATCTTATCGAAAAATACAGTATTGCTATTAGTCCAGGATTACAGCTATTTCCCCAAGGATTGGAACGGGAGGAACTTAGAGCCTTAACAGCTGGTTTAACTGAGGCTCGCCAAGGCTTTGCTCAATTGCCTGCAGTTGAAGAAGAAGTCCAAGAAATTGCCTCTGAGGTGGATTCTCAGATATTGCTTAATCAGGAATTTACCCGTAGCGCTTTCCAAGAACAGATTAATAACAATCCTTTTCGTGTAGTTCATTTAGCTACTCATGGTCAATTCAGTTCTAACCCAGAAGAAACCTTTTTACTAACTTGGGATGAACGGATCACTTTTAAAGACTTCGATGTCTTGTTTGAAAAGAGGAGACTAGGAATTCTCAAACCGATTGAGTTGCTAGTTCTCAGTGCCTGTCAAACAGCAGCAGGAGATAAGAGAGCCACCTTGGGATTAGCAGGATTTGCACTGCGCTCAGGGGCTCGTAGTACCATGGCAAGCCTTTGGTCAGTTCATGACGAATCTACCGCTGCTCTCATGAGTGAGTTTTACCGCCAGCTAACCCAGAGCAACCGCCCAATTACCAAAGCAGAAGCCCTGCGCCAAGCTCAACTAACTCTGTTGCAAGATACCCCCTATAACCATCCCTATTTTTGGGCATCATTTGTCTTAGTGGGGAATTGGCTCTAATATGTTGGTAAGGTATCAAGAGGAAATTGAAATTCAGTGTATCTACTTAGAAATTAGGAAGTATCTACACATTTTACTAAGATGGAGTTCTCAATCATGAATAAGTCCAACCGCTCCATTTTCCCTACCCTCTTATCAGCTACTCTAACCAGCACCCTTGTGTTCGGAAGTAGCTTATACTATTCGGTACAGGCAAGTCCTAAAATGACGGGTGAAGGGGAAACTCTACCGAGTAATGCTCTCATAAGCATAAGATTTGAAGCGCCAGAAGACGTTACACCGCAAAGTAGCGTCGCTGGAGGTATTAGAGGTAATGTACAATTCTCTTCCCCGGGAGATGCTGCACCACAAAGTAGCGTCACTGGAGGTGTTAGAGGTGATGTGAAATTTGCTTCTCCAGGAGATGCTGCACCAGTTAATAGTGTCGCTGGAGGTGTTAGAGGTGACATATTATTTGTTCCCCTAGAGGATGGGGATGACTCACCACTTAATACTGTATCTGGAGGAACTCGTACCAATGAAGTACTGGCGATGACTGCTTTGCTTCCTACCACGCAGCACGGACGTACAGCCGAAGCCCGTCCAACATTTTTTGTGTATCTACCTCCAACTTCCTCAAAAGAGGTATTTTTTAGCCTGCAAGATGAGCAAGGGAATCATCACTACCAGACTATCCTGAAGATTTCTGGTCATAGGGGAGTTGTTAGCATTACTCTCCCGGATGAAGCACCAGAACTAGAGGTTGGCACAAACTATATGTGGTTCTTTGCTCCCATCGAGCCTGATGGTATCCTCAGACCAGATAATGCTGGAGTAACTGGTTGGGTGAAACGAGTTGAGTCTCCTACCCAAGATAGTCAAAATTCAGCCTTAAATCCCATTGAGCTTGCCACCGAATACGCTAAACAAGGCATTTGGTATGACACCTTGAAAATCTTAGCAACTGCTCAACTTGCCCAACCTGATGATGCTATCTTAATCGATGAGTGGAAAGAACTCTTAGAACAAGTCGAATTAAATGCGATCGCAACTCAACCGATTGCTGAGCAGTTGTAGTCAATGTTATTAGTCATTTGTTATTAGTCATTTGTACTAATTATTAATAACATAGACGCCCTAGCAGATTGTTCTAGAGTAGGATGCTTGTATCCCACATAATGCTAATCCTTGGATTAGCTGAAAATTTAAATTGTACAATAGCTTAGCTTGTGGTTGATGTTAATAATACTGAGAAAATTGTACTCTCAATAGGTCAACATAACAGCCCTGGATTTGTTAATCCAGGGCTAATATTTTTAATGTTATATTGTGATAGCAAGACAACAAACAACAAACAACAAATAACCAATAACAAATAACAAACTCCAATGTGGCAAAAGCTAAAACAGCAAATTAAACAATGGCAAGGAGTGTTAATTATTGTTCCCAGCATTGCAGGATTAATTATTGCTGGTAGCAGTGCTGGAATCTTCCACCTACTTGAATGGGTAATCTTTGATCAGTTTGTTAACTTACCTCAAGCAGAGCCAATTGATGAGCGCATTGTTATTGTCACTATTGGAGAGTCAGATATTAAACATTTAGGAAAATGGCCAATGTCTGATGAGGTAATGGCTAAATTACTCCGTAATATTAACGTTAAGCAGCCAAGAGCGATTGGTATTGATATTTATCGGGATTTGCCAGTTGAACCTGGAAATCAAGAATTAGTGGAAGTGTTTAAGTCTATCCCAGAAGCAATTGGGGTAGAGAAAGTTGCCCGAGAACCGATTGCTCCAGCACCAACTCTCGCTGAACTTGAGCAAGTAGCTGCCAATGATATGGTATTAGATGGGGATGGCAAAATCCGCCGAGGGTTAGTTATTGTTGGTAATGAAGATGGTGTATCTAGGGAAGGACTCGGCATCAAACTAGCCTTAATGTATCTCGAAAAAGAAGGGATTGAACTAGAAATTATTGATGCTGATAAAAAGATATATCGATTAGGTAAAGCGGTATTTACACCCTTGACAGGTAAGGAAGGAGAATACAGCAAAGCTGACATGGGGGGATACCAGATTCTCTTGAACTATCGAGGGGAACTTGATAGCTTCCTTAGTATCTCAATGACAGATGTACTCTTAAATCGAATTCCTCCAGAACTAATGCGCGATCGAATCGTTTTGATTGGTGCAACAGCACCGAGCCTCAATGATTTGTTCCAAACTCCCTACACTAGCAAGCTGTTTACTAATTCCCACCTCACACCAGGAGTAGTTGTTCATGCTAATTTTACCAGCCAGGTTTTAAGTTCTGCTCTTGAAGGGCGTCCCATGCTTCGAGCTTCTAGTAAGAATCTCAATTGGCTGTGGATTGTTTTCTGGTCTGGTTGTAGTGCTACTTTAGGCGCAATGTCGCTTCCTAATCGCTGGAGTGTAGTAGCTATTTTCCTGGCAGGAATCATAATCATAATGATTTCCTATCTGGCTTTTCTTATAGGTTGGTGGATTCCTGTTTTCACTCCACTTCTTGCTGTTGTTAGTTCTGCAATTACTAGTATTGGCTACATTCTTTGGACAAACCTCCAGCTTTCTTATCATAAATTAGAAGAGTATGCTCAAACCTTAGAACAAAAAGTAGAAGCACGCACTGCTCAACTAGCTCAAGCTAATGAAGAAATTACTGTTCTTAATGAGAAACTCAAAGCAGAAAATCTGCGGATGAGTGCTGAACTAGAGGTGACTAGGCAATTGCAACAAATGATATTGCCAAAGCAGTCGGAGCTAGAATCAATTGAAGAATTAGATATTGCTGGATTTATGGAACCTGCTGATGAAGTGGGTGGTGATTACTACGATGTATTGCAACAAGATGGTCGGATAAAAATTGGTATTGGAGATGTCACGGGACATGGCTTAGCAAGTGGAGTACTGATGATTATGGCACAAACTGCTGTCAGAACTCTACAGGAAATGAATGAAACTGATCCGGTGAAATTTTTGGATGTGCTCAACCGAACAATTTACCACAATATTGAGCGCATGAACTCTGATAAAAATATGACACTGGCGTTACTAGAATACAGCGATGGCTACCTCAGTTTAAGTGGTCAACACGAAGAGATGATTGTCGTGAGAGTTGATGGCACAATTGAGCTGATAGATACAATGGATTTAGGTTTTCCCATTGGTTTGGATGAAGAGATTGCTGATTTTATTGCTCAAGAAAAACTTAGGTTAAACCCAGGTGATGTGGTAGCATTATACACTGATGGGATTACTGAAGCCGAAGATATCCAGGGAGTGCAATATGGACTGGAACGGTTATGTGAAGTAGTTAAACAAAATTGGCAACAATCAGCTGAAAAAATTCGGCAAATAGTCATCGAAGATGTGCAGCAGCATATTGGTGAGCAGAAGGTTTTTGATGATATTACCCTGCTCATCCTCAAGCGTAATTTTAAGTAGTATTGAGTTTCAAATCCAGCCTTTCTCACTCGCTAGGGTAACAAATAGACAACTCTATTTTTTTTGGGAGTCGTTGGCTCAAATTCTTTCCATCTCTGCGCTTCAGCCTCCTTGTCACCCCCTGAGTCAGGACTTTAAATTTTTGGTATTACGTAGCAAGGCAGTCCCGATGAAAAAATTTTTCACCACCAGGTGATGAAAGTAGGAACACTCCTGTTCCCAATTCCCAATCCCCAATTCTAAATTCTAAATTCTAAATTCTAAATTCTCCTTCACCCAACTGTGGTCAAAGATTGATTCATAAATCCGGTTATTAACTTTGAGCAAACCCTGTTGCTTGACGACTAACCCTGACAAGAGCAATTCCTTTTCTTCTGGAGAATCACAGGCTACAACTTCTCCTTGCTGTTGGATTTGTTGATAGATCTCTAGTAACCGAACAGATTGTTGACTATTGAGGAGGCGATCGCGTATAGTTCTCAAATGCTCTGGTTCATCCTGTGATTCCCAATCTTCTATGATCGAGCTTTGCACTAAATCTGCAATCCATTGAGCTTCTGTGTTGGTAGGGATAGCAGATGAAGTATTGCGGATGAATTGACAGAGCTTTTGGGTCAAAAAAGGCTGACCATTCGTCCAAGCTAACACTTCTTTGAGCAGTGTTTGAGGATTACTCACTTTCTCTGCTAATCCTTGCAGTAAAGGTTGGGCTTCATGGTCTTTAAAACCCTCCAGTTGAATTGGCTGACCAATATTAAAAGGAGTTCTTTGTTTATCAGCCATTAAGTTACTAGGGGTGGCAACACCAAAAAAGCTAAAAGTTAAGCGTCGATATTCGGGATTGAGACTACGCTGATTATAGCAGGAGCGAATAAGAGCAAAAAAATCATTAACTGGAAAATTCAAACTCAAGATGCTATCAATTTCATCGATAAAAACTACCAGGTTTTGAGGGATAGACTCATCTGTTTGAGCAACTGTAGGCAGCAGAATGTCTTCGATAAATTCGCTCAACTTTTGCACTGGAGAAAGATCTCCTTGCTCCTGCCACCAAGTTTTTATTTTCACTTTTCTAGACAAACGAAAACTTCGCCATAGCTCTACTGTCAAACCCCTATACCATTGCTCAGGTGTGATGTTTTCTCTGCCAATCCGGGTTAGATCGATCGCACCGCAGCTATATCCCTCATTGTTCAGGTGTTGCATCATGCGTACCATCAGACTTGATTTACCCATCTGGCGGGGATTGAGAATGTAACAAACTTCCCCGCGCTTGAGAGCTTTGTAGAGATAACGATCTGCCGAACGCACGACATAAGTGGGAGCATCCATCGGTAAACTTCCCCCTACTTGATAGTCAAAATTTGAGGCTTGTTCGTCACTCTTGAGTAACTCGTTTTCAAAGATTAGTTCTGCTTGAGTGGCTTTGAGAACTTCTAGGGTTTGGGAGAGTTCTTCAGTGCGCTCTTCTACTCTTTGCTCTAGATTGCGGTTATAGTCTTCCAATTGTGTGTAGAGACGAGCATTTTCAATGGAGATAGCCGCTTGAGCAGAGAGAATTCTTAAGATTTCAATGCGATCGCTCGTAAATGCGTCTGTGGTTAAATTGTTTTCTAAATATAAAATACCGCTTAGTTTGCTTTGGTTTAATAAAGGAGTGCAGATAATCGATTTGGGTTGGGTGGCGATGATATAAGGATCGCGGCTAAACTGTTCTGCTTCGCTGGCGTTACCCAAAACGACATCTTCTTGAGTACGGAGAACATAGTTAATGATGGTAACTGGTAAAACTGGTGTTCCTTTGTCTTGCTCTACGGAGTCAATGGGAATTGCCCTGAGTAGAGTAACTTCCTCAGCATCTAACGTCCCTTCAGCCTCAATTACCCATTGCCGATCCTTTTCTAGAATCAGACAGCCTTTTTGAGCACCAGCATTCTCAATGGCAATGTTAATCAACTTTTCTAGTAACTTTTCTGGGATGATTTCCCCAGAAATGGTTTGGGAGGCTTTGAGAATACTATTGACATCTAAAACACCGGATGTGGTTTTACCTGAGTTGGTAGTTGAGGGATTTAAGCTAGTTTGAACAGTATCTGTTGCAACTGTAGCTAAAAATTGTGGGTAGCGAGTTTCTAAATCTTTGACCTTAGCCATAGCTCCCCAGCGTTGATAAGTATAGTGGGCATCTTGTAGATAGTGGCGAGCAACGTGGTTTTGGTTTCTCGTTAAATAGAATTTGCCTGCTAGTTCATAAGCTAGGGCTTCGTCGTTGAGATAGTCATTTTCTTGGGCTAAGGTAATGGCGCGATCGTAATATTCTCTAGCTTCCGTATCTTTGCCTAAAACTCGAAACCGTTCAGCTTCAACCAAATAAAATTTGTGCAGAAAATTCATCGGAGCTTGCTTTGCCCAGAGTTCCATTTGTTCTCGTTTGGCAGCAACCTTGGTTAGAATTGCTTCTCTTTCAGTCTCTGAAGCATCAGGATAAAATGCTAGCCGAGCCAGAGCATCATAAAAGTAGGCAGTAGTAAGGAAGAATGATGAGCCAGCATTGGCAGCATATTCTGCAAACTGGTTTGCATTGGCAACTGCTTGCTGAAATTCCTGGAAAAGATAACACAGAGTAAGTTTATGTAAATACACATGCATCATCGCAGTTTGATCCCCACGAGCCAGATGGACTGGCATCATCTTTTCTTCGTTATATGCTTCACCAATCAAACGCCAGGGATTGTCGGCTTCTCCCATCAAGTTAAGGATAGCCTGCATATAAGTTTGATACCAATGAACGTAAGCTTCCTGCTGAGTTTGAATACTAGCTGCAATTGCTTTTTCCATCTCTTTTTTAGCATTGCTCAGTTCCACGCCGCTTAGGTACAAAGCGCAGGCATAGGAACCCATAGCACTAGCAGCATATTCAAGATCTCCAGTTTCTATGCCACTTTGATAACCTTCCAGGCAAAAAGATGATGTATCCCTGAGCGGTTCCTTCCAATGCTTGAGAAGGAAATGATACACTACATAAGTTCTTGCTTTAAATGTTTTATCTTTGAATCGTTCTAGTGACTTTAAAGCAAGTTGACCAAACTGATAGCCAGCCTCAAACTGTTCTCTTAAGCAGAGGATAGTCCCGTAACCTGCATAGGGAAAAGCAGAATCAGGGGAATTACCGTACTGAATCGATAAATTCACCTGTCGGCACCAATTTACTAAGCTGAGTTGATTAATTGCTATGTAGGCAGGACTAAACAAATAGTTCATAACCCGCATAGCTGCCAGTTTATAGGGATCTGTCATTTGGGGTAAGTCAATCAGATCCAAGGCTTGCCTCCCTGCTAAGGCGAGCTTTGTCTGCTCTATTTCTCGCATTAGATCCGATTCGCTGGGTCGTTCGGGTAATTCGACCTCAAGTAATTTCAGAACTTCTAGGCCAGTTTTGACTGCTTCTATAAATTTTCTTTGAGCAGAATAGGCTTGCATTTTAACTTCATAGACTTTGACTTTATCTAGCAGTGTTTGGGCTTTTTGTAAAACTACTTGAGTTAAGCGCTCCATTTCATCGTAGTTGGCAATTGTATAAGCCGCTTCTGCTGCCTCCACAGATAAACCTAAGCTGAGATCATACTGCTGTGACCAACTCTCTTCACTTAACAAAATTAAGCCGGTCTGGAGATAATTGAAAGCTGGTTGACGAGCAGCTGAAGATTTGGCTTTTTTCCCTGCCCGCAGATTTAATCGAGCTAACTTATCTCGCTCTGTTTGTTCCTTAATTAGCTTCTGACCTTTGTTCAACTGGTTGACAATCTCAAATAGCTTTTGTTGAGATTCTTCAGAAGATGTATTTTGTAGTAACAACTTGCCAACGCTCAGATGTACTGCTTGTTTATCTGTCTCGGCAATGAGTGAGTAAACTGCTTGTTGGATGCGGTCATGGGCAAATTTATATTCTGCAACTAACTGCTCTGACAAACCTGCTACATCAAGTTCTGCTAACTGATAGGTATAGCTCAGGGGTATGATGAGGCCAGATTGGAGTGCTGAGTATAAATCCGTAGCAGTGTCTTGTAGAGATTGTTCAGAAATAATTGCCAGGGTTTGCAAATCGAACTGGTTTCCTATGCAAGCTGCTAATTTTAATACTGCTTGAGTTTCTCTGGGTACTTTTTTGACCTTGTTAAGCGTCAACTCCACAACATTATCTGTAAGGGGTTGCGCTTTAATTTGGTCTAGATCCCACTGCCATCCTCCAGAGGTATAGTTAAAGTCTAACCAGCCTTCAGAATACAAATATTTTATAAATTCATTGATAAAGAACGGATTAGCACCAGTTTTTTCCTGTATTAATTGGGCAAGGGGTTTAGCAGTTATTGCATCTACGAAAAATGTATCAACTATTAGTTGTGTAACATCGGTTAAGGCTAAGGGTGGAAGTAGTATTCTCTTAATTGTTACCCTGGCTTTGTCAAGCTGTTCCAGGGTTTGAGTCAAGGGATGTACTTCGTTGACTTCATTATCTCGGTATGCCCCAATAAGAAACAGATATTGATTATCTGCTGCTGTCATCAGCAGTTGAATTAATTCCAGGGAAGCTCTATCTGCCCATTGTAAGTCGTCTAAGAAAATGACTAAGGGATGTTCGGGTTGAGTGAAAATCTTAATAAATTTTTGAAGAACAAAATTAAAGCGATTTTGCTGTTCCGTTGGCGGCAGCTCTGGTAAGGGTGGTTGTGGGCCAATAATTAGTTCTACTTCAGGAATGACTTCAATGATTACCTGTCCACTTCCCCCTAATTCCCCTTGCAACTTCTCTCGCCAATTGTTAATCTCTGCCTCAGTTTCGGTGAGTAACTGTTGTATTAAGGATCGAAATGCCTGAATTAAGGAAGCGTAGGGAATATCTCGTTGAAATTGGTCAAATTTACCAGCAATAAAATAGCCACGTTGGCGAGTTAGTGGTTTATATACCTCCTGTATTAATACTGACTTGCCAATACCGGAATACCCCGAAACCAGCATTATTTCACTGGCTCCTTGGCTGACTCCTTCAAAGGCGGCTAAGAGGGTAGCAATCTCCTGTTCTCTGCCATAGAGTTTTTGGGGTATTTGCAATTGATCGGAAACATTGTGCTGCTCGATGAGGAAAGCATCAATTTGCCCTTTGGTTTGCCACTGTCTGAGACATGCTTCTAAATCAGCCTTGATATTATAGGCTGAGAGATAACGTTCTTCAGCATTTTTCGCCATCAATTTCAACACTAGCGCTGAAAGAATTACTGGAACTTCTGGCTTGATTTCGTCTGGTGGTATCGGTTGTTTTGCAATATGGCAATGCACTAATTCCAAAACATCATTGGTGGGGAAAGGTAACTGTCCCGTTAGCAATTCATAAAAGGTTATCCCCAGAGAGTAGAAGTCAGTGCGATAATCGATCGCTCGATTCATTCTACCCGTTTGTTCTGGGGAAATATAAGCTAGGGTTCCTTCTAAGACATTCGGATTACGAAAGGTGGAAATTTCTCGCGATAGTGTGGTTGAAATGCCAAAATCAATAAGCTTAAGCTTACCAGTATTCTGATTTAAAATAATATTTGCCGGATTAATATCTTTATGAATAATATGCTGCTGGTGAACCTGACCGAGAATGTCAACAATCTCAATGGCTAGGTGGAGAAAATCGGCAATTGTGAATTCCTGCTTCGGCATGATCCGATTGAGAGATTCGCCGCCAAAATCTTCTAACACCATCACCCAGTTAGTTTCTAGGTTTTCTAAGCTGTAAACATCGATTACACCGGCTAGGTTAATATTTTGGGTGGTTTCATACTCTCGTTTGAACCAAGCAATGGTTTCCGGAGAAGGATAAGCCTGTTTGAGCATTTTCAGGATAACAGGTTGGTCATCTGCTCGCCGATGTCCGCGATAGACTAGGGAGTTGTTGCTCTCATGGAGTTTTTCCGTAACTTGGTAACCTGATAAATCATGCATACTTATCTCCTTTAAAGGAGTTTTTATGGTACAGCGTTTCTCATAGCTATGAGGTACACAAAAAATTTTTCCAACTTTCCTCTTTTCCCCTCCTGGGAGGGGTTAGGGGTGGGTTCCTCTTATACCAATTTCATATTTCCCAATTGTAGAAAGTCATGATTGATTTCAAGTCAACTACCCCACCTATACCGTTAGGTTAGGTGGGGCTTATAGCGAATTTAGCCAAAACTCAGAGAATTGAGCTTGATGAAATCTTTCTACACCAAATCCTAGTTAGGATCATCTGATGGAGGAGGATCTGGATCTGGATCTGGCAAGGGATCGGGTCCGGGATCCACAGCAGTAATAGCAAGTGGAACTTGTTTGTCTGCAAATAACGCTGCTATTTGATTTGCTTCTTTGCTCATCATTGCAGTCTGTTCTGCTTCAGATAAACTCACTTCATCCATTACGAAACTGGGATTATTGATAAAAACACTTTGTTTCTTAGTATCAAGAGCTAAATCTGTTAATAAATGAAATAGTTTACTCATGAGATATCCTCCTATCATTTTCTAAATTTTTAAATGTTTCTGTCCGTTCTGTTTCTGATAATACTGGAGTTTGATAAAGCTTTTCAAGGGTGTGGTAAGGATTGATTAGGAAGGCAAGAACTCGATAAGGTCTTGCTGAGCCAACAATTTCTCCCTGAAATATGAAGCTTAAGTCAGCAAGTAAGCAAAGAAGACTGCTACATAGCTCCGTCGATGCAAAGTTTTTCCATAGCCATAATTTGGCCTCCTCTGACTCAGGCAATGATTTGGCTTCCTTAAATTTCTCCAGTACATACTCTAGAACCTGCTCTACTAAGAGGTTATTTCCTTCCTTAGCCTTTTTCTTGAGCTTTTTTAGCCTTTTCTCTTGGTCATTCGATAATGTGTCACCAAGACAAAGCATCTGATATAACAATACCTCTTGACAGAGTTCAGAAAATTGTAATTTCGCGTTTTTAAAGAATTTCTTTAATTTCTCTTTAATTTTAGAAAGTAATTCTCCATGTCTGTCAAGTATCTTGGTTTCAAATTCCAACGCTTGCTTAGCTTCAATTGTGATCAGGATTAGGCGAGCCATTAAGTCACCGGGCCGCAGTATCAAGGCTTTTTGGAGATAAGCAATCGCTCTATAGTAGAGTCTCTCTTTCAGTCCTGGCTCATTTGTTGTTTTTGTTAAGTAAAAATACAGAAATGTGTGTTCATAAAGACTGAACCTCCTGCTTTCTAAGAATGGAACAGGAGAATATGATGATTGCAAAACATCAATTTCCGGAGCTATTACTGTCTCAACTTCCAAATCCCAGAATGCGTCTTCATAGTCTTGAGCCAATCTGTAAACTGTTGAGCGCATTCCCCAAGCCCAGGTATAGGTAGGAATAAGTTCAAGCGCTCTGTCAAGACAATTCAAAGCTTGTTTTTTACTTGGTTCATCTATCTCATTTATGCCTAAATCCGTCATATCCTGAGTTATTTTTAGGCGGTAGGCTGCTCCCAAGTGAGCTAATGCCCACGCATAGTTGCTGTTTTCTGGTTTTGGAGCATCAAGCGCTTTTGTGAAGTGTTCTATAGCTGATTTTACATATTCCTCTTTCCGATTTTCCACAATTGCCCACAGACGATAGGTTTCACCTAGTTGTGCATGAGCCCAGAGATAGTTATCATTCTTTTTGACAGCTTTTTCCAAGTACTTTTCGGCGTTACCATAATCCATAAACTGGTAGTAGGTTGTACCTAAATGAGCATTGAGCCAAGCATTGTCAGAGTCACTTTTTTGAAGTTCTGCAAATTTCTCGATCGCTTGTTCATAGGCTCCTGACAAGCGAAGAGCTTCTGCTTGTTGAGCAATAGCCCAATTGTTCTTATCCATCTGTATTAAATTCCTCCTTAACTGCGGTGTTAGGTATTAGGTGTTAGGAAATTTTCAAATAAGGTGCAAGGTTTTTGCATCTTTTGCTTCAAAAGCAAGTAAAGCCTGAGTTTTCGGGTCATCTCGCCAGTCCATCCAAGCTGGATCGTGACCGACTAATTCAATAGCTTCATCATTAATCGGAATCGCTTCTTGTAGATATTGCCATGCCTGCTCGCAGTTATCTTCCAAGATTGCTAAGCTACTCAGTCGGTAGAGAATATCTCCTCGATCCCCTTTTTCCCATTGAGAGAGAAATGCTGTCCGCGATCGCTCAATCTCCTCCTTTGCTTGGTCTAATCCCTGCCAACGGGCCTTCGCTACTGCAATACAGTACAAAGCGGTAGTATCATCAGGAGCTTCTTGCAATCTCTGCTCACAACAAGCGATCGCCTGAGCATACTGGCCATCGTAGCAAAGGATTAACCCTCTCTCAATTTGCCAATTTTTCTCAAATATAGTTTTGTCAAAGGCGATGGCACGGTCAAAATCAATCAGGGATTTTTTGTAGCACTTCATTAGCTCATAAAGTCGAGCACGATAAGCAATTGCCCAAACATAATCCGGCTTCCTTTCAATGGCTCGATCCAAGTCAGCCAGAGCCATTGCGTAATATGCTTCCCCTAAAAAGCGATAGGTTACGCCTCGATGACTAAGCGCCCACAGGTAATTAGGCTCCAATTGAAGTGCTCTATTAAAATCTGCTAAGGCTTTTTCATATTCTTTCCTGTGATAGTAGACTTCACCTCGATGAGCGATCGCCCAATAATATTCTGGTTTTAGCTTAATCGCCCGATCAAAATCTGCTAAAGCTTCCTTATAGCGTGCCATCAATCGATAAACTTCACCCCGATTAGCGTACGCTCTGGCATCTTCAGGGTTATGCTGAATTGCTTGCTCCAATTCAGCTAGTTGTTGTTGATGGCGCTCCATGATTGATATTTTGTCTTTGCCTCCAGTTTCCCATGTGGTAATCATTTTTTGTCAATCCTGCTTTATGCCTAAACTTGCCATCATTTCGCGATCGACAGGAGCCATAGCTTTAGGTGGAACGTATAATGTGGAAACTTCCGTCACTTTCGCTTCTGACAGTTTGGCTAAAGGAATTAGCTCTATAATAGGAGGGCAAACAGGATAATATACTGAGGCTTCATAAACAGTTACTTCATGGTTAGCCCCATAATCTTGCTCTAAAACTTCAGCTAAGATTTTTAGCCCCTTGATGTGACCTCCTGGTTGGTAAAAACCTAAATTCCCTACCATAGCAATTTGCCACAAAATCAAGATGCTGGTGGGGTCAAATTTGCGCCGCCGGATGAGAAAATCTGTCGCTTCAAAACTCTGGCACCCGTTTTTGCCAGGATCAACACCAAGATCAGCAAACAAACAATCTTCAGCGGAAATACCTGGTAACATTTGCGCCCGAAATCCTTCTGCTCTAGCCTGTTTAATGGCTGCGTGGGCGGGATCTGCGAAAACCCCAGGATGGCCGTAAAAAACTACACAAACGTGCAAACCTTTACGTACTTCTGTCAAGATCCTGGCAGTCATTTCTCGATAGGTATCTCCCCGTCGTTGATTGCTCCTGTTATAGGGCAAAGCTTCTGCTGTAGCATTCAATTCTTGGAGCCATTTAGCTGTTACTGGGTCAGCCAAGGCAAATAAAACCTTGTCTGCTTGTTCGATCCAGGCTTTCGCCCCTAAGGTCAGATGACCTGCCAATTGAATACCTGTACCGACAATTGCTAAGGAACCAGCTCTCAAATTACATTTCCTCTACATAAGCTGCTTTTCCTTCCCCTGTTCCCCATTCCTCGTTTTCTGCCTTCAGCAGCATATAAAAGAGAAAGAAAATTTAGATTTTTTACTACGAGAGTTATTTTCTTTCATATCTGGATAAAAGACAACTCATAAAACTCATATAAAAACTAATAAACATCTGCAGATTTGCTTTTTCCTCTATTGCTCTTGGCTTTTAGCTGATAGTTTTGACTGGTGTGCTAATAGGCTTTGGTCTTGCTGTATGAGATTTGAGATGAGTTTCAGTATGAGCTTTAGATGAGTTTTGGTATTATCGTTTTATGATATAGCGCTAAAGCGATTAAGCTTAGACGCATTCACCTTGCATGTTTCAGACAGGCAAGATGCCTGTTCCACAAGAAGTTGATGATTGAATTTGGTGCAAATTAAATGCGTTGCGAGCTTACTCATATTTAAGCTTGCCCTTGCCACGGTACTACGAGATGTGCGATCTAGCTGTACTTGTTGTTCAGGAGGCGATCGCGCTTCCTTCTTATTTACTAATATTGAGTTATCAATATCGACAGATGGCTCGTGAATCCGTCCCTAACCCATCTTAAAGCAACATCCACCCTAACACCTAACACCATGGAAATACCAACAATTTCTTTACCCCCAAGATTAGAACTCAAGCTCAATCTCACCGACGAACAGTTTTGGCAACTCTGCCATGATAACGACGATTTAAGATTTGAAACAACAGCTACAGGAAAATTAATTGTTATGCCACCTACGGGTAGTCTTACAAGCGAACGTAATGCCGATTTAACCTTTCAAGTAAAAGTTTGGAATCGTCAGACAAATCTGGGTAAAGTCTTTGATTCTAACGGTGGCTTTCAACTACCCAATGGCTCAAAACGTGCTCCCGACTGTTCTTGGGTTAAACTAGAGCGCTGGAATGCTTTAACTACTGAAGAACAAAATCAATTTGCGCCTTTATGTCCCGATTTTGTAGTAGAGTTAATGTCCCCTAGTGATTCACTACCAACTACTCGTGAAAAAATGGTAGAATACCTAAAAAATGGGGCGCGGTTAGGTTGGTTAATCAACCGTAAACGGCGACAAATAGAAATTTATCGCCCTCAGCAAGAGGTAGAAATCTTAGATAATCCCCAGACAGTATCAGGAGAGCAAATTTTACCGGGTTTTGTGCTAGATTTAGCAACTATTTGGTAGTTTTGAACAATTGAGAATTGAGAAGAGCGATCGCCCCCTCTTGACCGGCTCATGAATAATCCAGGTTGGCCATCGAGTTCATTTGGCACTGCTTGGATGAAGAAACTCAGGTGGCAATGGGAGATGGGTGATTCAGTGACAACCACGTTGTTATGAAGATGAATGGGGTGGCTTGTCCCGCTGGTGAATTACAAGTTGGATTGGTATTATTATAGCGACACCCGTCCCAGCAAAATCGTTCTGCTAATTTCATATAATTTATATCAATTTTCATGGGTTTTTATATGAGTTTTGTTATGAGTTTTATGAGGTTAATAGATATCCAGACAAGTTAAGATAATAATGTATTGATAAACTAATGAAATGTTACTCTCGCTTTTGCCTAAAAAAAAGCCGATACAATTCACAACTCACAATCGCGCGATCGCCGGAAACTTTAATCAATCCCATACTACTCAACTTGTGAGTTAGAATTGGATCTAAGGCAACAGGTTCAGTGGTATTGAGAACAATATCCAGAGCTTGTGCTAATTCAGGCTGTTGTTCCAAGGTTGCCCAATGACGTTGCAGGTGATTACGATAAATTCCCGTAGCAGTGGGAGCAGTCTCTAACAGTTGCGGTAGAGTTATTTCCCTTCTACTAAGATGATAGAGCGCTAAGTGTACCAGTGCCGGATGTCCCCCAACCATTGCCATTAATTTGCTGATTTCTTCCCCATCTCTCCAGCTAAGTCCGTAGCATTTGACCAACTGTTGCACTTCTTCCTGGCTGAAGTTGTCTAACTGAATTGGTAACCCTACATTGAAAGGAGACTGATTAAGTTCGAGAGGAACGTAAATTTCCGTAGAGTGAACCACTAGCAGGCGCAGCTTTTGCCAAATAGGCAGTCTTTTCGCTTCTTCGTACCAAGAACGCAACAGAGGTAAAAAATCCTTCGCTACTTGGGGATGCTCAATAATCTGGTTCACCTCATCTAATGCTAAGATCAGGGGAATATTAATTGACTCTAGTAAATAGTCTTGGAAATAGAGAGTGCAACTAATTTTACTTCCGAGGTCTTCATCCCAATACTCATCTAGGATTGGTTTACGCTGAAGCTGACGAGCGATATTGGCACACAGCCAGCGCAAAAATTGATTCGAGTCACTCAAAATTGCCTGATCTACTTGTTCTAGGTTTAAACTGATGGTGTGGTAGCCTAGGCGATTGGCATGGTCAAGAACTCTCAGGAGCAGGGAAGTTTTGCCCATTTCTCTGGGAGCTTTAATCCTAATCAGCGCTCCAGGTTTCTCGATTTCTCGATAAACTTGCTCTTCAAAGGAGGAACGTTTGAGATAAAAAGGAGAGTCGAGAGGGACTGAGCCACTGGGGTAGCAAGGTGAGGTATCCTGATTAACTTTGGCAGAATTGCCCACCAGTTCTTGCTTGACGGGTTTTGTCTCTGGGATTGCTTGGGTTGTGACATAAGACTCCAACAGCACCCGACAGTTTTTCTTGGTCATGTGCTCACCAATGACTTCTGAGAGTCGCCCAAACAACTCTGGAGCAACCACATTGGTAAAGTAGCCGGGACTATAGCCTGCCTCGATCGCTATTTGGTTATAAGTTTTATACTGCCAAATGCCACGCAAAATGATAATTTCTGCGCTATTAAGGGGGCGATTTTGGCTCTCAATTAGCTGAGAGTCTACAGTCTCAAGCAGATAATCGAGATTCATAGAGATTAAATACTTAGACAGAATCAATTTAACATTAGCTAGCTACATAAGAGAAACCTAACACGGTGATCCCTATGGGTAATAAGCTATAAAAATGACGCTTGCATTCCACGTAATGCAAGTCGTGGGATGAGCTTAACTATTCACTACTCTGCTCCCAATCTGGATATTACCAACTCAAAGTTCCTTTACTTCCATCTAGCTCAACAATTTGTCCTACAGGTAGGCAAGCATTAACCCCCTCATGACCAAAAGGTAGATTATCGACAATAGGAATACCAAGATCACCCAAGCGATCACGCAATACTTCTTCCACTGTCCAGCTAGGAATTTCCTGGGACACCTCGCAGCTACTAAAACGCCCTAGAGCAATGCCTTTCACTCCATCGAAAGCACCACTTGTGCGCCACTGGGTTAGCATTCGATCAATGCGGTAAGGAGCCTCTCCTACATCTTCTAGTGCTAGGATAGTTCCTGCCATTGGGGGTTGTACTGGTGTTCCCAATAAATGGGTAGCAACGGTAAAATTAGCTGGTAACAGCATACCCTTGACCTTCCCGCCACCCCAACCAACCCCAGTCAAGGGAGCTAAAGGACGACCTTCAACACAGTCAAACAAGCGATTAATTGACCATTCTGGCTCATCTGCTAAGGTTGTCAGTACTGGAGAGTGAACCCCAGCAATACCCAGTTGACTTAAACTCCACAGCAAAGGCGTAATATCAGAAAAGCCAATCAACCACTTGGGAGTTGATTGTTCTGTTAGGGGCCATTTCCAGTCTTCCAACAGTCTAGTACTACCATAGCCACCCCTAGTGCACAGAAGCCCCCGGCATTCCAAGTCTTGCCAAGCTGCTGCTAACTGCTCACGTCGCTCAGCATCTGTACCAGCGAGGTAACCATCCCTCGCATCCCAATTAGCTTGCAACTCAATACGATAACCACGCGATCGCCAAATCTCTACCCCCTTGTGGAATACTTCCAAGTTGCGTAAGGCTCCACTAGGAGCAATTACCCTGAGCAAATCACCTGGTTGGAGGGGTGGCGGTAGCTGGCACGGAGAAAGGTTATTTTTGGTCATATAAGTTGTTACTTCAAGGGGATTGCTTGAGCGCTTAAACCTTGGGAACTAATTGAGCATCGATAGATTATAAACTGGAATCTGATGCTGTACCATTTACTGGCTGACTCACTCTGCATTTCGTCCAATTTTCTATGACTATTCCTGTTTCAACCTTTTTTGTTGGACTTAATGGACTAATTGCGTTAATTCTTTCTTACATTGTTGTCAAGGAGCGCACCAGAACTCGAATTTGGCATGGAGAAACTGAGACAGAAGTTATCAACCAGCCAAATTACCTTGAACGCCCTAATGCATGGGCTGCTTTTGTCGAAAGCTATACTCAAAGATCTGTGGCTACAAAAACTGCTGATGATGGCATTCTTCAACGCAAGGTACGTGCCTATGGAAATTTTACAGAGTATGTACCGCTAGGGCTGTTGTTTGTCATCACTTTGGAGTTGATGCATTCGTCGCCTTGGCTGCTCTGGCTAATTGGAGGTGCGCTAACGATAGGACGAGTAGCTCATGCATGGGGTTTGATTGTAACCTATGGTCCTTCACCTGGTCGCGCAGTTGGATTTTTTCTAACCTGGTTTGTTTACCTTGTTGGTGCTGGTGCCTGTATGTACTATGGGATTACTGGGCTTCTCTAATGGTATGTTCCTCCTGGAATGGCTGCTGGAGGAAATGTTGCCCCGCCGCGAAAGTCATTTGTCAAGTTGAGTGATCGCTTATTTACTAAAAACATTAAATCTTACAGAATTTACGATTTAGAAGAGTTGTTTGGAGCAGTTAATTACGTTTTCCAACAATGCCAATTCCAATTATTGGAACTATCTGATAACAAGGTAAAGGGAAAAGGTGAATAAATTCTTTGATTTTCGTCATGTTTGCAAAAAAATATCCCTAACTTTAGGAGCAATTTTGTTAGTATTGCTTCTGAGCTTAATTGCTTGTGAAGCTCAGCCCTGGTCCAATGATTTACCAATTAACCCTGATTATCGTGGTTCAATTTGCTTATATATCGGTAGTTGGAAAGGAGATTTAACTTTTAATATTTACTCAGGTAATCTTAACTATCAGATTGATATCCCTAATAGCAGTTATAATGATAAAAAAGCCTTTGAGTTTGTAGCTAGAGGTAATCAAGGGAGTCACTTGTACGTCAATTATGCACCAACTCCAGGCAAGATATTCGGTGATTCATCAGGAAGAGTTTATAATGTCTCCATTACCCCGAGACTTTATTATGATTCTTGTGAAGTAGCATCACCGAAAACGGTGTTAAACTTTCCTCTGTGGCAGATTTATGATTTAGATAATCCAGGTTTTGGACAATTTAAACCAGATACTGAGATTTTAGCCTGGTCAGTTCTCTGCGGTTTAGGTCTATTGGCTCTTAGTGGTATCTTGTTTGTACTCCTAGGATTGAAGACTGTAGTTTACGAACTATTGAAGCTCTGGGGTTTACGTACTACTACCAAGGTTATTGACCCATCACTATTACCTGAATTAGCTATTGGACAAAAGCAATATGTCCAGATTCAAGGTCAAATTACCCAACTCAAGAGGAATCGGGAAAATAATTTGCCTTTGGCAGTAGAGATGGAGGTAGGTACAGAAGCGATAGCGGTGATGCTTGCAGGTATCGAGATTGTTTCTCCTTTATCCTTCCCAGTTCATCTATTGAATATCAAATATATAGTATTCCCTCAAGTGGAGACTTTAGTTGGTAAGTCAGTGCTAGTTATGGGATTACTAACTCATAAAAGTTTTGGCTGGAGAATCAATTTAGCGAAGTCGATTTTTCGTCCTAGTTTGATTAGTACCTATAATCTACATCAAACTTCCTTGAGAGCCATTAGAAGTATGGTAATCGCGATAGCACTCATATTACTAGGAATCATCTTACTGTGGATCTTCTGGAGTATCTTAACATCGAGATGGCAGTAGGTAATAAGTAATAAGTTATGAGTATAATAGATTCTTGTGGAACAGGCTTCCAGCCTGTATCAGTCTCGCCGCAAAGCATGGAGGGCTAAAGGTCGAAGTAATTGGTATAATTTAGATGTAGGCTTGAGGGGGAAATTAAGAAGAACTCTCACAAATCTGACACGCAAAGACCTAGAGAAACTCCAAGCAGAGCATCTTAAGTAGCTTGTCACCCCGTGAGTCTTTATTGATGAGAAAATGAGGTTAAGCAAACGATTCAATGTGTAGATGGCTTGCTTATTTGGGTAACCCAATTTACTTAGAGGACTTAATTTATAAGCCAGAACATTCCTTGATCGATCAGAGTCTAGCTGCTCGTACTTCTGTAACTACGACTAATGGTGATGGATTTGGTGTGGGATGGTATGGTAGTCGAGTTACCCCTGGAGTTTATCGAAGTATCCAACCAGCTTGGAACGATCGCAACTTGAGGGACTTAGCTGCACAGATAGAATCTCCTTTGTTTCTTGCTCATGTTCGAGCTGCAACTGAAACAGCAGTACAGCAATCTAACTGTCATCCTTTTCGATATGGTAAATGGTTATTTGTGCATAATGGTGTGATTGAGCATTTTCAGCACATTAAGCGAGAGCTAGTATTAGCCATTGCGCCTGAACTTTATCCGGCAATTGAAGGCACTACTGACTCGGAAATTATGTTCTATCTGGCGTTGACTTTTGGATTAGCTAAGGAGCCTGTGCCAGCACTGGAACGGATGGTTAGGTTTATTGAACAAGTTAGCCAAGATATAGGAGTGAATCCATCCGTACAGATGACGCTTGGCATCAGCGAAGGTGAACATCTTATTGCTGTTCGCTATTCTACAGTAAAGCGATCGCGCAGCCTCTACTATAGTAAAAGTTGGCGTAGTTGCCAGTTATTGAATCCCTGGTGTAAGCAGTTATCTGAAAATGCTCGTGTTGTCGTTTCTGAACCCTTGACAGCTCTAACAGATGATTGGGAGGAAGTGCCAGAATCGACTGCGATTATTATGCAGGCTCAGCAGTTAGAGATGCAACCTTTCCAACCTTAAGGATACTGCTGGTAAATGGTAGGTCTATAGATGCCTCATCATTCTAAATTCTAAATTCTTAATTCTTAATTCTAAAGATATGAAAACTGAAGCTGAGGAGGCAAATAAATCGGCATTTGTACATGTGTCGGTATTGAGTCGGGAGTTAGTTGAATACCTAGATATTCGTTCTGGTGGACATTATTTGGATGCTACGGTGGGTGGAGGTGGACACAGCCAGTTAATTTTAGCAGCAGCACCGGATGTTCAGGTAACCGCCATTGACCAAGATGCAGAAGCGATCGCAGCTGCCAAAGTTAAGTTAGCACCCTATGGCGATGCTGTACAATTCTGGCATGGTAATTTTGCTCAACATCAGCCAACAGAGGTTTTATTCGATGGCATAATTGCTGATTTGGGTGTTAGTTCTGCTCAACTAGACTTGCCAGAACGAGGCTTTAGTTTTCGCCATTGTGCTAGTTTAGATATGCGCATGGATCAACGCCAATCCCTAACAGCAGCAGATGTGATCAATCACTGGGATGAAGTGCAATTAGCAGATGCTTTTTACAAGTATGGGGAAGAGCGATTATCGCGGCGGATTGCACGGCGAATTGTCGAGCAACGTCCCTTACAAACAACCACCGAACTAGCAGAAGCGATCGCATCTTGTGTTCCCCGTAAGTACCGCTATGGTAGGATTCACCCAGCAACTCGTGTTTTTCAGGCTCTGCGAATTGTGGTTAACCAGGAGATGGAATCTCTGGAAATTTTCCTCAATCAAGCACCCCATTGGCTCAAACCAGAAGGAAAAATTGGTATTATTAGTTTTCATAGTCTAGAAGACCGCCTCGTCAAGCATAGTTTGAGGGACTCACCCCTGTTGCGAGTGCTTACGAAGAAACCAATAATACCACAAGCGGAGGAACTCGAAGAAAACCGCCGTTCACGCTCTGCCAAGCTGAGATTCGCCCAAAAAATTAGCATTATATCCAACAATTGATTCGTTGCTCCCGAAGGCTTTGAATAACCAGCAGCTGAACATTTATGTTGAGAAATTACGTTTAATGTGAATTAGAAGCTGCAACCCTTGATTTTCGGTTAAATTTTCCTTCTGTTCCCTGTTCCCTATTCCCTGTTCCCTTGACCCAACAAGGATTTAAGCTAATCCACATCAGACGTAAATTATATGATAATATCACTTTGCTGCTTTTCAAGATAGCAATAGCTAGCTTGAGTTAATTTGTTAACTATGACCCAGATTTTTGGGGAATATAGGGAAAACCTACCCGACGAGCACGAATTTTTAATTTTTGGGTTTTTACCTGACTCTATCTCCATCCAACAACGTTGGCGCAACAACGGCTTGTCGGCTGATTTTATCGCCGATTATTTGATGAATTTTTTTCCTATCAAGGGAAAAAATTCCACGACTAACATGAAGCAAGCGGAAGTCAAAAGTGCCGTCAGTTATATTGCCAACGAGTTGTTAGAGAATGCAATGAAGTTTCATGATGCTACTTCGCCGCATCCTATCAAGTTTGGTATTTACTTACTGGATGATGCAGGATTGACAGTGGCACTGCAAGTAACTAACAGTGTCTCACCTACCACCTTAGATAAGTTTCAAGCTTTTATTAAGGAGTTCACTACCTCAGATCCTGAAGAGTTAATTATTCGTCAGTTAGAAAAAAATGCTGAAGAGCAAAACTCCCATGCTTCTGGGTTAGGTTTGTTAACTATGCTCAATGACTGGAAAGCTAAATTAGGCTGGAAGATTGAGACTGTTCAACAAGAGCCTGAGGTAGTTACTGTGACGACGTTGGTACAGCTTGTAATTTAGATAGGGAATAGGCAATAGGCATTGGTGACAAGTTAAAGTAAAGATGTCGTTGTCAAGGGAATGGAGAATGGAGAATGGAGAATGAAGAATATAGATTTTTTTGTCCAAAGTCCAATTCCATATATAGGGTTTTTTTAGCCCCAAACACCATATCTGGGAGTTGACAAAATGCACGACCCTTTAACTTGTCACCATTGGGCAATAGGCAACAGGCAATAGGCACTCTTGCAATAGGGAAAGAAGGCTTAACTCAGATCTTGCACTATGCATCATAAATACTTAATAACGTCACTGAGAACAATCAATTTGTTTTTCGACGTGGTATTTTACCCAATTCCCAATTCCCAATTCCCGATTCCCGATTCCCAATTCCCAATTCCCTGCGATGCCTGTTCCACAAAAGTTTGATTACATCAAAACCTTTGACCAATGCCAAACTGGAGTTTACTGTTACCTTGGTCATTAAAGCCGTAGTCTGCTCTGAGGATACCAATGGGTGAGTCTACCCGCAAGCCGGCTCCGTAACCAAAACCGCTTCCTTGTTTACCCCTGACTATTCCTGGTTCTCCTGGCACACTGGGAGCAGAACCTAAGTCAGAGGCAAAGTCAGCAAACAAGACTGCACCCACTGGGTTAAAGATGGGAATACGATACTCAGCGGAAGCTAACACATAGCTGCGACCACTGGCAACATCACCACTTCCATAACCTCGCACCGAATTCTGTCCCCCTAAGTTAAAGGCGCGGTAAGGAGGTAAGTCACCAATTGTTGTGCCTCCTTGGACATTAAAAGCAAATACTTCTGGGTTTTCTCCACTGAATAAACTAACTGGTAGGTAATGGGAGTAATTTGCCTGAAGTCGGTTCATCAGAATGTTGCCGCTACCGATTGGCACTGATTGTTCTGTGCTGAAGCTAAGGAGGGAACCTTGGGTGGGATTAATCGGATTATCTCGTTGGTCTTGAGCCACTGCTAGGGATAAGCTAACTAAGTCATCAATACCAGTATCACTAAAGGAAAGGGGATTACCTAAGGGATCTTCTGGCAGGAGATTACCATCGCGATCGCGAATACTAGTGCGATCATAGTTCAAACCTACTGAAGTATCCCAACCATTTACTGGTTTAGTCAAGGTGATACCGCCACCAAAATGTCCTTCGTTGGGGGTTTCAAACTCTTGATCTCCTTCTAAAGGTAAGTCACCCTCAAAGGTGCGAGATACTGTTCTACGGCGAAAGGCTTCAACATTATAACCAGGTTTATCGGGTTTGGTGGCACGGTAAGGACTGCCATAATTCCCTTCAAATTGTAGATCCCGTGGACTTAACTGTAACTCAAATCCCAGCTTCTGGTTGACGCCACCAATATTATTGTCTTTGTAGCTAATTGTGCCGAAAATGCCATTAGCATCGTTATAGCCACCACCGACATTAACTGTACGAGCAGCTCGTTCGGTAAGTTCATAAGTGACATCAATTTTTTTAGCATCGCCGTTGAGGGAGATGTCAACTTGATTAAATAACCCCAATTTGTACAGCTGCTGTAAGTCCTGCTGTGCTATATCTATCCGGAATAAATCACCAGACTTTAATTGCAAGTCATTTTTGAGAAAATCTTCACGGGTACGCCCCTCTGTGGGCTTACCTTCTTCATCTAAAAAACGCAGATTAATGTCGCCAATTACCCCTTCAGCTACCTCAATTTTAACTACACCATTAGCTGTTGGCTGTACTGCTATTACCTGGGCGATGACATAACCGTTATCTTTATACCATTGGTTGAGTTTTTCTGCTCCCTGATTGAGGTTAGCAGGACTAATGGGGTTACCGAATTGGGATTGGAAAAAATCATTAGCAACTGCTGAAGTAAGCACCTGATTACCGGAGAGTTGGAGGGATTTCACGACTACTGGTGTAACTTGATAGGCTACGTCCCAACCATTTTCGTTACTTGTTTTAGTTACATTAGCATCAGCAAATAAACCTGTACTCAAAATTGCTGCTACATCTTTTTCCAGTTGGCTTTGACTAGTGGAAGCACCGGGACGAGTACTAATTTGCTTGAAGATAACTTGCTGCAATTCTTCTGATACACCGACTATTTGGACATCTGTCGCCGTTACAGCTAAATCATCGGTGATATTATTGTTACCACGAGACCTAGCAGATATCTCGTTTGATGGAGAAAGGGTTGTAGCATCTCTAGATTGGGTAGATCTAGGAGTGGCGGTAACTACTACATTATTAGTATTACTAGACTTAGTTGAAGCTACCTCAACCGTAACTACATGATTTCTATCTACTTCTTTTTCGGTTGCAGTAGTCAGGTTGGGATTAGCCAATGCCTGGTTGGTTAAATCTACTAGGACGAGGGCAACTAAGGTAGAAATTGATAAAGCTTTGTGCAACATAAAAGTAGCCTCAATAATTGGTCAGTGGCTTTCAAGAAACAAGGCAAAAGGGAAGAGGATTTTATTTGTTTCTTCCATTCATAGGGGGTGCTGCCGCGCCCGTGGGGCGCTTTCAAAATTCCTTGGCTTGGTGTTTAATCTGACCAATAGGCTTCAGCTACAGTTCCAGAGATTGTGCCACCTTCGTATCCGCCACATCTAGTTTAAGAAGGAAGGGGAGCAGGGAAAGAGGAGAAAAAACTGCCACTAAAACTCTTATCTACCAATAATTATGTTAATTTGACCTCAACGAGCGCGGAGGGATTTGAACCCCCGACCCTCAGAACCGGAATCTGATGCTCTATCCACTGAGCTACGCGCCCTCGTACTTAGTTGCTTGAAAAGCAAGCTATTACTATTGCTAGTTTAGCATAAAAGAGAATCCTTCGCTTGCCTGAAATAAAAGCCTCTTCCCTATTGCAAGAGTGCCTATTGCCTGTTCCCTTGTTTCCTCAGAGAATCTAAAATCTCAATCCTAAAGTCTGCTTCAGTCGAAACCATCCCTTGCGCAACTGCCAAAACTTACTACTTTCCATTCCCCTAATAGTAGCCTGAGCTTGTTGTAGCTGGAACTGAGTCTGCTGTAGTTGGGATTGAGTCTGCTGTAGCTGAGATTGAGTCTGCTGTAGTTGGGATTGAGTCTGCTGTAGCTGGGATTGAGTCTGCTGTAGCTGGGATTGAGTCTGCTGCCAATTTTCCTTGATTTGCTTAAGCTCTTCTTGCGTTTTGTGCAATTCAAACCACAAGCGATAGGGAGCTTTCGCTACTAGTAATGACTCAGGAATATAGTAGACACCCAGCAAATAATCATCAAAGCTGACTGTTTTGAGCAAAGGATTGACTTGTTTTTGCAACATCCACTCCAGCTCTAAATAATCTCTGAACTCTTCAGCGTTAATGTTCAAAGAAATTAATTGGAAACAGAACAAAATAAATGATTGCAAAGATTTATCTGATAGCCATGGCTCTAAATATAAATCTATCCAAGGGTGGATTTTTTGATAAGTATAAATAAGACACCTGAATAGAACAAACTTAATCGGTAACTTTTCCTTAAAGCTCCACTCTTGGTCTACATATTCTACCTTACCACTCGGAGTAACAATGAGATTTCCTGGACCACAGTCTACGTAGATACCAGGAATTTCTGTGTCACTGCCTATAGTTCTGTCTGCTTCTTGAACCAGGAAATCATACCAGGTTTTTAGAGGATACTTTAAACTAACTTCCACTGTAGAAGTCTTATTTCTGATTGCTTGAACTATCTGTTCCATAACCGTTACACCAGCCCAAAATTTACTCTGAATTTTGGGATAATGCTTTAAGTTCTCCTCTGTTTCTGTTGGTATAACAGCCAAATCAGGGTAGATAGGTTCTTTGGTAACAATTAATTCCCTCTCATCATCTCTTGTCAGAATCGCTTGGGACATAAATTTTTTAAATCTGTTCATCACCGAGAACTTCCAGACAAGACAATTTGAGTTGAGATACTTATCTATATTTGCTGGGGATTGACTAGCTAGTATTAAAAAGGAATTACTCATCTCAGATAAAAAGCCATTAGCTTCTAGCTGTTTAGCTACCAATAACTCTTGAAATAGTTCTAGGTGTTTTTTAGAGTAATCCTTAGCATTATCATAGCCAAGCCATTGGTAAAGAAAAGGCTCAGTCTGATGTTGCTTTTCTGCTTCTAGAGAAAGAATCACATCAGGTAATTTATAATCGGGGAAAGGGTATAAAAAGTGGCAATATTCTAAGCCTACAGATTTGAGCAGAATCTCTAACTCTTTTTTGCCAAAAGTTTTGACCAATTGACCACTATTGTAACCTTCAATACTGTCGAACAATACTTTAGTATGATCTTCACTGCATCCAGCAAAGTATTTGAGTCCCAGTTTATTCTCAATTGCCAAGATCAAGATGCCATCAGCTGCTAAACTTTGCTTAGCAATCTCAAGAGCTGTTTGATAAGGATTAACTGATTCAATGTATGAGCCACTGTACTCAAGCACTCCAATTAAAGTTACTACGTCAAACTTTTCAGAAAATTTAACCTCCTGAAACTGTCCACAAACTATCTCAATATTATCGAGATCCCTACATCTCAAAGCCGCCAGCTCTGCTCTGTTCCTGCTACCTTCAACTGCTACTACCCTAGGGATATTTTCTCCCAAATATCGAGTAATAGCTCCACATCCTGCTCCCAACTCTAGTAAACTACGGCAATGATCCAATCCTAAAGGACGCAGTAGGTTACTCCGTTTAGGACTCAAATGATACTCAGAAGGCCAATCCCGGATCAAGCCGGTCAATTCAACGGAATGGGAACTGAGATCTGATGCTTGTCTGAGGGAATTCTCTAGATAGGCTTCAGCTTCTCCTCCATCTGAATACTGAAAGGCAAATTGTTCTTGATTTGGCAGCCAAATATTTGATGCAGAATCTTGATGGAAATCTTCTGGGTATTGCATTAATTTATTTTTAACGAAGGAGAAGCAAATAATGTCAATCTAATATCTAAATTCTCAACTACATATGTTAATTTATCTTAATAGTATTATATTTTTCCAAATTAACATCAATTTTACTTTGAAGATTAACTACTCCCTGGCTCATATCATGAGAAGCTCTAATTACCTTGAGATGAATTGCATCATATCTGCGGTCAACCGGAATAATTTGATTGCCATCTAAAGATATAAAACCGAAAGAAATAAAATAATCTCCTGGACAAATTAAAAGTTCCTGAGTAAAAGATATATTGAGTAAGCTTCCTGGAGTCAATTCTGGTATTTCAATATTCTGATAGTAAGTATTAGTTATATAGATATCTTCACCTTTAGCATCTTTTAAAGTCATGGCAACTAGCGGCTTAGCAACAAAATCTTGAACCAAGATAACTAATCTAGCAACCATTTTCTCACAAGAGGCAAAAGTCAAAGTTGCTTGTCCTTGACTATTTTCTATATGTATTGCTTGAATTTCTCCTCGACCATTACCATAGCGATATTCTTTGGGCTGGCAGTGAGCTAAGAGATTGCTAGAATTGGAGTAAATTTCTTCATTGTTACTTAACTTTAGCTCTTGCTGTAACATTTGCTGATCTTCTTCATCTGCAAATAAAAGCTTAGTATAACGATTAATTACTGTATTTGGCACTGCTTCTATAACTTTTTGACCTTGATTGAGCAGAAGAGCAGTTTGACAGTATCGCTTAATTAAATTACTATCATGGGAGACAAATAAAATTGTTATACCTTTTTCTTGAAGTTCTTTGAGTTTGAGGAAGCACTTTAACTGAAACTTGGCATCGCCCACAGAGAGAGCTTCATCGATGATCAGAATATCAGGATCGACATTAATGGCAACAGCAAATGCTAGTCTAATATACATGCCACTGGAGTAAGTTGTGACTGGCTGATCGATAAAGTCACCAATATTGGCAAAACTAACGATTTGGTCAAATTTTTCTTCAATCTCTCTCTTACTTAATCCCAGTAGTCTGCCATTAAAAAAGACATTTTGCCGTCCAGTAAATTCTGGGTTAAACCCACTTCCGAGTTCTAATAAGGCGGAAACCCTACCATTGACTACCACTTCTCCAGTGGTTGGAGTTAAAGTACCGGCAATAATTTGGAGTAAGGTACTTTTTCCAGAGCCATTTTGACCAACAATGCCAACGGTTTGCCCTTTGTGAATCTCGAGATTAATATTTTGCAGGGCCCAAAATTCCTCGGCTCTACTCTTACCTGGCAGTAAAATCTCCTTCAATCGCTCTATTGGACGACTGTAGCGCTTAAAACACTTGGAGATGTTCTTTAGAGAAATTGCAATTTCATTCATTGAGTAATCAACTCAAAAACTCACACCTTGATTGATAGAAGGAACTAGAAGGTAGAAGGGGGTAAGGTTGATGGTATTTACTTTTCCGTTTATTGTTAACTGGTTACTTATAGCAATTATCGCAAAGTGTGAGGTATATCCAGCTTTCTTGCCTATTCCCTATTCCCGATTCCCCATTCCCAAAAAACAATAACTTTGTACCATTACCAAATGAGAAACACTGTATTTCTGTTGTGCTGCACTAGGTACAGAGCTCGGTACTATACTCCTTCTGTGCTGAAATTTTGAGCTGATTGCCGTAATCCTCAACGCGAATGTGACCAGAGAAGCCATTAACAAAGACAGGTATATCATGATCTTGGAACCAATTGCGAATTCTGGAGGAGCGATCGCCACACCACAAAGCTTGCGGCGACGGTACTAAAGCATACTTAGCTCCTACTCGTGCGAAAAACTCATTAGGAGCTACCCCTTCCGTACCGTGGTGAGGAACATCCAAAACATCAGCGGCAATTTCTTGGGAGTTATCTGCTAAGTAACCACCAATAGCACGATTCAAGTCTCCTGTAAATAAATACTTGTGCTGAGCGTGCTCCACCTTGATAATTAGCGACATATCGTTGATGTCAGTTGTTCCCACTGGTGTATTGATGCCGTCAAAAGCATAGACGATTTTGAGCTTACTAATTTCTCGATAGTAGAATTTTTTTTCGATAGGGGGTGACACCCCTCACCCCTAGGTGATATATTTAAGTTAAGTAGATGCACCCTGACAATCAAGAGAGTCACCAAGTGGCTCTCTTGTTCCTTATTCAACGCCACTGGGTGAGATTTCTGGTAACCTGAGACTTGATATAATCCCTTCTCAAGCGGAAGTCAGGCTTTTCAGGAGAACTCATGTCAGACTGGCAGGAAATTAGCGGTAGCGTTACAGCACCTAGAGGATATAGAGCAGCAGGCATTGCGGCTGGGATGAAGCCCTCGGGGCTTCCAGATTTAGCCTTAATTTTGTCAGATGTTGATGCCATTGCCGCAGGTGTCTTCACCACCAATCAGGTTTGTGCTGCCTGTGTTGACTATTGTCGTCAGCGTCTGCAAGCAAAAACTAGTGCTCGTGCTATTCTCTGTAATGCTGGTCAAGCTAATGCCGCAACTGGTGAACATGGTTGGAAAGATGCCATCGAAAGTGCTCAAGCCCTCGGTAAAGAGCTCAACATTCCTGCTGAATCGATATTACTAGCATCTACTGGCGTTATTGGTCAACGAATTCGCATGGATGCCCTCTTATCAGGTATTCCTGAACTAGTGGCAGCCTTATCAGAAACTGATTCAGGAGCAGCGGCTAAAGCAATTATTACCACAGATTTAGTCACTAAATCCATCGCCCTAGAGACAACTATTGACGAGCGCCCAGTCAGGATTGGAGGCATTGCTAAAGGTTCTGGCATGATCCATCCCAATATGGCAACCTTGCTAGCCTTTGTCACTTGTGATGCCGCAGTTTCTCCTGCCCTCTGGCAACAGATGTTGAGTCGGGCAGCAAACAAAAGCTTTAATCAAATTACTGTTGATGGTGATACTAGTACCAACGATACCCTGATTGCCTTAGCTAATGGTGAATCCCGCACATCAGCCATTACAGAAATGGGAGCAGCTGCCGAAAAGTTAGAAGCAATGTTGACACAAGTATGCCAACATTTAGCCAAAGCGATCGCACGGGATGGGGAAGGTGCAACCTGCCTGATTGAAGTAGAAGTTACTGGAGCGCCAGATGCTCAAGCTGCTCGTCAAATTGCGAAAACCATCGTCGGCTCATCTTTAGTGAAATCTGCCATTTTTGGACGGGATCCTAACTGGGGTAGAATTGCCGGAGCGGCAGGGCGTGCTGGTATACCCTTTGAGCAAGAAAACCTGCGCATTCAGTTAGGGGATTTCTTAATGATGGAAAATGGTCAACCCCTGGTTTTTGATCGTGCAGCTGCTAGTGCTTATTTAAAGCAAGCTGCCATGGGTGCCTATTTGCAGGAGGATACAGTCTTAATCGGTGTTAATGTCGGCAATGGTGCTGGCACTGGTAAGGCTTGGGGCTGTGATTTGAGTTATGACTATGTAAAGATTAATGCGGAGTATACGACTTAAACTGACTTTTGGTCATTGGTCATTAGTCATTGGTCATTAGTCATTGGTCATTGGTCATTGGTCATTAGTTCTCTTTTGTTTCCCCATCTCCCCATACTCCCCACACCTCCCACACTTCCCACCCTTTTTTTCCCATCTCCCCACACTCCCCACACCTCCCACACTCCCCACCCTTTTTTTCCCTCACCCCCCTTTTACCTAAAAATTCAGCCATCCTTCAGAAGTTCTTCATTTTTTCAGTTTAATCTCAAGATAGAGGCAGCTCAGCAATGACGCTGATTTCTGGTATATCTTTACTATTGAGAGTGAGACAATGCTGATGCTGCTGATGGTACTGTTTTTGGTGCCAGCAGTTTTTTCAGCCGTAAAACTTTAAGTGTAATGATTATACAACTCCAATGGGTTCCCATAATTTCTAGTGTTGGTATTGGTATTTCGTTCATATTTCTGGCTTATTTTTTCGCCGTTTAGTAGTCAGTTCAAGGTTTATTTCACCCTTTTTAATAAATTTAAAAATAGAGATTTAAACAATTTTTTTAATAGCAATCATGGATAATATCGACTCTACAGAAGAGTTTAATTTAAGCATTAATTTAATAATTGGGGCTTTGAAACTTCAGGATAAAGCCTTAGTAGAATCTTGTGAAAAAACTCTTACTGAGCTAGTTGGTTCTGAGTATACCTCAGATATTATGACTGCTGTGGTATTTCAATTAGCACAAACAGATCCTGATACTTTTGATTGGACTTGGCAGAATTTCTATAGTTTGGATGCTTGCCAACACCTGCTCAAAGGTATCGTTATGTTTGCCGTAAAAAAATTAATTAACCAAGGTTTTATTCTTGGTAAAGATTTTAGTATTAGTGATACAGGCAAAATCTGGATCGTCAAAAAAGCTAAAGCTGTCCTGCTAGAAAAGTCTTCAGACACAGACCGTATCTTTCTTAAAGAAATATTACAAGTCCCTGTAGTTATATAATTAAAACTTTTTATTGTGATTAAAAATATCAATAAAACAAATATTAAAAAAAGTAATAAAGTAATGTATAATTCTAAGGTTTATATTCCTAAACAACGCTTGAATATCCTTGAACACAACAGCTCTGGCAGCGAATTAAACCAAAATCACGATAGCGACCTTCCTGTAGTCAATCACTTGAATCGTGGTCGCATTGCTATTTTCATTGATGGTGCTAATTTATTTTATGCAGCTTTGCAACTGGGTATTGAAATCGATTATGTCAAACTTCTCGGCAGCTTAACTTCTGGTGCTAGGTTATTGCGTGCGTTCTTTTATACTGGAGTTGATCTAACTAACGAAAAGCAACAAAACTTTTTGCTCTGGATGCGTCATAATGGCTATCGTGTAGTCACCCAAGAATTAACTCAGTTTCCAGACGGTTCTAAAAAAGCGGATTTGAATGTAAAAATCGCTGTAGATATGCTGAAGTTAGTCGGTTGCTATGATACTGCTATCTTAGTTAGTGGTAATGGAGAACTAGCCTATGCTGTCAATGCAGTAAGTTATCAAGGGGTTCGACTAGAAATAGTCAGTTTGCGCTCTATGACTAGCGATAGCTTGATTAATCTTGCTGATTCCTACATCGACCTCGGTATGATTCAAGAAAAGATCAAAAAGACTATTGGAAACAATTAAATTTTTGAAAAGGAGGCAAGGCTATCGATTGAAAGTGGGACAAAAAGGCTGTAGGGGCGAATGGACAAAAAGACTTTAGGGGCGAATGGCCATTCGCCCCTATTAGGTCTTAGTTTTTTCTATCTCTATATTCTTGATAAGAACTTTCATGCACAACACTGAAGCATTCGGTTCTCCCCGTTGGTTTGTCCGTCGTGATCTTGATGGCTTCTTCGGTTTAGCTATAGATAACTTGATCCAAATCTTGGTGATTGTGAGTTTAACCCAAGGAGTCCTCCAGTTTCCCCCCAATCTAATTTACGGCAGGATTCTACCCAGCATTGCTCTGAGCTTAGTAGTCGGTAATTTTTACTACGGTTGGCTAGCTTACCAACAGGGGAAGCGGGAACACAGGGATGATATTACCGCCCTACCCTATGGCATTAATACAGTTAGCTTGTTCGCCTACATTTTTCTAGTTATGTTGCCGGTTCGTTTGGATGCCTTGAATGGGGGAGCCTCCTCTGAACAAGCGGCAGAACTAGCTTGGCAAGCAGGCTTGGTAGCTTGTCTTGGCTCTGGATTGATTGAGTTGGGTGGAGCTTGGGTTGCTAATCGACTGCGGCAGTTCACCCCCCGTGCAGCTCTGTTGTCCACTTTGGGAGGGATTGCTCTAACTTTTATCTCCATAGGCTTTCTTCTACGTACCTACGCTCATCCTCTTGTCGGATTAGTGCCTTTGGGGGTAATTTTGTTAACCTACTTTGGTCGGGTAAAGTTTTTGCTCCCTGGTACCAGGATAGCCATCCCTGGCGGATTATTAGCTGTTTTACTAGGTATTGCTCTGGCTTGGGGCACAGGTTTAGCTAGTTGGGACCCAACCCAATTCAGTGCAGCAACAGCACCCATTGGATTTTATTTACCACAACTTTGGTTAGGCGATTTATGGCAAGAACGTGGGGTGATACTGAGTTATTTCAGTGTTATCTTGCCGATGGGGTTGTTTAATTTAGTGGGTAGCCTCCAGAATTTGGAAAGTGCAGAGGCAGCAGGTGATCATTACCCGGCAGCTCCTTGTCTGGCAGTTAATGGCATTGGCACTTTAGTTGCAGCCTTGTTTGGCTCTTGTTTTCCCACCACAATCTATATTGGTCATCCAGGTTGGAAAGCTATGGGAGCAAGGGTAGGTTATTCCTGGCTCAATGGTTTGGTTATGGGACTTATCTGTTTGACTGGAACCGTAGGATTACTTACTTTCTTTGTCCCCATCGATAGCGGTATGGCCATTGTACTGTGGATTGGTATTGTCATTGTGAGCCAGAGCTTTACTGCTACCCCAACTCACCATGCACCAGCAGTGGTAATCGGTTTGCTGCCAGGGATTGCTGGTTGGGGAGCACTAATTGCTAAGAATGCCTTACGAGTCGCTGGCTTGGGAACACCGGAGCAACCCTTTTCACCTGATTTGGTTCCTGGTTTTGAGCTGAGTGACATCTATATCACTGGAGCTTTTGCTCTCGAACAAGGCTTGATTTTTTCTGCCATGATTCTGGCAGCGATGACGGTTTATATTATTGAGCGAGAATTTGGTAAAGCGGCTTTGTGGTCACTAGTTGCTGCTATATTAGCTTGGGTCGGTTTGCTTCACTCTTATCGCTGGACAATTGGGGATACAGCGATTCACTTAGGTTGGGGAGCTGGTGCCTCTTGGTCCCTTGGTTATGCTTTGTTAGCTCTATTATTGCTCTATGCTCAGTGGCAGAAAGGGTTGACCGATTCAGAATCCAATGGCACTTAGTTAGGGTTTGCTGAATAAGTAACAAGCGTCTTAGGACGCAGGCAATAGGCAATAGGCACTCTTGCAATAGTGTAAAATACCACGTCGAAAAAGAAAATGAGAAACAAGTCAGCTTCCCTTGGAACCTTCTGCCTTCTGCCCTCTGCCTTGTTTCTTGAAAGCCTCCAACTAGCGCGGCACAGGGCGCTCGTTATAGATGAAAGAAACACCCCCACTCATCATCAGTAAGGGTCTACCACTACCAAAGGAAATCTAGTTCCTCATCAGGCATAAGATATTTCAGGCAAATAGCTCTACATTACTCAGTGTGTTCTAACAGTTAAGACCGAAGTAACAATGGTGCTTCTTGCGCCCGTTTGAAAGCCTGGTTCTGGGGATTAAGGTTATAACATTGGTGAAGTGGCTTGACCACTATCCCGTTTAGGAGAATTTACAACCGTACCTTCCCAGGTTAGGACACCTTTTTTCGTAGTTATGTACAACGTGTTTGTCTGAGGGTATCATGACCGCTAAGCCCAATCCCAAATCAACTCAGAGAAAGCCAAAGGCTGAGATGTCGCCCTCTTGGCAGCCAATTAACTTGAATGCAGCAGGCATTGATATTGGTTCTGAGACCCATTGGGTGAGTGTACCTCTAGACCGTGATGAAAAGAGCGTGCGTCCCTTTGGTTGCTTTACTGCGGATCTATATGCCCTAGCTGACTGGTTACAAGCATGTGGTATTGAGACTGTGGCGATGGAATCAACCGGGGTTTATTGGATACCAATATTTCAAATCTTAGAAACTCGTGGCTTTGAAGTCAAACTGGTCAATGCCCATCATGTCAAAACTTTACCGGGGCGTAAAAGTGATGTCCTAGAGAGTTACAACTTTATGAAGTTTATCAGGCTCAGATCAGAGCAATCGATGTCCAAATCGAGCAATGCCTAGCTGCATTTGCTTCCAAGGTAGATATCGTGGCATCACCTCTGCCTAAACCCAAACGCAGAGGTAAAAAGCCGACTGGCAATTCCCCTCATTTTGACCTACGTACTCATCTTTACCGCATTACTGGTGTCGATTTTACTCGCATCGACGGCTTCGGTGCTCTTACTGTACAAGCCATTATTTCGGAAGTGGGATTAGACCCAACGCGCTTTCCCAGCATCAAGCACTTTACCTCCTGGTTGGGTCTTTGCCCTGGCAGTCGGATTACTGGTGGCAAAGTCAAAAGTTCTCAAACTCGTCATGTCGTTAACCGAGCTGCTAACGCTTTCCGGATGGCCGCTCAATCCTTAGGCAAGACTCGCACCGCTTTGGGGGCATTTTATCGACGGATGCGCTCCAGATTAGGTGCCCCCAAAGCAATTACTGCTACTGCTCACAAATTGGCGCGGCTATTCTACTGCCTCTGGACAACAGGTGGAGTTTACACTGACCCAGGTGTTGATTACTACGAGCAAAGATATCAACAGCGTCTGGTTCAAAATCTCAAGAAAAAAGCTCAATCAATGGGCTTCGATTTGGTGGCTCAATCCCCTGCGGCTGAATGTGTTTCTTAGGAGTAATAAGGAATGAAGAATTTATCCTAGTTTTGAGCACTTGCATTCCCCAAGGTTACCCAGGGATTTCCTAAGAAGGTGCAAGGAAATTGAGCCAAGAGATGCAACTTCCTTGCACTTTTTCAGGGTAAAAATGCTTTAAACCCCTGTATGGCATGGCTTCCGCACTTATTCAGCAAGCCCTATTTATCGATAATAGTCCTTAAGCCATCACCATACCGCCATCAACATTGAACACCTGTCCGGTGATATAAGCAGCTGCGGGATCAGCAGCTAAAAACCTCACCATTCCGGCGACTTCCTCTGGTTCACCGTAGCGAGCCAGGGGAATGTACTGAAGAATGCCTTCTGAGTTGAGTTTTTTGGTCATTTCTGTAGCAATAAACCCCGGCGCTACTGCATTTACTGTAATGCTACGACTTGCCAACTCCTTGGCCACAGTTTTGGTAAAGCCAATGACTCCCGCCTTAGCAGCACTATAATTAGCTTGACCTGGATTGCCCATCTGTCCTGCTACTGAGGCAATATTAATAATACGACCAGAACGTTGTTTGAGCATTATTTTACTCACTGCCCTGGTACATAAAAAGACACCAGTCAGGTTAAGGTTAAGCACTGCCTGCCAATCAGCCGGTTTCATCCGCAGTAGCAGGTTATCGCGGGTAATACCAGCATTATTAACTAGCACATCAACCCGACCATATTTTTCTATGGTGCTTTTTAATAAAGTGTCTACCTGCTCTTCTTGAGAAACATCTGCCTGAAGTGCCAAGGCATCCCCTCCCGCCTCACTAATTTGGGCTACCACTTGCTCAGCAGCCTCACTAGAACTAGCGTAGTTTACCACTACATTCGCTCCCTCTCCTGCTAAGGCTAACGCGATCGCTCGACCAATGCCTCGGGAAGCACCAGTAATAATAGCAACCTTATCCTTCAGCTGTTGGGAAGATGTCTGTAATGCTTCCATAAAAAAATCCTCTTCTACTATGTGCATTCTTCAGCTCTAAGAATTTTGCACTAGAATCGAGCCATATGACTAATAAAGTGGTTTGGTTCTATGGCAGTAAAAAAACAGTTCACTACTTTCCAAGACTTACTCTCTGGCTCTGATTTACCAGTGTTGGTCGATTTTTATGCTACTTGGTGTGGTCCATGTCAGATGATGACTCCTATACTAGAAACAGTGAACTCTCAGCTGAAAGGTAAATTAAAAGTTGTCAAAATTGATACAGATAAATATCCCCAGCTGGGATCTAAGTATGAAATTGAAGCCTTGCCAACATTAGTACTCTTCAAAAATGGTCAACCAGTGGAGCGCATTGAAGGTTTGGTACCAGCAGATCAGCTTATACCCCGATTACAAGCTATGCTCTAGCGCCAGAAAGCAGTCTCAATGAAAATTTTTTTCTGGTAAAGGAGGTAGCTAACCCAAATTTGATATCACTCGATCATTGTTCTTATCTCACTTTCTGTGATGACAAAGATCACTAAATAAAGCCCGGAATTAGGATCCTGGTATCTGAAAAAATTATTAGACAACAGAGAGCCACCATTGAAAAACTAATTTGACAGGCTCTCTACTAATTAATGATTGAAGAGATATCATGAAACCTAAGTCCATTGCGATAATTTCTGGTCTGTTCGTAGTTGGTTTAACTGCTATTTCTGGCTCAGTTATTAGTTTGCAGGCTACAGGAACCAAAAATAACACCAGCAACCATCTAACTGAGGTTGCCCAATTAATCTATCCTGAAGGATATTTTAAGAGTAATGAGTGGGGGGTTCGCCTAGAATATAAAAATGGTACTTTTAACTATTTTGGTGAAAATCTCAGAACTGGGGATTATCTGTCTTTAACTGGCTGTCGTGTTTCAGGCAGCAGACGACGTTACACTTATACCTTTGTTAACAAAGATTATAAATATATCATTGCCCATCGACCTAATGATCCTAATTTGATTCGTTTACAAGTCATTGCTCCCAACGGACGTATAATTATGAATCGGCTCATGACTAAAGTCGGTAATGATTACGATGTTTAGTTTTTATAAATGATAAAACAATCTGTTAATTCACCACGTATCACTCATCTCCAGTGGGGTAGCTTAGAAATTGAAGGGAATCATCATTTCAAAGATGCCAAGCTTTATCCTGGAGGCGCACGAGAATGGGATTGGCGAGAGACAGGTACACGCCATGTACCTGGAATTCAGCCAGCAGATGTAGAAGAATTGCTTGAACATGGTGCTACAACAATTATTCTTTCCAAGGGAATGTTGGAAATGCTCCAAGTCTGTCCTGAGACTTTGCAGATGCTCGAAGATAGAAATATGCCTGTCTACGTTCTTCAAACTGAACTAGCAGCTAAACTCTACAATGATCTGCAAGGCAAAGAACAGGTTGGTGGACTATTTCATTCAACCTGTTAATAAGCGTCTGTGGGAGCATCCCATTTTTTTCCCTTAGGATCGATTCCGGAAGCACTGGCAAGTTACTGAAATACTTATATAAGTCAGAGGATGCTGGCAGGGAAAAGTTTGCACATTCTGTTTCATTAGTACTTTGATTTTCGCGGTGGGGTGATACTAAATCCGGGTTTACTACCCCCGTTATAATCCCTATCCCTGCTCCCTACTCCCTTGTCCCTTTGAGATAAAGGGGTACCCAACCCAGATTTGGTGTGACATCTCCTCCAACTCCTTGTAGGGGTTGGCTTCCCCATCGCTTTTTGTTAACAAGCTGAAGACTGAGGAGTAAGTAATCAGGAATGACACAAGAGGAGCTATCCCAGCAATTGGCTGCTAATTCTCCTACAGTTGAACAACTGCCAACAGAATTGGCAGAAGTAGAGTCATGGGAATACCAAGGCTCAAAACCGCCGTTCCTCTTGACAGGAATGGGAGTTGCACTGACAGGTTCTAATTTTGTAGCAATCTCATTGGGGCTATATTCTCTGCTTCATGTTTCCCCCTCCTATTCTGGAGATAGCATTTTACAAATAGCAAGGGAACAATATCAGGCAGGGAACTTTGATCAAGCTATCTCTTTAGCACAATCTATTCCTAGCAATAGTCCTACTTATGAACAATCTGCTGCTGCTATCCGCCAATGGCGGCGGGATTGGTATTTAGCTGCTACCCAGTTTCAAGCCACCGAACAAGCATTTAAGGAGGGAAGGTGGCGAGATGTGTTAGAGGAAGCACGTCAGACTCCTGATATTGCTGTTTGGCAAAAGAAAATGCTGCCATTTGTACTAGGAGCAATACCAGAACTTGAGGTAGAAGCTCAACAGTTATTGCAGCAAGTTTACCAATTGGCAGCCCAGAAAGACTTTACTAGAGCTCTTGCTCTAATCCAACAAATTCCCCAGGAGACACCGACAGGAGCTAAGCTTCAACCGAAGCTCATTGAATATAGGAAAAAGCAGCGGATTAAAGCGGAATATTTATTACAACAAGCCTATAACCTAGCCCAGGTAAGAGACTTTAAGGGAGCATTACAATATCTCTCACAAATTTCCCCAGATACGCCTGTTTACCGGAAAGCTCAAGTAAAGATTAGTGAGTATGAACAAAAGCAGCTTTTCAAGGAAAAAGTTGAAAAAAAAGCCAAATTGGGGAAGGTAGTTTTACAAAATCAAAAGCAAAGTTCTTCCAAACCATTTGACCAAAAGTCATCCATCAGTAGCAACCCTGAAAAAACTATTTCAGAATTTAATCCTGGTGTTGTTTGGCAAGATGTAGCTATATCAAATCCGGCGAGAGTTGTATAAGTTATACTAAATCCGGTTTACACAAAGTGATAAAAACTAGTCATAATTTAACTTTGGTAATGATAGCGACAGGAAATAATTGTCAGATAATCATCATCTATAGCATAGACAAGACGATTAGTTTCATCAATGCGACGAGACCAAAGACCAGACAAATTCTCTTTCAAAGGTTCGGGTTTCCCAATTCCTTCAAAAGGATCAGATAAAGTATCTTGGATAAGTCGATTGATTCTTTTCAAAGTTTTCTTATCCTGAGATTGCCAATAAAGATAATCTTGCCATGCTTTACTACCCCAGGCCAATTTACGCATCGAGCAAATCGTGTTCTTGTGTTTTACCTGCTTTATATTCAGCGATCGCTTCTTCTAAATGTTGAGCATTAGCAGGAGATTTTAAGAGATAAACAGTTTCCATCAGACTGTCATAATAACTTTTAGACATGACGACAGCATCTTCTGCATCTCTTCTCACAATGACAGTACAGTTTTTATCATTTGCCACTCGATCAAGTACAGATTTAAAGTTGTTTCTTGCTTCGCTAAAGTTTACTATATTTATGCTCACAATTGTACATAATTAAGTACAAGTATAATTATAGCTTTAATGTAGTAGTTTTCCTTACAGAAACTGAGTACTGTCGTATAAAAGAGGGAAATACCAATATTCCGCAGGTCAATTTGTAACATAAAAGTAGTATATCTATCCTAGGTAGCGTGGCGATCGTCACGCTACCTAAAATACGTAATCATAAGATGCTAGCGGAATGTGGGTTGCCCTTTAATCATATGCCTCCATTCCTACACAAGAACAAACGAAATTCCTGTCACCAAAAGCATTGTCAATCCTTCCCACAGATGGCCAAAACTTGTGTTCGCGACTCCAAGGTGCAGGATAAGCAGCCGCTTCACGGGAATAGGGATTATTCCATTCCATTACCATTAAAGCTTCTGCAGTGTGGGGAGCATTCTTCAGGAGATTATTATTGGGGTCTACTTCACCTTGCTCAATCGCCTTAATCTCTTGACGAATGGCAATCATTGTGTCGCAGAAACGATCTAATTCCTCCTTAGATTCACTTTCAGTAGGTTCCACCATCACCGTACCAGCCACTGGCCAAGATACGGTGGGAGCATGGAAACCATAATCCATCAGGCGTTTAGCAATATCATCTACTTCAATGCCAGCAGATTTTTTGAGCGATCGCAAATCTAAAATACACTCATGAGCTACTAAACCATTTTTCCCCTTATACAAAATTGGGTAGTAAGGTTCTAATCGCTTAGCTATATAGTTAGCATTGAGAATCGCTACTTTAGTTGCTTCGGTTAAACCAGCTTCCCCCATCATGGCAATATACATCCAGGAAATGGTGAGGATGCTAGCACTACCCCAAGGTGCGGCGGAAACAGTGCCAATTGATTGGTTATCGGTTTTTTGGCTAACTAATGAGATATCTGGGAGGAAGGGAACTAGATGCTCCTTTACCCCAATTGGTCCTACACCAGGACCACCTCCACCGTGAGGAATGCAGAAGGTTTTGTGCAGGTTTAGGTGACAGACGTCTGCTCCGTAATCTCCAGGACGGCATAATCCCACTTGAGCATTCATATTCGCCCCATCCAAGTAAACTTGTCCACCGTGGGCATGAACTACCTCACAAATTTCTTTAATCTGCTCTTCAAATACCCCGTGGGTTGAAGGATAGGTAACCATCAAAGCTGCCAAGTTTTTGCTGTGCTTCTGGGCTTTGAGATGCAAATCATCTAAGTCAACATTACCTTGAGCATCACAGTTAACAGCCACCACTTTCAAACCACACATTACAGCACTGGCGGGATTTGTCCCATGAGCCGACTGGGGAATTAGGCAGATGTTACGATGTCCTTCACCCCGATATTGGTGGTATTGACGAATCGTCAGCAGTCCAGCGTACTCCCCTTGGGAACCGGCATTGGGTTGAAGAGAAATTCCTGCAAAACCGGTAATTTCTGCTAACCATGCCTCTAGTTGCTCAAACATCAGCTGATAACCCTTAGTTTGGGAGATAGGAGCAAAGGGATGTATCTTGCCAAATTCAGGCCAAGTTACTGGCATCATCTCAGCAGTTCCATTGAGCTTCATGGTACAGGAACCCAAGGGAATCATTGATGTGGTTAGGGACAAATCTTTGGCTTGTAGCCGATGGAGATAACGCAGTAGCTCAGTTTCCGAGTGATAGCGGCTAAAGACAGGGTCAGTTAAATAGCTGCTAGTACGAGCAAAGGGGGCTTCAAATTCACATCTTACCCCTTTAATTAAGCTTTCAACTACAAAAGGAGGGGAAGAGAAACCTTGGACTCCCACATTAGCGAAAATCTCCAACAGCTTTTCTAAGTCCTGCACCGTAGTTGTTTCGTCTAGGGTAACTCCAACAGCTTCCTTATCCAAGAGACGGAGGTTAATGCCACGAGCCTCAGCAGCATTAATGATAGCTTGGGGAGTGTATCTGTTGGTTTCCACTCGCAAGGTATCAAAAAATGGTTCTGAGCCAATTTTGTAACCCAATCGCTCCAGCCCAGCTGCTAGAATCACCGTCAACTGGTGTATCCTTTGAGCAATGCACCTAATTCCTTCTGGTCCATGGTAAACCGCATACATACTAGCCATCACCGCTAACAACACTTGAGCAGTGCAGATGTTGCTAGTAGCTTTTTCCCGACGAATATGCTGCTCACGGGTTTGTAGGGCTAAACGCAATGCTGGCTTACCCTGAGCGTCTTTAGAAACACCGACAATGCGCCCTGGAACCTGCCGTTTATAGGCTTCCTTGGTGGCAAAGTAAGCCGCATGAGGCCCCCCATATCCTAGGGGCACTCCGAAGCGCTGAGTGCTTCCTACTGCAATATCTGCGCCCAATTCTCCTGGAGGTGTCAGTAGGGTTAGACTTAAAGGGTCTGCTGCTACTGTCGCTAAAGCACCAACTTCGTGAACTTTAGTGATAAACTCCCGATAGTCATAAATTTTGCCATCAGTTGCTGGGTACTGTAGTAATGCACCAAAAATTTTTGCTTCAAACCCAAAGGTCTGATGATCGCCTACAATCACTTCAATACCTAGAGGTTTAGCACGGGTTTGTATAACTGCAATGGTTTGCGGATGGCAGGTATGAGAGACAAAAAAAGCATTAGCTTTAGTCTTACACAAGCCATAGCTTAGGCTCATTGCTTCTGCTGCTGCTGTCCCTTCATCTAGCAAGGAAGCGTTGGCAATTTCCAAACCTGTCAGATCAATAATCATCGTCTGGAAATTCAGCAGTGCCTCTAGTCTTCCTTGGGCAATTTCTGCTTGGTAAGGGGTGTAGGCAGTATACCAACCAGGGTTTTCCAGGATATTGCGTTGAATCACTGGTGGAGTGACGCACTCATGATAACCCATGCCGATAAACGACCGGAATACCTGATTTTTTGAGGCAATTGCTTTGAGCTTAGCAATTGCTGCATACTCACTTTGTGCTACTGGCAATTTTAGGGGTTGAGGTTGCCGGATTGCTTGGGGAATGATTTGTTCTATCAAAGCATCTAGAGTTGGGATACCTAATATTTTGAGCATTTGCTCAATTTCTTTGGCATCAGGACCAACATGCCGACGAACAAAAGGATCTGTAGAGTCTAGGAAATCTGAGGAGGAACAATTTTGCTCAGAATCAAGAATAATTTGACTGTTTTTCCCATCTTTATTCACTGTGATATCCAAATTAAGCATATACGGCAGCCGGTTGGTTAGGGTATTCTGGTGTGCCACCAAGTTATCTGGAGGCGCAATCACTTATTATGTTTTAACCCACATTTGGCTCCTCAAGTGTGAACTATAGGCTTTTACGGAACTTTGCTGCAAAGGAAGAAGGAAGTTTAAGCTCATCCCAGGTAATGCAAGTCGTGGAATGCAAGCGTCCTACTCTTCGAGAAGCTGAAGAAGGCGTCTATGTCAGGTGTCATTTGTCCTTTGTACTAATGACCAATGACTAATAACTAATGACAAAGCGGCGGGGCGATATTTCCTCCAACCCCTTTAATGAGTTGGCTTCCCCGTCGCTTTTTGTAGATATAGTGCTTGATTAAGTAGGATACTAAAAAAATACGCTATATATATATAGGTTACATAATTGACTCTGTGACAACTCTCTCATAAGCAACAGAAGCTCGTTGCCTGCTATTTTTTGACTATGGTTTCCCAGTTAGAAGTTCCCAGTCTTGATTCTCCTCGCCAGTTGACTTATCGCGTTGAAGGACTAGTACAAGTATTTACCAGCTCCCACCGGAGCTTTTTTACCAGCGTTATTGCTCAAGCTCTAAGAATTGCTGGACAAGGTACAACGGTGCTAGTAGTTCAGTTCCTTAAAGGGGGAATTGAACAAGGTTATGACCATCCTGTTCGTCTAGGACAGCATTTAGATTGGATTCGCTGTGACCTGCCTCGTTATATTGACACACCGGAGTTAGATGAAGCTGAATCTCAAGCTTTAATGCAGTTGTGGCACTATACTCAAGAGGTAGTGTACCAGGGAAAATACTCCTTGGTAGTTTTGGATGAACTGAGTTTGGCAATCAACTTTGGCTTAATCCCCCAAGAGAAAGTGTTGGCTTTTCTCGAAAAACGCCCTAGTTATGTTGATATTATTCTGACAGGGCCACAAATGCCTCAAGCTATCCTTGATGTCGCTGACCAAATTACAGAAATTCGTCGCACCCACCAACCTTAGATCAATTACTATGCTCAAGAACGATGTCTGGATTACTGAAATGGCACATCAGGGAATGATTTCTCCTTTTGAACCCAGGCTAGTTCGTTATCTAGAGGGACTGCCAGTTATTTCCTATGGTTTGAGCAGCTACGGCTACGATGTGAGACTATCACCATTAGAATTTCGGGTTTTTCGGCACATCCCTGGTACTGTCGTTGACCCGAAAAACTTCAATCAGGACAATTTAGAACCAGTTCAGCTACATACCGATGCTAATGGTAGCTACTTTATTTTACCTGCTCATTCCTATGGACTAGGAGTAGCTTTAGAACGGCTAGAAGTTCCTGAAGATATCTCCGTTTTGTGCATTGGGAAAAGCACTTATGCTCGTGTGGGTTTAATTGCTAACCTAACTCCAGCTGAAGCAGGGTGGCGTGGACACTTGACTTTAGAATTTTCTAACTCTTCGAGTGCTGACTGTCGCATTTATGCTAATGAGGGAGTAGTTCAGTTGCTGTTTCTATCGGGAAATCCTTGCTCTGTAAGTTATGAAAAACGGCGAGGTAAATATCAAGATCAACCAGAAACAGTTGTTTTCTCTAAAGTTTGAAGAAAAAAAGAGTGAGCATTTGGATGAGGTACAAATTTTGTTGCTTTGGGAATGGGGAATTGGCAAGAAAGTTGGATGTGCTTCACGCTTTGCGATAATTACTATAGTTTGCGTCTATCCAAATATGGGTTAAAGTAAAGTGGAACGATTTTGTGTTGAAGTGATTGCTGCCACAGCCAAACCACAACAAGTTGTTTGGGGGGCAATGCACCAAGATTATTCTGAAAGTTTTGTTTGGGATAGTCAGGATAAGTGGCCAGATGAACAACGTGCTGGTGAACTAATTGTCAAGCATTTGTTATCAGGCGAGCGTGGACATTATGGTCCCCTAGAACATCCACAAATTACCTTCAATGTTGGCTACTTTCCCCACTCAATGATGCAACAAGTGCGTACCCATCGGGTTGGGGTAAGTTTTGATGTTCAATCATTTCGCTATACAGGTCAAAGAATTGTTAATGTTGCAGAAGGTAAGCAAAATGTAGAAGAAGTTTTCTATCTCCGTCCTGTTGGCAAATACACTAACCGCCAAGGCAAGCGTTATTTTTATTCTGAAGAACAACGAGCCGAAGACGTACAATGGTGCTTAGATGCTTGCCAACATTACCAAAAACGCATCGGTGAAGGTTTATCAGAAGAACATGCTAGAGGATTGATTCCTTTCGATGCTAGACAACATTTTGTCCTCAGTTGCAATATGCGATCGCTTATGCATTTGTTGGATCTAAGATGGAAAAAAGATGCCCAGCTAGAAGCACAAAAGTTATGTGAACTTCTCTATGTTCATTTTGAGCAGTGGTCACCTGCTGTAGCTCTCTGGTATAAAGGAAACCGGGCGAAAAAGGCGAGACTGTCTCCTTAATAGGCGATTGTGCAAATAAAAATTGACAATCACCTGATAATGATTGTCATTCTCTATTATGGGACGTTTTATTTCTTGGAAATTCCTAATTCGGTGCGATTTTCTCCGCTGCTCTTCTGCGTTTGAATACTGCTTTAGTAGCTAAAGCACCAAAAGCCAATATTCCTAAGCCAGAAGTTGGTTCAGGGACACTAGCAGGAGAAGGTTGCACTGTGTTAAATGCTAATTCTCCAACGAACTGATGAGCTGCTGTCGTTGGATGGATTGTATCCCAAAACAAATACTCATCTGGATTAGTACATCCAACTAATAAACAACCATCAGTAACATTTGTAAAGCCAAAATTGGCTGGGTTATTGATGGCATCACTTACCAAAGAGTTTAAATCCAGAGGTATAAAGTTGACATCGGTAGCTAAGTTCTGGCTCAAATTATTAAGAGTTTGAATCAAGCCATCATTATGTAACTCAGTAAGAGTATTGAGAGCAGCAGAATTAGGAGTATTAAGGGTACCTGGGACATTGCCCAAATCTGGTAGGTTAACCACCATAATATTTTGAGCACCAACTCCAGCCAACGCAGTCAGAGCATTTGCCAAATTGGTGAGTGGTTCAGAAGGATTAGTGACGCCACTACCGAGATAATCATTGGAACCAGCCCAGACAATATAGAGTCCATCAGGATCTGCAATAGGATTGGCAGCAGTAAAACCATTTATTTGCTGTTCCAATCCTGGTAAAGCAGGAACTATAGTATTAGTACTTCCTGTATTAGAACCACCAAAGGCAAAATTGGTAATTGGATTCGGAGTTAATCCTAACTCTTGGGCGAGGTATTCCACCCAAATTTGACCGTTGGAAAAACGTCCGTTGCCGTCAGGATAAGGTGGAGCAGCTCCTCCAGTAGCGTTGAAGGCATTACCTGTATCTGAGAGGCTATCACCAAAGATATACAGCTCACTAAAAAGACTGGTAGCTTTTGCTTTCAGGGGCAGCATAAAAGAGCAAAGAACAACTCCCGTTGCTAGAAGTTGTTTTTTCATAGTAGTCACTCCTGGTATTTTTTGCCCAATTGTTTCAAGATGTGGCAATTATCCTGCTTCATGAGATACTGATCATGCCTCATGAGGTACATATTTTTTGATTGGGACTACCTCTTTTAACGTAGAATGGCTCTCCAGGTAGCAGGACCAACTATTCCGTCTGGTTCAAGCTGGAAGTTACTTTGAGCTGCTTTAACCGCTGCTACAGTTTCTCTGCCGAAAATACCATCGGCTTGTCCTTGCAAAAATCCCAGGGCTCTGAGTCGATCCTGTAATCGGGATATGGCTGAACCTCGCATTCCTTCTTTGAGAATTGGTAAATCAACAGATGTGGGCTGTCGATTTGCTGCTGTTCCAGAGATGGTAGCAGAGCTGTTACTATTAGCAGAGTTATTGCTCCTAGGAGTTGTTTGCAATGCACTAGGAATTGGGAAAGAAGATGCTGAGTTATCTGAGGAAGTTGCAGCAGGTAAAGTAGTTGTTGCTGGATTATTAGGAATTATAGGAGGGGAACTTACATTTGCGGGGTTATTGGAAGTGGGAGGAATAGAGTTTGCAGCTGATGGTGTACTGGGAAACAGATGTTCCCAGGTAGTAGGACCGGTGATACCATCGACAGTTATACCAGCTGTTTGCTGGAAGACAGAGACAGCATTAGCGGTACTTTCTGCATAGATACCATCTACAGCACCAGTGTAGTACCCCAGAAGCTTGAGAGCGGCCTGAAGTTCAGCTACAGCTTTGCCTTCGCTACCAATGCTGAGAATTGGTCTTTTCACTGTTGCTACTGATATTCCCTGAGCAATCATCGTAGTAGCTACCTCTGTTTGAGCTGCAACTACTGGTTCTTCTAAGGTGAAGGTTAGTCCACTAAAAAAGCTCCAGCAGACTAAACAGCTAGTATTAGCTACACGCAGCATCATACTTTTAGCCATCTGAGATGCGGCAAGGGGACTCCCGTTATACCCGTCAGGGTGACGCTCGTTCCAGGCTACGCCTCGCTTTGCTAACGCTAACGCATTCGCTAAAGCGGGAGGGGAATTGCCGCCAACAAGTAAACTGCTCGATAGGGCATCCTTATTTTCCGGATTGATATTCATAGCCGTCAGCCTTGTGAATAGTTTTCAAATATTTGGGATGTACGTCAAACTTTTGAGTTGGTAGTTGAAGAACAAAGCTAGGTCTAAAGCGGATTGCAATACGTCCGACATATTGACCAGTAAACTTACCTTTGATAACATCAGCTTTAACAATGTCACCTGTTTGAAACCCATGAAAAGACTTAGCTTTGGGAGCGTGAGCTTTCGGAAATCCGTATTTGTTAGGACGACAACGCTGCCTAGTTCCGTGTCCTTTAGCTGTAATTAACAGCGGTTTTATTCCCCTCAGAAGTAGCCGCTTAGGTGTTGATTTGCCGATACAAGAAGCATCAGTCCAATGATGCTTTTCAATCCCTCTGACCTTGCGGTTAAATTTGGTTAGCCCTCCCGAACCTACTTCTACAGGCAACCCTGTTTCTTGAAGTCTTCTATACAATTCCCATCGGGTAGCATTAACCGCAGTCGCGTCTTTAAGTGGAGTCTTAGTTTTAGCCTTGATTTTCTTGCATTTTTCAGGTTTTTTCTGAAGAAAATCTTCTACAGATTGGTTACCCTTTTTCTGATTACAGGGTCTACAAGCTAATGTTAGATTGCTTACTCGGTTAGAGCCTCCTTTTGATTTGGGTACAATGTGTTCTATTTCCAATGGAATGTTTTCAGCGTTGCAGTAGACGCATTTTCTACCCCATTTTGTGAGCAAGTATTCTTTGACCTCGAAGCCGAATAACTCACCGCGTTGATATTCAACTCCATTAATCTCAAGGTTGGGCATTTGCTGCAAATCAAATCTGACTAACTCTTGAGATATTGCTGTAATTGGACAGACTTTTCTAATTCGTCTAACCCAAGTCTCAATATTAGCAATCCGACTTTCAAGAGAAGGTGGCAACCATCCGTCCCTACGGAAACGATTGAGGAAACGAGGTTTACGATAGCGACTCTTACGGTTACGCCTGCCTCTTCTTAATGCTCTGCGAGACTCTAGAGAATTCTTAATCTGTTGTCCTCTGTGAGATATTTCTAAGGCGGTTGTGACACGTCCTGTTTCTTCTTGGACAACTGCTATTCCGCTTGTTTTACTGCCTGGATCGATTTTTATTCGGTGAGCATGAGTGACAGATTTTTCTAAAGTTCTGTCTTGTAAAACAATAGTAAAAGGATATCTCTTAAATACTTTAGCCCTCCCTTTATTGAGTAATTCTCTCCCTCGTGCTGGATGGCATGGGTCAAGAGGTTTCAAATTTTTGTCTAGTACGAAAACTCGCATTACTTTGAGTCTCTCCTTTCGGGTAAAGTTGGCCTCGACAATGTTATTTGAATTTGTTAAGTACAGCTCACTAGCTTAACTCATTACACCTGTTTAAAACTGTACGAAAGAGCTGAAAACTGGCACGCATTCTCAGGTTTCATGATTCAAATAACGTAGGTTTATCGCGAACCTTAGTCTGGTCAAGTTAGAGCTTTTTACAAGCTCCCGTCATACCCGTTAGGGTTGACGGTGAGTTCTTGACTGCAGTAAATCCTCTACCTATTTCTAGAGATACTACAGCACAAGTTTCCTCTATTTTATAGTGGTTTGCATTTTTATCGGGGACTAAACTCAATAACATCTTCCCTGATGGTGACATCATAGCTACCAAAAAAACCTTGTCCTAGGAGTCCAATATCCAGGAATTCATTGATCGTTACAACGATATTTTCTACCTCAACTCCCCCTGCTGCAACAGAATTGACACGACCCAGGGCAACTGGTACTATCCCACCAGCAGTTTCTGAGATGCCGATCCCCTCCGGTTTGACTCCCAAGGCTGCTGCCATTTGATCAGTGATGGCTACCCCAGAGGCACCGGTATCGAACAACATTTCAAAGGTTTTTGTGCCATTAAAAGTTACATCAACTACGGGAATGTTGGATTCTCTGCGTTTGATCGGAACTTGTAGCTCCCCAGTTCCAGTTTGTCCAGTACCACAAAGTTCGCCAAGGTTGATGACATTACCGTTGGCATCGGTCATAAAACATGGTAAGGCTTCTTGGGAATGGGCGACTGTAGTCATTAAGGAAAATCCTGCGATCGCAATTAACCCTCTCAGCAGTTGTCTTGGTAAATAGTGTTTCACGGAAATAGTTGAATTTCTATAGCAATACACTGAACTACAAGCTGAAGTTTGAGTATTCCGGATGTCCCTCAAGCCTTCTTTTCCTTGGAGCCATCTGCCTTATCTTTCACCACAAAGGCACAAAGTACACAAAGGATTTACTAAACTTAGTTTATCAACTTAGTCTTTTAAAGACATGGAAACTGTAAATATCCATCAAGCTAAGACAAATCTCTCTCGGTTATTATCCCGCGTGGAGCTTGGAGAGGAAATTATTATTTCCAACCGAGGTACTCCAATTGCCAAGCTAGTTCCATTTAGTACCTCCTTAGATAGACTGTCTAGCTTAGGACAAGACCGGGGAAATTTTATCGTGCCAGATGACTTCAATGACCCTTTGCCAGAAGAGATTTTAGCGTCATTTGAGGGTGGTGTAGAGTGAGACTTTTGCTAGATACTCAATGTTGGTTGTGGTGGTTTTCTCAGCCAGAACGGTTAAGCGAGGAAGTAATTGAACGCATTGCAGATGAAACGAATGAAGTGTGGTTATCAGTTACTAGCGTTTGGGAAATGGGGATTAAAGTTGCGATCGGTAAGTTGCCACTTCCAGAACAGATAGACCATTATATCCCTAGTCGCATGACTCAACTAGGAGCCAGATCGCTACAAATTACAGCTTACCATGCTTTACGGGTAGCTGTACTACCTTTACATCACCGCGATCCTTTTGACAGAATGCTGATTGCACAAGCTCAGATAGAGGATATGACACTTGTGAGTGCTGACTCGATGTTTAACCAATATGAAGTCTCTGTACTCTGGGCAGCTAGTTCGTAAAAACCTTAATAACGTCGAGCGAGAGTTAGCCTGTCGTTTTAACGGTTGGTAGTGTCGGATTTGAGTATTCCCTGCCTACCCTACAAATTGATGTCCTGAGCCTACCAAAGTATCTTGCAGCTGTGCCAGAATGAACCCAAAGATCTGGAATTTGTGAAAGATGGCTTTGTCTGCTGGGGATAACTTACATGGCGACAAGTATACTGTCGAGAAAGAGTTAGGGCGAGGTCGCTTTAGCATTACCTACCGCGCTGAGGATCACAATGGTAATCGCTTTGTCATCAAAACTTTAGATGATACTCTGCTCAACTCCCTTGAACCATTAGAGCGTGACAGGCTAGAAACCAAGTTTTTCCAAGAAGCACTGAAATTAACTCGTTGTAATCACCCCAACATTGTCAAAGTTAGAGATAGCTTTCAACAAGGTGGCAAGTCCTACATTGTAATGGATTATATTGATGGAGTGAGTTTAGCTGACCGCGCTCAGAAGGTTCTCTCAGAACAAGATGCGCTACGTTACATCCGGCAAGTTGCTGAAGCCTTGATTGTGGTTCACCAGCAGGGCTTGATTCATAGGGACGTGAAACCTGGAAATATCATCAAGCAGGTGCGAGGGGGTAAACCTGAAGCTATCTTAATTGATTTTGGTCTAGCTTTGTTTGACCATGACCAAACTGTAGGTCGTACTAATGAGGCATCGGCAGGGTTTACCCCAGTAGAATTATACTCCCGACAAGCTCAACCACCTGGCCCTTATACGGATGTCTATTCTCTGGCAGCAACTCTGTATGCTCTTGTGACGGGAATAATGCCTGTTAGAGCTATCGAGCGCTTGGATAACGAATGCTTGGTTCCACCTCAACAGATTAACAAGCAAATTAGCAAAAATTTAAATCGTCAGATTCTTTGGGGTATGGAGTTAGAACCCCAAAAGCGTCCCCAATCGATCAAGGAATGGCTAGATTCTCTGAAAGAGAAAGGTAAAGTTCCTGTGTCTGTAACGAATCCAACGCCTGTTTCCCAGCAGAACCTGGAGACAAAAATCAAGCTATGGACTCTGGTTGCAGCGATCATAACAGCTTTGGGGGGACTGCTTGCAGGCATCGGAGCTTTATCAGGATGGTTTGAACCTGACTCATCACCTTCTCCTAGTTCCTCACCCACCAGTACTCGGTAGTAAGCTCAAACACATCTAATTTGCCTAAACTGGCAATCATCGCTAGAGAGTATTTCAGTTTGGCAAAAAAGTTGATAAATAATCCGGAATACGACAACTTCAGTTGGTAGCTAATGGTATTCGCGAAATTAAACTTTAGTGTGAGTGTTCCACCTGCACAACACAGGCTAGAAGCCTGTGCTACATGTTGAAAATTTCGCCGCTAATAGGATTACTATAGAATCTAACCGGGGCTCCTGCATCTCCACCAGTACACTTAGCTCCAAATAGACATGGTTTGGTCAGCAGGATACCAATTACAAGGTGGTAAATACATTATTGAAGAAGTTTTGGGTCAAGGGGGTTTTGGGATAACCTACAAAGCTTTGCATGATCTCTTCAACTACCCAGTGGTGATTAAGACACCCAACGAATATCTGAAAAACGATCCAGACTATCAGAAGTATGTAGATCGATTCATTAAAGAGGCACGGATACTAGCACGCATATCCAGAGATCCTCATCCCCATATTGTCGGGGTGCATGATTTGTTTACGGAAAGTGCAACCCACTGCTTAGTGATGGATTTTGTTTCAGGGGAAAATCTGTTTGAGTTAGTGAAGCGCAGGGGAGCATTACCGGAAGCAGAAATAGTAAGGTATGTGCGCCAAATTGGAGAAGCTTTAGCACAGGTTCATCAAGCAGGACTAGTGCATCGAGATGCGCACCCTGGCAATATCATGTTGCGAGGCAATGGCAAAGCCGTTTTGATTGACTTTGGCATTGCTAAGGAACTTGTACCTTCCACACAGAGTAGTTCAAAAGGTATTGCTGGCAACCAAGGATTTGCCCCCTATGAGCAAATGGTTAGAGGCAGTCGAGAGCCAGCAGTAGATGTTTACTGTCTAGCTGCCACACTATATTACGCTGTTACAGGTCAACGTCCCTCTACTTCCTTAGATCGTAAACTTAACAAAGTTGCTTTGACTCCACCCAACAGAATCGTTCCAGGCATCAGCAACAGGTTGAATCAGGCAATTCTCAAGGGGATGGCACTAGAGGCGAAAGACCGCCCTCAGTCTATGGACGAGTGGTTGAAGTTACTAACACCAACAGCTCCATCGACCAGAAAAACATTTATATCTCAAAGTAAATTTTGGCTGAGCATTCTGTTCCTGCGTAGGTGGAGCGGTTTTACTTGGGTCACTATTTGTCTAATTGTTGTCCCTATAATTTTGGCAATTTTGCCTGGATTTCCTTCAATAAATATGTACTTTTTCCTATTTTTAGGTTTTTCAATCTGGCTGATTTATATGTTTTTTTTGATATTAGCCATTTTCTTTTTTATCGTTAAACGTAATTACAAGCAAATATTGGCGACTATTATATCAATATTTGTTTTGATTGTGCCTGTTATTTTCACTAGGCTTATTTTTCAATTTCGACTTATTTTTGAAACTCGATATATTACAGGTATTAGTAATTCTGAGAAATTACATATTAGTAATTCCTCAGAATTACAAGATAATGATGAGATTATTGTAGACAAGATTCACTATAAGTTTCATAATCCTTCACGAAAAGACATCATACTCTTTGCACCACCAGAAAGTTTAAAAGAATTCTACAAGAAACACAAAGAATATTACAAGGAAAGTGATTATAAGCCAGATCCAGAAACACCAAATTTTAGCCGTGTAATTGGGTTGCCAGGAGAAAAAGTTGAGCTTAAAGGTGAAGGTGTGTACATTAACGACCAACTACTACAGGAAAATTATGTTGAAGAGCCTGCCAAGTACGGATACTGGTCTGTGACTGTGCCTCCTGATTCTTATCTGGTGCTAAAAGATAATCGCAAATCTCTGGTGCCAGACGATAATGGCAACCTCATCCACTTTTGGGGAGGTGTTGTTCCCCGCGATCACATCATTGGCAGAGTGGTGGGGAAATTTTCACCTCCTGAGCGTGTAGGAGAGATTGAATAGTAGTGCTGGTATAAAGCTGGTTTAGGCTTGGAATTTGTCTAATAAAATTACCAATGAATTGCCTTTCGACCGAGAAATCCAGATTTGGTACAATAAACAAACTGCTAATATTGCTCAATAATTCCATTGATTCAGTGGGATGAATTGACTTGCCAGATTTAAGCCTGAAGCTTGGATATTTTCGATTCCTTTGACAATAGCCTGATAGCTCATGTTTTTGGAGTTTTCAGAATTTTGATAAATGGCAACAATACCCGAATGAGCAGGATTTTTTTGGTGCAGTTTATAGAAATCATCACAGTTGCGGGTTAGCAACACTCTATTGTGTTGGCTAGCAGACTCCAGTACTTGGTCATCGGGGGCACCAGAAATCCCCATCTCTTTGATAGTCAAAACGTCATGCCCTGCTGCTTTTAGTAAACTGACTAAGTATTTAGCCTGAGAGTCTATCCTTCGGAAAGTCACCTACGGTGCCTACATCAAGTAGCAGAGGTAGGCTCAAGGGAAACTCCTTTTTCTTGTAAGCGATGACGTTCTTCTTCTGCTAAGATCTGAATTAGCTTGAGCTTTTCTTGTGAAGAAAGCTGTCGGACAGTAGGAAGCACTTGGGCCAGAGTCATAGGGGTGCTTGGTGTATGGAGAATCACTCTAATAGTTTACTCAATCAGCTAGAGCATCGATACGGTAGTTCAAAAGGAAAGACTCAAGGTTGGAAGCGAAGGTGTTGTAGCGATCGCACTTGGGCAATAGTTTCAAAGTCACGATCATTGTGAATTACTGATCCAAATAGACGTATCAATCAGCAACATGATGATTTTTGGGTGGGTTTGCTGCTAGGAATTACTGGCATTTTTGGGCGAAGTACGTATATGATTAGTATCAGCTAGGACTCCTGCTAAGTTAGCTGATGTATCATTTATCACCTCAATCAACGTAATTACACTTAAACGAGTTAGTCAGGTAGTCAGGTAATCGGTCAGATGCTTCTCTATACGGTTTTTTTTGAACAGACGGTTAATAACGACTTCAATGTTGTGGGTATAATTTTTAACAAGCTCAATGAAATCTGAGAGCTCTCTCACCTCCCCATTAACCCTCATGCCCACCAATTTTTCAGAGGGGAGACTCGATAGTAGCTTATTGTGAGTCCCTTTTTTTTTCACAGACAAGTGCAAGTAGGTGAAACTTGATGCACTCAGGGAGTTCCATTAAGCGATCGCACGAAACGTTACTGATACTAAATCCGGTTTCCATACCCCCCTAACACTCTATGCAGCATTTAACCGTGGGTTTTCATAGCCGGATTTAGTATAAGTGGGTTTTCATAACCGGATTTAGTATGATTACTGGGGTAAGGCTTGGTGTTGGAGGTTATTTTTACCACAAAGACACAAAGTACACAAAGGATTTATGCCTCATTAATTACCTCGGATATGATTAAAGGGTGGGGTTAGTAGGTTGCTTTTTCTATGCCGTATAGTAAATTTGATCTACCTAGGGTACAGAATGACCTTAACTTGACGATTCATGAGGTTATTCATTTTTTGCCAGATATAACACCTGTAGCTCCTGATACTCTCCTCAAAGAAATCCTGGCAGAAAATATGCCGCTGGCTCTAGCTCAGGGAAATGAGAAAGCTCGTAGTGAGTGGATTATTAATCCGGTGCTAACAGGAGTGCGCCGTCTATCGAATTCTCAAGTGAGTGTTTTTTCCGGGAGGGAGTTTAATGTAGACCCAGCACAAGATTTGACAGGTTATGTGGACTTTTTGGTTGCACGATCGCCGCGTTTGTTAGTGCTGGAAGCTCCTATTATAATGATGGTAGAAGCTAAACCTGAAAACCTAAATGCTGGGTTGGGGCAATGTGCAGCAGAGATGGTGGCAGCTCAGATTTTTAATCAACAACCCGACCAAATTATCTATGGTTGTGTTACTAATGGGGAGTTGTGGAAGTTCTTGAAGTTGCAAAGAACAGATTTAACGATCGATCTTGAGGCTTATGCATTAGAACCGATTGAACGGTTGCTGGGCATTTTGATTTACCTAGCATGTGAAGGCTAGTACCGCTGCGCGGAATTAAGAATTAAGAATTAAGAATGCTTATAGAGTAAGGATTCTATCGCTCTCTCTCCTGGTGGGTTATTTCCATGCCCGCTGCACTAGTGATGGGAGCAGGGAGATAAACTGTATTCTAATTATAGTTACACTTTTTAAGGTCTAGGAGAAACGATGAGCGAAGAGTGGCGGAACTTGGCACCGGATTTGGTTAGGCAAAGAGTGATCATTGAAGGTACAACGGAAGAGATTGTTGGTCCAAACGCAATCAAAGAATACCTTATTGGTCTTGCTACAATCACAAAAATGGAAGTCTTGTCAGGTCCATTCTCTTATTCCGCCCATGAAATGGGCTACGGTGGTTGGATTCACTGGAAAACATCTGGGGCTCATGTTTATAGTTACCCCACAAATCCCCCCCTAGTTACTGTAGACTGCTATACCTGCCAACCTTTCTCTGTTAGAGAAGCTTCCAGTTTTACTAAAGATTTCTTTAAATGTATAGATATAGTACACAAAGAAATACAGATTTAAGGGGATTGATACTCCCCCAGCTTCCCCAGCTCCCCCAGCTCCCCCAGCGATGGGATGTTTTTTTATTTGGAAGTCCCTTAGCGTTTACCGAGGAGCCAGTAGGTCGTCATTTCACCACGCCCCTTGACAAAAATCGTACCCCGTTTTTCCAGATAATAGCGATCTTTGAGTAGTTGGTAGGTGGCTTCAGTAACCTGAATGTTGCCCGGTTCACCGTGGGATTCCATTCGTGAGGCTACATTTACAGCATCACCCCAAAGGTCATAAATAAATCGTTGGAGACCGATCACACCTGCAACCACTGGCCCAGTGTTAATGCCTATTCTCAGTTTCAGCACCTTTCCATCGTCATCTTGTTGCGTTTGAATATAGGTTTGCATATCTAGGGCCATATTAGCGATCGCAATAACATGATCCTCCCGAGGAATGGGCAAACCACCAACGACCATATAAGCATCACCAATTGTCTTAATTTTCTCCAGACCATAATAATTGGCTAAATGGTCGAAGGAAGAAAAGATATTATTCAATTTATTCACCAATTCCAAAGGTTCAATACGAGTAGCAAGGTTGGTAAATCCGACGATATCAGCGAATAAGATAGTGGCTTCCTCAAAATGCTCTGCTGGGAACTTACCAGATTGTTTGAGTTGGTTGGCGACTGGCTCTGGTAAGATATTGAGCAACAATTGTTCAGCTCGTTCCTTTTCTGTTTCTAGTTCTGCTGTACGCTGTTTTACCCTTTGTTCCAACTTTTCATTAGCAAGGCGGAGATCTTCCTTACTCTGAATCAGAGCTTTAAAGGATGTTTGGAGTTGGGCAACCATGCTAGTGAAGCTGTTGTTGAGGGTAGTAATTTCGACGATATTGATACCTGATGAATTGATATTGGAAGGAATTACTTGTTGAGTGAGGTTACCTTCAGAAATAGATTTAGATACCTGACAAAGGCGCAAAATTGGCTGTGCAATCCATTGCGAAGTAAGTAAGCCAAACAAAATGGCAACCCCTAATGCAGCAATACAGACCATAATGGTTGTCCGAGTATTAGCATTAATTTGTGCCATAAAATCTGATTGTGGCACCACCATTACTACTAGCCAATCTAGCCCTAAGTCATCTTTCCAGGGAGTCACTTGCACGAAATAAAGATCACTATTTAGCTCGAGTTTCAATGTCTTTTTCGTTGTGATTGTGTCAAATTCCCCATACTTTTGTTTAAGACGCTGCGTAGCCTTCTGAATAATTGGATCTTGACTATCCACTGCGCTAACTCGTTGGAGTTGACCGTTCACCCATTGAGATGCTGACTGAGCAATGGAGTGGGCAACTAAGAGGCCATCATCTTCAATAATAAAGATCTTTCCCTTTCTGGAAAGACTAACCTTTAATTTACGAAGAAAATCGCTAATTTGGGAGAGGGTCATATCAATCCCCATAACTCCTACAAAAGCTCCAGCACGATCATAAACTGGATAGCTGCAGGATGTTGCCAGAAAGTCCTCATTCCCGCCACCACCACCCCATTGGTAAATTTCGCTCCAAACTGGTTTTCCGGCTTTCTTAGCGTCAGCATACCAGGGTTGCTTGACAAATTCATATTCCTCTGGTTCTGAAAATAGCCCCAATCGTTTCCCCTTGTTGTCACTACGGTACCGATGCATTTTGTTACTTCTAGAACGATTAAAGGTCTCGATGACAATATGATTATGGTCTTTTGGGTCAAAGGTCACTCCAATAAAGTTGCCGACCTCATTGGCATAGTTGATATAGCCTACTCGATAAACCTGGAGCTGTTTCCAAAAGATGCGTTCCATGCTCTGAAAATCGTTCAAACTGATCGCACCCGTCTCGAAGGCATCCACATTAATTTCGTTGATCTTCTTGGGCATCGACATATATTCACTGAGGAATTCGTGAACACGGTTCGATGATTCAATTAGCAGTTTATCTACCAGGCTTTCAACTGATTGCTGCCCATTTCTAAAGGACAGATAGCCAACTAGTCCCGTTATGGCAACAATTTCAATCACAAAGGGAAAGACAAGCAGCCAACGAAGACGAATGTTGCTCCATCGCTTTCTAGAAGAATCAGGGTGACTAGGAAATACCATTAGACATGGGGAAAGAGGAGAGATTCATAGATAGGTAGGATACCCTAGCATCAGAATAATATATTGATTTAGACTCCATCCTACTAAGGTTTTGTTTCGAGCTATACAATAGAGCCAATTAGCTAAACTCTGACCTAAGCACCAAACATAAAAATACTTTGTGTGAACGTTTCCACTAATTCTATAGAACTTGATCTCAAAACTCTATTTCCCTTTGAACTCGATCAATTTCAGCAAAATGCGATCGCAGCTCTGAATGCTGGTAAATCGGTAGTGGTTTGTGCTCCTACTGGTTCCGGTAAAACCTTGGTCGGGGAGTATACCATTTACCGTGCTCTGGCGCAAGGTGGCCGAGTTTTCTACACCACTCCCTTAAAAGCCCTCTCCAACCAGAAACTGCGGGATTTTCGCCAGCAGTTTGGTGACGAGCAAGTTGGCTTGCTTACTGGGGATAACTCGCTTAACCGGGATGCTCCCATCTTAGTGATGACTACGGAAATTTTCCGGAATATGCTTTATGGTACACCGATTGGAGAAGTCGGCACTTCCTTAGAAGGGGTTGAGGCGGTAGTACTGGATGAATGTCACTACATGAATGACCGCCAAAGGGGTACGGTGTGGGAAGAGTCGATAATTTATTGCCCTGCCAACATTCAACTAGTTGCCCTTTCTGCCACTATTGCTAATAGTGATCAACTAACCGACTGGATGAATCTGGTTCACGGCTCAACCGAGTTAATTTATTCCAACTTTCGACCTGTTCCTCTACAATTTAGCTTTGGTAACCCTAAGGGCATTTTTCCCCTGCTGAATGAGCAACAAACTAAGCTTAACCCCCGCCTCAAGCTCAAGCGCCAAAAAGGGAAGGGAAGAGGAGCACGTCCAGAAAGTCCTAGTATCACCTATACCCTGATGCAGCTACGACAAAGGGATATGTTACCAGCTATTTTCTTTATCTTCAGCCGTCGAGGTTGTGATCAGGCGGTAGAAGAGTTGAGTTATTTGTCCTTGGTAAATCAACAAGAAGCAGCTCAACTCAAAACGCGAGTTAATGCATTTTTGAGTCGCTATCCAGAAGCAGGTCGTGCTGGACAAATTGAACCTCTGTATCATGGTATTGCTGCCCATCATGCTGGAATTTTACCTGCGTGGAAGGGTTTAGTGGAAGAACTCTTTGCAGCAGGATTGGTTAAGGTAGTGTTTGCCACGGAGACTTTGGCAGCAGGAATTAACATGCCTGCTCGCACCACAGTAATTTCAACCCTTTCCAAACGCACCGATGATGGACATCGGCTCCTTAAACCTTCTGAATTTTTGCAAATGTCTGGCAGAGCAGGGCGTCGAGGAATGGATACTACTGGCTATGTAGTGACTTTACAGACGCCGTTTGAAGGTGCTAAGGAGGCAGCTTATCTAGCAACCAGTGGTTCGGATCCCTTGGTAAGCCAGTTTACTCCCACCTATGGCATGGTACTGAATTTGCTACAAACTCACAGTCTGACTGAAGCGAAGGATTTGGTAGAGCGGAGCTTTGCCCAATACCGAGCAACACTCTACCTCAAACCTCTACAACAGGAAATTACTGAGCTGACTACGGAACTGACAAAAATTGATATTCAGCTAGCACCAGTAAATATAGGAGAGTTGGCAAGCTATGAAAAACTTGCTGAACGTCTTAGGGAAGAACGCCGATTATTGAAAACTTTGCAAAAGCAAGCTGAAGAAGAGCAAGCCAGGAGTATTAGTCAAGCCCTATTAGCATTAGAAGCTGGAGCCATTCTTGAGCTCAAAGGCAAGAATGTCAAGGTATCCTCTCCCATTCCAGTAGTATTGGTAACCAAGGCAAAAGGTCAAGGTCAATCTCCTTATTTGGTATGCTTAAGTGGAACTAACCGATGGTATGTAGCTACAACAGCTGATGTAATTGGTTTACATGGTTTAGTTGACGTTAGGCAAGTACAAAGGAACAATGCCCAATACCTAGATATCGGTACTCTACAACCACCAGACTCCCTCAAGTTGAAGCCAGGTGAAGTTAAAGGCGGCACATCAGAAACGGAAGCTTTGAGTGCCTTAGTTCCTTCTGCTCCAGAAATAACCGTGGCTCCAGAAGTCATTGCCCAAGCCCAAGTAGTGGAAGCAGTTAAAAACCAACTAGAAAAGCATCCGGTGCGAGAATGGGGTAATCCTGCTAAGTTGCTCAAACGCCATAGCCGTCGATTAGCATTGCAAACCGAAATCAACCAGCTTCAGGCTGCATTTCGAGAACAACAAGCTCACCACTGGCAAGAATTTCTTAACCTGATGGAAATTTTAAGGCTATTTGATTGTCTTGATGAACTAAAGCCCACAGCTCAAGGACAAGCAACTGCTGCCATTCGGGGCGAAAATGAATTGTGGCTGGGTTTAGTGTTGATGTCAGGTAAATTGGATGAACTAGCTCCCCACCACCTAGGAGCAGCCATGTCAGCTTTGGTTACTGAGAGTCTTCGCTCTGGTATCTCTACTGACTACTCACCACCAGCTACGGTAATTGAGGCGTTAGATAGTTTGAAACCCATGCGACGAAATCTGTTTAAGTTGCAGTATAAATATCGTGTAGCTTTGCCAGTGTGGTTAGAGTATGAGCTAATCAGCTTAGTAGAGCAGTGGGCATTAGGGATTGAATGGAGTGAGTTATGCACCAACACTAACTTAGATGAGGGGAGCATTGTCAGAATTTTGCGTCGCACAGTGGATATCTTATCTCAAATTCCTCATGTACCTGGAGTATCAGAATCTTTGCGGCGCAATGCGATTCGTGCTATCCAGTTACTTGACCGTTTTCCTGTTAATGAAGCTCTTACTTGAAGCGGCAGGAAAGCTGATTTATTCTAGGGACAGGAGGGATAGCTGTCCGCTGCTTTGTTATTAGTCATTGGTCATTGGTCATTAGTCATTTCTCCTCTACTCCCTACTCCCTTGTTTTTTTGAGATAAACGTATCACAAGTAGGTAAAGTGACACTGACTGTTGTACCTTGATTGAGAACGCTTTTAATCTCTATGTAACCGTGGTGATTCTCAACAATTGCTTTAGCGATCGCTAATCCTAATCCTGAACCTACTTCTAGATTATGGGTTCTAGCAGGATCTACTCGATAGAAGCGCTCAAAAATGTGAGGTAATAGTGATTGTGCAATGCCGATGCCAGTATCCTGGACTTGCACCTGTAGAAAGGAGTGTCTGTTTCGCACTTTGACATTACTAGGACGCTCTAACTGCCGCAATTCTACCTCTACAGCTGCTTCACCAGGCTTTTCAGTAGAAGCTGGTGTGTATTGTACAGCGTTACTCACCAGATTAGTAAACAAACGCGCCAGCTGATTCCAGTCTCCCTGAAGCGTAAAGACATCCTCTGACAAAACCGGAAAATTAGCTGTATCTTCAGAAGGAGTTCCAACCAGATGTAGGGATAGAGCAATACCTTTTTGTGTACTTACCAACTGTTGCTCTTCAATTACCTCAATAAGTAAAGCATCAAGGGGTACTGCTTGCCACTCTGGTTGCAACATCCCGCTATCAGTGCGAGCCAAAAATAGTAAGTCATTTACTAGGTTTCCCAGCCGTTGAGTTAACCTTTCCACCACTTGCAGCTGTCGGCGTTGCAGTGGTGATTCCAAATCCGGATCCGCAAGAGCCACCTGCACATTAGTTTGAATCATGGCGATTGGGTTTCTTAATTCGTGGGAGGCGTCAGCAGTGAACTGTTTGAGGTGTTGATACGACTCCCGCACTGGCTTTATTGCTAGTCCAGAGAGAAACCAGCCAATGGCAGCGGTGGAAATTATCATGATTAATGTGCCTAGACTCAGCTCGAAAATTAGCTGGCGGATTGGTTTAGTTACCTCAAACCAAGGATGACTCACCCGCAGATAACCTAAAACATAACGCCCAATTTGCACTTGTTTTGTTACCTGTCGCAATAGTTGATTAGCTGCTAGATGGACAGTTTGTCCAATGTTATTGGGATGTAAGGGAATATCAACTGGTTCAGATAAAGTTGACCAGAGTAGCTCACCATTAGCATTAAACCATTCCAAGTCGATGTGGTCATCTTCTACAGTGTCAGAGTTGTCACGAAAACTGGCTTCAACATTAACTTGGTAGGGAATACCTGAAGCTTGTGTTGGTTGAATCACCAAAGAGCGCTCTACTACCTCCACAACATGTTTGAGGGTATCATCAACCCTCTCAATTAGGGTGTTGCGGACATAGAGATAAACACCAGTGGCAAACAACAATAGCAGCACTGCTGTTACTGTGGTATACCAAAGAGCAAGGCGTCGGCGAGTAGCTTGGAACATATGAAGAGGAGAGTTTACTTATCAATAACCAATGACAAATGACAAATGACAAATGACCAATATACAATATCGCTTACTCAAAGAAGAAAAAGGCACTCGCTATCTTGAAGCACTAGATCCAGTACATCGTGCTCCTGACTGGTTTAGAAGGCAATTCGGCTGCGACAAAATTGAGCGCCTCGATATTGAGCACTGGGAACCTGCCAGGATTGACTCCTCCTATCAAGCAACACAAAAAGATATCGAAGAGGCTCTGTCCTTGCTACCTTTAGCTCAGAGTTGGGAAGAATTTCAGCAAATTATGGGAGCCTTCGGCTTTCACGATATTCAAAAGCAACAAATTAAAGGATTTCTGAGAGCTCAAGGACATGGGGAAAAGATTCGTGAGCTTTATGATGACTGGAAGGCTCAGAAGGACATGGATTTTTGAGCAGCTCCAGCTACCGTTTAATAAAACTTGCCCCTAGCCATAAGCTGGGGGCTAAGTTTTTGAGTTCTGTATAGGATGTTAGAGTTCTGTATAGAAGTTGGGCATATCTTTAGACAGTTAGATTATCGCCTAAAAGAGTGAAGGGTGTCACCCCCTATCTTATAAATATTTGTTGATGGTAGTAATAATGGGTTGCACTGAGTCCCTCAGCATAAGCTCGTAGCAATTGGTTAATCTGTGCTTGATAACCCCCCACCCTAAAAGTGTGTAAGTTATACCAGGTGTAGAATACTGGAGCAATCATTGCGTACCAGCGAAGCAAGCTTTATATAGAACTGACAAAATTAAGCGAGGAGAAGCTGTATGGACGCCCTAAAAATTTACTACGACGAACAAGGTAAAACGCTTACAGTTTGGTTTGATGACCCCAACAAAGAATTTATCGCCGAAGAAGTTGGAGAAGATGTTACTTTAATTAAAGATAAAGATAGCCGCTTCATTGGGTTTGAGCGCCTGAACTACAGCCTAGAAAAGCCAGATGCATTGCAAGTAGAGTTCCTGAGAGTTTAGGAGGGGATAGTTCATCACTCGTCTCAGGCATCTCCTGGTGATTTCCACAGATTTCCTGTAGAATTCTAGCGCACCTGGCAGAGCATGTAACCCTATTCTGCCCTGATACCCCAATTCATAACTGCGGGCGATTGCAAAGTCAATCATTGTTCCCCCAATGCCCTTGTAAGTCGGAGGGCTTGTAATAGAACGATTCAAATGTGGAAAGACAGCTCTAAAACTGCTCCATAAAAGGTTTGGAAGATGGGGTAGGTAGGGAAGTTTTTTCTTCCTCATCCAAAATATTGTGCAAGAGAATACTTAACTGGGCTGTTGCCAATACTGGTAAATAGCATAGGCAAGAGTAACCACACCAGTAACGATCGCAGATTCATCTACTGCAAATTGAGGATGATGCAGAGGGTAGTTGGGTTTATCTTGAAAGCCAACACCAAGGCGAAACATACTGCCGGGAGAGTGATCGAGATATACCGAGAAGTCTTCAGCTCCTAAAGATGGTTCTAGCAGAATTTGGACGCGATCGCTTCCCCATGCTTCTTTGGCTGATTCTTCCAATAGTTGAGTCAAGGCTAGGTCATTTTGCACTGAGGGTACTCCCCGTCGATAGTTCATCTCATAGCGAGCGCCGTAAGTACTACAAACATTGGCGACAATCCCCTCAATCCAAGCAGGTATATTGGCATGGGTTTCCGGATGGAGGGTTCGCACTGTTCCCGTTAGCCGCACTTGATCAGCAATCACATTTGGTGCCCTTCCACCACTAATTTGTCCAATTGTCAATACCATTGGTCGCAAAGGATTTTGGGTGCGGCTAATTGCTTGCTGGAGGTTAGTAATTACCTGGGAAGCAATCCAAATAGCGTCAATTGCCTCATGGGGACGAGCACCATGACCAGACTCTCCCATAATTATAAGTTCCAAATCGTCCGCTGCTGCCGTCAACGCGCCATAACGGATACCAATTGAACCAGCGGGAATGGAAGGGAAAACATGCACCCCAAAAATGGCGCTGACATCATTCATCGCTCCATCTTCTACCATCCAATGAGCACCTTGAGCAATTTCCTCCGCTGCTTGGAACAAGAAGCGGACATTACCGGGGAAAACCTCTCCAAGTTTAGAGAGCACCATTGCCGTGCCTAAACCCAAGGTTGTATGGACATCGTGACCACAGGCGTGCATTACTCCTGGTTGTCGGGAAGCGAATTCTAGATGGGTGCATTCGTTAATGGGTAAAGCATCCATATCTGTTCGCAGTGCCACTAGTCGGTCATCGGTGCGACCAACTAGTTCTCCAATGACGCCAGTTTTACCTACTGCTTCTTGTACAACTATGCCACAGGAAGATAGAACCCCAGAAATATAGGCAGCTGTCTGGTATTCTTGACCACTTAGTTCTGGGTGAGAGTGAATATGACGTCGGATTTCGATTAAGCGAGGTGCTAATTTTTGGGCTAAGTCTTTAATACGAGTGAGCATTTAAAAAAGGCCAAAGTCAATCTAGGGTTATGAGCGACGAAGCAAATTCAATTGAATCGAGAAATTATGTTTTGATAAGAGGACAACTGATGAAAGACTATCACATCAATACTCTCGAGAAAAAAGGCAGAAGGCAGAGGACAGAAGGCAGAAGGTTCTAAGGGAGGCTGACTTGTTTCTCCCATTCAATTGGGGGCGCGAAGCGCTTCTGGGGAGCTCTCGAGAAACAAGGCAATAGGCAATAGGATTTTATTTGTTTCTTCCATTCATCGCAGGTGCCGCCGCGCCCGTCGGGCGCTTTCAAAGAGAGAGTTGTTGTACTTGTTCTTCAACACTGTTACTTTGTTTAGCCATTTTTTACCCAATTATTTTTTTTGCATTTCAAGTAACTGATACTGCTCAATATACTCCAGAGTGACGATTTTTCAGTTCAGCAAGTGAGTTTCGTTCAAAAAGTACTGTTTTGTCTTGTTCCATAGTGTTAATCCTATCAATAGTATTTTTTACTCATTGAAGCCAAACGACAAAATTTATGATTAAGCAAGCGCGATTTCTATCTCTGCGACAATAAAATTAGCTCTCTTTCCAGAAAAAAATAGAGAATAAGGAAGTGGAGGTGCTAAATTAAAATTACCCATTGGTTTACTACAGCCATGTCTAAAAAACTTACCATTGCCCAAGCACAGGAGCAACTTCCCAAGCTACCTAAGGAACTCAGTGATGAGCCTATCATCATCACCCAAGATGGGATTCCCGTCATGGCGGCAATGAGTTATATCCATCTGACTCAACTGCTGGAAACCTTGGATATTCTCACTGATATTGAATTCGTTACCAAACTGCGCCAAAGCATCACCCAAGCAGATCAATGCAAAACCATTTCTTGGGAAAAAGCCAAAGCCAATCTAGGGTTATGAGCGACAGACAGGCAAGATGCCTGTTCCACAAGAAGCTGATGATTGAATTTGGTGCTTTCTTAGATGCGTTGCGAGCTTAAATCCAACTTTTACAGCCGATTCCCAATTCCCCATTCCCCATTCCCAAAAACCAAGAAGGAAAGTACCATCACAAAGATGAGAAACGCTATATTTGATTCATTATTCAGTATTGACTAATTTAACGGTAACACGATCGCGTTCTAGTAGCTTTGATTCACACAGTGCTTCTTGTGCAGTAGCAATCAACATGGCTGGGGAGGTTTGAGAACTAAGTACTGTAGTTGCTACCCCTAAGCTGAAGGTGAGAACATTAGAAGGAAAACCACTGAGTCGGGGATGATTATAGGCTATCTCCAAAGTTATGATGCCCTTTCGCAGGTTCTCTGCAATTTCAGTAGCTTCCTTGGTGTCTGTGTGAGGTAAAATTACAGCAAAATCGTCACCACCATAACGTGCGACGAATGCATTCTGAGTATTTACCCAGTTACCAATGGCATTGGCAATTTTTTGGAGAGCGGCATCCCCAGCTTGATTCCCGTGAGCGTCGTTATAAAATCGGAAATAGTCAATGTTGCACAAAATTAGAGACAGAGGTTGAACTCCTCTAATCTGCTGCCATTGGGTTTCTAAGTATTGGTTTAAGTAATGTCGATTCGGTAACTGGGTGAGTTCATCAATGTTATATAAACGTTGAATTTCTTGCTTCTGTTGCTCCAGTTGCACCATCCGAAGATACATTTCCCGTTCCTCTTGGAGCTGTTGGCGAAAATAGATGCGATATAACTGACAGCTGATCCTAACTTGATTTCCCTCCAATTCTACTAATCCCATACTTTCTAATTTATAGGCAGCTAGATCAGAAGGTAACTCGCTCTGTGTTAGGGTTTCTCTCGCTACACTCTCTTCTCCACTTACCACTTGTTGCAGAGCTAAGGCTAATTGAGGCTCATCTCGCAGCATAGATAAATGACTCCGCAAATGCTCCGTGTAAATTCCGGTTTGGGTGGGTGCTGCTTGCAATAACTCCTCTAAGCTCATCCTGCCTCGAGACAAATGATAGAGAGCGATGTTGACTAGATAGGGATGTCCTCCTACCATTGTCATCAGTTGCTGGCTGTAGTTGTTATTGCTCCAATCGAGTCCATAAAGTTGTGCTAATTCCTGCACCTGCTCTATAGTAAATGGCAGCAGCTTGATTGATAAGCCAACATTAAAGGGAGATTGATTGAGTTTGAGGGGAATATAGACTTCTGTGGTATGAACGACGACTACACGGAGTTTTTGCCAACTTTCTACTACCCTTGCCTGCTCGTGCCAAAAGCGCAACATTGGTAGAAATTCTTGAGCAATCTGGGGATGCTCGAACACGCGATTGACTTCATTTAATGCCAAAACTAAGGGAGAGTCAATGCGCTCTAGCAGATAGCCCTCGATATAGATTCTACAGCTGACTTTGCTACCAAGCTCTTGATCCCAATAATCCTCTAACCTGGGATTGATATGCAAGCACCTGCTGAGATTGGCACACAACCAGCGTAGAAATTTATCGAGGGAAGCAAAAACGGCTTCTTCCGCTTCTTGAAAATCTAAGAAGACTGTCTGGTAATCCAAAGCCTTTGCTTGTGTCATAACCCTGTTGAGGAGGGAGCTTTTCCCCATTTTCTTGGGTGCTTTGATGCGGAGCACACATCCAGGTTGGCTAATTTGACGGCAGGCTAGTTGTTCAATGGGGGGACGATAGATGTAGAGAGGGGAATCTGGGGGTACAGGAGCACCGGGATATTCTAGAGGAAAATGAGTTTGAGCCTCTGTCTGTCTGAGAAACTGCTGTGTTGCTTCCATTGTCGGCTGAGCTACTTGCTCTTGTAAGTACTGCCTCAAGACTAAAGGCAAATTTTTTTTTGTCACCTTCTTCCCTAATGCCTTGGAGAGTTCAGACCACAACTGGGAGCCAATTTGCTTGAGATGAGTACTATTGTAAGTGGAACGCTCTGCTATCTCAGTGTAACTCTGCCTGAGCCAAGATTGGCACAGGACTAATTGCTCAACTCGGCTGAGTTGTCGAGATAACAGAACTTGTTCTACAAGCTCTAGCACTTCATCAGCGTTCATTTAGGGGTGGAGTTTGAAGAAGACCAGATAGTAAAGTAATGCTAAAAAGACCTTAATATACCTCTGACTATAGTTCAAGCTGGAGATGGAGGGATGAGGGGATGGGGAGATGGGGAAGCTGGGGGAGATGGGGGAGCTGGTAGAAAATGATTGGTAGTCATTCTTTTTTCGATTCCCAATTCCCAATTCCCAATTCCCAATTCCCAATTCCCAATTCCCAATTCCCAATTCCCAAATAACAAACAACAAATAACAAATGACAAATGACAAATAACAAATAACAAATGACAAAATGGTTTATTGTTAAATTGTCAGTTTTTAATTTAACAATTTGTAATTTAACCATATCAACTAGCCAGGTTATGGGGCAAATTGTCCCTGATACAACTCTGGTGAATGACTCTATTGTTACCCATGTCGGTATTACCTTCACTATTGATGGAGGAACAGCTTTAGGTGGCAATCTGTTCCACAGCTTCGAGGAATTTTCTCTTCCTACTGGTACTGAAGCTTTCTTTAAAAATGGGGCAAACTTGACAAATATTATCACGCGGGTTACTGGTAATCAAATTTCCGATATTGATGGATTAATTCAGACGAATAACAGTGCCAACTTATTTTTTATTAATCCCAACGGTATTTTTTTGGGTCCTAATGCAAGGCTCGATATCGGCGGTTCATTCTTGGCAAGTACGGCAAATAGTTTGCTGTTTCCAGATGGCATTAGTTTTAGTGCTACTGAGCCCGAAGTTGCACCGCTGCTGACAATTAATGTTCCCATTGGTTTGCAATATGGGAATAGTGTTGCTGAGGTACAGGTAAACCAATCTCAGCTTGCTGTTTCTCCTGATCAAACTCTAGCTCTTTTTGGAGGTAATGTCAGTATTGATGGTGGGACTTTACTAGCACCAGGGGGTAAAGTTAGTTTGGGTGGATTAGTCACAGAAGGGATGGTTGGTATTCAAGACCTACTTCCTGACTTTCCTCAAACTAGCCAGCGAGGTAATGTTCACCTGAGTAATAGTAGCCGGATTGAGGTGACAGCAGCTAGTGGCGGTAGCATTAGTGTTGATACGCATAATTTGGATCTAACTGGGGGTTCTCAACTGTTGGCGGGAATTGCTGCTAACAGTCAATTAGTAGGTGCTGAGGCGGGAAATATTTTAGTTAATGGGACTGGAGATATTACCTTAAGTGAGGGTAGTTTAATTAGTAATAGGGTACAAGAGAATGCCAAGGGAGTTGGCGGGAATATTGAGATTAGTGCCAATGCTCTGGCTTTAACTAATGGTTCGAGGATTACGACAGTTACTCAAGCTGCAGGAGAAGCTGGCGATATTTTCCTGGAAGCGAACAATGTTGATATTTCTGGTTTTACTGCCGATGGACTCTTTAGTGGCATTCTCTCTTTATCAGAAACTGCTAACAGTGGTAACGGGGGAAATATTGTCATTAATCAGGATCATTCTCAAGGAACTATTCATTTAGCTGATAGAGGGTTTATTGCTGCAGTTACTAATAGTAGTAGTGATGGTGGAGAGATTGCAGTTAATGGGGAGCATCTTGTTCTAGAAAGTGGCGGACAAATCCTGACCTTGGCAACCAAGAGTGGTAGTGCAGGTGATGTTAATATTAACCTGACTGAAAGTCTAACTATTTTTGGCAGTAGCCAAGATTTTATCAGTTCTCCCTTTGATGACCTAACCGTTTTTGGTCTGGATGAATTAGCCTTTAGCACCTCCTTTAACCCCAATATCGAAGCTTCTGGAGCTGGAGGAATTCCTTATGTTGCCGTGCAACGGACTCCAGAGCAAATTATTAGTGGTGCAACGGTATTGGGCACAGCAGAGGAACAATATGACTATTACTCGTTTACGATTACTCAGGGAAATAGTCAGGGTATTTTTGACATTGATTTTGGCGATGGCTATACCAATAATCCTGGTAGTCTAGATACAGAAATTGCTCTTTTTAACCAGGCAACAGGAGAAGTGCTGGCTTCTAATGACGATACCAATTTAACTAATGGTGCGGGAGGCAGTATTGTTAGGCAAGACTCTTATATCTCCTTCAATTTTGATGATCCTGGAACTTACGTCCTTGGTGTGGGAGAATTCGATACTGTTCCTAATAGTTTACAAGGATTAGAAGGCGATCGCGTTGATCCTGGTGATACCTACACCCTAAATGTCTCATTGGAAAATCAGGGAACAAACATCTCTCTCCCTTCAGATGACCTGAATCCCAACCACTTTAATCCCAATTATGGCATCAATAGTGGTTTATTCTCTGTGACGCAAGCAGCTGGGAATACGGGAAGATTAAATATTAATACCCAACAGTTGCAGATGGATGCTGGTGCAGAAATTGCTACGACGACTTTGGGTGCAGGGAGCAGCAGAGATATTACTATCAACGCCACTGACGACGTGGAAATTATTAATCAATCGACAATATCGAATATCACTCGTGGCAGAGGCAATGCTGGTAGTATTATCCTCCATGCCAAGGATGTGACACTCGCTAATCGCGGTTTTATCAATATTAGTAATTTTGGGCAGGGAGACACCGGAGATATTAGCATTGATGCCAATAATTTGAGTTTATTTGAGGGAGCTAGACTCAATAACAGTACCTATGTTGAGGGAGATGCTGGTAAAATTATTATTAATGCTAAGGAGTCTGTTGTCTTTGATGGAGAAGATAGTCTCGGACAAGATTCTAATGCCTTCAATTTAGTAGCAGGACCTTCAGCAATAGGTAATTCTGGAGGAATTGAGGTCAATACTCGTCACCTAGCGATTACTAATGGGGCTCAACTGGCTACTAGTACCTATGGAGAAGGCAATGCGGGAGGGATCACGATTAATGCCAGTGAGTCAATTTTTTTAGATGGGAAAGCAAGTAGTGGTCGCTTGGATGGTTTAATTACGAGAGTAAGGGTTATCGGTAGAGGTGATGCTGGAGATATCAATATTGCTACTAATTCCCTGACTATCTCTAATGAAGCTAGAGTTAGTAGCCAAACTGAGGGTCAAGGAAATGCAGGTAGTGTTAATATTACAGCCCAAGAAATTTTCTTAGATGAAGGTTTAATTAGTAGTAGTGCGGAACCGACAGCCATTGGCTCTGGGGGACAAATTGGTATTACAACTAATTCAATTTTTCTGACTAATAGCTCTCAAATTCTTGCTAGCACTTCCGGTGAGGGAAATGCTGGCAGTATCAACCTCAGAGCAAACCACTTAGAAGCCAGTAAGGGTTCTCAACTGAGTACTAGTACTGCCACCAACTTTGATGCTGGCAGTATTACTTTGGATATTGCCGACACCCTCCTACTCTCTGGGGAACAGACAGGGCTATTTGCCAATACGGAAGTCGGTTCTGGGGGTAATAGTGGTAGTATCTTCATTGCTCAACCCAGAAGCGTAACCATTCGCAATGGTGCTGGGATAGCGGTGAGTAGTCAAGGAACAGGAATCGGAGGAAGCATTCAACTCCAAGCTGGCACTTTGACTTTGGATAATCAAGCCTTTTTGAGTGCTGCGACTACAGCTAATCAAGGTGGAGATATTTTGCTCCTTCTTGATGAACTGTTAGAGTTGCGGCGCAACAGCCAGATTACTGCTACTGCAGGAACCGCAGGTGCAGGGGGAGATGGAGGAAACATTGAGATTAATACCCCATTTATTGTGACAATTACCACAGAAAATAGCGATATTACTGCCAATGCCTTTGAAGGGAATGGAGGGAGAATTACCCTAACAGCTAAGGGGATTTTTGGACTTGAGTTTCAAGAACAACCCACTCCCTTCAGTGATATTACCGCTAGTTCACAGTTTGGGTTTTCCGGTTCTGTCACTATCACCAACCCGGAAGTAAATCCTGCTTCTGGATTAGTAGAGTTACCAGAAGAGGTGATTGATCCTACCGAGCAAGTAATTGGCAGATGTGCTGCTGCTGAAGGCAACTCCTTCACAATGACTGGTAATGGTGGCATACCAGAAGACCCAACAGCAACTATCCGAGGGCAGACAATTTGGCGAGATTTGCAAGATTTTTCCGCAGCAGGGGAGCAGCGTCAGCAGGTTTTGCCTCCATCTCCCCCACCTGTAGTAGAAAATATTCCCTCCCAAATCGTGGAAGCTACAGGCTGGATAGTTGATCAACAGGGGAATGTGGAATTGGTGGCTCAGCTACCAGATGGGAGAGTAATTCGTCCTGTCGCTAAAAATCCTGGATGTACTATACTACCTGGTTAGTACTCCTCTGCTCCCTGCTCTCTCCTGACTTAAAAGTAGGAGTCAGGAGTCAGGAGAGATTGATTTTCATTCATGGTGGTGAAAAAATTTTTTCATTGGGACTGCCTTAATCATCTATGAGCCAATTTCAACACCAACCCTTGATTCAGACTAGGCAGCTGAGTTTACACTATGGGAAGAAAACTGCTTTTTGTGATGTAAATTTGCCCATTAATAGCGGTTGCATCACGGCACTAGTTGGTCCTTCTGGCTGCGGTAAAACAAGTTTTCTTAGCTGCCTCAATCGTTTAACGGATTTGATTCCCCGTTGTCGAGTCTCAGGAAGTATCCGCTTTGGTTCCCTAGAAATACTTGACCCTCAGATTAATGCGATCGCTCTACGTCGTCGCATTGGTATGATTTTTCAAAAGCCCAATCCTTTTCCTTTTTCCATTTGGAAGAATTTAGCATTTCCCCTACAAGAACACGGTATTAAAGATAGGGAGGAAATTGATCATCTTATTGAAACTACCCTCCAAGGTGTAGGATTATGGGATGAAGTAAAAGACCGACTCAATAGCTCTGCTCTGGCTCTTTCCGGTGGACAAAAACAACGCTTGTGCATTGCTCGTGCTTTAGTGCTGCAACCAGAAGTTCTGCTGTTAGATGAACCTTGTAGTGCTCTAGATCCTATCTCTAGTGGGGTGGTAGAAGATTTAATTGCTAGTTTGCGGGGAAGCTACACTCTAGTGATTGTTACTCACAACCTCGCTCAGGCAAAGCGAATTGCTGACTATGCTGCTCTATTTTGGGTTCAGGAAGGAGTAGGCAGATTAATCGAGTATGGGTATGTGGAGCAGATTTTTGAAGCGCCTCAACAGGAATTAACAGCTGCCTATGTTAATGGTACTAGAGGTTAGTGTAACAAGAGGAGAATTTACCACAGAGTCACAGAGAGCACATATGATAGAAAAAATACTTAAATAATCTTAACAAAACCTAGTGACTACACAACCACTGACTCTAGTTAACAAATTAGAAAAGCACTTTTGGACTTGGCAAGGGCATCAAATTCAATACACCGTTATGGGTACTGGCAAGCCCCTGTTGCTGATTCATGGTTTCGGCGCTTCCATTGGTCATTGGCGCAAAAATATCCCAGTGTTAGCTGCTTCTGGCTACAAAGTATTTGCCATTGATCTCTTGGGATTCGGTGGTTCTGCTAAACCTCCACTGAATTATACTTTAGAGTTGTGGCAACAGCAGTTAAAAGATTTTTGGGACACCCACATCACAGAGCCGACTGTGTTTATTGGTAACTCTATCGGTGCTCTGCTGAGTCTGATGTTGGCGAGTCATTATCCAGAAATTACTGCTGGTGGAGTCTTAATTAACTGTGCTGGTGGACTCAATCATCGTCCTGATGAGCTGAATCTGCCTCTGAGGTTAGTGATGGGAGTCTTTACTAAGTTAGTCAGCTCTAAGACCTTCGGACCATTTCTATTTAACCGCATTCGCCAGAAATCTCGCCTCCGCCGTACCCTTAGCCAAGCCTACTGTAACCCAGAAGCAATTACAGAAGAACTGGTAGACATCATCTACCAACCCTCTTGTGATCCTGGGGCTCCCCATGTTTTTGCTTCGGTACTCACTGCTCCTCCTGGACCTACTCCCACAGAATTATTACCCAAGATAAAGCATCCTCTACTAGTGATTTGGGGAGAAGATGACCCTTGGACACCAATTGCTGGTGCAGCTATCTACCAAAATTACCGGGAGGCTGGTCAAAAAATTGAGTTTGTTCCCATCCCTAAGGCTGGTCACTGTCCTCATGATGAAAAGCCAGATGCTGTAAATCCTATCATGTTGGATTGGTTATTGGTTATTGGTCATTAGTCATTGGTCATTGGTCATTAGTCATTTGTTCTTCGCTCTGGAAAGAAGGAGCTTTAAACCCAATTTTTCGGTAAACTAATCTAACGAAAGGTTGAGTTGGGCAAAAAGTTGTTCATCCCCCCAAATTATGCGCATTGGTTTTGAATCCTTCACTATCAATAAGCAGTTCCCCTTGACTATCAGTCGCGGTACTACATCTCAATCGACCAATATCTGGGTACGACTAGAGCAACAGGGTATAGAAGGTTGGGGAGAAGCTTCTCCCTTTTCCCTCCTTGGTAGAGATGGGGTTCAGCATGTCTGTACTACTGAGGTAATCTTTGAGGCACTAGAGATAGTAATACCCATGCTGGAGCCATTTAGTCCTTGGGAGAGACAAAAAATTGAGCGAGTGCTGGCAGAAGCAGAAGTCCCTTCAGCGGTTTGGGCGTCAATTGATCTAGCATTGCACGACTGGCTGGGAAAACAGGTAGAACTGCCGTTGTGGCGTTTGTGGGGATTAAATCGCCGCCGGATTGTGCCAACGGCGGCAACGGTGGGAATCAATAATCCAGAGGGCGCGAGACAGCGAGTACGAGACTGGCTCCCGGTAACTGGTGGAGGTGTACTGAAAATTAAACTGGGTTCTCCAGAGGGAATTGCAGCGGATCAGGAGATGTTACTGGCAGTTCAGGAAGAAGCACCAGAAGCCGAGTTGAGTGTAGATGCTAATGGGGGTTGGAATCTGGATGAAGCAGTGGATATGTGCAACTGGCTGGCAACGCAGGGGGTTAAGCATGTGGAACAACCCCTAGCAGCTGGACAAGAGGACTATTTACCCATATTGTATGAGCGATCGCCTTTGCCAATTTTTGTCGATGAAAGCTGCTTCAATAGCTTTGATATCCCAGCCTTGGCCAACTCTGTTCATGGGATTAATATCAAACTGATGAAATCCGGTGGCTTAACTGAAGCGATGCGGATGGTGCATACGGCTAGAGCTTGTGGTTTGCAGGTGATGTTCGGTTGCTACTCCGACAGCACTCTCGCCAATACAGCAGCATCCCAACTTTCCCCATTAGCTGATTATCTGGATTTAGACAGCCACCTAAACTTAGTAGATGACCCTTTCACTGGTGCAATTCTGCAACAGGGGCGTCTCATGCCGAATAACTTACCTGGATTGGGAGTAAAATGTCATGGTTCTCATTACTGACCAGCGGGTTGCCATTTTGCTCCATGAAGGAATTCATGGTAATGGAGGGAAAACAGGGCTGACGCTGTTACGCTATGGCAGAGCACCAGTTGTAGCAGTAATTGACCGACAATTTGCCGGGGAGTCTTTGTCTGAACTCACTGGTATTGACTGCGATGCTCCGATTGTAGATTCAGTAGCTGCTGCACTCCCCTATCAACCGGATGTCCTAGTGATTGGCGTTGCTCCCAGTGGAGGTGTGCTCCCAGATTCATGGTGGCAGGAGGTCAAACAGGGGGTAGCAGCTGGCTTATCGGTGGTTAATGGTTTGCATACCCCGATGGCATCTGAGCCTGAGTTACAGAAACTGCTCAAGCAGGGTCAGAAAATTTGGGATATTCGTCAGGAACCGCCAGGATTGGTAGTGGGGAGTGGTAAGGCACAATCCCTACAGTGTCACCGTATTTTGACTGTGGGTACTGACATGAGTGTGGGCAAAATGTCGGCAAGTCTAGAATTACATCGGGCGGCACAGCGCCAAGGGATAAATTCCCAGTTCTTGGCCACTGGTCAAGCTGGTGTCATGATTGCTGGAGAAGGCATACCTCTGGATGCAGTCAGGGTAGACTTTGCCGCTGGTGCAGTAGAACAGATGGTGATGGATTGTGGTAATGACTACGACTTGTTGATTGTTGAGGGTCAGGGTTCTCTACTGCATCCTGGTTCAACGGCAACTTTACCACTGATCCGGGGAACACAACCGACGGGATTAGTCTTAGTGCATCGAGCAGAACAAACTCACATCCACCGTTGCACCCATATCCCAATTCCTCCTCTACCAGAAGTGATTCGGCTTTATGAAACAGTTGCTTATGCTGGTGGAGCTTTTGCTCCTACACCAGTAGTTGCGATCGCACTCAATACTGGTAATTTAGATCAAGAGTCGGCACAAGAAGCGATCGAGCAGGTACAGGTAGAAACTCGATTACCCTGTACTGATGTTGTACGTTTTGGTGCTGACTTACTTATCGAGGCAGTGATGACTAATATCAATTTCAAAAAGTAGTGTCATACCAAATCTGGTGGAGGAGGATGTCAACAGGAGATACACCCAATGATCTCCCAACTCCAAATCTAACCGATGACCCCCCAAGAATATCTTGAATGGGAGGAACAGCAACCTATCAAATACGAATATATCAAAGGGGAATTCTATGCCATGACTACAGCAATCCTTCCCCATAACTCAATTGCCTCGAACTTAGCCTCCGCTCTGAAAAAAATTGGACTTGAACTTGAAGGAACGCATCACCGAGGGATAGATGATGCGAGAAATATTGCGCGTATTGTTCAAGCCGTTTTGTCTTAGGTAGCGTCATCTTTAGAGGTTTTTCTGTAGTCGGTATGGATTTATTTGGAAGTTCCTTGGTACCAGCGGGTTTGTGATCGCTAGGTTTTCCTCTAACGAGAGGTTTTTGTTGGTCTTGCTTGAGTGTCTTTCTAATTGTTTCAATACAGGTCTCTTCTTGTGGTGGTGGCTCTCGCTTATACACCTGTGTATTAAGGCGACTGTCCTTTGCCAGCACTAGTGTTGGGGAACTGGTAATATCAACAAGCACAACTAAGGTAATTATCAGAATAGATGGCAATTTAATCATAATTTTGCTTCATAATTTTCAGCATTAGTAGCATGAGCAAATTGCAGTCCTTAAGGGACTGTAGAAACTACAACTAACGTTATTGGTGAAGCTCACACCTTGAGCGGTTAAGCTCTATGGCGTCTGTATCATTCTTCCTTCTTATCTTGGCAACCAAATCATTAAAAGTCAGTAAGAGCAAGGGTTACAGAAGGTATGACTTTGGTATGAGTTCGGTATATTATCGAAATAAGTATCAATGTTGGACTATGGTTAGATCCCTTACAGCATCTCCAGAAGGTATTGAAAAAGCAAAAATAGCTCGAATCGGAAAAACCTGGACTTATGAAGAATTAGCTGAAGAGTTAAATATTACTCGACAACCTATTATTAAATTTTTCAACGGTAGACCTGTTGACCAAAAGATATTCGTGCAAATTTGCAAAAAACTGGAATTAGATTGGCACGAGATTGCTCTGCTCCGTAAGTGTCAGGTAAATCTCCCTATTGAAATACCTCATAATCTGCCACACAGCGGTGTGATTAAATTTGTGGGACGTAGTGAAGCTCTTCCAACCCTCCATCAAAAGTTGCAGGAGAGAGAGCGAGTTGCCATTTGTGCGATCTCCGGTATGGGAGGAATGGGGAAAACAGAACTCGCATTGCAATACGCGCAATATCATCAACAGCACGAAAGTTATTCAGGTGGAATTTGTTGGTTGCAGGCAAGGGAAGTTGAGGTAGGAACTCAGATTGTGAGCTTCGCTAGAGAACAATTAGACTTGCAGCCACCAGATGACTTGGACTTAATGACTCAGGTAAGTTATTGCTGGCGACACTGGCAAGAAGGGGAAGTGCTGGTGGTGCTGGATGATACTCAGGACTATCAAGATGTAAAATCTTATTTACCTCCGGCAGAATCACGGTTCAAGGTGCTTATTACCACCAGGCGGAAATGGTTGGGTGAATCCTTTGAACAATTGAACTTAGAGGTTTTGTCTAAGGAAGCCTCTTTAGAATTGTTAGTGTCATTTGTGGGACAAGATCGTATCGAAAAGGAACTCAATGAAGCAAAAGAACTCTGTGAGGATTTGGGATTTTTACCTTTGGGCCTGGAGTTGGTAGGGAGATATTTGAAGCGCAAACAAGACTTGTCTGTAGCTAAAATGCGACAGAGATTGGAATTGGAACACCACTCATTGCAGCAACCCTCTCCTGATATGACGGCAAAAAGGGGAGTAGCGGCTGCTTTTGAGCTGAGTTGGCAAGAACTAGACGATCCAGCGCAACAATTGGGCTGTTTGCTGAGTCTCTTTGCTTTAGCCCCTATTCCTTGGGAATTAGTGGAACAGTGCTTACCGGATCAAGATAGGGAAGATTTGGAAAATGTAAGAGATGAGGGTTTATTGAGTCTCACTTTATTAGAGCGGCGTGGTCAAGGCAGCTACCAACTACATCAGCTTATTCGAGAATTTTTCAAAGGTAAGCTTGAGCAATTAGCTTCGGCAGACAACCTCAAGCGAGTATTTTGTCAGGCAATGGTGCAGGTAGCACTGCAAATTCCCTATACACCAACTCAGTTGGATATTGCAGAAGCCACTCCCACTATTCCTCACTTAGCAGAAGCGGCAACAACTCAAAAAGACTGGTTAAATGATGAGTATTTAATCATACCTTTTGTTGCTCTAGGTCGTTTTTATAAGGGGCAAGGAAATTATGAGCAAGCGGTTAAGTGGTCTGAAGAATGTTGCTTGGATACAAAAGTTCGTCTAGGAAAAGAGCATCCAGATGTTGCTAGTAGCATCAATAATCTGGTAGATATCTACTGGTTACAAGGTAGGTACGAGAAGGCAAAAATTCTGTGTTTAGAAGCACTAAAAATTACAAAAAAAGTTTTTAACAAAGATCATCTATCTGTAGGAAGAAGCTTTACAAATCTAGCTTTAATATATTGGTCACAAGGTAGATATAAGGATGCCGAAAAATTCTATCTAAAAGCCCTGAAAATAAAGAAAAATTTCTTGAGAAATGAAGATTGCACTTTAGTTTTTTTGATTATTAAAAAATATACTCAATTTTGGTTTACAGAAGACAGATATGAAGATACGGAATGGCTTTATTTACAAGCACAAAAATTAACAAGAAAAGTTCTAAAATTAGAGTCTTATAAGGTAGATGATACCATCAATAATTTAACCTTATTTTACGATTCACGAGCTAGTTACAAAAGAGTGAAGGAGCTATATCTAAAATGCACTAACTTGCGGCGGGAAAAACTTTTTAAAAACAAGCCTCGTCATTATGTAGCAAAAAGCATCAATAACCTGGCTGGAATTTACGAATTAGATGGCAAATATGAAGAGGCAGAATCTCTCTATATAAAAGGAATCGAATTGAGTAAATTTTTTTTTGGAAAAGAGCATCCAAATGTAGCTATAAGTATAAATGATCTTGCATTACTCTACGATTCTCAAGGTAAGTATAATGAAGCAAAACTTCTCTATTTAGAAGTACTAGAAATAAGAAAAAAATTTTTCAAAAAAGAGCATCCTGATGTAGCTACTAGCATCCACAATTTGGCTAGAGTTTACAAGTCATTAGGTAGGTACAACGAGTCAGAAACTCTCTGTTGCCAAGCACTAAAGATGATGGAAAAGCTCTTAGGTAATAAGCATCCCCACACCCAGATTGTTCGCCGAAATCTTGAACATTTACGTGATAATAAAACCGATTAGTTTAATGCTCTGTAGAACCATATTCATCAATCTTGTGGCGTAATCGCACTTGCAGATAAGGGTTTGCGTCTTGTAGAGCTTCTAAGATGCTGTCAGCTTCTGTATGGTATCGTTTGATTTTGTCTTGAAGATGCTATTAGTTTCATGGTTCAAAAATACCATAGCTCTCCCCTTCAACCTGCGGAATGTAGGTTGCAAGGGCAAAAAGATACAAAAAATTTTAACTTGGTCTATGACTACTAATCATCACACCATCAGGGGAGTAGATTTCCAAACGAATTCGGGCATTATCGCTAACGGTTTCAAGGGCTTCTTGTAATTTAGATATATGGTCAACTAGACTAGCACGAGTTTTATAATCACCCTTGGCATCAGCGCTCATAGCTGTTTGCTTGATTTTCTGTACATAAGACAGAGCTAACCTAACTTTAATCGTATTAGTGTTAATGCTGTATCTGCAAACTTGGCTTTTACCAGAGCAAATCTGATTTAAATCTCTGCGAGCTTGTTGTACCTTGACAGCAGAGCGCAGCTTTCCTTGAGCCTGTTCGAGTCCACTTTTATAAGGTTTAACCAACGACTGTGCCTTGCTGTAGTAAAATGTGTCACTGGGAACCTGACTTACGTGAGTCAAAGCATTTCGCCAGTTAGTTACAGCTGCTGACCATTGATTATCTTCCTGAAAATTTTTAGCTATTTGAGCAAAACGGATTCCTTTTTTGTAGGCATTGACAGCAATTTTTTCTTGAGTTTTGCGATCGCGTGCCGCAGCCATTTTTGGTCGATATGATTCTAATAGCTTCTGTGCCTCTGTATATGTTGTTGTTCCTTGAGGAATCTGCTGGAGGCTATTGAGTGCTGTCTGCCAGGTAGAATAAACTAATTGCCAGTGAGCCGCTTCTTGAGCAACTCCTTGACGGGCTTGGGCAATAAGTGCTGCATCCTTTGAGGCTTGCAGTGTTTGAATAGCTTTACGCTCTTGAACCAATCGCTGCTTAATTTGCTCTAAATTGAGCTTATAGCCCTTAATTTTTGCTTGAGCTAAAGGCTGGAGCTTGCTATTTTTAGGAAGCTGTTCTAACTGTGCGATCGCTTCTCGCCACAAGTTTTGAATTTCTATCCACTTTGATGCCGAATGAGGCGGATTTTGGCTTTTATAAGAGGCTCTTGCTGCCATTTTTAAAGCTGTTACCATCTGGTCAAGGTCTTGATTTTGGTGGTGATAAGTTTTGAGAATTTGTTTAGCTTTAGTATATTCTTTGGACCACGGAGGAATTGCTTCTAACAAGTTAATTGCATCTTTTAACTGCTGTTGTGCTTCTAGCACTTCTTGACCAGATTGGGGATTTTGCAGGGTTTTTGTTGAGAGTTCTCTTAAGTTCTGAGCCTCAACAATTGCTTTACATTGACCTATTACACAGGGACGAGTCAAAACGTAAAAGCAGCCAAGGAAAACTACTAAACTTAAACCTACACCTGATACTACTAAAGGAATCACAGCTGATTTCCCTTTAGCTAGCGCTGATGTGGGCATCTCATCTACTTCCCCATCAGACTCAACCATCTGCTGCTCTTGGAGATCAGGCGCAGCTTCAGATTTTCCTAACACATTGGTGTTTGTAGACTCCGACTCTACCTCATTGTTCTCTCCTTCTACAGGATTATTGGGAAGCTGTTCAGCTTCTGGTATATTCTCTTGGGTTGTAGCAGCTGTTATTCCTGAGACGGGTGGCTCTACTGTAAAGGAGTGGGAGGCATAAGCTTGCTTTTGCCCTGCTACCCTCACATACATTTTGACTGGGCGACTAACTGAGCGCTCATCAGGTAAGAGCAATTTCAGGAGTGTCTGCTCAGTGAGCATAGTTTGCTCTAAAAAGTCAAGAATTTCTTGGGAATTTGGCAGTTCCTCCCCTCGATGTTGCACCAGAACCGCTAAGGTATTTTCCTTGAGCAGACACCTAACTCGAACAGGAATAGACTCAGACAGTTTTGCTTGTAAGTCTTCCTGTAAAAGATGTCCCAAAATTTCTAGGTTGTCTGGGCGCGTCGCGGTTTTCATCTGACCAAATTATTTTTCTGGTTCACATTATTGAATAATACCGAGCAACTTGAGAGAGTTCCAACAAATTTACCCTAATTGGGAATTGGGAATTGGGAATTGGGAATTGGGAATTGGGAATTAGAAAGAAGATGTAGCTATACTTTCTCCTTCATCTCCCCCAGATCCCCTAGCTCCTGCAGCTCCTTCAGCTCATCCGCTCCCAGTAAGTGCTCCCAGCAGCCACCTTACAATTGTGACACTGATGGTAATTGCAACCATCATAATCAAGAATAATCCTCCTAACAAAAATGCCAGAAACCACCAATCTGTCTTGTCTTGTGTCTGGGGAACATCCAAGTGTTCCTCCAACAACCGGATATTTTTGACATTGGCTTTCCAGGTAGCATCAACCAAATCCCCTAACAAGGGCACAGAACCGCTCAACGTATCAACAAGAATATTCAATACCATTTGCCCCAAAGAAGCTCGTGGAAGACCAATTTGGGCAGCCCTGAACACGATATATGACGAGAATATGGTACTCAAAAGATCACCACCTCCCGGCAACAGACCTAGTATGGGATCAAGACCAATACGATAAGGGGTTCCTGGAATGGGAATAGCATTATCAAGCAGGTGACTCAATCGACGCAGATGCCTTAAGGTAGACCTTTTGGTTTCAACAGAGTGCTTGGAAGGCTGGCGGGGAAGCTTTGACATATTTACACAAAGCAGTAGAGTCAAAATTTTAGATTAAATCTTGCTGAAAAGACAAGCCCTTGTCTTTAAATGGAATAATTTATTTCCTAGAGATGTCTCATATGACCCAAAGTAAATTCACAGAAACAGACACTGAGGTATTTTACGATGCTGAAGATAGCCTCTACCGCAGTTTTTGGGACTCAGATGGTAGTCTTCACTGGGGTTATTTTCTGGAATTGGTTCCCACTAGTGTTGAGGAGTTCGTTCCCGCCTGCCAGCGCTGGAATGAATATATGCTAGAAAAAAGCAGAATTACAGCCTCATCTAAGGTTCTAGATATCGGCTGTGGTAATGGTAATACTGCTATTTGGCTAGCCGAAAAGACAGGATGTGAAATAGTCGGCATTGATTTGAGTAATGTTCGCATTAGTAACGCTATAGAGAAAGCTCGAGACTATCCATCCTTGCGTCTACAATTTGACAAGGCATCCGCAACTAACCTGCCTTTTGAAGAGGGAACTTTCACCCACATCTGGAGCCAAGCAACCCTCTACCACGTTCATCAACGAGACTTAGCTTTAAGGGAAATGCATCGGGTTCTTCAAGAGAGCGGTATATTTATTTTTGACGATCTGATAACCCCAACAAAGCGAATTAGTGAACAAGCTCGCAAATATGTTTACGATCGCCTGCTATTTGAACCAACCTACAGCCACTCAGACTATATCAATGCTTTGAGTCAACTAGGCTTAATGGTATTGCACTCAAAAGATTTAAGCGAACATCTCCAGAAAAGTTACGAACTACTCTCTCAGTTAGCTCAGCCACAATATCCCGAGTTGAGTGCCGCTTACAACAAAATGTGCGAGGCAATTGCGGCGGGAGAACTAGGATGGAGCTTCTTTTTGGGAGAAAAAGTTAGCAATCGCCTTTCCTGGATCTATGAAACGCAAGACACCCAAAAATTGCAGGATAAATATGATGCTTGGTCTCACATCTATGATACTGAACTAGATCAACCTTATCGTATCAGTCCAATTCGGTCAGCTCATGCTTTAGCTAAAGTATTACCAAACAAAGACGCTAGGATTCTAGATGCCGGAGCTGGTACAGGGATGGTAGGAGAGGCTTTGGCAGAATTGGGATATACAAATCTTACTGCAATTGACCTCTCGGAACAGATGCTAGAAGTTGCTCGAGAAAAGCAAGTTTACCAAACCCTGTATCAAGACAATTTAGAAGCACCAGTCAATTGCTCTACTCCCTCTAGCTTTGACGCTATCATCTCTGTCGGAGTTTTTACCTTTGGTCATGCTCAACCAAAAGCTTTGCAAAATTTAGATACTTTGTTGGTATCTGGTGGTTATTTTGTGCTTACTGTACGTGTAGATTACCACAACAATAACGAGACTTTGCACGAGGTACTAGAAGATCTATCTTGGATTTTAATCGACCAAGAGAAATTTACCATCTTTGAGAAAGAACCGATGTATAGTATGGTCTTCCAAAAGAAGTAGTTTTTGATTAGTCTAAGAAACTCAATTCAGGAGAAAACAGAAGAAATGGGGAGAATCAAGTTGATGCACGCCAAGCTGCATCGTGTCCGCGTAACTGAAGCTAACCTCCATTATGTAGGTAGTATTACTATTGATCAAGAACTACTGAAAAAAGTAGGAATTGTGCCTCTAGAAGAAGTAAAAATTGTCAACATTGATAATGGGAATCGCTGGTATACGTATGTGCTCCCAGGAGAGGCAGGAAGTGGAGAAATTTGTCCTAATGGTGGCGGCGCGCTGTTGTGCAAGCCTGGAGATATTTTAATTATTTGGGCTAACGAGGAACGGGAGCGCTCTGAAGTCATGCGGACTGGACATCAGGCAAGAGTGTTGATTGCTAACGAAAATAACCAAGCAAAGGAAGTTTTCTACCAGACGCTCATCCCTAATGGCGAGACATGGGAATACAACGGTTATGAAACTGCGAACGGCAAACAACTGATAGATTCCTCCATCACGGTAGAGGTTTAAACTGGAATCTATCGCACGCGAAAATGGAATTGGAATTGGGCGATAGCCTAATTCTGAAAAGCCAGAAAAGCAGGACATTCAATTGCGATAGACAGCATTGAAGTTTCCTTGACGATAAAGATATGTGTGGAATAGTTGGATTTTTTGGCTCAAATTTACCAGGCTTTGAAGACGCATTGTCAATCTTAGGTCATCGCGGACCGGATGGTACTAGTAGCATTTGCCAGGAAAACTATGCTTTAGGACATAATCGTCTTGCCATTATTGATGTAAAAGGAGGACAGCAACCATTATACGATTCGCAGAGCAAATTATATGCTATTGCTAACGGAGAAATTTATAACCATCAACAATGGCGCGATCGCTTGCAGGGAAACTACAACTTCTCAACCAACAGCGATACAGAAATTCTGCTACCGCTCTACCAAAAGTTTGGCACTCAGATGCCTCAAAAACTCAGGGGTATGTTTAGCTTTATCTTGGCTAGCGATCGGGAATTCTTTGTCGCTCGCGATCGCTTAGGCATTAAACCTTTATACTATGCTCAAAGTGAAGAAGGTTTATTTTTTGCTTCGGAAATCAAAGCTTTAATAGAGCATGGCGAACAAATTAAAGAGTTTCCTCCAGGACATTATTACCATTCTAATGAGGGTTTACAACCCTACTACGATTTTCCCGAAGTCGATGTGTTTTTAGAAGATGTAGAGGTGATTTTAGAAAAAATTCGCCAAGGACTTTCTCAAAGTGTCCGCAGGCGTTTAATGTCTGACGTTCCTGTAGGAGTATTTCTCAGTGGAGGACTTGATTCTAGCATCATTGCGGCCTTAATGAAGCGAGAGCTGTCAGAACTACATTCTTTTTCCACCGGATTTGCTAATTCTCCCGATCTGAAAGCAGCAAGATTAGTAGCAGAATATTTAGGAACAATTCATCACGAATATATCTACTCAGAAGCAGAAATGCTTTCTGTTCTACCCGAGGTAATTTACCACTTTGAATCCTATGATGCCGCTTGGTTAAGAAGTTGTGTACCTACCTACTTGCTATCTCATCTTGCTAGCCAATATGTCAAAGTAGTTCTCGGAGGAGACGCATCAGATGAGTTGTTTGCTGGCTATAGTTATCTAGCTGATTACAATGATGGCAAGACGTTAAATCAAGAATTGGTATATCGGATTAAAGGATTACATAATCTCAACTTGCAAAAATTAGACAGACTGACAATGGCTCATGGTTTAGAAGCAAGAGTTCCTTTTCTAGATATAGACTTTGTGGAAATGGCACTGACTATAGATCCTACCCTCAAGCTTTACCAGAGATTTGGCATTGAAAAATGGTTGCTCCGTAAAGCTTTTGAAGACTATTTACCCCCAGAAATAGTTTGGCGAGACAAGATGGAATTTGCTCATGGTTCTGCTTCCTCTAAAGTTTTAGCAGCTCACGCTGAGGCTACTATTTCTGACCAAGATTTCGATCGGGCACGCTTTCGGGGAGACCCCATAAAAAGTAAGGAGGAATTACTCTACTACAGGATTTTTGAGCAGTATTTTCCTCAGCCATTTGCCGTCAATTTAGTTGGCAAGTGGGATCGAACTTTCCATTAACAGTTCAATTCTTAGTTAAATTCAAGAAAAAATGGCGGCTACAGTCAATTACTATGATGTTCCCTTAAAAAGGTTAAATTCCCAAAATGCTCTGGGATTAGGGGTTGTATTCACGAATTTTGAAAATGCGAAAATAGAGTTATGCAAATGGCCTACTTCAGGAAAACGACCTCTAATTTCCAAGGGGGGTTGCGGTACTGTTATTGAAGAGGAGTTCAGAGTCTATTGGAAGGGTTCGACCATATTTTCTGCCGGTCATCAGAATGCTCGCAGCGGTCCTGCGGGTAAGATTATATCCGAACCAGAAAGTAACTCTAAATATGTTCTGGTAAACTGGCTGAGTGCCCATCTGGATGCAGGAGAAGCTTTTCTGCCTAAAAATGGCGAACCAAGTATATTTCTTTTGGCTCCTCCTAAAGAAGATGTCAAACCTCAAGATTTTGTAGCTCTTTATTCAGATGGGAGTTGCGGCATATCAATACACCCTGGAGTATGGCACACAAATCCTCTATCACTTTCAGAAAAAGAAGTAGTTTATCAGAGGAAACAAGGCAGTATTTATGCAACAATCGATTGTGTCTTAACCAAAGAACATAATACTTGGTTAAAAATTCCCCTAGGTCAACCGCAAGACGGTTAAACTGCTCTATTCTATTTATCGATAACTCTATTCTATTTATCGATAAAAGGAGTAATATGGTTACATTAGTTCAGCAACTCAAATCGGCTTTTCGCATCCAATCGGTTACCACCGTCGATAACGGGGTACAAATTACTTGGAAAGATGGTCACGAAAGCTTTTATCACAACCTCTGGCTGCGGGATACTTGCCACTGTCCCAAATGTTTTCAACCAGATACATTAAGCCTTAACAGTGGAGAAGGAGAAGGACACGACCCCCTGAAAATGCCACTAAATCCGATAGCTGAAACGGTCAAAATAGACCGCGACGGAAATTTAGATATCATTTGGGGTGGTGAAGAACCCGGACATCATAGCGTTTACGATCCATCTTGGCTGCGAGTTCACTGTCAAAAAGAGCCCGCTCTAAAACAGCGACGAAAACCCCAACTGTGGGACTCATCGCTGTCCATCCCATACTTCGATTACCAGGAAGTGATGAGGGACGATGAAACGCTACTGCATTGGTTGGATAAAATGCTGGATGTGGGAATGGTAATTATTGACGGCTTTCCCAAAACGAGAGAAGCATTTCAGGCATTAGTAGAGCGCGTCGGACCGATTCAGCAACGATATCATCCTACCAATATTTATACTTTAAATACAGAAAACCAACTGGCAGGGAAAATTCACCACTCCTATAAGTACTTGCATCGGCTGGACAATCATACCGATCACGTCTCCTACAACGTTCCTCCCAGACTTCAATTTCTCGGATGTATTGAATACGAAAATCCTGACAATGACAGACAAGGATATTCCACTCTAGTAGATGGTTTCAAAATTGCTGAAGTTCTGAGGACTCAGCAGCCAAAATATTTCGAGTTACTCACCCAAGAGTATATATCAACAGGTCGCAGACGGCTGGGTGTAGAGGAAAAAGTATCTGATAAAGAAAAAGAAACTAAAAAATACCAATGGGAAATCTATTATCGCCAGCACGTCATTAATTTGGATGAAAATGGCGAAGTTTACCAGATTCGTCACAATGAAAAAGACCGGGTACCGCTCGATGTTTCCCCGGACAAAATTCAAGACTTGTACGCAGCCTACCAAGCATTTACTGCCCTAGCTAAGTCCCCAGAGTATAACACCGAATTTCTTATAGCTCCCGGACAGGTATTGGTAAATGATAACTGGCGACTGCTCCACGGAAGAACAGCAATTCGGAATCCTCAGCTACGACGAGTTTTGTTAGGAGCGTATATGAAGCCAGAAACCTTCCGCAGCCGACGGCGACTGTTGCTCGGGAAAAAAAGTGGGATGCCGGATATGTGGTTAATGGGATGTTCGGACCGCGCTTTAGAAATCCTGGCAGAGCGCACGATCGATTGAAAGTAACGCTAAATTGAGCTATCCATACTGTTTAATTTCTGATTGAATATCTTGCAAAAATATTGAGGTGTAACATGACAGCAGTATTGCAGCAACTTAAACCTGCTTTTCGCATCGAATCAGTGGCAACAACTAACAACGGGGTACAGATCGTTTGGAAAGACGGTCACGAAAGTTTTTATCATAACCTTTGGCTTTTAGATAGCTGTCGGTCTCCTAAATTCTTTCACCGAGATACTTTGAGCATCAACAGCGGGCACGATGTACTCAAAATGCCTTTAAACCCAACTCCCGAAGAGGTTAAGCTCGATCTTGAAGGCAATTTAGATATTATTTGGGGTGGGGAGCAAGCAGGTCATCACAGCGTATTTGATGCCTCATGGTTGCGGGTTCACTGCCAAAATGATCCTACACTCAAACAAAAGCGAAAACCTCAACTATGGGATTCGTCAGTGTCCGTACCTCATTTTGATTGCGGTGAGGTGATGAACGATGATGGGGTATTATTATCGTTCTTGAATCAGATTGTAGAACTGGGGGTAGCAATAATTGAGAACGCTCCGAAGAATGAAGAGAGTTTTCGGGCACTAATAGAGCGGGTCGGACCACTGCGGCAACGATACCATCCCACGAATGTTTTTACCATGGATAGAAGCAATAAAAAGGCTCAGGCTATCCAACATTCTTATCAAGTGGGAACCTTAAGGAATCATACAGATGTTACAGCTTATGATATTCCCACGGGGTTGCAATTTTTTGAATGTACCCTTTATGAAAATCCAGATGGCGATCGCCAAGCCTATTCAACAGTTGTTGATGGTTTCAAACTTGCAGAGGTTATCAAAACCGAAAACCCCTGGTTTTACGAGTTGCTAACTACTGAATATATCCCTGCAGGTCGCAAGCGACTTTCTGTTGAGGAGAAACTCGGAGAACATGAGTCTAGTGCTAAGAAGTACGAATGGGACGCTTATCGGCGCAACCACTTGATTCAATTGGATGAAAACGGAGATCCTTATCAAATTCGGTACAACCACAATACACGGATACCTCTAGAAGTTTCTTTCGATAAGATTCATGACTTATTGGCAGCCTATAAGCGATTCTCTCAACTGTTGCAAGATCCTAAATATAATGCCGAGTTTTTGTTGACTCCAGGAAAGGTATTGGTAGTTGACAACTGGCGAGTTCTTCACGGAAGAACGGGTATTTGGAATCCAGATCTACAAAGAATTTTGTTGGGAGCCTATGTAGAAGAGGAAAGCTTCCGGTGTAGACGGCGGATTTTATTGGGGGACAAAACTGGGATGTCAGATTTGTGGTTAATGGGATGCTCAGATCGTGCTCTAGAAATCCTGGGCGATCGATATTAGGGACTCCTTTTAAGAAACAAGGGAATAGGGAATAGGGAATAGGGAATAGGGTGTAGGGAAAATTACAGGAGCTTCGCCACGTTGGTAGGGACGGTTGAATCGGGTAATGGACGGTTGAATCAGGTTGATGAGGCGCTTTCTCGCAGCGTGAAGTACATGCCTATTTTCTCCACACCCCACACCCTACATCCTATCTTCCACCCGGTTTGAGCAAACTGGGTAAACCCTGTAGAAACGTTGTATACAACGTCTCTACAATGTGGAAAATAACAGACTTTTTAGTACCGAATTTGGTATTAATTGAGAAAAATGCGCTCATCAAGATGGATAAATCTATCAGATTCTGCGAACGATCAAGCGCACTCATAGTTTTTTATAAATCTCCTCATTTCTTTCTAATCTGAGCATTTTAAAGTCAATTAAAGTCGTCCAACAAGGATATCGTCGCTATGATTCGTTCATTAATTAAATCTGCTGTTCTAATCGGTTCACTAACTCTTAGTGGTTTCGGTCTATCCCTTCCAGCGAATGCCGAGAGTGAAATTATTTTTAATGGCACGTTTGAAGGACGAACTGACCACGTTGTTACAGGTGGCGTTACAGTACTAAAGACTGACTCTGGTACTATTGTTGTTTTAGAATCTGATTTTTCTCTAGATAATGCCCCAGATCCGAAGCTAGGTTTTGGCAAAGATGGATATGATCCATCCACTAAGTTTAGTCATCTTGAGTCACATACAGGTGCTCAAGTATATGTTATTTCTGAGGATATCAATCCAGATAAATATAACGAAATTTGGGTCTGGTGCGAAAAATTCAATGTACCGTTAGGTGTTGCCAAGATAAATTAATCAGTTTCTGGACTAAAGAGGATTTAGAGCCCCTTGCTTTATGGATACAAGGGGTAGAACAATAGATACAAGGGTGAGAACAGGGAGATTCAGTGGTTTGGGATATCCACAAGATGATGGCTATGACAATTTCATCCTCCTGAAACTTGTTATCTATTAAGGAGCGATCATTATGGATGGTATAGGTGTTGCAGTAGTTGCATGGTTGATCAAAGTAGTCCAAACTTACTTTTATGCTGGACTAGTGTTTTCTGTGCTATTTCATCTGTTTGGGATTGGGCGAGTTGACCCTGATGCTAGAGGATGGAAGAATATCGGTTTTCGACTGATTATTATTCCTGGGCTTTGCGTGTTTTGGCCAATGTTTGCCGTTCGATGGCTCCGAGGAAAACGTACACCTGTGGAGCGCAATGCTCATCGGATTGCTGCTACCCAACCTCCCAACGTTTAGGAGTTGACAGCCATGATTCTATCTCGTCGAAAAGCCCATTTTTACACAGTTGTTATTTTATCTGGTGTGTTGCCCTTAGTCTTCTTCGCAGGGCTACTGTGGCGGGCTTCGATCCCGACTGTGGATGAAACTACTGATCAGTTGTTTGCTGCTGCTAATTTCCCATCTCAAGAAGATGCCACTGACATTATTGCCTCGGAAACCCTCTTGGTCAATAACATTAAGGTGCTAGCTGAAACATCAAAGTCTGCTGAGGGGGCGATGTTTCTCAAACTTGAACCCACCGAAGCCTTACAGTTCTCCAACATTCTGGTGTATTGGACAGCAGGAAACTCAGCTCCCAACACTGTGGATGAGAAAGCACTGTTGTTAGGACAACTTTCAGGCAGCAGTCGCCGACGTTTCCCAGTCCCCTCAGCAATGGAGGGACAGCCTGGACATCTCCTATTTTATAGTCGTGGTCAGAATAAAGCGATCGGCTCTACTCCTTTACCTCCTAACCTATTTCCGTAAATTAATTCTCAATTCTCAATGCTTCTGGTTATCGTTTGGGCGGGTTTTGTATGAAGATTATCATCTAATAGGTTAACGTTGACCCTAAACCTGCCCCTACAGATGTACGGAACTTTCTTCTCAATTCCCAATTCCCAATTCCCAATTCTTAATTCCTCATGAGCATTGGCTACAAAGCAATTCAGTGGAATCGACAAAAAATTATTTACGACATTATTTTACTGGCGACGGTTGGTCTATATATCTATGGCTTTATCACCATCACCAAAACCATCAGCAGTGATTTAGATATTCGCGGGGTGAGAATTCGCGCCTATGGATCCGCAGCTTTTTTATTGCTCCATATCATCCTTTCCATTGGTCCGTTGAGTCGCTTAAGCCCCAAGTTTTATCCGCTGCTATTTAATCGACGGCACATGGGCGTTACTATGTTTTTCCTCGCCCTGGTTCATGTGGTGGGGTTCGAGCCAAAAATTGCCTTTATGGTGCCATTTGTCAACTACGAGGTCAATTGGCCAATCCTGCCCTCCTGGAACTTTGTGGGTGCCCTAACTTGGTATCACGACTACGGCAACCTTGACCCCCTAGTCAGCCTGTTTGTAAGTAATAGCCACTACGGTAACTTGACTCTGTTTCCCTTTGAAATTTTGGGTGCGATCGCTTTAGTCATACTCTTTTTAATGGCAGCCACGAGTCACGACTTTTGGTTAGCTAATCTCACTGCCCCGGTTTGGAAAGCCCTTCACATGGGAGTTTATCTAGCCTATGGATTGCTGGTTAGCCATGTAGTATTGGGAGCATTGCAAACCAATAAGCATCCCTTTTTAACTATTTCTGTTCTAGTCGGCATGGTTTGGCTTTTGACCCTGCACTTAATCACAGGCTACCGCGAGTTCCAGAAAGATAAGCAAAGCCTCAATACTACTGCTGACGGCTTTGTCGAGGTAGGAACTGTACAAGAGATTCCCGAGTACCGCGCTAAGGTGGTGACTATTGGTGGAGAAAGGGTAGCAATATTTAAGTACGACGGCAAAATCTCAGCAATTTCCAACGTCTGTCAGCACCAGAATGGACCTTTGGGTGAAGGCAAAATAATTGATGGCTGTATCACCTGTCCTTGGCATGGCTATCAGTATTTCCCTGACTCTGGCGCATCTCCACCCCCTTTCCACGAGCAGGTACCGACGTTTGATGTGAAAGTAATAGGCGATCACATTTTGGTGCGAGCAATTCCCCATCCTGCTGGTACACCAGTTGAACCTGCTCTTATTTCTTAGGAGCAGCCCCACGGCCGGCGCACTGCCCACTACGAAGGGAAGAAACAACGCCAAATCCTCTTCCCTTCTGCCTCCTGCCCTCTGCCTCCTGCCTTATTCTTCAGAGTATTGCCTATGTCATCTGATCAAAGTCCAATCAATGATGAGTTTTACATTAACTATGCTCCTATGCCATCGGGCTATCGGCGCTTTTTAATCCAGTTTATTCCACTACTCGTGTTGGGAGTTATTATATTTGCTCTGGTTTTACCTAGGGTGCATGACCAGTTCAACAGTGGCAAAATTCACGGAACCGTTGATCTAGAGGGCTTACTGGTTGGTGAACCCGTACCGCACCTAATTGTGCCGCGTCCTGGTGACACAACCTCTAGCGTTCCTTTTTCCCGGTACGTATTGTCGGGAAGGGGTAAAACTTCTCCAGATGCATCTGTGTTAGAACAGATCGGTAACTGGGTCAAACTAAACGGCACGGTGGTATCCCGGAATCATCTTTCCGTAATGGCAGTTCGTTCGGCAGAAGCTATCTCTCCACCGGATAACGTCAACCTTACCCCCAATGCTGGAACTTCTTTAGGAGAATACTCCCTAACTGGTGAGATTCTTGATAGCAAATGCTACCCCGGTGTAATGAAACCAGGACAGAGTAAAACTCATCGAGCCTGTGCCATCCGGTGCATTAGTGGAGGGGTGCCTGCAGTTTTTCGAGTAAAGAATAACCGCAACGATGTGATGTATTTTCTGCTGGCAGATGAACAGGGGCAAGCGGTAAATGATCGCATCCTCAACCTAGTTGCTGACCCGATTCGGATTACGGGGAAAGTGATCCAATACGACGATATGTTCGTCATCCAGGCAGACCCTTCTAGCTACAAGCGTGTTTAAAGAGTCCCATGAACGCAAATTCTCTTGGATCGGGAATTAATCCCAAATTGATGCTTGTCATATCACGGGCGTTGGTAGCTTTACGTCCTTCGCTGATTGCTTTTTTAATTGCCAATGCCCAAGCTCTCAGTGGTGGTATGGAGACCCCCATATCCTTTTGCAATGTCCTCTTTGTGGGTAACCTCTGTGCTGCTTTAGTGGTTTTGTTTTGGTTTGGGGTGTCATCGATTATGCAAGACTTGCGTCAGACAAAACCGCGAATTCTGATTGGTTTGTTTATCAATGGTTGCCTAGCGTCGCTGTTGTCAGCCTTGATTTTCATTGGTCTAAATTACACGATGGTTACCAACGCTGTGCTACTCGCACGTCTTGGGCCAATCCTCTATGCTTTAGCTGGAGCTGTAATCTTTGGTAAGAGGATTCTGAAGTCGGAGTGGCTGGGCTTCTCTGTGATCGGTGTGGGAATTTTAGCAATTCTGTTAGTCAGCACTAACTTTCAACTTAATCGTGGTGACTTGTTCATTTTGGCATCTAGTTTCGTGTATGCCATTACATCGATTATCGGCAAATTTATGCTAACCCAAGATACGCCCTTGCGAACAGTGGTTTTTACACGCAATTTTGTTTCTTCGATCGTTTTCTTTGCGATCGCTAACATTGTATTTGGTCCAGAGCATTTTGCCGAAACCTTTGCTGGACAGTTATGGATCGTTATGTCCATTTATGCCCTAATCCTGATTGTACTGGGTCAGTTTCTCTGGTATGCCGCCTTGGGTCGATTAGATTCGAGGGTGGTGGGTAAATGGACTTCTGCTACTCCCATCTTTGGTGTTATTTTCGCCTTTGTCCTCAATGGAGAACGCCCTTCTCCAATTCAGGTTATAGCGTTTGTCGTGATTATGATTGGCATTTTCATTACCACCTTGGGTAAAAAGATACCTCCGAAATCTGAAGAAAAAGACATGGTCATCCAAGAAATGGCGGTTCAAGGAGAAAGTACCGCAACAGCATAAAAATTAAGAATTAAGAATTAAGAATTAAGAATGAGTAAGGCATTGCGCATAAATAATTCTTACACTTGTTCCATCCAAGCCCAAGATTCAAAGGCAGTACAAATAGCTGAATGTTAAACTTATTTATTCTTGGTGCCTAAGTGATTCTAAATTCTAAATTCTGCATTCTAAATTCTGCATTCTAAATTCTAAATTCTTCATTCTTCATTACTCTTTCCATGAAACTTCTAAGTATTTGCGATCCTACTCGATATAAGAATATACCTTGGGGTGTGCCTATCTTCTACCAAAGGCTTTCACTCGACCCCAGAGTAGAATTTTACCACATGCCAACTTCCCAGGTTTTTGCCGGACAGTTGCCTAAAATCCAGGCTGCTTTGGCGGCAGGGGAGTTAACTTACGAGGAATTTATAGCTTTGGGTGATGCTGCCAACAACTTGATCGATTTGGCAAACATTGATCTGGTGTTTTGCCGGACGCTAAAACCGTTTTCTCCCGGTTATCTAGATCTGTTAGCTACCTGGGAAAGGTTTACCCACTTTGTCAACCGTCCCTCTAGTAAAAAAGAACAAATCAAACCTAATTTTTTATTAAAGGTAGCCAAGGGTTATATTCCAGAGGGAATCGTCACGGCTGAATGGACACAAGCTTTGGAATTCTTTGAGCAGTTTCAAATCATTGTCGCGAAACAGGCAAATAGCTGTGGTGGACGTGGGGTTTTCAAGATTTGGTATCAAAACGGTGTTTTTCATGTGGATAACTTTTTGAAAGGGACGCGGACATTTGCACAGTTTTCTGAGGTGATGAGCTATCTCCAAGAGGGACAAGTTGAACCAATACAGTTTTTTCGTTATCTCCATCGCACCAATGCGGGGGATAAACGCATCGTTGTAGTAGACGGCGAAATTTATGGTAGCTATCTGCGGCGTTCAAAAAGCGGACATTGGATCAATAATTTCAGCTGTGATGGAGAATCTACCCCCGCAGATATTACTGATGAGGAACTTGAGGCTATCGAGCATACCGTAGGTCATTATCAGTCAATGGGACTACATACTCTAGGCTACGACTTTTTATTAGATGACGATGGCACCAGGCGTATTAGTGAAATCAATGCGGGCAATGTTAATGGGTTTATGCATTTAGAACGTTTGACGGGACAACCTGTTATGGATCGCTTCATTAGTTGGTTGATCAAGTATGCTCAGCGTCCTCCTATCCCATCGTTGGGGGAGCTGGGGGAGTAAGACAAACTAGTGCAGCGCGACGGAAATAATCCACCAGTTTGAGATCAATAGAATCCTTACTCTATAAGCATTCTTAATTCTTAATTCTTAATTCTTAATTCCGCGCAGCGGTACTAATGACCAATGACTGAAATGTCTTGCCTCACAATTCGTCTGGCAGAACCAAAAGACTATGGTGCGATCGCATCGATTTATAATGAAGCGATCGCCTATGGTGGTATCACAATGGATGGTCAGCCCTATACCGCAGATGACATTCAAGCGATCGTCAAAAAAATGAATCGTCGAGAAGCACTATTCGTAGCAGAAACCCCTGAAAAGGAGATCGGGTGGGGAATTATTAAGCGCTATAGCGATCGTCTTGGGTATCAGGTCTGCTGTGAAACCTCTATCTATCTCACATTTTCTGAAACTGGTAAAGGCTATGGCAAAGCTTTACAGAAGGTGCTGATGAAAAAAGTTGCTGACTATGGCTACCATCATATTGTCGCGAAGATTTTAGCCATCAATGAGGGCAGTATTCGCTTTCATCAGCAATTTGGCTTTGAAATCGTTGGCATTCAAAAAGAAATTGGATTTATCAATGGAACTTGGCATGATGTTGTCATCATGCAATGTCTCTTACAAAAAGCGACGGGGAAGCCAATTGCTTAAAGGGTTTGAAGGAAATGTCGCCCCGCCGCTTTTGTCATTAGTCATTGGTCATTAGTACAGTGTTTCTCTAGAGCGCCCGACGGGCGCGGCGGCACCCACAATGAAGGGAACAAACAAGCCAAATCTTCTTCCCTTCTGGCTCCTGACTCCTGACTCCTGACTCCGGTTTCTTCAGACTTGATCTCAGAAAAACTTAGCTGGTTCTTAATCAATTCTCATATTTAAAAATTACGATATTGATTGTGTTTACCCTATCTTGAGAGAGATTTAAAGTATTGGCAAAATGTTACTTTATTCTTCTCAATTTTAGCAGGATTCCGATTTGAGATATCTATTATAGCGTAATTTGAGTTTTTAAAATGGTTCAAACTGCCTTTAAATCTACAACAGTTAGCTCGATTGATGGTTACCCTTTGAGTCTTCAAAAATTGATTAGTAGACTAAAGCAAACGACTGACTTCACACCAGCTCAAGTCAAAGACTTTGTACTCGAAGCAGATATTTCTGAGGAAGATTTGATGCTTTGGGCAGATTTTAAGCACCCGATTGCCGATAGCTACGGTCGCAAACTGGTATTTGACGGTGGACATTTTGAAGTTATGGTAATGTCTTGGTTGCCAGGAGATTTTAGCGCCATTCACGATCACGGTGCCACTCAGTGGGGCGCTGTTCAATGTTTTGGGGCAGCGGAACATTACATTTATAGTTTTAGCAAGGGAGTTTTAAAAACTTTAAAACCTGCCCATTATATTCCTGGGATGGTGTATGCTGTTGACGATAGCCTAATCCATCAAATGGGTAATCTTGGAAACGAATCTTTTTTGAGTCTCCATGTTTATGGTTGTCAAGATTTTGAAGAAACAATTACCGGCAATGCTCGTATTTTTGACTTGTTAGAAAGCAGTATTCAATACACTGATGGGGGCGTTTTCTTTTGCTTGCCAGAAAGCAAAATCAATCACCGTTCACAGGGTTTAGAAGCAGATCGAGAAACAAAATTAAGACATCATTCTCTTATGAGCGATCGCATCCATCGCATTCTCAAAAAACAAAAAAATGTTGACTTAGAGCAAAAGCTGAATACTTTGCATGAAAAAATTAAGCAATTGAGTTCCTTTTAAAAGATTCCTTTTGTTAGCAGATGTGTTTTCTTGCGAAGGCGACTGACCTTTCAGCTATGGTGTGGGCTTCCTTGCAACATTTAAGGTGATATGGTAATAGTATCCAGTATTGGAATTACGGGGCTTTCAGGGAATTTGATTAATTGACTTGAAACAATAGTTAGGGTTGCAGTGGAAACATCACAAAAAGTGACGAGGAAGCCAACTTCTTCGCTGAGATTGGAGGAAAGGAGTTAGCACAGTGAAACTAGCTGATTGGATTGGCTTCCTCTGTTTGATTATCGCCTTAGTCATAATGTGGCAGTTCCGACAAATACTGCTACTGATTTTTACTGCGGTTGTGCTGGCAACCGCCCTTAATGGCTTGGTGCGACGGATAACGCAGAAGTTGCGTATTAAAAGAATTTGGGCTGTCCTCCTAGTCCTCAGCTTACTGCTAGTCTTCGGTATTTTGTTTTTTGGCCTGGTAATGCCACCTTTTATCGGGCAGTTTCAGGAATTAATTACCAGAGGTCAATTAGAGTTTCAAGAATTCGTCTATTGGGTTGATCGCCTGGTTAGAGAACCCCCTGACTGGTTTTTAGAACAAGACTTAGATCTACCTAGTCTTTCTGAATTAACCCAACAAATAGGACCTTTAGCTCAAAATCTGCTAGGTAACTTTTTTGCTTTCTTCTCCAACTCTCTGACAACTTTAGTGCAACTGTTGTTAGTGATTGTGTTAACTATCATGTTGTTGGTAAATCCCTTAGCTTACCGACAATTAGTAGTGCGGTTGTTTCCTTCGTTCTACCGGCGAAGAACCGAGACGATTCTTTCAGAGTGCGAAATTGCCCTACTCAATTGGATGGGAGGTATTCTCCTTAACTCTGTATTTATTGCTACCTTGAGTGGTGCTGGTTTATTCTTTCTGCGCATCCCGTTTGTACTTGCTCATGCCCTCTTGGCAGGGGTATTCAACTTAGTTCCCAACATTGGTCCAGTTTTAAGTGTGGTGTTTCCCCTGCTAGTTGCAAACTCTCCTTTGAAGGCTCTTGCTATTATTATTCTCTATCTGTTTATCCAGAATCTAGAAAGTTACTGGTTTAGTCCAATGATTATGCAAAAGCAGGTTTCGCTACTACCTGCGGTGACTATGATTGCCCAGATCTTTTTTGCTAGATTTTTTGGCTTCTTGGGGTTAGTACTGGCACTACCCCTGACGGTGGTTGTCAAAACTTGGATTGAAGAAGCCTTTATTAAGGATGTTTTAGATCAATGGCAGGGCAATTCTCCTCAAGAGCTTCCAGCTCAGTTAGCAGTGCTTGAACCAGCAACTGAGCCAATCATACCTACGGAACAAGAAGCAGAGACTAAGGAGCAGGGAGCAAAGGGAACAAAGGGAACAGAGGGAGCAGAGGAAGTAGAGGGAGCAGGTTGAGTTGAAAAATTCGATAATTTTTTCTTGCAGTTCTGTTATTAGAATTGGTGCAAGATATGAATTAATTGGGCATTATCTGTAATGTTAAGGAATACCGATATGCGCAAAATTCTACCTCACCATTGCTAACCTGTAGCCTCTTTGCTCTAGTAATATTGCTATGAATCGAAAACTGACAATTCTTGCAACTGCTGCTTGGATAACTACAATCAGTCTGGGTAGTAGTGCCAATGCTGAAAATTTGCAGCATATCCAACAGTTGCTGACAACTAAAAACTGTGCCGAATGCGACTTGAGAGATGCTGGTCTCATTTTGATTGACTTGAGAGGTGCTAACCTAAGTGGAGCCGATCTGACTCGCGCTAATCTCAGTCGTGCTGACTTAAGTGGAGCTAATCTTACTGGTGCCAATTTGACTGGAGCTTCTCTCAATGGTGCCAATTTGACTGGAGCTTCTCTCAATGGTGCTTCCCTAAGCGGTACTGATCTCAGGGATGCTTATCTAGGAGGTGCTCAATTATTCGGAGTCAACCTCAAGGCTGCTAACGTGCGAGGAGCTGTTGGTATTCCTGATTACGCTGGGACTCATCAAGACTTCTATGCTTGGGGTATAGTTGAAGCCGACAGAGGTAACCACAATGTTGCGATCGCTAATTACAATCAATCATTGACTCTCAAACCAGACTTTGCTCCGGCATTCCTCGGACGTGGAGTCGCCCGTTTCGAGTTAGGAGATGAGTTAGGAGCAGCTCAAGATGCTCAGATAGCCTTAGAGCTGTTTGAAGAACAAGGAGATACTAGAAATTATCAGAGGGCAAAATATTTAGTAGATGTTGTTGAGCATCTCCAAGAAAGTGATCAAGAAACACCTGGAGGAGGCAATCCAACTCTCTTCAAGATTGGACAAGCTGTAGTATCTATCGGCTCCTTTCTTTTACAATTCCTTTCTCCGTTTTGATTTGCTTACCGAAAGCGACAGGGAAGCCTATTTTTTCGCTTAAGTACGAGGATAGTTGCCCTGCCGCTTTTTGCCAAATCCTAGTCTCTAAGCAGCAACATTCCATCTTTTGGTCAAAACTAAAGATGCATTTACCTTGAAGCTAATGTCAGAAAAATCCTCAGAATTTATAATTCGTCCAGCTATTCCGGATGATGTGCAGGTGATATTTGAACTAATAAAAGCTTTGGCTGAGTATGAAAAGCTTTCTCATGCTGTCACTGGTAATGCACAAACCCTCAAGCAAGATTTGTTTGGAACTCGCCCCTATGCTGAAGCAATAATTGCTGAGTGCCAGGAGCAGGCAGTAGGATTTGCTTTGTTTTTCTATAACTATTCCACCTTTTTGACCAAGCCGGGGATTTATCTAGAAGATTTGTTTGTGTTGCCAGAATTCCGGGGACGGGGAATCGGTAAAGCACTGATTACTTCCGTTGCCAAGTTAGCTGTTGAGCGGGACTGTGGACGAGTTGAATGGAGTGTTTTAGATTGGAATGAACCTGCGATCGCTTTCTATCGCCGTCTTGGTGCCTCGATTCTTCCAGACTGGCGAATCTGCCGCGTCACCGGAGATTCTCTCACAATTTTAGCTACAATTGCAGCCAAAACTTGAAATTAGCATAAAATACTTTGTTGAAAGTGCCCGACAGGCGCGGCGGCACCCGCAATGAAGGGAAGAAACAAATAAAATCCTCTTCCCTATTGCAAGAGTGCCTATTGCAAGAGTGCCTATTGCCTATTGCCTTGTTTCTTCAGAGATTTTATTCTATGACTAGCATCTCTCCTCCTCCAACACGACTTGAGAGCCACCGACAGCAATTTCCCGCATTAGCCAACAAAGCCTATTTCAATTTTGGTGGTCAAGGAACGCTACCTCAAGCATCCTTAGAAGCGATGCAACAAGCCTATGAGTATATTCAGCAGCATGGACCATTTTCTGGTACGGTGAATACCTGGGTTAAGTCTCAAGTGCACCAAACAAGACTAGCGATCGCGTCGGAATTGGGTGCTTCCGTAGAAACTATTACTCTGACAGAAAATGTCACTGTTGGCTGCAATATTGCCTTGTGGGGGATTGATTGGCAAGCTGGGGATCACATACTTCTGAGTGATTGTGAACATCCAGGAGTTATCGCCGCAGTAGAAGAAATTGCCCGTCGCTTTAAGGTGAAAGTCTCGACTTGTCCAATTATGGCAACTCTCAATCAGGGAGACCCCACGGCAGTTATTGCTCAACACCTACAACCCTGCACACGATTGGTGGTGTTGAGTCATCTTTTGTGGAATACTGGTCAAGTCTTGCCCCTAAAAGAAATTGTTGAAGTTTGCCACAACTACGCTGCTAGTACTCAGCCAATTAGAGTTTTAGTAGATGCGGCACAATCAGTAGGTTCCCTACCTCTAAATTTGACAGAATTAGGAGTAGACTTCTACGCCTTCACCGGTCATAAATGGTGGTGTGGAGCGGCTGGTTTGGGTGGTTTGTATGTCCGACGAGAAGTATTGGAGAGTACCCACCCCACTTTTATTGGTTGGCGCGGTATTATCATTGAGGAAACAGGTAAACCGGTGGCATGGAAGCCTGATGGCAGAAGATTTGAAGTAGCAACCTCAGCTTATCCTCTTTGTGTTGCTTTGCGCAGTGCGATCGCAATTCATCAGCAATGGGGTAACTCTCAAGTACGTTACGAGCAAATTTGTCAGCTCAGTGAGTATCTCTGGCAAAGTTTATCTCAACTAGATATTGTCCGCTGTTTGGCGACCTCACCCCCAAAAGCTGGTCTTGTCTCTTTTGTCTTGACTAATGGACAATCTCATGAGCAGTTAGTAAATTATCTCGAAAAGCAGGGTTTTCTACTCCGAACTCTCCACAACCCAAATTGTATCCGCGCCTGTGTTCATTACTTTACTAAACCCAGCGAGATTGACCAGTTAATTGAAGCAATTATTGGCTGATCATGTGGGGGCGTGAAGCGTTCCTGGGGAGCTCTCTAGAAATTTATCTTGAAAATACCGCCGATATAAATCGCAACTCAGGGTTACTCGATTGCCTTTGAGCTTAATTAGTCCCATACTGTGCAACTTGAACCCGTTTACTTGTTCCAACTCCACTGGCTCTGTGGTACTTAGGGTTTGCTGACAAGCAGCGGCTAACTCTGGATGCTGTTGCAGATTCCAGAGGTGTCGGTGCAAATGATCGCTGTAAATTCCTGTATCCGTGGCAGCTGTTGTCACCAATTCTTCTAAGGTGAGTTCCTTTCGTGCCAAGTGGTATAAAGTTAACCTTATCAAGTAAGGATGACCTCCTACTAGCCCGATTAACTGAGGTAATTGTTCACAGTTTAACCTCAATCCATGACGCTCGACTAAATTTTCTATCTGTTGTGAAGTCAATTGTTCTAACTCAACTCCTAATCCGACATTGAAAGGAGATTGATTGATATTTAAGGGAACATAAACTTCTGTTGATTGCACCATTACCAACCGCAGTTGTTGCCAGAGTGAGACAACTTTGGCTTTTTCATGCCAAGCTCGTAAAAGACTCAGAAAGTCCTGAGCAACTTTTGGCTTCTCAAACAGAATACTCACTTCATCTAAAGCTAAGACAATGGGATTTTTGAGCTGCTCTAGGAGATATTCTTGTATATAGAGGGTGCAGCTCATTTTGCTGCCAAGATCATCATCCCAATATTCATCAAGTTTTGGTTCTAGCTTCAGTTGTCGAGTCAGATTAGCACACAACCACCGCAACAATTTAGACAAATCGCTCAGAACAATTTCTTCTGCTTGCTGGAAATCTAAAAGTGCTGTTTGATAATTTTGTTGAGCTGCATAGACGAGAATCCGATTCATTAAAGAAGTTTTCCCCATCTGTCTAGGAGCTTTAATTCGGATTAAGGCTCCTGGTTTGAGTAATTCCTCATAACATCTGGATTCGTGGGGAACTCGCTCGACATAAAAAGGGGAATTTAAAGGTACGCTCCCATCTGGTAATTCCGGCTCCACTGATGGTAAAGGTTGATAAGCTAAGCTATCCTCTTGAGCGGCGCGTTTTCTCTCTTGATGAGCTGGTAACTTTCTAGTGACTAGTTTATTGGATAAAGATGTTGTTGCTTGTTGTGGTTGTTCGAGCAACTTTTGTAAAATTTCTTTAACCAGAACCGGAGTATCTGAGGAGCTGTGCCACTCCCATTGCTGAATCTGATTGAGATAGCCTTGCAGTTGATAGCTGACAGGTGTATTCCAGGGTAAGTTAACTCTAACACCCCAAATCACAGGTTTGCGATCGCGGCGAGTTTTCCTAACAGAGATTGCGCGTCGAATTGCCTCTGTAGTTAGTTCACTTACTAAAGATTCCTGCAATAATAACAGCAGCAAGTAATCACAGCGCTGATATTCTTGTTCAATTTGCTGTGGCCATTGCTTACCCTGAAAGATTTTCTCCCTAACCCCCATAAATAGTTCGTAACCTTCATTGGTTAAGGCTTTCTCCAACTCCTGAGCTAAACTGATAGCTGGCTCTTGGTGGCGATAGCCAAGCAGGAAAACCCTAGTAGTCATCAACTTCTGAATTTTCGGGTAGCTTTGGGAAGCCATTCGCCTTTCTAGTACAGAGCGAATGTTGGTTTTACTGACTTTTTCCCCGAATCCTTGGGAAAGGAGTTTCCATAACTGAGGAGCAACAGCTTGCTTGATGTAGCTAGCCGAATAGCCGTACTCTTGAGCTACCTGCTCATAGGTTTTTTTTGCCTCTTGCCAAGATTCCCGCAGGATTATCCTTTGAAGATCATTGAGATGTTTCCCTGTTTTCGTATAGACTAGTTGATCGGCAAATTCTAAGACGACTTCAATTCCCCTCATTTCTATTTTTCATCTCTTGGCTCTTATCTAGATATTATGCCAAGTAACTAGCAAAATTCTCTCCAAGCCTAATTTTTTGAGAATTGGGAATTGGGAATCGGGAATTGGGAAAATTATCTTCTTTTTAAAAGGTAATGTTGATTAATCTCTACTAGAACTGCTAAATTTTTTGATTAAAGGGAACAAAATCTTATTTTTAGCTGCAAGTCCCAGAATATTGGTTAATATCGCCAAGTAATTGAGGATATCACAGGCACTGAGAAGTTCTTCGTTCTCGTGAGTGTTGCCGCACTAGGCCAGTCATAACTGCCTGTTGTAATCTGATAAAAGCATTGATGTCTTCTTGACCATACTTGGTTGTTTGAAGAAGCAATCTTAGTTGCTCTTCTGCTTCAATGGTGAGATAACCAGTGGTAAAAGCTTGTTGCACAATTTGACGAATGAAAATCATCCTTATTTCTGAGGAAAAGCGTTGAGAGGAGATGCTCTTATTAACGAGTTTGGTAGGCACAGCAGTTTTTGTTTCAAATGTCTAAGGTATGACTGTTTATAAGGATGAAGTATGGAACTTCAGCTTGTAAATATATAAAAATTGATCAATTGCTGATAACTTAATTCTCATAGTCTTGCCATATATCACAAAATATTTATTTTGTCAATATATAAAAGTTGAGTAATTTTTTATACCAAATTCGGCGAGAGTTGTATCCTACATGCCGTATATCAAATTGTAGCATAGTAAGTAGTAGGTAAATTCTGGGTAGCTTGGCGAACTTTTCACGTATCAATACTTAGATTTTTGAGTTTTTGTGTTCACCAAGCTATCCAATAATCGTAATTATGCTGACACCCTACCTCATGATTGCTGAGAATTTTGAAAGCAAACCAAATCTTCAGTACTAAGTATTGCTCTCAACTGTGGAGCACTACCCAAGAGAATCCTGCCATCAGCTGTTGCAATCATACCCTGGGCCTCGAGCACAGGATCACCCAATTGCCAACTAGGGCTCTCAATTCGCCGCGTCCCCGCGTCTCCGTGTCTCCGCGTCTGGTTATTATTTTCTCCACCCCTTTTTTCACTCACCTGTACCGGGGTATTGCTAGCTTCCACAGTTATCTCTCCAACCGGCTGTACTCCCCTGAGGCGATAATGACTGCTGAAAGCATTATCGGGATTCGCAGGTAAACCACCAGTACCAGTGACAGTGAAACTACCCTGATCTACTTTAGAATGTGCTAGACAACTATTTGCGATCGCTTGCTCGGAATTGATGAAATTCTCTGAGAGTGGCAAGAGTTGATGTTGGAGGAAGGAGGAATCTGGTATGGTGATAGTGCCAGTAAGGTCTGTATTCGGGTTTTGGGAGATAGCAGAGATATCAACCCTACCATTGCCGCGAAACTGGTCAAAGTCTCCTGGATTGGCACCTACGGCAAAGGCTTGACCACTGGTAAACAGGTTAGCTAAGAAGGCTTCAGAATTAATCGTGATGTCGCCCCCTGCACCTTGATCTGCATTGGCAAGGATGTCACTATCTTCTAGGGCGAGAAAGGTAGAGGAGTTAATTGTAATGGTGCCACCACCGCCAGTACCGTCAAACACACTACTGCTAATTAAACTGCTATTGCGTAGGCGAATGTTATTGGCGTTGATGTTGATACCACCACCCCCAGCTAGAGTAGATTCAGCCGTGATTTCACCTTGATTGAGCAGTAGGTTTTGGGCATTAATAGTGATATTTCCCGCATTGCCTTCCCCTTGAGAACTCGTACCAATTTTATCGTTGTCTAGAGTCAGGGAAGAACTAACATTGAGTATAATTTCTCCGGCATTGCCCGTGCTATTATCTCTAGCATTACTGGCGAATTCACTATCTTTTAGCAGCACCTCATCAGCATTGATGGTGATAATTCCTGCATTGCCTGTACCTTCAGTATTAGTACCCATACCACTTTGCTCCATTAACACCCTGCCAGCATTGACGGTGATTAGTCCAGCATTGCCTTGGCTGAAGGCATCGCTACCGAAGCCACTCTCTTGTAACAATAACTCTTTAGCATTGATCGTGATGCGTCCGGCATCACCCCTACCTGTAGTATTAGTACCAGCACCACTTCTTTGTCGTGCCAAGAACCTACCAGCATTGAGCGTGATTTCCCCCGCATTGCCATCGCTGAAGGTATCACTGCCGAAACCACTGTTGTTTTGAATTAAGAGCAACCCCTCAACTGTAATGTTGAGCTTTCCGCCATTACCTACACCGTTGGTATTAGTACCAGCACCACTTCTATTGTTTGCCACCAAAGAATCAGCAGTAATGTTAATTTCTCCCGCATCTCCTGTACTACCGACTTCAGTACCACTGTTGATGTCACTGTTATTTGCTAACAAGATAGAGTTTGCAGTTACTTCGATTCTTCCAGCATTACGATCATTCGTAGTATTACTAGTAATTTGAGAGTTGTTGAGCAAGGAGAGAGAGTTAGCTGCTGTGAGGGTAATGGCACCACCATTCCTATTCCCCGTCGTGTCACTAGCAATAGTTGTCTCCTCCAGCAAAATTGAATCAGCCTCGATGGTAATTTCCCCACTGTTGGCTTGGATTTCTCCATTAGTCATAATGACATCGCCGCCATTGGCATTATCACTATCTGCTGTGAGGAACAAATTGAGAGCATCACTTGTTGAGATAATCTCAACACCACTGTTGACAATAATGTCATTTGCTGCTTCAAGTGTTAGAGTCGCAACACCACCAGCAGTTTTGGTAATACTATCGGCAACAGTAATATTACCTTCCTGAGTGCCGGTGCTTCCTGTGGTAATTGTGACATTTGTACCAGCATTGAGCTGAGTTTCAATGTCTTGGGTGTTAACTACAGCATTGTCAGCTCCAGGAGTAAACACATTGGGGTTGCCACCAGTAAAAGTGCCATTGGCAGTAGCTGCATTCTGGATAATGATATTGTGAGGGTCAATTAACCAAGTTCCATTGAAACCATTGGGTGCAGTGGCATCTACTTTAATACCTGAAACATCCAGAAAAGTCAGCCCCGATGTTTCGATTAGTCCACCATTACCAGCTTGTGTCCCACCCTTGGCACTCAAACTACCATAAGCACGGGTTGATTGATCAGACCAAGCAACAATTAAACCACCATCACCAGTATTAATGGCATCTGCGTTGATTGTCACCTCAGGACCAATATAGGTTGCCTTGGCATGAGGTAATGCTCCCGAGCCTTGGTAATTACCACCAATCAGTGCAGTACCACCACCAGCATCACCTGATACATTAATCTGAGCACTCTCAAATAGACCAACTTGGTTGCCTAATAGTTGTACTGTACCTCCCACCTTTCCTATTGCTGGATTAGAGGCATCAATGGTGCCGGAAACTCTGAGAGTTCCCATCTCTACTACTTGTGTCGCAGATTCGATAAGTTCCCCTTGAGTATTCACAGGGGTATTGGCTATGGTAGATTGAGCATGGGATAAAGGAGATATACTCAATAACTGACCAGCTTCACCCAGCCTTACCAAGCTTTCACTTGACACAGCAGCTACACTAACTTGTCCTCCTGGTGCTCTAAGTTGTCCAGTATGGTTAATACTATTGCCAACTAGGGTTAAATTCTCTCCTGGTTCTACTGTCAAATTCCCTGCATTGACAATAGCTCCTGGTTGATTAGCCACCTGATGAAAAAATAGTGCTCCTGGCTCGACTGAGAGCAAACTACTGCTTTGCGGTTCAGTCGCACTAAAAAATCCCTGACTCCCCAGTTCAATAGCAGCAGCAGTTGTAGCTAGAAATGAGCCATTTATATCTAAGCTGGCATTCTTTCCAAAGAAAATACCATTGGGGTTAAGTAAAAATAAATTGGCATCACCTAGCACCCCCAACGTACCCAAAATCTGAGAAGGATTAGAGCCAGTGACACGAGAGAGAATATTGTCTATGCCAGTCGGATTAGCAAAATACACCCCTCTTCCTGCACCCACATTGAACTCGAGAAAACTGTGGAACAAATTTGCCCCTCTGATGGCTCCACCATCAATCCGCTCATCAAGTTGGTTGAGTGGCATCACTAGAGAGCTTTCAGTTTCCAGACTGTTATCTGGCATCAGTTGAGCTAATGCACGAGAAGCAGGTAACACGGAAAGTAGTAGAGGAAAACCTAATAGAATGCGAGGGAAGTGAATCATGACAAACTCGAAGCTGCGGACTCTTAGAATGTGGCAGAGGCTCCCTATCGCTTTTTGTCTGGATACCTTAACGGGATGACACAAGAGCTGGAACTTTAGTTTATCAGAAGCAAGCCCGAAATCAATTAACTATAACCTTGCGGCATAAAGTGCAGCACCAATGAGTCCTACCTGAGGATTTAAAACAATGTAAATTGGTACTTTTTTTAGTATGGGAGAGATTCGACCTTTTTGCGTAAAGGTACGTAGGAAGCTACCTTCTTGCATCAAAGGGAGAATCTTGGCAGCAATACCACCAGCAACGTAAAGTCCCCCGAAAGGCAAAAGTTTCAAAGCCAGGTTTCCAGCTTCAGCACCGTAGGCTTCGACAAACATTTGCATCGTTTGTTCACAGAGGCGATCGCGTTTTTCTAAAGCAGCATTGGCGATCGCAGCAGCGGGATCAACGGTTTTTTCTCGACGACCAGTTTCCTTCTCCCAAGTTCTGATTACCTGTTCAACTTCTGGTGATTCAGTGGCAAACTCTTGATCTCGCAGAAATTGATAGATGGAGACTATTCCTTGACCAGAAACCACTCGCTCGACAGAAATACGCTGGATATTATGTTTTTCTAATAAGTATTGCAGAAGTCGGAACTCCAGACCAGTGCGAGGAGCAAAATCAGAATGTCCACCTTCTGAAGCCATGACTTGATAATTATCTTGCTGCTGAAGAAGAAAACATTCTCCCAAGCCAGTACCTGCACCGATAACAGCAATGGGAGCATCAGATTGAGGTGTTACCTCTTGCAGGCACAATAGATCTTCTGCTGCCAAACCCAGGATACCGTAACCAATCGCAGCGAAATCATTGAGCAAGCTCACTTTGCCAATTGTGAGTTCCTTCTCCAGATGTCTAGCATCCAAAAACCAATCAAGATTAGTCAATACACAGGTATCATTAACTACCGGACCTGCGATCGCTAAACAAGCTTTCTCCGGAGTAACTGTATTATCCGATTCCTGCTGTGCTTGTGACAAAAATTGCTGCACCATCGGCACTAAATCGGGGAAGTCTTGACTGGGATAAAGTGCCTCATGGAGAACATGGAATGGCTTGTCACCCTGCTTCTCCACCAGCCGCAGAATTGTTTTAGTGCCGCCGATATCTCCTGCCAGTAATAATGTCATTGTTGAGTTTCAAGATATTTTGTTTCAGCGAAACCGGATAACTTCCTCAGTTTGACTAAGGTGAGAAGTGTCCCCGTTGAGTTCCATCACCCATTGTTGTTCTTGGCGTACTAGCTTGACTAGGCAGCACAAAGAAGCATTAACTTGAGGTTTTCCGGTAACTAGTCCCCATGTTGTACCAACAACAGAGGCTCCATGACCTATTAGGAGTATATCTTCTGAAAATTCAGTTGTCAGATGGTGTACTGTTTCACTAGTGCGTTTGATGACCATCTCGTGAGTTTCTGGGTAGTGAGCCATTACACAGGATGTGTAACTAGGATCAATGCGGGGAAAACGCTCTTGCAAGACTTCCATAGGCAATCTTTCCGGTTGAGAGTTCATCCACTCACGATTGAGCCATTCACTCAAACCGGATTCTAGCTTGATGGGTAAATCCAGGAGCTCTGCTACTTGGTTAGCTGTTTGTACGGTTCTTAAAAAAGGTGAGGCGAAAATATGTGCAATTTTTTCTCCTACTAAACGTTGACCTAGTTGCTTAGCTTGTAGGATACCATCTTCTGACAGGGGTGGGTCATATGGTCGTTTTGCCGTGTTAAACCATTCGGGGTTAACAAAGTCCAAGCGATTTCCGTGTCTTGCAATCCAGACAGTGTGAGTCATGAATTTTAGATTTTAGATGAACAACAGCGGCACAAAGCGTAGTAACTGGGAGAAGCTGACTTTGTTGCCTATGATACATTTCTTCAACTATTCCCTGGGTAAGCTAGCTAAACTGAGTACTCCTGGAAACCTCACCTACTGCTCGTTTAACTTGAGCACTCCACAAACCCATAAATGTTACAATATTTAACGTAAGGCATCATAGAATAAAGTTTTATGAAGAAATTACTACCACTAGGAATAGTAGACTCTACCTCGAAAGGAGTAAATTGCTTACTTTAATTTTTCCCTCCTAATATAAAAATAGACGCGGGGACGCGGAGATACACCAGACACGGAGAGATTAATTTTCATCCATGGTGGTGAAATTTTTTCATCTTCCCTACTCCCTATTGCAAGAGTGCCTATTGCCCATTGCCTTGTTCCTTAAGACTCACTTATATCTAATCGAGCGCTATGAAAACTGCTCAAACTTCTACAGATCTAGTCCGTACTTACCTACGAGAAATTGGTCGAGTGCCCCTGCTGACTCATGAGCAGGAAATACTTTATGGAAAACAGGTGCGGCGACTAATTGACTTAAGGGAAATGAAAGAGTCCCTATGGGAAAAGCTAGATTATGAGCCAACAGTCTCAGAATGGGCGCAAGCGGCTAATATCTCTGAAGCAGAATTGGAATCAGCCATCGCTGATGGTGAAGCAGCAAAACGAAAGATGGTGGAAGCCAATTTGCGACTAGTGGTTTCGGTAGCCAAAAAGTACATCAAGCGCAACGTAGACTTATTGGACTTGATTCAAGAAGGCACAATTGGTATGCAGCGAGGGGTAGAAAAATTTGACCCTTCCAAAGGATATCGCTTTTCTACTTACGCTTACTGGTGGATTCGGCAGGCAATTACTCGTGCGATCGCAGAAAAAGGACGTACAATTCGTTTGCCGATTCATATCACTGAGAAGCTTAACAAGATTAAAAAGGTTCAACGCCAACTCTCACAACAGTTGGGTAGATCAGCAAGTATCTCAGAATTAGCCCAAGAATTGGAGTTGTCAGAAAAGCAGGTACGGGAGTACCTGGAGCGCTCACGTCAGCCTTTGTCTCTGGATATGCGTGTAGGAGATAATCAGGATACAGAATTAGTAGAGTTACTCGAAGATAATGGTCCAACTCCGGAAGATTTTGTTACTCACTCAGCGCTGCAAATTGACTTGAATAAGCTAATGGCGGATTTGACTCCTCAGCAACAGCAGGTATTGGCACTACGTTTTGGTTTAGAAAGTGGTCGTCCTATGACTTTAGCCAAAATTGGCGATTGCCTCAACATCAGCCGTGAAAGAGTACGACAAATAGAACGGGAAGCACTCTCTAAACTCCGCAAGCGCAAAGCTGACATTCACGAGTACATCATAGCCGCTAGTTAACTTGAAACTAGGCACTCTTGCAATAGGCACTCTTGCAATAGGGAAGAGGAGAGGAGAACCCGATATCAACAGTTCGGTTCTACCCACTGTCTCATTACTAAGGGCTTGTTAACTTAGTTTATAGAGACTTCCAGAATAGAGATAAACACAACAAGCAGCCCCTCCTTCGGTGGGAAGATGTGAGGGAGCTGTTACTAGGAGGAAAAAGGTGAACCATACATCCAATGACACCCACGAGTTTTTTAACAGCGATTCTGACACCAACGTGCTGTGGCAGTATGTGCAGTCGATGAGTCCAGAAACTATTGCCCATATGTCTAAACCAACTTCTTCTGAAGTGTTTCAGGTGATGGAACGTAATATTCTGGGAATGCTAGGAAACTTACCTGGGGAACATTTTGATGTGAATGTGAGCACAACTCGTGAAAACTTGGGACGTCTGTTAGCTTCGGCGATGGTTAGTGGCTATTTCTTGCGTAATGCTGAACAGCGCATGGCTTTTGAAAAGTCCTTCCAAATTGCTCAATCTCAATCTTATGATGCTGAGTAGAAAAAGTTGGAGCTTTTTAAGCCTATTAATGCTCCAAGATTGAAACAAACTTTTGGGGATAACTTACGGTATTAGGTATTAGGTTACCAAAGAGCGAATAAGGTGGTAAGTAACCTATAATAACTGGATTTGGTATAACACCATCCATGAAACCTATCCAACCTTGGCATTGGCGAAAGCTCCCTCTTTTTCAACGTACTGGCTCACAAGTTTTTGAAGTACTATTTCTCAATTCCAGAGGTACGATCACTAATAATGGGGAAACGGTGTATAAGCAACACCGTCAACCTATTGCCACCCTTCTAGAAAGTCCAGTTACATCACATAACACTCACTTAGCTCGATATTCAATTTGTGCAGGTTCTCCCCGCTACATTGAGAGTCAACCTCGGCTATGGACACCGCCTGTAGGAGAGATTCTTCCTTTCCTACGCCATCTGCTCAACACTCAAATCCAAGATGAAGCAGAATTGCTCTTACCTCCAGAATTACCCTTTACAGGTGGCTGGCTGGGATGGCTGGGATACGATTTGGCATGGGAGATTGAGCAACTGCCTTACATCAATGCTGATCCTCTGCCTTTTCCTATTGCTTACTGGTACGAACCAGAATCCTTTGCAGTGGTGGATCATCAACAGCAAATTTTGTGGTTGGCTACTACTAATTCAGCTCAACTGGAGTTGATGGAAAGTCAGTTAGAGCAAGCTGAAGAGGAAAAGGAAGCGCACAATTTTACCGAGGTTGACAAAACTAATCCCGTCACTCCCTTGTTTCAAATGACTCAGGAAGAGTATATAGTGGCGGTGCAGCGAGCGCAAAAATATATTCAAGCTGGCGATATTTTTCAGGCAAATTTATCCTTGCGGTTTGAAGCACATACCCCTGCTCATAGTTGGTCAATTTATCGAGCTTTGCAGGAGATTAACCCTTCTCCTTTTGCTAGTTATTGGCAAACTCCTTGGGGAGCAATGATTAGTTGTTCACCGGAAAGGTTAGTTCACTTATCAGGAAGCAAAGTTCAAACTAGACCAATTGCCGGAACACGGAAGCGTGGCGCTACCCCTACAGAGGATAAAGAGTTAGCACAGGAATTAATTGCTAACACGAAAGAAAGAGCCGAACATATTATGTTAGTTGACTTGGAGCGCAATGATATTGGCAGGGTTTGCCAGTGGGGGACTGTAGAAGTTAATGAATTACTTACTATTGAACGCTATAGTCATGTGATGCATTTAGTCAGTAATATTATTGGTACATTAAAGCCTAACTGTGATGCGGTTGATTTGATTCGAGGAGTGTTTCCTGGGGGAACAATTACAGGTTGTCCTAAAGTTCGTTGCCTGGAAATTATAGAAGAACTAGAACCAGTCAAGCGCAATTTATTTTACGGTTCCTGCGGTTATTTAGATTGGCGGGGAAACCTGGATTTAAATATTTTGATTCGCACTCTACTCTATACTGATACGAGGGATTCTATACCAGGAGCAACAGTTTGGGGACAAGTTGGTGCTGGCATTGTTGCAGATAGTGATCCGCTGCATGAATGGTACGAGTCTCTACAAAAAGCACAAGCTCAACTCAAGGCTTTGAATCTAGGATAAGCTAAAACGCATTTAATGCGTTTTAGCAAGGCAAAAGCTCATCTAGCAACAGGCAATAGGCAATAGGGAAGTGGTATCTACAATAAATTTTATCTGAATGATGTACACAAGGACAGGCAAGAGGCCTGTTCCACAAGAGCTTTATCATTGTATCTGTACTTCATTTACCTGCAATGTGCTGTATCATTTTTACTTGATTTCACCAACTGATCATTTTTTTGATACTTAACTATAAATTCCATCCAAAATTTACCTCACCTTCTAAATCTTTTCCCTAACAATATAAACAGGGCGTTTACGAACCTCATCAAAAGTACGCCAGAGATATTCCCCAATCACACCCAAAAATATTAACTGAAACCCACCGATAAGGAGAATAACTACCATCAAAGCTGACCAACCTTGGACAGGTATTTTAAATTGCAGTCGGCTAATAATAATCAAAATACCATACCCGAAGCCTAAGATTGCTAATAAGATGCCCAAGCTAGTGCAAGCGCGAATCGGTAAGTAGGAAAACTGGGTAATTACGCTTACTGCTAACTCCACCTTTTTCCAGAACTTCCAACCAGATTTACCAATTTTACGCTGTTGGCGATCATAGAAAATGTGGGTTTGCCGAAAACCACTCCAGAGGATTTGTCCAGTTATATGGGAGTTTTTTTCCTGCATTGATAGCAAGACATTGGCAACTTGACGAGTAATCATAAACATATCAGCACCAGTTTCTGGCCAATCTTGCCACAGCCAGTGCATCAATTTGTGAAATAATTGAGAAAATAGCTGATCTAAAAAGGCATCGGAACGGGTGCGCCTGACTGCCCAAGCCACATCAAATCCTGCTTGCAGGTTAGTAAACAGCTCTTCAACTAAATCTGGTGGTTCTTGAAGGTCTTGGGGCAGAAAGGTAATATAATCTCCTGTACAATGCCCGATGCCAGCTAAAATAGCGATATAAGATTTAAAATTTCTGGCAAGGCGGACTGCTTTTAGGCTAAAGTTTTCTGGTTTGATAGTACGAACTACCTCAAACGTCTGATCTTGAGAACCATCATCGACAAAGACAATTTCTGTGGCAAACTTTTCTTGATTAATAACAGCTAAATTTTCTAACTCCTTGGCTACAGGAAGGAGAATTGTTTCCGCATAATATAAAGGAATAATAATTGAAACTGTGGGATTCATTCCTGACTACTCTTGAAAAATAAGGCAACAGGGAATAGGCAATAGGCAATAGGGAAGAGGATTTTATTAAGCCTCTATTCGTAGGGTGTGTTAGCGTAGCGGATGCTGCTGGCGAAATATTTCGTAATATAGTCAAATGGCTGAAAGCCCCCTAAATCCCCCAATTTTGGGGGACTTTGAGTCTGGGCTCCCAGAATTGGGGGCTGGGGGGCTAGAAAAACTTTGGTCTCGTTGCCAATATTTCGGAATGTTAATTTCGCCACCAGCGTCGCGTAGCGTAACGCACCTTTGCCATTATATGTGGCGTCGCTGCCTAAGTCCTAATTTGTTTCTTCCATTCAATTAGGTGTGTGAGATGCTCCTTGGGAGCTCTCCAACATATTTTCCGGAGGTTCTGGGGTTTTTCTTCCCTGCTGATCAACCCATCCTAAATGTCGAGCTGGTACTCCCCCTACTAGTTCAAAAGGTTTGACATCACGAGTCACTACTGCACCAGCTCCAACCATAGCGTAGTAGCCAACTTTGACTCCACAAATAATAGTGGAGTTTGCTCCCAGACTGGCACCTTCGGCAATTAAAGTTTTAGCACGATACCAACTATCATCATCTGAAGCAAAGTATCTCTCTTGCATCTCTGGATTGCGGTGAGAGCGGGGATAGAGGTCATTGGTAAAGGCGACATTGGGACCAATAAAACAATAGTCTTCAATGGTTACTCCAGTCCAGACAGAGACATGAGTTTTAATCGTCACTCCTTTGCCGATAGTAACACCTGATTCAATCAAGACATAATCGCAAATATTACAATTTTCACCGATGATCACCCCCGGCAAGATATGGGTAAAAGCCCAGATTTTTGTATCGTCACCTATTTGCTCAGATTCCACTAGAGCCTGAGGATGAATATAAGGAGCCATAGATATTAGGTGTTAGGTTAGGGATTGATTCCCTCAACCCCATACTAATCGGATTGGGGTAAGGGTATCAGGCAGGCGATATCCAGGCAAAATTGATAGGGTTTGTTGCTCTGCCCATTCTAGAGTAGCTCTGAATAATGTGTTAATGCTTAGGCTTTTGACACCCAACCAACACCTTGCACTACCTATATATATGTGCGCACACTTTACCTATCCTAAAAAATATCATAGCAAAAAAAATGGCAATTAGATAGGCTATCAATCATCCAACAGCAACAGTCCATCCTCTTTCAGCTGTCGAATCACAACCTTCCTAACACCTTCTTTATAATAGAGCAGGTAAACTTGAGTACCTGACAACTTATTCCAACCCTGAGAATTTAGCCATGAAAACTATCTCTATTCAACTTCCAGAAACCGTATTCTCTGCTTTGCGAAAAAGTCCTGATGAATTTGTTCGCGAGATGCAGATTGCTGCTGCTGTAAAATGGTATGAATTAGGCGAAATATCCCAAACAAAAGCTTCAGAAATAGCTGGTTTAACTCGTGAAGAATTCATCTTAGCCTTGGCGCGTTACCAGGTAGATTTTATGCAATATACGGCGGAAGAACTTGCTGAGGAAATGATGAATGTTAGTTAAGAAAGTGATTATTAACTCTTCCCCACTCATTGTTTTGTTTAAAAGTAAACAGGTGACTCTTCTCCCTCAGCTTTTCTCTGAAATATTTGTGCCAAGTGCTGTTTGGGATGAAGTAACTGCATTAGGAAAAAACGATTTACCTGCATTACAACTACCTAATGTTTCTTGGGCACAACGAGTAGAAATTGCCAATGTAGCATCAGAAATAGCAGCTTGGGATTTGGGGAAAGGTGAATCAGAAGTTTTGAGCATAGCTAAAGAAAATCCTGATAGTGTTGCTATTGTTGATGACAGAGCAGCACGCCGTTGTGCTAAATCTCTAGACATCATGACGATTGGTACAGGAGGGGTATTGCTCTTAGCAAAACAACGGGGTTTGATTCCTTCAGTTGCTCCTAAAATTCAGGCAATACGAGATGCTGGTTTGTGGTTATCAGATCCAATCGTTAATCTTCTCAAACAAAAAGCAGGAGAGTAGGAATCATAGCAAAAAAAAAGGCAATTGTAGACCATCAATCATCCAACGGCAACAGTCCATCCTCTTTCAGCTGTCGAATCACTGCCTTCCTCACGTAATCCGACTTGTTGGGTAGCGATCGCAAAATCTCATCAATATGTGGGGGGAAGTTGATCCCAATTGCCTTGCTGTTATGCTTCGTGCCTAATCCTTTACTCTATTGTTTTTCCTCATTCTTCATTCTTCATTTTTCACTCTCCAGGAAGAAGGCAGGGGGCAGGAGGCAGGAGGCTCCGAGGAGCTAAGGGAATCTGACTTGTTTCTTATCTTCTTTGTCGGCGTGTATTTTTACCCTGTTGCCTGTTGCCTATTGCCTATTGCCTGCGCCGTTAGGCGCTCATTACTTAAAAAAGCTCCCCACACCTCCTTTATCATTTCCTTGCAGAGTGGGCAATATCGAGAAATTCCTGGTAATCTCTAATATAGTCTTCAGCGGCATAAAGCTTCGACGCTAGAACCAGTAAAACCGAGTTTTGCTGGTAAATTAAATCTCCCCAGACTAAGGGTGGTTGATATAGCCCCATAGTGGGAGTATTGAGGGTAAACACTTTTTTGTCAAAACCATCAAATAATACCACCTCTACTTGACCAGTAACACAGATTAATATTTGATGTAAATTATGACGATGAGCGTGTCCACCTCGCTTCATAAACTCTGGACAATCATATATCCAGTAAGTCCGTTGGATAGGGAAAGGGCAAGTTTTTCCTACCTCAGCAATGGAGATGTAACCTTGGTCTTCACCACCAATTTTCGGGAATTGAATGATTAGATTATCACTGAGCATAAAAGGACTCGATTTGGTCAATAACATAGTCTTGCAGCTCATCAGTTAAACCTGGATACAGGGGTAAACTCAACTCCTGGTTAGCAATCATCTCGGTAATTGGTAGAGAAACTGCAGCCCAATCTTGATGTTTATAGCATTTTTGTTGGTGCGGTGGCACGGGATAGTGAATAATTGTCCCGATTCCCCGCTCCTTCAAGAAGCTTCCTAATGCATCTCGTTTAGGAGCTAAAATGGGAAATATATGATACACAGCATGGGGATTATAAGGCAAGCTAGTCACAGGTAGGTTACTTAGACCTTCAACATATCTTCTGGCGATGCTTCTTCTTTCTTCATTCCTCGCATCCAGCTCAGTCAGCCTTTCCAGCAAAATGGCAGCTTGGAGTTCATCCAGTCTACTATTCCAACCTGCCATCTCGTTGTAATATTTTTGACCAGAGCCATAGTTCCTCAAGAGCTTGATTTTATCAGCAATCTCTGGATCTGCCGTCGTTACTGCTCCCCCATCTCCCAAACAACCTAGGTTCTTTGTTGGAAAAAAGCTGAAACCACTAGCATTACCCCAGGAACCCACTCTCTTGCCATTGACAACTGCACCATGGGCTTGAGCGCAGTCATCAAACAGTAGTAAATTATGTTTTTGGGCAATGAGCTGTAATTCGGCCATTGGAGCTGGTAAACCATACAAGTGAACTGCCATAATCGCTTTAGTCTGAGCAGAAATAGCAGACTCTACCTTTTTAGGGTCAAGATTCAAAGTATCTAATCTGGGTTCCACTAAGACAGGAGTAGCACCAACTTGAGTAATTGCTAAAATTGTCGCTATATAGGTATTAGCTGGAACAATTACTTCATCGCCACTCTTGATATCATAAGCACACAGGATTAAACGAAGTGCATCAAGGCCATTACCAACACCAACACAATATTGTGCTTGGCAAAAATTAGCAAACTTAGCTTCAAACTCTTCAACCTGCTGACCTAGAATATACCAACCAGACTCAACTACCCTAGCCATTGCCTTGAGGATTTGTTGAGAGTCTTGATAAGATTGCTTGAGGTTTAAGTAAGGAATATTTTTCAAGTAGTTGCTTGGGAATAAGGAAATTAGATATGTTACCGTGCAATTCTAAAATTGTCACATGACTAAGTAAACGGAAAGTACGATAAATCGTCATTGACTACCGCAACACCAGAACTGTTTCCCATCCACTTGAAAAACTGTCATCTCAAACCCTCTCCCCAAAACTGGCATCAATATTATGAACTTATGAATCATGAAAATCAATTAATTCACTAATTCCAGTGGAGGTAGAGGAATAATGAAACAATCATTGGCTAATCAAAGCCACAGTACAGGTTGGGTTGTTCAAGCCTGGCTTTCTTTTATTATTTCTGTTGCTGCTCTGACGATTGGTATCATACATCTCCCTGTAGATAGCTGGGTAAAAGGTTATATGGGCATGGGTTTAGCTTTCACCGTTGGCTCTACAATCAATGTGTCAAAAACCACCAGAGATATGCACGAAGCCAAAAGATTAACTTCTAGATTAGATGAGGCGAGAGTGGAAAAAATCCTCAACGAACACCACCCTCTCAAAGGGTGAGCTTTCAAAAAGTGTGGGGAGTGTGGGATTAATTGGATAAGACTAGCTTGCCTTACTCCCCTAGCTACCCCAGCTCCCTCAATTCCCTAAGATTCTAACGTCTTCAAGTAACGGCTAACCAAAGTCTCTAACTCTTGATTTGAGTAGGATTGGGGAGCTGCAATCATGTTCACCCCAATGCCATCAAAAGTGGCAATCCAGGCAGCGGCTTCAAAATCGAGATCTAGATCCGAGCGGATCTCACCTGCTGCTTGCAACAGAGCTAGTTCCTTGCCAATAAAGGCTTTGAAGTTAGCGTAGTGGCGTTTGTGCTCATCAATTAATCCATTGTCACCCAGCGCTGCTCCGACAAAGGCTAACCAAACTCGCCAAATAGTTACCACTTCAGGAGTGGTAGGTAATATAGCTAACATCATTACCTTCAGACGCTCTAACCCTTGGGTATCTGCTGCCGCTTGCACCATGATTTCCCCAAGACGGATCATGATTGTTTCCAAGACAAATAGTAATAATTCGTCCTTATTACGGAAGTAGTGGGTTAATACTCCCGTTGTACTGTCCAGTTCACGGGCAATTGCTCGCAGACTAGCTCCCTTGAATCCCTCTCGGCTGATTAACTCTAAAGCTGCCGTTGCAACCTTCGAGCGCCACTCAGTTTGCTTATCTACCAGAGCACTCATGTCCGCCAATTTTAATAAAGTACTTGCTTATTTTATAACAACTGTTATGATGCAAATAGATAACAACTGTTGTGATTTTGTCCTATGGTCTTATCTTCCCTAGCTCCCCAGACTAATAACCTCCCTGCACTAGAAGCTACTTTTCCAGTTGCCTGGTATGCGATCGCAGTTTCCCACAAAGTGAAATCCAAACCCCTAGGTATTCGTCGCTTAGGGATGGATCTAGTACTCTGGCGCGATAATAATGGTAAGATCGTCTGTCAGAGTCGCCATTGTCCTCATCGAGGCGTTGACTTAGCTTTAGGCAAAGTTGCCACTCAGGATGGCAAAAGCTGTCTGGAATGTCCTTACCACGGCTTTCAATTTGCACCCGATGGTCATTGTGTATTAATGCCGTGTGAAGGCAAAGGAGCTCACATTAGTCCAGCAATGCGGGTTGAATCTTACAAGGTAGAAGAATCCCATGGATTGATTTGGCTTTGGTGGGGAAATGACCAAACGGCGGTTCCCGAAATTCCTTGGTTTACTGAACTCCAAGAGCACCCCCGTTACTGGAGTGATGAAGAATTAGTTTGGGATATTCATTTCACCCGTGCTGCTGAAAGTACCTTGATTGATATTCATCACTTTGCTTTTGCTCACCATCGCATCGCTAAATGGTTAGGGATGGGAACAGTAAAGCATCTTGACGCTCTCGAAACTCAGGTAGTTGGCGATCATATCAAAACCCAAGGTATGCTCAAAAGCGAGCAAAATGGGGGACTCTCCTTTCAATTCAAAAATGAGATTTTATTTCCTAACCTATCTGTTTTTGACTTAGGGTTTGGTAGCACCAAGCTGTTTGTTACCCTTACTCCGATTGATCAAGACAACACCTGGATCAACTTTCGATACTATGTTCCTCTCCCTTGGTCTTTTCTGAGTCGTTTGATTGCTAAAATTGCTGTCTGGTTTGAGTTGAATTTTGTTCAGCCAGATGACTATCGTTTACTCAAATCAACTGTTCCCAAGCGCAGTGGTTTAAAGGAAAATCGGTTTGTCCATGCTGATCAAACGATTGTGCACTGGCACAGACTGAACAAGCATCATCCGCAATTAGGTGTTAGGTGTTAGTGGTTAGGGGTTAGGGTTATAGAAAAAATCATTAACCGACTTCCGCAGCTACTATAGCGTTTCTCAATCAGATGTAAACCTGTATGGTCTTTTTTTGATTGGACAATAAAACTCCGGAGCTCTTTCCCTTTTTGCCTCTTGCCTTTTGCTTTTTACAGCAACAAGTGTGTTTACAACCCAGATACAAACGCTATATATTGTCTATAATAAATTTACAGATTGTAATCATTGCTGGGAAGGTGACCATGACGACTTTAGTCAAAACTCAGAAAATATACCAGGAATTTATTGATTTTTTAGCTCAAGGAACTAGTCCAGAAAGTGTGACTAAGTTTCAATTTTCAGAGGCAACAAAAGAAAAGATAGAAGATTTAGTGGAACGCGCCAAAATAGCTGATTTATCACCGTCAGAAAAAAACGAACTAGAACAGTTTTTAGTGGTCGAACATCTGATTAGATTGGCGAAAGCTAAAGCTCATCAATACCTTAAATCTGCCACAGCAAGGAGTCAGTAGGAATGAATGTTAAATCAACCTATCTATTAGCTTCTCTATACTTGATTGTGATTGAATAAAGCCCATAAAGAAGGTTTTTTCAGTTTTTCTTTTTACGCTGTGAGAAGTTTGTTCTGGAGTAGAAAGAAATTAATTATGCCTCGACTATACATTACTAAAGAGCTGAAACGATTAGTCAGTAACCGGGCTGAAAGTTTGTGTGAATATTGTCTGATTTCTGAAGAAGATAGCGGTGGGTGTCAATTTGATCACATTATCAGTGTCAAGCATGGAGGTGAAACAACTGCGGAAAATTTAGCCTATGCTTGTTTATATTGTAACCTAAATAAAGGGACAGATTTAGGGTCAATTATCTGGCGCACAGGTGAGCTGGTGAGATTTTTTAATCCTAGACGAGAGCGATGGTCTGAACATTTTCGTCTTGAGGGTGCAATGATTCGATCTTTAACAGATATTGGGGAAGTCACAGCCAGAATTTTACAGTTTAATAGTAGCGATCGCCTTTTGGAAAGACAATTGTTGATTGAGGTAAATAGATACCCCTCACCTGATGCATTAAAACGTATGAAATGATGCTCGAGAGAAACGGCGTTACCTCACTTTTCTACCGATGAGCCAATAAGTAACCATTTCTCCTTTTCCCTTAATGAAAATTAAGCCTCGTTTCATAAATAAATACTTGTTCTTTAATAGCTTATAAGTATGCTCGCTCACTTGAATGCGTCCAGCTTGTCCCATTGACTCCATGCGAGAAGCTACATTCACTGTATCTCCCCACAGGTCGTAGGAAAACTTTTTCGTACCAATTACCCCTGCTACCACAGGACCAGTGTGAATGCCAATGCGCAGACGAAAAGGTTGGTTGTCTCCGCGTTTGAAGCGAGCGATCGCTTCTTGCATATCCAGTGCCATTTCAGCAACTGCCTCCACTTGATCCGGCATCGGATTGGGAAGACCACCAACTACCATATAAGAATCACCAATGGTCTTGATTTTCTCTAAAAAATGCTGATCACTAAGCCGATCAAATTCAGAAAAAATCTGATTGAGCAAATCCACCAATTTTGTGGGAGAGGTAATAGCTGCCATCTCTGTGAAGTTAACTAAGTCGGCAAACAAGACTGTAGCTTGATCAAAGCTATCGGCAATGTTGCTTTCAGCTTGTTTCAAGCGCTTGGCAACAGGAGGGGGTAGAATGTTGAGCAGCAATCCCTCGGCTCGTTGTCGTTGATAGCGCAGTGCTTCTTCCCAAATCTTGCGCTCGGTAATATCGATAACGCTACCTTCGCAGTAGAGGGGTTTGCCAAATGCGTCCCTCATTAAGTGGGCATTTTCTGAAATCCAGATAATGCTACCATCCCGGCGATAGACCTGAGAGACAAAATTGGTAATGCGATCGTGTGCTAGTATCAATTCCCAAAATTGGTTGCGATGCTGGGGATTAAGGTAAAGTTGCTCATCAATGTTGGTAAAAGAGGCAATTAGTTCCTCGGGGGATTCGTAGTGTAAAAGAATCGCTAGAGCGGGATTAGCACTCAAAAAGCGTCCTTCCAGGGTGATCTGAAACAAACCCTTGTCAGTGTTCTCAAAAATACTGCGATATCTCTCTTCCGCTTGACGCAGAGCCAACTCACTTTGCTTACGCTTGGTGATATCACGAGCTACCCAGATCACTAAGTCTACTGAAATTGGTGAGACACTAGCATCAAACCAGACTTCTCGTCCCTCAATCGTCAAGCTATACTCAGCCTTAAGCGTTTGTTGGGTATCTAGAGCTTCTTGAATATAGCCCAAAAAGATATCAGCTTGTTCTGGCTCAAACACCTCATGGAAAGTTTTGCCAATTAGTTCGTTAGCCAGTTTGTAGGGGATGGCTGGATTCGTCGGTGCAATTTTGAGATAGCATCCCTGAGCATCAAGTACGTAGATGAGCTCAGTCATTGCTGCAAACAGAGCATGGAGTTCTGCCTGAGAATCAAGAATTACCGCTTCGACTCGTCGGCGCTTAACAATTTCAAGCTGCAACTGTTTCATTGCTGGTTCTAGTTGTCGGGATTTTTGCTCAAGGCATCCCACCTTTTCAGAGACATTAGCTAATAGCTCAATCATTGTCTGTGAACTGCTTAAATTCTCCTGTTGGCGTCCTAACCAAGGTAGTGGTTTAATGGGATGGTTATTGCTGGTAACCAACTCAAATTGTCCCTTTGGCACAATTCGTCCCAGTCGAAATGGTCTTGCAAGATGGTGATTTGGCTCAATGCGGACTAATCCACTAGGAGCCTCGAAGCTAGTACCAACAGCAGCAGCTCGAACTCGCTCTACGGCAAACGATTCTGCTAATTCCACAGCTTGCTTCCAGAGGAAAACCTGAGTATAGGCGGTTTCCATCCCTTCAGAAATAACTTGCTTCTTGCTGTAGTGATGCTGAAAATCCTGGAGGAACTGCTGATTTCTCGGTGTATCGAGACTCTGAAAATAGCTCCCACTCCGGTAATGGTTAACAGCTGCCTCCCCTAGATTCTCTAGTTCAGCAGCAGTAATGTTAACTGAGATGATGGGAATATCAGAAGGGCTAATTCCTGACTCCGCATATTGGCGATAGAAAGCTAGGTTGCTTGCCCCATTCAGGGTATTGAAGACGAGATCAGGAAGAACCTGCTCAATGTTAGTGATAATTGCTGCAAACTCTGTAGTTTTTGGGGGGATATATTCTTCTCCAACAACTATACCCCCATGTTCTGGGAGTTGCTCTTTGATAATCTTGTTAGCACTACTAGAAAAAACCTCCCCTGAACCCAGAAGATAAAAGCGTTTTTTGTGGTTTTGGAGCAGCCAGTTGACTGCTAACTCTATGGGTTGATTAGGGCAAGAGCCAGTATAGAAAATATTGGTGGAGCATTCGAGTCCTTCATATTGCCAGGGATACCAAAGTTGAGCATTTAACTCCTCCAACACGGGTAAAACTGCTTTGCGAGTACCAGAAGTCCCACAGCCAAAGATGGTACTCACCTGAGCTTGTGTAATAAGTTTTCTGGCTTGGCGTTGAAATTCCCTAGGCTCAGAAGCACCATCTGCAATAACTGGCTCAATGAGTCTTCCCAGAACTCCCCCAGTTTGATTAATTTGAGCAATGGCTACTAGTGCTGCTTCTTGTAGAGGTAGCTCACTCATAGCCATCTTGCCAGTTTTTGAATACAGGATGCCGACTCGTACCCTTGACATAGTTCGTTAATGGGTGATAATCATTTGGGTCAAAATTGTGGGTAGAAACAAAAATGCACCCTATACTGCTTGGTTAAGAGAACTTATCGGTTCAAAAACTGGGGGAGTTGGGGGAGAGTGATTAAAGCTTATCCGAGCAGTATTGACAAAGCACCCAAATCCATAGGAAGCATCCCAAAGTTGCCAATTCATCATTGCTCAGCAGAATAAGGGGAAAAAGATTCTTTTTCGGGGATGTCTATTATTTCCGTAATACAAAAATGTTTACTGTGGAACAGGACAAATTGCGATTCCCACTTTCCCTGATCTACCCTTCCTGGTGGAGTGAACTAAATTTTCGTGGGATTTATAGCGTCAGTGTTCAAAAAATCATAAGTTCTCTGTTGTATCTCCATTTCCCCACACCTCCCACACTCCCCACACTTTTTGAAAGCTCACCCTTCCTGGTGAGCAGTTGGATCACATATTGAACCAAAGACTTGCGGAGATAATTTAAACCACCATAGATAGCGAGAGAATCTACTTTATCTTAGAGCCAACGAAACCAAGTATAGCTGAATTTCTACAAGACACGGTGTCGCCTAGGGAGAGCTGAGTTCATCAAAATGTAACAAAATGTTGCAATTCACTAGAAAATTTGTTACATTTATTTACATAAAACAAATGTGACCAAACCTTGAGACTAACTCGGCCTGCGGCAAAGTTTAAATGTCTTTAGTAATGGTTCTTTTTCTCCCAACACAGCAAGTGCCAGCCACAGCAAATGGCTGGTTTTTTATTGGTTGCGATCGCCATTGAGAATGATCCTTGATGTATAGGCCGTATGCAATACGCCCCGACAGTGCGATCGCGGTATTATTGGTGGTTAAGCTAAACACCTCATAAACCTGATGTAATCGTCCATTACCCGATTCAATTGTCCCTACCAACCTGGCGTTGCTCTTCTTTTTTCCCTACACCCTACACCCCACATCCCACACCCCGCCTACCTTTAAAGTATCGACCTCATCCCCTGAGCCTTTAATTATTCCTGGGGTTTGTTGACAGAAATTTCCCTACCAGTTAAGCTTTCAAGCGCTGCTACTGCAGCTGCTGAACCTGCCAGAATATCCCGTTCTTCTCCCCCCAGGTAGAGGCGTCCGAAGCTGCCTACAGCTTGAACCTGTAGGATATTAATCAAGGCGGATTTCTCTGCTTCATTCGCTGCTAGGGCAGCATAGGCAGCAGGTTGAACTTCCAACACATAAAGCGTTTGCCCTGCCAACAACATTTGTCCACGTCTAGTGCGATTAATCAATTGTGTTTGGTGAGCATCAATATTGCGAATAATCTGGCTAGAAATGATCCTAGGTTTAAGACGTTCTTGTTCCCTAACTCCCAATGCCTCCAGAATTGCCTTCCCAGCTGCTCGTGTATCACTCTGGCGACTGGAATGAACTTCTAAAAGACCATAAAGTCGTTCAACGAATTGTACTCCAGGGCGTACAGAAGTAGCTTTTAAGGCGACATCGGTAATCCGGTTGATCTCAATACCTGGTGAGATTTCAACCCAGAGAGACGTATCACCTGGCAATGGCAGAAATCCTAAGGCTACTGTTCCCATATAAGCTGCATGCTGAGGCTGCAAGCTGTCCAGAAATACGTAACTGCGCAGTTCTATACCCAAGGCAAAAATCTCCGTCTAGTGAGGCAACTGTTGAAGACTCAACATCTGAGTTTACCTTGCTACACTCATTCGTTGTGAGCTTCCGCTCATGGCAGTCTGACTTGTAAGTAGGCAACAGTAGGGGCGAATTGCCATTCGCCCCTACTTTCATCACTGGTGGTGAAAAATTTTTTCATCGGGACTAATCTGAAAATAGGAGCCAGGAACCAGGAGAGATTAGATTTTCATTCATGGTGGGGAAGAAACAATATCTTTTCCTCTTCCCTACTCCCCTCTTGGGAGGGGTTGGGAGTGGGTTCTACTCCCTATTACAAGAGTGCCTATTGCCTTGTTTCTGAAGAGCACCCAACTGGCAGCGATTGCCACCCCCTACGAAAGTCAGAAACAAGCTCAAATCCTCTTCCCTGTTCCCTGTTCCCTGTTCCCTTGTTTATTGAAAGGTCTAATCTTCATCTGCATCTGTAACATTAACTTGGTCTACTCGTTCCAGTTGCCAGAGAATTTGATTGCCTTCCCGCCGTACTCGTGACACAATCCAATTACGCCATGGCCAGTGGTCTCCCCGACTGGTCACGGCACTGGCGTTAACGTCCATTAAGTCAGCTAGTTCTGAGCTACTAATTAGGTAGCCCTGTGTCGCAATTTCATCGGCAATACGTAGAGTTTCCACTAGGTTGCGCAGTTGAGCAACTCTCACTTCTCGAGGTAATTCGTCTATTCCACTAGTAGGAGAAGAAACAGGTGAGTCAATCATAGCTATGTCAGGGTTAGCAACGCTCGGTTCTATAGTTTTATAAGTTAGCTCAGAAGCAACATCGGAATCTGATAGTCCTGTTACTGGTAGATTTGTAGATTTTACTATTGGTGGCGAATTATTCAAGTCAAATGAATTTTTTAATACCGGAGGCTTACCAGTAGCAAAAGCACGAGCAACTTGATCACAGCGCTCATTGCCTTGGTTACCGCTGTGTCCTCGGACATACTTCCACTCCACCAAGGAGGAATTTAGTACATCAAGAGTTTCCCACAAATCTTGATTTAAAACTGCTTTGCCCTGAGAAGTTTTCCAGCCTTTTTTTTTCCAACCCTTAATCCATTTGGTAATACCGTTCTTGAGGTATTCACTGTCGGTGTGGAGGGTGACTGGTTGAGTCTGTCCAGATTCCTTCAGAACCTTCAAAGCTGCGATCGCAGCTTGCATTTCCATTCGGTTATTAGTGGTTTGAGCTTCTGCTCCGCCTATTTCAGCAACAGAGTTGTCAGTAAAATAGATTATAGTACCCCAGCCACCCGGTCCAGGATTTCCAGAGCAGGCTCCATCGGTGTAAAAGCTTTTGATTTGGCGAGTAATAGACATGTTTGAGAGTTTTGAGTCACCAATTCCTTGAGTAAGGTTCTGAATCGAGTCTCTGACACTGCATAGACCCATTTATTCACATTAATCTATAACCCTAAAATCGTAATTCGTTGTTCGCATGTTTTGGATGACAGGCAAGATGCGAAGTTCCACAAGAAACTGATGATTGAATTTGGTGCAAATTAGATGCGTTGCGAGCTTATCTAACCCAGATTTGGTATGACTCCTTGTCCCAAAGGGGCGTTAAATTGTCCAAGCACTGATGTCTGATACAAAAAGGAAAACAAAAGATGATTGTATTACCAAAACCAACCCAGAGCAAACTCAAAATCAAACAACCTATCAATCTTAGTTCTAAAGAGTTCACAGATCATAAGTACGAATACTACAAGTGGCTACGGGAAGAGGCTCCTGTCTGTAAGGCGAAGCTCAGTGTTATCGATGCCTATCTCATTTCCCGTTACGACGACTGTGTCAGTTTTCTTAAAGACCCGCGTTTTGTACGCAACCGTACCACCGCAACGGGGGGAAGCAGGTTACCCTTTCCCCTGCCAAAATCGGTGTCTTTGATGTCAAAAAGCATGATTATTGAAGACGAACCGGATCATCGCCGTCTGCGCAGTCTAGTACATCAGGCGTTTACGCGGGGGCAACTAGCCAAATTGGAGGATCGGATCGAAGGATTGACTCAAGATCTGCTTGACAAAGCCCACAAGCAAGGCACAGTAGATCTCAAGCAGGCTTATGCTCTGCCCATCCCTGTTACCGTTATTCAAGAAATGATCGGTGTAGCCAATGAGGACATGCCCCGTTTTTACAACGGCTTGAGAGCCCTGTCGGATGGTTTATCGGGCTGGACATTGTTCCGCACTTTGTTCTGGGATATGCCGCGCCTGTCTACATTTGTGCGCGAACTGATTGAGCACAAACGTTCCAAGCCTCAGGATGACATTTTAACCAAGTTGATTCAGGCGGAGGCCGAGGGAGAAAAGCTGAGTGAAGATGAGCTGGTGAGCATGGTTTTTCTGCTAATTATTGCTGGCTACGAAACTACCGTTTATCTAATTATCAACGGCGTTTTGACTCTGTTGCAGCATCCTCAACAGTTGGCGCGTCTGCGAGCCGAGCCCAAGCTAATTGATTCAGCGATCGAAGAAATTCTACGCTACAGAGGACCAGTGCACGGTACAAAACCTGCCTATGCCCTGGAAGATGTCGTGCTGCACGGTGTTAGGATTCCCAAAGGGGCGATGGTTTTGCCTGTGTTGGGGGCGGCTAACCATGACTCAACTGTGTTTGACAATCCAGAGGTGTTTGATATTACCCGAGCACCCAACAAGCATCTGGGCTTTGGCAGCGGCATTCACACCTGTTTAGGAGCGCCGCTAGCACGGATGGAGACGAGAATTGCTATTACCAACCTGCTGACAAGAAATCCTAACTTGCGTCTGGCGGTTGATCCCTCACAGCTGGAATTGATGAATGTGCTGTTATGGCATCGCTATAAAAGCCTACCAGTAGTCTTGGGTTAAAAGTTCCCGATGTGGAGCAATAAGTCTCACTGTTCGCTCATTTGAAAACGAGTTAGAGAAATTGTCTACGAGGGAATGGTTATATCATGTCCCCCTAAACAGTTATTATTCCCTTCTAACTTGCAACCTTTCACCTTTCTACTGCTTAGGAGATGGACATGATGGCATCTGGAACATATTTGCTGAAATTGGTGAAGCCAGTGGGAGGAACTAATTTTCGAGAGCTATCTCAAAAAACACCGTAAAAGGTTAATCAATTATCACTCTTTCCAACAGGAACTTGTTTTGTTCAATTGGGAGCGGAGCAGTGGAATCGGCTGTCAAACAAATAAGCTACCGAGTTAAACTAACCGGAGCCCAGTGGCGACCAGAGAATGTCGCTAATATCTTACAACTGCGTTGTGCCTATCTTAACGGTCAGCTAGCTATTTAAGCGCTAAAAAATCCTCTCTAATTTAACAGTATTCGCGAGTTATAATCGCGAATAGATGTTTCATGAAGATTCAGAGTGCAATGGGTAGAAGAGTTTCCCGTTTTTCACAACAAAATAAGCTAGAGAGAATAACTCGTTTACAGACGGCAATTGCGAGTCTCGAAACCTACAAAAATTTCTTTGAGTCTCAAGGGGAACTTGCCCCAGAAGATGTTTGGGTAGCGCGTTATCAAGTCCGACAGCTCCAAAAAGCTTACTGGTACTACAAGCTACAAGCTAGTTCACCCACCTTTACAACGACAGGTGACACGCCCAAGCTAAGTAAATATAAGCATTTGGGGAAGGCTGGAAGTGAAGCTCATGTTGACGGGGTGATGGGGGTGACCAGAAGAACCATAGTTTCTGAATTGCAAAAAACGATTGATTCTCTTAAGAATAGCTTACTAGATATCTCTTTCGACTCGGAACAAGAAAATATCTAAGTCGGGATATTATTCGCGATTATAACTCGCGAATAAGTTTTGCCTTTTTTCCAAAATGGGATGCTCCCGATTATCGAAGCTCAAGGGATAGTTAGAACTCCTGATAGGCAATTATATCTCGCCGCTGAAGTGCCAACAGTGACACCCCACGGGGAATGGATTCCAGCTGTCGATTCCTAAGCAATGAGTAATGAGCGTCTGACGACGCAGGCAAAAGGGTAGAATTCGATGTCGAAAAAAAAGATTATAAACCAGTCAGCTTCCCTTGGAACCTTCTGTTCCCCTCCAAGGAGGGGTTAGGGGTGGGTTATGCCTTCTTTCAGGCAACCCTATTTCTTAGCATAAGAGCCTTTATAAATTCGCTCTTGCTGCTCAGCAGTCAACCAAGCACTTCTGGAGAATTGGCTTTGCGGTGGTAAGAAATCCCCTTGGAGTGGGTTATATTCTACAACTTCTCCAGTTTCAATTTCATAAACCCAGCCATGCAAACGCATTTCATTGCTTTTTAGTCGAGAGTGGATGACTGGGTAGGTGCGCAGATTTTCTAACTGGGTGAGTACATTCTCCTTAACTGCTGCATCCATCAGCGCTTCACCTTCGTACTTCTGATAGTGTTCCTTAATTATCCGCCTAGTAGCTTCAGCATGCTGGAGCCATTGGTACACCATCGGCATATCTTCTTGCAGTTTTTCAATTTTTAGCAATCCCTTCATCGCTCCACAGTGGGAATGCCCACAAACGATAACTTCTTTAATCCCCAAGGCATGAATTGCATACTCGACTGCTGCCCCTTCACCACCATTAGTTGCGCCATAAGGTGGAATAATGTTACCAGCATTGCGGATGATGAACATTTCCCCTGGCTGAGTTTGAGTAATCAGAGTTGGGTCAATCCGGGAGTCGGAACAAGTAATAAAGAGGACTCTTGGATGCTGTCCATGAGATAGCAGCTCGAATAACTCTCGGTGAGTCCGAAAATAATTACTTTGAAATTGATGTAGACCGTGAATCAATTGCTTCATTGGTCAGTTTTCCCTCAGATGACGAAGATGCAATTTAGATTTTTACTATAGATATTGTAAAGTGTAGAGTGTAGCCTGTGGGAAAATGAGCAAAGAAAAAATTCATTACAAAAATAAAAATAAAGGCGCAGAGTTATTGGCTTACTGATAAACCCTAGTTGGTTAAATCAGTTCTCCCGCTTGAGATTACATCGGTTCTACTCGTTTGGTAGTTTTTCCGAAATACAGAATATTTCTGCAAGGGTAATGCCCCTATACCTCAAACCCTACACCTTTTTTTGAATGAGTGATGCTTTAATCAAGCAAGTCATACTTATATTTAACGTCCACTACCGCGAGTATCATCATCGTACCTCAAATCAATGATAAAAGGATTGATTAAAGGTAGGGATAAGGTGACAAATTTGTCAGCAGAATTTATTAAACAAAATTGGTTTGAATAGGCAATCAAGTAGTTGCACATAAGTAGACCTCCATCATGAGAGTTTCCACTTGCTGTATTCAGAATGCGTAACCTGCTATCCGGACAAAATTAAGAGACTTCCAAATCTAATGAATGATCAATCGATAAAACATAGAAAACGAGGGGGTTACAACTTTTGAAACGCAAATATTTATCTGTGTATAAAAATACTCACTAAGGTAAATCTTTATCCCCCGAATGAAGTAAAAAAATTGGCATTTTTATGCAATTATTCACCCAACCAGGTAAAATAATCTAGGTAAGTGGACATAATCTACTTAAATAAACTTCATGTTGACCAAACAGGTCATCACTTACCAATTTTCAATAGCTTGATTGCTCTGTCAGGACTGACCCAAAAACTCTAAGTTGATAGTCTCTAGATGAAGTCTCCCCACCGCTACCACATCACTACCTTCGGCTGCCAGATGAATAAAGCCGACTCTGAGCGCATGGCTGGTATTCTGGAAAATATGGGCTTTGAGTGCTCACAAGACCCTAACGATGCCAACTTAGTTCTCTATAACACCTGTACAATTCGGGATAACGCTGAGCAAAAGGTATACTCTTACTTAGGTAGACAGGCAAAGCGTAAGCATGAACAACCTGACTTAACATTAGTGGTGGCTGGATGTGTTGCCCAGCAAGAAGGTGAAGCACTACTGAGGCGGGTACCAGAACTAGACTTAGTGATGGGACCACAACATGCTAATCGTCTCAGAGATTTGTTGGAACAGGTATTTAATGGCAACCAAGTGGTTGCCACTGAACCAATTCATATTGTTGAAGACATCACTAAACCCCGCCGCGATAGCAGTATCACTGCCTGGGTAAATGTCATTTACGGCTGTAATGAACGCTGTACCTACTGTGTAGTTCCCAACGTGCGAGGCAAGGAGCAATCCCGTACTCCAGAAGCAATTCGCGCTGAGATGGAGGAATTAGGAAAGTTGGGTTACCAGGAAATAACTTTGCTAGGCCAAAATATCGATGCCTACGGAAGAGACTTGCCAGGGGTAACTGAGTCCGGGCGGCATAAACATACCTTGACAGATTTACTTTCTTATGTTAAAGATGTGCCAGGAATTGAACGTATTCGCTTTGCTACCAGTCACCCTCGCTACTTTACCGAACGCCTGATTCGTGCTTGTAACGAGTTGCCTAAGGTGTGCGAACATTTCCACATTCCCTTCCAATCTGGAGACAACGACATCCTCAAAGCTATGGCACGAGGCTACACTCACCAAAAATATCGCCGTATCATCGACAAGATTCGGGAATATATGCCAGATGCTTCAATTAGTGCTGACGCAATTGTTGGTTTTCCTGGAGAAACAGAAGCTCAGTTTGAAAATACCCTGCAATTGGTGGAAGATATTGGTTTTGACCAGTTGAATACTGCTGCCTATTCCCCCCGTCCCGGTACACCAGCAGCTCAGTGGGAAGAGCAACTAAGTGAGGAAATAAAAAGCGATCGCCTCCAGCGTCTCAACCGTCTAGTAGCTGTTAAAGCCGCTGAGCGATCGCAGCGTTACCTAGGACGTATTGAGGAAGTATTAGTAGAAGACCAAAATCCCAAAGATACTACCCAGGTGATGGGACGTACCCGTGGTAATCGGCTCACTTTCTTTACTGGAGACCTTCAAGAATTAAAAGGTCAACTGGTGAAGGTTAAAATTACACAAACCCGTGCTTTCAGTTTGACTGGAGAACCGGTAAGCTGAAAGCACGATTTGAATTACGTGGACTGAGTGCTTATGAAGCTTTGGGAGTCCCTGAGTTATGGCAGTTCTCTAAGGGAAGTTTAAAAATTCATGTACTTCAAGCAGGTGAGTATGTTGAGTCTTCCTTGAGTCCTACTTTTCCCAATTTACCCATTATTGAAGGGGTTTCTCAGTTTGCAGCAATGAGTTTAAAAGAAGGTTCAAGTGCTGCTTTAAGGGCTTTTCGGAATTGGGCTAGGGAGAAAATTCAGGACTTATGATATCCTTTCCTTCATACCTAAGATTGGCAGCCAACAAAATCAAATCAAAAAAATAGTAATATGAGTGATATTCAAGAGCGCCTTGCTAAACTTTCCCCTGAACAACGTCAGTTGCTCGAAAAGAAAATTATTCAAAGTGAGAAATATAATGTCATTCAAGGTTCAAATGAAGAGAAATTAAATAGTTATTATCGAAGTTTAGATCAAAATATCACAAAAGCAAAAGACCATATCAGATTTGCTCCATTTCCTGAAATTGTTCCTGGATTTTCTTGGCTAGAAATCACACTAGATCCTGAGAAATCACAAGAAAATACTCAATTGAGATTGAAATATCAAGAGGAGATGAAAAGGGTCTTATTCAGGGGCATAGATTTCTCAGCTATTGCTAAAGTGATGGATATAGGATGTGGATATGCTTCCGATTTGATTGATTTGGCTCAAAAATATCCTGATCTACAACTTCATGGGTACAACATTTCTCCAGATCAAGTCAAAATTTGCAGGGAAAGAATTGCAAATTTGGGTTATTCTCAACGCATTAATATTTATAATCGTAATAGTGCCCAACAACCTTTTCCCGATGAATATGACTTGATCTCTAGTTACCAAGTTATTCACCACATTAAAAAGAAAAAGGATGTTTTCCTGAACATCGGACAGCATCTCAAAAATGGCGGTTTATTAGTGGCAGCAGAGATAATCTCTAACCTACCTTTAACTCCCATAGAAGACCCAAAATCGACAGCTTTCTTTGCAACTAGGTTGAAATGGGCAGAACTACTTGCTCAAAATAATTTGAGAGTTGTTGAGGGAGTGGATGCCAGCACCGAAATTGCCAATTGCCTTTACGATGCTCATTTTACAGAAAATTTTACCCGACTGACTCAAGGTTATGATGAAATAACCAAAAACCATTTACAAGGTCCTCATGAGCTGGGAGAGTTATTGAGGAAGAAGTTAGCGGTTTATCTGTTAATTACAGCACAGAAAGATAGCTTAATCGAAAAAGAAACTCTTTTACGCTTAAATCAAGAAAAACTTGCCAATCTGACACCCTATGGCAAAATAATCGAGGCCAGTTCCCAAGGTAAAATGATTTTACTGCCTCGGTTATCTGAGAAAGACTCAACTGTAGTTACAGGAGCTTTCCATAATTTTCGAGAGCAACTGGCGGCACAAGAACCATCCCAAAATCGTGCCTCGTTAGAATCGTATTTCACAACCCAAATAGCACATATCTTAAATAAGACCCAAGGAGAAATAGAAGTAGACAAAAGCTTAAACATGATGGGATTTGATTCTCTCCTGGCTGTTGAATTGCGAAATATGGTGCAAAATGACTTGGAAATTGATGTAGAAATTGCTGACTTGATGGAAGGTGTAACCATCAGCAGTTTGGCGACTAAAGTCAGTGAGTTACTCCTGGGAACTGATCCAGAGCCAAAAATTGACTTAAGTACTATCAATTCTCAGCCAACAAAAACGATAGAAGGGAAACTATAGCGCTTCTGAATGGGATATGAACATTGAAGAGCGTGTAAAAGGAGTCAGAAGTCAGGAGTCAGGAGGGAAGAATACAGAAGTTTTTTTTAAGAAAAAAAACGACAATTTAGGTTTACGACTCGTTTGGAAACGCTATATGAGTTTAGTAGAGTTTTTGCAAGATCTGGTCATCCAAGGGTGGGAATTTTGGCTTGAAGATGAACAAGTATGTTTTCGTGCTCCTGAGCTAGCATCAACTGCCGGAGTTTTAGCTCAACTCAAGCAAAAGAAGGCACAAATTCTCGAATTACTCCAAGAGCGATCGGAGATACTCAATGTCTATCCCCTCTCCTATGGTGCCAAAGGTCTCTGGTTTTTGTGGCAACTAGCACCCCAAAGTCATACTTACAATGCCTCAATTGCTATTCGGATTTACTCTCAGGTAGATATCAGGATTTGGCAGGAAGTCTTTCAATCCTTAAGGCAACGCCATCCCATGCTGCGGAGTACCTTCCCGAAGGTGGGTGAACAACCAATCCAACAAGTGCATCAAAATCAACCATTAGACTTCTTGCAAATTGATGCTTCTACCTGGAGTGAAGAGCACTTACACGAACAGTTACAGGCAGCTCATCGACATCCCTTTGATATAACAACAGAACCAGTTATGCGGGTCAGGTGGTTCACTCGTTCTGATCTAGACCATGTGATGTTAATAACAATACAACATATAGCTTGGGATGGTTGGTCACGAAACTTAATTGTCAAAGAGCTGCCCCAACTCTACCAAGCTATATGTTCTGGTGTAGAACCATCCCTTCCTCCTCTCAAGCACTCTTACTCAGATTACGTTCGTTGGCAAAGGGAGTTATTAGAGAGTCCCAAGGGAGAGCGCCTCTGGAACTACTGGCAAGAAAAACTGGCTGGGGAATTACCTGTATTAAATTTACCCACAGATAAACCCCGACCGCCAATCCAGACTGATAACGGTGGCAGCTACTCGTTTAAGTTATCTGCAAAGCTAACCGAGCAACTCAAGCAACTAGCTCAACAAGAAGAAGCAACCCTTTACATGCTTCTCTTAGCAGCTTTTCAAGTGCTGCTGTTTCGTTACACAAATCAAGAAGAAATTTTAGTAGGTTCTCCCACGAATGGCAGAAGTAGAGCTGAATTTGCCCCCATCGTGGGTTACTTTGTTGACTTAATGGTGATGAGGGCAGATTTATCAGGCAATCCCTCTTTTATAGAGCTCCTCTCTCAAGTACGCCAGACAGTCCTGGGAGCATTAGTTCATCAAGATTATCCCTTTCCCTTGCTAGTAGAGCGGTTACAGCCGGAGCGAGACCCGAGTCGTTCCCCTCTGTTTCAGACTTACTTTGTACTACAGAAATCAATAGAATTTCAAGACATGCAAGAGCTATTCTTGAGGGTTGGCCTTAAGGTAGAAAAGTTAGTCTTAGATCAGTTTGAAAATCTCTACAATTTTTCTTTATTAATGGTGGAAGAAGACTCATCTTTGCTGGGGTTCTTCCAATATAACGCTGACGTCTTTGAGCAGCAGACTATTGCCAGAATAGCAGGTCATTTCGAGACTTTATTAGCAGGGATTGTGAGTGATCCCCAGCAGAGAGTAGCAAAACTGCCTTTATTGACCCAGACAGAACAACAACAGTTGTTAGTAGCATGGAACAACACCACAAGAGACTACCCCACAGATAAATGTATCCATCAGTTATTTGAGGAACAGGTCGAGAAAACCCCAGATGCCGTAGCAGTAGTCTTTGAGGATCAGCAACTTACCTACTGCGAGTTAAATAGTCAAGCTAATCAATTAGCTCACTACTTGCAAAGTTTGGGGGTAAAACCAGAAGTGTTAGTGGGTATTTGTCTGGAACGATCACTCTTGATGATCGTGGGATTGTTAGGAATTCTCAAAGCAGGTGGAGCATATGTACCCCTTGATCCCAGTTATCCCCTAGAGCGGCTAAAGTTCATACTTAATGATGCACAGATATCGGTACTCTTGACTCAGGAGCCTCTCTTGGGTTCACTAACCGAGTTGGATACATCAGTGGTCTGTTTAGATCGGGATTGGTCTGGGATTGCTCAGACATCTACAGAGAATCTCCGAAGTGGAGTTAGTTCCGAGAACTTGGCTTATATCATCTACACTTCAGGCTCTACCGGAAGACCGAAGGGAGTCTTGATTCCACATCAGAATGTAACTCGCTTATTCAGCACAACCCAAGCTATTTATGGTTTTAATGCTGACGACTGTTGGACATTATTCCATTCCTATGCCTTCGACTTCTCTGTGTGGGAAATGTGGGGGGCTCTACTTTATGGTGGTCGTCTGCTAATTCTGCCCTATTGGGTTAGTCGTTCTCCCAAAGAATTCTATGACCTGCTGGTTCGTCATCAGGTAACTGTCCTCAACCAAACTCCGTCAGCATTCCGTCAATTGCTTCAAGTGGATACAGATTATGCTGCTGATGCTTTGAAACTACGCTATGTCATATTTGGGGGAGAGGCATTGCAGGTACAGAGTTTAATCCCTTGGTTTGAGAGGCATGGAGACGAGTGTCCTCAGTTAATCAACATGTACGGTATTACTGAGATGACAGTCCACGTTACCTACCGAATGTTAAGTAAAGCCGACTTAGAACAGAGTGTTAGCCCCATAGGGAAGGCTTTAGCTGACCTGGAAGTTTACATTTTAGATAGTTATTTACAGCCTGTACCTATAGGAGTACCAGGGGAGTTGCACATTGGTGGGGGTGGTTTAGCAAGAGGCTATCTGAATCGCCCAGAGCTAACAGCAGAAAAATTCATCCCCCACCCCTTCAGGGAGCAAGCAGAGGCTCGATTATACAAAACAGGAGACTTAGCCCGTTATCTAGTCAATGGGAACATGGAGTTTATCGGTCGCATTGATCACCAAGTAAAAATCAGAGGATTCCGCATTGAAATTGGGGAAATAGAAGCGGTACTTAATCAAAATCCCAAGGTGAAAGAAACAGTAGTATTAGCCACAGAAAACAACCCAGGAGACAAGCGCCTGGTAGCTTATATAGTTCCCCATCAACAGCAGGAATCCATTCAAGAGTCCTCCCTCATTCCTCAAATTCGTCAATTCCTCAAACAGCAGCTACCTGAATACATGATTCCAGCAGCTTTTGTCCTGCTAGAAACCTTCCCCCTCACCCCCAACGGCAAAATTGACCGTCGTGCCTTGCCAGTTCCTGAAATCACTCATTCAAGCTTATCAACAGCTTATGTGATGCCCCAAACGAAGACACAGCAAAATATTGCAAATATTTGGCGAGAAGTTCTCAAGATAGAAAAAGTAGGAATTTATGATAATTTCTTTGAACTCGGAGGTCATTCATTACTTTTAGTCAAAGTTCACACAAAATTGCAAGAAATCTATGGACAAAAAATCTCTATAGTTGAACTGTTTCAATACCCAACTATCTCTGCTTTATCACAACACTTAATTGAGTTAGAAAGTAAACAAGTCACTGGGTTCTCAATTACTGACCAGTCCAAAAGTCGTAGCACTAGGAAAACTTCCATGACAGCGATCGCTATCATCGGTATTTCTGGTCGTTTTCCCCATGCTCAAGACCTTGATAGCTTCTGGAAAAATTTACAAGAGGGTATCGAATCAATTGATTTTTTTGCTGAAGAAGAATTACTGCAGGCAGGGATTAACCCCAGCTTGTTAAAAAAACAGAATTATGTCAAAGCAGGAGCTGTAATTTCAGATATTGAACTATTTGATGCTAATTTTTTTGGCTATAACCCCAGAGAAGCTGAAATTATCGATCCCCAACAACGCCTATTTCTAGAGTATGCTGTTGAAGCACTAGAAATTGCTGGTTATGATTCACAAACTTACTCTGGTACCATTGGGGTTTATGCAGGTTTGAGCGAAAATAGTTACGCACGCAACTATATTTATCCTCATCTAGATACTTCAGAACTAGGAAACGCTTACCAATTTCTTCTGGGCAATGGTCATGATTTTTTGTCAACACGGGTTTCTTACAAACTAAATCTCACCGGACCAAGTCTTACTGTCCAAACTGCCTGTTCAACTTCCTTAGTTGCCGTTCATCTAGCTTGCCAAAACTTACTCAGTGGTGAATGTGATATGGCCTTAGCAGGTGGTGTTTCAATTCACATTCCCCAAAAAACGGGTTACTTATATCAAAAGGGAATGATTCTTTCTCCTGATGGACATTGTCGTGCCTTTGATGCTCAAGCTCAAGGAACTTTAGGTGGTAATGGCTTAGGCATTGTGGTATTGAAAAGATTAGAAGATGCGATCGCAGATGGTGACTACATCTATGCTCAGATTAAAGGTTCTGCGATCAACAACGATGGTTCGTCAAAAGTTGGTTACACTGCTCCTAGTGTAGAAGGTCAAGCAGCAGTGATTTTTGAAGCCCAGTCAGTAGCTGGGATTGCTCCTGAGACAATTACCTATATAGAAGCTCATGGAACCGCAACCCCTCTCGGAGATCCGATTGAAATTGCCGCTTTAACCAAAGTGTTTCGAGGGACTACTGAAAAAAAAGGCTTTTGTGCCATTGGTTCACTGAAGAGCAATATGGGGCATCTAGATGCAGCAGCGGGAGTTGCAGGGTTGATCAAAACTGTTTTAGCCCTCAAACACAAGCAAATACCACCAAGCCCGAATTTTGAAACACCGAACCCTACCATTGACTTTGCTAATAGCCCTTTCTACGTTAATACCACTCTCTCGGAATGGAACACCAATGGAACACCTCGTCGCGCCGGAGTAAGTTCTTTTGGTATTGGTGGTACAAACGCTCATGTCGTTCTGGAAGAAGCTCCCACTCGAGAACCATCCTCAACCTCTCGACACTGGCAGTTGTTGATACTTTCTGCCAAAACCAGTTCAGCCTTAGAAAAAGCAACAACTAACCTCGCTGCACACTTACAACAGCATCCAGAAATTAATCTTGCAGATGTTGCCTATACCCTGCAAGTAGGTCGTACAGCCTTCGAGCATCGTCGAATGCTAGTCTGCCAAAATATAGATGATGCTTTCAAGAAACAAGGGAACAGGGAACAGGGAACAGGGAACAGAGAACTCCCACCAGTTTTCACCCACTACCAAGAACCTACCCAACGATCTGTAGTGTTTATGTTTTCTGGTCAGGGAGCACAATATGTCAATATGGCGCAGGAACTATACCAGACAGAACCAACCTTTCGCGCTCAGGTAGATATTTGTTTAGAATTACTCATCCCCCACTTAGGAATTGATCTGCGTCATATCCTCTATCCACAACCAGAACAAATAGAGACGGCAACATTACAACTCAAACAAACTGCGATCGCTCAGTCAGCATTATTTGTAGTTTCCTATGCTTTAGCTATTTTATGGCAAGAGTGGGGCATATCTCCTCAAGCAATGATTGGACACAGCATTGGTGAATATGTGGCAGCCACTCTTGCTGGTGTGTTTTCCTTAGAAGATGCTCTGGCTCTGGTGGCGAAACGGGGACAACTGATGCAGCAACAGCCGCCAGGAGCAATGCTGGCTGTATCTCTTTCTCAACAGCAGTGCCAAACTCTTCTGGATAATCAACTTTCCCTAGCTGCTATTAACGGATTATCCCAATGTGTCGTTTCAGGTTCAATAGAGGCGATCAATACCCTGGAACAGCGGTTGTTAAAACAAGGGGTAGAGTCTCGTCGTCTCCATACCTCCCATGCTTTTCATTCCCAAATGATGGAGCCGGTCTTACAGCCATTTATAGAGCGTATCAAACAACTACCGTTGCATCCTCCACAAATTCCCTATATTTCCAATGTTACCGGCACTTGGATTACAGCAGAGCAAGCAACAGATCCCAACTATTGGGCAAAACATCTACGTCAACCAGTACGCTTTGCTGAAGGTCTACAGCATTTTTTACGCGATCATTCCCAAATCTTATTGGAAGTCGGACCAGGAAGGACATTGAGTAGTCTAGCTAAACGGCATCCAGATCAAGCAGACGAACAGATTTTACTAACTTCAGTACGCCATCCGCAAGAAAAGCGCTCCGATCTAAATTTCTTACTCAATACATTGGGTCAACTTTGGTTAGCTGGGGTACGAGTAGATTGGGAGGGATTTTACAGCCATCAACAACGTTACCGTATTCCCTTACCTACTTATCCTTTCGAGCGCCAGCGTTACTGGATTGCTGATGGAAGAACTCCAAAGCGCAACGTCCAACCTAAGTCATCCATACTTGAGAAAAAACCAGATCTGGCCGACTGGTTTTATATTCCATCTTGGAAACGCTCTCATATTAATAATACTAAGCCGGTTATCACCACTACCCATCTCGTGTTTGCTGATGAGTTTGGTTTGGGTGACAAAATAGTGCAAAGACTCGAAAGAGATGGTCAAACTGTTATTACAGTCAGAGTTGGGACAGAGTTTAGTAAGATAAGCGATCGCCTCTATAACCTCAATCCCGAAAAAGAGGATGACTATCACACCTTATGTCAAGAACTGCATGAACGGAACGAGATTCCAAAAACTATCCTTCATTTATGGAGTATCGCGCCTAAGAGTAAGGATAAATTAGAAATTGAGTGGGTGGAAAAGTCACAAAATTTAGGCTTTTACAGCTTGTTGTTCCTCGCCAAGGCACTGGGAAGACAGCAGATTAGTAGCGAATTGCTGCTAGGGGTAGCGACCAACAATATGCAGAAAATTGGCGATGAAGCTTTATTAAACCCAGAGCAAGCAACTGTAACAGGACCAATTTTAACTATTGGACAAGAATACCCCAACATAATTTGTAGAAGTATTGACGTAGTGCTTCCGGAGCCTGGAACTCCAGAGGAAGAAATATTGATAGAGCAAATCCGATCAGAATTGGCGAGCCAGCAATCGGAGAAAATGGTTGCCTATCGCATGAGCGATCGCTGGGTGCAAACCTTTGAGCCAATCAGATTAGAGGAAAACGGCAAAACCACCCCAAGATTAAAACCACAGGGAGTTTATCTAATTACAGGTGGACTAGGAGGCATTGGTCTTACTCTAGCAGAACATTTGGCAAAAACCGTACAAGCAAAACTGATCCTCATTGGGCTCTCAAAAATTCCCCCCGCACAGAAGTGGTCAGAATTGTTAGCTCGTCATGACGATCAAGACAGTATCAGTCAGAAAATTCAGAAAATTCAGAAAATAGAAGCTCTAGGGTCTGAGGTTTTGAGCATCAATGCCGATGTCGCAAATCTCCAACAAATGCAAGATGCGATCGCTCAAACTCTCAAAAGGTTTGGTAAACTTAATGGAGTAATTCATGCAGCAGGGATAACTGGGGAAAAGACATTTCAAACCATTCTCAAAACCGATAAAACGGAGTGCGAACAACAATTTCAGCCAAAGGTAAAGGGAACTGTAGTTTTAGCCAAGACTTTGGATAAACTTGAGCTAGATTTTTGTATTTTAATGTCTTCCTTATCATCAGTTTTAGGAGGGTTAGGCTTTGTTACGTATTCCTCAGCAAATAGTTTTATGGATGCTTTCGTCCATCAACATAACCAGACAAGCGTTGTACCTTGGATAAGCGTGAATTGGGATGGCTGGCAAGTTATAGAGACTAAAAAAACAAGTAAATTTGTAGGCACCTCCTTAGCTGAATTAGCGATTCTGCGAGAAGAAGGTGTCAATGTTTTTCAAAGGATTTTATCCACAAATGCACTCCATCAGATAGTTGTTTCGACTGCCAACTTACAAGATCGCATTAACCAATGGGTAAACCTTAAATCCTTACAACAGTCTGATCAATCTAAAACAACAGAACCTTCCTCATTCCACTCACGACCTAAATTGGGAACTTCCTATATTGCGCCACGTAATCAGACAGAACAAACCATTGCTCAGATTTGGCAACAAACCCTAGGCATTGAGCAAATAGGAATTCAAGATGATTTCTTTGAGTTAGGAGGAGACTCCCTCATTGCAGTTCAGGTAATTTATAAATTACGCGAAACTTTGCAAATTGAGCTGCCTCTAGAGACCATATTAAATTCTGGTACTATTGCTCAACTTTCTGAATCAATTCAGGCAACAACTTCATCTCAAAATATTCTGGAGCATAAAACACCACAAGTGCGTTCCTCCTTGCTGGTAGAATTTCAACCAGGGAGCAATAACAAACAGCCTCTTTTCTTATTACATGCTGTTGGCGGAACAGTCTATATGTACAGGGATTTAGCTCATTATTTAGGCTCAGATATACCAGTTTACGGCATCCAAGCACCGAGTTTAGATGGAAAAACAGAATTACCCACCTCTATTGAGGAGATGGCAACTGAATATATCAAAGCGATACGCACCATTCAACCTAATGGTGCATATTTTCTCGGAGGTGCTTCCTTAGGAGGTACTGTAGCTTTCGAGATGGCACAGCAACTTCATGCAGAAGGTGAAGAAGTAGCATTGCTGGCTATGATCGATACCCCTGGTCCCGGTAACATGGGTGTGAAATTAGAAGATGAAGGAGCGATTGTTGCTTATATTCTTGATACCCTATTCGAGTTAGACAAAAGTTTATTTTCCTTCAACTCTTGCCAACAATTTGGCAATATTGAAGAACAAGTAATGTATGCTTTGGAGCAAGCAAAGATTGCCAACTTGCTGCCCAATAATTTCCAGATCCGTCAAACTCGTCAAATCATCCGACTCTTCAAGGCAAATATGGAAGCAATGTGGAACTACAAGCCACGTATATATCCTGGAAAAATTATCTTTTTCCGTGCCCAAGACAGGCGTGAAAAATACGACCCAGTACATCCAGAATACCCCTGGATTGAGCTAACTGCTTCCGGGATAGAGATCCAACCAGTTAGTGGTAACCATCTGACCATGAATTATGCTCCCCACGTTCAGGTTATAGCAGAAAAACTCAAAGCTTGCCTTGAGCAGAATAATTAATCAAGCTTTTTACCAAAACGATCCGAGAATTAAGCCGGATCAATTCTCAGCCAACAAAAACGATAGAAGGGAAACTATGAGTTTAGTAGAGTTTTTGCAAGAGCTAGTCATCCAAGGGTGGGAATTTTGGCTTGAAGATCAACAAGTGTGTTTTCGTGCTCCTGAGCTAGAATCAACAGCTGGAATTTTAGCTCAACTCAAGCAAAAGAAGGCACAAATTCTCAAATTACTCCAAGAGCGATCGGAGATACTCAATGTCTATCCTCTCTCCTATGGTGCCAAAGGTCTCTGGTTTTTATGGCAATTAGCACCCCAAAGTCATACTTACAATGCCTCAATTGCTCTGCGGATTTACTCCCAGGTAGATATCAGGATTTGGCAGGAAGTTTTTCAATCCTTAAGGCAACGCCATCCCATACTGCGGAGTACCTTCCCGAAGGTGGGTGAACAACCAATCCAACAAGTGCATCAAAATCAACCATTAGACTTCTTGGAAATTGATGCTTCTACCTGGAATGAAGATCAGTTACGCCAAAAGGTACAGATCGCTCATCGACATCCCTTTGACATAACAACAGAACCAATCATGCGGGTCAGGTGGTTCACTTGCTCCGAGCAAGACCATATTATGTTAATAACAATACAACATATAGCTTGGGATGGTTGGTCACGAAACTTGATTGTCAAAGAGCTGCCCCAACTCTACCAAGCTATATGTTCTGGTGTAGAATCATCCCTTCCTCCCCTCAAGTACTCTTACTCAGATTACGTTCTTTGGCAAAGAGAGTTATTAGGGAGTCCCAAGGGAGAGCGCCTCTGGAACTACTGGCAAGAAAAACTGGCTGGGGAATTACCTGTATTAAATTTACCCACAGATAAACCCCGACCGCCAATCCAGACTGATAATGGTGGCAGCTACTCGTTCAGATTATCTCAAAAGCTAACCGAGCAACTCAAGCAACTAGCTCAACAAGAAGAAGCAACCCTTTACATGCTGCTCTTAGCAGCTTTTCAAGTGCTGCTGTTTCGTTACACAAATCAAGAAGAAATTTTAGTAGGTTCTCCTACGAATGGCAGAAGTAGAGCTGAGTTTGCTCCCATCATCGGTTACTTTGTTGATTCTATGGTAATGAGGGCAAATTTATCAGGGAATCCCTCTTTTAAAGAGTTCCTTGCCCAAGTAAACCAGACAGTCCTTAGAGGACTAGCTCATCAAGATTATCCCTTTCCCTTGCTAGTAGAGCGGTTACAGCCGGAGCGAGATCCGAGTCGTTCCCCTCTGTTTCAGGCTTACTTTATACTACAGAAATTAATCGAATTTCAAGACATGCAAGAGCTATTCTTGAGCGTTGATCTTAAAGTAGAAAAGTTTGTCTTAGATCAGTTTGAAAATCTCTACGATTTGTCTTTAGGAATGGTGGAAGAAGACTCATCTTTGCTTGGGTTCTTCCAATATAATGCTGACTTGTTTGAGCAGCAGACTATTGCCAGAATGGCAAGTCATTTTGAGACTTTGTTAGCAGGGATTGTCACTAATCCGCAACAGAGGGTAGGAAAACTACCTTTATTGAGTCAAATAGAGCAGCAGCAAGTCTTGAACCAATGGAACGACACCAAGCAAGATATTCCAACAGATAAAGGTATTGATCAATTATTTGAGAGCTTTGTAGAAAAAACCCCAGAAGCAATAGCTGTAATCTTTGAAAACCAAGAGCTCACCTACTCCCAAATCAACCAAAAAGCTAACCAACTTACCCATTATCTCCTGGGTTTAGGTATAACTTCAGAAACACCAGTAGGTATCTATCTTGACCCAACTCCAGAAAGAATTATTGCACTATTAGCCATACTCAAAGCTGGAGGAGCTTATGTACCAATAGACTCATCACATAATGTAACATCAATCTCAGTTATCTTAACCCAACATCACCTCAAGCCTAGGCTGCCACAAAACTCACCTCAGACTCTGTGCCTAGACACCGAGTGGGAAATAATTGCAAAACAAAATACACAAAATCCCGACACACCAACAACAGCCACCAACCTCGCCTACATCCTCAATCAGGTATTAGTAGAACATCAGGCTCTGACTCAACGTTTACTGTGGCTGCAACAAATCCTAAGCATCACCAACAATGATATCCTGCTCCATCAAACCTCTCTAACTCACGAAGTAGCCTTACTAGAAATCGGTTTACCTCTAATCAGTGGGGGTAGCATCGTTATCGCCTCAACCCAAGACCCCACTGAGCTACAAAAGTTAATTGCCAAGCACTACATTACCATAATTCACCTGTGGCCATCACAATTGTCAGCCTGGTTAAACACTGCCAGCTCAACAGAAGAACTTAGCCATTGGCGATCGCTTCTTTGCAGTGGAGAGCTATTATCAACACAATTAGCTAACACCTTCACCCAACGCTTCAATGTCTCATTAGAAAACTTCTACAGCCTACCAGAAACAGCAGGAGAAATAAGCCACTGGTCTTGGCAAGAAAAACCCACCACAGAAAACATCCCTGTAGGTAATCTTAGTCGCTTATCAATATATCTACTAGACCAACACCAAAACCCCGTACCCATCGGTATATCAGGGGAAATCTATGTGGGAGGTTCCAGTTTAGCTAGGGGTTATCTCCAGCAACCGCAACACCCATCACAACCATTTATTAAACATCCCCAATTAGGTAAATTATTCCGCACTGGAGACATCGCTCGTCGCCACAACAACGGTGAGCTAGAAATCATCGGAGCCAGACAACGCCATGTATGGATTCAAGGCAAACGAGTACAACTAGCAGACATAGAAACAGCTCTATTATCAGCTCCAGGAGTAGAACAAACCTACTTATTAGCTCACCAAACCTTCCTGGTAGCTTACGTCATCACTGCTGGACCTTGGAACCCCCAACAGTTGCACTCCCACATCCAGCAGCAGTTGCCCTCATACATGATGCCACAGGCCTATGTTCCCCTGTCGAGTTTACCCCTAACTGACAAAGGAAAAGTAGACGAAGTAGCCTTAGCTTGTTTCCCAGTAATTGACGATAACTTAGTGCAGCGGTGGGAAGCACAACTAAAAGCAGTGCCAGAAATTGAACAAGTGGCAGTAGTAGTGCAACCGAAAACCCCACATCTGCTACCATTGCATCTATCCGATTTGCTGCCATCAGAGTGCATAGGGTTTCCCAATAATGGTGCAACTGCTGTAGAAGAAAACTCAGCCTTAGATACACAAGTCGAGAGCAACACAAAATCCCGAAAGCCAGCCATCAGTGAAGGAGAGCCATTAAAGTGGTCTAAAAATGCACCAACTACTCTAGCGCAAGCATTGCAACAAACAGCTCAACAGCACGCAGATACTAATCTCATCTATATTCAGTCTGATGGGGAAGTTATCACTCAAACCTATAGTCAGTTGTGGCTTGAAGCGCAAAAGATTTTAGGTGGATTGAGACACCTAGGCTTAAAACCCCAAGACAAAGTCATCTTTCAACTCGAAGCCAATCAAGATTTTATCGGTGCTTTTTGGGGTTGTGTGTTAGGAGGATTTGTTCCTATCCCCATATCAATACCACCAAGTTATGAGCAGTCTCATAGTACCCTGACCAAACTGGAAAATACCTGGCAGATGTTAGGACAACCTCTGGTACTCACAGATGCCAAATTAGCATCATCTGTGCGTAGGTGGTCACAACGACTGAATTTAGATAAGTTTGAGCTACAAACCATAGATAAATTGCGCTCAGGTGAACCAGATAGCAATTGGCATCACTCCCAGCCAGAGGATATCGCCATGTTATTGCTGACATCCGGCAGCACGGGAATACCTAAAGCTGTGATGCAGACTCATCACAGTTTGTTAAGCCGTTGTGTAGCCACGGTGATGATGAACGGTTTTACTAGTGAAGATATTTCCTTAAACTGGTTTCCCCTAGACCATGTAGTGGGAATCGTCATGTTCCATATTAGGGATGTCTATTTGGGATGTCAGCAAATTCAGATAGCGACACAGGTGGTATTGCAAGCACCCACTCGGTGGTTAGATTTGATGTCTCAATATCGAACTACCATTACTTGGGCACCTAACTTTGCCTATGGATTGATTATTGACCAGCTCGAACAACTAGAGAAAACGGCTGGTGAAACACCCCAGACCAAATGGGATTTATCCTTTCTAAAATTTATCATTAATGGAGGGGAAGCGATCGTTGCCAAGACAGCCAGAAAATTCTTGGAATTGTTGGCTACATACCAACTTTCTCCTCAAGCGATGTATCCTGCCTGGGGAATGTCTGAAACTGCTTCAGGAGTGACATTTTCCAATGACTTCTGGTTAGGCTCAACAGATGAGGGGCAGAAGTTTGTAGAAGTGGGTTCTCCCATTCCTGGATTTGCTATCCGAATAGTGGACAATCAAAACCAGATAGTTCCAGAAGAAAATATCGGGTGCGTACAAGTTAAAGGAGCATCAGTTACATCAGGTTACTATCAAAATCCAGTAGCTAACCAAGAAGCTTTTACTGCAGATGGTTGGTTTAATACTGGAGACTTGGGATTCCTCAAAGAGGGACGTTTAACAATTACCGGACGACAAAAAGACGTAATTATCATCAATGGGTTAAACTATTACAGTCATGAAATCGAAGCTGTCGTTGAAGAACTGGAAAGAATAGAAGTTTCTTACACAGCAGCTTGTGCGGTGAGAGGTCTCAATAGTAATACGGATAAATTGGCTCTATTTTTCAATACAGAAGTAACTGAAGATACAGGGTTATTGGCTCTGTTGAAAATGCTCAGAGAACAAGTATTAAAACGGATAGGGATTAATCCTGATTATTTAATTCCCTTAGACAAAGACTTGATTCCGAAAACATCCATCGGTAAAATTCAACGGACTCAACTGACTCAAAGGTTTGCCGCAGGGGAATTTAAGAAAATCCTAAAGCGAGTAGATTTAATTACCGAAAATAACAATACCATTCCTGACTGGTTTTATCATAAGATTTGGCGAAGAAAACAAGGAAATGGTCAGTTACAGGGCTTTGCCAAAATTACTCCATTTTTAATATTTATAGACCAGCTAGGATTAGGTAAAAAATTCTGCCAAAAATTAGATATTCATTTTCAGCTATATATTCAGATAGAACCTGGAGAAAGCTTCTGTAAAGTCAACAAAAATCACTATAAAATAGCCCCAGATAATCAAGATGATTATCAACAGTTGTACCAATCACTGGCAGCAGATAACCTCAAAATTGAAGCTATTATACACCTGTGGCATTATGACGAATACCCAGGAGAAATTACTCAAACAGAAACTCTAGAAAAAGCACAAAAAACTGGCATTTATAGCCTCTTATTCCTCCTACAAACCTTCGGTAATCAAAGCACAGATTATCCAGTGCGACTGCTTTATGTTGCCAGCCATAGTCAATCCCTGAATCCCCAAGAACCGATTGCCTATCCCAAAGCCACAGTACCAGGCTTGTTGAAAACCATTCCCCAGGAAATGCCCCACTGGTGTTGTCGTCATCTGGATTTACCCCTAGACTCCTTAGAACTCAATAGCACTCGGATACTTGAGGAACTAACGATTGCTAAAGATTCAGAAGTAGCTTATCGAGAGGGAGAGCGTTGGGTATCAGCTCTGGAAAAAATCAACCTACTTTCTCTACCCAAGCAACCATTACCATTCCAAACTGGAGGCACTTACCTTATTAGTGGCGGTTTAGGGGGAATCGGTGTGAAAATTGCCAAGTATCTATTGCAACATTATCAAGCCAAACTGCTACTTTTAGGTCGTACTCCTTTACCTGAGAGGGACTCTTGGCAAACCTATCTACAGCAGGGAGGTAAACTAGCCGAGAAAATTACAGCCTACCAACAGTTACAGCAGCTTGGTGGGGAAGTACTTTATCAAGCTGTGGATATCTGTAATCTCACCACAGTGCAACAGGTACTGAAGCAAACCTTATCTACATGGCACACTCAACTTAATGGAGTAATTCATCTGGCGGGGTTGATGCAAGAGCGTTTGTTGATGGAGGAAACACCAGAGAGTTTCGCTCAAGTGTTGCACCCCAAACTCTTAGGTACTTGGGTATTACATCAACTGATACAAAATCAACCACATAGCCTGTTTATCAACTTTTCCTCCATCAATGGTTTCTTTGGTGGCACCACAGTGGGAGCTTATACAGCAGCCAATAGTTTCTTGGCTGCTTTTTCCCAATATCAACGTAATCAGAGTCAGTTAAACAGCTATTGTCTGGCTTGGAGCATGTGGGATGAAATGGGTATGAGCCGTGGTTATCAGATGAAGCAACTGAGTAAAGCTAAGGGTTATTTAGCGGTGGGACTATCTCAAGGCATGTCTTCCCTATTAGCCAGTTTATGCCATGCTCCAGCTGAGTTGATGGTGGGTTTGGATGGTAGTAATCTCAATATTCACAGGTTCACTACTTCATCGGATAGTCTGCAACAATTAACTGCTTACTTTACCACTAAAGGCAAAGGTCAACCTAATGTCAGTTTTCAGGAACCTCAGATACAAGATGCTATTGGTAAACCCAGTGATTGTACTTTGGTGCAACTGGAAAAAATGCCTTTGACAGAGACTGGGAAAATTGATGTTGAGCTGTTGTTACAGAGTAAGTTAGGTAGGAAAACCCAACCAAGGGTGAAGCCGAGGAATGAGGTAGAGCGTCAAATTGCTCAAATTTGGCAAGAGGTACTAGGGCTCCAACAAGTCGGCATCCATGATAATTTCTTTGAAGTAGGTGGAGACTCAATTATTAGCATTCAAATAGTAGGCAGAGCCCAAAAAGCAGGCATTCAACTGACCAGCAAACAGCTCTTCCAAAATCAAACGATCGCTAAACAGGCAGCAGTAGCAGGCTCAACCTCAACGGTACAACATCAACAGGGTTTAGTCACAGGGGAAATACCCTTGACTCCAATTCAGCATTGGTTCTTTGAACAAAATCTTCTAGAGATGCATCACTTCAACCAATCGGTGCTGCTGTCAGTTCCACCCCAAATCCAGCCAGATTTGTTAGCAAGAGCACTAGGGAAAATACTCGAGCATCATGATGCTCTGCGTTTGCGGTTTGACAAGACTAATAACTCTTGGCAGCAAATCAACTCTGATGAGTTAGAAAGCATACCATTCGAGGTAGTAAACCTATCAAAACTGTCAGAAACTCAGCAACTAGAACTCTTAGAGGAGACAGCAACAGAACAACAAGCGAGATTAAACTTCACCAACGGTCCCATAATACGGGTAGTCTTATTTAAATTTGGTAGCCACACTCAGGCACGCTTATTAATCATCATTCATCACCTAGCAATAGATGGCGTCTCCTGGCGTATCTTACTCGAAGACCTATTTGAGGCATACCAACAACTGGAGCACGGACAAACCATACAACTCCCACAAAAAACAACGGCATTTCAAGATTGGGCTGTTCGTTTGCTAGAGTACGGGCAATCTGACAAGCTCCAGGCACAACTCGATTATTGGTTAAATCAGCCATGGTCAACCATAGTTTCCCTGCCTGTAGATTATCCAGCAACCAAAGCCGACAACACTGTAGCCAATGCCGCTAATGTGCTCAAATCCTTGAGTAAGGAACAGACAAAAGCTTTAGTGCAGGAAGTCCCCTCTGCCTACAACACCCAAATCAACGATGTGTTGCTCACAGCCCTAGTTATTAGCTTAGCCGAGTGGATGGAAACACAAGCAGTGCTAATTAACTTAGAGGGACACGGACGAGAAGAGTTATTTGAAGGTGTGGATTTATCCCGAACAGTGGGTTGGTTTACCAGTATTTTCCCGGTGCAACTACAGTGCTCATCAAAAGATATAGGAAAAGCGCTCAAGTCAGTTAAAGAACAGTTGAGAAGGATTCCTGAGCATGGCATTGGTTATGGTATTTTACGCTATCTGAGTCAGGAGGAAAAAATCTGCAGCCAACTGGCAGAATTGCCACAGGCACAAGTCAGTTTTAACTACCTAGGTCAGTTTACTAGTAATCAATTTCAACAGGTGAGTTGGCGAGGAGGTTTGGAGTCAGCAGGGCCGAATTACAGTCCTCAAGGAAATCGTCCCCACTTGTTGGATATTAGTGCCTTAATTGTAGAAGATCAGTTGCAAATTATCTGGACTTACAATAGTTGCACCTTCAGAGAGGTAACTATCACCAATTTGGCGCAGAAGTACATAGAGGTTTTGCAAAAAATAATGGTTCATTGTCAGTTACCGGAGGCTGGAGGATATACTCCTTCTGATTTTCCGGTAGTTGATTTAACTCAGCAAGAACTTGACGATTTAGTCGCATCACAACCAGCTCAAAACAACAAAAATATTGAATCAATCTACCCTCTGTCTCCCCTGCAAGAAGGGATGCTATTTCACACCCTTTATGCTCCCAATTCAGGGGTTTACGTCGAGCACATGTTGCTAACTTTGTCTGGTAACCTGAATCCAGATGCCTTTAAACAAGCTTGGCAGCAAGTGGTAAAGCGACATGGCGCTTTACGCACCCTGTTTGCTTGGGAGGATCGTAAACAGTCTTTGCAGATTGTGACCAAACAGGTGGATTTGCCGTGGAGCTATGTGAATTGGCAACAGATATCCCCAACGGAGCAACAACAAAAACTGGAAGCCTTATTGAAGGAAGACCGTGAGCAAGGTTTTCAACTGAACCACGCACCCCTGATGCGCTGTATATTGATTCAGCTCACTCGTCAAACTTATAAGTTGATTTGGAGTTTCCATCATATTCTGATAGATGGTTGGAGCTGGCCGGTAATTGTCAAAGAAGTTCTCATATATTACCAATCTTACATCCAAGATAAGAGCTACAATCTAGCTCCTGTGCGTCCTTACCAAGATCATATTATCTGGCTACAGCAGCAAGATTATGAGGAGGCTGAAAAGTTTTGGCAAAAAAGTTTACAAGGTTTGACAGCTCCCACCCCATTAGTAGTAGAGCGCTCCCCACAACAGCGATCGCAGCACTCATTATCTGATCAACACCAAGACCTAACCTTAGGGGTGACAACAAGCAGAGCTCTTCAATCCTTTGTTCAGCAGCATCGTCTCACTCTGGCTACTCTAGTGCAAGCAGCTTGGGCTTTGCTACTGAGTCGCTATAGTGGCGAATCAGAGGTACTCTTTGGAGTAATGCTATCTGGCCGTCCAGCTAGTTTGTCGGGAGTAGAAGAAATGGTGGGCCTATTCACTAATACCTTGCCACTGCGAGTGCAAGTTTCCCCACAAACTCAGCTTATACCTTGGCTGCAGCAGTTACAACAAACACAGCTAGAATTACAGGACTACTCCTACAGCCCCCTAGTTGAAATTCAACGGCTAAGTGAGATGCCAGCAGGAGTACCTTTATTTGAGAGCATTTTAGCCTTTGAAAACTTTCCCATAGATAGCTCTTGGCAGGAGTGGAGCCCTGAGCTAAAGATAGCAGAGCTAGAAAGTTTTGGTCGGATTAACTATCCCCTGAGTGTACTAGCAGGAGTACGTAGTGAGAATTTACTTCTGAGAATTATTTATGATACCAGTCGTTTTGAAGCAGACACCATTGCTCGGATGTTGGGGCATCTAGAGACTTTGTTGGAAGCAATGGTAGGAAATCCAGATATTGAGATAGGTAAACTGCCTCTATTGAAAGAGGCAGAGCTACACCAGATACTGGTGGCATGGAACAATACCAAAACCGATTACCCTACCGACAAATGTATTCATCAATTATTTGAAGCTCAGGTAGAGAAGACACCCTCTGCTGTAGCTTTAGTCTTTGAGGAACAACAGCTGACTTACTTTGAGTTAAATAGCAGAGCCAACCAACTAGCCCAGTACTTGCAGCAGTTGGGAGTTGGACCAGAAGTACTAGTGGGTATTTGTGTTGAGCGTTCAGTTGAAATGCTCGTGGGATTATTGGGGATTCTCAAAGCTGGAGGGGCTTATGTGCCTTTAGACCCATCCTATCCACAGGAACGTTTGGTCTACATGCTCGAAGATTCAGCAGTTTCTGTGTTGCTCACTCAACAAGCTTTAAGGTCAACATTGCCGGAATCTAAGGCACAAGTGGTTTGTTTAAATGCAGATTTACCGGTAATCGCTCAGCTAGACACGATTGCCACATCAGGTAATGTCCACCCCCAAAACCTTGCTTATGTCATTTATACATCTGGCTCCACTGGTCAACCCAAAGGTGTTTTAATCGAACATCAGGCGATTGTTAGCCATTGCCATACCATCGCTAAACATTATCAATTGAACCGTCATGATCGAGTTCTCCAATTTGCTTCCTTCAGTTTTGACGCTGCTATAGAACAAATCTTTGCTCCCTTAATAACTGGAGCTACCTTAGTGCTCAGAGACAGATTTCTGTGGGCAATTTCTGATTTTCACCAGAAATTGATTGAGCTGAAACTGACGGTTGTGAATCTTCCCCCCAGCTACTGGCAGCAATGGTTGAACTGGCAACAGCAAAATCTCCAAGACACAACCCTTGCAACTCATCTACGGCTAGTTATCTGCGGTGGGGATATCCTACAACCCAAAAGTGTGGGACTTTGGCAGCAACTCTGTAAAAGACATCCCTCCCTAGATTCAGTAAACCTGCTCAACGCTTATGGTCCAACGGAAGCAACGATTACGACAACGACGTTTGATGTAGCTCAGGATTTAACCATAGATAAAAGTATCAGACAAGTGTCTATTGGTCATCCGTTACCTAACCGCAAAATCTATATCTTGGACAGTCAGGGGAATCCAACCCCTATCGCCATCCCCGGCGAACTGCATATCGGTGGGGTAGGTTTGGCTCGTGGTTACCTCAATCGACCAAAGCTAACTACAGAAAAATTCATTCCTAACCCTTTTGGAGAGGGATGCCTCTACAAAACCGGAGACAAAGCTCGCTACCTTAGGGATGGCAACATTGAATTTATCGGGCGATTGGATCATCAAGTAAAAATCCGAGGATTCCGCATCGAAACCAGGGAAATCGAAGCAGTACTCAATCAACATCCCACAGTCAAAGAAACAGTAGTAGTCGCTAGAGAAGACAAACCAGGTGACAAACGTTTGGTATCATACATAGTTGCTGAAACCGCTATCACCTCCAACCCAAAACTATCAGAAACTCACCTCAACAGTGCGCAAGAAGTCTTCAACCAAGAAGTGATACCGCAGTGGAGAGAGTATCTGGAGGAGCGGTTGCCAGAGTACCTTCTGCCTTCTGGGTATGTGATCTTGCCACAACTGCCCCTGACTCCCAATGGCAAGGTAGACCGCAAGGCATTGCCCGCACCCGATCATACTATTTATCTCTCAACAGAGTTTGTTGCTCCTGAAACGATCACAGAGAAAGCCTTAGCTGAAATCTGGACAGAAGTGCTGGGTATAGAACAGGTGGGGAGAAACGACAACTTCTTTGAATTGGGTGGACATTCCTTGCTAGCGACTCAAGTAGTGTCTAGGATACGACAAACATTATCCGTAGAGTTACCCCTACAGAGTCTATTCGAGAAGCCAGAGCTAGGCAGTTTGGCCGAGGAACTAGAGAACTATCGAGCTCAAACCCAAGGTATTGAGACAGCAGCCATTCAAGCAAGAGAGCAAGATGGCAATCCCCCACCATTATCCTTTGCCCAACAAAGGCTCTGGTTTATCGAAAAAATGGCCTTGAGTAGCAACGCCTACAATATGCCAATCGTCTTACATCTAGTAGGTCTATTAGATGAAGTAGCTTTACAAAAAAGTCTCAACCAAATCATTACTCGCCATGAAACCCTCAGAACCACCTTCTCAGAAATTAATAGTACACCAGTACAAGTAATCAACCCCCCCTTTGAATTAGAACTACCCAAAACAAACCTGAGTCAGTTGAAACCATCTGAACAAACCAGGCAACTTCAACAATTATTGCAAACAGAAAATGAACAAGTATTTAATCTGGAAGTAGACCCGCCCATACGGGCCAAATTATTTCAACTAGAAGCAACAGAACATCTACTGCAAATCACATTACATCACATCACCTCCGATGGTTGGTCACTGACCGTATTACTCAAAGAACTATCAGCAATTTACACCGCAATCCTGGAAAACCAACCATCACCATTACCAAAGCTACCCATACAATATGCCGACTTTGCTATCTGGCAGAGAAACTACTTACAAGGTCAAACCTTAGAAACTCAACTAGACTACTGGAAGCAAAAGCTGAAAGACTTACCCCAACTACAACTGCCGACAGACTATCCCCGACCCGCAGTTCAAACCTTCCAAGGGGCAAGTATACTCATCAACATACCAACAGAGTTGACCTCAAAACTGAAACAACTGACCCAACAGCAGGAAGTGACCCTGTTTATGACCCTGTTAACAGGGTTCAAAATCTTACTGTATCGTTACAGTGGTCAAGAGCAAATTGCTGTAGGTGTACCTATAGCCAGCCGCAACCGTAGTGAAATCGAAGAGTTAATTGGATTTTTTGTAAATTCTCTAGTGATGTACACAGATCTAGGAGGGAAACCAAGTTTTAGAGAAGCATTAAACACAGTCAAGCAAACAGCTTTAGAAGCTTATAGTCACCAAGAATTACCCTTTGAGAAATTGGTAGAACACTTGCAACCTGAACGCTCTTTATCGCAAAACCCCTTATTTCAGGTGATGTTTGCTGTTCAGCAGAGTGAAATCTTGAAACCATCTTTGAGTTTACCTAACTTAGAAGTAGATTTGTATCAAGAAGCAGGAACCGAAATGACGGTGCGGTTTGACTTGGAATTGCACCTGTGGCAACAAGGAGACCAAATCCAAGGGTTCTGTGCCTACAATCGGGATTTATTTGCAGCCGAAACAATTCAACGGATGTTGTCTCATTATCAAAACTTGCTCACAGCAGTAGTGGAGAATCCACAACAACCTATTAGCCAACTGCCACTGATGGGTGAAACTGAACAACAGCAGTTGTTAGTAGAGTGGAACAACACCAAAACCAATTACCCTGCTCACCAATGTATCCATGAGTTATTTGAAGCTCAGGTAGAAAAAACACCAGATGCCGTAGCAGTAGTCTTTGAAGAGCAAAAGCTAACTTACTCTCAGTTAAATAGCAAAGCTAATCAACTAGCTCATTACTTGCAAAAGTTGGGAGTTGGTCCAGATGTGTTAGTGGGTATCTGTGTTGAGCGCTCTGTGGAGATGGTGGTAGGGCTATTAGCCATACTCAAAGCTGGAGGTGCTTATGTGCCACTTGACCCCAGCTATCCCTCAGAACGTTTAGCTTATATGCTCTGTGATGCCACCGTGTCAGTCTTGCTCACCCAGCAATCATTAGTGAGATTGTTACCAGAGCATCCAGCTCAGGTAGTCTGTTTGGACGGTAATTGGAGCCTGAGCACAGAGCTTTCTACACAGAACTTGGACAGCAAAGTCCAGCCATCAAACCTGGGCTACGTCATTTATACCTCCGGCTCTACAGGTAGACCTAAAGGAGTTGCCATGAGCCAACGTGCTCTAGTAAACCTCATCATCTGGCAACAGCACGAAGCCATTGTTGGTCAAGGTGCCACCACATTGCAATTTGCTCCTGTTAGCTTTGACGTCTCCTTCCAAGAAATGTTCTCTACCTGGTCTTCAGGAGGAACTTTAGTGTTAGTTTCTCAACAAGTTAGGCGTGATCCGTTGGCTTTGATGCAATTACTGGTTGACAAGCAAGTAGAGCGGCTCTTCCTACCCTTTGTCGCCTTACAGCAGTTGGCAGCAGTTGCTCCCCAATACCCAACTCTGCCGCAACTGCGTGAAATTATCACAGCAGGTGAACAGTTACAGCTAACTCCAGACCTAGTAGAATTCATCAACCGACTTCCTAGGTGTAGAGTGCAAAATCAATATGGACCATCGGAAAGCCATGTGGTTTCGGCTTACACTTTACCGGAAGATGTCGCTAGTTGTCCGAAACTGCCCCCGATCGGTCGTCCCATTGCTAACAATCAACTTTACATCCTCAGCCGTGAGCTAGAGCCAGTGCCCATAGGTGTAATTGGGGAGCTATATATTGGTGGAGTTGCTCTAGCAGATGGCTATCTCAATCGCCCAGAACTAACAGCAGAAAAATTCCTACCCCATCCGTTTAGCAACCAAGCAGAAGACAGAGTATATAAAACCGGAGACTTGGCACGTTACCTACCAGATGGCAACATAGAATTTCTCGGTAGGAGTGACCACCAAGTAAAAATCCGAGGCTTCCGTATTGAAACTGGGGAAATAGAAGCAGTACTAAATCAACATCCTAGGGTGAAAGAAATAGTGGTAGTAGCTAAAGGAGACAACTTTAGCAACAAACGTCTTATCGCGTACATCGTAGCCGAAACTGAAACTGCCACTAGCTCCAACCCAGAATTATCAGAGACTCACCTCAACAGTGGGCAAGAAGTCTTCAACCAACAACTGATAGTGCAGTGGAGAGAATATCTGAAGCAGAGGTTGCCAGAGTATATGGTTCCTTCTGGGTATCTGGTCTTGCCACAACTGCCACTGACGCCCAATGGTAAGGTAGACCGTAAAGCATTGCCCGTACTAGAGACAACCTCTAACTATCAAAACCAAAACTATATCGCACCACGCGATCGCCAAGAGCTACAGTTAGTAAAGATATGGGAAAACTTGTTAGGTGTTCACCCAGTTGGTGTTGGCGATAATTTCTTTGACCTAGGTGGTCACTCGCTCCTAGCTGTTCAATTGATGAACAAAATTGAACAGGAGTTTGGCAAGTCTTTACCCTTATCAACCCTGTTCCAATCTTCTACTGTTGAACAACTAGCTGCTATCCTCCGTCAAGATAGCATTTCTGCCTTTTCCCCTCTGTTTCCCATTAACCCCAATGGTTCCAAAGTACCAATATTCTGCATACACCCTGGTGGTGGAACTGCTTTCTGCTACTTTGAATTAGCTCAACTATTGGGACCAGAACAACCATTCTATGGCTTACAAGCACTGGGTTTAGAAAAGGGGCAGCAACCGCTCACACAGGTAGAAGATATGGCTAATCTCTACCTCTGTGCTATTCGCGAGGTTCAGCCAAAGGGTCCATATATCCTACTTGGTTGGTCATTTGGTGGAATAGTAGCATTACAAATGGCTTACGAGCTAACAACTCAGGGTGAGGAGATAGCTTTCTTAGGATTACTTGATACCTATGCCCCTTCTTACTTAACCAATGAGCAAAACTTACTAGAAGGGGAAGAAATAGTTTTACAACTGTTTGGGGGCACTGTTTCACTACCTTCCAAAGAGCTCCAGAAACTTACTCGTGATGAGCAAATAGTCTTCATTTTGGAGCAAGCTCAACAGGCTAATGTAGTTCCTCCTGATTTTAAAGTGAGTGATATTGAACGTCTCTTAGAAGTTTTGAGGTTAAATAGCGAAGCAATGGGTAGCTACTCACCCCCCTCCTATCCAGGTTCTATGACTTTGTTTAGAGCTCAAAAAGGTTCCTTAGGACTCTCACAAGAAATCATTTCTGCGATAGAACCAACCCTAGGTTGGGCAGAGCAGAGCATTGGCAAAGTTGAGGTAGAAACAGTTCCCGGTTATCACGAATACATGGTTTACCAACCTACTGTAACTATTCTTGCTCAGAAGTTACAAGCTTGTATAGAGCGATCGCTAAGCACCTATTACCAATCAAAGATGAATATTTAATCTTAAATCTACTTCAACAATTATCCATAAAGATCTTAATTTACATGCCTCAAATCACAACAAAACTAATCGGTGTACCCCGCACAATGCTCTTTACACTGAAGACAAGAGCAGAGGAACAAGCCCGTCCTTGTCCCCTCTTCCAAGACCCATTAGCCGTAGAATGGCAAAAACTTTTGCCTTTGGATGAAGAGTTAGAAGCAATGTATAATCGTTATAATCGCGTAGCTCAAATTAGTTGGTCTACGCGGGCTTATCATTATGATCAAATCACATCTCATCATATTGCTAACCACCCTCATCCTGTTGTAGTGGAATTGGGTGCAGGATTGTCTACTCGCTTTCACCGCATTGGGCAATATGTTGAGTATTGGCTCGAGCTGGATTTACCTGATGTTACGAACTTGCGCCGTCAGCTCGACACAGAAACAGAGCAGCACCAATTTATTAGTGCTTCGGTAATGGATTTCGACTGGATGAATAACGTCCCTGATGTCGCACAAGAAAACATCCTGTTCATTGCAGAAGGTTTACTGATGTACCTTGAAGAAAATCAAGTAAATCAACTAGTTGAGCAAATGCGCTCTCAATTTCCAGGTGCAACCTGGGTGATGGATGTTACAGGCAATTTCTGGAAATTGTATCAAAAGATGATGGCTAAAATTGGCACACCTCTCAAGTGGTTTGTCAACAATGAAGAAGACTTAGCAGCAATGGGATTGCAAGTAGTCAATGCTGATTCTTTTTATCAGCTATATCCTCAACGTTGGCCTTGGCAATGGCAATTACTTTGGAGATTCCTGACCCAATTCCCCTACTTTCGTAATTTTTATCTAATTGTGGAGACTAAGCTATAACTCTTAAACTTTTGAGAAAAAAGGCAGAAGGCAGAGGGCAGAAGGCAAAAGGGAAGAGGGTTTAGCTTGTTTCTTCCCTTCATCGCGGGTGCGCCGCCAGTGGGGCGGCTCTTGAGAAACAAGGCAATAGGCAATAGATGTTGCCTGGGCAGTTTTCCTGTGCCATTTGGTTGCCAGTTATTTGTCAGCATCCAGCAGAAGTTCCTCCAACTTGGCAAGAGTTTTAATGACAAATAACCAATAACCAATAGCAATCTACTTATTTAGTATCCACCTTTCCTTTGGCTTGTTCCATGCGCTCTTGAGCATATTCTGTCGAGGGAATTTTCCACTTCTTCTCCCCTTCAACAATAAAACCTTCTGCCTCCATCTTTAAAATAGCATCATTAACCGTTGTCAGGAATTCCTCATCACCTTTACGTACCCCCATACCCCAGGGTTTTTCTAGGATAAGCTCTAATGGTTGATGCCAATCATTAGACCACTCAGACTCTTGCAATTTTCCTACCAAAGCTGACTCATCATAGGCGAACCCGATGCAGCGTCCATCTTTGAGAGATTTGTAAGCTTGTGCAGTTTCAGGGAAGTTAACCATTTCAATCCCCATCTCTGTTAACTCCTTGTTGTAGAAGGCACCTTGAATACCACAAACTTTCTTTCCTTTGAGATCTTCCCAGGTTTTAATATTATTGCTCTTCTTCGTCAGTAACCCAGTTCCAGAAGAATAGTAGTTTTCACTAAAGTCAATCTCTTGTCTACGTTTTTCTGTGTCAGTCATCGTGGCAATTATGACATCTATCTTCCCTTGTTTGAGAAATTCGATGCGATTAGTAGCTACAACTGGCACAAATTCTACCTTCTTCTGTGAATCTAAAATTTCCTCAGTGAGTTTACGGGCAATATCAATTTCTAGTCCAGCATTTTTACCATCTGAGTCAATGAAGCCAAAGGGAGTGTAATCTGTCTTTACTCCAATAACAATTTTGTCCTTGTCCTTAATTTCTTTAAGTGTGGTTTGTGCTGTAGCCTCAGTATTTTCATCAAGTTCAGTAGTTTCGGCAACTTCAGTAGTTTTATTCACTGCAGCAGCCTCAATCACCTTGTTACTCTTGGTAACTTCAGTTGTTGTCTGGGAACAAGCGGTAATACTCATAGTTGCCGCAAGAAGAGTAACGGCTAGGGCTGCATTCTTTAAAGATTCAAGATTTTTTTTTCTGATCATTGTTATACTCTTGGTTCCGATAATCGTTGTACTGGACCAAATCTGTTTTAAGCTAAGACGCATTTAAATTGGTTAGTTCTCATCTCCGCGTCCAGTGCGTCAGCAAAATTCACAATTCTTCATACACAATAGCTTAATACCCCCTTGTAAGATTAAGTATTTTCGCCTTGTGAACTTGGGCCTAGAGGCTTCTACTTTTCTCCATAAATCTAGGTTAACTACCCAACTTTAGTATTCTAAAGTTGGAACATAAAAATAGTCAAATACTTTCACATATGTGAAAAGTTAGAGATAAAAATCTAGTCAAATACTTTCACATATGTGAAAAGTTAAAGATAAAAATCTAGCCAAATACTTTCACATATGTGAAAAGTTAAAGATAAAAATCTAGCCAAATACTTTGCTTGGCAAATGTCATTGGTGATTTGTTCTTTGTACCAATGAAGTTTGCATCCCACCTAAGGGGTATTTTTACAAAAGCGAGATAGTCCCGATAGTCCCTGCAAAGATTTTAGATAATTGCTGTATTTAATGTAGCGATCGCACTGGCTATCAACTTAAAGCGGACCAAAAAAGCTGTAGGGGCGAATGCCATTCGCCCCTACTATTGCCTATTGCCTAAAGATATCTCTTAATTTGAAATAGCCAATCTGACAAGCTCCATAATCACATGAAATCAAATATTCTAAAGGATGCCACTCATTTTTGCTGATGGATTCAAAATAACTTCCATCTTGCTGAGCTATTTCTGGTTTGATACCAGTTACATCTGCATAGTACAGGTAACATATTTCATTAGTTTGAGTACCAACGATATATTGACCTAAAGGCAAAACTTCAACACAAAAACCTGATTCCTCATACACTTCTCTATTGGCAGCTTCCTCTGGTGACTCACCTGCTTCTATTCCACCAGTAATGGGACAAGGATAGAGCCTCAGTGTTTCATTGATAGACGCATTTTGAATACAGAGCGGCTGTTGCCTAATGAGAACTTCATAATCAATCCTACTAGTGTTACTTTTTCTCAGCAAAAATATCCCAACTGAGTCTCTTCCCTTTCTTTCTAAATAATGAAAGCCTTTGGGAGTTTCTTTGACAGCAATCCAGCAGGTACTGAAAAGAGTTTTATCATTGTTCATTTAGTTGGCTCCTCTAGTGATAGCTCTGAAGAAACAAGGCAGGAGGCAGAGGGCAGGAGGCAGGAAGGAAGAGGATTTAACCTTGTTTCTGACCTTCGTAGCGGGTGTCGCCGCTTTCTGTGAAAACTAAGCCTTTATAATAAGGTAGTGAACCTTTTTCTTCTACGCTAAGTCTAAAAAACGTAGGAAAACAAACTGGTGAGGGAAACCTGCAGGTGTCAGTTATACCCACAAAGCCATCAAACAATGACCCTGTTGCTACTCGAGAGCACGAAACTGATAGTGAGTTGGTGTTAAAGTGTCAACAGGCAGACCAAAATAGCTTCCGCCAATTGTATCGGCGTTATCAACAGCGAGTGAGATCAACCCTCTATCAGCTGTGTGGTGTTGGAACTTTAGATGATTTAGTACAAGAAGTCTTTCTAAGAGCATGGAAGGGATTACCAAAACTGCGTCAGGCATCTCAATTTTCCACCTGGCTCTATCGCATTTGTTGGAATGTGGCATCTGATCAGCGACGTCAATTTGCTCGACAGCGTTCCTTTAACTCAGGAATTGATCTAGAGGCTCAAGTGTTGCCTCTGCACGACTCAAAATATTCCCAAGCCCCTGATTTAATGGAACTGCACTATCAAGACATAGTGCAGCGAGGACTACAGCAGCTGAGTTTTGAACATCGTGCTGTACTAGTACTGCATGATTTAGAGGATCTGCCCCAAAAAGAAGTAGCGAAAATTTTGGGTATAGCAGTAGGAACAGTCAAATCTCGCCTTTTCCATGCTCGAACATCCTTAAGAAAATATATCATTCAGCAACAAGGAGAAATGCTATGACTCAGTTACCTCCTGATGACCAGCAATGGCAGGATTTTCTGCGCCAACATTGCCCCAAACCGCCAGCAGCAACAGCTGATTTGGAGGAACAACTGATGAGGACAATTGAAAAGTCAACTGTGCCCCAACTGAATCGGCAGTCCTGGGCTTTACCACCAGCAATCGTAGCTGGGCTACTGATGATGTGGAGTGGCTACCGTGCCTTGGTTTTTTTCCCAGAGCCATCTAATTCTGCTAGTGTAGAAATATTCTTGGAAAATAACTGGAATGGGGTTGTGGGAGAAACATCAGCAAAAACTCACGGTAACACGACAGAAGAAGATTGGGTGCTTTTAGCAAATACGGCGCAGTAAATGGCGGTAATTTATTAACGAATAACTAATAACTAATAACAAACAACTCCCTAAATTTTTATCTAATAGTGGTAAATGAGGTAATTTCCATGTTATTACGCCGCGTTTCTATTATGTCAGTGTTTTTGCTTGGTCTAGGAGGGGTAGTTGCTCTTGCTAATCCCCATCCTTGGACTCCACAGATTGCTCAAAGCTTTGAGGGTAAAAAGCTTCACCATCGCCACAAACAAAAATTGAGTCAACAACTAGATTTTACCCAGGAGCAACAGCAGCAGCTGCGGGCAATTCATCAGCAATATAAAGGTGAGATAAGACAACAGCTTCGAGAGGTACGGCAAGCTAAACAAGAGTTGAGTAAGTTGATGGCAGGTACAGCTCCAGTTAGGGAAGTTCGCCTCAAGTATGGGGAAGTGGAAGATTTGCAACAGCAGCTTGGAGAGTTACGCTTTGAAAGTACGCTGGCAATGCGAGAAGTGATGACGACGGAGCAACGCAGCCGCTTTAGTCAACTGATGCAACAGCGGCAGGAAAGTTTTGGCAGAAGACAAGCTCACAGAAGAGGAAAAGAGCATTGAGGATAATTTACCTCCACGGCTTTGCTTCTAGCCCTGAGTCTCGCAAAGCAGTATATCTGCGCCAAGCCTTTGCTAACCTGGCAATTTCTCTAGAAATCCCTGACCTCAACCAAGGGGATTTTTCCCACTTAACCATCACACGCCAGCTGTGTCAACTGGAAATGCTCTTGCAGCAAGATGAGACACCGGTAACTGTAATCGGTTCTAGCTTGGGGGGGCTGACTTCTGCTTGGTTAGGACAACAACAATCGCAAGTACAACGACTTGTCCTCCTAGCACCAGCATTTGAGTTTCTTGATCACTGGTTACCCCAACTCGGTGAAGCACAATTGCAACAGTGGCAAGCATCAGGATATTTGCCAGTGTATCATTACCGGGAGAAGCGATCGCTCCAGCTACATTACCACTTTGTTGAGGATGCTCGTCAGTATCAATCTAAGCAGCTATGGCGGGTAGTACCTACTTTAATTTTGCACGGGCGATACGATGAGACAATACCAATAGATACTAGTCGCCAATATGCTAATAGACGTTCTTGGGTGCAACTGATAGAACTAGAAAGTGACCATTGCTTAAGTGACGTTATGCCCGAAATTTGGCAAGAAATCCAGAGCTTTTGCCAACTAGTACCCCTGGGCGGAATTAAGAATTAAGAATGTTTATAGACTAAGGATTATATCGCTCTCTCTTGGTACTAATGACTAATGACCAATGACTAATGACGATCTTCACCATCTCCTTAACCAAATTGCTACTCAAGAAGCTCAGCTGAGTGCAACGGAGTTTCTTGCCCCCTGTGTGCGGGGTGGTGCCGTGCGAACTTCTGTTGCTAACATCATCTATACTTTTACACCCCAACCGACAGATTTTGAGGGATGGGGGATTTTTAAACCTATAGATGAGAAGACAGCTGAGGTAGTCGAAGAACCGAATTTACCGCAACTGGCAGAATATCTTAAACTACTCAAACCCCTGCGCCTGCGATTAGCTCATGTTTTGCGGGGACAAACTTGGTTAGCTTACCCAATGAATGAATCTGATATGCAGCAGCGCTTGGGTATTACCAAACCAGTAGTCATCCATCTAGTAACAGAAGCTATTGCCTTTGAGCCAATAATTGCCCGTTTTGACGGCAGTGCTTTGTGGTTTGACGAAATTGATAGAAGAGCCGAACCCCAACCAGCAGAACTGCTTAGAGCACAGTTACAGCAGGGAACGATGCCCGCAAATATCCGCTTTCCGGGGATGACACCGGAGATGCTTATTACCTATGAGCTTGCCTTGCAGCAAACAGAAGCTTATCAGCAGCGGAGGCAACACCGCCGTCAAGTCAGGGAACAGCGGGAAACCCCAAGCCGGAGAAGAAGGCGGCAAATGGAACAACAAGCACAGGGAGATGAACAACGTCTGCGGCGAGCCTTACATCAAGGGGGTGGTGAGCTACGAGAATTTCGCGATCGCGGTGAGTACTGGCAAGTAGAATGGACTACTAGTGATGGTCAACATCATAATTCAGCTATTGATAAAGAAGAGCTGACTGTTATCAGTTCCGGTATCTGTCTGAGCGGTTATGACCGAGACTTTGATTTACAATCTCTAGTTGGAGTGATTGAACAGCAAGATGACTGGGACTGAGCAAAAAAGCAATTTTGCTCAAAGTGTCCCGCCTTAAGTTAGTAGCCGGTGCCTCTTTGAAATAAAATGGGCAATTAACCCGGATTTAATATCACTCCTGAGGAAACAGTTGAGGCCAAGGAATATTAGGATGAGTAGCAAGGAAACTGGAAACTGCTGCTGCTCCATAGCGATTTAAATGACTCGGATCAGCAAAATATTGATTCTGTTGCAGCCATTGCCTGCCCATATCAATAAAAATTAAACCTGTTTGTCGCCGCATCAACTGCTCAAATTGCACCTCACGTCTCGAACGTTCCCAATCTAAATAGCTTTGACTAACAGGTAAATTAAGTAAAACTAAGGGAATCTGTTGCTGCTGAGCAAATTGTTTGACTGAGTTGAGCGCATTCAATTGGGGACCAGAAAAACTAAATGGCCGATAATCGCTATCATACAAACCTGCTACTCGTGGATGATTCTGATAGTAGGTATTAGGGTTAAAACGACTCTCTAAGGGTAAAAAACCATTAGGATCAATAGCAACAGTACTGTAGCTATTACCAGGAGTATTTTTGACCAAAGTTAGTCGTTGGGGTGTTGGTGTTCCAGTTTGAGTCAACAGTAACAGCTCAGGAGGAGATGGTTCTGGATTGCTGGAAGTCTCAAACGGAACCCTTGCTACCCGCCACTGTGGGGAAGTAGTACTGGAGCTAACTACATCTGCTGAAGCTTGTGATTTGTTTGTAGTGGATTGGGAAATGGTCGAGTCTTGAATTGCCCCACAATCTTGGTTAACTTCAGGTATAGCTGGGGGGAGTGTAGGACGATTACCGGCCATCACTGTTGTGTATCCTTGGGATGCTATCAATTTTTTGTAAGTGCGGTCTGCTCGTCCACTATTAAAAGATCTTACTCCATCAGCCCAGATAATTAGCTTTGGTAGTTGTTCTGTTGTCAACAGTTGTCGCAACTGGAACGCCACCATTTGACCAGTTGCACCATTGATGCCAAAGTTAAATACTTTGAGATTGCCTTTGCCTTGAACTGCTAACTCTCGTTCTAGGTATCTAGGATCAATCCCCACTAAAGCACGAGAACTACCAACAATTAGCACATCTGGGGGACCAACAGTAGCGATATAGGATAAATACAGCAGTAGTTGTTCGTCAAAGATTTGGTTATCAAAACTAGCGAAAGGTAGCTCATGAGGAATTAAGCTGGCTTTTTTTTGTGCTAAATCCAGTGCTTTGAGATACTCTACTACTTTTTTTTGTGCATAAGCTCGTTTGGGACTGTTGAGGGGGACTGCTTGCATCCCCTCAATCGCTTGCATCCACCGTAAGACAACTAAATCCCACTCTTGTTGTGATTGAGCGGTTTGGGATAAAGTAGCAGCACTGTTGGCTTTGCTCATTCCCTTAGTGAAGGGACTAATAGGGGGACAGACTGAGGGCAAGTTAGATTCACTAGCAACCACATTGCGAGTGTGGACATTTCTATTGAAATTAAGCTGAGGTAAGGAAGTCTGGGAACAACCAGTAGCAACTAAGAGCAAAGCAAAGGTAGCTGCACTGTTGAGTTGAAAGGAGAATTTAGCCATAATGCGATCGCCTCTAGTTTAGAAACTTGGAGCAAGGGGAGTAAATTAGGCAGGTCAGTCCAAAAATAGGATAATTTATTTTTTGCGGTTCCCTTGGGGAAATCCGCTTTAATTTGAGTTAAGGGTATGTTCTAAAGAAATAGTGTTAAGGAGGTAACTGAATTTAATTTACCATCAGCTGGGTTGGGGAACTTATAGGAAAATTATGAATGGAAGAAACAATTTCTTTCTCTCTGACTTGAAAGTAGGGAACAGGGAACGGGGAACAGGGAACAGGGAAGAATCTACTTTCATCACCTGGTGGTGAAAAAATTTTTTCATTTGGACTGCCCTCTGCCCTCTGCCTTCTGCCTTCTGCCTTATTTCTTCAGAGCAAAGCCTCCAATCCATCCTCGTTGCACCAATAGAGGCAGCAGAGAAGCAACATCAATTGCCGGTTCTTCAGTAGCAAGATGTTCACAAATTTTTTCAAAGCGCTCTTTTGCTAGTAACGCCTTCAATAATTCCCATTCTTCCTCTGTTGGTAAATCAATCCGCATTTCATAACCGTCTCGCCAGAGAAAGATTTTTATTCCTCCTTGCTCTAAACTCACTTGCTCCTCACCCTTCCATTCCGGCTGATTAACTTGCCAAATGCGATGGATAGGGTAGGCAGACTCAATCAAAACGCTATTTTTGGGTAAGTGGAAAATTATCTCTCCCCATTTTTCCTCAGGCACTTTGCTCAATGCTGGCAAATCCAAACCAGTTGCATCTTCCCCATTAAAAACGCGATGCCAGTACCACTCTAAACGGGCTACATCCGGCAAATAGGGTAATTTTGCTGCTGGTTCAAACTCCCTAAGAAAATCAGGAAACTGCTCACCATAATCTCCTAAGTCAGGGGATAGAGAAGGAAAGCGACTGATATAAGTTAATGCTGTTGCTTCAAAAAAATTCTTTCCTACTAAACGATAGCAGACCGGATAAATTGAACTTAATGTTTGATTTAATTTACCGATAACACTACCCCGATACACAGCTAAACCTTGGGCAAGGGTTAAATTCTTAGCTGCTTTAATTCGTTGCTCAAGTTCTTCTGTATTAGGGGGATGTTTTTCTGAAAGAGCATTGTAAAACAGATTTTGTAATGCATTCAGTTCCATAAAGAAAAAACTATTAGTCGCTATATTGGTTATTTAGTAAGACTTGTCCTAATTCTATGGTAAATACGCTGTTGAAGGTAGGACGAGAAACAGCAAGATAGAGAATTCGCTCTATAGCACCTATTTCGTTAGATTCTCCGAAAGGTCAAAATCTCTGTGATGTCAGTTAGCATAATGCGATTAGCTTTAGCATGATTGTTCATTCGTGCCATCTGGGGAGTTTGATGTTGCTGAATTCTGCGACTTGAGTAAGCCTTATCGTAGAGGATGTAGCCAGCAGACTTCCAAGAATAGCGGATTATATCTGTAACCATTACAATCAAACCATTGGCTACATCCCGATAATTGGGAGATATGATGGTGCAAAGGGTTCCTGTCTTTTGTGCCAAAGCACAATTTTTAGCGATCGCAGCAATTGCTACCTGCCAATCTTTTAGTACCATGTTAGCTAAATCTTCAGGCTTATCAGAATACTGTTTGTCAACCATTCCATAGTAAGGAATGTCAATAACAATGTAGTCAGGATTTTCAACTGGAAAACTTTTTGTCAAATCATGTGGAGTAATTAAATCTTTGTACTTTCCGCGTGGAGTCAAATCAAACATTTCTAATTGAAAATCATAAACGTGTTGACCCATCCACTCTTGACGAGTTTCGTACACTCGCAAAACTTGACCAGATCCTGCCATTGGTGCAACAACTAAATCACTAGGTTTGACGTAGTACCAGAAGCAGTTAGCGTAAATTTCCCCAGGAATGTAACCTCTGTCTTCCCTACCTTTTTCATCAATACGACCGTATTGAACTGTGCTAAAATTCCAGTTATCAGAAGGCTTGATGATAGGACTAAATAGTGGTTCTTTATCTTTTTTATGCTCATTCCGAATAGCCCGTAGTATTCCGGTTGTAGATAAAGCTGTCTGCCTATTAATTGCTGCTTCTGTTCTCAAATCAGTTATAACAGCCTCAAATACTTCATGTGAAGTGCTTGCAAGTCGCTGAAATTTTGATAACTCATTCTTGGTAAAACTACGGCGGTTTGGTCGGACACTTTTCAAATCATCTGAAACTAAATTGACCTTATCTAATTGTTCTTTAACATCTTCTTCTCTTTTTTTTGTTTTTTGACTTAATATTTCTCCCAATCGGCGTTCAATCCGAATCCGCAATTCAGTAGCATCAAGCTGAACCTCCTTGCTTAATCTAAATTTTTTAGAAAGAGCTTCCAGCGCATTGACTTTTTGCCAAATCTCTTGAGTTTCTTCTAGGGTTATAGCTTGCTTAACTAATTCCCTAGCCGTTTTCAAAAATTGAACAACAACTGTTTCTTGATTACCACTAACAATGGTGGGAATAATAGCGAATTCGTGTTCAGATGAAGAATCTTTCATTAATTAATTACCTGCCGACTACCGACAACGATAGTTAGGATAATAGAAAATGAAACAAGGAACTCTGGTTGTTGATTTTCTATCTCTTGCATGGGCTATATTTGATCGTTAAATAGTTTTTATGATCTCCTTGCAATTAGAATGGCATTTCTTCTTCTTGTGCCAATAGTTCGTTCTGTAATTGTTGTTCTTGCTGCTGCAATAACTCCTCAGTAGTAAGCTGAAAAGGCGATAAACGCATTCTGGCATTAACTACTGCTGAAGCACCAAATAGATCAACCAGTGCCTCACCAGGACCAAAGTTTTTGGTCATCGAAATTTGAGCATCTGCAGCTTTTTCCAATGCTCTCTGCGCTTCACTAGCTCGATTATGCCGATGAATAATGCGAGTGTTTAAATTATTTAAGATATCATCAGGTATCTGAGCAGCACTCTGAACAGCAATAGTAAAAGCAATTTGTCTACTTCTGCCTTTACGGACTCCTTCACTAAGTACATTACCTATTGCAGAGGCAAACTGCTTACTACCGTTGAAGAGGTCTTGAGCTTCATCAATATGATGGAGCACTGGGAAGGTAATCCGCCGTTGCTCTTTGAGATCGTAAACTCGTTTAAGCATATAGTTGAGGAACAATCCATAGTCACGTCCTCCACCAGCCTGTCCCACACGGATAACTAATGCTCTTCCAGGTTGTAATAAATTAGTAGGATCAAACCATTGTGGTTGCTGAGGGATTTGATTAAGACCTAATATAACCGCATTTGGATCGCCTCTGCCGTTAGCATTCGCCATTGGACGGATTGGTAGCCCCCCGTCAACCCAAGCTGGACGGCGATTCCGACGGAGCATTTTAGCCACCATCGCTCTATAAGTTGAGGCTTGTCTGCCTCCCAGTCGCTCTCTGGCGTGTTCAGGTGGCTGCCAAGAAGCATTTGGGCTTTGAGGATTATAGCTAGTGACCCATCGAAAAAAGTCTCCTAGCGTCCAATTTACTGGCTCGTTATTATCCTGGGCTGCCTGTCGCTCGTCATTGTACTCTTCTAATAAAGTCTCAAATTCTTCCCGAGAGTTAGTTTCATTAGGAGGATAGTACATAACTGCTGCCAGAACTGCTGGATCGAACTCGGAGGCTGGAATAGCAATTGGAGTACCTTGAAAGGCAGTTGATTCCTCACCCAAGTAGTAAAAATCAGTATTAACTCCTTCAATCCAAGTTGTATCTTGGTCTGTTTTACCATTCCCACTTAAAATCTCTATTGCATCTTGATTTGGCGTATTAATATGTTGATAATCAGGCTTATGATCGTAAATAATAACTGCAAATTTCATTTGTAAGGCTGCGCGGATGTAATTGGCACAAGAATTAGTTTTTCCGCTCCCAGTTGCACCTGCAATCAAGCTTTGATAAAAAAGAGTTCTTGCACTCAGATAAATGCCAATGTTGGTATCAATAATCTCTCCAATTCGATAGTTTTCATCCGCAGGAGGTAAGTTTAAGTATCTAATAATTTCCTCTTCTGTTGCTTCTCTTGCAATAGAGCCAATTTGAGGTCGCCGACGAATGCTACTTGGTGGGTTTTGGGTAATGTCTTTAATCAGATTTATTTGATAAAAATAAACCTCTCGAACTACAACGTCACGGGCATAGTTATTTTGCTCTAACTGCTCAAAAGCATTGATTGTTGCATTGTCTTGTGGACCAAGTGCCGAACGATTTAAGTTCGCCTGTGGACCAACTACTTGTCCAAAGTATTTCCTTTGGCTTGCGCGATCTTCAACGATTACAAACTCGTTAGCTGATAACTCTGGCTCATTAAAGGTGTAGCCACAGATTAAACTTAAATCCGAATTGATTGTGTCAGGAATTTGAATTAGTGTCATCGGTAGTTATGTTCCTCTGTAATATCTACTCCCATACGGTAGTTATTGCGCTGAATCTCGCTAATAAAGGAATGCTTAATTGCTTGCGAATTGTTACTTCCTCTGAGATGCCAATCAACCGTTTCCAGCAAAAGTGGGATTTCATGATTAATTGTTGGACTAGCATCTTGGCGCAATAAGCTAACTGCGTATGATAAATCAGCTAGAGCGCATTCAAAGGCAAATGCTTTCTCAGCAGGACGATAAACAACCCGAACATACTGCCCTGGCAATGAACTAATCCATTTATTGATGCTTCTGTTATCTTGGAACCTTATTGTATATTGCTCTTGGATAGGGCACAGTACAAATCCCTCTCCTCGCTCTAAACTCATTGCTGTCCACTTACTAATTGCCCATGAACTCCCCAAATCTTTGATTACACCAATAAAACGCTTCCCTGTTTGCATCATCCTAGAATAAAGCTCTTGTCCTGAATGCTGAGTAATCAAGTTTTGAGTAAAAATAGGACCATCTAGGAGTACAGTTTGTTGTTCACAAGACTCAGAAATTGCAAACTCTCGTTCTTTGTATTCCCGAAATGTAGTTGCCCAAGAGCCTTTAGTTTCGCGAACTCTGTCTAATTCTCTGCATAAACTAAGCAAATCAGAATTGTTCAATACAATTTCTTCAGGTCTTGCATAGCGAGCTATTGTAGTAGTCAAAAAAACTTCCGGATCATTGCGATTACGACTTGTAATACATCCAACTCCAACAGCATAAAAAGAGGTATTCATTAAGTCTGTAATAGGCAAAACATCTGTGGAATCAATTGCTGCAATTGCTCCAGTGCTTAAATCGACAGCTACTTCTTCATCGAAATCATTACCGTATGTCTGGAAGTCAAATAAAAATTGAGTTTGATTATTAGCATCTTCCATGAATTGGCGTATCCGACTCTGTACAGCTTCATCAGATTGGTGAAGATTCTGGGCAATCGTTTCATCAGCAGAAAAATCAAGGAAGAAGGTTTCTGGTACTGGACGTTGGTTAGCCAGAGCAGAATTGAAAATACCCTCATCAGGCGGTGTATTTCTATTGGTCACCAAGTATTACCTTAACTCAACACAATTTTATTTTGACAAATTTATCAATACACTTTCTAACGCTTCTACTGCTAATGGCGATCAAATTTCTATCAATCAATCTGGTGCACCATTTAATAGCCTATCTTCTTCAGAAAGGCGATCGCTAGCTATGATCACAATATCCGGTACAGGTGAATAAGGCGGGATAATACAGCAGAACTCTTTCTAGCCAAGAATCGAGTTAACCGCAGAACCTCTACATCAACCCCACACCCGACGTAACTCCAACACAAAACCTGGCAATACCTCTTCACCCGATAACTCAGTGGGATTTGACAATACTTCCACCGCTAATTGCGATCGATACACTTCTACCCGTCTATTTTTTGGATCGATTAACCAACCAAGTTTTGTGCCATTATCCATATATTCTCTCATTTTATCTTGCAGCGATTTGAGAGTATCTGAACTAGAACGCAACTCAACCACAAAATCAGGGCAAATATTAGCAAACGTTCCTTTTTGTTCAGGAGTCAGTGCCTCCCAACGTTCTTGACTCACCCAAGATGCATCTGGGGCGCGAGTCGCGCCATTTGGTAAAATAAATCCAGTCGATGATTCAAAAATCTTGCCCGGTTCACCTGCATTTCGCCACCATATATACAACTCTCCAGAAATACTGCTATTGCGTTCTCCAGTTTCCCAACCTGTTGGTGGATTCACTATTAATTCTCCTTGTGCGGTTCTCTCCAATCGCAAGTCTCGATTTGTTGCTGCGAGGGCCGTAAACTGTTTTTGAGTGACATATAGTCTAATGGTTTTAGGCAAATATAGTAATAAGGTTTCGGTTTCCGGTTTCGTGGGTGTTTTTACCATTTTGACCTCTTACAGCAGCATAACTTTTGTACTGCTTCAAACTGCTCAGTGCGATCTTTGATATAGCAGATATTAGCTTAGGTATTAGGCAATGGTGACAAGTTAAAGGATAGTGCATGAGTGTCAACTCCCATATATAGAGTTTGGGCGCAAAAAAAACGCTATATATAGAAAAAACCAAGGAGCCAGAAAAATTGTATTTTCTCCCCCTTGCCCCCCTGCCCCCTGCCCCCCTGCCCCTTGACAAATTGCTCACAGCCTTAACTTGTCACCAATGGGTATTAGGTTTCCACCAGCAGGAATTGAACTAAACGTAGTGACTTGACAAACCCAACAAAATTGTTTTAATAGGGTTATACCCTTCAATACATTAAAAATTTGTAACCAGCAATGGCACTCAAGCTCTGTCTGATAACCACTACCTTAACTCCCCTGACTACCAACCGACGAGGGTTGTGAAGACGAGCTGGCTTGCCTGAGAAATCAGAAATCTGCCTCACCCCTCCAAGTAACGCTTCGGAGGGGTTTTTAGATAGCTAGCACATCCTATCGGTAAAAGCAAAAACGGCACGAACACGAGAACAAAAATGATTCCTGACGCTGACTTGATGATAACTACCACTACCACCACTACTGTGCACGCACCTGGAGGAACGTGATGTATTCGTCATAGCAAGCAATAGCCAATCTTTCCCCCTCCAGGCAATCCTTGGAGGGGGTTTTTAGTCAATATCAACAGGAGAAAAACAATGTATGATCATCGAGCGATCGCCAAAGTAATGGATCTATTTCATTTTGAAGAACATAGTCCCGGTATGGTTTTCTGGCACCCTATGGGGTTGAGGGTATTCCGGCAGATTGAAGAGTTTATGGGACAAGTTTATCATTCTCACGGATTTGAAGAAGTGCGATCGCCTGTAGCCTTGAGCCGTTCATTGTGGGAAAAGTCTGGTCACTGGGGCAAATTCGGTAGCAATATGTTTGTAGTCGGTAGTATGCAACAGGATAACTCTGTTGATGGAAAAGCTCAAAGTGCTGACTCGGCTGCTGTTAACCTAAACTACGCCTTGAAACCAATGTCGTGTCCCGCTCACATCGCCATTTATCAAGCACACAAGCGAAGTTATCGGGAAATTCCGATGCGGCTGATGGAGTTTGGCATTGTGCATCGCAATGAACCTTCCGGTACGCTGTCAGGTTGTATGCGCTTGCGACAGTTTGTGCAGGATGATGCTCACATCTTTTGCCAGGAAGCAGACTTGCTCAATGAGATTGGTAACTTCCTCCATATGGTTAAAGAGCTTTATGCCGCTTTCGGTTACCATAAGTTTGCCATCAAAATTGCCCTCAGACCAGAACAACGGATGGGTTCTGATGAGCTATGGGACAAAGCAGAAGCTGTTTTAATTAATGCTTGTCAGAAATGGGGATATGCCTATGAACTGTCCCCTGGTGAAGGCTCTTTCTATAGTCCCAAAATTGAGATAAGTTTAGAAGATCGTCTCGGACGTTCTTGGCAATGCGGTACGATTCAGGTGGACTTCAATTTTCCCCAAATTTTTGAGCTGTCTTTCGTCAATCAGGAGGGTAAATTAGAGCAACCAGTAATGCTACATCAGGCTGTTTTAGGTTCCATTGAGCGCTGGATTGGTATTTTACTGGAGAACCAGGGTGCATTACCCCTGTGGTTAGCTCCGGTTCAGGTTGCTGTTGCCACGATTTCTGATAAGTCGGCAGATTGGGGAAAAGCTGTGTTTGCCAGACTCAAGGGGATGGGAATCAGGGTGGAACTTCATGCAGATGATGCCACGATTTCTAAGAAGATTCGGGAACTTTCGGAACGGAAGGTGCCACTGATTGCCATTGTTGGCGAACGGGAGGCAGCTAAGGGTTCGGTGAATCTTCGTCGCTTGGGGGTTTCAGTTCAGGAGGAAATTGCCTTTGCTCAGCTACAGGAGGAACTTTCTGGTCTTAACAATAACTTATCAGTAGTAAGTTAAAGTAATAGACATCTCTAGTAATTAATCTGAAACCCTGGTAACACTTAGACTGAAGTTTAATTTCTAGAGGTGTTTTATCAAAGGTTTGGGTATTGGAATGATGGTGCGATCGCATCCCAGCTCAATATAAGGAATAGGTAAGGATTTTCTAAATTCTAAATTCTAAATTCTCCAACTGTTGTTGAGCTTTACTCGACTGCTCCTAATGCTTTGAGTGAAGCTTTCTCTGCTTCCGTTACACCCTTAATATCTGTAATCTTCATGCCTTCATAAGGTCTAGGACTTCTCAGAGTTTTGAGACACTCACCTGTCTGAACATCCCAAAATTTAATTGTCCCATCACGGCTACCGCTGGCAAGCATTTGACCATTGGGACTAAAGGCAACTGTTTTTACCGCATTGGTATGTCCCTGGAAAATTTTTTTGCATTGACCATTACCAGTGTCCCAGAGCCTGATAGTGTGATCATCGCAACCGCTAGCAAGGAGCTGACCATTGGGACTGAAAGTGACTGAATGTATTGACTTGGTATGTCCCTCGAAAGTGTGCAAGCATTCACCTGTCTGAATATCCCAAAGTTTCAGAGTGCGGTCTTCAGAACCACTAACTAGAGTTTTACCATCGGGACTGAAAGTGACTGTTCGTACATGAGAAGTATGCTCCTGCAAAGTATTAAGGCATTCACCTGTCTGAATATCCCAAAGCTTTACAGTATGGTCTCTACTGCCACTGGCAAGATTTTTACCATTGGGTCTGAAGGCTATTGAATATATCGGCTTGGTGTGACCCTGCAAAGTATTGAGGCATTGACCTGTGTGAATATCCCAAAGCTTAATGGTATGGTCTTCACCCCCACTAGCCAGAATTTGACCGTCAGGACTGAAAGCGATTGTCACTAACCAACTTGTGTGTCCCTGCAAGGTATTTAGACATTGACCCGTGCAGACATCCCAGAGTTTCAGAGTATTGTCCATACTACCAGTAGCTAAGATTTGACCATTAGGACTAAAGGCGACTGACCTTACCCAATGGGTGTGTCCTTGCAAAGTATTCAGACATTGATCAGTGTCAATATTCCAAAGCTTCACAGTATAGTTTTCATTGCTAGCGAGAGTTTGGTCATTGGGACTAAAAGCGATTGACTGCACCCAACAAGTGTGTCCTTGTAAAGTATTCGAGCAGTTACCTGTGTGAATGTTCCAGAGTTTCACGGTATGGTCTTCACCGCCACTAGCCAGAGTTTGCCCATCACAACTAAAGGCGACTGACCTTACCACATTGGTGTGACTTTGCAAGGTCTTTAGACATTGACCTGTGTGAATATCCCAAAGCTTCACGGTATGATCTTCACTGCTACTAGCCAGAGTTTGACCATCGAAACTAAAAGCGACTGACCTTACCACACCGGTATGGCCTTGCAAGGTCTTTAGACATTGACCCGTGTGAATATCCCAAAGCTTGACGGTATGGTCTTCACTACCACTAGCCAAAGTTTGACCATCACAACTAAAATCGACTGACATTACTCGATTAGTGTGTCCCTGCAAGGTCTTTAGATATTGACCTGTGTGAACGTCCCAAAGCTTCACGGTACGATCAGAACTTCCACTAGCCAGAGTTTGACCATCACAACTAAAAACGAGTGACCTTACTGAATAGGTATGTCCCTTGCAGATGAAAATTTGCTTACCATCAGCGATACGCCAAAGACGAATGTCGCCAAGAGTATCACTTGTTGCCAAAATTTTTCTGTTTGCACTGAATGCTACCGAATGAATACTACCAAAGGTTTGAGTAAAAATAGAATCAGTCAGATTTGCCTCAGCAAAATTGACATTGTGCAGAATAGTATTAGCAAAATCAGCCCCTTTAATTACAGCACGGGAGAGATCTTTACCTGCGATCGCATTTTTATCAACGTTCACCAACAGCGTCGCCGCATTCCCCCCAACATAACCAACCTCATCTTCAGTTTTGCCCCTTGTCGCCTCCAAAATTTCCAGCAAAGGATTCTTTTGCTTTTCCTTTACCAAGGAGCCCCCTAAATCCCCCAATTCTGGGGGACTTTGAGTCTGGGCTCCCCCATAATTGGTAGCTGGGGGGCTTGAAAAACCCTTGTCTCGTTGCCAATTGTTCCGAATGTTAAATTCGTCAGCAGTATCCAGGGGGGTTAACATCGGTACAATCAAATCCATCACCGCCTTTGTCAGCACCGCTTTTCCTACAGTCTGGCGAAGCTGCACTAAAGATTCACTAACAAATCCTTTTAGAGGTGCGATCGCAATTACTTCTCCATTTTCATCTACTTCACGCTGGAAATAGTCAGACCAAGTATAATTCTGAGGTGCTGCATTGCCATTTAAACCTGACTGTGCCTGTGCCAACTCGGTAAAATCAGCTGCTAACACCCCTAACTCCCCTGCCAACTTATAGGCTACAAAAAACTCCAATAGCGATCGATGGGCTGGAGTATAATCTCCCTCAGCATTACGAACTAGCATCGATTGTCCCATCATGTCATAATGCCAGTGGTCCAAATCCTTCTCCTGTTGTACCACTGAACCAAATAAGCGACGGATGCGATCGGGAAATAGGCGATAATTGAGGCTCATCTCATCAGTAGAGAGCATTTCCCAGGACAACTCACACAAAAAGTAGAGCTTATCCGCTAGGGAGGTAAATGTCCTCTCGGCAGTAATATCCCTCTCCATCTTGCGCCGCACAGCATAGAGATAAACCCTGGATAAATCCACAGGCTTACCTTGCTCAATCTCCGGCAATGCCTCTAGAATTAATTCCGTCATCACGGGACGACGGGCTAAATCCAACAGTTGGGGATTACCCATCACCTTCTCAACCGTTGACTTATCTGCCTGAAAGGACAACACCTGCCGGATTTGCTGATCATCAAACTTTGCCAACTCCAGCACTTCAAACTGAGGCGTTTCTCCCGTCAAGGCAACCGTAGATGCCTGCAATTCAGCATTTAGCACTGCTCGTCCTTCCTTCGCCTCGGGAAAATGTTCCGTGCGACAGGTAAGTATCACCTTGCCTTCCGGCACTACTACCTTTGCCAACTCCCAAAAGTTATTAATCATCTGCTGGCGATCAACCTTAGCCGCCATCTCATCAAACCCATCAAAAATAAGCAACAGCTTGCCCATACGATTGAGTTGGTCAAAAACTTCGCTATTAATGCGGATGTTATGCTTACTAAAAAAGAAGCCTGCCAGGACATTCTCTACATTCAGGGCTTTGCTGTAGTCCCGCAAGGTGATAACTAGGGGTAAACGGGGACGCTGAACACCCCGCTGCTTAGCTTGAAGATAGCGTTGTAGAGCACTCCAAGCATAGTGAAAGGCAAACCAGGTTTTACCCGTACCAAATTCTCCCAAAACTGAGAGATGCTCCTTAGCTGGATCATCTAACCACAAGTCAACATAGCCATCAATCCAGCCATCCCGCTCATCATAACGACTAACTGCCAGCCGCTGCTTGCTCACCGGGTCAAATTCTTCTTTAGTGCAAGCAAGAGGTACATACATTTGATCAATACCTCTACCTTTAACCTCGGCCTCCAACCAAGTGATATAGTTACTAAAATCTGCTGCCTCATCTAGCAATTCATCAAAGCTATAGCAAAACAGGTGGCGATTTTCCCGCTTGTCCACCTCATCCCTGGCAGAGCGACTGAGGCGACGGGCGGTAACCAGCCAACCTTCATCAGTTTGCTGCTCCTCCACCGACTCTCCTAGAGCCACCACATCCGCTAACTGTGCTTCTCCAGCAATACCCCGGACTAAAATACGGTCAAATCCCCTACGGGCAGGAATATTGATAATTTGCTCAAAATAATCCTCCTCCCAGACTTGATAAGGCTCGAAGCGATAATCTAAGGTTTCAAACCAGCCTCGCAACTGCTGAGCTAAGACCAAGGCGCGACAGGATGGTTCTGTAGCTGACTCAGCTGTCTGGAGTGCCGGATAATTCTGTTGCAGTAGCTGAGCAATTTCCGTGCGAATCCCTTCAGCCGTAGGCAGTCTATCCAAACGTTGTTGCAGTTGCTTCAGGCTTTGGTGGAGTTTACCCAACCTCTGATTAGTCAACACTTCCGCCGGAGTGCGGGTGCGCTTAGCTACTTCCACAAAAACGGCAACAAACTCGTAAAACTCCCGACGCGGATCAATCTCCAACTCCCGAATTGTATCCCCCAAGCGATGCCAGTCGAGAAATTGATCCGCTTCTTGGAGAAGCAAGGCAAAGTTATTTTGATTTAAAGCTTGGCGCAGAGCCTGCTGAATCTCCTTTTGCCGGAACAATTCCAGAACCGGCTCCGGCTTACCAATACCATATTCAACCAGAGCATATTGATAAACCCCAGTAAAATCAGCAGGAGGATGGTCAGGATTAAGGTTAAACTTTTGCAGGATTTTAATAACAAGTTCGTGACGCTCCAGCTTATTTTTAACTAAAGGAGTAGCAGAACCTGCAATTGTGGTAATTGCCTTGATAATCGGGTCAAGGTTCATTGAGCTGTTAGGTACTAGGTGTTGTAAGGATACTTATCTAAATATTGTTTCAGATTACTAATCTAATATTCTTCGTAACTCACTACAGGCATGGTTTAAGGAAGATAGTGCAGTATTATCAAGCCCTTGAGTACATATCTCTCTAGACAATTTTTTTGCCGATGATTGAGCTAATTCAATAATGTTCGTTGTTCTAATTTCTGGATAGTTTTTATAGTCTGTGTTTTCGTTACAATTTTTATCATAGTTAATATAGTAAAACCAGGTTTCTATATTTCTAGCAGGCACAAAAATTGCAATTTTTTCTTCAGGGAAACGTAAGTCTTTATTTAACTTACCTTCTTCCTCATTTAAGGCAACATTTAATGCTCTTATTCTATCATAGATACTACTCTCGTCGGCATCAACCATAACCACTACCGCAAGATTTTGGAAGTTTTTGCGCCTGTAGCTCTTGACAAGAGAAGCATAATGCTTCAAAACAAAGTCATTGTTATTGTTAATTTTTCTTCCTTTAGGGTTGCCAAAATCTTTGATTCTACGCCCGTCAAACCCACAGCATATCAAATATTGTCTGATAAATCGTTCGTGAGCAATATCCTCACATAAAATAACTACTTCTGGTTTCTGGTCTTTATTCGTCATAAATCCACCCAAGTTCTATGAGTTTAGCTAGGGATAATCCTGTGTCTTGCTCATTTGTAATTGTTTGTAAACGAATGAGACCTTCATCTGTTTTCTCAAACCAATAACCAGAACTAGTAGCTAAATAGTTAATTAGTGCAGGGTGATGAGAAATTAGTATAGCTTGTCGGTTACTGTCCTTACTGGAACATTGGTCGAAAAGTTGACTAAGCCAGGGTTGTATTTCTGGTAAAGCTAGAAAATTTTCTGGTTCATCAATACATAAGGTATAATTTTCATCCAGAGCACAATGTATTAAGGTATATAAGGCAATCAAAACTTTTTGACCATCAGATATTTCAGTAAATTTATAGGGTTCTTGACCCAAATTATTAAAAGATAGTGATAAAACTTTTGCTGTGCCAACTCGTTCATTTTTGAAAAAATCAAATCCTTTGATAATCTCTCTCAATTTCATTGTAAGGTCAATAATTTTACCTTGGTCACCAGAGAGATAACTAAACCAAGCAGCGTAATTTGACATATCCCACACTGGATAAGGATCTTCCCTACTATTTTGTGCAACCATGGCAAAGGGATTAACATGTACAATAATAAACTGAGCTATCAGCTTTTTAAACCAAATCAATTTTTGATAATATCGTCTTTCAGAAACGAGACTTATAACGGAACGTGATGAATCAACAACTGGGAGTAGTGAACCATCTTCAGAAGGATTATCTTTATATATAGTCGCTTGTCCTACTAGTTTCTCTTCTTGTTGCTCAATGCCAAAATCCGAAAGTAGAGCCTGATCAAAAGTCAACTTTTCACTACGCATTCTGGGAGGCTTCTCATCTTCTTGATGCTCAATCTCTAGAGAATATTTATAAATTCCTCCATTACCTTCAATATCTAATTCAAATTTCTGAATTAATCTAGTGTCCCATCTAGTTAAATCAGTTTTTGGAAAAAGTTTTAATACTCTAGCATCACCATCACCAATAATAAATTTTCGCAATCTACTTAATACATGAAATACCGTAGTTTTACCTGAGCCATTAGCTCCCAAAAATAAGCTAAGATTAGCTTCCAGTTTAATTTCAAAATTTACAAGGCATCTGAAATTATCTATGTAAATTCTCTTTAGCATAACATTTCGACTTTCTTTATCGGGAATAGGGAATAGGGAATAGGGAGCAGGGAACAGGGAATAGGGAGTAGGTAGTAGGGAAGGAAGAAGGTTACAAGGTAGAAGGGAATGATAACTGTTTATCCGAACTTGATATAATACCAAATCCGGTATACATACCCCCGTTATATCCCACCCTGTAGAGACGTTGCATGCAACGTCTCTACAGGGTTTTCGCGGTTGCGTTATTTGTGGTCTAGCTAAAGCGGATTTGGTATAACGCTCTTTTGTCACTCTGGGAAAAGTAAAATCATAGCCAAATTCTCAAACTCAGTCAGAACATGATATTTAGCGATCGCAAACTGATAGAAACTCAAAAAATGGACTATTTTCGGAAAGCCTTGCAAAATGGGGGTTTCAGAATTTGCTCTGACGAGAGTGACAAAAGAGCGACAAGTACAAAGTACAAATGACCAATGACCAATTAACGCCTAATTTCTCCCTTCCAGTCAATTTTTTGCTCCGTAGAACGCCCTCCAAAAGAGCGAGTTGCCACTAAATCAATATCAACTGCTACCCCTGGCTTGAGATACCGAGATTCTATGGGCAACTTACCTAAATTCAAAGTGAAGTGATTGTTATGACGGGTAACAAATTCCTCTGGAATATTGCCTTCGTACTTAGTCCGATATTCAGCAGTTCTACGAAAACCAGGACGTGTTCTGGCAGTGCGATACTTAATCCAAAACTCAGTTGTAATTAAATTAGACTTGCCAGCCTTATCCACCAAACTAAAAGTAAGATTAGTCCCGTTCCCTGAAAAATCTGCCCTCGTTAGTTGAGTAGCTTCTTTCTGATGTATAGCATTGGAGACTATAAACTTGGTCATACCCTCCTGTTGTGAGATTTTACCGTCTACCCAAACCTCTTCAGGGAAGTTCACCCCTACCTGTCGGTTGTCTTGGAGAGTAAGGGTGACATTTTCCTGTCCAGGGAAATTGCTAATTGATCGCGGCGCATTCCATACCAATTCAAAAGAACTTTCAATGCGCTCGACAAACTCCCGATATTGATTAGCAATTATTGAGCCAGGAGCTAAGAGAGAAATTGCACCGCTGCGAGTTTGCCATTTATTCTTAGAAAGGGTGAAAACCCTATCTTGCAGTTGAGACATGGCAACTGTGGCAGTTGGTTGATCATTTAAAAGTGGCTCAGTGGTGTTGATAAGCACCAGACTACCTAAGCTTCCCGGATTTCCATCTCGACCATCTCTGCCATCTCGACCATCTCGACCATCTCTGCAAGAAAACTCCTCAGTTTTGCAACTATAGTCAGGAGTACCAGGGGTACCAGTACAAATTGTTTCGTCCCAGCGACGTTTCCGACATTGGCAGCCCTCTCCACCATAACCGCTACGTCCTGGTCTTCCTGGTCTACCACCTTCGGCTCGCACGTAGATGTTTTTCAGGTCTGCCAAATTAGTATAGTGAACGGTTAAAGAACCACCATTACCGCCATTACCGCCATCACCACCGTTGCCACCACTACCACCATCAGCGCCTCGGAGGTCATAGTCAACATTCCAGTCTTGATTACTACAACGAGCATCTTTACCATTTCTGCCATCGTCACCATCAAGTCCATCTTCCCCCGATAGCTCCAGATTCAGGGGAGAACCGTCGGCAAACACTGTTAAGCTTTTACCATCCCGTCCCTGTCTACCTTTGCGTCCTGGGTTGCCATTGTGACCATCTCTACCATATTCTCTCTCCTGTCTATCCCAAGCCAACAAAGGACAGAGGAATGAGTCTGAGGAAGCTGCCAGGATGTTAGGTAAGGTCAGGAAAATTAGAAATAGGGATAGTTTGCTCAGAAAACGTATTGGCATCTGAATATTACCTATTTATCAAAAAAAATTGGCATATAGGGAGAGCAGGATAAGCGAAAAAAAAGGTACACAAACTATTAAGCAGACGGGGAGATAGAGAGATCCAAAGACGTAGAGACGCGGAAACGCGGAGAGTAGAACCCGCCATTGAGAGCTTAACAGCGATAAATTGGCTTACCTGCTGCTCGTCGCAACGCTTTTTGCAAACGTTGATTTGTACTATCTAGTATTATAATCCAACCTTGACCAGGAAATTCTAACTCCGTTGTCAGACACTCGGTTAGTTTCCTATCTTGAGACAGAAATGCGATCGCGCAGATCAGTGGTATGAAGCACACGGTATAGGTTGAACGTATAGTTATGTATTAGACCTCTCCGAAAATGCTCAATACGCCTATGTAACTGGCTTTCAGTCTTACAATCGCCAATTTCAATTAGAGCAAATTTCTAGGCAAAAATAGGTAATTGATTTTTTCGAGTATGATTTTTCTTCTTGCCTGAATAGTATTTTTTTGTTCTTCATAGGCTCTGGGTCTTTCTATTGGCTGCTCACAGCTATCCACTATTAATTGATATTCCTGTAGTATTTCTTTGATAGTTTCACTGTCACTTGAGTTTTTTTTACTTGTTAATGTCTTGCTGACACTTCCCTTGATTTTACCCAAACGTTGGGTGGTTGAACGAACTTGTGACGTTCTCCCACCGTTAACCCTTGCGGGTATAACGGGGGCTTCTAAAATAGAGAGAGTTGAACCCACTCTCTACTTGTAGCTTCGCGCTTCCCAGGCTGTCTATCGACTAAGCCTCCACGCGCAGGCAAGATGAGTCCCACCTCGTTTAATGCTCGGTCTAAAATATTCCGAGCTGCATTCTCATCTCTGTCCAGGGTGACACCA
>JGI12316J15310_10000031_pt12 | contig 234158 bp, 212 predicted proteins | sample MarCyaLeptolynsp_FD_15310 | JGI IMG/M metagenome (IMG submission 15310)
AGTCTTTTCTCAAATATTTGAAGATGCTCTGTTAGTTTCTGTAACAGGTAGAGATCTAGACTTTAATCTCGTTGCTATGTCTTATGAGGGGACAAATACTATCCTTGAAGGAACAAACGCAAAACCATTAGCAGAATTTGACTATAATACACAGAAAACCATAAGGAATATTAACAATATTAATAACAATAACTCAATGGTATTGGAGGCAAGAGATACTAGTGGGCAGGATGCTTATGGATTTATGTATATAACTCCTAATTCAGGTACAGTTACGCCAACACAGACAATGGTAAATATGGTGATGGATACTGTGAAGCATTATGTGGACAGTACAAATATTGCTAATAATCAAACTGTCTCAAGCCATTCTATCACCACTACTACTGAAGGATTGGGAGGTGCCGTAGCCTATATCATCTCCTTTGATCAGCCCGACCCTTATGAGAGTGGCTATACATCAGCAGAGCTGGATTACGAGTACATTTATAATAATTCGGCAACTGATTATCTGGAAAAGATACTAGACACCGACCGGAATGATGAACTGGTAGGCTTCCGATATTATTCGAATTTGAATAATGAAGAATATACCATATTTATTAAGGCCAATAATTAGTGAAATAAAGAGAAAGTATTAATGCTAAAAAGCCTCACCGATTAATTTCGGTGAGGCTTTTTCGTTTCTGTCTGCATTTTTGAGATCTTTTGGCTGAACTTGTAGCAACCGACTGTATTTTTGAGATGCTATTAATGTCATTATGGGGTTATTGTTTTGAATCTACTGCTAGCACTTGAAATATTTTCAGTAGTTGCTAATATTATATTTCTTCTATTATTAATTAGGGAGAATATAGGATGCTGGTTATTTGGCATATTGGGTTCGCTTTCGGGTGCATATCTATTTTACGTCAGCAATCTGAACTCTGAAACTATTCTCTACCTTTTTTATGCTGTGGTTGGGGGATATGGCTGGTTCAAGTGGAGCCGAGGTTCCAAAAAGAATTCCCTACCTGTTACTGATATAAAGGTAATCAGACACATCCCTACTGTCTTGGGAGGAGGTGTTTTAGCTTTTACCCTGGGAACTTTTATGGGTAGATGGACCGACGCCGATTATCCTTATTTTGACGCATGCACCACTATATTTTCTTTCATTGCCACTTTTTTTGAGACCAGAAAAATATTCAGTGGCTGGTATTATTGGATCATCCTGAACCTGATGTCAATAGGTCTTTATAGTATCAAGGGCCTGACTATTTATGCAGGACTAGCCGTAATCTATACTATTATGTCTGTAGTTGGACTGCGGACATGGCGTAAGAGTATGTTACGAAAGGAAGAATCTATTTAGCGCTTATTTGATATTTGTATTTGTACCGTTCGGCTAATAAAGCGTTCTTCAGGTGTCGAATAAGAACTAACACCAGGCGGATAGGAGTCGCTTCCTCTTCCTTCTATTTTGGCAATTTTTACATCAGAGTCTATATCTCGTATTACAGCTGCTACTGCTTCAGCCCGGACTTTTGAAAGTTCTCTATTTTTACTCTCATCGCCAAGATTATCCGAATAGCCAATTACTGTTATTTCAGAGTCTACTGGTATATTAGAAAGAAATGAGAGCAAGGATTTCTTAACATCATTATTAAGGCGAGAAGAAGATACCTCAAAAAGGGCAAGGGAAAGTGATTGCACTTCGTTTTCAAGAGTATCCTTGGTAATCGGAATATTTAACTCATCTACTGCTTTAGCATAGCGGTAATCACCTACTAGTTTTAGCTTCAGGCTACCTTCCGAAATATTAGTGGCTGTCTCTCGATTAAGATTAAATTCTATCTCATCTGTTTTTCCATAACCTGATTTTTCAAATAGTACAGCTCCATTTTGAGTTGCAGTCAGGGTCCAGTTAGCTTCGTATTCATTATGCGAATCTCCCATAAAGGTAACTCTATTATATACGTCCGGATATAGTTTAATGGACTGTGGAGATATTTTGATAGGCTCAGAGTAGCTTACTCTGCTTACTGCAAATACTTTATCAGGCTGGAAACTAGTAATCTCGACTCGACGATTTTCTTCATATCCTTGTTCGGACTGGGATCGAGTTTCGTTAGCAGGTACACATTTATCCAAACCAAATTCCATAATCCTAATTCTAGACGGATCAATACCAAATCTCTCAACCAAATAGTCCTGAACAGCTTGAGCCCTGGAGCGGGCTAATTCACAGCTGGCATCCTCTGAAGTTCTATCGGAATATCCAAAAATCCTGATAGATGTTTCAGGATTCTCGACCAAATTGAGCCCAATAAAATTCAGATTATTATGGTGATAGTCAATAGGACTTGGATATATTTCATTGGGATCAAAGTTATTAATATCAGTACGTGTATTATAGCGTTCAGGGATCTCGGCACTATTTTCACCGAAAAATATATAAGGTAATAATGGATAAATGTCTTTGGTTAATCTGATGCTGGCAGAGATTGCATTGAGCTCTGATAGTTTACCATTTTCGTTCTCACCTTTTGCAGACAGAGAAGCAACAAGCAGATTCTGCTCGATAGGTTGCTGATTGGAATTAGTGTTATATGTTATCAGTGTATCTGTACGTAAGACTGTTGTTATTTCATAAATAGCATCTTTCTCTTCTTGCCTTTGCTCCGATTTAATCTCCTTCCCTTTTCGTAACTCCTGTTCCAGATCAATACTGGAAGTCGCTAATTCTTTCTGAATCTTTACTGTATCAATTTGGAAGATTGTTTGCTCAATCGTCTCCTTGGCATCTTGAAAAGCATAGGATACCCCAAGTTCAATTGGGAAACTGGTTATTTGCATCTCTGTATCGGATACAGCTTCCCCCAGATAATAGATAATACCAGATTCTACTAATAGAGTATACTCCTGCCTGCTACCGAAGGTGAATTTAGTTCCCAAGCCTAAATCTACTCCGAAAAGCAAGGAAGCAATATCTGAGATATCCCCATCGGAAGCACCATAAATATTAGTACCATCACTGAAAACAACATCGTCCGGAGATAGCTTCCTGTCTTTTTTTTGATAAGTAGCAGCAATAGGTAAAGAAAAAGAAGGACCTGCAGTTACATAGATCCAATCCATATCATATTTAACATATGGCAGAATATTAAGAGCTGAAATTGTGTTATCGAGTGCATACTCCATATCTGCAATAACTGTTCGGCCATCGATACCAATTGGAAGTGTCTGGCTAACCAGATAATCCGCTGATAAATTGCGGTACCCTATCTCAGTGCCCAGAGATATTTGATCGGACAACATCATCTCCCCAAACAGCCCAAATGAAGGTCCTAATCCTGATGCTGCATCATAATCAGTACAACAGGTAGCATCTCCATTGTATCCCCTGAAAGAAGAGGTATATGAATTTATTTGCAGACCACCTTTAGCGCCCAACGTATAGGTCTGGGGAAAAAGGTTAACAAATTGCCCTGCGATAATTAATAGTAATATGGCGATTACTATTCTCATTCAGTCACCTTGAAATTAATTGAAGATGACATCTTACCTGCATTAGTCTCAATTTCAATCTGTAAGATATAGCTACCTTTGGAAATGTTTCGGATCGATATTATCTCAAATTTTTGACCATCAAGAATAGTATTACCGGTCTGAAGAATATTGCCGCTGATATCGATAATAGTATATTTTATCTCATTTGTTTCCGTTGGGGTCACCAATGTACCTGTTAAGGTAGCTCCTGTAACCGGATTAGGTGCAATACTGAGTTCGAGTAAAGATTCTTTTTTGAAGAGTAGAAAATCTTCCGCATTTATACAGTCTTTATCTATCTGAATACTAGCAGCTGAGCTGGCAAAACTATAATAGCCACCTTGTGCTGAAATATTCTCTATCCTCATCGAATCAACAAGGGTATTACCAAGTGTTCCTTGAGCTAAAAAAAGTACAACGGATTCATTAAGAATCTCTGAAGCTCTAATTGTAAAGCCGGATCGAACCGTATATGGACCATCGATATCAAGATTTACTTCATCCGGAGCTGTCATTATTGATCCATTCCAAACTAAGTCGAATGAGATGTCCGTGATACCAGAAGCAATAATATCAGTGACTTCAGAGAAAACTATCTTAACTTCTTGCTGTTCCCCTAGATTTGAGAAATATAATTCTTCAGGTGTTAGGGTAGCTTTTGCCACAAACTGACCATTTGTACTTATCGCAATTGGTATTGATCTATTACCACAAGGAGTTTTGAAAGTAATCTGTAATGTATCCTGAACCAGATCTGGGGGTGGTATTGCGCTGATGCCAAAACGAACAGTATCTCCGGAAACGGAAAACATATCGTTATTTCCGGTTTGATCTTCCAGACGATAAATACCCTGATCAACTAACCACTTGTAGTCAATAATTTCTATGTTCTCAGAAAACTCTTCGGCCAAAGCCGGATAAACAACATATATAGTAGTATCAAGGAGCTCTCCGCTTGAGCGAATACCAAAATCAACTAGTGGATTATATAGAATTGTATCATCAATGAATCTTCCTTTCAGCATAATTTTTTTCTTTAAATAACAGTTCGAAAAATCGATTATTATGCTGTCATTGAGTGATATGGCTTCTGTCGGGCTAAATGTAAATGTAATTTCATCATTCGAACCGATATTAAGCTCATCTCCTATTGCTAAATCTGTGGTAATATCAGGATAGGATGATAAGATATTTTCTACCTGTACTATTCTGCCTTGTGTAATTCCATTAAACTCTTTGGGAAAAATTAATTCAAAATCTTCTGCACAGATTAGATTATTCCCTATATCAACAGTATCTACCGCAAAAGCAGCTCTGTTACCGATGAGTGGTATTGCCAGCGGTGGGAAACCAAGATTATTATAGAAGAATATAGTATCGCTATAACCCCTGCTGTTTGTTGGAGTAAAAGTAATATCTATAGCAAGTGTATCTGCTTCAGGATATGTAAGTGTCAGTGGTGAAGGATCAGTAAAAGAGAAAGCTGTTCCTTCTTTTAGCTGTATTTCTGTTATATCAAAGTTGGAAGGCCCGATATTAAAAACTTCCAGAGTCAGGGTTTTATCGTCTTCGCACCAAATATCCAAGAAATCTAGAGTATCAGTATCACTTCTTAATTGATCAGGTTTCAATGAGTATAGCTTTAAAACTTCTTCAGCTGTTAATGGTTTTTGATAGAATCGAACTTCATCAACTGTACCTCTGAAATTATCAGTAGGATCACCACCCTCTGTATAACCAGCTATAGCACCTGGATTATTAGCTGCCAAAGGTTCCTGCACTTCAAATGTTTTGGTTGAGACCAATAAACCATTCAGATAGAGGCTAACTGTCTTGTTTTCATAATCCCTTACACCAGCAATATGATACCAGGTACTGTCTTCAAACCCACCTTCCGGGTAATGCCGGCATATACCATCTAGCAGAAAAGCTGAGCCACCTGCACCACCTGCACCATCAACAAGAAACGTAAGCTCTCTGGCAGGTGTATATGGGGAACCAAAACCAAGATAGACATCATTACCATTTTGGGAATCAGCAAATGAGATAAGTGACATTCCAATCTCGTTTTGCTGGCTCGTAGGTAGTGAATCGGGATTAATCCATAACGACCAGGTGAAACCTAAATCCGAATAATAAGGAGAAGAATTATTAGTGGGAAAGAGTACGGCATCGTCTCCATCGAACTTATATCCACGAAGTAACTGCCCTTCATCAGTACACTCAGGATCACCATATTCTGTTAAAGTCTGAGCAAGTGGACCTGAGTCTTCCGTATTACATTCGAACTCATAATGTCCTACAAGGCTTTCTTTAAGAAAATCTGCACCACGGCAACTGGCTGTGAATATTATCATCACTGCCAGTGCTTTTAGAATATTGGCCATTCTACAGCTTTAGGTCGTTTTATTGAATCAATAGACAATATAGTCAAAGTGTGTGCCGAGCTTGACAAGATAAATATCATTTATCCAGGATTCTGAGCTCGACCCTCCTATTGTACTTTCTTCCTTCCGGTGTAGAATTATTGCGAACTGGCATACTCTCTCCAAACCCTTTTGTCTCTTCCAGCTGATCTTGGTTTACTCCATTCTGGATAAGATAGCTTGCAACACTTTTTGCTCGGTTTTGAGATAGTACTATATTCTTATCGGAACTACCTACATTATCGGTATGCCCTTCTATTCTAAACTTTAGCTCGGGATTTTCATCAATGAGTTTGATAACTCTATTAAGTTCATGCTTAGACTCAGGTCTCAGATCCCATTTCCCGGTTTCAAAGAAAAGATTATTAAGCCTGAGTGCAAAGCCAGGTTTTATTGGCTGCATGAATATGTCTTTTGTGATGGTCTGGGACTGTTGGAGATCTTTGGGTGATGCTGATTCTGTAATTGCATAATATCCTTCTCGCTCAGCAGAAATACCATATCCTCTTCCCATGGGCAAGACTATCTTATACTCTCCGGAAGTTGAATTTGAAGATCCTCTTCCCAATATCTCTCCGGTAGCCATATCATTATATAGGATATTAGCTTCAAGAGGAGATGATGTTTCGCTATCCATCACTGTACCCTCTATAATCAGTATAGCTTCCGGACGAGCCGACTCTGGCATGATAAAGCGATAGATATCTGAATTTCCATTTTCATCATCTCTATTTAAGTATCCAAAGCTACCATTAGCATCCAGAGTAATTCCAAAATCGCTTCTATTTGAATTAATGTAAGGACCCAAGTTTTGAGGCTTGGACCAATTCTGCCATGTATCATCAAGCCTACGAGAAACAAACATATCTCCCCCACCATAACCAGGGTGGCCCTTTGAATAGAAATATAATGTTTTATTATCAACTGAAAGGTAGGGTTTACCTTCATCCAAATTAGTATTGATAGTTGGACCAAGATTCATAGTATCGCTCCAACTCCCATCCTGGTTTCTTTTATATAGCCATATATCGTTGCCATAGTAAGAATACTTCTGAGCTGACATCAGTATATATTGGCCGTCACTGCTTACAAAATAATTGATCCAATCGGATTCTGTATCTGCATTTGGCAGATCTATTTTTTCAGGTAATGACCACAGACCATTGGGAAGCAATCTTGATTCAGAAAGGCCTTCATAGGCTAATTGCATTGTTTCATCTTTTGGCACACCACTGAGAATAAGTATATTGCCATCTGGCGAACCCGACACAACCCAGGTAGGAGATTTACTATTTAAAGAATCGGGACCTACTTTTCCTTCACCCCATTGCCCATCCCGATTTTTTCGGCTAATCCAAACTTCTTCACCATCCTTGATCCCCCCCATATTCTTGGGATGATTTTTTTTACTATAATAAAGAGTATTTCCATCGGCTGAAACCATAGATATTCTTTCTTCATATTCCCTTGTATTAACGGAAGGGGGTAACTTGGTGATTTTAAAGTCTTTTTCGTCCGGAATATTTTGAATAAGATTAATTTCTCTTTTCTGTTGGAATATTTTTAAATAATCAACTTCGTATGTAACATGCTCTTCATGGCAAAGACCAACGTATTTACCACGACGAGCAACGAAGTCAGTCTGGGTATATATTGTTTGATTATTAAGTGTGTAAGTTAGATTTCCCCTGCCATCGTGTTCCACTGCTAAAAGATTCCAATCACCAGCCCCAGCAACTGGTGCGGTAGAATCCACTAATATGGAATAATAGCTATTGGAAGAACGGTATTCTATCGATGCTTTATCCTTATCAGTAATCCTAAAAAAGTTAAAATCACGACCACTGGTATAATCAAAGAAGAAACCAAAATATCTACCATTGGTAAGTGCGCGAGCTCTCATCTCTATCCGGAAAGGGGTATCAGTAAATAAGTCAGCAGAATAACCAGTCCAACTAAAACTATCTGATTTGTTATTTAGAACAATTGTGGTATCCTTTCTAGTGATTACATAATTATCATCTGCTTCCGAGGTATATCCTTTTTCACTTCTGTTGAAGTCATATTTGCTTATAATTTCCAGAGGGTATAGTGGCAAGGCCACTAATAGAAATGATAATATTAAAAATACTTTCATTATATCTACTCCTATATAGACAAGAATCTCCCTGGTAAACTCCCAGAGAGAGAAATCCTGTTAGCAAAACTTCTGTTTATTCTATCCCTGCATAAGAAAATGCAGTATCGAGAATGGCTTCTACTTTCTTGTTGCTACCAGACTCGCAATAGAATCTGAATAATGGCTCAGTACCCGATGCCCTTACCAACAACCACGATCCATCTCTAAAGAAAAACTTCCATCCATCAGTCCTGTCAGTAGCTACAACTTCATAAGCACCTATTTTCTGCGGATTAGCATCAAAAGTTCTTTTAACTTTTTTTTGCAATTCCGGTGTTACACGGATATCGCGACGCTTATAACGATGCTTTCCAAATTCTTTATCTAATTCATCAGAAAGCTGTGAGAGTGACATCTTACGGTGTGCCATTATCTCCATGATAAACAGTCCATTGAAGATACCGTCCCGCTCCGGGATATGAAGCTTAGTACTTAGTCCTCCTGATTCCTCTCCACCGACAAGGATATCACCATTGGCCATCAGATCAGCTATATATTTAAATCCCACCGGTGTTTGGTGTAATGCTATACCCTTTTTTTCACAATACTTATTTACCATAGAGGTTAGCGAAACTGTCTTAGCTACATCTCCTCTCAGCCCCTTAACCTCGTAGACATATTTTAGCATTATCATAAAAAGACGATGAGAATCCACAAATCGACCTTTTTCATCGTAGAGACCAATCCGATCAGCATCTCCATCTGTAGCTAGCCCTACATCGTATTGACCTTTTTTAATATTCTGCATTAGTACACCCAAACACTCATCTATGGGTTCAGGATGATCGATTTCTCCAAACCCTGGATTATGTTCATTATGCAAAACAGTAATATCTGGAAGAATTCTCTCTAACGTTTTAATACCGGCGCCATACATAGGGTCATAAATAATGTTCAGCCCCGAATCCCTTATTGCTTTTATATCAAGTTTCTTTCGCAGGTATTTGATATAATCAACACTTAGATTTCTATATTGAATCATCCCTTCACTAATCAGTTTATCTACTGAAGGAAGTTTGGCGGGATGAATGGTACGAGGAGTTTTTTCAAGTAATGGCTCGAGCTCTTTCTCAATTGCCTCAATCTGCTTCGGTGTAGCCGGCCCTCCAAATGCAGCTTTTACTTTAAATCCACTATATTCCGCTGGATTATGCGAGGCTGTTATAACAATCCCAAGATCAACTGATAAGTTTTTTGCAGCATAAGATACCATCGGAGTGGTAGAAATACCATCAGATAGGTAGGCAAACACACCTTGAGATGCTAAAACTCTTGCTGTTTCAGTTGCAAATTCAGCTGACAAAAAACGAGTATCATAGCCAATAACAGCAGCTGGCTTGCCCTTTGTTTTCTTCAGCTTCTTCTTAATGTATCTAGCTGTTGCTAATGCAACTAGCCGAAGATTACTATAAGTAAAATCTTCCGCAATAAGTGCTCGCCATCCATCTGTACCAAATTTAATCATATCAATTCTCTGATTTATTCAAAGATCTCCCAACCAGGATAAATTGCATCTTCTCCTAGATATTCTTCAATTCTAAGTAATTCATTGTATTTAGCCACCCGATCACTTCTGCTGGGAGCACCGGTCTTGATCTGTCCACTACCTACAGCTACAGCAAGTTCCGCTATAAAAGTATCTTCTGTTTCACCTGAACGATGTGAAATGACAGTAGAGTAACCGTATTTATTTGCAAGTTTTATAGTATCAAGTGTCTCGGTTAGTGTTCCTATTTGATTTACTTTTATAAGTACTGAATTAGCAACACCCATCTCAATACCTTTTTGGAGGAAATCTGGATTGGTAACAAAAAGATCATCACCTACTAACTGTATATCTTCTTCCTCAAGTACATCAGTAAGCCTTTTCCAACCGTCCCAATCGTCTTCGTCTAAACCATCTTCAATCGAAATCAGAGGATATTTTTCGCAGAGTGAAGCATACCATTCGACCATAGCGGAAGAATCATATTCAGCCCCTGATGATTTATACATTTTATATTTACCACCTTCATACATTTCTGAAGCAGCAACATCAATAGCCAGTACAATATCATTTCCCGGCTCATATCCAGCGGCTTCAATAGCTTCGATAATCACATCAAAGGCTTCCTCATTCGAAGATAAAGATGGAGCAAATCCTCCTTCGTCGCCAACAGAAGTAGCCATCCCTTTACCCTTGAGTACTTTTTTAAGGTGATGGAAAATCTCAGTACCCATTCTCAGGCCTTCACTAAAAGATTCTGCCCCGATTGGCATTATCATAAATTCTTGTATATCTACATTGTTATCAGCGTGTTTACCACCATTTAGTATATTCATCATTGGAACAGGAAGTGTTTCTGCTGTTACACCACCCAGATACTTAAACAATGGCATTTCATAATAATTAGCTGCCGCACGAGCTATAGCCAGAGAAACTCCCAGAATAGAATTAGCACCAAGACGAGATTTATTTGGTGTATCATCCAGAGTAATTAGCATATTATCAATTTGTCGTTGTTCCGTGGCATCCATACCTTCCAATGCCTCCAGAATTTCATTGTTTATATATTCTACTGCAGCCAAAACACCTTTACCAAGATACCTTTCCTGATCACCATCACGTAATTCATGAGCTTCATTTGCTCCAGTAGACGCCCCAGAAGGCACAGCTGCCCTACCATGAGACCCATCCTCGAGAATTACCTCAACTTCGACTGTTGGATTACCTCGCGAGTCAAGTATCTCTCGTGCATAAATATCGATAATCTCAGTACCCATTTTTCTACCTTTTATTGATTTTTTGTTTTATGTAATCAGAAACTAAACAAACTTTGTGAAGATAGTCTTAAGAGGCAACCTTCATTGACTGATGTTAATAAAAAAATAGGCTCCTAGTTAGAAGCCTATTGCGTTTATCTTATCCGCCAAATCAAAATCAAGTCTTGTTAGCCCACCTTTATCATGCGTACTAAGCTCCAACCTTACTTTGTTCCAAGCATATAGTTTAATATCCGGATGATGATCCATTGCTTCGGAAAGAATGGCTACGGCATTAATAAAACCAATAGCTGAAACAAAGTCGGCAAAAACCCTTTCAGTTCTAATAAGATTATTATCTTTTTCCCAGCCTTTGAGGCTGTCAACTAGGGCTTGAAGTTCCGCACCGACTAATAGATCTCTATTTGTCATAATCAGACATGAGCATCAAGTTTGTCTTTGATCTGTTGTTTGGGTACAGCACCGACGATAGTATCAACTACTTCTCCCCCTTTGAATATAAGGATAGTTGGGATTGATCTGATACCGAAGTTTAGTGCTGTTTGCTGGTTATTATCGACATCCAGTTTGCATATTTTGGCTTTGCCTTCATATTCTGATGAAAGCTCTTCCACTATTGGAGCAATCATTCTACACGGACCGCACCAAGCAGCCCAGAAGTCGATTAATACAGGCTTGTCTGATTTTATGACTTCCTGATCGAATTTGTCGTCTGTTAGATGTATGGCTTCTGCCATATTTAACTCCTTCTGAAGATAGACTTAGTCATTTGGATTAGTATTTATAACAATTCTGTTATTACACAACCCTATTGATAGATATAGTCGCAATCGTCTATAGTTTATTGCAAAAAAAGAACCGGACCACCTTTAGAGGTTTGCCCGGTTCTGTTGTCAGTTATCATCTCAGGTCCATATCATATATAAACCTTCAGTTATTGTCGTGTCAAAGAATAGAGTGTTTTCCAGGAAAACAACCCTTCTTACTCAACTATTACGTGCATAGCAGATTGTGTGTTACCGTTTTGAGCAACAACATAATATCTACCAGCTGCCAGAGACTCAGCATTAAGAGTAATAGACTGGCTAGTAAGTGTACCGCTATAGATGTCCATTACCTTGTTACCAGCTGCATCGATCAGATAAAGATCAATATTTCCAGAAATCGAAGGTTCAACTTCCATGTTAAGAACAGTAGAACCAGAGAAAACATTTGGCTGAGCCTTAACAGAGAAACCAGTTTCAACGATTTCGTCTACACTATTAGGAGTAGCTTCAGCAGATAGAGTAACCATTACAGTTCCTTTAGAAGGGTCGTTAGTTGTCATCTCTACCGTATTATCAAACTGACCTGCAGTTGATGCCATGAACTCTACAGTGAACTCACGAGTATTGTTGAAAGGAACAGTAACATCACCAGAAGGCAAGTCTTTGATTGTAAACTCAGATCCTTCATTCATCAATACAATATTCGAGATCACAAGATCAGCCTGACCAGTATTAGTCACTTCAAACTTCATATCTTTCTTAGTTTCAGCCAATACTTTTCCGAAGTCAAGAGAGGTAACAGAAACCTGGATTGATGGCTCAGTAGATGCTTCTTGGCCTTTACCACTTAACCCAACTGCAAATTCTTCTTTACCTTCGATATTAGTAGCAAAGAATAGATCATCTTCAATAACATTAGCTTCATCAGGAGCAAATATTACTGTAACTTCAAGAGTACCTTTAGCAGCAACAGTTGCAGGGAAGATAGAAGGATCTTTCAGAGTGAATACATCTCTACCATCAGTAAGGAATACATAAGGATCAGAAAGTGTCAGATCCATTGTACCCGGATTTGATATAGTAACAGTCATTTCTTCTGTCTGGCCTATAGCAACTGTACCAAACTCTAGTCTCTCAACATCAGAAGCTATACCAGGACCTTCAACACCTTGGCCAGACTGGAACCACTGATAGATACCAGTTGCTAGTTGTTGTCTTTCCTGAGGGCTCATAATTAGCTCAAAACCAAATGGCAAGAGCATAACTTTTGAATTACCAGGTGTTGCAATGATACCACCCGGAGCGCTTCTTTGCTGAGGAGTTTGTACTGAAAGATCAAAGATTTGATCGTTTTTAGTTGCATCAGTGATTGTGATCTCATCAACATACTGAGTATAGTAAGGGTGGCTCTGTGAGTTGTATGAGTTTAGATTAAGTGTCATTCCCTCGAAATCAGAACCTACAGTACCAGTAACAGTAATTGGTGAAAGTGATATCTGATTACCACTTTGTTGTGAAGTAGATATTGGATTTCCACTGCCTATACCAAGATTAGAGAATAATGCTAGTGCATCTGCAACTCCACCTTCGTAATTCACACCATTATATACATCAAGATTAGATAGAATAAGTACATCGTTTCCGGCAGCGATATGAGCATTTACATCATCAGCATAGAAGACACCAATAGAACCTCTATTACCATAGTCAGTAGCAAATATAGCCATCTCGAAGTTCTCAGGGCCATAAGCAGCCATAAGCTCATCACTCATACCCATAACAGCAAGTTTACTACCCCATGGTGTAGAAGCAAGTGACTGATAGATCATAGCAGGAGCGTCATGAGAACTAAAGTAATATACACTTTCAGTAGCATCTGATAGTGAATATACATTTAACTCTGAAGAAGTTCCTGTCATACCTTGTGTATCATCTACATTAACTGTAATTGGCACTGGGATGAAACCAGCAGTACCAGCAGTAGCAGTAATAGTACCTGAAACTGTAGTTGTAGAGTTAGCATCGATTGAATAGCTGCTAGACATTAGCGAAGCTGACCATCCATTTGGAAGATTCGATACATCTGCCGCAACATTACCTGTTACAGGGAAGTCATTAGAGTTAGTCAGAGTAACTTCAAAAATTGTAGATCCGCCAGCTTTTGTTTTCATATATGGATTTTCAACAGAAGCACTTACAAACAAAGGCTCAACTGAGTTGTCCGCACGGCCTTGAAGGATCTCATTAGATGAGTTATCCTGAACGAAAGCCACAACATGAAGATTACCTTGCTGAAGAGCTCGGCTAGCATCAAAATTGAAGTTGAATGACTGAGGTGTTGCACCTGCTTGTATATTTATCGCTGTACCATTATAATCTGGTAGCATTTGGCGAGGTACCCAAGGGAACACTTTCTCACCATTAGGGAAAGTCATACCATAGTCAACAGGGTCTTCTACTACTACTACATGTAGTGTATGATTCATTAGATCGATAGAAGATGAAACTTCTACTGTAGCAGAACCATTGTCCATTGTTACTGCCATATCAATCGGAGAAATCTGACCTTTCAGATTGTCAAAATTTGAGAAGCTAGCGTTAACATAATTGGCTGGATGTGTTCTAGCACCTCCATTGATAGAAGCAGTAGGCACACCTGTCACGCCATATACTTTTGCTCTCTCTTCGTTCATAGTAATGTCAATAGTATACATCGGATCTTGTTTACTAGGATAGTACCAGTGATAAACAAGAGGAAGTACAAATGCATCTCTGTCTTCAAGACCTGCATGATACTGAGGGTTGATAGCAGCACATGGGCCACAAGAAGTATTAGTAAACTGCTCCATCACCACAAACCGAGGCGAGTCGGCATTGGAAAAACTGAAGCCGAGCATAGCAACCATCGCAACTAGCGATGCACGCAGCCCGTTTTTGTAGAATTTTTTCATATAGGGAACTCCTATGGGGATTATTATGATTGATTAAACCAAATATTATTTTTCTTGTACAATTACAATACTTTGCTACAAAGGCTTTAAGCCTTAACGCTATTGAATGACAACATAAAACGCAGAAAGTTACAAATCGGCAAAAAAAATCATTTGCACCTTCACATTTCTACACTTTGTTAAGATTGTGTTAACTGTAAAGATAAGAATTTTTTTTAAATATAGTTACAAATCGGCATATTCTATGATCTTCGGCAAGTAATGTACTATTAGCAGTTAGCAAACTTAATATACATGAAATACGTAGTTTTGCAGATTACTGACAGAAATAAAAGTTTACCTAACTATATGGCAAAGAAGAAGACTAAGAAAAAATCACAAGTTAAGTCAAAGAAGCAAACAAAACCTACTACTAAACAAGCTGAACAACCGAAACCACAGCCGATGTCGTTCGAACAGCAGGTTGCATCCCTCGGTCGGCAGATCAAAACCTATAGAGTGCAGGATGTCTGGCCTGGTACTGGTGGCCCTTCGGGAAGAATACAATTCTTTGGAATGGGAGGCTCTGCAATTGCGGCCGATTTGGTGAACAATTATCTCCGACACTTTGGATTGCCAGATTTCCTTCATATCAGAAAAGACTTTTACAGACCGCAGGATGGTAATCACCCTACACCAGCTATTTTTAGCAGTTATTCTGGAACTACAGCTGAGACTATTACTCAAGCATATAATTACAGGGGCAGAGTTGCTTCGGTTATCACAACCGGTGGCGACTTATTAAAATTAGCAGAATCAAGAAAATGGGGAGTAATTAAGCTACCTTTGGGTTTTCAGCCCAGAGCTGCACTTGGCTACTCTTTTTCATCGCTGCTATCACTTGTAATTGCTCACCAGCAGATCAGGCAATTAGCTTCCCGTATTAGTGCAGATCTCAATGCTGCCGGGCGGCATATTTCAAATATTAAAGATGAGAATAAGTTTGCAATCAGAGCAGTCAATATTGCTGAAAAAATCAAAGGAAAATCAGTAGCGGTATATTCATCTGAGGCTATATCAGGTATAAACTACCGATGGAGAGGACAGCTGCAAGAAAATGCTGATAATTTTGCTTTCGGTGGTTTTTTCCCGGAAATAACACATAATCATGTGAATGGATTTGCGAATCCCGAAGGATTATCAGACAGACTAGCTATAATCATTTTGAAATGGAAGGCTGATCCTATGGGATTATCTGAGAAGCAAAATAAATTGGCAAGCCTGTTAAGATCGCGGGGATTTACTGTAATTGAAATTGGTACCAAAACAAAAACTCTCTTATCAGCTATGTTCGAACTAATTTATTTAGCTGATGAAGTAAGTATGAAACTTGCCGAAATGAATGGTACTAACGCAGAAAGTATCGAGATTATACAATCCTTGAAAATATAAACTGATTCAATAACAATTATCAGGCGGACAGGTAATAAATATCTTTTTTTGCCTTTCCTTCAAAATCACCTTATCAACCACCCAAATCAAAGTAATATATGTGCGGAATAATAGGTTATATCGGAAGACAGCAGGCATCGAGGATTCTAGTAGAAGGCCTGAAAAGATTAGAATACCGAGGCTATGATTCGGCAGGTGTTGCCTTATATGAAAGCAAACGTATCAATGTATTAAAACAACCAGGTAAGGTAGAGGCATTAGAGCGTCTTATCCCTCACGATATGATTAGCTCAACTATTGGTATCGCCCACACCAGATGGGCTACCCATGGTTTCCCTAACTACAACAATGCCCACCCGCATACTGACAATACTAAAGAAATTGCTATTGTACACAATGGTATTATAGAAAATTATAAGGCAATTAAGACAAAGCTTGAAAAGGATGGATATACTTTTGAAACAGAAACTGATACTGAAGTATTGGTAGTCTTTATTGGCTCTCTTTATGAGAAACTTAAGGACTTGGAAAAAGCGGTTAGAGTAGCACTGAGCGAGGTAAATGGTACTTTTGGTATAGCTGTTATATCTTCTTTCGAGCCTGATAAAATAATAGCAGCGCGCCAGGGATCTCCGATGATACTAGGTGTAGGAAAAGATGAATATATAGTAGCTTCAGATATTGCTGCCATTATAGCCCATACTGACAGAGTCGTATATCTTGAAGATAATGAAATGGTAGTAGTTACTCCAGATGGATATGTGACTAAAACTATTGATAATGAAGCTACTCACCCTGATGTAGAAACAATACAATACGATATTGCTCAGATAGAGAAAAGTGGTTATGACCACTTCATGATGAAGGAAATTCATGAGCAGCCTGAAACGATAGCCAATGCTATGCGTGGCAGAATTATGATGGAATCAGGCAATGTAAAACTTGGTGGACTAGCCAAAGTGCAGTCTAAGTTACGCAATGCCAGAAGAATAATTTTTACTGCCTGTGGTACATCCTGGCATGCTGCGCTCATAGGAAAATATCTCATTGAGTCACTGGCTCAAGTACCAGTAGAAGTAGAATATGCCTCTGAATTCCGCTATCGTAATCCTGTAATTAACGAAGAAGATGTTGTGTTTGCAATTTCTCAATCAGGAGAAACACTTGATACACTTGCAGCTATAAAAGAGGCCAGACAAAAAGGAGCTACAGTTCTGGGACTGGTCAATGTAGTCGGTTCAACTATAGCGCGTGAGACTGAAGCCGGTATATATATACATGCCGGCCCAGAGATTGGGGTTGCTTCTACTAAAGCTTTTACCTCTCAGGTTACTGTACTGGTACTGTTGGCAGTATATCTTGGCCGTATGAAACGCCTTTCTCAGACCGAAGGCCGAACAATTCTAGCCGAACTACAAGCCCTTCCTGAAAAAGTAGCTGAGATTTTAGCGCATGAAAAAGACATAGAAAAGATTGCTGACACATATAAGGACGCAAAGAATTTTCTTTATCTGGGAAGAGGATATAATTTTCCTCTGGCTCTTGAGGGTGCATTGAAGCTCAAAGAGATCTCATATATACATGCTGAGGGATATCCAGCAGCAGAAATGAAACATGGGCCTATAGCACTGATAGATGAAGAGATGCCTGTGGTGTTCATAGCTACTAAAGATCCAATATATGATAAAGTGTTATCCAATATAGAAGAAGTAAAAGCCAGAAAAGGCAAAATAATTGCACTGGCTACCGAGGGAGATAACCATATTACTGATCTTGCTGACCATGTGCTATATGTACCAGATACAATACCGGAACTTGTACCTATCCTAGCTGCTGTACCTCTACAGCTTCTTTCATATTTCATAGCTCTTAAGCTTGACTGCAATGTAGATCAGCCAAGAAATCTGGCGAAATCTGTCACTGTGGAGTAATTAATTACTAATCAATGTTCTTTCAGGTTAAATCTGGAATAAGATATGCATATAAGTTTTTTGGCATTAATACTCACTTTCTTATTCGCTGCTTGTTCATCCATCAAGGATCCTGTTCATTATACTTCTTGCACTGTCTATAGTTATATGGATCTTTTTAAAGAACTATCAGAAGAACAGAGATTGGTAGACAGTAAAATAGTGTTTGACACTCTAGGCAATAAGGTAAGTAAATCGATCCTTTCTAAGGATGGCTCTATCTCAAGAACTCATTCTTATTTCTATAATAAGCATAACAAACTCGATTCAGTTATTACAACAGATGAGGAGAATAGGCTCAAAGAAGAATATATTTATGATCAAAATCAGAACCTGTTAGCTGTCTATGAAATATACAGAAACAATAGAATGCAAAAAGAACAGTATGTTTATAAGGACAGTGTTCACGCTTCTACTAAGCATTACATGGGTGGTTCACCTTCAAGTATCTCTCAGTTAGAATACAATAAACAGAATCTATTAATAAGAAGAAGCATTCTAAGTCCGCAAGGTGATAACTGGGGTTATAAAGAATTTGAATATAATAACTCCGGTAAACTTAAGACTGTAACAACTTATAGAAGCAATGGAGCTATTAGTGAAGTGACAAACTATAGCTATAATTCGCATAATCTTCTTGAATGGGAAATTACTCGTAAGGCAAATAATAAAGTACTCTCAAAACTGAAATATGAGTATTCTAATTGATGAGAGTAAACTTTGCATATCACCCTGATTTTTTTAGATTAGTGTCTTGATACAGCTTTAGTGTTCTCTAGTTTTCCTTGTTTGTGTTCTGGACAATCTAGTCTTATTTCAGATTTATGTAATTCCTTTTTCAATAATTCACAATAGCTTAAATGACGCGAATGATTATAGTACTTACAAGAATAGCATATACGCTGGACAGAAATAATGCCATTCATATTCAGTCTATAAATTAATTTACTAATCGTTGAATAAATATTCTCGAAATCAGCACCTTCTATACCCTGTAGCTGAGATTCGATGGGTTGTGCAAAATTTTCGGTCTTCAATACAATTTCTTTACCCAAATCCGACAACAGAATACTATAACTGCGACCATCGGAACTGGAATAATCTTTTAAGACATATTCTTTTTTTACTAAAACTTTGACTGCATCGCTAACGGTAGGTTTACTTATATTAAACTCTCTTGATAGTTGACTAATATTACAGAGGTTTTTGTCGTGGCTCCCAATAAATTTTAACAGCTGAATTTGTATTGGACTCAAGCCTAAAACTTTGGCATAATCCCATAATAGAAATTTAAATACTTCTGATATTCTTTCAAGCCCTGCTACTATTTTCTTGTTAATATCTGGATGCTGAGGAGATATATTACTGGTACTTTCGTTCATATCTTGTACTAACTATAATTAGAGAGTATCTAATCAGCAAATATAACATATTCATTGAAAGCACTCTTTAATTTTGTTACTACTCAGCTATATAAACCCATGCCCCATCTTAGATTCTGACTTTACCAATACTCCTATGAATTAGCAAATATTAATTCTTAATCTGTGATTTCAATTTATTTAGACAATAGCCAAATAAATTGTCTTTACTTGCTCCTTATTATAATATTTTGAGCATAATAGGAACCTTAGGTAAACTAGGGTTCCTATTATATTGCCCGAGGCTTATTACCCCTTGAGATCTTCTATAGAAGCACCGTAGTTGATATGTAAAACATTTCCATTGGGGGTCACCAATGCAGGAACTGATTTCACTCCTACCCTTTCAGCTTCATCTATTTGATTTTTATCTTCCCCAAGATGAACTATCGCTACAGCTGAAGGGCTAATTAGGTTGAGAATGTCCTGTTCTGCACTTACACATACCGGGCAACCTGCATGATAGAATATTGATTTGTCCATTAGATACACCTTTATTTGTGATGAATAAAATTACAAAGGCAATATAGTAAGGATTCCTAACAATATCAAGTAATTTAGAGTGAATCCCAAGTTCATCTCTCAATAGTATCATATAGAATAAGATATATTACTTATCCAAAATGAGTAATAGTAATAATACTAGATAGGTAAATATGGAGGAAAGGAAGTGCTAGAACAAAAATGCTATTTTAATACCCAAAGACTTTCAGTGGGAAGTTGGACTAATCAAACTAAAGCAAACGACTCTGATAAGAGATTTATCGATAAAGTAATTGAAATCCTTACTCCGAATGTTGTAAAAGCATTACCCGCAGGCTGGCAAGACATTAATACTAAGGATAAAGCAGCACAATGGATACAAGATAGAGCGAGTGAGAGTCATTTTTTATCAATTCAGTCTCTGCAATCGGATGAAACTATAGGTTTTATGTTCCTCTATGGATTTGATTCTGACAGTAATATGCAAGACCTACGCTTTGGCTATCTTTTATCTGAAAAGGTATGGGGCAGGGGGCTGGCAACAGAAGTTATTCAAGGTTTGATCAAGTGGTGCAAAGAATCTGAAAATATCAGATCTATCTCAGGAGGTGTTGAGCGAGATAATCTTGGATCTATAAAAGTTCTTGAAAAGAGTGGCTTTAATATCTCATCACTTGACGCACCAACAGAACAGATTGTCTTTTACGAATATCGATTTGATAATTGAAGTCAGGTAATAAGTAAGTAGCAATCTGGAAGGTATATACCTGCAACTATTATCCAACAATATAGCTTTTAACCATAATTGGGTCTGTTCTGCAGGGTTTCATAAGTACAGGGGATTTACCTATTATGCATACTGCAAAGATACTTAAATGAAAAATCCAGCTCTATACCATGCAAAAGATAGCTGTACTTACTAGTGGTGGTGACGCTCCGGGAATGAATGCGCATATCCGAGCTGTCGTTCGCACTGCTATTGATAGAGACCTGGAATGTTATGGTATTATAGGCGGATATCAAGGTATGATTGAAGGTAACTTTGTGCCGCTAACGCGCAAGGATACAGTAAATCTTATATCTATGGGTGGTACTATATTAAAAACATCCCGATCTGAAGCATTCAGGACAACAGAGGGCAGGGCTAAGGCAGCTGAGAAATTGAGGTCAGCAGGAATTGATGCGGTAGTTGCTTGCGGAGGAGATGGTACATTTCATGGTGCTCACTATTTACATATCGAACAGGGTATTCAGATAGTTGGAACTCCTGGAACAATTGATAATGATCTCTATGGTACCTACTATACAATTGGTTTTGATACAGCTATTAATACTGCTGCCGAAGCAATTGATAGAATCAGAGACACTGCTGATTCTCATGGCAGAGTATTCATTATAGAAGTGATGGGCAGACATGCTGGCCATATAGCTATGGATGTTGGTATTGCTTGCGGTGCCGAGTATATAGCTGTACCGGAGCGAGATGCACCTATAGAAGCCCTTTACAAAAAAATACTAGAAATGGGTAAAAATACCCGGCAGATAGTTATTATTGGAGAGGGAGGTAGCTACGGAGGCGCTACTCACTTATCAGAGCTTTTAAAAGAAGAATATTCTCTAGACTCAAAAGTAACTGTTCTGGGTCATATTCAGAGAGGAGGTAGCCCAACGGTGAAGGACCGGGTACTGGCCTCGCATTTGGGAATGGCAGCAGTAGATGCTTTGATAAGTGGCAAAACTGATGTAATGATTGGGCGTATCTATCATGAAATTACTTATACCCCTCTGCCGGCTACCTGGTCGAATAAGAAAGTTATACAACCTTATTTGACACATTTATCAGATTTACTAGCCTAGGTAAACTAAATTAATTACGACTAATGAGAACAATAGCACTGTACGAGAATAGGGATAAGCCTCACGCAATTGAGTATGCAAAAAAGGCTGCCAAAATATTGAATTCAATGGGTGCCAGATTAATAGCTGCTCCTGACTTTATTCAGTCTTTAAATGAAACTGAAAAATCTTGGATTGAACCGGTGGAGCACAATGACTTCGGTAAAGTAGCTGATATTGTTATCAGCTTCGGTGGCGACGGTACTATGTTAAAGCTATCAAAACTAATATTGTTCTCTGATGTACCGATTATGGGAGTGAATGTTGGTCGGTTAGGATTCCTAGCAGAATATCGAATTAGAGAGCTTGAAACTGCTATGAGTAGTATTATGTCGGGCAGTTATAGAATTGTTGAGCGTTCAATGCTTGTATCTATAGTTAACGGACAGAAAAACTATTCGCTCAATGACATAGTCTTGGAAAGAAAACTTACCTCAAGAATGATCACGATCGAAGCATATGCAAATGGATCGCATATAGCTGATTATAGGGCAGATGGCCTGATCGTTACTACTCCAACAGGCTCAACGGCATATTCCCTTAGTTGCGGAGGGCCAATTATAGCACCGAACTGTCAGGTATTTTGTATCACGCCAATATCTCCCCATTCCTTGAATCTAAGGCCCTTGGTAGTGTCAGACGATAACGAACTACAACTGATACCCCATTCGCATGATGGCAGCACGCATCTGGTACTGGATGGACAAGAACAACTTACTATCAATAATGGTCAGTCTATTACGATAAGGAAGTCAGATGCTCGCATAAAACTTATCAAACCTCAGTCCGGCTCATATTTTTCTCTACTTAAAGAGAAGCTTTACTGGGCTACTTCGCCTGCACCGGAAAGTTAGAGTGCTTTTTCATGTATATGACCATCTTCTCTGGACCAAATCATTTTTCCATCAGCCCAAGTCTGAATACAGTGATTCACACCATGATGATAGATGATCTCTTCCGGAGAATTAATATCCATAATTGCCAGATCAGCCTTCTTGCCAATCTCAATCGAACCTCTGTCTTCATGAGCACCCACTGCATAAGCAGAATTTAGGGTAACGGCTGCTATTGCTTCATTGACAGTCATTCCTGCATTAATACAAGCCAGTTGCATTATTAGCTGAATATTCTCCGTGAATGATGAGCCAGGGTTACAGTCAGTTGCGAGAGTAGTAACTACACCGGCATCAAGTATTTTCCTGGCCGGTGCATAGGGTTTTCTAATAAAGTAAGATGTTCCCGGTAAAAGACAAGCTACAGTACCATTTTCCTTTAAAGACTTAATACCGTTGTCATTTATTCTAATTAAATGGTCAACTGATACTCCACCAATATTCGCTACAGCTTCAGATGATCCGGTATCAGCAAGTTCATCACAATGAGCTCTTGGTGCCAGACCATAGTTTTTCCCAGCCTCAAGGATCTCTATACCTTCATCTACTGTGAAATACCCTTCGTCGATAAACACATCATTATACTTAGCTAATTTTTCTGTAGCAACTAAGGGTATTATTTCATTAACAACCGTATCGATATACTTGCGCCTACCAGATTTGGTTCCTTTAAGCTCTTTAGGAAAATCATGAGCTGCCAGTAATGTAGGAATCATCTTCACCGGAACACTCTGCTGTGCTAATTTGATGGCCTGTAATTGTCTAACTTCTCCTTCTAGTGTCAGGCTATAACCGGATTTCATCTCGATAGCAGTAATACCATAGGTTATTGCCGTTTTTGATCTCTCAATAATATTAGCAACAAGTTGTTCGACCGAAGCCCCAAGGGTGGCTTTTACAGTAGTCTGAATACCGCCTCCGGCCTTAGCAATTTCTTCATAAGTAACACCAGCAAGTCTTTGGGCAAACTCACCAGCTCTGTTACCAGCAAATGGATAGTGAGTATGAGGATCAGTAAAAGCCGGAAAAACTGTCATTCCTTTACAATCAAAAACTTCCGGAGATAGATCATTCTCTTTCAGATAATCTTGATAGTTCCCCTGCCCTATCCACTCAATCTTATCAGAAAATAATAACCATGCATCATTGATTACTAAAAGATTATCTAGTTCATTAGAAACCATATAGGGCGATTGATTATTCGATACTTGTACCAAGCTTCCAATATTCTTAAGTAGACTGAGAGACATAATTTGACATTTTTTGATTCACTGATAATACAGGTACATGAATAGATCTAGTCTACTTAGCACCGTATTCCGAATATAACATTTTCCTTTGTTCACTTCAATAAAGTGTAAAAGACTTTTTCGATCACTGACAATAAAAATAATAAGGCAATAATAGGTAAACAGTGCTTAATGTTTTAGTAAAAGTTATCCAATATTTTTTATGGTCTCAGGTATGACCTATACCTAAGCTCTTAATCAGATATGAAAAGCAATTTCAAGAGTTTGAATGCGTATTTTTATACTATTTCCTAGTATGGCAGAAGAAAGTATACACTATAGCGATATTATAGTTACTATACTAAATAAAATGGGCTCAGATAGATACTTAGTATTTTGCAGAAATTAGAAAAAGTGGCAAAACCTTTTGTATGAAAATGATATAAGGTTGTTTTGAATACTTAAGGCTTAAGTATAAGTAGCGATGCTATTATTTGTGATATACGTATTGATATATATGTCTGAACACAATCTCGCCACTGGGGCCAGTACAAACTACTGAAGTAATATCACCATTGGTATTATGCCTATAAGTCAGGCTATGCTTCAGCTCATTACCACCATCAAATGTAAAAACCTCTAACATGAACTGATCAGTATTGCGATACATACTATCTCTTTGTAGCACTTCACTTTCAAATGTTACTTCACGAGAAGTTATATGACCCGAATCATCGAAAGTATATAAATAATCAAATGCTTTAGTATCATCTTCATTAATCACAATTGTTTTGAGCAAATTTCCCGAACTATCATACTCATAATCCTCAACACTGATCAGGTCACCATTTTGTTCATACGAGATTTTTTTCTCTACCTGCCCCTGATTATTGTACTGATATTCATTTCTAAATCTCTGCTCACCAACTCCATCTACATAGACACGCTCAATTTCAATTGAAGAATCATCACTATAAGTATAGACTGCTTCTCGATCCAGATCTCCCGTCTCAGGATTATAGACAGTACTTCTGAGAACATCACCCTCTATATTATATAATATTTCTTCAAGCAAATTTGACTTCTTAGTGGTATAAATATCAGTATCCCACTTCTGCACCTTAGCCACAATACCACTGTTCTCCCGAATCTCAGTCGGGCTATCAAGAGGAGTCTCCGCACAAGATACGAGGAGAGCAATTCCTAGAACTAGTATAATATAATTTATGGCTTGCAATCTACTTGATCAATATGGTTTTAGTTGATACTACTTCTCAATATATCAAAAAAAGTATTATAGGACAAATTATTGTATTAATTAGCGATCCAATATTTAGCAATATCGGATCGCCAACAATGCTATTCTATCTTAGAACTATTTCTTAATAATAGTCTTGACAGTTGATGTCTCGCCCTCTGTCAAAATAAGGTAATACTGGCCCGCAGGTAACTCAGAGAAATCAATCCTATGGCTTGAATCCATATTGGAAATATCTCTCGATACCATAATCCTACCAGTCTGATCCATCACAATCATACTACTATAAAGACTACCATTTAGTTCAATACCTAATTCACCAGCAACAGGATTAGGGCCTATCATGACATTATCATCCTGAACATATACCGATACTGTTTGGGTTGTAAACTCCCATATGGTAGACCATCCAGTAGTCGATGTTCTATCATCATTATATCCCCTAACAGTCCAGTAATATGTTTTATCTGCATCAAGCCCAATAAGCTGGAATGATTGTTTGGTATGCTCTTCTGCAAAGACAACCGTATCAGTTTGGGCTATATCTTCAGTAACCAATAAATCATAAACTGTAGCACCCTTAGGCGAATCCCAAGTCAATTCTGTTTTAGTATCTTCTAAGAATGTTTCATCAGCAGGTGATGCAAGTTCAAGTCGAAGCATTTTAGTTCTAAAACTATAAATAGTAGACCAGGTACCTTTTTCACCATTAGAATTACCTCTCACTCTCCAATAGTAAGTTGTATAGTCCTCCAAGCTAGAAAGACTGTAGGTCAGATCTGTAGTACCGTACAATGTAGCTATTGGATCACTCAAATCCGGATTTTTAGAGATCTCTACATCATATTCTTCGGCAATCTCAAGCTGTGCCCAGACAAGATCAAGTTCATATACAGTATTCAAAGAATTATCAGTAGGAGAGATGAGGTTTACAGCCGGCAAGCCAGTTGTGAAAGTCCAAGAATCAGTAAAAAGCGAGATATTATCCTGATCATCAACCGCAGCTACTCTCCAGAAGTATTGTGTTTGATACTCCAAGCCCAGAACCTGCGCTTGCACATCCTCTATATCAGCAACTGTCTCAGTATCTCCAGCGGGGAAAGCACCGTCAGTAGAAACCTGAAGAACATATTTATCTGCCCCAGTCGGAGCCTGCCAATTGAATTTAGGATTTATTGATACCTTAACCTCTTCATTAGCAGGTGCTATCAGCGAAGGAGATGCAAGGATAGTAATAAAACTACCATATTCAGACCAATCAGAATAATTACCAAGTTCATTCTCAGCTTTGGCTCGCCAATAATAAGTAGTATAGTTCTCAAGATTCTCTGCTGGCATAGAAAGCTCCTCTACACCACTTTTATCTGCCACTATTGAAACAAAGTCCTCATCGGTAGCAATCTGAACTCTGTATGTATCAGCACCCTCCGTTTCTTCCCAAGCCAATAACTCATCAACAGCAACACCGACTAATAATTCTTTAGGTGAAATAATTGTAGGTGGCTCTAGCTTAGTAGTGAAGCTATTAGTACTATAAACTGAATAACTTCCGTAATATTTAGAGCGCACTCGCCAGTAATAAGTAGTATTAAACTCCAGGCCTGGAACATCAGCCTCAATAGATGTAGGGGCCAGTACAAACTCTTCTTGAAGAGCAGTAAATGTTTCATTTCTTGCAACTTGTACTTGATAAAGAGGTGCAACTGTCTCCGACCACTCAAGTTGTATTGGCGGCGCCAAATCTACAGCTACCGTACCGTTGGCTGGTGTAATTGCAGTTGGTGCTTCAAGGTTCGCAGGGTTGGGTCGTAAATAAAGGAAATTATTAAAATAGTATAAATCTCCATCAGTAGAAATATCTAGTACTTTTGCTTCACCAACGACAACTGAAGAATTCCTTTCAGTCCATGATTGGCCTTTATTGGATGTGTACCTTATACCAAAATGTTCGTTCATACTTATAATCCAAGAAGTAGAAGTCAGAGCTTCAAACTGCTGTACTTCAGGTAGCACTTCCTGTATTTGATCCTGATATGGAGGGAAACCAAATTTTTCAAGACTCCAGGTCTGGCCAGCATCTTCACTTGAATAAAGACCATGATTTGTTGAGAGGAAGAATGTACCAAATGCAAAGTCAAAGTCTCCAACCCTATATCCTCTATGCTGATTAGAGGCAAACTCGGCATTAGCTTGGAGATTCCATGTGGAGGAACCATTAATCCTATAATAATTACCTACCGGAATAGCAGCTATCATAACATTCGATGAATTATCAGCAACCATAGCCCATTTTTTTACTACAGTCCATTCAAAATCGTCAAATCTATACTCATCATTAGTCATCTGATCATTGACAATATTATAATCGAAGATATAGTTTCGATTATCCGGTTCCTGGGCCATCGGGTCACCAAATGTAGTACTATAAATACCTACTATCTTGTCATTGGGTGTAAAACAAAATGATCGAATAAATTTAACAGTATCTCCATCACCAGCCAAGTCAGTATCATCGAATACAGTAGACCAGCTATTATTCTCATATACATAGGCACTATGAAATGAAATACCATATAATTTGCCTTTATGGTACTCAACCGCCTGCAAACCTTCCGGAGCAGGTGGAAGAGCCTGCACCCCGGAACCATAGTTAATATATTCGATTATCTGGTTACCACCTTTAATGAAATAATAATAGTCACCGTTGGAAGTAGGAACAATATCAGCATCAATGGGATAGTCTTCCTGATTCAAAGGAATCCAATATTCACCATTATCAGTACTTCGGTATATACCGTTCTTAGCTGTAATTGCATAAATATCTCCATTCTCGGCTATCGTTACATCATGAAAGCCTTCAGTCAATTTTGCTTTGGAAGTCCATTGTTCCTCAAAGAAATAGTCATAGTAATAAATACCATTATCTTTGAACGAAGCTATCGGAAATCTCTCAGAATTGAGAATCATCACAGCTACCCCGGAAGCATTCTTATCCTTTTTATTAAGCCCCGTGGTATCTATCTTCGTCCAAAGGAAGCCTCCATTCGTAGTGAAATATACACCATCACCATTTACCGCTGCAAAGATAGACTCACCCGCAGCACCTTCATCCCTGTAAAGATCATTCACATATTTGCTAGCAACACCATTGGAAACAGCATTTGCCTCTACCCATGATTCACCGTTATCCTCTGATCTGTAAAAACCACCACCATATGTACCGGCTACAAGTGAATCACCAATAGCTACTTCGATATCAGAAATATCCCAGTATCTTAGGTTTTCAACTTCTTGCATCCAGTTAACACCCTCGTTGTCAGAATAAAAGAACCCATGGCCTCGCGTACCAATAATGATTCTATCACCATTTCTTACAGCAGTATTAACTATCACGTCGTCAGGAAGATCACCCTTAGCACTGACAAAAGTGCCACCGTTGTTTTCAGAAATATGAATCCCATTATCTAATGAAGTAACTATAACCTCATCATCAGTAACAGCTATGTCAGTAATATAATCACCAGGGTCGCCAGTACCTGGCGCAGAAAAAGTAACACCGTCATTAGTAGAGACCTTAAAGCCAGTGCCCCATCCTCCGGTATAAATCCTTCCATTAGCACCGGCCTCAATTATATGAGACTCACCGGGTGTCTGGACTAATCCAAAGTACTCGTCATTAGCTTGTAGGGTAAATGGTACTGCCAAAATAGCAAGCAGTATGAGGTAGTAACGAATTTTCATTAGTATCCTTAATATTTGTTTTATTTATCCCTCTAATATAAGCATAACAAAAAACATTGCATTATGTAACAAAACTATACTAGATATGTTAATGCACTCAAGAGATTGTCTCACATAATTCAAATTGATACCTATGGTTATTAATACCAGATCGAAGATTTTTGCTCTAATACTTATTCTCGGCATTAGCTCCTACTTCACCACTGAGGTAATTACAAGTAGCAGTGGTAACACTAGCAATCTGGGCCAGTGCTCCGGTTGCCATGGAAGTAATTCCTCCGCTACTACTGTGACAATAGATGTTGTACAAGGAACAACAATTAATGTGGGAGACGAAGTAGATATAGAGGTAGAAGTTAGCCACGGCAGCTTCAATCATTTTGGCATCTATACAGGTGTAGTAACTACTGAAAATGGCTCTACAGCTGCTGGAACAATAACTGCTGGCACTGGTACTAAGAAGTCTGGCAGTGGTGTTGTACATAATGGCAAACAAACCGGATCAGGTGGAAGCTATACATTTAAGTATAAGTGGAAAGCCCCTAATACTGCTGGCACTTATTATGTTAGGGCTGTTGGCAATGCAGTAAATAATAATGGTAATGGCGATAGTGGAGACGATCCGAATGCAGCTACGACTGTAGCTATAACAGTAGAAGATCAGGCATCGGTTACAATAACGGCCCCCAATGGCGGCTCCGTATGTGCCGGTGAAAACACAAATATTACTTGGGATGGTACCAGTCTTGGCCAGGTAAATATTGAGATATCGAATAACAGTGGTGTTACTTATACACCTCTCGAATCTAATGTTGATGGAAGTACAGGTTCCTACACTTGGATGGTACCTTCGGTACTTGCTGGTACAACACAAAACAGGATTAGGATTACTTCGATGTCCGACCCTAATGTAACTGATGAATCAAACAGTGACTTTATAGTAAGTGGTTCTCCTAGTATAACAACTCAACCTTCTTCTCTGCAATCATGTAGTGGTGAAGATGAATATATTTATGTTGTAGCAACTGGAGGAGAACTGACTTATACATGGAAAAAGAATGGAACTGTCGTACCTAATTCTGATAATGACACGCTTTATTTCAACAGTGCCAAAAAATCTGACTCAGGCAACTATACTGTAGACATATCATCGGGCTGTGGTACAGATGCTTTCTCTAATACTGCAATAGTTTCTATAAGTGAACAAACAACTATTGATGTACAACCTAAAGGTAAGGCAGTCTGTGAAGGAGAAGATTTAATTATTGAGTCTACAGTGTCTGGAGAGCAATTGACTATTGAATGGTACAGAGGTACCACTCTCATTTCAGGGCAATCTTCGGCAACTTTAACTATTCCGGATTTCGATGAGAGTATGGCCGGAGATTATCTTATGAAAGTCAATAGTGCTGCTTGTCCTGGTGAAGTTGTGTCGCAAACTGCTAAAATAAGTGCGGCTAAAAAACCGGAAATAATGACTCAACCTACAAGTATAATAACTTGTCTGGATAGTGAAGCTACTTTTATGGTTGAAGCTGAAGGTACAGGGTTGTCATATCAATGGCAAAAAAATGGTGCCAATATCAGTAATGCTACATCGGCCACTTATACTATATCTAATGCTACAAAATCTGATGAGGGTGAGTACAGTGTAATAGTTTTTGGTAGTTGCCAACCAAATGCTACCTCTGAAGTTGCTGAACTTACTATTGGCGAATTACCGGTGATTAATCAACAACCCACAGACCAGAATGTTAAAGTAGGCGATGACGTTATAATCACAATAACTGACAATGGCATGGCAGATACTTACATCTGGTTCAAAGACGGTTCTGAAATTGCTACTACAGAGACTGGTGTTTACGCTATTAATGGTGCAAAACTTACCGATTCTGGAGAGTACTATGTTGAATTAAGCAATGACTGCGAAAGCATCGAGTCCTTAAAATTCACCTTAACTGTGGAAGAAGCAGAAGATCCAGTTTTATCTGTATCAGCAACAGGTATAGATTTTGGTATTGTGATGAATATGACTGAATCACAAATTGGTATTGATCTATCAAATAGCGGAGTTGGAAATCTAGAGATTAACGAGCTTGTTATAGACGGACCGCATTCAATGATGTTCGACACTGATTTCCAGGGAACTGTAATACTTCAGGGTGACGATGTTTTAACTACAACCATTACTTACTCACCTTCTGTACCAGGTTATCATACTGCATTACTGACTATAAGAACTACTGATGGACAGGAAAAAACTGTAGATCTTATCGGTGGATCAAGGAATGGTAGTGAAGCTGCCTCTTATGAACTTATGAGTTCTTCTGTTGTGCCTTTTGATCAAGGTGGCGCTGCTAAAGCTACTGTGAAAATTATAAATAATGGGCCTGATGAGTTTTCGATCGAATCTGTGGATTTCAACGATTCAGATGGACTCTCGCATGATGCAATGTTAGGAACAACACTGGAAGCCGGTAGTGAAACTGAATTTGATATAATCTATACCAGCAATGGTGTTGATGCTGAAAAAAATGCTGAGTTTACTATATCTTTTGACGGTATTGACCTTGACTTTAGTGATTCTGTGCTTTTCAAGCTAAATACAAGTGTACGATCTGCGCAAGAATATGGCGCAATTGTTCATCCGAATCCCGCCAACGAGCATTTCACAATTAGCTTAGGCAGTCTTGGTGGCCAAACAGTAAGGGGTAGCCTAATTGATATGAATGGTAATATAGTAATGACAACCAGCATTACTGGTGATAGTGCTTACTGGTCTTCAGAAGGAATTTCATCGGGGAGCTATCTCCTCTTGCTCGAGCTAACTAATGGCGAAAACAGATACTTAAAGGTCATACTTGAGTAGGTAAATAGAAAGCATAGCCGAAGGAAAGAAGGCGATGGTCACGGATGATCATCGCCTTTTTTATTGATATTGAGATAAATAGAAAGGGAGCTAAGCCACTATGCTTAACTCCCTTATCTCTATTTCATACCTTACAAGTAATCTAGCTATACTTGTTGTTAGTTTGAGCCTATAAATAATTCATATTCTTCGGCTGTCATAAGGATTTGGTGATACTCATCCAAATCAATACTATCTAGTCTGAAAAGCCAGCCATTACCTAACGGGTCAGTTCCTACAAGGGTAGGATCAGCAGCTGTCAGAGAGTTATTACCAGTTTTAGCCCCTGCTACAGGATAAGTAACTCCTTTCTTTTTATCCTGAAGTGATTTCAAGATTTGTTCAAGTGTCTTTCTCGGTCTTTTTGATCCGTCAGCTGGATGATCTGGAGAATCACCAGGCTGTGATAGCTCTACCACATCACCACCAATTAAATCAATTGCTACTGGCGTTACCCCAACAGTACCCTGGCCATCCGGATCTATCCTGATCCACTCATGTTCGTCAGTATATTTTCTATCAGCCGGAAAAGTATATGTGGTACTAGTTGTCAGCGACGGACTGTCTCCTGCGATCATTGACTCACCACCATTTTCATCGCAAGAAGTAAATAGCATTAGAGAAGCCAATAAGGCAAGGCAGATTGAGAGTGTTTTGCTTTTCATATTGAAATTACCTATAATTGTTGATAAATATGAAGATTCCTTCGTATCTTTAGCTTTACTAAAGAAAAATAAACCTTTATGATGTCTAGCTAGGATGCTATTCAATAGCCATGCCAAAAATAATAACGGTCTTAATTATATTTATAAGTGCTTTTATCGAAACTATTTCCGTTGAGAACTACACTCTGGAGCTTATTGAGCGTGAAATTGCTCTCCTACCTGAGGGTGATGATAAAACGGCGGGACTTTTAGATTTAGCAATTCACTTTGAGCAAGATAGCATTGCTCTCAGTATCGAATATGCCAGCCAGGCTTTAGAAAGTGCGGAACACGGTAGTGAAGAATTACAGCTAAAAGTCTACCAACAGCTAGGCGAATTATACCTTCACGCTGATTCGATTTCACAGGCAATACTGCTTTATAGAGAGCTGCTCAATAAATTCCCCGATTTTGACTCATTAGAGCGCAGCGATGTACATCTAAACTTAGGGATTGCTTATAAAAACATAGGTAACTATAAAAATGCCTTATTGAATTATCAGAAGGCATTAACAATTATTGATCCGGTTAAAGATAGTATCAACGGTAGCCTTGTATTCTATAATATGGGATTACTCTATACCAAGCTGGGTGACTTCGAAAATGCTATTAATAGCTATATGGAAGCTCACACTAGAAATATCCTTTCGGGTGACAATGACTCGTACTTTTTGGCAGAAGTTAGTAATAGTGTGGCAGCATTATACCTTCGCTTAGGAAATAGTGTCATGGCTAGTAATTATCTGGATAAAACACTTAAATACCTTGAAAACAGTGATGAATCTGATTTGACATATATAGCAAAGAATAATGTAGCTGCTAACTTAAATCACCTTGGGAAGTACAGCAAAGCTTTGAATATTTTAAAAAATATTCTCAAGGAATATGATATTAATGTCAAACCAAAATTGTTAACCCTTACCTATAATAATATTGGTGAGTCTTACATGGGCAAAGAAGAGTATGATAAAGCTGCAAGATATTTCTTTGATGCACTTGAGATAAACAAAGAACTAGGTATGAACGAAGGTGTCTCAACAAATCTTCTTAATATTGGCACCTACTATACAAAGAAGAAGAACACATCACAAGCCATTCATTACTACAGAAAAGTAGACTCCATATTAGAAATAAAACCGATTAATTATATCCAGCTATCACTCTATAAACACTATGCGGATGCGTATAAAGAGGGTAATGATCTGGCCAATACTATGCTTTATAAGGATAAATATATCCATCTGAAAGATTCACTTTTTGATCTGAAGAGAAACTTCAATCTTTCCATGGTAATGAATGCATATGAAGAGGCTGATAACCAAAGAGTAATTAGTGAATTTAGATTACAACAGTTAAAGAATGAACGAGCTCTTAACAGCAAGAACAATCTTATTACCTGGTTTGCATTTTTGGCAGTAGCACTCCTTATTATAAGCTATGTTATATTCTATAGGTTAAGAACAAAAACAAGATTTGAAAAAGAGATCTTAAAGAAGAACAAAGAACTTACTGAAGCTAAAGTACAAATAGAAGAAGCATTCGAAAGAGAGAAAGAACTAGGTGAGATCAAAACTAATTTCATATCGATGGTCTCTCATCAATATCGAAATCCTTTGTCGATAATCATGGTTACCAGTGAATTACTTGAATCCGCTGTGTTGCCTAAGGATGTTGAAAGAACCCAGAGATATTTTGCCAATATCCGCAATTCAGTAAAATCCATGTCAGAGATGCTGGATCAGGTACTTTTTGTATCTCGTTCGCAGCTTAAAACAATAATATTCGACGTAGCTAAGATCAAGATTGTTAGTCATTTGAAGTCAATTATAGAAAGATATCAATTGATCAATGAAAATAATGTAGCAATTTTATTCGATTATGATGACAAGAATATCTGCCTAAATTATGATCGTAATGCATTTGATAATATCGTATCAAATTTATTATCGAATGCTCTTAAATACAGTCATAAAAACGGCACAGTTAATATTGCTGTCAAAGCTTTAAAAGAAGAAGTAGTACTTACGATTTCTGATAGTGGGATTGGAATTCCTTTTTCCGAACAAAAGTTTCTTTTTGAACCCTTCCATCGTTTCTCAAATGCTAAGGAGATCAAGGGAACAGGTCTTGGCCTTTATATTGTCAGACAGTCCGTTGACGCAGGTAGTGCCAAGATAAGTGTAACTAGTGATAAAGACCAAGGTACAACTTTTACTGTTACATTCCCTGTCACACAACCTCAAAAACAAACAACTGATAGTCGCAAAACTATTGGGAATAAATAAATAAATGGTCTTTAATAACCATTTTTGATTAGGATATTGTACATTTGAAGTATAATAGCGAAAAATAATCGATCATATTATTATATTAACATCTTCATTCGCTTCCTCAAGTGCATTAATGATGGTATTCTTGAGAGCATCTATTATGTTGCGTTTTAAATATGACCTTTGATGAACAATACCTACTATTCGCTTAGGTCTCTCACCTTCAAACTCTTTTATGAACTTAGCCTTGCCATTATGATATTGTTTCTTAGCCATCGAAGGGATAAGAGTCATTCCATAACCACTTTCAACCAAATTAGTTAATGTTTGAAGCGAACCAGCTTCAAATACTATATTGTGATCTGCTCCTCCCGGCTCTGAAGCAGCTTGGCAAACCTGCAAAACCTGATCACGAAGACAATGCCCTTCTTTGAGTAATAAAATATCATCAGCCGAAAGATCATCGGGGGTTAGGTAGTCTTTTGCAAAAAGTCTATGCTTAGAAGAAACAAGACCAACAAATTCTTCTTCATAAACTGGTATTTCACGCAAATTCTCTTCATCAAGCGGAAGAGCAAGTATTCCCGCATCAATTATATCACGATTCAGATAATCTATGATAGTCTTTGTATGAAGCTCATCAATTGTGATTTTGATATCAGGATATCCGTCTAAAAAACTATTCAAAAATTTCGGTAAAAGAAGCGGCGCTACAGTTGGGATTATACCAAGTTTGAACTGTCCTGCAACATTGTTTGCCTCGCTACTGATCATCTCCTGAACTTTATGAGATTCTCTAATAATATTTCTTGCCTGAAATATTATTTTCTCACCAATTTCGGTAACTCTTACAGGAGATCGACTCCTATCAAAAATCATCACCCCCAGTGTTTCTTCAAGCTTCTGTATCTGCATACTCATCGTTGGCTGAGTCACATTACACATATTTGCTGCCGCAGCAAAAGTTTTTGCATCCGCAACTGAAATTATATACTTCAATTGAGTAAGAGTCATTGGACCGTATTCAAAATAGAACAAACCATTCTTTTAGTCGACTAATCAGTTTAACTTTTATTTTATAAAATGAATGGTTTAGATCAATTTTCGAACTTTTAGTTTGTTTTGAAACCAAACTCGATCTTGGAAAAGATAAAAAAACAATTCCCAATCAAATAGATAATAGTAACATTATGCTGTATCTAATCTCTTTCAGCTAGTCGATCATTCACTATATCGTGCAATTCAGGTTACTCATAATTATACAGGGTAGGCATAGGTTTGCGCGATATGCTTAGTTTAGTGGGCTATAATGTTTTCCAAATCAGAAAAACTAAGAAAATGAGATTACTGTTTTTAGGTCCTCCGGGAGCCGGTAAAGGTACGCAGGCACAGAGGCTGACACGTGAATATGGAGTAGTACAGATATCAACTGGCGATATTCTTCGCCAACACAAGAAAGAAGGTACTGAGCTGGGCCTTAGAGCAAAGGAATTTATTGACCGAGGTGATTTGGTCCCTGATGATTTAATAATTGACATGTTATCAAATGAGCTAGAAGTTCATGATCTCTCTCGAGGATACCTTCTGGATGGTTTCCCCAGAACAGTACCCCAGGCAATTGCTTTTGATAAAATGTTAGAAGCAAGAGAAGAAAAAATAGATGCGGTACTCATATTAAATGTTCCGAACGAAGAATTAATTCACCGCCTCTCAGGTAGAAGAGTTTGTTTAAAATGTGGGCGACCTTTTCATATAGAGTTTAATCCAGTCGAAAAAAATCCTGAGTGCCCTAATGGAGGGGAGCATGAAATAATACAAAGACAAGACGACTCGGAAGAATCTGTAAGAAATCGCCTAACTGTTTATGAGGATCAGACAGCTCCTCTTATTAAGCATTATAACGATAAGGGAAAAACATATCTTATAGATGGCACCGGCGCTATGAATGATGTCTTTGGTAGAATCAAAGCTGCACTCAGCGAAGCTGTCTCATAGAGAATCTCATTCGACTGCATTGAACAAAAATACGACTAACTTAGTCGGATTTAATTCGTATATTGCCTACATAGAATTATGCTTGAACGAGGATAATGCAAATAAACAGAACTATCTGTTCTGAAAGGCCAAGAGTTGAAGAAGAATCAAGATATGCGTACCTGCCCTTTTTGTAAAGGGGAAAAAACGATAAGGAATGGCAAGACATCGGCTGGTAGCCCACGCTATAAATGCAAATCCTGTCTTAAGTCTTGGTCTGAAAATACAGATACCACTCCGCGTCCGGAGATTGCTGACATAGCTACTCGTTATCTTGAAGGTGCTTCTACCAGAGATTTAGTACCTGTATATAAATCTTCACCGCTAAGAATAAACCAAAAAATAAGAGCTTTTCTTGAAAGTTGTCCTGACTGGGAAGACTATATTGATCAAAATATTCCAACAAGACACTCAAGAATAGTATATCTGATTGGTAAAAGATTTAATTGCTATAGCAAAGAGACCTCATGTAATACAATGTATGTAGCCATGGCCTATGATGCTTATTCTTCTATGGTATTAGGCTATGAGATATGTAATTGTGGTTGTGATGATGTGTGGGAAACGCTAATCACCAGGATGCATGCCCGAGGCATTGAAGTTGATAATTTCATGACCAGCCAACCCCATATTATAAGTGAAATTGTCAATAAGCTCTACCCTGGCTCAAAAATACTTTCTAATATACTACGCACGCTTCGCCATGAAGAGCTTTCATGTTGCTTAAAAAATATACCTATCAAATATAAATTTATAAACGATACTGAAAGGCTCTATCAGGGTTTTAAAAACCAATCTTTAAAAGAATTCATTCAGCAGTATGCCGGCACAACTATTAAAGGATTTCTTTCATCCCATCATAATTCGTATGTAGCTTCTGTACAACACAAGTGTAAAGACAAATCAAACTTCAGAATTGAAGACCTTCATAAGGTATTCTCAAGAAGATTTGAGAAATTCCATACACTCAAAAATGACCCCAAACCTCTTGTCAATGGCTGGATTGCGCTTCATATGACTACAAATACTAATACAGATTTCAGCAGACTAAGTTACTATGCGCAGAAACCTCTCTTAATAGACCTGGAAAGCTATAGTGAAAACCGTCCGCCGATAGAGATTAAGCATGATACACCCGGCACTCAGATAGATGCTTTCATACTGGAGTCTTGTACCAGAATACTTCAGCTTCCGCTGACTGAAACACGCTGCGAGCTTAAGGTAGACTTATGCCTGGATGCTACTGCTCCTGAGCTATCCCGCAAAATGAATATTCAGACATAAGTTGGATAAAGCAGCCAATAATCGATCTGACCTATATTAAGTAATGTTTGATATTTGTTACATACTGTATTAGTTTACGGTAGAATTCAAGTATGTATTATAAAGACATTGCCCTTAGATGAGTGAGACAGAAAACTCTCAAGACAAGAACACAGAAAATGATCAAACAGCCGGAAGCAACCTAAGTGGTAAATCCGAGAAGAGTAATGTCGAAAAGATCAAAGAAGAAATTGCATCCAAACCCTCAAAAATATTTGAAGATGAGCCGGAGCAAGACCCCCATCTGAAATCAGTTTCCAATGATAAAAAAAGTCAAGTAAGTTCAGAATATACAGAAGATTTTGATGAGTACTATATCAGAGATTTGGAATCTGACTCAAGTGATATTACCAATACTGAACAAAAAGAACAAACTCGTGTTTCATTAGCTACTGTAATCCTATTTGTAGGGTCATATATCCGAAAACTCATTAGCTTAGACGAAGATAAAGCAAATGAACAACAGACCATAGATCAAGTCAAAAGGAACGTTGTTTTTCGGGGTACTAATCTATGGATTCTTATTTTCGCAATCCTGATAGCATCTGTCGGGCTAAATATGAACTCGGCAGCTGTGATTATTGGTGCGATGCTTATATCTCCGTTGATGGGACCAATAATGGGTATAGGTATGGGGGTCGGAATTAACGATTTACAGTTAATCCGCAAAGCTGCTAAGAACCTATTTGTAGCAGCTTTGATATCAATACTGACCTCTACTCTATATTTTCTGATCACCCCAATTAGTGATGCCCATAGTGAATTACTTGCCAGAACGACCCCTACTATCTTTGATGTACTTATCGCATTTTTCGGTGGCACAGCAGGCATTGTAGCAGGATCTAGATCTGAGAAGAGTAATGCTATACCTGGTGTCGCTATCGCTACTGCACTAATGCCGCCATTATGTACCGCCGGTTATGGCCTTGCAAATGGTAATTGGGAATACTTCTCAGGAGCACTCTATCTATTCTTCATAAATAGTGTATTTATAGCTATATCTACTTTTATTATAGTAAGGTATCTGAAATATCCCAGGAAACGCTTTGCTGATCCGGCAATTGAAAAGAAAGTAAAAGTTTATGTTATTGTAATAGGTATCATTACCCTAATACCTAGTATTTATTTTGCTTATAATGTTGTTACTAAATCATTTTTTATCCGCAATGCTAGTGAATTTGTACAGGGTGAGCTTAATTTTCCTGATACATATATTATAGGAACTGATTACTATCAGGAAGGTGATTCTACTGCAATACAGGTTACACTGTACGGTGAGTTGGTTGAGCCATTGATGATAGATCAGGCTAAAAAGAAAATGTATCGATATAATCTGCCTGAAAGCTGTGATCTTGTTATCAGACAAAGTGCTAATCGCAATGGGCTAACAACAGATGATGTGGCACAGATTAATTCTCAGATACGGCAAGATCTTATGGCAGATCTATTTAAAAATAATGAAGAAGAATTAGCGGATAGAGAGCAAACTATCGCCAAGCTCAAAGAAGAGCTTTTTGAATTGAAGCGACCAATTATACTATCTGAAGATATACTCAATGAGCTTAAAGTAAACTATCCCAATATTACTCAATTCAGTGCCTCTGTTGCTACAGTTTTCAACTCTCCGAATGAGAACAATGATGACTCGACATTCGTTGCTAAAGATACTTTACTGCTAACCTATGCTACTTTTAAACAAAGGCTGCCAAGAAGGAGTGACAGAAAAAAACTTGAAGAATGGCTCAAAGTTAGAACAAAATCCGATAAGCTTAAATTAATCGTTGACAAAGAATAAGTATTAACTAAAAATCTGACTATGAAAGACTACGATAGATTAAAATATACCTTAATTAGCATTTTCTTAATCATCCTCCTAGTAGGATGGCCGATAAAGACTTTTTCTGATACAGACCGGATTAAAAAGGATATTGAAGAGCTTGCATCAGAAAATTTTGCCGGAAGAAGACCAGGAACTCAGGGCATAGAGCTTGCTGCTAAGCTAATTGAGCAAAGATTTGAAAGTTTGGAGCTACAAAAAGTAGGAGAAAGCTACAGACAGAATTTCTCTGTTATTGAAAACAAAGAAATCACAGGTAGCAATTCTATGAGTATGTCTATGATAGTACCCCGACGGGGCATACCTAAAGAACGACTCAAACCAGTAGCTCGCAAACTAAAGCTTGGAAAAGACTATACACCTTTCTATTATAGTAATAATGGTACCGCTGAAGCTAACCTGGTATTTGCTGGCTTTGGTATATCAATGCCAGTAGCTGGATACGATGATTACAGTGGAATAGATATCAATGGTAAGATTGCTATTGTCCTGACTGGAAGCCCAGATAAAAATACCTCAAACAAATACAAAGGATATTCCAATCCACTTTACAAAATAGAAAATGCACAAAAACATGGTGCACTGGGGGTAATACTCATTGGTATGAAGGGCGACTCTGCAAATGTTCTTCCTCCGATGACGTATATGGAATTAATCGGTACACCACAGATACCAGTGGTGTTTGCACAAAGAAAATTCGTTGAAAAATTCTTCCCTAATAGCCATTCTCTGATTACGCTTGAAGAAAAAATAATGGGAACTCAAAGACCAGCATCCTTGGTATTAGAGGACAGATCTGCTAAAATCACTGTTAATCTATCAAATCGAGTTGTAGAAACATCTAATATACTAGGAATGGTTGAAGGGACCGAAGAACCTGATAAATTCATTGTTATTGGGGCACATTATGATCATCTGGGAACAAATGCACTCAACTCCAGACAGAAATATTCTTATGGTCAAATCCACAATGGAGCTGATGACAATGCCTCAGGAACAGCATTAATGCTTGAACTAGCTAATAGGATAAGTGAAAATCCACTATCTAAAAGCATATTATTCATAGCATTTTCCTCAGAAGAGATGGGACTTCTTGGCTCCAAATACTTCACCGAAAATCCATACGTCGGACTGGAAGATATCGATATAATGATTAATCTGGATATGGTTGGTATGCTTAAAGAACCACTAACTATTTATGGAACAGGTACTGCTACGGAACTAAGTAGTTTGATCAGTGAAGCTGCTTCACAGGCCGAGATCAAAACAAATAATATAAACTTACCCCACGGACCAAGTGACCATTTGTACTTCTATAAAAACAATATTCCAGCTTTACATCTTTTCACAGGCTTACATCCGCATTTTCATACCCCAAAAGATGATATTGAAAATTTAAATTATGATGGTATCACTAAGATTGGTGAATTTGTATATGCATTCTCTTCTATCATTTCATCAAACGATTTAGAGTTTGCATATGTAAGCAAAGAAGACCCTGATATGAGAACATTTGGAGAAATGACCCTGGCTGGTAAATCATCAGGTATTTATCATACTTTTCACCATAATGATAAAGGGCTAGAGCTTTTAGCTGTTGTCCGAAACAGCAGAGCATGGAAATCAGGACTAAGAACCGGAGATATAATTATAAAAGCCAATGATAAAGCTGTTCATTCAACTACTAACTTACAGTTCATTGTTCAAGATATTATGAGTAGTATGAATAAGGAACAATTAGAAGCCAATTGGTTTATTAATCTTACAATTCTCCGTGATGGAGAAGAAATAGATATTGAAATGAAGATATAGTTTTTTTATTATTGATCCTTCAAAATATATCTGATATTACTTCGCCGCATAGATGAAAATCTGCGGCTTTTTTTGTTTTGAGATGAAAATAGATCAAAGTAAACATACGATTCCTTCGGAGACTGGCAGGAGACTTGGATATACACTATACCATCCCGACAGCCTAAAAACCGACAATAATGAGAAACGCCAACTCATGATCTTTGCCCACGGCTTTAAAGGATTTGCCGAATGGGGGTTTATACCCTATGTGTGCAAACAGCATGCTAAAAATGGTATTGAAGCTGTGGCGATAGACTTTTCGATGAATGGAGTAATAGAAAGCCATAAACCAATATATGATCCTGAAGTATTTGCAGCCAATACTGTCTCAATAATGCTAGCTGAGCTGCATCTACTCATTGATCATCTAAAAGATAAATTTACCTCGGATCAATCATTACAAAAACAACTGCAGATTACTCTTGCTGGTCATTCTCTTGGGGCAGCATTATCACTAATCATTGCAGCAGAAAGAGAAGATATTAAGAATCTCAGCCTTTGGGGTACTGTTGGCACACTGAACCGGAATACACCAAGACAAAAAGCCCTATGGAAGGAGAAGGGAAAAATAGAATTCTCAAGTCAGCCTGGTGGACAGAAGCTATGGCAGAATTATTCCTATCTTGAGGATAAAGAACAAAACATGGATAGACTGGATTTGATCAAGAGAGCTGGAGAATACAAAGGTCAATTACTTGTTATCCATGGTGAATCAGATGTAACGACTCGTGTTAAAGAAGGTCAGTCCTTATACGAAGCAGCAAAACCGAGAAATAAAGCCAAGATCATAATCATACCTAAAACCGGACATACATTTAATTCATTCCATCCTCTGCAGGAACCACCTCCGGCCTCTGTAGTAGAGGGTACTAAAAAAATGATAGATATGATACTGGGAATTGACTAAACAAAATATAGCCCATTCCATGAGAAAGAAAGTAGAAAGATGAGAATCACTAAAAAACCTATCACCATTCTTCCGGTTCCAATAGCCCCGCCAGAAATAGGCGGATGATTGATACCAGTAACAAATCTGGCCAGAATAGCCCAAAATAGCCACCCCCCCCAACCTGTCATAACAATTGGATAGTTAGTTTTAATACTGTCCAGCATCCTAAACACTGAGCCAGAAAAACCTGAAAGCTCACCTTCTTGATAATAAAGCTCAAGCACTTCATGCATAATATCTAGCAAAGCCGATGATCCAATAATAATAAGTACATACCAGAATATTTTGGCTATTTTCCACTGTAATCTTCCAAACATGGCATAAAGGATATGACCACCATCTAATTGGCCTAATGGCAGAAGATTAAGAGCTGTAACAAACAAACCAAACCAACCTACATTGAGAAAAGGGTAGTGATATACCTCGTGCATAGGAGGTACAAATCCACCCTCAGTAGCAAAAATACTTTTGGTGAAATGAAATAAGGCCGTATCACCAAAAAAAAGAGCCCCTTCTTCAGGTGGGCCACCGGGAACAAAACCCGGGTGAAAATCTAAAAGATAACTCAAATCCGGTAGATTAATAAAGCCATAGATCAGAAAAGCATAGCAAACAACAAACCCGGCAATGGGACCCGCCGCACCGATATCGAACAATGCTTTCCGGCTAGGTATCACACCTCTTATCCTTATTACAGCACCCATCGTCCCGAAAGACAGTGGAAAATAAGGAGTAATTGGAAATGGAATATAATATGGCAAGGTACATGGAACCTTATGATACCTTGCAGCAAAATAGTGCCCAAATTCATGAGCAGTTAAGAAGCCCAAAATAAGTACAGCGTATTCAACCCCAAGACCGATATTCGTGAGTTCAAACGGATCAGCATTACCAACCCATGCTACACCCGCCATTGCGCATGTAAAAAAAGCTGAAAGAAAAAGAAAAAGATGTAAAAATACTTTTGGGTTCATTAAACGATCTAATAAAGTTATAAAGAGGCTTGTAAGGCCTCTTTATATTACAATAACTTAGGCCTAATTTGATCTTTCGGGCCTCATCTGAGGAAAAAACAGCACATCTCTGATAGATGAAGCACCAGTAATCAGCATAACCAAACGATCAATACCAATACCAAGACCAGCAGTGGGCGGCATCCCTACCTCTATTGCTTTTAAGAAGTCTTCATCAATAATCATAGCCTCTTCATCTCCATCAGCCTTAAGTTTAGCCTGCTCCTCAAGTCGCGCTCTCTGATCTCGAGGATCATTAAGTTCCGAAAATGCATTTGCTACTTCCTTACCATTAACAAATAATTCAAATCTCTCCACAAGTCCTTCTTTAGTTCTATGCTTCTTAGCCAAAGGAGACATTGCTATTGGATAATCAATAACAAAAGTAGGTTCTACTAAATGAGGCTCTACCATGGCACCAAATATTTCGTCCATTATTTTAATTGCCGAAGCATCAGATTCTACATCAACATCCAGTTCTCTAGCCTTAACCAACAGCTCTTCTCTATCCAGGTTAATAATAGAATGACCAGCGTACTTCTCAAAAAGCTCCTGCATCGGAATCCGTGCAAACGGTTCAGTAAGGCTAATTTCTCTTGTTTTATTCGTTTTAAGATCTACCCCATATACAATAGAGGAGCCATTAACAGAGTTAGCTATTGTTCGGATAAGATCTTCGGTCATATCCATCATCCAGTTATAGTCTTTGTAGGCTACATATATTTCCATCATAGTAAATTCAGGATTATGAGTGCGGTCGATCCCCTCATTCCTGAAATTCTTTGAAATCTCATATACACCCTCAAACCCACCTACAATTAGCTTCTTAAGATAAAGCTCCAAAGCGATCCTCATATAAAGCTCTACATCTAGTGCATTATGATGTGTTATAAAAGGTCTTGCAGATGCACCACCATATATTGGCTGTAGCACAGGAGTTTCAACTTCCATCCATCCTCTTTCATCAAAATACTCCCTCATTACTCTGATCACTTTACTTCTCTTGACAAAGGTATCTCTGATACTGTGATTCACTATAAGATCTAAATAGCGCTGTCTGTATCTTTGCTCTTTGTCCTGAAAGGCATCGTATACTATAGTCTCGCCATCCTCATTAGTCTCTTCCTTCGGAATTGGTAGTACCTCCACAGATTTGCATAGAAGCTCTACACTCTTCGCATAAACTGTGGTCTCACCAGTACGAGTCTTAAAAACATGCCCCTTTATCCCTATTATATCACCTATATCAAGCAGCTTCAGATTATCATAGAAATCCGGTAAGTCATTTTTTTTAAAGTATATCTGAATACGGCCATCTTGATCTTGAATATGAAAAAAACTAGCCTTGCCCATAACTCTCATAGCCATAATCCTACCAGCAACTGCTACTGAAGCATAAGATTCAGCCACGTCTTCAGCAAAATTTTCCAGTATTTCGCTCGCTGAATGAGTCTTTTCGAAAGAATATGGATATGGTTTTATTCCACTTTTTTCAAGTATCTCTAGTTCTTCAAGTCTTCTTTTTTGTTGGTCGTTTAGTTCCCTAGCCATATTGGTAGTCATTTAATTTAGAGTAAATCTTAAAAAGATAAGATTGTCTTATTCCTTACCTGACAACTTCCTTATTACATAACATGCACCTGAGTGTGTAAAATACTACACACTTACTAGTATTGTTATGCTAATAGTAGTTAGCCTTAGCGATCAAGACACAGTTCAGACCACAAAATTAAGCATTATCTCACAGCTTGTTTGATGTTTGTAATGATAATGTTATATTTTTGTTATTATAATGTTACTAAGGTCATTACTGATTATTAGTAATTTTAGGTTCGGTCACTACCGTTTTTGCTAATCAAATATAGGAACAATAGTTGCACTTTACGAAGACAGGTCCCATCAGGGGGCGATTTGTTAAGCCAGAACCCCAAAGAAAAACCAGGATCAACAACGAGATCAGGGTTAAAGAAGTAAGGGTAATTAATCCCGATGGCGACATGATAGGCATTATGGCCACGCCTGATGCTGTTCGGCGCGCCGAACAATATGAAATGGACTTGGTAGAAATATCTCCAAATGCCAAGCCACCCGTATGCAAAATCATTGACTATGGTAAATACGCATACGAACTGCAGAAGCGTGAGAAGATGCAGAGAAAAAATCAGAAGCAGCAGGAAATGAAAGAACTCCGCTTCAAACCTAGGACTGATACACATGACTTCAATTTCAAAGTGAAACATGCTCGTGAATTCCTAGAAGATGGCAACAAAGTAAAAGCCAATGTTATGTTCAGAGGACGTGAAATAACTCACAAAGAATTTGGTAGGAAAATGCTTGAAAAATTTATTGAAGAGCTGAGTGATATATCAAAAATTGATTCTCCTATCAAACAGGAAGGTAGGAATATGAATGTAATACTCTCACCAGATAAATCTAAAAAGGAATAAAGTCAGTAAAATAATCAGCTGATTCTATTCAGAGCTAAATAATTTTGAAATTAAAAAGCCCCACTTGAAATCAAGTGGGGCTTTTTATGAAATACAGATATTAATATCTATCTAAACTATCTTTTAATAAAAGGCTTTGCAAAAGAGTCTCCTCCAGCCAAACCTATTACAGTATAAGCTCCGGCCCCAAGATTACTAACGTCAATACCAAACTTACCCTTATCAGCTATTGCTACAATAGCACCAGTAGCATCAACTATCCGCAAATCACTTAGCTGCCCCTTGTCATAACTAAGCGAAATATTATCTAAAGCAGGATTAGGGAATAACTCAAGTCCTTCAAGCTCGGCCACATAGCCCGGCTCCTGACCTATCCTAATCTCATCGAGCCATAAAACTCCACCAACTCCTGAAATATAGTTCAATCTAAACCTAACTGCCTCAGCATCGATACTAGATATATCTAAGGAAAGTGTCTCATAGTCAGCTGCCGAAGGATACAATAGAAGACTATTAAGATCTGTTGAATTCGTTACAGGAGCATCAAATGTGGCTAGCTCAGAACCAGCAGCTCTGTATAAAGTACTCCAGGTAATACCACAATCAGTAGTATACAATAACTCTAAAGTATCAGAAAATTCAGCCGTTGTACCATCCTGAAACTGGTAGAACATATAATTGAATGCATAATCAATCTCGATTGTCTTCTCACTAGTCTGTAGACTGTTAATATTTATCAATGGTGAACTCAATGTATGAGCATAACCTGTGTTATCAAAATAGTAAGGATGATTAAATGCAAGAAGCATCTGAGTACCATCATTTTCCTCTTCGAACCAATCGAATGGCAGAAAATTTTCTTCTCGTATCCACTCATCATCACCGGTAAAATCCATAGGTGAAACATGGATCTCTGACTGAGCTACACCATTATAAACAAAAGAATCATCTGACTCGGATCCTTGATAGTCTACTGTTACGGCTACGTCATTAATCTCAAGCACCTTCATATACAATGTATTGTCACCCTCATTAAACTCTATATCAAGACTGCCCAATTCAAGTTCTTCAAATTCGAAACTAGCCAAATCAGTTTGCTGAGTAATACTATAAGGATATGTGCTACCGTCTAAAGAAAAACCTATTTTATAGCTAGTGATATCCTCGGCTCCTTTATTACGAATTTGAGCCACTCCTAGCTGAGAAGCACTACATATCTGGTCAAGACCATCTCTCCTGAAAATTTGTAGCTCAGCGGATTCAGATGCAGGATTATCTAAGAAATCAAAAACCTGTTCCGTATTAGGTCCGACTACTATTGTATGCCCTCCTGAGAAAGGGAAGATATTTGCTATACCATTATTTTCAGCCAGTTTCAGAAAAAGACCAACGTTTTGGTTGAAGTAGCTAATATCTTGGTTACCCACAGTAATAGCAATTGGAATGCGCGAAGCATTTTCATAATTGTAAAAAGTTCCAGACCCCAATGGATCATTATTAAGGTCTAAAATACCCTGCACAGCCGGAGTACTCAAATACAATGCCTTAAAATAATCTGGATTATCAAGACCAATCTTCAAGGCACTACGACCACCAAGAGAAAAACCATGAAGAATAATATCATCACTTGATATATTATAATTTTTGAGAGTACTATCTATTGCTACATACACCAAATCTTCATCCCCTTCAGGTGCCAAGTGGTCACTGATAGCATCATACCCACCATCTACAAATACAAAGATTGTGTTCGGTATCTGGCTTTGCCAGTTAGCACCTATCAACACATTCCTTAAGTTTGTTGCACTATCACCAAGTCCATGAAGCGATACCATTAGCTCATACTGGTTCTCAGCATTATAATCCTCAGGAACGTAGTAAGCCAGGGTTCTCTGCTCTCCCATAAAGTCAACAATTTTTTCAAATGATCCAGTCTCTTGGGCAAAAAGTCCGGCAGCTGATAAAAAAGCTACCATAATGAGTAGTACTTTGGTCATAGTAATACCTTTATTCCTCGTTAGTAAGTATCTATAAAAATTTAGCAATTGTTTCTGAAGCCGAAACGGCTAAAAACTACCCAGGTTGCGAATTTCCATTCAGAACTAGCAATTATTCTCTTATAAAACACTACATAAACAATTATGTCTTTTATCACAATTGCAACTTTCTACCCTAATTAAGTGTCTTATTATAGTAAGGACCGCTTAAGTACAGTACTAACACATAAGTTGGAATAGTGTCTGATAAATACCAAACTGACAGTATGGCGCTAATAGAGGCAAAGTGTCAACAATAATAACTTAATCCATGACAAGGTGTTCATATTGTGTAGTACCTGTACACAAATAAGTCCTTGGCACGTTATTATCAAAGACAGAAAATCGACGCAATCCTAAAAAAGTTTGGATTCTTTCTTGATAGTATTAATTTCTGCAAATAGCTTATAGATGAAATCATATCTATCTTGAAAAAATGCTCAAAATAAAATCAGATATAGTATCTGGTTGAGCAAGACATAATAATTGGAACAAAAACTTTCCCAGACCAAGCCAATTTTTTATAAAGGTGGTAAACTCACCAGATATATTAATACAGCAGTCAATACGGGAATAGAATAAGGAATATAGTTATGGATGGAAAATTTTCAAACAGGGTAAATGAGGTTATCCGTCTTAGTCGTGAAGAAGCACTCCGACTCGGACATGACTACATTGGTACAGAACACCTGTTGCTTGGCATCCTCAGGGAAGGGGATGGTATGGCCGCAAAGATACTTAGGAATCTCACTCAGGATCTCTATCGGCTCAAAAAGGGCATAGAAGACACTATTAAAACAACAACAACATCTTTATCGCTTGGCAATGTACCACTTACTAAACAGGCGGAAAAGGTATTAAAGATTACTTATCTGGAAGCAAAACTCTTCAGAACTGACAAAATTGGTACAGAACATCTTCTACTCTCACTTCTAAGAGACGAAGAAAATATAGCAGCTCAAATTCTTTCCCAGTTTGACATTACATATGATATTGTCAGAAGAGAAGCTGAGGATATACAAAATGGTGGCACTGGTACAACAACACCTAAAACAACAACTAAATCCAAGACTTCGACTTCCTCTAAAGGAAAAGAAAAAGTAAAAACACCTGTTCTGGATAATTTTGGACGTGATCTAACGAAACTTGCCGCTGAAGGTAAACTAGATCCAGTTGTCGGAAGACATAAAGAAATAGAGCGTGTTTCTCAGGTTTTAGCAAGACGCAAAAAGAATAACCCTGTCTTAATTGGTGATCCCGGTGTTGGTAAAACAGCCGTTGTCGAGGGTCTGGCACTCCGTATAGTTAATAAAAAAGTATCGCGTGCTCTATTTGACAAGCGAATTATCTCTCTTGATGTAGCCGGTTTGGTAGCTGGTACCAAATATAGAGGACAATTTGAAGAACGAATGAAAGCAGTTCTGACTGAACTTGAGAAAGCCGATGATATCATTTTATTCATCGATGAGCTTCATACAATAGTAGGTGCTGGTGGTGCTTCAGGCTCTCTGGATGCTTCAAATATGTTCAAACCTGCCTTAGCAAGAGGAGAACTACAGTGCATAGGGGCAACTACTCTGGATGAATATAGACAGAATATCGAAAAAGATGGTGCTCTCGAGCGTAGGTTCCAGAAGATTCTTGTAGAACAGCCATCGAAAGCAGAAACTCTCAAAATATTGGAAAATATAAAAGAGACATATGAGAAGCATCACAAAGTAGCTTATACAGATGAAGCCATCAAAAACGCGGTAGAAATGGCTGAGCGATATATTCCCGACAGAGCTTTTCCTGATAAAGCAATCGACGTACTTGATGAAGCAGGATCAAAAGTACATCTTTCGAATATTGTTGTTCCAAAAGAAATTACTGATCTTGAGACTCAGATATCGGATGTAAAAGACGAAAAGACCAAAGTTGTAAAAAAACAGAATTTTGAAGAAGCAGCTAGGCTACGTGATCTTGAGAAAAAGCTTCAACAAGAGCTTGAAGATGCAAAGGAAAAATGGGATGATGAAGCAAATGAACGAGTATATCCTGTAACCGAAGAAGATATCTCTGACGTAGTCTCAATGATCACGGGAGTACCGGTAAATAAGGTGCACGAATCGGAATCAAGTAAATTAATGAACCTGCAGAATGAGCTCAAAGAGCAAGTGATTGGCCAAGATGAAGCCATAGAATCACTTGCTAAGTCTATCCGTAGGGCTCGCGCTGGTCTGAAAGATCCCAAAAGACCCATTGGTTCATTCATGTTTCTTGGGCCAACAGGTGTTGGTAAAACTGAACTTGCGAAAGTACTGGCTCGGACCTTGTTTGAAAGTGAAGATGCCCTTATTAGGGTAGACATGTCAGAGTACATGGAAAAGTTCTCAGTATCAAGACTAGTAGGAGCACCTCCGGGATATGTTGGGTATGAAGAAGGCGGACAGCTCACTGAGAAAATACGTCGCAAACCTTATTCTATAATACTCTTAGATGAAATAGAAAAAGCCCACCCTGATGTTTTTAACTTGCTTCTACAGGTTTTTGACGATGGTGTACTAACAGATGGTCTCGGACGCAAAGTCGACTTTAAGAATACAGTCATTATCATGACATCCAATGCAGGTACACTCGACCTGAAAGAAGGTGGTAAAATAGGTTTCGGAATAAGAGAAGAAACTTCTGATTATGAAAACATGAAGTCTGTTATAGAAGATTCACTCAAAAACATGTTTACTCCTGAGTTTCTGAACAGAATAGATGACTTCCTAATCTTCAGAAAACTACAAACTGAAGATATCAGGAAGATAATTGAGATACAGGTACAGTATCTACGCGACAGACTTAGCCAAAACAAGGTATCATTGAGCTTTACAAGTGAAGCCAAGGATTTTCTTGCCAGCAAAGGATGGGATGAAAAATATGGAGCCAGACCATTGAGAAGGACTCTTCAGAAGTTTGTTGAAGACGAACTTGCCGAAGAAATGCTCTCAGGTAATATCACACCTGGTACCCAAATCACTGCTGATCTTGATGAAGATACCGGTAAACTTAAGTTTACCTTTGAAGGGGGTGAAAAAGTAATTGACGAAAAAGAACTCAAAACCCCTGAAGTCAAAAACCTTGATTCTCTTGATCTTGAAGCTGAGATAGATATTGAGGGTGGTGAGATCAGTCCCAACTAATCCCTATCATAATTGTGTTTGAAAAAGAGAGCCGGATTCTTAAAGTCCGGCTCTCTTTATTTATTACTGACCATATTTTATTAATAAAAGAAACAAATCTGGATTAAGAGAAAAAATAGCTGGAGTGGTTGGATTAAACACCATAAAGGAAAATATAACAAATTTGATTAACTTTGCAATTATTTCATTATAGTGTGAGAGAAGCATGAAAAACGGTTTTACCGGAACGTATACCGCGCTTGTAACTCCCTTCGATCAGGAACTCAATATAGACTTCCCAGCTTTTGAGAATCTGCTTGAAATGCAAATAGCTGGTGGAGTTAATGGCGTTGTTATTTGTGGTTCTACTGGTGAATCAGCTACGCTTACTGCCAAAGAAAAAATTTCCTTATTTATAAAAGCAAAGGAAATTGCAGGAGATAGGATAAAGATAATTGCAGGTAGCGGATCCAATGATACCATTGCCAGTGTTAACCTTACCTTCCTTGCCAAAGAACAAGCTCTGGACGGCGCACTTCTGGTAGCTCCTTTTTATAATAAACCCAGCCAAGAAGGACTCTATCATCACTATAAAAGTATAGCTGATAACGTAGATCTCCCTCTAATGCTCTATAATGTACCCGGTAGGTCTATTGTAAATATCTCATCTGAAATACAACTCAGACTTGCTGAAGAATGTGAAAATATTGTCTCGACCAAAGAGGCATCCGGCAATCTCGAGCAAATAATGGAGATTATCCGTAATGCTCCTGATGGTTTTACATTGCTATCGGGCGAAGACAGCCAGACACCTGCAATTACTTATATGGGTGGAAGCGGCGTAGTATCTGTTATTTCTAACTATGCTCCGAAAGAATTCTCAGACTGTGTAAGATATGCCCTTGATGGCAAAATAGATGAATGCAACGATGTTTTTTACGGACTCATGGATTTGATGGCTCTTAATTTTGCTGAATCTAATCCATCCCCTGTGAAATTTGCTCTTTCGGCCATGGGCAAAATTCAAAACTATCTCAGACTACCTATGCTACCAGTGTATGAGGAGACTGAAGAGCTAATGAAAGATGCTCTTGGAAAAGCAGGTTTGTTATAGTTTTCTAATCACCGATATCGAAAGGTTGAGATTCTGATATCTATCCTCGAAACTTTATTATAGCTCTAAGATTCCAGATAGTGTTTTAGGGCTATAATTTTTTCTGTTAGAATATAGAGCAACCTACGTTTTATTTCCATATCTCATAGATAATATCCATTTTAGTATAGGATCATCTATGTTAATAATACTATAGTATCGTAACTCTCTTATACTTCAACATGAAATATATTTCACGCATCACAGTAATAATGGCATTAAGCATTGTATTTATGCCTAGAATCAATGCACAATCAAAGGCTCTTAATATTGAAGCAGGAGCTGCTTTCACTCTATCAATGTTCCAGCAGCAGGTCAAACCTGAAATTGGAGATGAGCGTGGTGAAAGGCTTACATATGATTATGGTATAGGGCTGGATATGTGGTCTTACTATAGAATCAATGAGTATTTGGCTATCGGAGCTTTCTTACGGTACGATATAGGAAGAAATCAGGCTGCAAGTTTAGACTCAATCTCTGCTGATGGAAAAGCTGTTACCCAAGGCAATATAGAAGGAGATTTTTCTGAAATCTGGGTCGGACCGCGAATTTGGATAGGTTACGAAGGATTATTTAGTGAATTTGGATGGGGTATTTATGGTACCCGCTTTGATGGTTCTCGCAGTGATATACCTGATGAAAATGGAGATTCATCTTCCAATCTTGACCTCAACCCCTCAGTGGCTATGCTTCTAACATTTGGATATGAAACAGAGATTGCACCGGATCTCTTCATACTAGGCAAACTTGAATGGCGTATCCGCTATTATGATGGCCGAGAGGGTATTCCTCTTTCAGGTAATATAGAGCATGGGACCATGAATATTAGCCCGTTTCTGGGCTTCAGATATGCTTGGTAGAATGAAATTGTAGCTCTGAAAGATTAGTTACCACATATTTCTGATTCTCCTACCGCGGCTACGGGAATCTCTGGAGATAACATACCTAAATCAAGTTCTAATCCGCGAAGGATCAGGAGAGAAGCCGCTAGTACTACAAAAATAGGAACGGCTTTAGCCGCCCACCCCTTAAACCTTCCAGTGAAACTCTTAGGTAAAAGATAAAGAGCAGTCATAGCTGGAAAAGTACCCAGCCCGTAACTTGCCATAAAAATTACCGACTCACTCGGAGATTGCATTACAGATGCAAACGCCAAGGCCGCATACACCATACCACATGGTAATAAACCATTTAATAACCCCAAGCCAAAAAGAGAACCACGACTCTTCCTTGTGAGAAGCTCAGCAAATGGCTTCTTGATTACTGACGCAAAAGTACGGGCTGTACTGGCAAACGGTAGTTTTGTTGCAGGAAGCAATTTATAGAAGAAATAGCCTACTAGTATTGCTATGCCGATAGCTATTGAAGCTCCCGACTGCAGGGAACCAAGTCCCATAATTGATCCAAAAAACCCGGCTACCAGGCCGAAAAGAGAGTAAGTGGCTGCTCGCCCCAGATTATAAGCAATATTATCGGCAACGATTGAAGCAGGTTTTGTACTCGGATGAGGTAACATCAGCGCTATCGGGCCACACATAGCTACACAATGCAGTGATGCTACAGAGCCAAATACAAAACCTGCTACTAAAATTTCCCACATAACAATCAATATACCATTAAAGCTTCTTCAAAATAGTAAGATTTCCCATCAGCTTCCCACTCTATCTGAACTACCCACTTTCCTTTAATCATATTTACCTTTGCAATAGTCATTCGATAATCATCATTTAACTCAACCGGCAATAGCAAATCATAATCCTTTTCACTTGGCCTTAACACCCTTACCGCACCAGTAATATCTTCAACTGAAGCAATCGTTGGAAAAGAAATGGTTATCAAATCAGCCGACTGCTTAACCGTAACATTAGTTTCCAACTCACCAGATCTATTCATCCTATCAATAATCCCCTGATAGGCTAAGTCTTTTTCATAGTAGTCTTCATCAACCAAATCAACATTTACAGTTTTCGAGTAGAAAAGAAAACCCAAGATCGCTGCTACAAAAACAGAATAGAAAATAGCAATTCCCCACCCCCAAAATGACTTCTTTCGCTTCATTTTTACTTCCGTATAGTAGGTTTTTCAAAATTTGCTTTTTTAGATTCAATGACCTCTCCATCAGAATCTATAATCTCAAACTCAATATCAGTTAATGGTTTCTCAAGCGCATCATACTTAGCATCGAATAGGAACTTTTTCTCAGACACAGAATTAGGACCAATCTTAATGATATTCTCACTCTCACCTAATATTGTTATCGTCCCTTCTAACCCATTAGGTCTTATCGTAAAAGTCTTTTCGTCAGCAGATTTATTCACATATTTGATAGAATATACATTCCTTACTGTCCCATCACCCACCATCAATGCCTGCATCCCTTTTTCTCTTAATACAGTAGTATCAATGTCCTGTCGATTAGCCATTAGTACTACTAACAACGACACTAATCCCACCAGAATTAATGAGTATAGCATAATCCTGGGAGTAAACACTTTTGATTTTCCACTTTCTATCTGGTTAAGTGAAGCATAGCGGATCAGACCCGTCGGCCTTCCCACCTGCGTCATTACAGCATCACAAGCATCCATACAAGCTGTGCAGTTAACACATTCTAGCTGTATACCATCTTTAATGTCAATACCCGTAGGGCACACTTGCTCACACTTATGACAATCTATACAATCACCAGCTCCTTCAGTCTGGCCTTTCTTCTTAAACTTTTCTCTTCTTTCACCCCGCTTATAATCATAAGCTACTACTATGGTACTCTTATCAATCAATACCGACTGTAATCTACCATAAGGACATACGAAAGTACAGGCCTGCTCACGGAACCACCAGAAAACAAAGAAAAATACTCCTGAAAAAAGTATTATCGAAACAAACCCTGCTATATGCTGCGATACAGGTTCACTGATAATCTTGAAAAGCTCATCACTGCCTATTATATAAGCTAGGAAAAGATTACTCACAAAGAATGAAAGTGCATAGAATACAACAGCCTTAATCCCCTTCTTCCTAATCTTCTCTGAGTTCCAGGGCATCCGGTCAAGCTGTCTCTGACGATTAGCATCACCCTCAATCCAGTATTCTATCTTCCGAAAAACCATCTCCATGAATATTGTCTGAGGGCAAGCCCATCCACACCATACTCGCCCGAAAACAGCAGTAAACAAAACAACAAATAACATGATAATTGCCATAGCTATGGCAAAAAGATGAAAATCCTGGGGCCAAAATTTAACGCCAAATATTACAAATTCGCGCTCAAGTATATTAAAAAGTAGGAACTGATTCCCATTTATCTTTACCAGAGGAGCCAAAATAAAGAAGGCTAGAAGAAACCAGCTAACAACAGTTCTGGCTTTGTACCTTGGCCCCTTAGGTTTCTTAGGATATATCCACAGTCTTTTGCCTGTCTCATCCATGGTGTTGGGTCGGTCACGGAAAGAATCCCCGGCTTTTCTTGTAAGATCGCTCTCATCCTTGACATATTGATCCAGACTAATTGTTTTAGGTAACTTTCCTTCTCGGTCCTGTAATTTTATCGGGGTCTTACAGTCTTGCTTTATATTCCTTGATCTCAGCATTCAATATCAATCCTTTCGGTATTAATTCTCTAATTCTTCATTATATGCCATAGATAGCATCTATAGACAAAAAAGGCCCGCACTAAGCGGGCCCCGATATCCTAATTTATACTTACATCCTGTTCTTCTACATCAGGTTCTTCAGCTTCTTCAGCCTCCGGTTTCCAAATCTCACCCTCAGGTTCTTTAGGCTTAGCTGGAACAGTACCCTCAAGCGAAAGTACATAACTAGCCACGGCAAGTATCTCCGCCTTAGATAACACCCCTTCCCACGGTATCATACCTTTGCCTTCTCTACCGCCTTTACGGAGGGTTTGTACTACATTATCCATACCGCCACCAAGTATCCAGTATTCGTCTGTAAGATTTGGGCCTACCAGGCCACCACCATCAGCTAAGTGACATGCTACACAGCTCTTATCAAATACCTCTTTTCCTTTCAAAAGAACAGTAGGACTATTATCAGCAACAAACTTCTCATCATCGAAAAACACCATTGAAGAATCAATAGTCCCTGATGACATCAACTCCTTATAATCAGCTAGCTCCTCTTGGTACATCTCATATTGATCCATACCCATATCAGTAAAATGCATCCAGCCTGCATATATAAGCCCGCCGACTATAGTTATATAAAACAGCATGAGCCACCACTGCGGAAGCGGGTTATCGAATTCCTCAATTCCATCATAGTTATGGTCCAACAATCTATCTTCTGACATTTCGGTTCCCTCTTCAGTTTAAATGTTGGCTTATTTGTTTATTATGCTTGTATTTCGGCAGATAGCCTTCATCACTATTATCCAGCGGCAGTTGCTCCATATGTAACACCGTCTCCTTCCGAAGACCCACCACCATTAGTATTACACCAATGAAAAAGAGAAAGAAAAAAACTAAAACTGCCATCGGGAGATCAGATACACCCTCTATTTGCGAAAATATATTCCTAAACATATCAGCTATTCTCCCTAATTATTCTCAGTATAGTTCTTCTCAGCCTTGATATCGGTACCAAGTCGCTGCAAATAGGCAATCAATGCTATAATCTCTTTGCCACTATCCACCTCTATTCCATCAGCTTTTAACCTGCCTTGAATCTCTTTTGCCTGCATCTCAAGATCTTGTATCGCAACATCAGCATAACCCTCAGGATAAGGAACACCTAATGACTGCTGAACATCAATCTTCTTAGCAGTATAATCAGTATTCAAATCATCTTCTATTAGCCATGGATATGGAGGCATTATAGACTCAGCCTGATCAAACTGCGGATCCATCATATGCTTATAGTGCCAAGAATCACTATACTTCCCGCCAACCCTGTGTAAGTCAGGTCCTATACGCTTAGACCCCCATTGGAAAGGTCTGTCATATATAAACTCACCTGCTTTGGAATAACCACCAACATGATTTTGAGAATATCTTTCTGTCTCAGCTCTAAATGGTCTGACCCACTGACTATGACATGTATAACAGCCCTCTCTCACATAAATATCTCTTCCTTCTAATTCAAGAGGGGTATATGGTCTAACACTTGCTATCGTTGGTACATTATTCTCTACCACATAAAGAGGTATAATCTCAAATGCACCCCCTACCAATATCACAACAGTTGACGCAACTGTAAGCGGAACCGGATTTCTCTCCAGCCATCTTTGGAAAGTCTTATCTGTTCTCTTGGGCTTGTAATTATCTCTCAGCGCAACAGCTTTTACATTCTCCTTACTCAGGAATGAACCCTGTCTTGCAGTCTTATACAAATTGAATACACCAATCAAAGCTGCTATCAGATAGAAAGCACCGCCATGAACTCTTGCTGCATACATAGGTATAATCTCAGTCACAGTCTGCATGAAATTTGGATATGCCAACTGACCGGTCGCATTAAAATCAGCCCACATCTGCCCTTGTGTCAATCCAGCCCAATACATAGGTACAGCATAGAAAATAATTCCCAGCGTTCCTAACCAGAAATGAGCATTAGCCAGTTTCTTAGACCAAATCTTTGTACCGTACAGTCTTGGTATCAGCCAATAAAGGATACCAAAAGTCAGAAATCCATTCCAGCCCATTCCACCAATATGGACGTGTGCAATTGTCCAGTCAGTGAAATGCGATAAGGCATTTATAGACTTAACTGACATCATCGGCCCCTCAAAAGTCGACATACCATAAGCCGTTACTGCCACTACCATAAACTTAAGTACCGGTTCCTCTCTTACCTTATCAAATGCACCCCTCAGAGTCAGCAAACCATTCAGCATACCGCCCCAGCTAGGCGCTATCAGCATCAGTGAAAATACAACCCCAAGAGTCTGCGCCCACTCTGGAAGAGAAGAATAAAGCAGATGGTGAGGACCGGCCCACATATACAAGAAAATAAGAGACCAGAAATGGACAATCGATAGTTTATAAGAATAAACAGGCCTACCCGAAGCCTTTGGCATGAAGTAATACATCAATCCCAAGAAAGGAGTCGTAAGGAAAAACGCTACAGCATTATGACCATACCACCACTGAACCAAAGCATCCTGCACACCCGCATATACCGGGTAAGACTTAAGTATATGAACTGGTATTTCTATCGAGTTAACTATATGGAGAAATGTTACTGTGATCCACGATGCCAAATAAAACCAAATAGCAACGTACATATGTCTCTCGCGTCGCTTAATCACTGTCATCAGCATATTAATACCAAATGCAGTCCAGGCAACAGCTATAGCTAAGTCAATCGGCCACTCAAGCTCCGCATACTCCTTACCCATGGTATAACCCAGTGGCAGAGTAATAGCAGCTGACAAAATTATCGACTGCCAACTCCAGAAATGGAACCAACCAAGTTTGTTACTCCACATCGAGGCCTTACATAACCTGGGCAATGAATAATACACACCCATGAATATGGCATTTCCAACAAAGGCGAAGATTATCGCATTTGTATGGACCGGCCGAATCCGTGAGAAAGTGGTATACGGTATACCGAAATTAAAATCTGGTAGCCATAGCTGTGTAGCCAGCAACAAACCAACTACCATACCTATTATACCGAAAATAGTCGTTGCTATTGCAAACGCTCGTATCAATCCGTTGTCGTACGAAAAAGACTCTATCGGAGGACTTGAGGCCCCCTCTGCCGCAGCCGGCGAAGGCGTATCCGCCCCTATTATTTCTTTTTCCTGCTCCATATCATCCTTCATGAATTGTTATTGATATTCAGCTTCAATCATTATCAGAAAAATCATCCAGCAATATTCTCAGCGATGGAGTTACTGTATCCTCATACTGATCTTTTTTTACAGCCCACATAAAGGCTATCAAAAAACCGCCAGCCACTGTCAGGCTTGCAGCTATTAAGATTATCAAAACCAGCATAAGCTATCTCCTGGAAAATGTGAGTTTTACTCACAACAAAATTATTGGCTTCTTCCAAAAAAACCATAAAGAAAATATCTTCTCGTATCCTTATGTGTTTTTATAATTCAACATAATTATTAAGATTTATTAACACTATATGTATTAATTATATATATTAGATAAAGTCATTGTCGAATTAGAAAAAAGAAATTGCTCTATAGACAAAACCTATCGTACGGTTTTGATGAACGAAATAAGAATCAAGCTTAAAGCTTGAAATTCAATCATAATCAAAAGGTACAAGCATGAAGAGAAATATATTCTCAATTGCCATATTGGCATTCGCAACAATAATCTTTGCGGCTATTGACGCCAAGGCACAACTACCCGAAGGGAATATAGGAATTGGAGCCAGTATTGGCCCAAATAATGGAGCAGGACAACTTTATTTTGCTCCCACTCCGGATATTGACTTAGCATTGACTCTTGGCTATCAGTCGATTACTCCGGAAGAAGGCGACGCATCTACACTAATGAGAGTTGGTGCTCAGTTCAGATATCTTTTCTTAGAGCCAGCTAATACTATTGACCCATACATTGCAATCGATGTAAACTACTATGATGATGGTATCAGTGGAGACATGAACGGAATAGGTTTTGGTGCTGCCTATGGCCTGCAAGCAGAACTTGTCAAAAATGTTTTTCTAATGGCTCAGTTAGGGATTGGTTACACTATGGTTACCGATAACCAGCCTGGAGATATTGAAGTAAAATCTAGTAGTCTCAATTTTGGTGGTTCTCGACTAGGTGCCATAATCTATATGCAAGACTAAGCTCAAGCAATGTAGATTAAGAAATATAACAAGCCCGAAATCATTGAGATTTCGGGCATTATTTTTTTACAAAAAACTTATACACCAAAACTCCCTCTTGCTCAGCTAATTCCAATAAATAAACACCAGGTCCTAGACCGACAGTATTTATAGCTCCTGTATCAACTCCTGATAATACTTCTTTACCCATTATATCAAATACCCTATAAACCGAATTGCCTTTGATGGACTCATATCTATAAAACAATGCATCTCCGCAAGGCTGAGGATAGACTCGAAAAACCGGATCAGGTTCGGGCACACTTATCGTCTCACACTCATAATCAATAGCTTCCTCAGAAAAATAATCCTTTATCTCTGTTAGAGCTGCGCATGGACGCTTCTCAGCAAACTCATAAATAGTTCCTAGAGCTATCTGCCAATCACTAATTGGGTCAGGTAATGGAAACCTCATCTGATGATATGGTATTTCTAATGAATAAGCCGCAGCAATCTTAGAGACTTCAGCTACAACATTCTCTTCCAAAAACACAGTATTTAGCAATAAAACATATCTTTCAATAAATGCTTTCCTAAAATCAGTATTCTTAAGCATCTTTCTGAACATCATGGTATAAGTGGCTCCATTTGGCCAGCCTTCAACTGTATCCTGGGTTGCATGTCTCATCATATCATCTTCGATAAGATAAAAAGCAGCATCGGCATCCAAAGGAAAATACCTGATCTTATATCCTTCACCCAAAGCATTCCAATGCTCGCAATTATTAGCCGGCCAATCAACGTTTGCCGCGAAAATATATAGAATATTATGGTCGATAAAATTAGCAATATCAAGTCTGTCAGCTACATACTTGTAATTTTCCTCAAGACTCATATCGCTGACCTTCAGGAACTCCACCAAATCTAAAAAATGGCTGTTAGTACCATGCTTTATTGCCCCCCTTACAGTAGCCATTATATTAATCGAATCCTTGTCAAGATCAAAATATGTATCGATAAAATCTTCATCTACCCTCTCACGCAGAGCATGTATTCCCCAATATTCACCATTTAGAAAAACAACCACGGGTCTTCCTGAAGGATATTCCATATTCAACCCTTCCGCAAGCCTGTAAAAAAGAGAATTTCTTATAAGAGACTGCTGCCCCCACTCCGAAACAGATGACATTAACTCCAGCCGTTCAAAACGATCTGTCTGTTTATCATCAAAAAAACGATAATCTATATCATCGTCACCATACTCATTTCTGGCATAGAGCTTAAGCGACTTCTGTATTGCAGCCCTGGTAGAATTACCTTTAGTACGTACACCTACCTTCTGCGATAAGGTTTTAGTTCCGTCGGGAAGGAAATATTCCATAATAACCTCTCTCTCCCATTCCCTGCCACTCATAAAAAAATTTCCATTTTCCTTATTATTCTCGTACTCATACCCGGGAACATATATACCACTACTATCAGAAAATAAATCTTCAGGATCGCCATATAAAGAAACTACCGGCAATGAAAATCTCTGGAAAATATCTTCATCAATAAAAAAGGTCCCACTAACAACTTCTAGCAAAACTCCTTCAGGTGAAAAAGACCCTACTCTGATTATATTAGATTTTTCTAAAAGATAATCAGGTTCTTTCCAAATAAAAGTAGGGCTGGTCTCCTCATCTCTAGTCGTCTTGATCATACTAAATATATTTGGATTCAGGCTGGCATTACCTAATAACAAACCATCATCTTCCAGAACCTTCGAATTGAATGTCGGTTCACTACCATCGGTAGTATAACGCAATTCCATATTCAGCTCACTACTAACTTTTAGCAACAGATCCGTACTATAGAAACCCGGATCATGACTAAACCCAACCCTATCAGAAAAAATATTAGATCTGCCGGGAGAAGGTTTCGGCATACGCATCAAGTCCTCACCATCAGGGAAACGCCCCCAGGCCCAGTCCTTTTCCATCTCAGGAAACTGTAACGAATCTCTCAATATACTATTCTCATAGATATAAACGGTCTCGCCACCAGATGACAGCTTAAACGGCAGCGAAATATAACCATCTACTGGCTCTGACTTATCGTTACATAGAAGAATTAAGAAAGAGCCGGCCTCTATTTCCGTATCGACAAATTCATATTTCAATGGATCATTGATATTATCAGTTATTGACCATCCGTTCAAAGAAACCTTATCAGATCCACTATTAAATAGTTCAACCCAATCCGGATTACTGCTAGTTCCCGGCAAATCAGTAGCTGAATTACTTGGCTGTAATTCATTTATTAAAATAGAAGGGTATGCAGGTAAAATGATAAAGAACAGCATTACCATGCAAGCAATAAAATAGTTCATGATTACAGTTCTTGAGTTACTAATCCTAGGTATGACAACTAAATTGCCTATAAAGTTGCAATCTAGATTCAGTTTTCGCCAAAATCTTTAGACAGAGGAAGCTCAAATACAAAAGTAGATCCTTCACCCAGCTTCGAATTACACCATACTTTACCGTTCATTATCTCGGCTAGTTTTTTCACAATAGATAGGCCTAGTCCGGTTGAATGTTCACCAGCCGTTGGCTCAGGTGTAAGTTTTGTATACTTCATAAACAGCTTCTTCTGATCCTCTTCTGAAAGACCTGGTCCCTGATCAATCACCATTACTCTACCCTTACCCGATTCAATGTCTACATCAACCTTAATATCAATTCTTGTATCATAAGGCGAATATTTAACCGCATTAGATATCAGGTTATCCAATATCTGAATAGTCAGGCTCGAATCACCATGAAGGAATACTGGAAAATCAGGATAACTTCTTTCAAGCACTATATTCTTTGCAGTTGCTTTATGTTCATAACTACTAATTACCGAATTAGTTATCATTTGAGCATCAAAGGCACCCAATGACACCTGAACACTTCCTTCTTCTACCGCATTAGCATCTAATAAATTTTTTATCAAGTCAAACATTCTTGCAGCAGAGTTAAGTATATCCGACGAAAACTCAGACACTTCAACTTTAGAAAGAGATCCATCGGTCTTCAGAAGTTGAGCGGCTAGCTTGATTGATTGAAGTGGATTCTTAAGATCATGAGACACAATACCCAATAACTCATTTTTTTCAATTACCATGCGCTCAAGCGAATCATTCTGATTGTGAAGCATCTCATTATTTTTTTCTATCTCAGCAGCCTGCTTAGCTAATACTTTCTGCTGATCCGTTATTTCAGTGTTTAATAAAATAAGCTTTGAATTACTATTCAATAGTTCATCAGTCCGATGCTTTATCTGCCGAACCATTTCCTGAAAACTTCTTGATAATTCATATACTTCATCTCTGGTGTTAGCAGTTTTTACATCTACATCAAGATTACCTAGTGCTAATTCATTAGCTGCTGCCTTCAATTCAGCTATCGGATCTGAAATTTTCTTTGAGAACCATAAACTTAGGCCAATCGTGATCACAAGTATTATCCCCATCAAGGATATTATTATAATCTGCGCTATTTTAGCTTTTTCTGATTTGTTATTGTTAAGCACGGCTCCAAGATCCTGGAGTTCATTAACAATCATATTGAGCTTCTGATACCGCTCAGATATCTGTTTGGTAGCTTCTGCTAAACTCACAAATTTATCTCTGTACCCAACTATATCATTAATTATCTCTTGCTTGTCTAAGCTTGCGATCCCTGATCCATTAACCAAATCAATTAATTCTGAAGATCTCTGCATGACTAAATCAATATACTTCGTATCCTTTCTCATTATAAAATCCTTCTCCCGCCTCCTAATCTCTAGCAAAAGTGTTTCGGCCTCCCTCATATTTAGCTTCTTGACACGATTTTGCACACGGTGAATCGCATCCCTAAATGCTCCCTCCATACCCGAATCCTCATTAATACCTCGCTGTACTGTCAGGGCCACAAGCTCCTCAAACTCCCCAAAAAAGTCTTCTGTTGTTTCACTGATTGGTGCCAGATCCGCATCCTCTCCAAAATCCATGACAGCTTTTTGGATACTAATATGGATTTGATTTATCGAATCGATTTCAGAGAGATCACTTGTGAACTGGAAATTTGAAAGTCTCCTTTGAGCATCAAGCAGATCAAGCTGTATATCTTTAGCCATAGACTGCTCACGAAGCTTCCACTGTACATATATGGATGAGATCAGAATCAGGGTAGCACCGAAAATAATCAGCCCGGCTATCGAAAGGATTTTTGAAAACAAAGTAGTTTTCTTTATCATAATAACATTCTAATACTCTTTTATTCAATACAATTATACACCAGTAGTGTTAATTGTTGATAAAGATTCTAAATAAAACATTATGCAAACCAGATTATCAGTACTAAACGAAAGAAACCTTACACCTGACAATTCCGTTTAGGCATATCCAGCTTCTAATCAAACACAAATCAATTTCGGATAATTACCTTGCACAAAGAAAACAGCAAAAAAGAGAAGTTCTTCAACCCATGGCACAATGTCAATCCGGGCGAAAGAGGTACCGGTTATGTCAATGGTATCATTGAAATACCAAAAGGTAACAGAGCCAAGTACGAGCTGGACAAAGACAGTGGTCTTATCAAACTCGATAGAGTACTATACTCATCAGTTTATTATCCGGCCAATTATGGTTTTATACCACGTAGCTATTGTGAGGATAAGGACCCACTTGATATTCTCGTCATATCCCAGATAGAAGTAGTCCCAATGTGCTTAGTACCCAGTAAAGTAATTGGGGTAATGCGAATGCTTGATAGTGGTGAAGCGGACGACAAGATCATAGCAGTTGCTACCGGTGACAAGAGTGTCAGCCGATTCACCGATATTTCTGAGTTACCCGAGTATTATATTAACGAACTCAGAAGTTTCTTCGAAGATTACAAAAAACTAGAGAAAAAGGATGTAGTTGTCGAAGAATTCCAAGGACGGGATGTCGCTATAGAAATTATCGACAACTGCTACGATATGTACGAAGAAAAATTCACTTGAGCCACTACAATTGATATTGAGTCACAATTAATTCTTCACGAATCTACTGGTTTTGACCTTACCTGTAACTGTTTTGTAGTAAACCAAATATGTACCCAATGATAAATTACCAATATCCAGAGTCAGATCGGTAGTACCATTCTGTCCTCTCAATACTGTTTCCCCAAGACTACTGGCAACCCGATAATCTCCTATACCATCAGCATCAGTAAATGATACTTCACCATAAGCAGGATTAGGAAATGCCGCAGTACTCTCAGTCGAAAACTCTTCTACACTAGAAACAGGAAATTGATAATACCACATATCCGAAGTCACAAATCTATCAAGAGGGTTCCCAGGAGTATTCGCTCGCCCACCGTAAATGTAAATTCTATCATTCAACAAGAAACTTCCAGGCGCCCATCTTCCACTACCAGGGTGGTCTTCCGGCATACGTGTCCACGAATCATCCGATGGCTCATACTCCCAAAATTCACCAGTATCAAGATTCTGATGATCAGATCCTTGTCCACTCAATACATACCCCTTTCCTTTATAAGCAAACTGTGTACCCGCTACCCTTGCCTCACCAGGAAAAAGCTTATGAACAGTCCATTCTGTGCTTTCTCCTAATTTCCAGGAATACCAATCTCTGTAGATAACCGGTCCACCATGGCCGAGTCCCGCATAGACAGTACCATCAATACCAAAATAGAATGGATGGTGACGTTCAGGGCCAGGCACATCAGGCATTTGTTCCCATGTATCTGCAGCTATATCATACATCCAAAAATCATTGAAATCACCATCATTATTATTACCCATACCAACAACTATATTATTTCCCTCAGCCACAAAAGCGGGGTGATAACGGCCCTCTCCCGGACACGGAGTCAGTTGAGTCCAAGCCTCAGTCTCTGGGTCATACTCCCAAAGGTCACTTAGCGCCGTACCAGACTGCGCTGCACCAAAGCCAAGATACGCTTTACCATTGGCCGTATCTCCATAAGCAAATCCCCGACTAAAACCTGGGAAATCATCAAGCTTCTCCCACTCGTCTGCCACAGGATCATACCTGTGGAAATCATTATAAAAATTATTAAAACCGTCAACACCCGTAGCTACATATCCATAGCCATTCAGACTAAAAGTAACAGGGTGATGCCTCTCAGGACGATTCCCAATAAACTCTGCTGCCTCTTCCCATTCTTGGGCAATCAACGTTGACGACAGAAGTAAAACTGTAAGTAATAAGTTTAATATTTTCATGCTTTAATATTTTTGGTCATTTAATTTAGTATGATAACACACTTTCTTACGGTTTCGTTACATATTCCTAACATCCGTAGTGCGAAGTAACTTTTATAACGATTCTTGGTTACTTATAGTATTAAGGCCATCTTTAAAATCTTATCGCTCACATATCTTTAGTGAGAATATTCGGGAGAGAGAAAATGAAAAAAGTACTTATTATTGCCACTATTATACTCAGTTCTTTCATGTCTATAATCTGCGCTGATATTGTGCTCATTATCAAAAATATAGATGTTGATCTGGGTGGAGAAATTGCATTCGGTGTTTACCGAGAGAACAATTGGCTAGACGAAAAAGATTATAACTACTCTTCCAGGCAAGCAGTTACAGGCTCTACAATGCATTTAACAATTAAAGATATAAAGCCAGGTAAATATGCTATTGCAGGATATCACGATACAAATAAAAATCACAAATTAGATAAGAACTTCATTGGTATGCCCACAGAACAAATTGGCTTTTCCAATGGTGCAAAAATAGGTTTTGGGCCTCCCAGCTTCGAAGAAGCACAAATCAATATAGAAGAAGACAAAGAAAATAAGTTTATAATAATTATGGACTAATCTGTGCACTGACTCCCTAGTATGAAGAGCAAAAATCTGCCGATTCTATCGGACTAACAAAAATATCCTATCCCCAACATTCAAACTTTTGTAATGGCAACCAAGAGACTTAACTTCATTAATAGTAGCTGTTCCTGTCACTTCACCAGCGACATTAATCGTCGGATATTTACAGTCAATACATCTGGAATTATTATCGCTGATTACTACCGATGTACCATCGCTCACAACTGAATAACCAACAACAGCATCTAAATCAAAACCATTCAAAGTAACATCATAGTTCGGATGCTCCTTATCCTTCAAAATAAGATTGGTGGTATCAGTAAGTCTTATATATCTTATATACTCCAAGCCCAAATCAGCTATATCAAACCCATCTCCACCAGCAGCACCCGGTATCGATACATCTGCATCACCGATAGTAGGCTGAGTACCCGCCAAGCCTTCAAGCGTCTGATCATTAAATGGGAAAGTTAACCATTCAATTCCATCCTGACTCACAGAAACAACAGCCGGCTCAGTATAAATACCATTGAAATACTCAAATGCATTTTCATACACAGTAAAATCAACCCCATCCCTATCTACCAATCGTTTACCACTCCACGATAGAGTAATAGACCCTCCAAGCCCTATAGAACAAATCTCCTCTTGAGAGCTTTCAGGTACATTTTTCTGAGCATTTGGGCTCGGCCAGCCAAGAATATTAGCCGGGAAATATAACTCAGATTGTCCGCCCGTTGGTCCGGAACCAGGCAAGAACTCAACGACAGTATCTGCCGGAGCTACAAACTCTTCATCAGCAAGGGCCAGGAAAGAAGAAAATGAAAATAATAATACTAACAATAGCTGAATTTTGCTCATAATTTTACGGTCTAATTTTAGTTATCATTCTTGGCATTGGTATAGTCTCGCGAATATGCTTCGCTCCAGTTATCCACTTTACAGTTCGCTCCAGTCCCATACCAAAACCCGAATGAGGCACAGACCCATATTTTCTCAAATCAAGATACCACTGAAAATCTTCCAATGGCAAGTCATGATCTTTGATCCTGCCTAAAAGAAGATCATGATCATCCTCTCTTTGGCTACCACCGATAAGTTCGCCTGATTTTTCAGGCCCAATCATATCCATGGCCAACACAGTCTTCGAATTCTCAGGATCGCGTTTCATATAAAACGCCTTAATATCTGCAGGATAGCCATATATAAAAAGAGGCTGATCCAAATCTTTTGTCAGAGCCTCCTCCTGCGGTGTCCCAAAATCCTCACCCCATGGGAAAGGTCTTATCTCTTCCTCACCCCCACCTTCAAGCTTTTTAATAAGTGGAATATCCATCTCTCGTAGTTTCTCCACAGCCTCCGTGTACGAAATACGCGGGAAACCACCCGTTATCTTCTCAAGTGGCCCAAGATCTCTTTCCAATGTCTCAAGTTCTTTTCGGCAATCACGAAGAGCATTCTGCACAATAAAAACTGTCAGATCCTCAGCCAGTTGCATATCATCATTAAGATCAAAGAAAGCCATCTCAGGCTCCACCATCCAAAACTCGGTCAAGTGTTTTCTAGTCTTAGATCGCTCTGCTCTAAAAGCTGGCCCAAATGTATAAACACGGCCCAGAGCCATAGCCGAAGCTTCAGCATAAAGCTGCCCCGACTGCGATAGATATGCCTCACCCAAATCGAAATACTCGGTACTAAACAGAGTTGAGGTACCCTCACATGCATTCGGTGTTAATAGCGGCGAATCCATCAGTTTAAACCCATTATTATCAAAGAAGTCACGAATAGACTTGATAACATTGGCTCTGACTCGCATGATAGCATGCTGGCGCGATGATCTCAACCAAAGATGTCTGTTCTCCATCAGAAAAGCATCACCATGCTCCTTAGGAGTAATTGGATACTCTTCCGTTACCTGGTAGATACCCAGATCATTCACATCAATTTCATAGCCACCGGGAGCCTTCTCAGACTCTACCACTTTGCCACGCACCCAAAAAGAAGATTCCTGAGTAAGTCCCTTAGTAGCCTCAAATACCTCTTCAGAAACATTTGCCTTAAACACAACACACTGAGCTACACCTGTCCCATCTCTCAGGAGCAAGAAATGTAGCTTGCCCTTTCCACGCTTATTATAGAGCCACCCTCGCAGCTCCACCTCTTTACCGGAATGCTTCGCCAGATCCTCTATATAAACATAATCCTTATACCTGGACATCGCCATCTGAAACACCATTTCGTTTACTTTATAATATCGAATACAAAATTACGAAATAGACTCCGAGTAGTTTATATAGCTATTCTAAGTCAAGCATCTCATTACTTTTTCTGTCATAGGGCGGGCAATAGTAATAAAGAATCCATACAAGTTTTCCACAAATAAGAATCTGTCTATTTGCTGAGATCTAAGAATTAAATCCATCATTAAAAAAGTAATCATCTGTCAAAAATTGGTAGGACAAGAATATAATTTCTACCCCAAAGAAGGTTCATTTAAATCCCTATATTGCTTCTAATTCATATTTTCTGAATTAAAACTTATTAAATAGTGTCATCAGAGTTGCCATATTTACCAGCCGATGGTCATAAGCCATCGCTGCAAGTTTATCTTGCAACTTTTTCCTATCAAGCGTTACTTAAGTAAGTATAAGTCATATTATTAAGAAAAGGTAGAAAAAATGAAAAAAACACTACTAGCAATATTTAGTTCAGCCGCTTTAATAATAACCCTTGCAAGCTGTCAGATGGATGATATAGGTGGAGGCACTGATCCAGATACTGAACGTACCGGAGCCATCATTTTCGGACATTTCCACGGTATGTGCCAAGGAGAGACATGTGTTGAAACATTTAAAATAGAAAATGGGATTCTATACGAAGATACCAACGATGATTACTCCAAGCAGACACCCTACACATGGGTTGAGCTTACACAAGAACAGTATAAAGCAGTAGAAGATATTTGGGATGCTGTGCCTGATCAACTTATGCAGCAGCCTAGCCAGACATTTGGAATGCCCGATGCCTACGATCAGGGTGGCTATTATATTGAAATAGACAAATACACTAATAACCTCTACCGCTGGCGAATAGATAGCAATAAAGAAGATATACCTGAATATCTACACCCATTAATAGATGCCATCAGAGAAAAAGTAGAGCTACTGAAGTAGCTTTTTAATAAGTATAGAATATACTGTTGTTTTGCTTTCAGAAGGACAGGATAAAATCCTGTCCTTCCTATTAATGCTCATTTTAGGAACACCGGAAGTATTAGATAATACCAGTTCCGAAAGTCAGGCTTAGATCAACTACCACTAAAAGTGTAACCTGAGTTACCATATTTACCAGAGGCATTCATCGAAGGTATGATAAATGTAATAATGGTTTTATTACTCCCATACCAGGGTATATAAACGTGTTGTACTGTCATCCAGAACTATATTTATCTGGGTGGCACGTCCTTTAGAATCAAAAGTATAGGTATAGGTTACAATGGGTTTAGTATCATCATCAGCATTCGATACCGAAAGTGGTAACTTTTCACCGATCAAAAGCATTTGCTCTGGGCCATCTAGCTTGTGAAAAAAAGGATCAAGCTCCTGAAGATAGTTTGAATACTCATCACTATAGTTGACTATAAAGTTTTGTGTTTCCTCAGAGCCATCCTCTTTATATACATGTGTCATTAATAGCTTGTTCTCATCCTTCGGGTCTACTGAAAATGATGTATTCTTCTTGACAATCGCCATTTCCTTGTCACCATAAACCGTAAAGGAAGTAGTCCGGCCATCGATAATCGTTCTTTGACAATAACTATAATCATCCCAGTGTTCATCTTCTTCAGCAACCGAATAATTTTCACCACTATAGCTATAGTTAATATATCCCCTGGGCAAATCGTCAATAAATATTGTATCATCAAGACGCCCCAAATGCTGCTTTTCAATCACAGCTGGCTTGTCACCTTCAAATGAAGTAGCTTTGAGTATTGTTATATATTCTACACCTTGATGCTCATTATCATCGCTATTATCAACCCATTCTATAGCCTTACCCTGATCATCATACTTAATATCTATTGAAGCCCCTTTATCCAGTAGCTCCCACCTGACAAGCCTACCAATATCCTGCTGGTCACCACCGTTTTCCGAGTCATCATCACACGATATAATAAAAATCATAAGAATTAGCAGTAAAGCATTATTTACTATGTTTTTCATGGCTCCTAATTTAGGATTGTTTATTAAAATTATAAGCTATAAAAATACTGAATTCAGAAAGTAGTATCCAAACTTTAATATTATATTTGATATTAAATTATATTTACTTAGAGATCTACATACCAATTTTTTATTCCTAACTATATACTTGGATTTGTTTTCATCTCGAAAGAAATTCAATAAGGAATTACTCAACTTTTTCAAATGTTAAAACATGGAAATCATGTCCCTCAAGGATGAGCTCTTTATCAGTTCGAGAAGCAATCCTAAAACTTAAAACTTCATCTTCCGGATTATAAGAACTTAGTGTTAGGCTTGAACCCCCATATTGTAAACTACCAGAAAATGTGAAGATAGGAAAACCATGAAAGACTACCCACTCGACTTTTCCATCCTTACAAAATGGGGCTGTGGGTTCATAACCCTCTCTATCAATTATAAAACTATCTTCAGTAAAAGTCCAAATCTCATTTTTTATAATGAAATCAGAAATCAAGGCACCTTTTCTATCAGAATTATTCTCAATATCACTATACTTAAAACGGTTTCCATTTAAAACAGCCATCACTTCACCATCATCACAAAGCAGGGAATCATATGGACGAACTATATCATCGGTATAATGGTTAAATTTTAATTTCCAACGTCCATCAATAGGTTGAGTATGATTTTCGGAATCACAGGATACAAGCAAAAAAATAAGTGCGATTAAAGGAATTACTCTCATCTTATAACCTTTAGTATTGACAATACAACTGTACAACACATTAGTTAGTATGAGGTTACACAGTCCATTAATCTTTGTAGAATTAAATAGTGGCTTTACTACGCTCATCCTAAATTTATTAGGAAATAAAGTATTCAAAAATTGAAAAACTATTAAATCAGTCTTTTATCAGCTAGAGCTATAAGAGCCTCCAGTCTCTTAAAAGAGGCTGAGAGTCACATCCTGAAGTTTGCGGGCAACTTTCGTTTATTTAAAATTTCAGTTCATCAAATTCGTTGTATATACAATCATTGACATAGTTAACACAAACGATAATCAGTTGAGTTATGAGAATAAAATTACAATGGCTAGTTAAAGCTCTATTGGCAGCAATATTCATTCTTTCTGGCCTGGGAAAAATGGTAGGCGGAGATGAAATAATGGCAATGGCCCAAAATTTAGGGTTAGAGAGTAACACTTTTATGGTACTAGGGATAATAGAAATATTGGCCGCTACTCTTTTTTTAATTCCTAGAACTTCAATTATTGGATTACTACTTATGATGGCTTATATGGGTGGAGCTATGGCAACACACCTGGGAAACAACGAACCAATCATAGTACCACTTTTGATAGAATCGGTCCTCTGGATTGCAGGAGCATGGCTATTTCCAGAACTTACAGCAAGACTCAAGGGTAAATAGGCTTAATCTGGAAATCAGTACTTGCTTACTATTTTTTGATAATTTCTGCTTGACCTGAAAAGCGTAGTAATAATCCAAATTATTACTCTATTGGCATATCAATCAGCAATCCATGAACTTGCGTGCCTAAATCCCAAGGCATAGAAGAATAAAGCACACCTTCTAAAGACTTAGGATACTCAGAAAAATATGGGCCTTTGTTTAGATATAGTGTGGTAATACCATTCTTACTTTCCTGCTTCTGCACAAGCTCATTCTTAAAAAGACCGGCCTCGGTAGGAAAGAAATAAAATTTGTTATTAAGATTCTTTGGAATTTTTATTTCCAGTTTAAGCCCTTGGGGAGTTTTATAAGCTTTGGCAGTTGTCTTGTAAGGATAGGGCATATCAGTATGCAGACTTTCTATGCGCTGAATAATATCCCAGTCGGGCAAAACCCCAACCAGAGATTTTTTATATTTTAAATCTATACTCGCTTTGGCACTATCCGGAACACAAGTATTTTTACAGATAAGCAAAAGAGCATTCATACTCACTGTCACATCCCCTCCTTCATAGCTATCATCAACTTCAAATTCATTTATAATAGCCATGGTCCCTTCGTAACCATAATCAATGATATTGCCACTCTTCATAATATGAGGTAGCTGGTACTTGGTATCTATTAGCTTGACACCATCGGGTAGATTAAATTCTATCTGTGGAGGCATTCCAGTATCGCCATTATTAATCCAATAACTGTGAGCCCCCGGCGAGAAATGAAATACAGTAAGTGTAGTGAATGATTCACCTTTTGTTATTGCAGTGGAAGGTGTTACAAATTCTGTCTTGATAATTTGAGGATTGGCTGCATATAAGACTCCGGAAACAACCATGAGTCCAGTAAATACAATAATATACCTTAATTCAATTATTTTGCGGGTAATAGGTACTATTCTTAGGATGTCGGACCTCTGCCATAATATACTTAAGTCTTTTTCGACAACAAATTAATAAAACATCAATAACCATCAAAGATAGTATAATTAAGATGAGATTTACTTACCTACTAATCCTGACAATAATTATTACGGCATGTTCTTCTGAGACTGCTAATTCTCAAAATCAGGATCAATTTGAATTTCGAAATATTACGACAGGCCTTGATACTCCATGGGAGGTAGCTATGGGCCCGGATGGTATGTTATGGGTTACCGAACGGTACGGCAGGATATCCCGCATCGACCCCAACACTGAAAACAGTGAACAAATGGAAGTAATTATAATTGATGAAGTATTTGAAAAACCAAATGATGGTGAATGGGGATTAATGGGATTAACCTTTCACCCTGACTTTGATAATGAGCCTTGGGTATATATAGGATATACCTATGGTACAGCTCAGGATCCTAAGAATAAAATAGTTCGATTCCGTTGGGAATCAGGACAGGTAGGTGTTATTGAAACACTGATCGATGATATCAAAGGCTGGTGGAATCATGATGGATGTCGGGTCAAATTCGGACCTGATGAGAAGCTCTACATCACAATGGGTGATGCAGCTGTACCTAATTTGGCACAAGATCCGATGTCTACGAGTGGGAAAATACTCCGTATGAATGACGATGGAAGTATTCCGGAGGACAACCCTTTTGCAATGCTTGATGGTTATGATCCATATATTTATTCAATGGGGCATCGCAATCCGCAAGGTCTTGTATGGGCTAATGGTATACTTTATTCATCCGAGCATGGCCCTGATACTGATGATGAACTAAATATTATCGAAGCCGGAAAAAATTATGGGTGGCCAATTGTCAATGGTTATTGTGATAATGAACCAACTGAAAACTGCGAAAATATGACTGATCCGATCAGGTCTTATCATCCGAATACTACTACCGAGGCTTTAGCTGGAATTGATTATTATCCGAGTGACGGGCCTATTGAAGGCTGGCGTAATTCTATTCTGCTGACTGCGCTAAGACAAAGGAAGCTGATTGTCGCAAATTTGTCTGCTGATGGACGCGATGTGATTGATTCTCGTGAATTTTTCAGACAAGAATGGGGTAGATTAAGAGATGTACTAGTAACTGATGATCACCGGGTATTTGTAGCTGTTTCTAATCGTGATGGGAGAGGAAATCCGAGTGCAGAAGATGATAGAATTATCGAGATAATTTACAAAACAAGTTCGGTAGAAACTGATGGTGGAAGTTTACTTCCTTTTCCTAATCCTTCATCATATGAGATAAATCTACCATATAAGTCTGGTAGGATAGTAGATATTACGGGTAGCCTTGTATCTGAAATAACTGGTGGTATCTGGGATCTTACTACAATCAATGGCATAGCAGCACCTGGCCAATACTTTTTTGTAGCTAACAGTAAAATATTTCCTTTATTTATAAGATAACTCTATACTCTTAAATAACTTAAGCTTGGCATAGGTATTGCATTGATCTTCGGAGATGAATATATTAAAAAGGCTCATGACGATGATACCAAATATCTTGAACAAGCTTAATACCAATGTAGGTAATACCAGTCTGGCAAGACTCATACTACTGGTTTACAGCGCATTTATCCTTTTATTAGGAGGTATGACTTTACGTGCTGCAGAACCGATTGTAGAAGTACCTACTTTACCCACTGGAGAACAATTAGAAATTTATGAAGATAGTGAAGAACTATTCACCATAAAGATATTAGAATATTATAGATTAGCTTCTATACTTGAGACCCAGTTAGATATGATGGGGGTTTCGCCTAACTACTCTCCCCCTGTGCCTACCTTGGAACAAATTACTGATGCCGATGGTGAGGTGTTGCAACAATATGCTGCTCTAGCAAAAGCACTTGAAAGTCAGGTATATTCAACACCATCTGATATCAATCATGCAGAGCTTGAATCTCTTAGAGATGCTTATCAAGAGTCGCTTACAACTATTGATTCTCTTCAGGCACAGGTGTTTAGGCTTGGCGTGAACAAGCACTCAGTCACTTTTTATAGAGAGTCTATGATGCAGCTGATTAAAGATAATGATTCGATTATCCGGCGGGCAGATTCGCTTAGAATGAAAGATTATGAAATGTTCCAAGAACGCGAGAAAGCTATTCGCAAGACATATGACAAAGCTTCACTTAGCTCCGAACCTGTAATCGCTATAGCCGCAAGCGGCCTGAGTGTTTTCTTCAATAACGACAATCTCAGAACCGAACTATCTCCAGGGGCTGAAATAATATTTCATACATATCCAATACTAGGTTTTGGCAAAAATATTGAGCTATCTCTCGGTTATGCAAATCCGCTTGTTTTTGTAGATGATGAAAGTAATCCAAATGCAATTACCTCGGAATATGAAAACCATATTTATTCATTTGGAGTAACAGCAGCCCTGCCCTCGGTAATATCGCTTGAGGATGTTGATTTCAACCTTAGACTTGGACTGGCAGCTTATTGGGGCCATGGCAATGCACCAAATACGACTCTTACTGAAAATAAATGGCAAGGGCAGATGCTTGATATCGAAATTGGTCTTGCTCCTTTGAATAAATCGCTACCGGCAGAACTTACTCTGGGATATAATCTTATGTTTGGCAGTCGTGACTTAGTTTTTGCTTCTCCTTCTACAACTGTTGATTTATCAAACCCAAATATTCATATATTAAGGCTGGGACTAAGAGTAAATCTCTGGTCACTCTAAATCGTAAAGAGTTTGAATTAAAGACTGGTAATCCAGATATAAAATGCGCTTCTTAATAAAAACCAAAGTATTAATTGTAATCCTTGCACTATCAGTGTTAGGCTCTATAGACTCTTTATCTCAGAGCAGCCAGAAAGAACTTGGTATCAGATATCTGAAGCTTGGGAATTCTTATCGCGAGGCTCGTGATTATGATAACGCAACACGTTTTTTACAAAAGGGTCTTAACTTAGCTGGTTCAGATGAATACTGGAAAGCTGTAGCATTGGAATATATGGGTTATATGGAGCGTGACAAGGCATTTTCAGGCTCCCAAACTGATATTACAGCACTTAAGAAAGCTAGAAATTATTTGGCTGATGCATATGATATTTATGATAGAATTATCACAATGGAGGATGGTTCGCCAAATGCCCTACAAGAACTAAAGCTTCAGCGCGACCGGATCGACAAGTACCTCGGCGGGAACACTTCTGCGTTTGCACTGTTTGGCTCTGGTAATCAGGGCACATTGAATTATGACTCGCAAAAGTTGAAAGAATTTCCGCGTGATATTGCGAGTGATGATGTTACGAACTTATCAATGAAAGACAATAGACTAAAAAGCTTTCCCTATGAAATTACAAGAATGAAGGATCTTCGCTACCTCAATCTCTCTGAGAATAAGATAAAAGAAGTACCTGCAGCTGCCGGTAGTATGTTATCACTCGAATGGCTGGATCTTTCAGGAAATAAAATCAAAAATATTCCTGGAGAAATTGCCGGAGCAAGAAAACTTGAAATACTTGATTTATCGAATAATAGACTGAAGGAATTACCCAGTTCACTCTGTACTATGACAAACTTAAGAGTATTGGATGTATCTGGTAATAAAATTGAATTCGAAAGGATCAAAAATCTTATTCAATGTCTGCCTAATACTAATATTATTCATGATAAATATGAACTAAAAGATGAAAAGGGTAGCAAGAATTTGATTTTTGGCCAAACCGGACCCCAGCAACCGGGTAATATAACTCCGGAGCCAGAAGTACCAGCTGAAAAGCAACCTTAAAAACAGCAGGGTTTATTCGGGCTAAAAGTTACATTGTGAATTTATATTCTATACCTCTTCCCAATCAGAATCTCCTTTCGGTCTATATACTTTACCATCACGTACGTTTAGTGTGGCTCTATAGGGTGTAACACTTTTAGCCTTAACATCTTTTTTCAAACTAAAAAAATTTGACGGAAACGTACTGACAAGTGCACCAGTTACTGAAACTACCCTACTCCCATCTTCTGTAGTAGCTACAGGAACAATGTCACCAAAAACCCTTACAGCAGCTCTGCTCCTTGGGGTTAGGGGCTCCGAATATCCTTCTGTTTCGGGATTAACATGAAGTCTGTTCCGAACCGGATTATTGGTGGTATTATGAGGTCCAAGCCCAGGTGCATTACTCGCAAGGTTATTTATTTTATACACGAGAGATTCTTTATTTACGGTGCTGTCAGGATTATTCATATATTCTCTCAGGGCGTTTTCTACATCCAGTCTAGTCTCTCTGTAGATAGTAGCTAATCTATTATAGCGTTCATCCCCGGTACGCTTTGCTGTTCTCTCGAAAGCTTCTTCATATATAATACTTGCCTTTGTAAACTCTTCTATGGCTTCTTTCTTCAACTCCGGAGTAATTTTGCTGTCAAATACAAGATCTCTCAACTTACTATAAGGAGCTCTGTGAGGTGGAGCTTTATCTTTTTTGCTTAGGTCGAATTTAGAATGATCAATCCCAGTTGCCAGGGTAGCTTCCAATCTGGCAGCTTCACTTTTTTTATCACTAAAACCACGGCGCTGTATTCCTGTTGCTATTGATAATGCCCTTTGAAGTATAGATCTCCCCCTATCTAGGGTATTACGTAAGGTACTTCGCCTTCCTTGTCTTTTGCCAGGGGCTCCCTCGCCAAGTCTGCTTGGCGGATTTGATCTATTTCGAAGATTATATCCTCCAAATCTATCACCTTCCTCCACTCTTTCCTTCTTTTTTAATCTACTAAGCCTGAGGCGAGAACTTCGCCTTGGACGACTTCCCGCGAGGGTATTATTCTTTCCCATCCTTAACTCATTCTTTTTCTATAGAAATAGCACGGATTTGATAGTGAGAATCAGGGTCAATTGCTTGGCCAGATTGCTCTATTTTAATTTTGATTGAATTAAGCCCCAATTTTAAATAATCATGAAAATTTGTAGAGCTATAATCAAGCTTGCGAAGAGATATTGACATTAGATTATTCTCACCACCTTCGGCTTCTTTTGCATCAACATATTTCACTATTTCATTATCTTCATCTCCATTAATTGTGAATGTCAGTTTAATATTAGCATCGCCTGATTTCCAGTGCTTTAAATGCAACATATACTCATGATCATAATCAATTATTTTAAAAAAAGATTCGATAGTCAAAATAGTACAATCTTGAGATAAGCTACCAGTCAACACTGTTTCAGAAGCCGAAAAACCTGCAGAAGTATCATTAGGATATTGTGTAATATCCTGTATTATTAAATTATTAAAAGAGGATATTATTTTAAATTTAATGGGAGCGCTACCCTGACTACCTCTTTCTGGTTTGATTAAGAAGCGATTAGGAATAAATCCTATTATCGCAGAATTATTTGGGAGCCCTATAGGGTCAAGCGCCATTAATGATAAATCTAACTTAGTTTCGAGAGATTCACCTGGTGCGACAGATAATGGAACTGGCTGTCTGTCAATATAGACATTCACATCGTCATCATTATCAAGACTATGTGTAGCCAAAGCATATTGGATATCATGCTTAAATATCATTTCATCCGATGCAGTACCATCCTCCAATGTCACGAACCAGATAGCCTTAGTTAAGAAGCTAAATCCGAACATTGCTAAATGGCTTGGAGGAAATAATGATTTACCATCATATAATCTAACTAACATATCCGTTGGGATAATTAGTCTTTCCTGATCATATTGGTTGGTCTCTCCATCTGTTTTTCTACACATAATTGCATCCCAAGGAAATTCTTGACCGAAATTCCATGTCGGAGACTCAGTTTTAGGATTTACCAGAGCATATGCCCCCCAATCTTTGATACTCATCGAAGCATTGTTAGACTGGCTTTGAGAATTAGAATGGGAAGAATCTACCCCGGAAGATATTGAATTTGAATGCGAATTTGTTGTAGAATTTTCATAGTTAGCAGTAGCACTTGCGCTCGGTAGTATACCATCAGGAAAAGCAGAGACTCCTACCGTAACAGAGGCTCCATAGCTATTTGTCTGAGATATTGATGAACCTATTGTAGAACTTCTGGAACTAGAGTTAGCCTCACCAGTAGAACTTCCGGTAGTACCCGACGACTCTATCTTCGTATTAATCGTCTGCGGAGAGTATTCTATAATCTTAAAACTCAGTCCTTCATTCGGATTAATTTCCATAAATGTACTCAGAAGAGCAGGATAGTTCTCATAAGACTTCAATTCTGCATTAGGGCTAAGATTAAAACCATCTTTATTATAAATAATAATCCTTTGCCGACATTGTACATAGAATTTTCTATTATTTTCAGAATGAATTATTGATGAATTATTAAGCTTAATATCATTATATTTAGTTACTTTATACTCTAAATACAGCTTCCCGATCACAGTGTCGTTTAGCATTAGCGAACAAAATTTTTCATACGAGTATATATCACTTTTTTTAATCATCATCCACCTGTATAAATTATATAATTAACCGTAAAATATGGTTGCATATTCTGATGAGGTGTTGTTATCCTTTCATTATCTGCCCCTACCTCACCACCAGTATTATCAGTTCTGAAATTACTCTCGGTAGTTTCTTTATCCAAAGGAGCAGCCATGGAAGTATAATAGGACCCATCTTCATTACTATCCGCCCAGCCTCTGCCACCACGCCCTAGGTTTATAGTTGACACCTGATGAACATGAGGCGGCATTTCACCCTTAGTCAGAGCATATTTTTCCTGTCCTCCGGTATCACCAATAGAATATTCGGTTCCTGATTCCGAAATACCAGCACCGATTAACACCTTACCACCCAAATTAGGAGTACATCTTCCGATCAATGTAATTAAACTCTGATATTTTGCATCAATTTCTTCCCCATCACACAACAACCATCCATGCGGAATCTGTCTTGAATAAATGGCAATAATAGTACCTACAGGAAGTTCAGGTTGGTAGGCAATAGATTTTGTTTCTTTCATATCTTTTCTAATCTAATATTTGATATAAGAATTTATATGGAGCACTCATTGGCAAAGGGAAATCAAAATATAGCCAAGTGAATACGGTAGTGGTGTATCTTGTAATAAATAATTCTTTATGACTTAAATCTCTAATTATAAGTATATAATATACAAAAAATATATTATAGCTATACTCAGCCTCTGCTACTTTTATAATCATGACAGCCATAATTCCAGACACTTAATATGAAGATTGATGATTCTTATGACCGATTTAGAAATGTAGCTCAGATAAAGGTCTCTATAAAACTATCCCCCTCTCTATGTCATAGAGAGGGGGTCTGCAGGCATTACTTTTAAATACTTTTTCTTACCCCTAATTATTAGCCTTAATAAAGATCGTATATTCTTCGCCATTTAAATCTGAATAATAACGGAAGCCTACCAGCTCATTATTCCGGTCGGTGTCCAGTATCTTTTCAAGGTAGTCAGTTACTGAATTTTGATAAATATATTCGTAATCCAGTTCTGCTAATGTATAGCCACTCTCGTAAGGGTCGGGCTGCTGGAAAGCTACTACATAGGATACTCCTCCTCCCGTTCCCTTAGTGGAAGTAGTGATCTCAAGAGTGTCTCCTGAGCCTACTGTAAAGCCTTTTTCACCCCAGACACTATCTACCTTGTTCTTAATCATCTGAAAAGTATCTACTGCTCCCTGTGATAAATAAACGCTTGTATTAGTCGGTGGTGTGATATAAACAAATCCAAGTGCTTCGGCGGTGATACTATCGCGCAGTTCCAGTACCATAGAGTTATTACCATGTATGCCCCCAATATCCAGGTCTGTATTCATCCTGACAAACTGCAAATCCCACAGATCTATAAGATTGGTATCGGACTCTATCTGGTATTTATTACCTACTATCTTACCATCCACACTAAAAGCCAGGAGTTTACCCTGTACAGTTATTGAATGCCAGTTATTCTCCTGGGATTCTCTTCCGTGAATCATGATTAACAGCCAGTCATCAAATTCAGTCGCATTATAGTTTATTACACGTTCAGTAGTATATTCAGATGAGAATATTGGTAATGCTGATAATGTCAGTATAAATAACAATAATATTTTCATTTTATTCTCCTACTTTTATCTTAAATGAATAAAATTGATTTTCTGATTCTACCACAGCTATATATAAACCTGTGGGAATGTTTAAATTCAAACCATCACTACTTTCTATAATACCATTATAGATTAATTGTCCAGAAATCTCGAATAAACTTAGTTGTACATTTGAGGATTTATCTGAAAAATATATCTTTCCTTTGTGATAATAAAGTAGAGCATCATTTTTAATACTCTTCTCAGTCAGCCCGTATTTACCATGCCAGCATGGGCAATTTCCCCCTTCTTCTTTCCAGATTGTATTACCATCTCCGTCTTTTTGTCCTGAGCCCCAACTGATTAAAGTACCAGTTTGAGAACGTACTTCATTGTAATACCACTTCATACCTGTTTCATCTTCAAACTCCCATGAAAGAAGCCAACCATCACCAACCCATGAATATGCAAAGGATTCTCCCGCTATTATCAAGATATTTCCTACTACGCATAGTATCAGAATTAATAGGGTTCTTAACGAAAATATTTTTTTCATGTATCCCTCCACATTTGATTGTGTTGGGAAATAATGATTGTAGACATGATGCCCTCCTTAAATAAATGATAAATAAAATATCTTCGGGCAGGCATGAAAAAGGGGTGTCCTTGATCCATTCCTAACTATCTGTGGTACTCCCCAGCACCAAGTTCACGTAGAAATGGGAACACCCCCATATTGTATATGGAGGAGTTCCTATCTTTCGGGCGTGAACAATTGAAAATGGGGAGTTTTCAGATAATCCCAAAGAGTAGGTTTAAACCTTACAAGTCTTTATATATGTTTGTCTATTTTCCTATAGTGATCGGCTTTTGTTTATGATGGTACAATATAAGGAAAAGAGGTCGATTTCATCCTAATGAAATGGTCGTGTGGTGTCATTCTGAAGGAGCCGGTCGTTACAAACGACCGCTGCAAGCTCCGACTGAAGAATCTCCCGCTATCTTTTAGATTCTTCGGCTAAAGCCTCAGAATGGCCGATTTCATCAAAAATGAAATCGCTGCAAGTTCAAACCAGTCTCCGCCAATTGTCATCCTGAGCGGAGCGAAGGATCTCGGAAAAGGTAAACCTAGATTCTTCAATCGCTACGCTCAATCAGAATGACGGGTGGTATGCTATCTTAAAGCTAATAATGGTCATCCTGTCCATTTCATCTCAGGTGAAATCGTGACAGCCGGTTGCTACAACCCTCCGCTGCAAGTGTCAATTTCATATTAAATGAAATTGCTACAAGTTCAACCAAAGAATCTTAGAAAAAATGAAAAAGCCCCATCGAAATTAACCGACAGGGCTTTTACTTTTAACTTAGAGAATTTGTGTTTACTTATTACTTACGAACAACCACTTGTTGCGCCGCAGTCGTCACATACTGTGCAGGAACCATTACGCTTCACACGTACTGACTCGCACATAGCACACTGCTCACCAGTATAGCCAAACTGTTTTGCATTAGACTTAGTTACGACAGCCAGTCCACTACCACCATTCAATACCGGAAGCGGCTCTTGAACAGCAACCGTCTCTGCTGCCATAGTCGCAGCAGGTATCACAGCCTCTTTCCCGGCAACTTCCTTAATTACTGGTGTTGCATCAATATCATCGATCTTTTTGCTCGTTAATTCCGGCTGAGCAGCATTCTCACCATTAGTATTTTCATCCACAGCGGCTACATGTACAAAATCAGTCCTGTTAAGATAATCATACCCGATAGATCGGAATACATAATCAAGTATGGATGTAGCATTCTTTATTGCCTCATGCCCTTGTACCATACCTGCGGGCTCGAATCGTGTAAAAGTAAATGTATCTACAAGCTCTTCCAGCGGCACACCATACTGAAGTGCCTTTGAAGCCAGGATAGCAAAACTATTCAGAAGCCCACGGAAAGATGCCCCCTCCTTATACATATCGATGAATATTTCGCCAAGCGAGCCATCTTCATATTCACCTGTACGAAGGAAGATCTTGTGACCGGCAACAACAGCTTCCCGGATCTCACCATGTCTTTTCTTAGGAAGTCTGTATCGCTTAGATCGGCGCAATTGCGATTCATCAATTTTCTCATGTATGTCTTTAGCATCCAATGCTTCGTCTTGCAGCATATCATCACTAAGTAGTACTTCTTCTTTGATTCCTGCCAGATTGGAAGAATTAAGCGGCTGAGAAAGTTTTGAGCCATCACGATAAAGGGCTATTGCCTTCACCATCATCTTCCATGACTTAAGATGTACTTCAGCAATATCAGATACATTAGCCTCGTTCGGCATATTAACTGTTTTAGAGATAGCACCAGAAATGAAAGGCTGCGCCGCTGCCATAGCTTTAACATGCGCCATATATGAAATATATCGCTGGCCTTTATTTCCGCACTTATTAGCACAATCAAATACAGGAAGATGAATATCTTTCAAGTGTGGTGCACCTTCTATCATCATAGTACCACACACATAGTCATTGGCTTCATCTATTTGCTCAGCGGTGAAACCCATAAATTCAAGGATATTGAAATCAGGATCATCTATCTGTGCCTGAGTAGCCCCCATAGCTCTTAGCACATCCTCACCTAATGACCATTTATTGATTGCGAATGAAATATGGAATACATCTCCAAGCTGTTGCTCAATCTCTTCTATCTTATCCTCAGGAAATCCTTTTTCTGCAAGAGACTTTTTGTTGATATGAGGGCATCCGGCAAGCGTCCCATTACCTTTACAGTATTTCTCAATATCTTCAATCTGGCGCTCAGTGTAGCCAAGCTTAACCAAGGCCTTGCGTACAGACTGATTTACTATTTTGAAATACCCGCCTCCAGATAGCTTTTTATACTTCACTATAGCAAAATCCGGCTCTATACCTGTGGTATCACAATCCATAACCAAACCGATTGTACCTGTCGGAGCTATTACAGTTACCTGAGCGTTTCGATAGCCATGCTCTTCACCTAATTCTAAGGCTTCATCCCAGCATTTCTGGGCAGCAGCCACTAGCTGCGGAGGAGCATAACGAGAATCAATTCCCATTGGCTTGATTGTCAGGCGCTCATAGTCAAGAGATTCTGAATTATAAGCTGCTCGGCGATGATTACGAATAACACGAAGCATATCTTCTCTATTCTCATCATAGCGTGGGAATGCCCCAAGTTCTTTAGCCATCTCAGCAGATGTTGCATAAGACTGTCCGCACATTATAGCAGTAATAGCACCTATCCAAGCCTGGGCCTCATGTGAATCATAAGGAATACCATTCACCATAAGCAATGTGCCAATATTTGCATAACCAAGACCAAGAGTACGGAAATCATAGCTAAGCTGAGCAACCGATTTAGACGGAAACTGAGCCATCAATACTGATATCTCGAGCACCATAGTCCAGATACGAACACCATGGCGGAAATCTTCGACATTAAATGTACCTGTTTCCTCATCATAGAATTTCATAAGATTAAGCGAAGCCAGGTTGCATGCAGTATCATCTAAGAACATGTATTCAGAACATGGATTAGAAGCATTAATACGGCCCGATTGAGGGCAGGTATGCCACTCATTTATCGTAGTATCATACTGCAAACCAGGATCAGCAGACTTCCAGGCAGACATATTAATCTTTTCCCAAAGATCTCGTGCTCGCACATTCCTGGCAACAGTTCCGTCTGTTCGCCACTTAAGTTCCCATGTTTCATCATTCTCTACAGCACGCATAAAATCATTAGTAACCCGCACCGAATTATTAGCATTTTGCCCGGATACTGTTGTATATGCCTCTGACTCATAATGAGTATCAAACTCTTCGATATCAATAGAAGTAAAGCCCTGAGCAACTAATGCTAGCACACGATCTATCAAAGATACAGATATACCACGAGCCGCGGCTCTTTTCATCAAACCATCTAGCTTGACATTTTCTTTTCGATCCGTACCACCATGTACAGCTTCCTCCATGATGGACTTTAAGAATCGAGAATTTAGCTTAGAGCCCGCTACCATTGCTGCTACCTTATCTTCCTCCCTTGCTTTCCACGTAATAAACTCTTCAATATCCGGATGGTCAATATCTACAACAACCATTTTTGCAGCACGTCTGGTGGTTCCTCCACTTTTTATTGCTCCTGCTGCTCTGTCAAATATTTTAAGGAAGCTCATCATTCCTGAAGATTTTCCACCTCCGGAAAGACTCTCACCCCTGCCTCTGAGATTAGAGAAATTTGATCCCGTTCCGGAACCAAACTTGAATATACGGGCTTCACGAGTAGCTAAATCAAAGATACCACCTTCATTTAGCATATCATCTCTGACTGACTGAATAAAACAAGCATGGGGCTGAGGCCTGCTATAGGCATTTTCAGATTTTTTAAGCTCATTAGTATCAGGATCTACATAATAATGGCCCTGTCCGGACCCGGTAATACCATAAGCAAAGTGAAGGCCGGTATTGAACCACTGCGGAGAGTTAGGAGCCGTTGACTGATTCAATAGCATATACGCTACTTCATCATAAAAATTCTGTGCATCGCGTTCGGAATCAAAGTAATTATATTTCTCACCCCAATATCTCCAGGTACCTGCCAAACGATGTACAACCTGCTTCACTGACTTTTCTGGCCCTGTTACTTGCTGGCCATTTTCATCCATGATCGGGTTATTATGTTTATCAAACTGTGGTACCCCCGCCTTTCGGAAATACTTCTGTGTAAGAACATCAGAAGCCACCTGAGACCAGCCCGAAGGTACTTCTACGTCATTCATCTCAAAAACAGTAGATCCATCTGGATTCTTCAATACGGACTTTCTACTCTTATATGTAAACATCTCATAAGGAGTCAGATTGTCCTTGGTAAAGCGCTTATCTATTTTCATCTTTAGGGCCTTTCACTTTTAACTATATACTGTTTTTTCTTTTTTTAGCGGCAAGAACCGCTTACCGAAGTCGACGATACCTTTGGGGATTTTGTTTATCCTTCTTTCCGGTAGCGCTTCCTTGGGTTTCGTAATAAGTCCGTCAGTCGATGGCGAACTCAGCGGTGACGACCGCCTTGGCAAGTTTATTTATTGAGGATTGATCGACTATGCCATAATCTGACACCTCATTGGATCCTGAAGATGTTATCTGGAAGACCCCTTGTGACGCATACTTAAGTGTACCAACATCACTATCGCCATTCTCAGCAATAACTTTGGCTCTCTCATAAGCATTTTCAGTGGCTATACCCAATAATTCCATCTTCATATCATTAAGTCCCGTGAAATCATATCTCGGGCTATAAGATTCGATATCAATTCCTTCTTGAATAAGAGAAGCTATATCGACAGAAACATTCTTTATTATTTCAACATCAGACGAAGTAACTTCTATAGATTGGCTGGCTATCGTACCAATAATTGTATTAGTATTATAACCATTCTGATTTGTCTCATATTGATAACGAGTATTTACAGGGTATATATCTATCTCATCCATGGCTATACCATAATTCCGGAGATAACTTTTAACTCTATCCATATTCATTTTCAATTGAGCTACTGTCCCCCCCAAGTCGACACCTATCACCTGAACCTTTGCTGTCCAGTTCGCTTTATCAGATACTATTGCTTTCTCAGCATATCCTTTCACAGTTATAGTATTAACCGAACGTGTCTCTTTATAAGTACCAGTCAGGATCATAGTAGATACTATTAACCCAAGGGCAAAGAAGAATCCTAGAGAAAAGTATGATTTCTTCATGATATAAACAAGATTTGGGTTCTGATTATAGTATTACTATAACTAATGGTAAGGAATTATATGAATCTACGTTGTAGTCGACCTTTTGCATATCTCTTTTTCCCAAGTTAGAAAAAAAGAGATAAGATACATAGCGATAATCCATATAGGATTTTTCTATATTGTGGCTAGCCCCCTAATTACGTTATGAATTTTTCCACATCCTTATTTCAAGAATTATAACCCTACTTATTTAGTTTTGGAGATATTGCTTTAGCAGTGACACTGATACAATAATTACGCACCAGGTATAAAATGGATTCTGTTGGCAAACTATTGTTTGAGATAGATATTTATCTCTTCTACTTGATTAATGATCTAATCAAGAATGCTTTCTTTGATTGGCTTATGCCTCTGGCTAGTGGTCTGAAGTATTGGCTACCTATATATGCAATTGGCTTATATAAATTGATTAGAGCAAAAAAATGGCAAACCCTGGTAATATGTTTTGTAATTATTCTCATTGTTTATCTGGCTGACCAAATATCTGCTACCTATATCAAACCCTGGATAGATAGGGCAAGGCCCTGCCATACCTTCGACAATATTAATCTATTAGTAAATTGTGGAAGTGGAAGATCATTTCCATCAGCTCACTCAACCAATAATTTTGCAGTAGCTACTTTTCTGGCTGGGATCTTCCCCAGGAAAAAATGGCTATGGTTTTCACTGGCTTCTCTTGTAGCTATCAGCCGGGTCTATAATGGGGTACATTATCCGATTGATATAGCAGGAGGCGCTGCTCTGGGTGCTACAATAGGATGGATGATATTCATCTTATACGACTGGAGCGAAAAACGTTTTTTCAAGAAAAATGATCAAACTGTATAAACAACAAAAAGCCACCCTGATGGGTGGCTTTTGTGTAACGTAATATCTGTATATGTTTATTTAACTATGTTTACTGGCTGGGTAGAATTAAAGTTAGCAGATTTAAGTACTAACTGATAAACTCCTGTACCCAGACTTTCAGTATTAATAGATATCGAATACTCACCAGAATCCTGCATTTCTGATATCGGTACAGCAACTATCTTACCAGTTGCATCGATAAGTGTTACCTGCACATGACCACCTACAGGGATAGAATAGTCAAGATCAAAGCTGTTACCAGATACAGGGTTCGGATTAATAGCCGATGATGCACCCGCTATTTCAGATTGTCTCACATTGTGATTTTGCGGCGAGCAATAGAATGTTTCAATATAGCCAGGTTCAGTAATCTCGAAGATACATCTTCCTCTGTCATTGAAATTCACGCTTGACTGATCAACATACAGATCATTGCCATCAGCATATTCCATCACATTACCGTTCTCATCAACTTTACCCCAGTTCTCATGAATTAGTATCATGAACCGTGGATTAAATACATTCGCATCGCCAGGCCAAGGAGTATTATCAGTACTTCTAATCTCCACCTGAATTCTATTTATGTTTTCATCTGCAGTTGGCTGCGGATCAGCAACATTAACATACTCCCATCCATTAGGAAGATAGGCATTATCAAACGCCAGATCTTTCTGGAAATAGAACATATTCATATTATAGTAAAGTTCAAAGCCAATACTTGTTATTGCAGCTCCGGCCCAGTCCGGCGAAGTTGCTCTAATATCCAATGGAGGAGTTTGGCTAGGTTCGAATCTATCAGCAACATCGTTGATATCCAGAACAACATCTGTCATAGTGAAGCTGATAGTCCAAGGAGTAATGTCAAACTGTCCCGGAACTCTTGTACCACCTGAGCCTTCTGATTCATAGCCTACGATAACATTCACCGTAATATCAACACCTCTTAAATCATCAGGTAATTCATCAGGTACAAAATTAACCGGAATTTGCTCAGGATTTCCTGATACAATCTCGATCTCACCTGGTCCGGAAGGATAATCTCCAACCTGGAATACATTATCCCAATTATAATCAGCTGCATTAAATGGTGCCGGAAGAGTGACTTCAATTACTGGACGAGTATCACCATCCACATAAATGCTTGAAGTGGCATCTGTATTGTCCAATACTATCAAGCCAGGTACCGGATCACACTTAGTCGTCTCGCTTGTGCGATCACCTATTTGGTTGCCAAATGTAATATCACCTCTGGTACCAACAGTAAAGGCATTAGCTTCTACTAACTGCGTATTTGCAGTTTGGGGTTCATTGTCGATATTATAAGAAGCTCTATTATTCGGATCATCCGTGGAAGGCGTTGCATCACTCAGAATAGTAAATGAAGCTATTCTGGCTATCTTTCCTTTTGCTTCCGGTCTGAAATAAACAGGTATCTCAAGTCTGTCATTACTTGGGTCAGCATCAGTAAGATCCAATTGTATACCAGTACCAGGAACAAAATCTGTCACAGGTATATCATATGTATTATCAGTTGGATTGGCAATGTCTCCAAAATCAGCTAGCCCAAAATCAGCTTCATCAACACCAAAGAATATTGTGCCAGTACCATCATCAATATCAAACAAAGTCAGAGGAGCATGGATATAATCTGTTTCGATCGTTATTTTACCTTCTTCATGCGTACTATATTCACCCTCAAGTGTCTTTCCAGGGAATACATATCCTGTAACCGTAATTGTTGGTAAGAAAGCAGTACCACTAAGATTAGCTACGCCAAGTAATTCAATTGGATCACCAGGAGTAGTAGAAGCCCTACCCCATACCTCTACCTGAGCTGTAAGTTCACTGTTCTGAACAGCAGCAGCAGTATTCTGAGGGTTGAAGATCATAGGAACCATTATAGTTGAAAGCTCATCTCCTTCTACCAGGTAGCTAGGCCCTGAAGGAGCAAAATCAGGCTCACCTTCCAGGCGGAACATTTCTTGGAAATTATTCCACGTAACATCTGTAGCACCTGGCTTAGTTCCATTTCTGGTAGGTAACCATCTATTCTCAGAATCATCATCAGTACCGTTCGGGCCATAGTTTAAGTCGAATTGGAAATGACCTTCAGCATCATTGATAAGTTTGAATCCGAATACTTGCAGATCAGCATCACCAGTATTAGAAACCTTAATGAAGCCAAATGTAGGTACATTAACAGGGTCTCCATTCTCATCCAACTCTTCTCTATCAAAAGAGTTTTCAGTATTATAAGAAAGTACCCTTACTTCAGGCCATTCCAGATCAGTAACTTCTAGCTTACTATCAGTTACAGTAGCAGTCCAGTAAGCACTCTCTTTAAGATTTTTCTCATCAGCATTATGCTCAAAAACAATCTCATAATTGTACTCACCAGTATTAGTAGACATAAATGAAAGTGTACCAACTGGGAACTGACCTGCTTCATTTGTTACCATATCACGAGAATCAATCTGGAAATTGATGGCATCATCAGCTGGTGTTACAGTATATTCAGGTACATGAGTCTTAAGATCAGTCCATGAAGTTACAGGAGGCAATCCATCTATCAAGCTAGTACCAATTCTATTCTTATCAGCATCCACTCTGAAAATCTCAACTACTCCGGTAACATCAGTTAGCATAGTTCCGGCGTTACGCATGATATAAGTACCATTATCTTGTCTGTAATCTACTACAACACCCGGATTCACAACACCAGCATTGAAGTCTTTCACAGTAAGCTGAGGCAATACACCTTGTCCTACCAATTCATACTCCCAAGTCAAACAGTTAGTATTGATAATCAGGGAATCATAATCGAATGGGAAAGGATCACTTTCATATCTCGGATCTTCTGGCAGGTCAGGATATTCTATAGTAGGAGTATATGTTATCTCGATAGGAATAACATTATCTACTTGCGGCAGCACATTGAGTGTAAACTCTGTTCCTTTAGCCAGGTAAATACCACCTTCTTCTATCCCTGAGAAATCTTCAAGGTTCTCATTATCAATAGTAATCTCAAAAGTCTTAGTCAGGCCTGTATTTACTCGTACCTCACCAAAAGCCAAATCTTCTTCATCAGTGAAAGTAATTTTGTCAGCAATATATTTTATTGATACAGTAGTATCGTTTGGATAAATATATGCGTCATACCATTTTAGAGTAAGTGATGCATCCTGGTAAGGATCATCTACCTGATATCTCCAAGAGTATTCCTCAACCGCAACACCATTGAAGAACTCAGTTTCCTCACGTGTATCTTTATCTACAGGAATAACATCCTCTTCTGCAACTTTGAAATTGACATTCTCAATCACTTCTGCTCTTCTGTTCAGACCAACATCAACATAAGTTGTATCCTCAACTAAGAGATCCGGTTTCATATCGGTAACATCAAAATAGAATACATCACACTCTTGTTCCCACTCAACAACCGGAGCCCAAGGGTCTCTTTCACTCAGATTCAGATAGTTTGTTGCAGCCGGCCAGCCATAAGAGTCAAAGCTGGCAAATCCATATATATAGCCACCAAAAGGAGCATCTCCATAGATTCGGTGTACACCTTGCTCCAAGCCTCTGATCTTAGCATAAAAGACTCTTGTACCAGGAATTCTTTGTATCGGTGCTTTTGAGTCCCAGGCATCTAAAGGTACATCATCAATGATAATTGATTTTGCAAGTTCCAGGTTTTTACCAGGATTGGTTGTATCACCTACATAAAGAAGATTAAAGTAATTATCATTATACTCATTATCACCTGAGTAATTCTTAGGAGTTTGGAAAAGAGTTGCATAAGTAAACTGTTCTACAGCAGTTACCGGGAACATGAAAGGGTCATAATTACCTCCTGCAAAGTCCCAGTTAGCCGAGTAAGAATATTGCATTATAAAAATAGGCTTCTCGGATTTGATATGCATAGTACCATTTACGCCATAAACATCCGGAGTAGTATTACCATCTGCATCAACATCAAACGGAGACCAAACATCATTCGATTGCAAAGTCACGTCTACCGACTGAGTAAGCTCGCCGGTATCCATATCAAACCAAGAGAAAACCACCTCGTTATCATCTTCAGAAGATACAACCCTGAAGTAATCACCTTTGCCCGTACCTCTCTGCATCTCAATAGAAGCATATTCACGCCCCCAGGCTTGTACCGGTGGCATCATGGCTACCAGGTGGTCACGCCCACTTGTCACAACAAATTTAGGGATCATAGTACGGTTATGGAATGAGATTACACCGATTGGCTTATTAGCAGTAATTTCCGAGCCCGAGAGATCAAAAATACCACGAGTAGTACCATCACCCTGTATTTGATACATATCACCACGGTTTAATGTAATCCTTACTGTCTCACCTATTGTCCTTCCACCAAAAGTCACACCACTTCCTTGCCCCTGGCCTTTAAGCTTAATAGTAACTCTTGTATCATCTTCAGAAGCCATTACCTGGAAACCAGCACCCCATTCTCTACCTTCTCGGAAATCCCAATAAGAACAATGAATATATCTTTTACCCCAGGAAGCAACCGGAATAGCAAGATACCCCTCAGAAGATACATTCTTTGAGTTAAGGACATACACGGAAACAGGTTTGTCCGATCTGATTATTACAGCTTTATTCTGAACAACCCTTTCTTGCTCCCAGTTCTCAAAACCGGCAGAAAATGGTTGTTGGCCTGGAGCCGGAGGGCTGGAAAAAAGTAATACATCATTTTTAGGAACAACACCCTGAGCAAAAATCCCGGAAGATGTTTCTATAGTCACTCTAGTTTCTTCAGGAGCAGCAACATAAACTGCAGCTACCTGAAATGGCTTTGCCTCAAAGTCATTGGGTGTAATACCTATCACGAACTCAGTACCCAATGTTGAGCCGCTATTTTTCATCTGCGAAAGCAGCTTGTCTTTGATTTCACCAGGCACTTCTTTACTCTGGGCAAAAACCCCAAGCGCAGAGAAGGCTAGTATCAGAATTAGTAATAATTTCCTCATACGGAACCCTTAAGAATTTATAATATTAATAATAGAATTGATTGCTTTATCAGGGGCGTTATCAACGCCTTTTATATAATAACAGTTGTATAAAAAATTTGTCACAGCTCTTACTTAAAAATTTGTTAAGACAGATGTGCTTACATCCAAAGTTTCAAATTTAGCTTGTGAATATACGCAAAAGCCATGTCTGATACAAATCAGACATGGCTCTGCTTAGTCAAATGCCATATGTATTAATATGGCGGTCACTCGAGCTTTATTACTTTACAATTAGCACACCCTGATAAGATTTTCCACCATCATTTACTATAATAATGAACTGGCCGGCAGGGAGATTATTTGTTGATAGTTCTACCGTACCTGCGCTAAGCGTATAATCGGTTATATAGCGAGTACCTGTTACATCATAGATGGCTACCGAAATATCCGTTGAGTGGAAACCAGCTATAGTCGCTGATATATCACTCGGGTTTGGATAGATACTATATCCAGCACTAATCAAATCACTTACTGACTGCCATGGCAATACTGCTAAATCTACATCTGCAACGTCACCTTCTTCTGCAAGGGTAAATCCTGAAGAGATACTCTCGTAACCAGGTTTATCAGCAATAATATCGTAGCTACCTACTGCAAGACCTTCAATATCGAAATCACCCATATAATCAGAATATGAAGTGGCTATAGAATTACCATCCATATCAATAACTGTTATAAATACACCTGTAACAGCGTTATCTTCTTGAGGGTTATCCTCCGTCTGAACCAAACCACCTTCGTTACGTGTATTACCGCGAACACGACAATTACCATTATTCTTATCTCTAACTTGTAATGTAAAGTCGATACCAGAAGTTTCCTCATCTTCTTCTACTTCAACATCCTTGGCCTTAAGCCATTCAATAACTACTTTCTCCGATTGTCCTTTCCAATATCCACCGAGATAACCACTTGCCCAAGCATGAACTACATATTCACCTGGCATTAGATTCTCCAAAGTATAATTGCCATCACTGTCAGTACGCGCAGAGTAAGCATTATAAAGGAAGCTTTCGTAACCCTTAACAGCTTCTACCATATAAGCCGTGATCACAACGCCCTCTATAGAATTATTATCTTTATCTGTCACATTACCTGAGATAGAAGCAGACTGATCTTCAGCAACCATCAAACCAATATCAATTGTTTTCCCGTTTTCAAGCTCAATAATCTCAGCATCAAAGAAGTTATCAGATCCACCATAGTAGCCTAAGTGATATCTGTCAGTCCAATTTGTAGAATCAAATGCACTGTAAGCACGAGCCACCCACTTCTGTCCGGAAGGTAACTTCATTTCATAACCATGTTGCTCACGGCTATAAGTAGCAGCAGATCTTCCTTTGAAAATACCTTCTACACAGACAAACTCAACATATCCCATCAGAGGGTTCTCTGTGTCTGTGTCATAAATCTTACCTGTTACATTAACACCTTTCGGTAGAAGTCCGGTCAAATCCCACTTGTATTCAGTTGTATCCCCACAAGCAATTTCGATTGTCTCAGCTTTCTTAATATCATATACATTTCCACTATAGAGATAAGTCCTTTCTCGATTATTGCTCAAGGCATAACCTGGAATCTCAATACCAATGATATATTCTCCTTTATCAAGGCCGAAAGCAGGATACTGCTCACTTCTAATATAATCTCCTTTCTTGTCAAAGACATGTATCGGTGGCAATACATTTTGGCCATTGTCTTGCATTGACAGAAAAAGTGAACCATTGAAGGCACAGTTTGAAACTCTTACTACCCATTCCTGGCTTACAACTTCATTAGTATTAATGTTAGAACATATTATAGCAAACTCATACTCTCCGGCTTCTTCCGGGGTGAAAGTGATTCTACCTGTAGTGCCATCCTCCATCTTTGCTCCTTTAGGGAGCTTTTCGAAATCCCATACCAGATCACTTGCATCGTACTTAGAAGCTACTGGCTCATAAACATATTCCTGATCTACTACACCATTTTTACCAGGGTTGGAAACAATAGCAAACTTAGTATCTTCTTTAAAGTTTATCCATGTAGAATCTGTTTCGCCACAAGAGACTTTAAACTGAGTTGCTATAGCTCTGTCAGGTGTAATAATAAAAGCACCCTTTTCACTTAGAACATATCCTGCTGTAGCATTATTGTTCACCGGATCATAGTAGGTTGTCTTGATAACGTAAGGCTCATTCTCATAAGTTGTAATAAATAGTTCATTAGCCCACTGGCCGGAAGTTATCAACTGTTTCCTAATATTCGGAGAAACAAACTCAGGTATAAACAAACCGTGTCTCGCACTATCTATACCACTTATCACAAATATGTTTCGTCCTGGTTCTTTACAATTACCTACATGTACTACCCAGGTAAATGACTCTGAATTGTTATTGTTACCTTTTCTGGCAAAGGTTGCTGTGAATATATATTCTCCTGCCTCTTTAGGAGTCCAGGTAACCCTGCCAGTTGATTCTTCATAAGTGGCACTATAATCAGCTCCATTCCATTGAAGCAATTCCACCTCTGAGTAACTGAAGTTAAACCCTAACTGAGAAACATGCTTCCTATCGATGAGGCCTATTTCATCATGATTGATCGATACATTCAAAGACTTCCCAGAATCCCAGTCCCGTTGGTAGTATCTACTATCAGTACTACTTTCACTACTATAGTTAAACCTAAGAAGAAAAGTCCGTTTCCCTGAGAAAGCACCTTTCGGAGCCAGTCCAAATACACCATATTGACGCCCACCTCGGCTAGCCGAATCAATAAATGATTGAGTTATTTTCCAAGTCGCTACCCTTTCCATATCTATTAAGTCTTGGGTAAATCCCTCTGCCATCAATATATCTATCGATTCAAATGCATCTAACTCCTCATCTGAGTTAAATAGCACCTGCCAATAGCTTCCATTTGAATACTCCTTGATATCTTCAATCATTGGTGGAGTAAAAGCAGCTGATGCCGAAATAGTGAGAAGCGTGACCAGCGCGGTTAGCAATACGTATCTGTACTTCATTGTAAGTACCTCTTTCGTTTTAGTTAATAAATTAGCGTCAGTACTGAATCTGTCTGATATACAATCAAACTCAAAAAGCGTTGCATTAAAATCAAAAAAGCTGCACTCGAAAATCGAATACAGCTTTTGCTTAACCATATGCCACATTATAATAATGCGACTATCACTCGAAATTGTTATTTAACCATCAACACTCCACGGTAGGAATTACCACCATCGGTTACCACAATTATATAGTGACCCACAGCTAGCTTATCCGTTGAGAGTTCAAGCTTACCTCCTGCTATATCATAATCTACGCCTATCCTGACGCCTGATGCATCAAATAAATCTACTGATATATCTGATGTGACAAAGCCTGTTATTGTAGCCGAAATATCACTCGGGTTTGGATAGATCTTGTATCCGGCCTGGTACATGTCACTTACAGATTGCCAAGTCTGGACACTCATGTCCAGTTCTTCTACGTCACCTTCCTGATCCAAAGTAAATCCCCTAGAACTTCGCTCATATCCTGGCTTATCCGCAAGAATATCATAGCTTCCAATACTCAGACCATCTATGTCAAAATCACCCATGTAGTCAGAATAAGATGTAGCAACAGCATTGCCATCCATATCTACTATGGTAATGAAGACACCAGTAACTGCATTATCAGCATGGGGATTATCCTCAGACTTCACCAGACCACCTTCGTTACGAGTATTACCGTAAACGCGGCAGCTGCCGTTATTCTTGTTTCTCAATTCAAGTGAGAAATTCACATCCTCGACACTTTCATCTTTGTCTAATTCCACACTTTTGGCTTTGAGCCACTCATAAACAACCTTCTCTGACTGACCTTTCCAGTAACCACCAAGATATCCACCACTCCAGGCATGGATTACATATTCACCAGGTACCAGATTCTCAAGTTTATAGTAACCATTAACATCAGTACGAGTAGAAAAAGCATTGTAGCGAAGACCTTCGTAACCTTTAATAGTTTCTATCATAAAGGCTGTAACAGCAGCTCCCTCAAGTACATTACCATCCTCATCTGTGATCACCCCAGAGATTGAGGCTGACTTATCTTCAGCAGGCTTAAGACCAATATCAATTGTCTTGTTATTCTCAATTTCAATTATTTCAGCATCGAAGAAATTGTCCGCACCGCCATAATAACCTAGATGATATTTATCAGTACCAATATCAGCTGAATCAATGGCACTAAAAGCACGTGCTACCCACTTCTGTCCGGTTGGTAATGCAACTACATATCCATCAACTGCATTACTAAATACACTAGCGGTTCTACCTTTGAAAATTCCTGAAATACATACAAATTCTACTCTGGCATGTAATGCACTCTGAGTTTCTGCATCATAGACCTTACCCACAACATCAACACCATCAGGCAAAAATCCTGTAACGTCCCATTTATACTCAGTAGTATCACTACAAGCTATTTCTATCGTCTCGGCTTTTTTGATATCATATACATTCCCACTATAAAGTAAAGTCTGGCCACGGTCATTTAATGAATAACTAGGCACTTCAATACCAAGTATATAATCACCTTTATCCAGACCGAAAAACGGATATTTCTCAGTCTTCACATGATCACCTTTTTTATCAAAAACATGTATTTCCGGTGATACATTCTGCCCACTATTTAGTAGAGAAACAACAAGCGACCCATTGAAAGCACATTCTGCAACCCTTACTGTCCAATCTTGAGTTACTGTAATATTATCGCTAATGCTAGAACATATTATGCTGAACTCATAATCTCCAGCTTCCTTTGGTGTAAAAGTTATACGTCCGTCGTTGGTGTTCATCTGAGCATCTTTCGGCAGCTTCTGAAAATCCCAGACCAGATCAGAAGCCTCATATTTTGAAGCTTCAGGCTCATAAACATATTCTTCTCCTACTGCGCCTTTCTTGCCAGGAGTTGAAGTAATCATAAACTTCTCTTCTGCTTCATACTTTATAAAAGTACTATCAATTATTCCACAAGGAATTTCATATCTGTCTGCTTCCAGCTTATCATTAACCAACATATATCCATTCTTTGTTGACAGATAACCCTCAATAACTCCTTTCCCTTCCGAATCATAATCTCTTACTTTTATTACATATGCTTGAGGATCATGACTTTCTACAATAAAAAAGTTGCCCCAGTTATTAGTATGTATTAATGCTTTATTCAGTTTATCGGAAATAAATTCTGCCGTGAAATATGGCCGATACATAGAATTTTGAGGTATTCCTTCGACATGAAAAGTCATTTTACCAGGTTCACTACAGCTACCCACATATACTACCCATGTATAAGTAACTATATTAACATTACTTCCCTTTTTGCGGAACTGCCCGACAAATGTATATGCCCCCGACTCTGTAGGAGTCCAGGATACTTTGCCGTTCGTAGCATCATATATAGCATTTACATTATCATCATTTAATGACACTAATTCTACTTCTGATATATCATAGTTAAAGTTGAGCTGAAGAACATGTGTCTGACCAATAACACCTAGATTACTATGCGAGCGGGAAACCGTCAGAGGTTCACCTTCAACTTCCCAATCCCACTGATGGTAGTTACTTTGTTTGTTATTACCATTTTTGTGATTTAATCTTAATGCATAGGTTTTTTTACCAGAAAAAGCATTCTTAGGTGCCACTCCGGACAGAGAATAAAAATTCGAATATTCATAACCCCACTTAAGAGAGTCTCTCAGCCCTGGTGTTAATGGACGTGTTTGCACCTTTTCCATATCAGCGAAATCCTGAGTATGGCCATCGGCCATAAATATGTCTATCGATTCATAAGTAGAAAAATCATCTGATGTATTAAATCTTATATCCCAATAAGAGCCATTTACATACCCCCTGACACTTTCTATCCTCAAATCTGCTATGGCCATAGATCCTGCCACAAGCATTACTAATAGAGCCATTATTAATGTGTATCTATGCTTCACACTAGTACCCCTTTTTTGTTAATCAATTAATATTCAATTGCTGAATTCAGATGAAATACAAACAAGACTGAAAAACGTTTCATTTTTAGCTGGAAAAACTTGAAGGGAGTTCATGCTATAGGTTAGCATTATTGATATGAGTCACTAGTTTGGGGAGTTCGATTAGCATACTTTATTAGAAGTTTTGTGCGACCAATTTGCGACTTAAGTGTTAGTTAAATACGTTGCGGTATATACTCTGTAACTTACAGACTAAAATAATTAGCAAATTATTAGGCATCTTCTTGGCGGATTTCCGAAAAATGAGTGATCGAGACCTAGTAGCCCTTATCATTGATAGGGGTAAGAGGGCCGAACCTGCTTTCAAAGAAATCTATAAAAGATATGCTGCCAACGTAAATGCTTATTGTCAGAAAGTGATGGGTATAGAAGAAGAAGCTGAAGACATCTTTCAAGAAGTCTTTGTTAAATTCTATGAATCGATACGATTGACCGACAATCTTAATGTTATGGGTTTTTTGATCCGGATAGCCCGTAATATGTGTCTTAATCGTAAGCGTGTTTCCGCACGAAGTCAGCTTATTGAGTCTGACACAGAAATAGGTGGAACCCTTGGCCCTGGATATGAGAAAAAGGAACTTCTAGATCTGATTGATGGGGCCTTATGTGAGATTGGGCATGATCTGCGAGAAGCTTTTATTTTACGCGAATACAATGGCTTCACTTACAATGAAGTGGCTAGAATAACTGATTGCTCTCTTGCTAACGCAAAATCTCGCGTACATAGGGCAAAAAAACGGATCAAAGAAAAATTGCGCCCCTATGTTGTTGATATCAAGCGGAATTAACCGCTTGCTGAAACTGAAATTAATTTAAAGGACATGATATGTCTGATATGCATGATAAATTATATGACCTCTTGGATGGCATGTTGCCACCTGATCAAGAGATGGAACTATTCTCAGCTCTGACTGGTGACCAAGGACTGCGTGATGAGCTAAAAGATCAGCTAAGTATACGGACTGCTGTTAATTCTGACAAACGTGCATTTGTTCCATCTCCGGATTCGACTGCGGGAATAATGACGCGTTTGGGGTTCACGGGGTCAGGAGCAGGTGCGGCAGTAGCTCTTCAGAGACCGGGTTATTTGAAATATCTTCAATCTGCAGTTCTTACCGCTACCGGCATAATTGTAGGATTTCTTATCTCTTCAGATATTTTCTGGGGTGGAACTGAAGAGCAAAATCTAGAAGATTCTGCTGTACAGACAGTTGGTGCACAAGAACTTTCTATGACCTCTGAAATACCTGCCGTAGCAGCTGTTTCTTCCCAAACTCTACAGACTGACATACAATCAGAACAGAGTCAACAAATAGATAAACTTCTCAAAGAGATAATATCATTAAGAGAGAGTCTGGCTTCGGAAAGGTTATCTCTATCAAAATTAAGAAGTGAAAATTCACGGCTATTGAGTGAGAGTACTGCTTCTGAACAGACGATTGCAGAGTTAGAAGCTGCTTATGCTGATAAAAATCAGGAATTGAACCAATATATTGAGAAACTTAGAGAATCTACCAATCTTTCTAATGAGCAAGCTAGTGATATTGCAGCCTTAAATAATATGCTTGAAGAAAGAGAAAAAGAAAATATCAGTATTGTTAATACTAAGGAAAATAAAGTATTTGATAATGTAATTCCTAATGAAATAACCCTCATAAACCAATTTGAGAATAGTCGATCACCTAATGAACAATTAGGTATGAGCCTTTATGTGATGGGAACTGTATACGGGCATGGCGATGCGCCTATGGTCTCTCCGGTTGAATACCCGACATTCAATAATATGGGGCTTGGAATAGCATATGAAGTTGCCAGATTTGGAGAGAACTGGTCTGTAGAAGGACTTATAGAAGTCAGGAGAGAAAATTTTTCGATGAGCTATGATCTTAGGCCTGGTGACCCTGAAAGCCCTCGAGCAAATCAACAACCAAATTTCAATACCATGGCTGGTGGAGCAAGATTAAATTATATTGTTTCAGATGAATATGCATTGAGCTTATTTGGAGATGCTGTAGCTGGTACAGCATTCTCAGCAGATGTATTAACGGCAGGTGGTGCAGTACTAAGACCCAGAGCTGGCGCAGAATGGTATATGACAGGAGGCAGCTATCTGATGATGTCATATGACTATGGTATATTACTCTTTGATCATGAGGGTACAGCCTATACATCCACTAAGGATGGCTTCACTATTGGGATGGGAGTAGATTTCTAAATGAAAAGAATCTTAATACAAATTACGATATTTCTCACTTTGGTAATTGGTCTATTACAAATGAGTGGCTGTGATGGCCCTGGAGTATTAGAACAAAATATTTATCTGGAAGATACACTGGAAATCATAGTCAGAGATACTATATACAAAGAAAAAAGAGTAGAAATAGAAAAGAGAGATAGTATATATTTTACTGATCTTCCTTATGAATATGATATAATATTAGACACTTTAAACAACCCTCCATCTGATACATTACGTCTTATCTATAAAGATACTACTATGGATATCATTTTATTCCGAGAGGGAGCTATAGGTGGTAAGCAGATTGTTTCAGTAGTAGAAGATCCCAACCGTACTATGACTCAATTTAGGGAAGGTAATGAAGTGCAATTTGTATTTCCCATACTCATTTTATTCAATGATAATAGCCAGCAAGCAACTTCAATACAAGTCTCTATGTCTTATGACGACATATTAAAAGAAGCTGTCAGTGAAATAACAGACTTTTACTCTATAGAGAGTATAGAATATTCGATAGCATGGACAGCCCAAACAAATCACTCTTCATATATGTTGAGGAGCCATGCCCAGCAGGGTAATATACCAGTCCTAAATTATCAGGATGTACCTACCAGATTGATTAAAAGAACTATCCAGGGACAGACTGGTGCTGATCTAATTACAGAAATGTGGTATGATGGCCAGTTTACTCTGATATTAAGTAGTTTATTCTTAGAAATTGATAATAATATCTATAGAAACGACCCATTTAACGAGGATACAATTGCCGGACAGCATTTCGTACAGTTATTATACGAATCAGTAAACGCTTCAACTCGAAACCTGCCCAAAATGGCTATTAAACTAGATGGTCAGACTTCTAATAATATTAATTTCATGCAATTGTTTCCTCCGAGCCAGAATGCTAATGTAGATTTTATAGTGTCATATAGTGATACTCAGAATAATGAAATGCCTGATGCAATGAGTGTGAACTTATGGATCGAAGATAGTGCTATAATGTCTTATACTACACCAGACTTCATTGTAGTTGATGAACAACTTATGTTGCGTATTAAACTTAACTATGTTCGAGGCTAATTAGCTACTCTAAGCTTAAATGCCAGATAAGTGGTAGTATATTGGCAAGTAAGTATCCTGAATAGAGAGCCACTAACAAGAACAAAGAGATCATACCGCTGGTTTTCATTATCGATTTTCTCTTTCTGAAACTATGATAAAATGTACTGAGTAGCCCGGAAACTCCTATAAGTACTATCCCCCATTCACCAGCTAAATTGGGATATATCCTGGGATTAGTTGTACTTGCCAGCTCGGATATAAAGATATAATGCTTCCTATAGGGATATGGATGAAAGGCTACCTGATAGCCTGTAGTATCTGTAGATATTTTTTCATGATTAATATATTTGATAACTATCTTATTAACTGCTGAATCGGCTGGTAAATAAACTACTTCGCGCTTACCAGGCATTATTGACATAATTCCAGGTACCAAACTCATATGCTCAGGGTAGATTGTCTGCCAGTTACCAAGTGTATCACCAGCAATAAAAACTACTTGAGCTTCACTTGAAATATTATTATCGAGGATAACAATATGTGTAGGTGATTTAGATTCACCTGATAAAATACGTTCGGGTTCGAAGCTGGGGAAGAGTATATCGAAAACAACAAGCGCAAACATCACCCAAAAAAAGCCAATCAACATATGATGAAGCACCTTAGAAAAACCTGCCTCTTTCATATCCCAATTGGTACGATATCTAATTAGTATCAGTGTGGTATAAAGAAGAATACCGAGGGTGCCTACCGCAAGGATGAACATTTTGATTTGCTAGATATGTATCACATTAACGATATTTATCGGAATATATGGGTACTTACTTGAAATTATATAGCAGCAACTATCAAACTACTTAGTTTTCAAAATTACTTCTTATATTTTCAAGTCTCTCACCAAAATATTCTGTAAAGATTTTTTAGATGATTCAGATAATTCAACCAGAGGTACTATCTCACAGCCAACTAGATGATTTCTTAGAACAGGGGTTCTTCCGTGCAAGTGACTCACTACAGAGATCAGATGTTGTATGCAACGGTATATCAATCCATACTCCGATAAATATAAGATTACCACTGGATGGACATTCATTTCGCAAGACGCACCGCAGGCTACTAAGAAAAAATGGTAGCAAATTTACTTATACTATATCGAATCTAGAGTTAACACCGGAAGCTGAAAGACTCTATGGCGAGTCGAAAGAAGATTTCCAGGGATTTATCTGTGAAAATCTAAAAACAATGCTTCTTGGATATACTGAAAATTCACCTTTTGATACAAAAATGATTTGTGTATATGACGGTGAAACACTGGTAGCTTGCTCCTTTTTTGATATTGCTCTTAGTTCAATTGCAAGTGTAACTGGATTATATGATAAGCGGTATAGAAAATATGGATTAGGGATCTATACTATGCTTCTGGAAATTGAAGAAGCAAAAAAAAGAGGTATGAGTCACTATTACCCCGGCTATGTTTTTAATGGTAACCCGAAAATGGACTATAAGTTGACACTCGGTAGATTCCAATTTCAGGATCCTTTACACGGATGGCAACCAATTGTCTATGCTAAGGGTGATATAGGTTATTCCTATCAATTCCCCAGTAAGATCATGTGGCCTGATGAGTTTATTAACCACCATACTGATAAGCTTATTAAAGCATTAAAAAAACTAGAAGTTGCTACAAAAAATATTTTATATCCGCTATCTGAAATCAGAAAACTTGAACTTGAGGGTTTCGAGAATGCAAGGAATCCTCGTTTCATTGACTTAGGTTTCAATCTCTACGCTGAATATGATAGGTATACAGAACTTTATCGTTTTTTTGTAGCTAATTATGCAAAAGGGCCAATTAACGATATTATTATAAGGGATAGTATGTTCTCAGGTACCAATTGTTATCGAGAGAGCTTCATTGGATATGAACAGTTTCTTTTTTGCAGTAAATCATCTGTTAATTTGGCTGAATTTGCTAGCTACTATGTCAATAGTCTGAAGAATCATCTTTTAGGAAATAATATAGAGGATAAAGTACCTCCCATATATGCCTAAAACAATTTTTATTTATTCAAATAATATAAGAACACAATTTGCATGAAAACAGTATGGATAACAGGTGGCACCAGAGGAATAGGCCTAGCCACGGCAAAATATTTTTCGAAAGAAGGTTATCAGGTTGTTATTAGCGGCAAATCACCTGCTATGGAATATATATCAGCTGGTTTATTCGATTATGAATGGCTTGATTATAAAAATGTACATTATTATCCTTGCGATATTACAAATGCTTCTTCAGTGGACTTTGTTACAACTAATATTCGCAAACAAGTAGGTCCGATAGATATTTTTATTAATAATGCTGGTATTTTCTCTACAAACTCACTAGAAGAATACTCTCATTCGGAAATGGAGCGTTTGTTTGCTACCAATACTTTTGGTGCTATCAATGTTAGTACCTTAGTAGCTCAGGAAATGCTAACAAAAGGTCGCGGAATTATTATCAATATACTTTCGATAGCAGCTTTGAAAGCATTCGAAGGAGTTGGATTGTATTCAGCTAGTAAGGCTGCCCTGGCATCCTATGCAAAATCACTTCGTGAAGAAGTTCGGTCTAGCGGTGTTCATGTTGTAAATATCTATCCTGGTGCTACTCTTACGGATATTTGGCCTGAAAAATCAAAAAAAGAACAAGGTAAGCAAATGATGTCGGCGGAATCAGTTGCTTCTGCTGTCTTCTCCGCAGCCGAGAACTGCCAAAAGGATGATATGACTGTTGAAGAGATGGTACTGAGGCCAATCGGTGGTGATTTATAGGATCTTATTATGGAAACAAAAGAATTAATCAGAAAATATTTTAATTCGTGGCAACCTCCAATAAATCTTGAAGAACTCGGGAGCTGTATCGCCGAGGATTTTTCTCTCGATAGCGGTAATTTGAAGTTTGATACTAAAAACGCATTCCTTGAATTTTTGCGTATAAATCTTACTGACTGGACTAATATTGAACTTATCTCAGAAGTTTATAGTGATAATATAGGATGTTTACTCTATAAAGCTTATGTGCCTGACCAGCGAGCCCATGTGCGTATAGGCGAGCATATTCAAGTTAGAAATGGACTTATCATTAGGATTGATTTAGTTATGTGCAGACCTTAGTTTTAGGTAAATATAGTAACTAAAGATTGCATTAATTGGAATTTTTGGGAAAGGTACTTTTTAATAAAAGTGCGGACCCAATACTGCGCAAGCCAACTTTATCTCTGAAGAGAGAGAGCAACCTTTTAGCAACAGCTTGCCTTAGCCGCCTGAATTTAAATTGAAGGGATCAAAGTGGTTTTTCATTTTTTAGTGTTTTTATATCGGCAATAAGCTGATTAATGGACGTTTTATTAAGACCGTTATATATACCCCGGATATAGCGTCTTTTATCTACGAGAACAAAATTCTCTGTATGAATGAAATCTTCTTCTTCTTTCTCGATACCCAAATCTTCTTCAACAAAATAATCCTGCCTTCCCAGCTTATAAATTTGTTCCCGATCTCCTGTAACTAAATGCCATTTACCTGATCGGACTCCTTTTTCAGTGGCATAATCTTTCAATACAGGTACGGAGTCTGCGTTAGGAGTAACGGTATGAGATAAGAGTAAAATATCATCATCATTAAAAAACTCTTTTTGAAGAATATCCATATTGGCTGTCATTTCCGGACAGATACCAGGGCAGGTAGTAAAGAAAAAATCTGTAATGTAGATCTTATTTTCAAATGTTTTTTCAGTAACAGTATCTCCTTCCTGATTGATAAGTATAAATGGAGAAATTCTATGAAAAGTTAATAGAGAATCATCATTGTATGCGAACCAATGGGGTGTAAACGTAGCCTCACTATAGTAGGGCAGTGCATCGACTCTACTCTTCTTATCAGTACTTTCCTGGCATGAATACAAGAAAATTACTGTCAGCATCAATATACTTCTAATCATTAGATCGAATATTTTCATCTTCTAATTCGTAACAAAGTTTTGTTCTTTTCAAACCAAAAATTCTTCCATTTTTAGCTTCATAATTATTGTAGATTTTTCCATTCTCTCTCCAAGACTGTTGTAATCCATTCTCTTTTCCATCCTGCAGATTTATCTTTTTAAATATGGAACCACTGGAATACCATTGTCTCTGTATCCCATCTGGTACTCCATCTACATAATATGATTCTGAACGTAAGTTACCATTGCTCCACCATGTGCGTGTATGCCCATTTTTCTTACCTTCTTTATAAGTACTTAAGAAACTCAGATCTCCATTGCGGAACCACTTCTTATTAATTCCGTGTTTTTTCCCTTTGACATAATTAATAAGTACAGCTGGCGAATTGTTACTGTAATGACTAACTGAGCTTCCTGTGAATAGTTTATTCTGATAATAGACTAAACCTGTAGTTGGCTTTAAGATTAATGAATCACTTGTCACTATAATCTGCAATTCTTTATAATCATCCTGATCAGAAATAGACACTATTTTTTTTTCTTGATCTATACATGAGGCAATCGTTGTAAAAACCAATATTAGAGCTAGTTTACTGAATTGCATTCGGTGTACCTTGGAAATCACCAGGAAAGAGAATATAGTATTGGTTTAGAAATAGTTCATTCTGTATATGATAATGGTATTCTGCTTCCGTATTATGCTGTGTAATGCTCATGTGCCCTCCTGATTCATCCAGATCTGCAGGATAAGTGTTTGCTGAATAGCATTTTCTTCCATAAAGGAAAAAACCATCAGCAATTATTCCAATTAATTTGTCATCGTCATCGGACCAAGCTTTTGTCTCCAGATGATAATGGTAGCTCTGAGGGCCGGTATGGGCAGCAGTAAAATCTAATGAGACAACTGCATTATCCAGAGGAACATTAGGTCCTTCTTCATCATTGTAAATCATAGAGCCACTAACAGCCATGCCTATTGCTCCCAGTCCGGTAGAAGATGAGCTAGCAGCTAACTCAGGATTTACCGGGACTCTTAAGGTGTACGAACCATTGAAATCATCAATATTACCTGGTGCCATATCACTATATGAGGTGGCTGTCGGTTCTATAAAAAGTGGATGATCTGTTTCAGCTGCAGGTGTTACCATAGACCCCATAGGGCCATTATGCGATCTTTCTGTAGTATTCGACCAGTAAGGGGACTCGTGATTAGGTAGTCCATTTGATTCAATAACCACCTCATCTCCGTCAAGATAAATAGTATAATTATCCTGATCAAATTCCTGAAAAGCATTGTGGAGAGCCGCTGTTGATCCTACTGTATCATCATCGTCATCAGGGTTCGATACATATCCATCTGGTTGATCACATGCTTCTTGAGTAACTTCAGGATCTCCCAATCCATCTCCATCAGCATCTCTATACCAAGTTGATTCGGTGCAAACAGTGTTATCATCATCACAAGATGATATAATCATTAAAGTCAAAACAAAAATAATTAGATATTTCATAAGTTCTTAACAATTGGTTTTTGTTCAGTGATTTTATACAGTTAGACTACAATAATTTGATAACCCCTCGCTTAATGACTTTTTTATAAAAAATTTTTGAACTGGATAGAAGTCCTGATTTGTATTTTTTTTAAGTTGGGTGTCCTATCTGTCTTAGATGACTCGTTATTGTTTTAGAAACGGGACAGAAAGTTACCGTGAACGATCAAATTAATGGAGTTCTTATTATGAAAGAGTTTTTGCTACTATTCAGACATGAGGCAGGGCCACGACCTGAAATGACACCGGAAGAACAAGCAGCTATGATGAAACCCTGGCAAGATTGGATAGGCGGTATTGCAGCACAAGGCAAGTTTGTATCTACGAATCCACTACAATCTGAAGGTAAAGTTATTAGAGCTGGTGGATCGATAACTGATGGCCCTTATACAGAATTAAAGGAAGTTCTTGGTGGATACCTTTTGCTAAAAGCAGACGATTTAGAAGATGCTATGAAAATGGCTAATGAATGCCCTATAGTAGGTGGTGAAAATGGAGGTACTGTAGAGGTACGCGAAACCCAGCCTTTCAGCTTCTGATAAGCTTAAGGCAATGGTATCTGAACTATATAGGCAAGAGTTTTCGAAATTGGTGGCCGTACTTCATAAAAAGTACGGCTTCACTGATTTTGGTATAGCAGAAGACCTGGTTTCAGATACTTTCCTGTTGGCTTCGAGTAAATGGCAGGAAACTGGTGAACCCACGAACCCTACTGCGTGGCTCTATCATGTAGCAAAGAATAAGGCACTGGATTACCTGCGGCGAGGCAGTATGTTAGCCGGAAAAGACAGTACATTAATTCGCGAAGCTTTACATGGAGCGGAAGATAGTACTGAAAATTTGTCCGAGGAATATATCCGTGATAGCCAGCTAAGGATGCTCTTTGCTGTTTGTGACGAAAGGCTGTCAGAGGAATCACAGATTTGCCTTGCTCTTAGGATTTTGTGTGGTTTTGGAATATCTGAGATTGCTAATGCTTTTCTTACAACGACCGGTACGATTAATAAGCGACTTTTTAGAGCACGCAAATTACTTCGAGGATATGGCCGCGAACTTGTAGATACACCTACAGAATTACTTTTCAATAGATTATCCACTGTATTAAAAATACTTTATCTTCTTTTTAATGAAGGATATTATGCAAGCACTCCTAGCGATAACTCTATCGATAAAGATATATGCCTTGAAGCCATGAGGCTGACTTATTTATTAATTGAAACACCAGAAACAAATACATCAGCAACTAATGGTTTGCTATCTCTGATGTGTTTTCAGGCATCACGATTTGAAGCCCGGCATACAGCTGAAGGAAGATTTATCCCTTTTGAAGAACAAGATAGGGAAAAATGGAATGAGGAGCTCTATATCAAGGGAAAACAGTATTTATCCAAATCATATTCCGACAAACTACCCAATAGATATCAAGTAGAAGCTTATATAGCTATGCGGCACTTTGAAAAAGAATCGCAAGAAAAATGGCTGGAAATACTCCGAGCCTATAATGTATTGCTGCAAATGGAATACTCCCCTATTGCTGCAATTAACAGAACATATTCGCTTTATCGGACTGGTGATAGGAAAAAAGCTATACAAGAGGCTGAAAAGATCAAACTGGAAGACTATTATCTATACCATGCTCTCTTAGCTGAATTATTTAATGAAGAAGACGCTGAAAGATGTCAATTTGAAATCGAGAAAGCTATTTCTCTAGCACCAAGCAAATTTGAAAAAGAATATTTAGCAATAAAAAGAAATAAATACTTAGGATCGAAATAGCTTTATTTTAGATTTATACCACTTGAAAGACTACTGATACTAAAGCTATAGCTGTTTGCTACATCAGATGAAAAGACCATGATATTCTATGGACACTTCAAATAGTATAAATATTATCTCAGAAAGTCAAAGAGGCTTGTGCGGGAAATAGTAGCACCTACTTGAAGTGCATACTGTAGAGCGGCTTCTTCTTTTTTAAGCTCAATAGCTACGGCTGCCACATCAGTATCTTCAACATTTGAACGGAATTCTTTCAGCCGGAGCTGTTCGTTATCAAGCTGGGAGCGTATTGTTTCAAGTCTCTCGATTTTACCACCGTTTCGGCCGGCTGCAATGGTAATATTATCATAGTGGTTGGCAAGGCGTTTCTGGATTTCTTCTACTTTACCAAAGTCTTCGGTAGTGATGGCATTAATCTGACCACGCAACTCCCCGTTGGAATCATATTTTATAATATTAATCATATCAACCAAATCACTGAATAGCTCTGTAGCACCTGAGCCAAAAACATCAGTAGCCTTAGTATTGATAACTTCAGTATAATATTCGTCTTTGCTTATGGAACGATCTTCATTATTCCCAATGAACTGAACTGATAACCCCTCTGGATTATCTTCTGTAGGTTCTCCTTCCACTATAACAAATGGAACATTGAGTGGTTCACCGTTATTTGGATTATCAGAATAAAATTGATTTCTATTTCCACCAAAAAGATATGAGCCATTAAAATCTTGATTAGCTACCTTAACGATGTCTTCTAAATAACCGCGAATCTGATCGGCAATAGTAGTAGCTGCACGTGCATCATTAAGGAATGAACCAATAGCCTGGTTACGAGCTTCCTGGATATAATTAGCAATATTATATAGTTCCTCGTCCACGGCATACATTTCTTTCAGTGTCTCATCAAGCGTTGAAGAAATTGTATCATTCTGCCTAATCTTGGACTCGAGTCTCTTAAGATCAATCATATCCTGCGGGCTATCACCGATCTCAGTTGATTTTTTACCAGTCGAAAGCTGCTTCTGTAGCTTTGCAAGGCGTGATTGTATCTCAGGTATTTGTGTAGCAACAGGAGCGTATTGCGATTTGAGTGATATCCTCATAATGCTGACGGCCTACCTTCCGAGATTAATAATTGTAGAAAGTAGTTCATTTGTAGTAGTTATTACTCTGCTACTGGCTTCGAAGGCTTGCTGAAATTTAATCAAGTTTACTGCTTCTTCATCCAGATTAACCCCTATTATAGCTTCGCGCTGACTATCAAGTTGTTCGTTGATGATCTTACTTGTAGATAATCCATTTCTCGCCTGCGAGGCTTTAATCGAAAGCTCACCTACCATACCGGAGAAATATTCTATAGGTGTTATCGAATCAAGATAATCTACATCGTCTTGTAGTGCAGCTATTTCTTGAGCAATATTACTATTGCCACTTTCAGCTATTCCATCAGAAAGGGGTATATCGCGAGGACGTTCTACAAGTCCAGGATTGACATTTATTGTAAAAGCATCCGCACCGCCCTCTATTTCTTCAAAGAATGGCTTAGAAAAATCAACTTGTGTTAGTGGCTGTCCTGGTATTGGGGTATCTTCAATATCATCTAATCCAAAGCCACGCTTTGATATTTCATTGACTGTTTCGACAGTTTTCTGGGCAAAATCATGTAACATACCCGCGGGAGAATAACCTTCGCCCCCTTTCTCATCTAATGTAGTATTATAATGAAATAGCAGACTATCTAGCTTACCACCTTCCGGAGTGATATTATTAAGGAATTTACCTTTATTATCTACTTTAGTAATTTTAAGCTTTCTTTCATTATCAATTGTTTCCTCGACAACAGTTAGCTGGGAGGGTACGTGGGAAGTAACTATGTTGATACCGTTCATAAATACATTTATAGAACCTGTATCATTCTGAGTAACTTTTATACCTGTCAGTTCAGCTAGTTGTTCAAGTTTTAATTCTCTCTGATCAATGACTGTTTGGGCATCTTCTGCTGTAAGCTTCTTTCCGGAAGCAAATGCTATATTGAGATCTGCAATCTCTGCACTTAGGGTATTAATGCTATCAACTGTTGCAAATACGTCGGCATGAACTTCCTGTCTTGTATCCTGTAGTCCTGCCGCAATATTATGAAAACGATCAGTCATTATCTTAGTCTTACTGATGAGATTTTCGCGTAGACCAATACTCTCAGGTTTTACAGATAAATCAGAAAAGGCTCGGAAGAAATCTGTTACAACTTCTGTGACACCATATTCAGAGGGTTCACCCATTATAGAAGCTATCTGATTCAAGAGTTTGTCATCTAGCTCATAGGCTGCATTTCGGGTAATACCTTCTCTTATTTCCCGATCAAAGAATTCTTCTCGATAAGAACGTAGCTTATCTACTACAACACCTGTACCATTGAAATTACCTTGGGCATAGTATGGATTGCCTTCTGAATAAACGACACTACGACGAGAGTATCCAGCGGTATTAGCATTGGCAATGTTATTGGCAGTTACATCCAATCCATATCGCTGGGCTTGTAGGGCTCTTTTGGCTATTTCCAGACTGGCAATGGGCATTGTCACTCAGGTAGATTAGTTAATAAACTTATTCTTATATGGATCAAGATCACTATGTGTTCTTGAATTTCCATTGAGTGTATCCTCAATACTCTCTATCAGAGATATACCAATAGTCACATCGGCGTAACGCATTTTATCAACTAGCTGTATATAATCCTTACATTCTTCTAGATATGCATGAGCTCTTATTTTTCTGCGTATCTTATCAATTCTCCTTTCATCTGCATTCACATATGTCTTCTCAATACATTCAGCTAGTGAATTAAAACTATAATTTAATCTCTTTTTCAGCTGAAAAATATCATCGCTAGGTATTTTTTCAGTAAGCTCTTCTATTACATTGCCGAGTTCTCTGGTAAGAGTTTCGTTATATTGTTTTTTTTCAGTCATCATCACATTCGATGCCCCCGCATCGGCCATAATTTTCTTTTTGTTAGACAACTACGTTACAGACCCTATTCTGACCACTAGTAAACAGTCCCATCATTTGATTAACATTCTTCTTCCCTCTATTCGCAAGTATCTGGTTTGCTTTATTGACTTCATTCAATTCAGCAATACTGACTCTAAGTGATTCTCTTTTCGTCTTCAATTGTTCTAGAATCTCGCCACTCAATTTTCCCTCAATCATAGATAACTTGATCGATAGAGCATCCTTTCTTCCCAATTCTAACCAATCCATCAATAGCTTTATTCTTTCTTCTTCTTGTATTTTCAACTTACGTGCCACCGACTCTTGAGCCACTGCTATCTTTGCCACAGCAGACATATCATAGTCCAAAAGGGCACTCTGCTGCTTGCGAGCCAGCATTAATAGGTCACTTATTAGCTTCTCTTCTATTTTTAGATATTCAAAAAGATTTTTGAGCATTTTCTTAAGTAATAGTTTTAGTGGCTCCAATCGGTATAATTTTATTCAAATGGCGGATATCGTTCAGTTTTTTTGGTTGATACTCTTGTCTATTTCTCTGAAGCGAGAATGATATTTTCTTACTTTATTTAGATAAGCCTTAGTCTCAACGAAAGGAGGTATACCTCCAAATTTATCTATATTGCCTGGCCCAGCATTATAAGCAGCAAGTGCCAAGTCCAGATCACCATCAAACATATCAAGCATTTTTTTCAGGTATGATGCACCACCATGTATATTTTCTTTTGGATCAAATGAGTCAGTTACTCCCATTTCTGCTGCTGTAGAATCCATCAATTGCATTAGCCCTTTAGCTCCAGCTGATGAAACCGCATCCGTAATACCAGAGGATTCTGCTGCAATAATAGATTTGATAAGTGCGGAAGAAATACCATTGGCGTCGGCTGCCTCATTGATTATATCCTCAAATCCTGATATTCTTTCATCAAGCCCACCTATTCTACGAGCTAAACTCTCAAGACTCTCTACATCCTTTTTACCGCTAACGGTAGGTGCAGGCATGTGCTTATAAGCTTCTGGTTGGGATATATTACTTGACTGAGTTATTACCGACGGAAGATGCCTCTCACCTGTTAAAAACTCATATATTTTTTCTGCAATACCTATTCCATTGCCAGCTTTGGACATCTGATCTGCAAAAGCTAAGTCTGTAAAGCCTTCTAAAGTATCCTTACCAAATGTCATACTCTGGTCGTCAGTATCTGATAGCATTGAACTTTTCATCTGCTTGTACATCATGTGTATAAAAAGAGATTCAAAATTGCGAGCTACTGTTTCAATCTCATATTTCTTAGCAAGAGGTAATTGAGATTGTTCGCTTATTTTCGGTGCTATTCTGGCTTTACCACCACTAAACATCTTTGCTCTTTGAGCTAGCAAAGTGCTGTCTATCCCACCTGGTATTTGTTCTTGTATGTTGATAAATTCATTCATTGTATTACTAGCTCAGCCTGTAAAGAGCCACTTTCCTTTAATGCCTGAAATATAGCGATAAGATCTCGCGGTTTGACCTGCAAGAGATTTAGAGCTGATGCAATGCCTTGTACTGTTGTGGGCTGTTCTACCTCTAACGCTACCGATGATGTATTGTCTTCTTCGACAATCACATCCGCTACTTCACCAATACGAGGTGGTAGAATAGTAAACGGAGCTGGTTGTGGGATTATTAACGACCGCTGAATTGTAATTTCTATACCACCATGAGCTATGACAGCTGGCAGAAGCTCAACATTCCCACCCACTACTACAGTTCCGGTTCTTTCATTAATGACCACACGAGCTTCAGGATCGATCTGGATATTAACATTTTCTATCTGACTAATTGTTGCCATTAATTGATTAGGCTCTATTCCTGAGCCGAGATTTATTTCCACTGTAGCCGCATCTATAGCCTGAGCAGCATTATTAAGACCATTTAGTCCATTAATTGCTGCAGACATCCTTGTGACTGACGTGAAATCCGGATCACGAAGAGTCACTCTAACAATATCATTTTGGCTTATTTCGCCCCTCAAATCAGATTGCAGGATAAGCCCTTGAGGCACTCGCCCTGTCGTAACAAAGTTTCTACTAACCTGAGTTCCTAATGCCCGGTAATCATATCCCCCAACTGAGAGAGCACCTTGAGCATAGCCGATTATTGTTCCGTCGGGAAGCGAGAGTGGGGTCATAAGAAGGTTACCACCCTGAAGCGAAGTTGCATCCCCCATTGAAGAAACAGTTATATCAACTTTACTCCCTTGCTTGGAAAATGTAGGTACTGTAGCTGTTACTACAACAGCAGCTACATTTTGCATTCTGTTATTACGACCATCGGTAGTAAGACCAAACCTCTGCAACATATTACGAACTGACTGATTCGTAAATTCATTTAGCTGATTATCACCCGTGTTATTAAGACCAACAACGATCCCATAGCCGATTACTTGTACACCAGTAACTCCCTGAATATCAGCTACATCCTTTATCCTAGCTGAAAAAAGAAACTGAGAAATAATTATCAGCATACTAAGTATAGCTAATGCTCGGGCCATTGATAAGCGTATAATTGATAATACTTCTATGTACATTATTTGTAATCTCATAGCTTAGAATAGTAGCCTAAGAAATTTCGTAATAAGACCAGGCTCTTGTGTCTGGCTAACTATTCCCTGTCCATCAATTTCAAGTGTAAGGTCCATTATCATATATGAATACACAGCATTACTAGGCATCACATCAACTGGCCTTACCACACCTTTAATAATAAAAGTTTGTACTTCATTATTAACTGTAGTAGTCCTTTTACCTTCTATTTGCAAATTGCCATTTGGCTCAAGACCTATAACCCTGGCCGACATTTTTGAGCGTATTCTCTCATTTCTGATCGTACGCGAATCTGCATCAAAATCATTATTGGTCCCAATAGATCCACCTATACCGTAAGAATCACTACTTAATTGAGCATTGGCATTTACTCCAAGATCCGAGTCACGGTTACTACGCGTAGAAGCTCCGTTGTCAGCTACCAATTCTTCAATAATGAGTACAGTTATTGCATCACCTTCTTTGAACGCTTTTACATCAGAAAAAAGTGAAGCTGAATTATTCTGAATAAACTGGGCATCTAAGCTTACTGATCCAAAGAACAATACTATTACTATATATATTGGAAATATTTTTATGTTTATAATATTCATGTATAAATACAAAGCTGAATCAGTTCATCAGAATTGCTTTGCCCTCTTGGTTGATTGTAGCAGTAAGAATTTTTTTAGAACCTTTTCTTTCGAGTCGGATAGATTGTCCAGGCACGCCATCTTCTAATGCAGTAGCAGTAGCTCTGACCCTAACAGTTCCCTTTATCAAGACTAGCTCGACCTCTTCACCTCTTTTCACTTTTGTACCACTAGTCAGATTATCTACCGGAAATATCTGCCCCTTTCTGATATCCGAAAGAAGAATTTTGTTAACAATTAGATCATCATTTATCAGTGCTTCTTCAGTAAAAGTAAGTCTATCAAGCTTATCATAATCAATCATATTAACTGTAACTCTTTCGCCAGCTCTAATATTTTTTGAAGCTACAGGTACTACAATAATCTGCCTGACAAGTGCAGTTATACCAATCTTTCTACTCATTTTTCCATCTTCATAGAATACAGCGGTAAGATGCATGTGCCTGGAAAGTGTCTTGCTATCCAAAAGCAACTCAGCTTCCATGTTCTTATTTTCAAAGAACTGATCCGAAGGTGGTAAAGGGACACTAACTTCTAAGTCTTCGCCAAATCTTTCTTTGATAAGTACAATAGCTGCCTGCGAAAGTCTGTCTCCTGAAAAAGTAGAACGAGAATAAATCTGGGGTAAGGAATAGATTGTACTTGCTACTAATACTAGCCAAAACACAATAAGCCTGCTATACAGGCTTGAGGGTACTTGGTTATAATTAGTTGACATCATATTATTTTTCATTCCATTGCTTCATACTATCTTTTCAGATTTACAGCTGTACCAAGAATATCATCAGCTGTTCTGACAGATTTAGAATTAAGCTCATAAGCTCTTTGTGCTGTAATCATATTGACCATCTCCTCCACTACATCTACATTAGAGCTTTCGATATGTCCCTGTAGAATAGAGCCTGTATTATTGATACCAGGTTGCTCAAAAATAACTTCACCTGAGGCTGGTGTAGCTATCATCATATTATCACCGACAGCTCTTAAGCCACCTGGATTAATAAAGCGAGCAAGCTGTATCTGGCCGACAGTCTGGGCATCTGTACTATTTTCTGTAAGTATCTGCATAACACCCTCAGCTGATATCTGTATATCTACAGCATCAGTTGGCAATCTAAATCCAGGATCCAGTTGGAAACCCTGCTGATTGACAATATTACCATTCCGGTCCATCTTAAACTGGCCGTCACGAGTGTAAGCAAGGGTATTATCAGGCTTGCGAAGAATGAAGAAACCTTCGCCATTGATAGCCATATCAAGCTTGTTGTTACTCTGTACAACATCGCCTTGATCAAACTGTTTAGTAACAGAAACAAGCTGTGTTCCAGAACCGACCTGTACTTCATTCAATGGTTCAACACCAACTCTGGCGACATTTCCCGCAGGTTTCAGCGTCTCATATAGCAAATCTTGAAACTCAGGTCTGGATTTTTTGAAACCAGCTGTATTCACATTTGCTATATTATTTGAGATTATTTCAACATATCTCTGTTGCGAAGTAAGCCCTGTGGCGGCGGTTCTCAGTGTCTTTTCCATTAGCTTCCTGCTATTTGTCTCTTGTTTGAGAAGCGGCTTCCTGCCGCACAAAAAATAAAAGGTCTTGAAGCAAAACAGCCACAAGACCCTCTATCAGCGGATAAATTCCCAAATATAGAGTACATCCTTGTATCGGCGGGAACTTCCGTGTTGTGATTTTTCGGCCTTATCGGCTATCGACCAATCGATTTGGTCGATAAAATCTATTAATAATACCTACCCAGTCTTATACTCTCACTGAGTGTTGTCTCATTTGTCTCAATTACCTTAGCTCCAGCTTCAAACTTCCTCTGGAGGCCAATCATCTCAACCATCTCTGAAACGACATCGACATTAGCACCTTCCACCCACCCCTGTCTGACTGCTATTTCGTCAAGTTGATGGTAAGAAATCTGTGTGCGATCAGTCGCTACGAAGTTCTGAGCTGATATTCGTTCTAGTGTTTTATTATCATTGACCTTAGCAATTTGAATGTTACCCAAATTGAAACCATTTGCAAAAATCTCACCCTGACGAGTGATATTGATATCAAAAGTCTGTCTATCAGTTGCTTCTGAAGACCCTCCAAAGAATTCATTTGTGACATTCACAGGACCATTCGAACCGACAAGCATCTTACCATCCATGGTAACGAGATTCCCACCGATATCCAGACGGAAGTTTCCACCCCTTGATAGGAACTGCTTGCCGAATTCATCAGCCAATACAAAAAAACCATCGCCTTCGATAGCAATATCAAGCGGGTTATTGGTTTGGCGCATTTCACCATTGGTAAAGTCTGTATATGAACCCACAGGTGGATCATTCTGTTCGGCATCGCCTTTTACATTGTAAAAATTGGCTCTGGCATCGATAAGATTCCTTTCGAAGACATTTTGCCTCTTAAACCCTGCTGTATTAGCATTCGAGATATTATTGGCTGTAACCTCAAGTCTTGTCTCTTGGTTAAGCATCCCATACGCTGCTGTATAAAACTCTTTAAGCATTCTTTTTCTACTATTAGCTCAATTTATGAGTCCGGCGAGACTTCAATATTGCGATTATGTATGTTCATCGCATACATCAATACATCGCTAAGTGCCGAGTAATATTTCTTAGGCATGTTTTTGTAGCTATCCAACTCCATTAGCATTCTTCGGAGATCTGGGTTTTTGTGAAGCGGGATATCAAGGTCTTTGATAATCTCCATTAGAGTATTTTCTTGCTCAGTAACAGGTTTTTTACCAGGAGTACCATAGACTGAACCCAGATCCTTCGGCGTCATACCGTGTCCTTGTATCATGATCTGGCCTCCAATTGTTAAAAATGAAAAACTTTTTAATTTTCTACACTTCTCCTTAATATGATTATCGTGCCAATGGCCTAAAAGTTCATAGGTAATTATACGGGATTATAGTATTTATGAGGCTTGGAAGGCTGTTCTCTATATTTTTACCAAAGGAAGAACAGTTGAAATGATTGAGTATTATCCGCCATCTGAGCATTTGTTAGCCTTTTAGTGGTCATAATAAACCGTTCCAATTTCAAGACTAAAATGGTAACTATTTTAACTAATAATTGTCTGTTGGCAGACTAATATTTAATCATTCAATTACTACAATATTGTTACGGTTTTCTTTTTGCTCGGCTGATTGGTGAAAAGAGAAATAGCAAGTAGATATCAGTACATGGCAAAAGCATAATAACCTAGTACTATATAGGATATATTAAGAATTATTCCCTAACAGCTGAATATTTGTCAGGCTATGTTTACTTATCTCTATTTAATGTCATTCTTACTTTTTGCAAGTCTGAGAGAGTATCAACTCCGTGAAGTTTTTCCCCTATCTCAACACATAGATATTTATAATTGTTTTGCAGGAGTCTGAGCTGTTCAAGTTTCTCTGTTTCTTCAAGCTCAGATGGTGGAAGTGATGTAAAAGCCCGAAGAGCGGCTTCGCGATAGGCATATATACCAATATGCTTATAATATGCCTGTAAATTGGTATTAATGCCAGTTTTCTCTTCTCTAAAGAATGGGATCGGCGATCTTGAAAAATACAAAGCTGTACTATCGGATTGCATTACAACTTTTACTGTATTCGGGTCAGTAATCTCATCTGAATCATGTATTCTGGAGATAAGGGTTGATACATTAGCAAGGGATCCAGTGAGTCCATCAATTAGCTTATCAATTATCTCACCAGTAACGAGAGGTTCATCCCCCTGAATATTCACAATCGCATCATAATCCATTTGCTCCTTTTCATAAACATAAGCAGCTCTGTCTGTACCACTCGGTAATTCAGAAGGAGTCATAAAACACTCAGCTCCAAAAGAGCTACAAACATCCATTATTTCAGTACTATCAGTAGCTATTATGACTCTCTCAAGCCTTTCAGAACGGGAGGCACCTTCCCAGACCCATTGCACCATAGGTTTTCCATTTATTTCAGTCAGAGGCTTCCGCGGAAGCCTGGTTGATGCCATTCGAGCAGGAATGATCCCAATAGATTTTATGATCGGCTCTGATAAAAACAAAATAACCCCATGAAATAAGTACAAGTATGAGGCAAATATAAAGATTCCAAAGTTATTTCAGAGGGTTCATTTATTTCTTCAGAAGTTATATGAAAGAATATACATTGCACCCGTTTTTCCAGTAATCAAACTGCCGGAACTATTCCGTAAAGTCAGGCCTGTAACATCAAGCGCAACAGACATAGAAACCCTTCTCTCAGGAGTGTAGGTAATACCAAGAGCACCTTTGGCTAGCAAACCAAATTCAGTAGCACCCAATGTCATTTGAGAAAAGGGTACGAATCCATATCCAAGATCAAACTGATTAAAGGCATAGCGGTATCCAAGCCCTGCCCAAGCTATAACTTGCTCTGGTACTTGTGATTCACCAGCTATCCTAAACAAAGGGAATTTTTCTGTAGCAGCAGCAATTATTAATCTTTGAGACTCATCTAAAGAATATTCCAGAGAAGCACCAAGATTAGAATAAACAGGTAAAATGCCATTATCTGCATCCATTTCATTAAAGAACATTAGCGAGTTCATTCCAAAAACTGAAATGTGAAAATTGCTCAAATTCTCATCAAAAAAATCAATAAAGCCTCCTTCTGAAAAACGATCCGTGATAAATCCTATATGTTTATCCACTTCTAAAACACCTATTGGGGAAGCTACACTGTTTTGACTATCACTAGGAGTCAGCTGCATCCGTGACCAATCTTGATAAAGTGAATACGAATCAACTGAATGAGAAGGGGCAACTGGATTCGAGCTATCGTTAGATGTGACATATGGGTTATAATCTTCATTGGCTTTGTCACCAATAGATGTCTGGCGGGTCTTGTCAATAGATGAAAATGACTGACCAAGATCAGCTGTCGATTCACTTTGGGTAAAGTGAGAGGCATTGGCTAAAGGCCTTTCCATCTCGACTACCAAAGGTTGTTCATCAATTTGGCTATATAAAATCGGTACATTTTCTTTATCAGCAACTTTGATTTCCTCCCGATCAAGTGCAAGAAAGAGAGCAGAGGTGGAAAGCACCCCTACTAAGAGTCCCATTGTTCCGAGAAAAATCTTTGAAGCAAGAAACGATTGAGCCGCACCCGTCAATGTAGCTGAAGCAAGATCCGGAATCATAAGCCCGGCAGCTAAAAAAGTTCTCCTCTTTGCTTCCATAGAAGGCCTGGTTCGACTAAGCTCATGCTCTATAGCTGTCTTCATAAGTATAGACTGTTGCATACTACTCTGCAAATAACTATCACTTTGAAGTTTGTGAAACAAAGTAGCTTGTTCTTCAGGTGAAATCTCTCCTTGAAGATAGAGATCAATCAATTCCTCATCAGAATATTCACTATTTGCTAAGTTTTTATAATCTTTCATATTTTGCTCGCTAATCATTCCAGATGGGAAGCATGAAAGTAGTAGAATTCTACTCTATTTTCTAGTTCCTTTCTAAGTATGGAGTAAGAGTTTGTTTCATCTTGATTTTGGCTCTTCTAAGCCAATTTCTTACACTAGTAACAGGTGCATCCATTACTTCAGCAATCTCATCGTAACACATACCCTGGTAATTTTGGAGGATAAAAGCTTCTTTTTGGTCCGGACTGAGAAGCTTCATCGATTGAGAAATCATTTCGGCAAGTTCATTTTGTTCTAATCTGTTATCAAAGAACTGAATATGTACTTCATCTACTTCTACAAGCTCATGTTTTTGAGTTTGTATTAAATCAAGACATACATTTCTGGCAGTCTTTATTAAGAAGCCCGTCAAGCTTCTGATATCGCCACCTTTACGAACATAATTCAGAAACCTAATTAAGGTCTCCTGTAAACAATCTTCAGCTTTGTCTCTCTGACCAATTATCTTTAAGCAATAGACATAAATTCTATTCGAATATCTCTCATAGATTTCATTGAATGCTTCTGAGACCTCTGGCTCCTTCTCCCTTAAAAGAAGAATAAGGCTATGGTCAGAATGCTTTGTGTAATCCTTACCATTTGGCATTTGTCTAAAAGACCTTGTTTTTGGATTATAGTTTCACCTATCAGAAAAAATATGTTTATAGCAATTACCATTCTTATCAATATGGTTCAGATATATAGAATACCTTTTGCAGACAATTATTTAATTTGCCATTAGTAATAAAAACAAAAAAGCAGATATGATCAAGAAATTACTGATAGCAAACCGAGGTGAAATTGCCTTACGTATAATTAGGGCTTGTCGGGAATTAGGTATTAAGACAGTAGCAGTTTACTCAACTGCTGATGAGCTTTCTCTTCATGTCAAGTTTGCTGATGAGGCAGTTTGTATCGGGCCTCCCTCTGGCAAGGATAGTTATTTAAAGATATCTTCTATCATTGCTGCTGCTGAAGTAACAAATAGTGACGCTATCCATCCGGGTTATGGTTTTCTCTCAGAAAATGCTGACTTTGTTCAGATTTGTAATGATCATGACATCATATTCATAGGACCATCAGCCGAAGCGATACAGAAAATGGGCGATAAAGCTGTAGCTAAAGAAACCATGAAGAAGGCTGGTGTACCAGTAGTACCAGGTTCTGACGGTATACTAGCTTCTTATGAAGAAGCTGTGAAAGTTGCTGATAGGATTGGTTATCCGGTAATGATCAAAGCTGTAGCTGGAGGCGGAGGCAAGGGAATGCGTTTCGTTTATGACAAGAAGGATCTGAAAAAGGCTTATGACACTGCACGGAATGAAGCTGATGTTTCGTTCAATAATCCTTCTCTATATATGGAAAGACTAGTTGAGGGAGCCCGGCATATTGAAGTACAGATTATCGGCGATAAGCATGGCAACCTTATTCATCTGAATGAAAGAGAATGCTCAATACAAAGACGCCATCAGAAACTTATAGAAGAAGCACCTTCACCAGTCGTTTCTGCAAAACTGAGAAAGAAAATGGGAACAGCTTCGGTTAAGGGCGCTAAAGCTGTAAAATATGTAGGACCTGGTACTATAGAGTATTTAGTAGATGACCAGGATAATTTTTATTTCATGGAAATGAATACCAGGATCCAAGTTGAACATCCGGTTACTGAAGAATCAATATCTGTGGATCTGATCAAGGAACAAATTCTGGTAGCTGGTGGTGAAAAACTTTCGCTGACAGAAACTGAACCTCAGTTTCACTCAATAGAATGCAGGATTAATGCTGAAGACCCTGAAAAAGACTTCAGACCTACACCGGGTAAGATTGAAAGTTTGCATTTCCCTGGTGGCCGAGGAGTACGTGTAGACTCACATATTTACCAGGGCTATACAGTACCTCCGCACTATGATTCTATGGTAGCCAAATTGATTGTCACGGCCAACAATAGACCCGATGCCATTAGACGCATGCTCAGAGCATTAGACGAAATGGTAATTGAGGGGATAAAAACTACTATACCTTTCCATAAGAAAATGATGCAGAATCCTGATTTTCACGCCGGTAATTTTGATACAAAATATCTTGAACGACATGACTGGACAAAATGGTAGTCTGTTATGTTATTAGAAACATGGGTTTTCTTAACTTGCGTAACAATTTGAACAGAACAATAGAAATTATTCAACGGAGAAACTAAATGAATTTTCCCGATGGGCTTAAATATACTGAAGATCATGAATGGTTAAAAGTAGAAGGTAATGTGGGTTATATTGGTGTAACCGACCACGCTCAAAGCGAATTAGGTGATGTAGTATATATTGATATCGAAGAAGATATAGAAACTCTGGAAAAAGGGGAATCTTTCGGTACTATAGAGGCGGTCAAAACTGTAGCAGATCTTTATGCTCCTATTGATGCAAAGGTGCTAGAAGTAAACATAAAACTCAATGATTCGCCTGAGAAAGTGAACGAAGATCCATATGGAGATGGTTGGATGATAAAAGTGGAATTAAGTGATCCGGGACAACTGGATGAGCTTATGGATGCTGAAGCGTACAAATCGCATGTGGGACAATAATCTGATATATCGGCCTTACAAAATTAAATTTGCAAAGCTGCTCCCTTCTGACAGGTGAGCAGCTTTTTATTAGATCATTCAATCAGCATATCTTTACTTCCCCAAGGGTTTTCTTCTTCTAATTCATCTAAATCATCATAAATAATTGATGTTGTTTTACCAAGTACACCTTCGTCTTTCATTTTAAGAATTTTTTCGATCTGCTCTTGGTTTAACTTTGTTCCTTTCTTAGTCACTACATTGCCAGTCTCAGTTTCAATATCTTCATTTAATTCCATATCAGGCTGAAGTTGGTCAAGCTTCACAGACTCAATTGTCTTAGCTTTTTCATTTCCTTCATCATCAAGTATTGTCACCTTTTTCTTCTTGAGATCTGATTGCTCACGGTCATATTTCTCCTTAGAAGTAAGGCCTGCTTCAACTACTAAGAAATCAGCTTTATTAAAATCAATAACCAGGGTTTCTTTTCTGGGCTGAAAGTGTTTGAAAGTACCTCGCTTGGCACTATTCTTAAACAAATTGAGTAAGTCCTGATCAAACCACTTCACATGCTTGAACATAAATGCTATAGCTTCATTATGCCTACTCATTGTCTCTTCATATGGCTGTTCGATTTTGCCTTTTGTTTTAAGCCGCTCAACATCTCTACGCCTTAGTTTATATACAAGATCATGATACAGATTAGCAATAGCCAAAATTTGCCCGGTTATTGGGAAGTTCATACCACCAATAGCTTGGGGAAAGCCAGTACCATCATACTTCTCCCATATCATACAAGCTAATCTACCAATATCACCTATTCCATCAATACTAGTAAGCTGTTCGAAGGCACTATAATAATAAGCTATGTACTCTTTCAGCTCCTCTTTACTATTATCAAGAAAGGGCTGAAGAATCTGAAGCCGAGGCGGCATAATCACCATATAATTATTATGAATCATGGCAGCCAGAGTAACGGAGTTAATATCATTCTTTGATAATTCCATTTGTCGGGCAAGATGACCCACCAGACTAACGACTTCCTTGGTATGCGGGGTAAAATACCAGCGTTCAGAGTTAGATGCAATGAAGGACAAATACTTATAAAACCCCAGATCCACCCCAATCTTAGAACCAGATGTATTATTCTTTTTCTCATCAGAAAGTCTAGCCTTATAATCACTAACAGCTTTAAAATACTGCACATTTTGCTGTTTAAGATTGTTTATGGCATGATTCAACTTTGCTATAGTCTTACGGGATTTATACTTATCAATTGATACCTTAATTGATTGTAGTAAAGGAAGGTTTTTGAAAGGTTTAGGCTGAAAGAGGTAAGCATTGGCCTTTTGCATTGCCATTACAATCTCTTTAGTCTGCTCTTCAGCTGTTAGTAGTATCTTTACACTTTCCGGTGCAAACTCCTGGCTTTGCCGCAAGAAATCTGTACCCTTCATACCTGGCATCACTTGATTGGAAATAATTACCCAGGGTTTTTCATTTTCTTGGGTAACTTCAAGTAACTGTAAAGCTTTCTGGCCATTTTCGACTGTGACAACCTCATAAGTAGAAGAGCATAGCTTCTCCAAGAGAATGCGCATGAACTTATCACTCTCAACTATAAGTATTCTACCATTTTCGACTTTTTCCATCTATAAACTTCTATATATAAAATTAATTAGAGCTTAAATCTGAAACCTAGATTAAATATTATGCTGTTAACCTGCCAGTCTGACCCTTCAATAGGACTAGTTAGAGTATACAAATACCTTATTTCAGGAACAAATGACCAGTTACGAAGAAGTGGCCTTTCATATGAAATATCTACTGATATAAAAGGTAAAAGAGTATTATATATATCCTGTTGTTCTAAGTAAACATCTTCTCTGTCCGAATCACTTCCAGAATATACACCATTTGGAGGACTTGATATATATTTTTCTGAATATGGTGCATCAGAAAGCCCTATCAATACCCCCAGCCCAAGCCCCAGCTTTAATCTTTCTAACACAAGATAATCAGCCGACAGTTCGAAAGCAAAAGAATTCTTAGCATTTAATTCATATCTTTCATTAATACTTTCTGGCTGTCCGGTAGACCTATCAAAATAATATGATTCAGATGCAGAATCAATTATTGAAAGACCTCCAGAACCTGGTAAATAGCTACCTCGGACAGCAACTTCCAGGTTTTCAGATATTGATCTACCTACTTCCAAACCAAAAGAAGCATTGAAACCTGATATTGAGTTTAGCTCTGTTGTGGCAATTCTATCTGGCAAAGCTGAGGCACCAGCTGAATGGATATTCATCGAATAACCTGCAAAAGCTGTAACATTGACTCCCAGATATGACTGGCATGCTTGATCACCAGCAGATAGACTATAAACAAAACTAGCTGAATTGGGATCGAGTGTATAGCAAAGTGTATATAAAGCAATATTACCAGAGACATCGCTGACCTCTATCAAAGCTTTTGAATTTTTGATATCAGCAGATTTAATATCGGTTACATTTACCTGTGGTGCACCTTGAGTAAAGATAGGTACTGATATATCAATATTATTAGTAGAAATAACTTGTATGGAGCTTATACCCTGGTCATTATCTCTATCATCTCTGACGATAATAGAATTACCTTCAGCACCTATTTCCAGTTCAGGAGGCATTTCATCGGGCTGAACCTTGTATTCAACAAAAGACTGGCCACTGATATTGCCATATGCATCATACTGATCTTTGTCATATCCAAATCCGTATGAAGTCAAGCCAAATTTCTCAGCAGCAGATATTTCATGGGTACCAAAACTGACTGAAATATAACCTATTGAATAACGGCTAAGACCTATTTTCTGAAAATACTTAGGATCTACTCTTCTTTGGTCAAGCCGCAGGGTAGGTATGGCAGTAGTAGGGATCACGATATTAATGTAATGCTCCCAGAACCCGTTAACTGGTGTAGCAAAGCGATATTTTTTAAGGAATTGTTGAGTAGGGCTTATAAGTAACATCATTGGATCGCCAATAGCATCTCCATTCTTGTTTCCCTGAGAGTATTGAGCTACTAAAACAGGCTTGTTAGATGTTATCTGTACAGGCTTAGAATGCATTTTCTCATAGTACTGGCCAGCTTTGAGTTCTATTACAAACTGAGCATCTTCGAATACTCTTGTTCCATCTTGATCCGCCAATACTCGGTAGGTTGATTTAGAACGACTCTTGAGTTCCCCTAAGTAATAATTTCTTCCCCAGGATGATAAAGGAGGCAACTGCTCTACCAGATGGTTACATGCTATAACACCATCGGGAACATAAGCACATTGGTGCCCTGAAAAGAATGATATTTTTTTGTCAGCAGTAACGACAGTACCGGTAAGATCATCCTTTACTCCTTTCCGCTTTGAATTCAGCGCACTTACCTGATAAACATCGCCTTTGTTAAGAGTAATATTAAATGCTTTCCCTCTCTGCCGCCCACCAGAAGTGTTCGTTGCTGGTACTATAGTGACTGTAGTTTGATCTTCAGTTGCAACAATTGCAAATTGAGACATCAACTCCTGAGAAACATTATAGCAAATGGCTCTATACACACTCCCGATGACTTCAACAGGCAAACCAAGAAAAGTATCGGTAGTCTGTTTTCTTCTATTCAATCCATAAATAGTCACAGGCTCTGATGCTACTATATGCACTGCCATGTTCTCTTCTACTACTTCACTAGTTGTTATCTGAGCTGCGGGATCAATAATAATGTTTCTAACTGTATTTGCAGGTACTTCTACTACTTCCCTATAGCCGATACCGGGTATCTCAATTACAACTTCAGAATTATAATCTGAAGTAATGAAAAGCTCTAAACTTAGATTATTACTATTGGGCCCCGGGGGTGGATTATTATGATTACGCATAAAGGTTAACCAAAACTCTTTACCTTCAGGATTTTTTAGCTCCAGCTGACTCTCGTTAGCCGAATTTGTCTGAGAATAAGTAATGGTTGTCAAAAAAACCAGGACTGTAAACAGAACCAACGACTTCTCGAGCCATTTCATTTTAAGATGTGATATGGAATAAAGCGATATCATCTAAGCATCACCATCCTAATACCATAGGTACTATTATCTGTTAGCATTAATAGAAAATAGCATCCTGCCGGAAGCGATTGTCTCTGAGGTAATAACTCCAGAGTATACTGTCCGGTTGGCAATATGTAATCGCGATCCCATATTTCAGTAGCAAAATCAGCTAGTAATCTATATTCAAAATGATTTTGAGGTTTCGCATTATTCATCTCATACGGAATATCACTAATCACCCTTGCTTTCGGATCATATATAACAAATCGAACTGATGTCGGTTCTATTATCGAGAATTTGATGCGGGTCGATGTATAAAAAGGATTTGGATAGTTAGGTGAAAGATCTGTTTCGGCTATCATCCTTATTCTGCCAGGCCCCTTAACAATCCCCAAGTCAGTACCGATTTCTATATCGATATTATCAACTGTAAAAAGTATCGGCTGTATAGTTGCAGGATTTTGACCTCCTTCAAGAAACCTCATGCTTAGTAAAAATAGAGTGTCAGCAGTATATAAGAAACTATCCGTAGTTACAGTAATCTGAGTATTACCATCGTCAGAAGTTGTTACTATGAAATCTCCTTCTGAAAAACCAAAGTCACTGCTGAAGACTATTGTCTCCAGATACAGGGCATTAGTCGGATATCGAAATTTAATAATCGAATTACTACCTTCAGTCTCCAAATCTACTGCTGTTACTGCTAATTCAAACAACGAGCCATCAACTACCTCAATGTCAGAAATTTCAAAAGCATCCATATCAACAACAAACAAAGAAAAAAGGAGAAGAATCAGCCATTCTGAGCCTTTTTTTCTGAAAAAAAAGTATTTCTCTATTGCCAAGAAAATGATAGTTGTAACCCTAAGTCATTTTATTCATTATATTAAATACAATCTATTCGAGAGTGCTTCAAATATACGAATCTCTGAACGCAATCTTTTCTCTTTAGACGTAATTAGAAATTCTCTTAGAATAACAATTTATTTTGAATTGAGAATCAAATGCTAAATATTCTTTTTGTAAGAATCATTTTATTACCTTTTCTGTTGTTAGCCTATTACACAGTATTAGTCGGTCGTGTAATTCCTGAGGCTGATACAAGACTGATTGAATTTAATCAATTAGAGTTTGGTGTAGAAAACAGAGGAGCTTTTGGCAAGGAAGCACCTTTGATATGGGTATTGGACCAATCAGCTACAAAATATACTTATTCATCGGGATGGTTAGTAATAGCTAAAATAGATTCTGTTTGGACTGTATGCTCAACCATAGACTTACCGTTAGTCAAAGCTAACTCTTTTCCTGGTAGTGGATTTTACGGTACCGATTACAACCCTACACTCAAAGACTATAATCAGGTATATCTGACACAAGATTATGAGCAGAATACCGGTTGGGAAAAATTTGGTGGCTTGGGCCCACGCTGGCCTCTTTGGGGAGATACAGACGGAGATATATACAAACAATTAGGACCCTATGGGCTGCACATTGCCGATACGGTATTACTCTCTGAGATACAACAACAAACTCCATTTGCACCAAGTTTCCCTAAAAATCTAAAGGCCTTTACTGTTTCAACTATAAAGGATTTAGAGGATAGACTAATATTAGAACTACAAGTCTTCTATTCGCTTATTGATGAACAAAATTCGTTAGTCACACATGCCCGACTTACAAACCTTGGTAACAAAGGATTAGATTCTCTCTATTTTTTTCATGTCACTGATCTAGAGATAAACAATCCCGAAACCCCTTTTACAGGTACAGATAACGATTGGTGTAAGTTAGATTCACTTTTGATAGATTCGGACAAGAAATCTGTTATTACGGCTTCCTCTCTCCGAGGACAAAATGAACAATTATTAGAGCTTGGAAATATCCATCAAGTAGGTCTTTGGAAAAGACCATTAAACAGTAACGGTTATCCCGTACAGCAACAATCTACAGCTCTTTTAATAAGAGATAAAGCCAGGCAGGGTTTCATTACTTCAATTGCAACGGTAGGTGACTTATTTGCAGATGGACAAGAGCTACTACCAATTATTACTTCTACAACCACTGATTCACTTTATGGTGATATTTATTCGCTAATTGGTATAGGGCCGCTAAATCTGGCTTCAAAAGATAGTGAAAACAGTATCGCTGAGCTTATGACAGCTACTGTAATGACCCCGCCAGATCAAGATCCAGGGTCAATAAATTATGATTTACTAATCAATTCAATATCTAATGTTGAAAATGAGGTCTTGGAAAGAGATTACATGACAATAAAGAAAACATTGGATAAGATCGATAAAGACAAAAGAATTCTTTATCGGAATACCCATAGTGGCCATTTTTATTACTATACGGTGGATGGATTGATAATTAATTTCTCACTTAATGGACACATTATTGACTCTCCATAATTTCAAAAATTACCTATCGTAACTCTTACTTTCACAACCCTCAATTTTCTACTGCCAATAATGGATCTGAGTTGAGACTTTTATCAAAATTTTTTGGTAGAAAGTTGGCAAAATAATATAGTAGCATATACTTTTGTTAGTCTCTGGAAGAATAAATGACCTTCTGATAGTACTCAAATAAATAAAACCGTATAATGGAAATTTTTGACTTCTCAATATTTGCAGGATCAGCTGCCTGGATAGCATTACTTACACTCACACTTCTTGAAATTGTGTTGGGAGTAGATAATATTATATTTATCTCAATAATAGCAGCCAAATTACCCAAAAATCAGCAATCTAGGGCGCGGACCCTTGGTCTTATACTGGCTATGATTCTGCGTCTGGCTATGCTATTCGGTGTTACATGGCTTATGCAATCCACCCAACCTCTATTTGAGATAATGGACCATCCTATCTCTCTTAGAGACTTGATATTATTAGTAGGAGGACTTTTCTTAATCGGTAAATCTGTTTCCGAAATCCACTCTAAAATGGAAGGTGAAGACCATTCTGGAAATCATAACAAGACTACCTCCTTCATGTCTGTTATTATCCAGATTCTACTTCTTGACCTAGTATTCTCTTTTGATTCAATACTAACAGCTATTGGTCTGTCAGATAACTTATTAATCATAATTGTTTCTATTGTTATAGCTGTATTAGTAATGATATCATTTGCCGGCCGCATTTCTGACTTTATAGAAAAACATCCAACACTACAAATACTAGCTCTTTCATTTTTAATACTCATTGGCTTCATGCTCACACTTGAAGGGTTTGGAAAACATATCGAAAAAGGATATATCTATTTTGCCGTTGCTTTTTCACTTGTTGTCGAGATTGTCAACATGCGAGTCCGCAAACGCAACAAGCCAGTTCTTCTAAAGAAACGTATGATAGAACAACACAATACATCTGATATAGCATAGCAGATGTTATATAACTATGGTTTAATAATATAAAAGGCTTTCAATGAAACACGAATGGCGGAAAAAGGAAAAGGCCATTTACCTACCAAAGAACAAACCTGAATTAATAAATATTCCTGAATATAAGTTCATTACAATTAAAGGTGAAGGCAACCCTAACGACGACTTTTTCGCTGAGTATATTGGTGTACTTTACTCCCTTTCCTACGCTGTGAAGATGATCCCTAAGAAACAAACTGCAAAACCCAAAGGATATTATGATTATACTGTTTATCCACTAGAAGGCGTTTGGGATATCAATGAGAAAGCCAAAAAAACTTTCAATGGAAAGATCAACAAAGATGATCTAGTATTCACCTTAATGATAAGGCAGCCTGATTTCGTTGAAGCACCTTTTTTTGCTGAAATTCTAGAAATCACTAAAACAAAGAAGCCTCATGACTTGCTAAGTGAAGTAAAGTTTGAAAAAATAACTGATGGAGAATGTGTACAGATGATGCATATTGGCCGTTATGACAATGAACCTGAAAGCTTTGAAATAATGGAAAAGTTTGCGGAAAGCAAAAATCTTCACAGATTATCAAAAGTTCATAGAGAAATTTACCTAACAGATTTTAGGAAAGTAGTACCAGAAAAACTAAAAACACTTCTGAGGTTTCAAGTTAAAACACAGTAGACTATTAATATCCACTTCTTACTAATGAGTAAGCTTAAAAAAAATTATATCACTTTATATCCGGCATCATACTATGCGTTATTTCGAATGATATTGTAGGCTGTAGATTGGGCTTTGGGAAGTACCATCATATCAGCATGAAGTACATGATCCGGTGCTGTTGCCATATAGGCAACCGTATCAGCAATATCTTCAGCAGTAAGAGGAATATAGCCATCATAGACTGCTATAGCACGCTCTTGATCACCTTTGAAACGGACTTCAGAAAATTCTGTCTCGACTGCTCCGGGAGCAATACTTGAAACTTTGACCCCATATGGTGCCAAATCGATTCGCAAACCCTTGGTAAAGGATTCCATAGCTGCCTTAGAGGCGCAATATACTGCAGCACGAGGATAGTTTTCTTTTCCGGCTATTGAAGATATATTTATGATATGACCACTACCACGGGCTACCATATCGGGTGAAATCAATCTAGAGATATTAATAGGACCTAGTATATTGGAAGCGACCATTGCATGTGAATCAGCAATATCAGATTCATGAAATTCGGCTAAACCATGTGCATTACCGGCATTGTTAACTAACAGATCTATCTTTTGAAATTCAGATGGCAGAGAATGAATAGCTCGATTAGCACCATCAAAATCTGAGACATCGAACAAAAGTTTATAAAATGCCACACCCGAAGGTATTATCTGCTCTAATTCATCAAGTTTGTGCTGCCGACGCCCACAAGCGATGATTGCAAAACCTTCATTTGCGAGCCTGAGTGCAGTAGCCCAGCCTATGCCAGCTGTGGCACCTGTTATTAATGCTATTTTGGTCTGCATATAGTTTCGGTATTGAATATGTTGATTTAGTGTAAGGTATTACTGAAATTGCCTTTTCAAAATAAGCACTAAGACAAATTAAGAAATCCCTCGGATAGCAAAAATAGTTTGAAATCATCGCAAGAGATAATCAGGATATTTAAGAAGGAGCTTTGGACTGAAAGAAAATCTAAGTTTACAGTTTCCTCTGTATTGCTCTTCGTTCTTGGGAGCAGTTTTCTGATAGCATTATCTCTTACAGGAGCAGTAGTTACGCCTCAGGTATTTGCTTCAATGCTCTGGATACTAATTTATTTTGGCAATATCTCTGGTTTAGGGAGATCTTTTGTGCTAGAAAAAGAACGTAGCACTGATCTCTTTCTCAAACTCAACTTCAAAGGCGCCTCAGTGTACTTTGGAAAGTTGATTTATAATATAGCCGTATCTTTGGGGATATCTATATTATCCTACTTCCTATTACTTGTATTTATTCCTCCTACAATAATCACCAGTCCTATTTTGATGTTATTTATTGTATTGAGCGGTGCAGTTGCTTTAGCCAGTGGTATTACAATAGTATCTGCGATAGTAGCGGTAGCTAATGCAAAGAGCAGTCTGCTACCAATTTTATCATTACCTACTATTTTGCCTGTATTATTACTGGGAGTAGCCGCTACTGAAAAAACTATTATTGCCAGCGATGTCCAAACTTTTTATAGTGATATTCTTTTCATGCTCTCTTTTTCTGGAGCAATAATTTCTGTAAGTTATGTTCTATTTGGTTTTGTTTGGGATGATTAATCCCACTGCAAATCGATCATACTGAATTTTATTTCTGTCAGAATTGCGACCTTTTACCTTCTTGAGTGTACGTTATCATACAAATACTAACATATGATCCAATATAATTACAGGATAATATCTTATGAAGCTATTATTTAAATATATACTGCTATTAGCAGTAGCCTTATTGGTTGCCTCATGTCAGAAAAATGATGATGATGGCAATGATAACCCAATAGATATTGACCGTCCGCTGTCTGGCGAGGCTACTATCATTGGTATAGTATATGACCTTACCGGTCAGCCAATGCCAGGTGTTAATGTTACTTGTGGTAATGCTACCGGAATAACAAATGAAAAAGGACGCTTTCAGCTAGATGATGCACCGGAAGGTAAGGGTATTATCGTAGACTTTGAGATAGACGGATTTGCAAAAAATCAAGAAGTACTGGAGACGGTAAAAAACTCTGAAAGATTGGTATTTGCTACTATGATACCTATTGGAAAAACTACAACCGTACCTTCGACTGGTGGTAAAGCCACTCACAATGGTATGGAAGTTGACTTTCCAGCAGGCAGCTTTGTAAATGCAGATGGATCTGCTTTTACTGGAGATGCTGATGTCGAAATTACTTTTGTACCCCCAACAACTGATAGGTTCACTGAAATCTTTCCAGGAAACTTTGAGGGTATTGGTGAAGATGGAACTATCTCAGCTATCCAGTCTTACGGATATGCTGACATCAACATATCAGCTAACGGTAATGAACTAAAACTTGCTGAGGGTATTCAGGCAAAACTTACATATCCTATCGCTCAAGAACAAATGGGTAATGCACCGACTACAATCCCTCTGTGGTATTATGATTTCGAGAGAGGAGCATGGATTGAAGAAGGAGCTGCTACTCGTGTTGGTAATAATTATGTTGGTGAAGTATCGCACTTCACACCATGGAATTGTGACAAGAGAATTCCCGTTAGTACTCTTACAGGCCGTGTGGTAGATGGCGAAGGTAATCCTCTTTCTAATGCGCTAGTTACTTGTATTTCCCAAGGTGATATTGGTTGGCTTTTTTCCACCTACTCTGATGAGCAAGGTAGATTCTCAACACCAGTAGAAGCCTCAGTAGAGATCAAGGCCCAGGCATATTATAGTTCGGTATCTTCTGATGCAAAAATACACACAACAGCTGCTGCAGCTGGTACTAACGATTTAGGTGATCTGGTTATTGATACTTCGGACCTCTTGACCGGATGGGAAGACTCTGATTTGCCAAAGAATAAAAACTATGGCGATATTTTCTTCCTGGATTGTGATAATGGCTGGATATCGACAGCTACAACAGTTAACAACGATCCGGCAATTGAGGTTTACAGAACTATTGATGGAGGTGAAACCTGGACTAGCACCAGCGTAATGGGACAATGGAAATATGAAAACAATAATTCCAAAATCTACTTTGCCGATAAAAATGTAGGGGTACTTTCGTCTATGTTTGGACATTTTTATACTACAGATGGTGGCAACACTTGGTCTAATCTGGATCCTGATCTAAAAGCTAATGCGTATATGGTAGATAATGCTATCATAACGACAGATGGTGAAGTTACTTTGTTAGGACAAGGAAATATTTCAAGAACTTCAGATTATGGAGCGACCTGGACAAACGAAGGTCTTGATGTCATTGATAATGAAGTATTCATGAAAAAGTCTCATATTATCATGTCAGAAGTTTTAAGTCCTGATGAATATTATTTAGTAACTGGCACTGGAAGTAATTCACAATTAACTGATTTTGATATCCTTCATACTAAAGATAATGGAGCTACATGGAGCCATAAGGAAATAACTGGTACTCCATTCAGTCTTAGCCCATACAGCAGATGGATAGACACCACATCCGCAAATGCAGTGTTCACATTAAATTCGAATAATGTTTATATAGCTGATAGAGATGGTTTTTATCATTCTACTGATCTCTGGTCTTCTTGGAATACATCGCCTGCTTCAATTACTACTATGCCTTCAAGTCTGTTCATGTATGATGATCAGATAGGATGGATTGGAACATTTACCGGAGGTATTTTAGGTACTACAGACGGTGGTAATACATGGAAGCCTTATCTGACTACTACAGGCAATACAATCTCTAATATATATTTCTGCTCGCCGAATAATGGATGGGCAATTAGTAGTGATGGTGTATTGAGATTCAAACCAAAGACCTGGCTCTAATTAGCTATGCCATTAGTTAGTTCACAAAAAAGCCTTCTCGAATATTCGAGAAGGCTTTTTTATTTAACTTTTCCTTTGGTTCAGTATTGCTTTTTTATTCTATCAACCAATTTGAATATTCCTTCTTGAGTTTTAGGAGTAGCTGCATTGGCGACAACAACCAGTGCTATATTTTTCTCGGGATCAATCAATGTATAACTAAAAAAGGTTCCTGCCGATCCTGCATGCTCAGAGACCCTCCTGCCTTGTATATTGGAATTCGCCCAACCTATTGAATAATTGTCTAGTCCATAATGAAGGTATTGATATGTTTTTGACTTTAGTATTGTATCTCTACCTAAAAGCCCTCGAAGATTGGCCAGGACAAACACTGCATAGTCAGGGAGTGTCATACTTATATCTCCTGCAGGCTCTGATAATTGAAGCTGGTATTCTATCTCTCTTCCCAGCGGACGTAAGGTGTCAGCTTCTATCCAATGCCCGAAAGGCTGATTCTCATCTATTAGAATAGGCCATCCAAATCTTACATCGACAGAAAGTTTCTCTACCAAAAATGTACTTATTAGTTCTTCCCAAGTCTTATCCGATACTCTTTCAAGCATAAGAGCTGCTATACTATAACCAGCATTGGAATAAGTATATCCATTTGGCCCTAGTGATACTTTTTCTAAGGATAGTAAATAGCGAACAAATTGTTTTCTTTTCTCAGCTGTAGTTCCTTTAAAATCGGGTAGATTAGAATACTCCACCCCACTGGTAAAAGGAGGTATACCTGCTCTATGTGAGAGTAGCAATTCAAGTGTAATATCAGTAAAGGCAGACGAATCAGTTTTCCATTCCGGAAAAAGATCATAGAATTTTGTATCCCAATCAATGACGCTTCTGTCAACAAGATACCCTGCCACAAAACCAGTTATAGCTTTAGTATTAGAACCCAGATGAAAATAATCTGACAACTCGGCTTGGTACTCTTTTATCTTATGGTCATTACGATTGTAGCCCGAGACATCAATTTCAATAATACTATCGGGTGATAAAACAACATAACCTAATTCAGGAATATCATATTGTTTTCGCAATGAATCAGCAAAGTTTGAAAGTTCATCTGAAAACGACGTAAGCGTAGCAGTTATAATAACGAGTGGTAGTATAATATATCTCATAATTTCACTACGTTGACTTGGCCAAAAAGTCTACAAATCTTCACTAGCTACTGCTATTATCTTCGCAGCTAGATTTTCCCATGAATAATCCTTGCTATAATTTGCAATCCCCTCACCATAGCTTGCAAGCCCTTTGTTGCACATTATTTCTAAGGCTCTGGCAACTTCATGAGGATTAGCATTAGGTATTATCTCACCAGCGCCATAAGGCTCTATCATCTCACCCAGACTACCTGTATCCGTAGCTAATATCGGTGTACCATAGTTAAAGGCTATACCAACTATACCACTCTGTGTAGCCGATCGATAAGGCAGCACACATATATCACTTGCCGAAAAAATATCGCCGACTTCATTATCCGAAATATAACGAACTAGCTTTGTAACCCGAGCCTCGAGTCCTTTTTCTTTTATGATCTTGTCATATTCACCAAAATCACCGTATGGCTCGCCAGCAATTAGAAGGTGGTATTCCTCAGGTAATACTGATAGAGCTTCAAGTAATAAATCCAGTCCTTTGTATTTTCTTATGAATCCGAAGAAAAGTAGAACTGTTTTATTCTGAGGTATCCCATATTTTGATCTGGCAGTAAGCTTCTCAATTCGCTTTGGAAAATGATCATATAACGGGTGTGGAAATCTATAAACACGCTTTTCAGGCACAATTTTGCGAATATCATTTTCAACTGAAGATGACATGGCAATAAAAGCATCATTTTTTGACATATAATACTTGGTAAGCATCATATCGCCTGGTCTTTTCTCATGAGGAATTGCATTATCAATTATACCAATATTCTTGCTGCCATTACGATTAGCAGCGCTTAATATCCATCCTAAGCTAGGACCAAAAAATGGCATCCAGAACTTGGTCACACAAATATCGGGTTTCCATCTATGCAACTCTCTACCAACTTTAACCCAACTAAGTGGATTAATTGTATCAATCAGTCTTTCAGAAAGAATTTTATCTACATCATCATTCTCACTGGCCATCTGCGTTTTCCCGGGGAATAATTTATCAGGATATTGCCGAGAGAATGTGATTGCTCTAATATCACCCAGTTTTTCCAGTTCACGAAAAAGTAACGAATTAAACTGAGCAATGCCACCACGATATGGATAGAAAGTTGATATATAGGCAATTTTCATGAAATACTAAGTAAGGATATACCTTTTTACTCCCCCTTGAAGTTAGGTTTTCTTTTTTCAAGAAAAGCCGCTACACCTTCATTATAGTCATAAGAATTACCACAAATATTCTGATATTCTTCTTCTGCACCTAGTTGCTTTGCCAGATCATTATGCCACGTTTTCTGTACCAATTCCTTTGTTAGAGCAAGAGCACGAGTAGGCATCTTTGCTATTTTCTGTATAGCAGTATTTACTTCACTTTCAAATGTCTCATCATCAATTGACTTATAAATCATACCAATTGATTCAGCTTCTTCGGCGGAAACACGATCACCTGTCATCATGAGTCCTAAGGCACGTGCTGAACCCACTAGCCTTGGTAGGAAATATGTACCACCACTATCAGGTATAAGACCAATAGCCGAAAAAGCCTGAATGAATTTAGCAGATTTTTTGGCAAAAACTATGTCGCAGGCAAGAGCAATATTAGCCCCAGCACCAGCTGCTACACCGTTGACTCCTGCTACAACCGGTTTCTTCAATGCAGTAATCTTTTTGATAATAGGATTATAATGTTCGCTAACTATTTTTTTTATGCTCAGACCATTATTTTCATCGATCGCTTCAGCTAAATCCTGCCCTGCACAGAAGGCACGGCCTTCTCCAGTAATAAGTACACAACGCACCTCTTTATCCGATGCATCATCTAATGCTTCCTGCATCTGCATGGCCATTTGGCGATTGAAAGAATTTAATTTATCTGGATTGTCTAATGTTATAGTCATTATTCCAGAATCGGTGGAAGTTTTAATAAAAGACATGAGATGATAATTTTTATCAGTTGATAATTGATCATTGAAATGCTAATATACGGATTCTAAGGTGAAGGATATACTGTTCTTTCATTCCGGAATCCAGATATACTAACTGGCCAGCTAGCTGATATCCCTGCCTCTGAACAAATGATCATTGTAAGAAAGTTTTATAACTAACCATCTCCCTTGAATTCTTTAAATTTGTAGTCTATACATATACTTGAATTCGAAAACTCAAAGGAGACTTTAATGTCTGGAATGCCTCCAAAACAAGCTAAGGGTAATTTCTCTCATGTCGAGGGTAAATACTGCGTACGAGATATTACACTGGCTGATGAAGGAAGAAAATTAATGGACTGGGCAGAAAGCCGCATGCCTGTTATTGCTAAACTCCGTGAAGAATATTCTAAAACCAAACCTTTTACAGGATATAAAATTGCCGGCTGTCTTCATGTGACAAAAGAAACTGGTATTCTGGTTCGTCTTTTTAAAGATGCTGGTGCTGAGGTATACTGGTCAGGTTGTAATCCTCTATCAACTAATGATGCTGTAGCTGCTGCTCTAGCTGAAGAAGGTATTGGAATGTATGCTTGGTATGGCAATCACGATGATTTTTACTGGTGTATAGAACGTACCCTTGATCCTAAACCTCATTTAACACTTGATGACGGTTGCGACCTTATTAATACAGTGCATGAACATTACAAAGAATATGCTCAAAATGAAGTCATCGGTGGTACTGAAGAAACTACAACTGGTGTTCATCGTCTGCGAAGCCGTGAGGCTGCTGGTGAGCTATACTATCCAGTATTTGCTGTAAACGACGCTGAGACTAAATGGGACTTTGATAACGTATATGGTACTGGCCAGTCAACTCTTGACGGGATATTAAGAGCAACTTCTGTTATGTTTGCCGGGAAAAATTTTGTTGTTGGTGGTCATGGTCATTGTGGTAGCGGTGTAGCACTAAGAGCCAAAGGAATGGGAGCGAATGTAATTGTTACTGAAGTAAAGGCAACAGCTGCGATCAAGGCTACGCTGAACGGACATGAAGTAATGACGATGGACGAAGCTGCTAAAGTGGGTGATATATTTTGTACTGCCACAGGCGTAAAAGATATTATTACAAAAGAGCATTTCCTATCTATGAGAGAAGGTGCAATAGTTTGTAATACCGGCCATTATGATAGTGAGATCAATATTCCAGACTTAGAGGAAATCTCCGAAAGTAAAAGAACTATCCGCCCGAACTGTGAAGAGTATACTCTAAAGAATGGCAAAAAGATCTATCTGTTAGCACAAGGTAGGCTTATCAACTTAGCAGCCGCTGAAGGACACCCTTCGGAGGTTATGGATATGTCATTTGCCAATCAGTTCCTAGCCCATGTAGAGCTAATAAAAGCTCATAAGGAGGGACGTAAATTAGAGAATAAAGTGCTTGATCTTTCAGAAGAGCAAGATGAGTTTGTTGCAAAGACTAAACTAGAGTCTATGGGCATGGAAATGGACGTGCTTACTGAAGAACAGATAAAATACATGAGTGCTTATAATGAAGGAACCTAGAACTACAATAGTATTTATTAGAGCATAATCTAAATGAAAGCCTTGCACCACAGATGGTGCAAGGCTTTTTTTTAAGTAATGTGTATTTTATATAAATAAATATAGACCAACATAAAATGTCATTAGGAATAAGCAAATAATATAACGATTAAGCTGAGCGATATAAAAATAATTTTATTAATTATTGGGTTACGTGGATTTTTCTTAACCGGGACCTGGTTATGAACCTTGGACAAAAGTGGAATCAATTAAAATAATTGCCGTATCAATTCTACTTGCCATTATCTATGGAATTTGTCATGATATGATAACTGCTCATATCTCTATTGAATATTTCACAATTGGACATCCCAGGATAATCGAAAGCGAATCACCTTTTCATTTGGCATTGCTTTGGGGAATAATAGCAACATGGTGGGTAGGACTAGTCTTAGGTATTTTCATTACAGTGGCTTCTAGAATTGGTCAAAGACCAAAGTTTGGATTGAAAGAAATTATTAATCAAATGGTTAAGTTAATTCTCATTATGGGATGCTTGTCAATACTGGGAGGATTCGTTGGTTACTTTCTGGCCATCAAAGAAGTATTTCAGTTGGTTGACAGATTGGCTTTGCAAATAGATCCAGACAAGCATCATTTATTCTTATCTGTAGGCTGGGCGCATACCACATCATATATTGTGGGAATAGTTGGAGGCATAGTAATTTGTATGCGTATCTGGAGAAAAAGAAAATTAGTAAACAGTAATATATAAAATATATAGAAGGACATTGAAACAGATATTATACTTGGTAGCTACTATACTTTTACTTAGCTCATTTAAGGAAAGTGACAGTATGGTCAGAGATACTGTTTTAGAAAAAAATAATCCTGATAATTTAGATTTGTCTAAACATCAGTTGTTTATTGATACAACTGGCAACTCACAATTCTATCAGACATATCTTACCATACAACCAGATAAAGATGTAATTTCATCTCTAATTGATCAAATCCCCTCAAAATGCAAACTAAACCAAATTGAAAATGATAGTTTTCCAAGATTATGGATTAGCTTAAAAAAGCTAGACAATGAATTTGTTATTTATCATCCCTGCGACGGTAGTACTCCTTCGATAGCAATTACTGAGAATATTATGATATTTAATAATCAGTTGGAACCTGATGTCAGCATCATTTGCTCTGTGGAAAGAATAAACAGAACGATCAGATTTACATTAAGCTCAATACTTGAAGAATCAGAATTAATTATAGAACCTACCACTTCCAATAATATTTACAAGATACTGTATAATGCTGAAGAGTGGTTTGCTACGACAAGAGAAAGAGTTGCAGAATTTAAAATAGTAGTCAATCATTGTCCGAAAGTCAAAATGACAGAATTTAGTGGTTTTGACAAAGAATAGAAATCTTAATTTGACAAGATTAATCACTAATGATGTTTTTTCAAATTAAAATCAATAATCTTACTTATAATTGGGACAAATACTATTGTGATATGAATGCGTAAAGCTGAATATTGGGAATTATTATGAAACAAATATTATTCATATTAGCAATTATGCTTTTGCTAAGCTCCTTCAAGGAGAGTGAAAGAATAATTGAAGAAATTCATTTCGAAACAGAATATAAATTCTCTTCTGAAATAGAAGAAAAGGTTGCCAAGGATACTGTTGCCTGGAAACACCAAATTTCTGCTTCCGATTATGCTATTAAGGGTGATTATAGAAATGCCTTAGTCCAATGGGATTTGGCGATGGGTACAAGAGAACAGAATTTCTCAAAAGCTCAAATAGATTCAATAAATCTACAATATTCAAAGGTTAAAGCAACTGATTATATTATCAGGGAAGCAGAAAAAACTCAAATAGTAATAATAAACGAAGCCCATCATAATTCTTTCCATAGGGTATTTACAAGATCACTTCTTCAAAAACTATTTGATGTTGGATATAGACATTTGGGGCTTGAAGCATTAGGAAATGGGAAACATCTTGATTCGACCCTGAACAGCCGAAAGTATCCGATCCTAGAATCAGGATATTATACAAAAGATCCCCAGTTCGGTAATATGATCAGAACAGCTTTAGAAATTGGATACAATGTATTTGCTTATGAGGATATAAATAAGAAACGTGGCCCCGCAAGAGAAATTGAGCAGGCAAGAAACATTCAACAAGTAATACAAAAGAACCCCGGTGAAAAATTTCTTATTTATTGTGGTTTTGATCATGTGTTAGAAGGAAATCACAGATCTTGGGAAAAAGCAATGGCCGCCCGCTTAGCTGATTATACTCAGATCAATCCTCTGACAATTAATCAAGCAGTCTACAGTGAAAAAAGTAAACCTGAATTTAATTATCCGCTTCTAAAAGCATTGGATATTAAAGAATCTTCAGTCATAATTGATGAACATGACAAACCACTAATGTATAAAAGCGGCGAAGCCTGGGCTGACTTAGTGGTTTTTCATCCCAATACTGACTATAAAGAGAACAGGCCTCATTGGCTATTTGAAGATGAAAATAATCAGATTTTTATTCCATTAGATGATATCCAAGTTGAATTTCCAGTTTTGGTTCTGGCATTTAAAGAGGGAGAAGACATTAACTCAGCGATTCCAGTTGATATAACTGAAACTAAAAATGAAACCGATAACTGTATTCTGGCTTTGCAGCAAGGATTTTATACAATAGTTGTGACAAATGGAATAAAATCAGTTAAATTTAGCTACAAGGTGAAATAATGATAAAGCCAAAAACAAATAAAATAACAGTTGAGCTTAGTAAGATAAAAATTATCTTATTAACTATTGGTTCACTTGGATTTGTCTTAGCAGGGATCTGGTTATGGAGTCTGGGTGAAAGTCAAATTAGGATTGACACAATAATGGCTAAAATAATTGGTACTAGCTCTATTATTTTTTTTGGCATGATAGCGGTTTATGGATTATTAAAAATATTTGATCGTAAACCAGGATTATTAATTAGCCAAGAAGGCATTTTTAATAACTCAGATGCTATTAGCGGTTTCATCATAAGATGGTCTGATATTACAGAACTTAGCATCACTAAGTCAAAAAACACAAGATTCCTTCTAATTTTCGTAAGCAATCCCGATGAGTATATTGAGAAAATGAATCCATTCAAGAAATATTGGATGCGAGCCAGTAATAAAATGTATGGAACTCCTTTAAGTATATCATCCAGCTCACTTCAATGTAATCTTGAAGAATTGGTCATTTTAATCAATGAAAATCGAAGATTATATAGTACTTAGTACTTCGTTGATACAATTCACTTAATTATTACTAATAAGCTGCAAAGTGATAACAAATAGATTACAAACTGATAGATTAAGTCTCTTACCTATGAATGAAGGAGACTTAGAAGTTTTTCATAAAACAAATATCAATCCATTTGTAAGAGAATTTCTGTGGGATGATCAACAAATCCCTAAGTCACTCTCTGAAGAAATTCTTATTGAGGTGAAAAAGAGATTTAATAATGAGAAATGGGGTTTATGGAAAATAGTTGATTCTAATTCCGGGCACTATATGGGTTATATCGGTTTCTGGTTTTTCTTTGATGAACAAATACCACAGCTACTTTATGCTTTATTACCTGAATATACAGGGAATGGATATGCAACAGAAGCGGGAGCAAAAATAATTAAATACGCTTTTGAATATTTGAATTTTGACTATTTAATTGCTACAATGGATAAACCAAATAAGGGATCAGTGAATGTGTGTAAAAGACTCAATATGAGTTTTGTTGAGGAAAAAGAAATTGAGAACAAGCCTATTCTATTTTATAGATTGAATAATAGGATAATCAATCCGAATATAAAAGATAAATCTTAGCAAGAAAAAATTACAACTTCGGGTTAGCTACTCGTTATAAAAAAGATAATTACAATATTGAGCTTCCTTTTTTTGACTACTATTACCATAACAATTCTTACAATGAAGATTGAAAGACCAATTGATAGTCACGATACTTATAACTTTCCATTTACTTTTCATATAAATAGAAATATAGCTGAATCCTACTCATATTGTTTTCTTGTCTATTCTAATACTCTCTACGTTGTCAGATCATAATGAAAAAAAGAATAATTGGAATTGATGTTGCAAGATCACTAGCAATCATCGGAATGATAGTTGTAAATTTCAAAGTTGTTTTCGGAGCAAACGGTCTTAGCTGGATAGAATCTTTTGCCAATTTCTTTGACGGAAAAGCATCAGCACTGTTTGTAGTTTTAGCTGGCGTTGGGCTAGCTTTAATGACAAATTCGGCTGTTAAGAACAATGATCAGTACAAATTAAAAATTGTACGAAAGAAAATTCTTAAGAGAGCTCTATTTCTATTTATTATCGGAACATCATATATAGCAATCTGGCCAGCTGATATTCTACATTTTTATGGTATTTACATGGGAATCATAGCCCTGCTATTAGCCTGCAGAAACAGGACTATCATAGCTTTAGCAATTATTTTAATTCTGGCTTTTCCAATACTAATTACCTTTTGGAATTACGAGACAGGCTGGGATTTTAATACTTTAGAATATCAAGATCTTTGGACAATCAAAGGATTTATTAGAAATATATTTTTGAATGGCTTTCATCCGGTAATTCCATGGGTAGCATTTATGCTATTCGGATTCTGGTTTGGACGTCAAAACTTAGAAAATGATAAATTCATTAAGAAAACATTCTGGACCAGCACACTCCTTTTTATCCTGATTCAAATTATTTCTTTTATCTCTATTCCATTACTATCAAATAATGATCCAAAATCTATTAAAGAATTGGCTGATTTTTTTGCTACAAGCCCAATGCCACCGCTACCCATTTATATGCTTAATGGTATTTCAATTGCATTTTCTTTAATTTCAGCATGTATAATAGTTGCTAATCGGTTTCAGAACAGTTTAATTATCACTGGCTTGAACAAAACCGGACAATTAGCATTGACTTTTTATGTGGCTCACGTCATTATCGGGATAGGAGTTATTGAAGCAATAAATCCCAATGGATTAGGTCACTATTCTATTGAGTTTTCTATGATCTATGCATTAGGATTTAGTCTATTATGTATTTTATTTGCAATTGTTTGGTTGCGATACAATAGCTCCGGTCCGTTAGAATGGGTCCTTAGAAAATTGACTAACTAAAATGCACATACATGTTATTCTAGAAAATAATAATTTTGAATAGTTGCATCCTAATGAAAAAATTAAGCACACCACTTGGTATACTTGCCTTATCATACATTATCTTTGGATCCATAATGAATATTTGGATCTTCATTGCTGAAATGTGGCCAACCTATTTATACTTCATTCTAATGGGAATTGGTGTACTTCTGCTAGCAATAAATGGCCCAACTCAGAAACTACCAAAATATAAGTTCTGGCAATTTATCATTGGGATAGCCCCAATTATTATACTATTTTATATTTTCTATTAATAAATCTATCTACGGATATATTCACAATCAGGACAGGAAAAACTAATTTCGAAAATTATGAAGCAAAAAAAGTGGTACGAATCTTTATTCGAGAATTATGCAGAAAAATACGACAATGAGAACTTCACCCAAGGTACATTGGGTGAATGTGATTTTATTGAATCAGAGTTGAAATCAAATAAAGGTCTGAGAATATTAGATGTAGGGTGCGGAACTGGAAGACATTCAATTGAATTATCAAAACGAGGCTACAATCTTACAGGTGTTGATCTGTCTGAAACACAGCTTGCTAGAGCCAGAAAAAAAGCACAAGATGAAAATCTAATGATAAATTTTCTGAAACAAGATGCCCGCAATTTAGAATTTCAGAATAAATTTGACGTTGCTATTATGCTCTGCGAGGGTGGCTTTCCTCTAATGGAAACCGATGAAATGAATTATGAAATACTAAAAAGTGTAACTCACTCCTTAAAAGAAAAATGTAAATTTATTTTCACAACACTTAATGGACTGTTCCCTTTATATAATTCTGTTGAAAAATTTCTAGCATCAGAATCGAAAGATGATGATGCATCTTACAGGAATAATTCTTTTGATCTGATGACCTTCCGAGATCATAATATTACTGAGTTTGAAGATGATTCTGGGAACAGCATAAAGCTGGAATGCAATGAAAGATATTATGTACCAAGTGAAATCAACTGGTTATTAAAATCACTCGGGTATAATAAGATTGATATATATGGTGCTAGACTAGGCAATTTTTCAAGAAATGATAAGTTATCAACTAGTGACTACGAAATGCTAGTTATTGCTGAAAAATAGCGAAAGTGAACCCCAGAGCCAGATAATAATCACATCATATAACATTCTTATCATTTATTTACATTTTGCTATTACTGAACACCAGATTGTCTCATTATGGATTCTTACATATATTGTTTGTTACCTAATTTATGATAATACAAAAGCTCTCCATTGGATATACCTCAGATAAAGGACAGTTGGCATAAGGATATACCTGCTGGTCTAGTTGTATTTCTAGTTGCTCTGCCATTGTGCATAGGCATAGCTGTAGCTTCAGGAGCACCTCCTGTATCAGGGATCATTACAGGAATTATTGGTGGCATTCTTGTTGGTGTATTAAGCAACTCGGCAATAGCAGTATCTGGACCAGCCGCAGGGCTTATACTTGTCGTTTCTGATGCAATCATAGACTTAGGATCATTCGAGGCTCTTCTGGCAGCCATTGTCCTCTCAGGTGTTATCCAACTTGTGATAGGTTACTTCAAAGGTGGTATTTTAGGCGAGTACTTCCCTTCTGCTGTAATTAAGGGTATGCTAGCAGCCATTGGGCTAACATTAATTTTCAACCAAATACCTCACGCAGTAGGATATGATGAAGTTGCCCTCGGAGAAGATCGATTCATGTCGCCAGGCAATCATAATCTGTTTACAGATTTATTTGATGCATTTAGATATATCTCTTGGGGAGCGATTATTATTTCCACACTATCTATGAGTATATTACTCATATGGGAACTGAAACAGGTAAAAGATTCTATACTGGGTAAAGCGATACCGGGTGAACTTGTTGTTGTAGCTGTTGGAATTATTCTAAATCAATTTTTTCTCTCGAACCATCCCGAACTTTATTTATCTGATCAGCATTTAGTGGCTATACCTGATATACTGTCAACTAACAACCTCTCCAGTTTCCTTACCTTCCCGGATTTTTCATCACTAGGCAATTATGACACTATAGTAATTGCGTTTTTAATAGCAGGTGTTGCTAGTTTAGAGACTTTACTCTCAGTTGACGCATCGGATAATCTAGATCCTTATAAACGACATACTGATAAGAATAGAGAACTGAAGGCACAAGGCATTGGGAACATGATAAGCGGAGCACTTGGAGGATTACCTATGACAGCTGTAATAGTGCGCTCCTCAGCCAATATCAATGCTGGCGGAAGAACAAAAATTTCCGCAATTGTTCATGGTATTTTACTTCTGGTTAGTATCCTTACAATCCCAGGTACTCTTAATATGATACCACTGGCATGTCTGGCAGCTATACTTATCAAGATTGGTTACAAGCTATCCAGAATCGAGTTGTATATAAGTATGTATCATGCCGGCAAACCTCGGTTCCTAAACTTCATTATTACAATTGTAGCCATACTATTAACTGATCTGCTTGTAGGAATTGTCGTGGGAGTAATTGTAGCAATATTTTTTATACTTAGAGAAAACTTCAAATCTAATTTCACCAAAATTGAAAAACACATCATAGTGGAAGAAACTGGTATTAAAAGGCTGGAGACTGAAATTATCTTCTCGGAAAATCTTACAATTCTTAACAAAGCAAACCTTCAGAAAACTTTTTCTGAAATTCCGGCTGGTACAATTGTCCTTTTAAATGCTGAAAAAACAAATAGTATCGATTATGATACAATGGAAGTAATAAGAAATTTTATTATTGCGTCCGAAATTCAAGGAATAGAGATAGTATACTTCGGATTTGAAAAGTTCTTCCCAAGATTAGAAATAGATGCTTATACTCAGAAAACAATGATCCAGCTACCACGCGAAGATGATAGTAAGAATCTTAGTTAGTACATAATCACCATTTTCAGTAAAGAATAAATCCCCAGATTCCTATTATTGTTATGCTATAGTAATAAGATCGATAATAATCCACTCTTTAATTACTCTTAAGAAGTCTAGTCTGAACAATAGAGAAAACAATTAATACAGCAAAGAGAAAATAAGCTATTGCCGATGCATAACCCATTTCCCCAATATGCATAAAGGCTTCTTCATAGATAGTATAAACAATAGTAGATGTCGAACCAAGTGGGCCACCCTTGGTCATAACCAGCACTTCAATAAAGACCTGAAAGGACTTTATCGTATTTACGATAATTACAAAAGCAAATGTTGACTTCAGCATTGGTAGAGTTATTGAAAAAAACTGCCGTATCTTTCCCGCGCCTGCCAGATCAGCAGCATCATATAAATCAGGTGATATTGATTGCATACCAGCAATAAAAAGAATCATGTAATAACCTATTGCCATCCATACATCCATTGCCATAATAGAAATCAAAGCAGTATCCGGGTTCATTAGCCAGCTACCCCCAGGAAAAGGCAAGCCTATTATCTCAAGCATTGTATTGATATAACCATTACCCGAATAAAGGTTAGTGAAAACCAATGCTACAACTACCAGTGAAGTAACTGAAGGTAAAAAGTAAGACACTCTAAAAAAAGACTGAAACCGTGTAGCCTTAGCACTAACCAAAGCAGCAAAAATAACTGCCAACGAAACTGTTATGGGTACAGTTCCCACCGTAAAAAATAAAGTGTTACCAAGAGCTTGGAGAAAGTTATCGTCACTAAACATTTTCAGGTAATTATCTAAGCCTACCCAAATAGTCTTTCCAGTAAACGAATTATACTTATTCAAACTTAACCATAGCGAATAGGCTAGTGGATATAACCAGAAAAAACACAAAGTCAATATCCATGGTGTAAGAAAAAGTAAAGTATAAGCTTTATCACTTGTACGATGACTAAAACCCATATCAGCTCTTACCCTTAGGTACTTCCATGTGAATATCTATATTCGGAGCTGAATGAGTTATAGCACCTAATGAAATATAGTCTATCCCAGTATCAAGATATTGAGAAATAGTTTCACTATTAATCCCACCACTTGATTCTATAGCAATCTCACTACCTCTGGCATCTGAGCGAATAAGTGATACACTACGGAGTGTCTCTTCTCTATCCATATTATCAAGTAAGAAACCATCTGCACCAGCCTCAAGAGCTACCGGAATCTGTTCCCAATTATCAACCTCAATCTCAATTTTCATATCAGGAAAATCCAAACGAACAGCTTCTATAGCAAGCTTAATTCCACCAGCTGCCGCAATATGATTGTCTTTTATCATAATACCTTCTGTCAGATTATATCGGTGGTTTTTACCACCCCCGCACACAACTGCATATTTTTCAAACATCCGCATGCCGGGAATAGTCTTACGAGTATCAAGGATTATTACACCATGAGGTTTGGCTAGCTCTACAAAGAACTTCGTTCTAGTTGCAATCCCACACATTCTTTGCAACAGATTTAAAGCTATACGCTCTCTTCTCAATAACTCCCGAGTAGGACCACTAACAAATGCTATTTCCAGACCTGCACTAAGTTCATCCCCGTCTGAGACCCTAATATCCACTTCACACTCTTTTCCAAATGCTGGTAGTAATATGTCCTTACCAGCAAAGACACAGCCTTCTCTTGTCTTTACAACAAAAGTAGATTGGTGTGTAGGCGGAAATATAGGTATCGAAGTTGAGTCACCACCCGGAGCATCCTCTGCCAGGTAATCATTAATCTTGTTCTCTACAAAAGAATACGGTAGATTATTTATCTGTCGGTAATCAAACATATATATGATTTCTTAAGAAATGTATTTAGATAGGTTTAGTCTCATAAGTCTTAATCGTCATTAGCCTCTTTTATTGCCGATACTCTTTGGCTAATATATCTATATCTTACTCTAGAGCTTGTAACAGTGGGAGAATTGTCCTCACGAGACTCATTATAATTATAGTCCTTGGCAAAAGTCCTTAGAAGTACTGTATCATTCATATCCGCTCTGGGGTCATTAATTCTTTCATTTATCCCATAGACTTCGCGTATTCTACTTGCCATCTCCGCAACCATTTCTCTTTCTCTGTCCGGAAACTTAGTAAATACTCTGTGCAACAAATGATAAATCAGCTGGATATCAGTCCTAGTAGCCCAAGAAGTATCGACAAATACAGGTTCGTATTTGTTGATCTTATTATGGAGTATTGAGGTTGAGAAAAACATATCTGCGTCAGCCTTTATAACTGTAGTTCCAGCAGCCAAATCGCCCAGGCGCTGGTGCCTACGTGTTACAGCAGATGATATTATCGGAATAATGCCGAAGATAACCAGTACATTTTCAACAACCCTGAAAGCCCACCTGATAGAATAATGCTGCAAACCAGGTTTTTCTCCATCTAATCGAATTACCCTAATCTTCATTACTTTCTTGCCAGGTGTCTGGCCATTCATCAAATATTCCATGAACAGATCATAGAAAAATAGTGGCAAAATGTATAATAAAAATCGGAGCACACTTGCATTATCGACACCCAAAATATCTTCAAGCAAATCCTCGGGCAGAAATATTGTTAGAAAAATGAAATATGCTACGATGAATGCTATATCGATCATATAAGCAATAATTCTATCACCCAGACCCGCCGCCACATATTCTAAAACAACATTATGAGGACTTTGTATTTCGATCTGTTCCCTTTTAATACTCATATTTGTTGCTCCCCCGAAACATAATGCAGATAAAACTGTAGCAATCTTGTCTATATCAGTTAACAAGATTAAAAATGCTATTTTACAAACTAGACTGATACCTTTGGAGCAATATAGTAAGTCATCTTATGAAAGAAGCAAGATTTATACATAAAAACCTTGAGAGCTGGAAACAGATGGAAGAGCTTGGTCAGGAATATGAACTGAGTGATAGCCAGACTGCTACCAAGGACTACATCAAAGCTAACAACGATCTTTCATATGCTCGTACTTTTTTCCCTCATTCAAATATTTCTCGCTTTCTGAATGGTCTGGCTACCAGAATACACACTGGCATTCATGTAACAGATATCACTCCCGGTAAAGAGATATTACATTTTTTTAAAGATTATGTTCCTCAGACTGCATTCAGACTGCGAAAACATATACTAGTATCTCTATTGATTTTTACCTTAGCTACAGCTACCGGTTTCTTCTCAGCAGTATTAGAACCTGATTTTTCAAGAGATATGCTGGGAGACGCCTATGTGAATATGACAGTTGAAAACATTAAGAATGGCAAGCCAATGAATGTTTATGCAGATTCGGCTTCCGGACCAATGTTTGCCTTCATTACTGTTAATAATATTAGAGTCTCGTTTTTTGCCTTTGTTTCTGGAATACTATTTTGCTTGGGTACTGCATTTATTATTCTCAGCAATGCTGTAAGGATAGGAGCCTTCTTCCATATTTTTTATGACCACGGTTTGTTGGGAACCGCCCTGCAAACTGTCTTTATTCACGGAGCTTTTGAGCTAAGTGCTATTGTAATAGCCGGAGCAGCTGGGTTTAGGCTCGGAGCATCATTTATGTTTCCGGGGACTTATAGTAGAGGTTATAGTTTTCTTCAAGGTGCCAAAGACTCAATAACACTGATTATAGGATTAATACCGTTTTTCATTATAGCCGGATTCTTAGAGAGTTACGTTACCAGACAATCTGAAATGCCCGATGCAGGTTTCTTTATTATCATATCACTATCACTTATTATCTTCTGGGGATATTTTTTCTTTTACCCGCTGTTCTTGGCCCGCAAGAAATTAACAAATACACAAAGCACAGAAATGAAAGAGGGGCTTGCTAAGTGAATACCCCTTTTAGTCCTTCAACAGATATAAAAAGTCGTGATCTATTGTCTGTATCAATGCAATTGGTCAGAGAGAACTCCCCACTATTTTTAAAAAAGGCATTCCTATATCTTTTCTCTATATCACTCTTCCTCATGGTCAGTGAGACCATATATGAAACTGTCATTACCCAGGGTATTTTCAAATCAATGTATATGCTTTTTGAAGGCGATGCAGAGATTATGGCTAATCCTTTATTTGATATTGATATTTTAGTTAGTCTAAGCCTAATTAAAAACCTTGGTTTCGGTATTTTCTATGGTTTGAGTGCTGTATTACTGTCGCAACATCTAATCCGCCCTACCAGACTAAGGGAACAACACAGAGAATCTGAAATAAAAAGTAATAACTATGAAAATTCCGGTAGAAAAGATTGGATTATAAAAACAGTTGTATTGGCTTTTGTAGGATATATACCTATGGCCCTAATCGAGTTTTTTTCTGAACTTTATATTATTTCTGAGCTTATTGATCTAAAAGATTCTGGATTTAGCTTTATACTGGGAGTTGTAAATATTCTTTTATATATAGCATATATACCACTTCTTGTACTTGCACTCCCATTCCTAACTGAAGAAAAGAATACAATACGAGTTGCCATAAAAAAGGCCTGGATACACTACACAAGTAATTTCTGGCACATTATGCTATCAGTTATGGGTGGATATATCATCATCATAGCTATGCAGCAAGGAATTAGTCTTGTATATGAGTTGTTCTATGCAATGTCAAATGAGCTGTTTGGTTTTTCTTCAGGTTCTGAAGAAGCTACAACATATGTATTCTATGCATCAGTTTTTAAAGTAATATTTAGTAGCATACTCTTTATTTGTGCTTTATTTGTGCCTTTAATGGGCTTCTCATTCTATTACTTGATCAACAAATATGGAAAGAAGTTAGATCTTGAAACTGCCTATACAGATATGCTAAGCAGGCTTGAATCCAAAGGTAAGATAGCATGATGTCCATCTTGAAGATCATACTTGGGATTATACTTTTAGTCGTGCTTTTACCCGGTACAGAACCTCATCAGCAAAACGATACCGATACTACTATCATTGAAATAATCGAACAGCCTGATGAAGATATATATGATGAACAAGGCAACCTAAAAGAGGAATATGTCGATAGCCTGCTAAAAGAAGAGTTGCTGACTGAAACAGAAGAGGAGGAACGTATTCCTCCGACACCTGTTATTGCGGCAGACCCAATTGGGGGTAAGGGAAATATTGATGAAAAACTGGAAGAGAAGTATGCTGATGATCTAGCTTTCAAACTCAAAAAAAAGCAGAAGAAACTGAAACTAAAAGATGATCCCTTCTGGGATGTACTTGATCTTCCATTTAAATATCTACGCGAGTTGATAAATTTCATGAAAGATACTCTAGTTGGTAATGTCATAGCAGTATTTCTCATAGGTGTGATTGTATTTTTTATTGTTTATCTAGTCCGCAAGAATAAAGCACAACTACTCAAGAAAAGCGACAATGAACTTCCCCCGGAAGATATGTCAGATGAAGAACTAATACGAAAAGCTGACCTATCAGATTTACTGACATTAGCAGAGAGTAGTTCTGATTTCAAAGCAGCATTCAGATACCGTTATTTGATACTAATTAAAACAATGACCCAATACGGTATTATTAAATGGGATCCATCCCTGACTAACAAGGCTATCAGGCGCCAAATAGAATCGCCAGATATCCGAAAAGGTTTTAAGGAACTCACAGTAGCCTATGATTATATCTGGTACGGTGAATATAGTATTGACAGGAATGAGTATGATAGATTGAAGTCAATTCTGGAATACAGTATGCAACGCATAACTGTAGGAGTCCCACAATGAAAACATTACTGTTCACAATTCTAATTTTGTGGGGTTACTATCATCTGTATTTCATGATTAATCCACTGGAATACCAAGATGAAAAAACGCTAAGTAAACATAACCGCTATACCAATGGTAGCTATGTATTCTATAACGAACTAGAAGATTCTGAAAATTTTGAAATTGAAGTAGCTGACTCTACGCTTTACCAAATGCTTGAGAGTGATTCAGCAAACTATGAATCCATTATCTGGCTAATGCCTGATGCATATGAATTGAATTATGGTACTGATGACTACTTTGATAGAACCAGTACTGAAAGATTAATTGAGTGGGTAGATGATGGTGGAACCGTCTTAATAACTGCCGAACCAAGACAGGTTAGTTTTCTTCTCGAAAAACTAGGTATGGAATCATCCTACCACTGGGCATCAAAATATGATTATAAAGTTGATTATGCTTATAATAGAAAACTCTGGCCCGAAGATACATCTGGGATCCCTCTCAATAACTACAATTTGGAGTACATCCATACTTTTGATACCAGACATACCAAAGTTCTGCTGGTAGCTGATACGATGAAGCCTGTAATGACTATAACAGAGTTAGGTCAGGGCAAAATACTGTATTGTACTGAAAAAAATCTTTTTGAGAATTATGTACTCATCCGTCACGGAGGATATCTTCTTGATGGTGTACTCTCTTATCTCAATACTGGCAATACTCTTTGGATGGAAAGAATATATCAACCTGAGAATGATAGTATGTTCAAGCATATTCAGAAGGAAGGTTCTTTGAGCTGGGCCTACTATCTGATTGTTATTGGCTCTCTGACATTTATAATAAGCCATAGCCGCAGAAGGCAAAGAGCTATTCCTTTACTTGAACAAAAAAGAAATGATACACTACTATTTGCCACTAATATATCAAAGATGTATCGCCCTGGTAGTGGCTATTACCAGCTGGCTAAGAAACGCTATGCTCAGTGGCTTCTTTTTATCAAGCGGAAATATGGAGTATCTGAAACTCTTAATCAGAAAGACATTGAAATACTTGTAAATAAGTCAGGCTGCGACAGGCAGCTTATTATTCTTATAAATAATATGTATAGGAATATCAGTATTGGAAGAAATTCTGGTACTATGGGACGCAGTGACTTCTTAGCCATCAATAAAGCTATTGACGAATTTTATAGGAAATCAGAATGACGGAAAATATCGATCCACAAGCAGAGCACCCTCACAATAATAATCATCCGGAAGACAAAACAAATAACATAGCCTCTGGAAACAATTATTCTGCACCTGACCATATCAAAGATATGAATAACAGAATAGATGTGCTTAGGGAACATTTGACAAGTCAGATACTAGGGCAAGACTTGATGATAGACCTTATCGTAGCCGCTGTACTTGCAGATGGGCATGTACTTCTGGAAGGTGTTCCGGGAGTTGCGAAAACCCTTACGGCAAAACTTTTTGCCAAATCAATAGCTGCGGAATATGGAAGAGTACAATTCACACCCGATCTCATGCCATCCGATATTCTCGGTACTTCAGTATTTGACCCTTCAGAGGGAACTTTCGAGTTTAAAAAAGGGCCTGTCTTTACCAATATTCTTCTTATTGATGAAATAAACCGCTCCCCTGCTAAAACTCAATCTGCTCTCTTCGAAGTTATGGAAGAAAGACAGGTCACAATTGATGGCAAAACGTATGTCTTTCAACCACCATTTACAGTTATTGCCACACAGAATCCTATCGAACAAGAAGGAACATATCGTTTGCCGGAAGCTCAGCTAGATCGTTTCTTATTTAAGATCAACGTAGACTATCCAACCAAAGACGACGAGATCAAAATCTTAGAACTGCATGCTGAAGAGCACAACACTGCTATTCAAACCTCGGATCTTGAAAACCCAATCTTTAGTATAAAAGAATTACAAAGCTTTCGTCAAATAGTTAAGTCTGTCAGGGCTGGAGAGGATGTAAGAGGTTATATAGCCGGTATTGCGATCGGTACGCGCGAACACAAATCAGTATATCTTGGTATCTCCCCTCGTGCATCTGTATACTTAATGAATGCCAGCAAAGCATGGGCCGCGCTGAAAGGTCGGGATTTTGTAACCCCTGATGATGTAAGAGAGATGGCATTTCCGGTACTGAGTCACAGAATGATCCTCACACCAGAAAAAGAAATGGACGGTGTATTAGTTGAAGAGATATTGCAAGAACTTCTAGATAAAACTGAAGTACCAAGATAAATCTACTCGAATGAGCTTACCAAACCCCAAATATATATTCCCTACCAAAAGATTTTGGATCATATTGACCCTATTGGCTTTGCTATTTGTGTGGGGATACTTAGAGCCAGCTATCTATTGGATCGCTTTAATAGGTTTCTGGATATTTGTGGTTATAATATTGTCAGAGATAATCACATTATGGTCTCGGAAAAAACCCATAATAGCTCATAGGATTCATGAAGATCGTCTTTCCAATGGTGACCCTAATCCGGTTGAAATAACGATAAATAGTTATTACAATTTCGAAGTTGATTGTGAGATAATAGATGAAGTTCCATATCAATTCCAAATAAGAGATTTCTCGAAAAGAATCTTGTTAGAGAGAAAAGGTCATAACAACCTTACCTACTTCATATATCCAACTGAAAGAGGTGAATATCGATTTGGTAATATTAATATATTTGCTAGTGCTTTTACAAAGCTCATAGAGCGGAAGATTGTTCTGGAAAGAAGTTATCGTTCGAAAGTATACCCAAGCTATATACAGCTTCGCAAACACATGCTGATCGCTGCTACAGATAAGCTTCATGAAACCGGTGCAAAACGTGTCCGGAAGATTGGAAGGAGTCTTGAATTTGATCAGATAAGCAAGTATTTTCCAGGTGAAGACTATAGAACAATTAATTGGAAAGCTTCTGCTCGACGCGGTGAGCTAATGATTAATCGATATATCGAAGAAAAATCGCAACCTATTTACAATGTCATTGACATGGGCCGTGCTATGAAGATGCCTTTTGAGAATATGACACTAGCTGATTACTCGATAAATTCTTCATTAGTATTGGCTGCAATGTCTATAAGAAAAGGGGATAAGTCCGGGTTAATTACTTTTTCGGATGGGATTGGCAAAACAATCGAAGCCTCGAATAAGAAAGGCCAGATGACTCGAATCCTGGAAAACCTTTACGATGCCAATACCGACTATAAAGAAACTGGCTATCATATTATATACAAAGAAATTAGCTCTTTAATTAAAGAACGCTCCCTGGTTATACTATATACTAATTTTGAGACAATGGATATTCTTGAGAGGGATTTACCATATCTCAGAGCAATTGCAAGAAGACACCTGCTTGTTACTGTTATCTTCAAGAATACTGAAATTGAAGAAGCTATTCACAAGGAAATCAAGAATCCAAGTCAGGCCGCCATAAAAACCATTGCCGAAGAATTGGAAATGGAAAAACATGAAATCATTGTTACGCTAAACCGGCATGGAATACAAACTATATATACAACACCGGAACAACTCACTGCCGACACTATCAATCGCTATCTTAGAATAAAAGCTCAAAACCTTATCTAAAAAACTCTGCCGATTATAACTGAAGAACAGATTTAAGCTTTTGCTCGTATATTTGTAGTTAAAATAAAAATATATTATCAGAAGAAATCAATGGCCCAGAAAAAATCAACTCAAACCAGAAGAAGAGCCGAAAAGAAACAAGCCACATGGAATTTCCCACTTCGTCGTGATAATTTCATTTGGCTGGGTATATCTGTGGGGGTAATAATTGTTGGCTATATTTTGCTTAGCCTAGGTATCTCTGAAGAAGCTGCAACGATTGAAGGAACATGGAACAATTCGATCTCAGTAACTATTGCACCTATCGTATTGGTAATTGGTTACTGCATCCTACTCCCCTATTCTATATTGAAAGGAAACAGAATAACCAAAGATAAGTACACTTTGGCAGAACAAAATACTGAACCGCGAACCGCCACTGAGCCGACCTCCCCGGGACAATAATGGATCATCAGCCAATTACTCGAGCCGGGTATGTAGCTATTATTGGGATGCCAAATAGTGGCAAATCCACACTGCTAAACTCTATTCTCAAAACAAAGCTGTCCATTGCCACTCATAAACCTCAAACTACTAGAAAGAATATACTAGGCATTCACTCCGAAAATGAATTCCAGATTGTATTCCTTGATACCCCGGGTATACTGAAGCCTAGATATGGTATGCAGGAAAATATGATGGGCTATGTACAAAAAAGTCTTGATGATGCTGATGTAGTTGTAGTAATGATTGATGTTGAGAAATTCAATGGGACAGATACTTATTTTAAAAATCCGGTCTTCGGCAAGGCTCTTGAGATTGATAAGCCCAAGATAGCTTTTATTAATAAAATTGACCAGAAAGAAGATGTAAAAGATGTACTGCCACTGATCAAAGAACTATCCGAGACTGGAAAATTCGATGAGATTTTACCGGGGGCAGCTATCAAACAACACGGACAACAAGATCTGATAAATACTATAGGAAAACTCCTCCCTAAAGGCCCGTTTTATTATGACCCGGAGCTTCTTTCCACACAACCCGAACGCTTTTTTGTGTCGGAACTTATTAGGGAACAAGTGTTCTTGATCTACAAAGATGAAATACCCTATTCCACCGAGGTAAATATAGTTGAATACAAAGAGCGTGAAGATGGCAAGTGGTTTATATCTGCTGAAATAATTGTCGAGCGTGACACACAAAAGATGATAATCATAGGTAAGAATGGACAGCAAATAAAGCAGCTAGGCATGCGTGCACGAAAAGAAATCGAGGCACACCTTGATATGGAAATATTCCTGAGCCTATTCGTAAAGGTTCGCAACAATTGGCGCGATAACAAAACCTACCTCAAAAGCTACGGGTATTAAATCAAAATATGGTATAAATAGTAAGTATAGCTATGCCTTACAAGCAACTATTACCAGATAATTATCTCAGCTAAACCTTATTTCCTTTCTGGTTTCTCCATTACTGTACCACAGTTATTACAAGTACGTTTTTCCAGATCTGAGAAAAAATTCTCCATAGCTACAGGTAACTCTTTTACAATATCGCTCATAGGAAACTCAGTACGATACAACTGATGGTGGCAATTTTCACAATACCACTCCAAGGCATCCATCTGATCAGGCAAGCGTTTCTGCTCTACAACCAGCCCTACAGTATTCGGAGGGCGCTGCGGGGAATGAGGGATTTTTCCTGGTAATAGAAATATTTCACCTTCTTTTATATTTACATCTCGAAATTCCCCATCATCAATTATTTTGACTGTAATATCACCCTCAATTTGATAGAAAAATTCAGGTGTTTCATTATAATGATAGTCCTTGCGCCCATTAGGGCCTCCCACCACCATAATGATCATTTCACCTTCCGGATAAACCTCCTGATTACCAACCGGTGGCTTTAATTTGTCTCGATTCTCATTTATCCACTTCTGGAAGTTAATAGGAGCAATTTTCTGTGTTGGGTTAGGCATAACTTTTCCCGATTATTAATTTCTGATCAATCTAAATAAGGTGCAATAAGAAGCACACAAAATCTATAACTAGTTAGTATTTAGATAAAGTACCTTACTGATATCTGTCTTATAATTTCTTAATCTTAAATAATAGATTCCTCTACCATTTATTTTAATAGATTTCGAACCCGAAACTACTTCTTGTTTACTTTCATAAGCTATCTTACCCGTAATCTCACAAACAAGGATATCCCACTCCGCAGAGTCTACTGCTTCAAAAATAACTTCATTACCCGAACTATAAATAATAATATCATCAATTAGATCTTCAATTTTCGAGGTTTTACCGGAAAAGTTCTTAGAAAAGCCAAAATATCCACCTTTATCGCTTGAGATGTCACTCCTAAAATTGACTATAGCCTTATCAAAATCCAAAGCCTGAATATCTAATATTTCGAATTCATTATTGTATTCAATATCAAGCGAATCAGTTTGCCAGGTTATACCACCGTCTCTGGTTTTATATATTTTCCCATTCCTGAATGCAGCCCAAAGTGTTTTATTATCTAAAACACTAATAGCCCTAATCGAAAAGGGCTCTTCATCTCCCTCTAGAATAATCGAACTAGTCAGGCCACCATCTTGAGTATGGTAAACACTCTTACCATGAGCAGAAAACCCCTCACTGCTGCTAAGCATCTGAAAAGCATTCTTTGTATTTGCTTTTAGCTCTATTGTATGCCAGTCTGTAGATAGAGCATCCGATTTCTTTACTTTCCCCGAAGAAAAAACAGTAAATACATTATCTTCATCAACCATTACAATATCGAGCAAATTATCTAGAACAAAGGTTTCACGTTTCTCCCATTTTTCTCCACTATTTACAGTCTTGTATAAATAAGTACCCATTTGTCCCATCCCTTCATCAAAAGGGATAGCAAGATATCCCGTATCATCATCCAGCATGAAAAAACGAGACACGGGGGACAAAAGTTCATCTGAAAATTCATTAATTATTTCATAATTTCTACCAAAATTCCACCATCTTGCTAAGGATTTATTCTTCTCTCCCAGTTCCTTAAAAATCACATAACCACTACTTCCATTGAAATAGACATAATTACCAAATGGTGAGCCACTTACAGGAGCATCATAAACATCGATCCACTGATTGCCACCATCTTCCGAATATGCTACTTCACCGGAAAAAGGTTTTATAAAAAATGCAGTTGTAGAATCAAGATAGTATAATCTGGTGTTGTCAACTTCTTCCAAACCAATATCTATCCTTCTCCAATCAGAAGAAAATACATTAACTGCTACAATTGCCATGATCACAACTGTAAGACACTTTATCATAGTCAACTCCTTACTTCGAAATCATAATCAGGAAAGATCTACACCAAAACTTAATTTGCTACTCTAGCTGTGCAACCTACAAAACATCAGCTTCACTGTCAAGATAATACCGATGCTTATTGACCAGCTATTGATTAATTTTGAGACTCATAAAACAGATAGACAATACTAACTATGAATATCTTAATTATTGGCGCGGGTGATATTGGTACCATGCTAGCCAAGCGTCTCTCCTTCGAAAAACACAATATCACTCTTATCGAGCAAAATGAGAAGCTAGTTGCTTTAGCCGATGAACAACTGGATGCAATTGTTCTACAAGGTTCTGGCACCTCTTATTCTATGCTTAAAGAAGCACAAATGGACAAAACAGATGTAGTAGCAGCTCTCTCTGATAATGACGAGGTGAATCTGCTGGCATGCCGGATGGCAAAGGATCTGGGTGTAAAAACTACAATTGCTCGTGTTAGAAATCCTGAATTTCTTGATCAGGATGAAATCTTTGATAGTGCTAGCTTCGGTGTGGACTTCATAGTACAACCCGAAATGATTGCTGCTGATGCTTGTGTAAGACTGATAATGCAGGAAAATGCCACAGACATTATTGAATTTGATGAAGATGAGATAGTCTTATTTGGTCTTTCGATAGACAGACGTACCCAGTTTCTTGACAAAAGTATGATTGATCTCGGTAAAGAATTCTCCGATCTACCTATGAGGATAGTTGCTTTAAAGAGAGGTGCATACACTATTGTACCACGAGGTACTGATCTTTTGCTCCGCGGTGACCAGATATTTATAGTATGTGCACCAGGAGATATGGACAATGTGATAAGTCGATTTGGTAAAGAAAAGCTCTCAATGAAAAGACTTATGATAATTGGAGGAGGGCAGATTGCCCGTTTTATAGCCAAAAGCTTAGAAAAAGATTACAAAATTAAGATTATTGAAAAAGATGAAAATAAATGCCGTGAGCGTGCTGAAGATCTCAATAAAAGTCTTATAATCCATGGTGATGGAACCAACCTGGATCTGCTGATGTATGAAGGTCTGCAGGAAATGGATGAATTTATAACAGTAACAGGAGTAGATGAAACAAATATTATCACCTCACTCTTAGCCAAACATCTCAAGGTACCAAGAACTATAACACTACTCCGCAAAAAAGAATACCTTGCTCTATCTAAAACACTTGGATTAGATGCTGTAGTATCTAAACAACAAATGACAGTAAATGCAATCCAAAAACTCATCAGGCGACAGCAAATAGCATATTTTGCTGAGCTACCGGGTGTATATGCAGAAATAGTAGAATTTATAGCTCAGAAAGGAGCAAAAATGGTAGGCAAGCCTCTAAAAGATATAAAATTCCCTGAAAATGCAATGATAGGGGCTGTACTCTCCGGAAAGCAGGCTACTATACCCAAGGGTAATACAGTAATTAGTCCGGGTGACAAAGTTATAGTTGTATCTCTACCCGGATCAATAAAAGCTGTAGAGAAGATGTTTTCATAACAGTTCTGCCATGCTTTACAAGCACAACAAAATTGAAATTTAATTCGGAAACATAAATCGCCCATAGTTGAATAAGCTAATTATAGTTACATGTCAGGTAACTTTTTGCTTTCCGTATTGTTGTTTAGCGAGACAAAGTATTCTTTATCATATTATTAATTGAGGAAGTCCATGACACCCCAACAAACAGCAAATAAACTTGTAGAACTATGCCGCACTGGTCAGTATGCTGAAGCTACTAACACACTTTATGCTGATAATATCGTATCTGTAGAGCCCGAACATGCTCCTGGCGAAAGCCGTATCGAAGGGTTACAAGCCAAACAACAAAAAGACGAGTATTTCTCGCAGATGATTGCCGAGTATCATGGCACAGAAGTATCAGACCCATTGGTGGCTGGCAATCACATTTCGTTAAAAATGAAACTTGATGCAACCTTCAAAGATGGAAGACGCATGGCAATGGAAGAGGTATGTGTTTACCGTGTCAACGACGAAGGTAAAATTGACTACGAAGAATTCTTTTTTGCTCCTGGCCAATAGGAATTACTGACGACTTACAAAACTTAATTAGCGCCTTCATACTGAAGGCGTTTTTTATTTGACAATAGTTTTAAATGTATATTGCTCTAATTACAGATTTGGATAACTACTTCAAAAACCAGATACTAAATGACAATAATTAATACAGAATACATTGGTGATCTGCAGTGTGAGATCGAACATGAGCTTTCTAAAACCAAGTTTACAACAGATGCACCACTAGATAATAAAGGTCAGGCTCGAAATATTTCTCCCACTGACTTATTGGTTGCATCACTGAGTTCTTGTGTACTAACAATAATGGCCATTCGTACACTAGATTTGGGTACTAATCTGGAAGGCACCAAAGTACGTGCAGCCAAAGAAATGAAGGCTGAGCCCAGAAGACACATATCTAAAGTAACCATGACAATAACTTTTCCCAAAGAATATAGTGACAAAGAAAAAGCTATATTCCAAGCCGTGGTCAAAAGCTGCCCCGTAGCTTCTTCATTGGGAGATCTTGTAGAAGTACAATATGATCTGTGCTATCCTTGATACACAGTCAACTACCTTTGCCCTATATCAAACTATCTTTCTATATACTGATATCCAACTCTACTAAAATCAGTTCATAATGACTTAAAAATCAGGATTACAAATGAAGTCATTAGTAGTTTTTATATTGATGTCAATAAGCTCCGTTTCTCTTTTTGCAGAATATTTATACTCATATAAAAACCCTTCTGACAGTACAAATAACTCTTATCTCCTGATTTTGCCAGAAAACCAAACTAGCAAAGGACTGATTGTAAGGGATTATACCAATCTACCAGATATGGATAAAAAAAGTCCTTTTAAGCTAACCGACCTTGCTATTGACAATGGTTTTGCCGTTCTCTATACAGATACAAGCCTTTACTATCCGGAGCTCTTCTATAGCGATGAAGGCCCTGAAATAATTGATGAGTTTATTAAAGAAGTTACCGATAAATACCTGATAAATAGAAATAATATATTTATTGGTGGTATATCAGCTAGTGGTACCCGTGCACTTAGATTTGCTCAATATTGTCAGCAGAATAAATCTAAATACGGAACAAAAATAAAAGGTGTTTTTGTTGTTGATTCGCCACTGGATATTGAGCGGTTTTATCTTTCGGCAACACGCAATAATAAAAAATTCAAGTCGGGAATGGCCTACGAGGCAAATTTCGTTCCTCAAGTATTTGAACAAGTCTTGGGAGGCACCCTTGACGAAAAACTTAAAGAATATAGAAAAGCCTCCGTTTTTTCACAGTTTGCAGAAGATTATGGTAACGCTAAACACTATCTGAGTCAATCCATGATTTTCTTTCATGAACCGGACATAGAGTGGTGGATAAATGAACGAGGGAGCTCTTATTTTGATATCAACTCATTTGATATCGCAGCATTTGTGAATTACCAGCGCCTCTTTGGCAATAAGGATGTAGAACTTGTTACTACTGAAGGAAAAGGCTTTGATAGGGTTGGTAACCACAAATGTCACTCATGGACTATAGTTGACGAAGCCTATCTTATGAATTGGATCCTTGATAGAACTCAAGAATAACACACTTGCTAGAAGATTTATTTGGGCATCAAAGCATTAATATGATCCCAATTCACATGCCAGCCATGAGTTGATTAATTCTTCCTGGATAATCTGTTACTACACATTTGATCCCAAGTGATATCATTCGATCATATGTCTGCCTGTCATTTATACCATATACACCCACAACCACATCTGCCATCTCTGCATCAGCCATCAAATTTGTATTACACTCCTCTGTGGAACAAACAAATGCCTTGATACCCAGGCTTTGTTTTAACTCAGATATGCTAGTATCATCACCAGGAATTCTTATTGCAGCCAAATTAATATTCTCATACTTTGATGAAAGATGTTTTAAAATGCTATAATCAAAACTCCCAAACAGGGTATTAACAAGATAATCTTGTGCAATAACCTCATCGACTATGACTTCTGACCGAATAGGAGAATTCACATCAAAATTACTTTTTATTTCTATCATTAAATAAGCTCTGTCTCTAACAAGAGACACTATCTCTGTAAGCGTTGGTGGCTCAAAAGGTAGTACCTTTTTAACCTCTTCATAGCTCTTATCCGAAAGATCTATCTGTTCACCTTCGCCCGAACAGACCTGATCGTCATGAAAGGAATAAGCCTTACCGTCACTGCTTAGCCTAATATCGGTTTCTACCATCAGGGCTCCACTAGTGATAGCCTTATCATAAGCTTCTAATGTATTTTCAGTCATCAAACCCGAAGCACCTCTATGGGCTGCCAGAAATACTCCTTCCTGCTTTGCAAATTTTTCTAAAGGTTTCATTTTTCCAACACATTTAATAATTTATTGTCTTGTAGAGCGTACTAATATCATAATATACTATATTACGAGAAAACCGATATGTCGGTGTTCGTTTTACATTTCTCCATCATCTATATAAAGGCTTACAGATGTCAATGCGTGAAAATTTCAGTGATGCTGAATGGGAATCCCTCACTGAGACTCCACTACTGGTGTTTCAAGCCGTTGCAGGAGCAGACGGTAAGATTGATAAAAAGGAAAAGAAGGCATTCCAAGCCGCGCTCAAATCCAATAAGATTGATTCTGAGCTAGCATCTGCCGTTCTCTCCGCTGCTAATAAGAAGTACTCTGATATTAGTGAAATACCTGACAACTCAATGTCAACAATTGCTCTCAAACTGCAAGGTATACACGATATCACTAAGGAAAAAAATGATATTGACTCAGCTTTATATTTCAAGAAAGTAATGCTCGCTGTCGGATTACATATTGCCAATAGCTCCGGTGGTTTTTTTGGGTCAAATCTGTCCGATGAAGAAGTTGATGCCCTTAAAAAAGTAGGTAGCTATATGAATGTATCTGTAACTCAGCTACAACAAGAGCCAACGGTGCAAGAACTAGTCTCTAAACTCGGATAAGCCATGAAATATAAACCACTTTTTTCCGACAAAGACTGGAAGACAATCAAGATTTCAGTTATGTGGATTTTTCGGGCGGTAGCAGGAGCAGATGGTAATATTGATACCAAAGAACAGATGGCTCTGAAAAATGTTACTGAAAATGCTATATGGGTTCAGAATGGCTTGCTCAGAGAAGTAATAGATGATATTTCGATCAATATTTCGGAAGTATTTCGCCAATCAATAACCGACCCTAGAAAATTTCGTGAAGGTATGGCCGATTTAGTCTCAGCTCTGAAATTTTCACCTGTAGAGAAAAAAGTAGTTGTTGGTTTTAAAAAAGCTCTTATAGCAATCGGTTTTTATGTTGCAAATATTAGTGGAAGCGAGCAAGACGATAAAAAGGTAAGTAGCGAAGAAGCTACCGTACTAAAAAATCTGGCAACCATATTAGGCCTTACATCCGAAGATCTTAGAGAACAACCAAATATCCAGAAATTCATGGAAGTATTTGCGGGTATGAGTAAAACTTAAGTGATAGTGAGCTCGTTTCTAAATCTTTAGTAAAAGCATGCTTGCGTCACTATCAAAAACCACAATAGACAAACAAAATCCACTTAAGGATCAGAATTAGAAAACCAAAATCAATACATAAATGTTCAATAATCAAGATTTTTCTCTAGAAGGAGCGAAAAAGCTTGACTCCAAAGATACCTTGGCTAGCTTTCGCAAAAAATTCCATTTTCCGAAAGATAAAAATGGTAATCCAGTATTATACTTCTGTGGCAATTCACTTGGGTTACAGCCAAAGTCAATCCGAGATGCTGTAGACATAGAATTAGAAGACTGGGAAAAATTGGGCGTTGACGGTCATTTTGAAGGAAGAAATCCGTGGAAAAAGTATCATACACTACTCACTGAGCCTCTGGCCAGAATTACTGGCTCCAAGCCTATTGAAGTAGTTGCCATGAATACACTCACCAATAATCTTAATTCAGCCCTAATCTCTTTTTATCGGCCATCAGGAAATAGAACAAAGATAATGATTGAGGCAAAAGCCTTTCCGAGTGATATCTATTCCGTTAAATCTCATCTTAGACTAAATGGTATTGATACTCGCGACAACCTGATCATGATGGAACCACGTCAGGGTGAATCGATACTGAGAACCGAAGATATTCTTGATAGAATTGAGCAAGAGGGTGATAAACTAGCAACTGTATTATTCGGAGGTGTCAACTACTATACTGGTGAATTTTTCGATATACCTAAAATTACCCAAAAAGCACATGAAGTTGGCGCTATTGCCGGATTTGACCTTGCCCATACAATTGGAAATGTTCCGCTGCACCTTCACGATTGGGAAGTAGATTTTGCTGTCTGGTGCTCATATAAATACCTCAATGCCGGACCTGGAGCAACTGCAGGGCTATTTGTACATGAAAAATATGCTTATGATTTTGATAGACCCAGACTAGCAGGTTGGTGGGGTCATAATGCTGAAAAACGATTTAAGATGGATGATGAATTCGAACCTATACCTGGTGCTCAGGGTTGGCAGAATTCCAACCCAGCTATTCTTCCATTGGCCTGTCTTAAAGCATCATTAGAAATATTCGATGAAATAGGCATGGAACAACTCCGAAATAAATCGAAACAACTAACAGCTTATATGGAGTCGCTCCTGGAAACTCTGGGAAATGAAAAAATTGAAATAATAACTCCTAGTGATCCCGAGAGAAGAGGTGCGCAACTTTCTATAAGGGTTAAATATGCAGAAAAAGACCTTTATGACAGAATTTGTGCTCGCGATATTATTTGTGATTGGAGAGAGCCTGATGTAATAAGGGCAGCTCCTGTTCCTCTATACAATTCATTCGAAGACATCTATCTCTTTTATCACAATCTGAGAGAAATGCTTTAGATTGGTATCATCAAAAAATAGAATCTGTTTTACAGTAGGAGATTGTAATGGTATAGGTCTGGAAATTTTTTTTGGGGCACTCGAAGCCGGGATGTTCGAAGCCTCAGAAATAACCCTTATTGCTAATTCACGAATCGTTGAGGAATATCTTGAACATTTCAATATTGATTTTAGCATCGAAGGAGATATTATTACCCTTAGTAGCAAAAGAGTATTAATCGAAGAATGTACCACATATCCCGAACTTGATTTTGGAAAAGTATCCAGGGACTCAGGACTGTTAGCCGGAGAAGCTGTGGAAAAAGCTGTTGCGGGCTGTTTACATGGCAAATATGATGCTATGATCACTCTACCTATACAAAAAGAAAGTGTCTACCTAGCAGGATGGAGATACCCCGGACACACTGAGATGATAGCTGCAAAATGTGGCATTAGAGACCCATTAATGATTATGGAGCACAATGGACTAAGAGTTACACTATTAACTATCCATATACCTCTGGCAGATGTATCAAAACATATAACTCCATTCAGAATAAAAACAGTATTAAATAATTTTGCTAAATCCTTGAGAAGTGATTTTGGAATAAATAGTCCTAAAATTGCAATTCTATCACTTAATCCACACGGAGGAGAAAATGGTAGTATTGGTACCGAGGAAATCGACATATATAATACAACACTAAATGAACTGAGATTAGAGGTAAAGCAGCTAAGTATAAGTCTGGACGGACCTTTTCCTGCCGATGGTTTTTTTGCACATGGTTCCTATAAAAACTATGATGGAATACTTGCAAGTTATCATGACCAAGGGCTCATCCCTTTGAAGCTAATTGCAAATGGTGGTGGAGTTAATTTCACCGGTGGGCTGCCAATTATTCGGACATCGCCAGACCATGGAACAGCCATGAATATTGCTGGTAAAGGAAAAGCAAACTCTCAAAGCCTTATTGACGCATATCGACTTGCATTAGAAATAATAGAAAATAGAAAAGCTATATAAAGAAAAAGGTTACTGATATGAATTTTAGTGGAACAAATATGGAGGTACTCAAGAACAGAAAAATTCTTGTGGTTGACGATATTCCGGAAAACCTTAAGATATTAGGAACACTACTTCGTAAAACTGGTTGCCTACTTTCGATAGCAACTGATGGACAAAAAGGAGTTGAAACAGCCAAGGCACTAGTACCTGATCTGATATTAATGGATATTAATATGCCTGGAATGAGTGGATACGAGGCGTGTAAGGCTATCAAAGCAGATCCCGAATTGGCTGACATACCTCTTATCTTTCTAACAGCACGTAGCGATACAGATGATATGGTACATGGCTATAGCCTTGGTGCGCTCGACTATATCACCAAACCATTCGACCATACCGAGCTTGTAATGAAGCTTGTTAACTATATGAGCCTCAAAGTAGGTCGTGAAAAACTTTTGGATGCTAATCAAGCACTTAAGACTGCAGATGCAGCAAAAAATAAATTTGTTTCGATTATTTCCCATGACTTGCGAAGCCCAATGGGAGGCATCCTGGGACTAATGAAAATATTAGTTGATGAACGTAATTCTCTTAGTAAAGAAGAGGCAGATGAATTTATTTTGTCTATCTATGATACCCTCAAAAGACAATATGAGTTTATGGAAGATCTTCTTAAATGGGGCAATATGCAGATAGGTCGGTATGAACTTAAGCCGGTTGATATTGATCTAAATCTCTTCTTTAATAATATACATGAACTATATAAATCCAACACTATAAACAAACAAATTTCTGTTGCAACCGACATTGAACCCGATCTCAAAATTATTGCTGACCCAACTATGTTCAATTCGGCAATTGCAAACATAATGTCAAACTGCATTAAGTTTACACCTCAGGGAGGTAGTATCAGCATTACAGGTGCTACTGAGAATAATGAGATTATAATTTCCATAAAAGACTCTGGTGTTGGGATGGAGCAAGTAATCGCAGATCACATCTTCGATCCTGAGCATTTTCATACAACGAAGGGAACAGAGCAAGAAGGTGGCTCAGGTTTAGGTATGGTACTAGTAGGAGACGTTATCAAGATACATAAGGGCAAGATCAAAGCTATAAGCTCTCCGGGCGTAGGTACACAATTTATAATCACCCTACCTAAGAATTCCGATATCGAAGAGGTTTATCAATAAAAAACCTAAACTAAATCCGTTTTAACCAAAGACTTTATACACTAATTAAGTCTGTTATGGCTTTAATAATAGATAGCATTCTGGAATAATCCATTCTCTTGGGCCCTATCAACCCTATTGAGCCAGACCCTGAACTCAGGCGATATCTTGACATTACAATAGAATAATCTCTAAGATCACTAGACCCAGTTTCTGATCCGATAATAACATTTGGTGTTTTATCACCATGATCTTCCTGAGCATCAATAAGATGTACAATAGTATCACTATCCTCTAGTAATTCAATTACACCACGAACTCTGGATATGTCTTCAAACTCAGGATTGGTAAGAAGATCCTTAAAACCAGCTGTGAGTAATTGCTGGCCATCGTTGACATTTCCCCCTTTAAAAATCTTATCAACTGAATCAGTAAAAATTCTAATCAAAGGCATATCAGAAGGATAATCGGATATCATCTGTAAAAAGTTCTCTTTGACATATGATATAGTATGACCTGCCGTTCTTTCATTAAGAAACGTATTTACCTGATCTAAATCGCGTCGATCAATACTATAATCAGCTTCTAAAGTCACTGTACTGATTATATCAGACTGCATCTGAAGCACAACAAGTATTTTCGAAGAGGAAAGTGGTATAATTTCAATCTTCTCAATTATCGAGTCTTGCAATTGGGGCATCCGTACAACAGCCAGAGAACGCGATATCATACCCAAAGCCCGGCTGGCTTCTTTTAAGGATTCATTCTGACCTTTCGAAGAAGAAACCGCCTTAGAGAGCATCTCATAATCACGCTTAGGCAATCGGGAAACCTGTTGAAGTGTGTCTACATAAAATCTATATCCTTTATCAGTAGGTACACGTCCGGCCGAGGTATGAGGATGTGTTATATAATCAAGCTCTTCCAGATCTGACATTACATTTCTGATAGTAGCAGGAGATAATTTCTCTTGATGGATATGGCGAGAAAGTGTACGACTTCCCACTGGCGATGCATTTAAAACATATAGATTTACTATTGATCGTAGTATATCTTTTTGTCTCTGGCTAAGATCGTCCATATTCTTGACTATTTATCACTATTATTTCTTAGCGTAATCTAAGCAAATATCCGGACGTACGGAAAGGCTATCTCTTGCGGACCTAATTCAGTATATTTGTCAGGAATTAATCATCAATCATGAAAATAACTCTTCCTAATGGCAATAGATACTAAAAACCAAGGCTTTCAGACCAGAGCATTGCATGTAGGTAACGATCCTGATCCCAATAATGGAGCTGTGGCACCAGCATTATATCAAACTTCAACTTATGTTCAGAAATCACCGGGACAGCATCAAGGATACGAATATTCAAGAACCCATAATCCTACCCGAGATCGACTTCAAGAATGTCTTGCATCCTTGGAAAAAGCAAATCATTGTATCGTTACAAGCACAGGTATGTCTGCAACACAACTTATCATGCTATCAGTACCGAAAGGAAGTAAAATACTCTCAGGTGATGATGTTTATGGTGGCACCTACAGACTCTTTACAACAGTTATAAATGAAGATTTTCATTTCAGTTTTGCCGACTCATCTGATACAGATATCTTTCTAAAAATGATAGAGGATCAAAAACCATATTTAATTTGGCTTGAGTCCCCTACAAATCCTCTGCTAAAAATATGTGATATAGAGATCATTTGTAAAAAGGCAAAAGAAGTAGGAGCTAAAGTGGTAGTAGATAATACCTTTGCCTCACCTTACTTCCAGAATCCTTTGGAACTCGGAGCAGATATAGCATACCACTCCATGTCTAAATATATGAATGGACACTCTGACGTAGTGGCAGGCGCTATGATGCTTAATGATACTAATTGGTATCAAGAACTGTTTAAATTACAAAACTCCACAGGACCAACTTTGGCTCCTTTTGACTCATGGCTGGTACTTCGCGGAGTCAAAACGTTGGGTATCAGAATGGATCGCCATGCCAAAAATGCTCAGCGAATTGCCGAATGGCTTGAAACTCATCCGCAAGTAGAGAGAGTAATTTATCCAGGCCTGAAATCACATCCGCAATATGACATAGCAGAAAAGCAGATGAAAGGTTTTAGTGGTATGATAACCTTTTTCATAAAAGGTGGTATAGAGGCTAGCCGCAAGTTCTTAGAAAATGTTAGCTTGTTTGTCTTAGCCGAGAGTCTGGGAGGTGTTGAGAGCCTTATCGAGCACCCGGCAATTATGACTCACGCATCAATACCAAAAGTAGAGCGTGAAAAAATAGGCCTAACTGATAATCTAATTCGTATCTCGGTTGGAATCGAAGAGGTAGATGATCTTATTGCCGATTTGGAAAGTGGTTTTAGCGCAGCAAAGAACTAAATAGTAATTCGTATGTGGTAATAAATATAAGAGTATTCTCACGATTAGGAATACTCTTATACTTTTACAAAAAATGTTTTAGCTCGTTATGAACATACCAGCTTCTTTGGATGCTAGCCTAATCATCGGATTCGGGTGACGATTAAAAGTATATGGATAGCCCCAATATATTAGTTTATCGTCTTTGAAAAGATAATAATAATATTGATCACTACCTGCATCCGTTACTTCATAGGTATAAACCCTGTATTTTCCATCTGAAATAAGTGTCTGATCAGTGAGATTAAGTACTTTATCATAGTCAATATTTTTCTTTTCAAAATCTTGTACCGTCATTCCCTTTCTAAGTTGATAATTATTATCATGTATATAGAAGGAACATGCAGTTAAGAATCCAAATCCTAGACATATTACTATAAGAGTTATTTTTTTCATTTGTGACCCTACTATTAGTATTATAATTCTGTTTCAATATCCCTTAGAATTTTACTGTCTTGTTGCTTCATTTCGTACGGATATCCAATAAAAATGAGTTTATCTTTGTTATCAAATATCATATAGAAATTATCAAGCTTGTAATTCACTCGGTTTCCCGAAAATTGGGTCATATCCCTTTCATAATAGGTCATGATTGAAGTCGGGATTACCTTATATTTTATCCCGAGAGATTTCACATAATATATCTCTTTATCGATTATATCAGGATATAATTCCGCTACTTCATCATATGACTGTCCAATTTGAATATTAACGAAATCGTTGTAATCATCAAATGTAGCACATGAAGCTAATAAGACAAGTAGGATTATGGGTAGATAGATAACACTTCTTTTCATTATAACTCCACATACATATATTCAGAAATCAAGTTCCCTAATTGCTCTATCTCTTGATTATTATTTGTTTTAAAATCATCGATTGGTCCCCAGAAGAATAACCCACCATCTCTGAATGACAATACAACATAGTCATAGAAACTACGGGTATAAAGATAGTTGCTAAAAAAAACTCGTCGTTTATAGAAATGCACTTCATATTCATGATTATAATTATCCAATGAAAGACTGATCCTTTCATCTGGTTCGTTATCAAATACCAGCATTGTTTCCTCTGACGACATTCCACTATTCAATTGACCAAATAAGTCATTTGATACCCATTTACTGCTACAAGCAGTAAATGCAGTAATGATAGTGAGAATAAAACATAATTTCAATGTCGAGACCATTTTGGGACCCATGTTTTAGTTAAAATATCTAAGAACGTTTATCATTGCACTCACACCAATATGAATCGATGCTGGCACATAATCTTTTGTATCACTAGTATAAAGGTATTCATTTAATTGTTTGGGATAGAGACCATTGAGTCCATATTTTCCTTGAAGGAAAATATTAATAATCTGCTTATTATTCCTGTTAAAGACAGGGATATATACTTTAGTAACAAGTGAGGTTAATTCTACGATTTCATCGTCAAGCAGTTGATCCGAATCAAAGTAACCTTGGATCGGAAATGAGTATTCCAGACCAAGTGAAAAAAAATAATAATACACTCCTATGGCTATATCAAAACGATAATTACCGAGATAGAAATCATCATCTTTAAAATCTTGATCTGATGTACCTACATTGTTAATAGACTCACTAGTAATTCCGAAATGAGAATCGAGTCCCCAATCTCTTTCACGATCGAATAAATATAGCATCTTAAATTGTGCTACAGTATTCACTATATCCAATCGGTCATTCAAAAAAGTAAATTCTGATTCAACATCAATATTATCGGGCTGATCTCCGATATTAGTAGCCAACCCCAAACCATAACTAAACCCTAGATATAAGTATGACCTATCTTCATCTTCCGAATATTGATATTGAGAAATATTACCTTGAGCAGATGAATAATAGCATGTAATCAATGATGTTACAACAAAAAGAAAGACTTTCATAATACTGTTAGAAAAAAACAATTATTGTCAAAAGGGACTAACTATATGATTGATCTATTAAAACTTTTGTTTTTACAAAAAATCACTTATCTGAAGTTTTCAATACATATGTACTATAGATAGATCAGAGGATAGACCTTAATTCTGTTATTTAATTTCATCTAATGAAAAATTTTTTGATATTTAGTCTTTCAAGAGAGTAAGCATAAACTCTGGGACACAAGAAAATAACCTCCTTACACAATATCAAGCACCAAAATTTCTGTGAGAGAAATAAACCAGCACTTGTTAATTTCAAATAATCTAATTCGTATCTCAATCGGAATCAAAGAGGTAGATGATCTTATTCCCGATTTGGAAAGTGGTTTTAGTGCAGCTGAGTGATTTGAGATGATTGTCTTATAATCCTCTGGTTTTTATCAGTTTTTTTCATATCATAGTGTAATTCTTAGATATTTTATCTGTTCTTTAAAAGAACAGATCTTTTTTAGTATGGTATATATCTTTCTATTGATAGTCCCATTTATGATAACTTCTTGCTCTCTTTTCGAAGCAAAGGGTTGGAAAGATTATTATTTAGATGCTATACATAATTACAATGCGGAGAACTATGAACTCGCTTTAGAAAACATTGAATTAGCAAGGAAATATAGGATACCAAGCTGTTCTTTTGATACTTTTGATGAGAATTTCAGCATATTAGAAGCAAGAATTTATTTAGCTGAAGGATATTGTACAAGATCATTGGAGTTACTTAACAATATTGATGGCTGTTTGCTGGGTACTCACTGCTTTGAAAGAGACTCATTGAAATTTGAGGCACTAAATGGTTTATATGGCAAGAATAATGTTCTGAAAGTTTTCCTCTATGAAAGTCAGATCAGAAAGCGCTATTTACATGATCAAGAGAATTCATATGTTTATTTGAAGCCGTACGGTTATGATTTTTATTTCGACGGTAAGAAAACGCAAGAGATGTTAGCAACCAATAATCTAGTCGGGCTTCTGAGGCTATATAATATTTATGCAGAGTTGGATTAGCTATCCGTATTCTTAATTATTGATCTGAACTTTATCAGTAATTAAGCTATAAACAGCCATATCTTGGAAGTACCCCTTATGATATACTCTTTGGCTATAATGAGCTTCTTTTATGAAACCCAGTTTTGTAAGCAGGTAAATTACTCCTCGGTTATCCGGAGAAACCTTTGCCTCGATTGTGTGTAAAGCTAATTGTTTTAGGCCGAAGTCAATGATGGCTCTAGTTGCTTCCTCAGCTATTCGAGTACCCCAGTATGCAATATTCAATTCACCACCAATCTCTGCATGGTAATTCGGTTTATCCAGCATATTATAGCCAAAAGTACCGATTAACTTGTCTTCGTCTTTGAGGGTAACAGCCCACCCAATACCTTGCTTCTCATGAAAAGAGGCTTTGACTTTATGAATGATTTCAAGGGCTTCACTCTCAGTCTTAATCACATCTCGGGCAATAAATTGGTTAACTCTGGGTTCTCTCCTGATCTCAAAGATCTGGGTCAGATCTGATTCTCTTATTTCTCTGAGTTTGAGTCTCTTTGTCTCCATCTCAGGAAATATCTCAAATACAGTATTGTTAAATTCTGTTATCATACCAATTTCTTAACCAGATCTCTGGCTATAACAATATGCTGTATCTCACTTGTACCTTCGTATATTTCTGTAACTTTGGCATCGCGCATCATTCTTTCTACTTCATATTCCTGTACATAACCATATCCACCGTGGATCTGAACTGCTTCTTTGGTGACTTCATTAGCTATCGTGGAAGCATATAGTTTTGCCTCAGAACTCTCTCGATTACAGTCTATATTATTTGCTTTTAACCATGCGGCTTTATGAACAAGTAGACGTGCTGCACTTATCTTCATGGACATCTGAGCCAACTTCTGCTGTATCATCTGATGATCACAAATTGGTGTGCCCATTGTCTTCCGCTCTGTAGAATATCGAAGAGCTTTTTGGAAAGCTCCTTCGGCAATCCCAACAGCTTGAGCCGCTATACCAATCCTGCCACCTGTAAGACCTCGCATAGCTATATAAAACCCTTCTCCAACACTACCAACAGTATTTTCCTTAGGCACCTCTACATTATCAAGGGTAAGTGAAAATGTATGGCTGGATTTCAGCCCCATTTTCTCTTCTTTAGCACCGAAGCCAATACCACTCATAGTGGTATCTAGAATAAAGCAACAGATACCTTTATGCTTAAGTTCAGGATCTGATTGAGCGAAAACGATGAACACATCTGCTTGCTTTGCAGTACTAATCCAATTTTTTATCCCGTTGATATACCATTTACCGTCTTTTAATGTAGCAGTAGTGGATTGCTGGCGTGCATCGCTACCTGCCTCAGGTTCAGACAAGCAATATGCACCAAGCCATTCTCCACTGGCAAGTTTAGGTAAATATTTTTGTTTCTGTTCTTCGGTACCATGGGATTCGATGATCCAGTTCACAAGAGAATTCTGAACGGAGGTAATTGTAGTAACCGATGCATCTGCTTTTGCAAATTCTTCAAGTGCCAGAATATAGGAGAGATAATCCAGACCTGTACCACCGTAGTCAGGGTCGACTAGCATACCAAGAAAGCCCAGTTCACCCATTTTTTTGAGTATATCGGATGGGAATTCTGCTTTTGCATCCCTTTCGATAGCTGTAGGGGCTATTTCATTTTGGGCAAATTCTCGAGCGAGTTTTTGAATTTCTAGCTGTGTGTCGTCGAAGTTAAGTGAGAACATTGCTACTTCTTTCTTTATTTGAATTGGATTTACAAATTTAAGGAATAGGCTGGATATGTGGTTTTCGACGATATATTATTGGCTCGGATGGCATGAGGGCAATATCTCAAAGGATAAAGCTCGAAACTCTCAGTCAGACTTGCAGCGATCATTTGCGATCATCGGCGGTAAATATAGTAACTCAGGTAACACTTTTTTGAAACCTGTAGTGGTTGTTTGCAAAAGCAGGGAACCGGTTCTAACCTCTACACAGGAAAAGGGTTTAAGAGACAGACTTGCTACACAAAGACTAGACTTTGTTGCTATAGCTTCCCCCTCCGCCTCGAAGACTTGAAACTTGTAGCGATTTCATTGAGATGAAATCGACCCCCAAGGGGAGGACAGATTTTTCGGTAAATAATCTCCATTTTGGTAACACTAAATATCTATAGAAAATACAATCTTTAGGGTTCAATGATATCCTCTAGCTTTTAAAGATAAGCAGAACTGGCTGTCAATATCTTAAATATTGTTAGAATGATTTTCGGAAGATGGTTACTATTTATTAATATAATTGTCTGATAAACTTGATATTCATTCTAACCATTTACTAATTTTATTATTTATATCCTGATTATGGCGAGTAGCCGGAATATGTTTTGCACCCTGGAGTATATACGAATCTGTTAATGTTGTAAAAGCTTGTTTTAGTTTTTTAAGGCTTTGCTCGACTGGAAAGAATATATCGTCTTCTACTCCCATATAGTAGACCTTACCGTTGAAGTCCGAGAATTCATTTTCTTTGGCCAAAGGTGGTCTTCTTAGATCAAGATTAACTCCTTTTAGTAGTGATTTCTGAAATTCAATATCATCACTTTTTATCTCCGAATAAAAAGCAGACATGAATTTATAAAGATCTTTTTCATTTCCAGTCAGATTGTACTTAATCATCGGGATGGATACTTGCCTGATACTGGACCAGGGAGAGCCGTTTGCAAACCCTGCTGGTACTAGAAATATTGCTTTATTGACTTTATTAGGATCGGTTCTCAGTAAATCACTTAGTAGAAAGCCCCCATAGGATGCAGCTATAATATTTACTTTGCTAAACCCCAGTTTTTCTATCGATTCCTTTAGCCATTTACCGTATGAATTATTATTCAGATCCAGCTTTGAGTCTTCACTCATTGTTGCCTGACCAACGGTATCGATTATGAATAACTGATACTTTTCTGCTAAGGGCTGAAGTGCCTTGAGTGCAATACCAGCACTAGCATGCACGCCATGTAGCACTATTGTGGGTATTTTATCTACCTGCTCATGTTTCTCAGTAATAGTAACTTTGGTATTGCCAAACTCTGTCTGCAAATCAATTGTTCGAAAAGGTATTTCTAAGTTATTTAGTCTGTCTAGGTGGGCTGATTGTATTTTTTCTTTCCATCTAACTGATTTATAAACACTCATCTACTTTCTTCCTTTGTGTTGCTATTTTGAGAGTTTACAAATTAACATATTTAGTCCATTTGGCCTAATTTGTATTAAGATTGAAGAGGAGGCAATATGAAAATTAATGGTCTAGAGATTTAGAATCTTAATGATTATACTCTGTCATAAACAGTTTGAATTCTGGTAACCCAAGTATGTAGCACAAAATTCAAAAAGCCTCAAGATTTAATATCTTAAGGCTTTTAACACTTATAAATAATAACTCAATAGATTCTATGCAGATCTGTTGATCTGTTATATATTCTCCATGATAGTTTTTATTTCGTCAGCCGAAAGAGCTTCTTGATATACCCTCAAATCAAACAGCGAACCATATAGCTCATTACTAGGATGTTCAGTATTTCCCCCAACAAATGCTGAATCATATTTCAAATCAAAATCTAAAGAATTCTTGATAGATTCTGTAGCCGCCAGATTTCCATTAACCCATATTTCTAGTTGATTATCCCTTCTTACAGCCGTTAAGAAATTCCATGCTTGACTATCTAATTCGTAGTCTAATGCTACCTGATCTCTATGCTCATTATCTTCCATTATTACAAATGCCCATAAGTTTGGTTTGCCCCAGTCTGTAACCTGCCCCCATGCTGTACCGGTATTATAAATATTGAATTTACTCATATTCCCGTGTCTACCATATAAAGCTACCTTTGCATCATAATAGGTATCAAAATTTGAATTACCTTTTACCCAAAACGAAACCGTGAAATCAGTATTAAGGTTAAGGAAACTATTATTTTCAATTCTAATTATCTCGTCCTCGTTAAAGTAAATCGATTTATCAATAGTATTTGGTGATTCATTACTCAAATTCGGAGAGTTTTTTGGTAAACTTAGCACTGATCTTTCAGTTAGGTCAATAAACCTATCTGCATCATCGTAAGACAAATGAAAAACCGGTTGACTCATATTATCATCTTCATTACCTCCATTATCTTCTTCACCACATGAATTAAGCAGAGATAATAAAGCAACTATTGCCAGAAAATTGTATAGTTTCATTTTAAACCTTTGTGCTTGCTATTGAAATGCTATAACGATAATATAAAAAAACTTATAATATAACAAAGCTAAGCATGAGCATTATTTTGAAAAATTGGAATTATTCCTTTCAGATATTGTATTTAGAATCACTGGGTGTGTAGCTTGTTACTCACTCTTAGGCCTCTGCCTTTGATTCCTTATCTTTGTAGTATTCTAATTAATAAACGTAAATGAAAGGGAACATGAGAAAATTACAGTCTTATATAATGGGCCAATGGGCCGATGGGGATGGCGAAGGACAGCTACTTTATAATGCTGTAACTGGTGGTGAAGTAGCAGCAGTAACAACTAAGGGTCTGGATTTTAAAGGGGCAATTGAATATGGCAGAGCCACTGGTGGAAATGCTCTGCGTAAACATACAATCCATGAACGCTCGCGCATGCTGAAGGCATTAGCTTTTTATCTGATGGACCTGAAGGATAAGTATTACAAGACTTCAGCAGCTACTGGTGCTACCAAGGCTGATTCGTGGATTGATATTGAAGGTGGTATTGGAACGCTATTTACTTATGCCAGCAAAGGTAGACGAGAGCTTCCGGACAAGCATTTTATTGTGGATGGAAAACCTGAAATTCTCTCTAAAGGTAGTACTTTTATTGGGCAGCACATAGCAGTACCTCTTGAGGGTGTGGCTATCCATATTAATGCTTTTAATTTTCCTATTTGGGGTATGCTTGAAAAACTAGCTCCTACTATTGTAGCGGGAATGCCTGCCATTATTAAACCTGCATCGCTTACATCTTTTCTGACTGAGGAGATGGTAAAGGATATTATAGATTCAAAGATTCTGCCTGAAGGATCATTGCAATTAGTTACCGGCTCGGCCGGAGACATGCTGGACCACGTGGATTATCAGGATGTTGTAACATTTACCGGCTCGGCATGGACAGGACGAAAGCTCAAAGCACATCCGAAGATTATTGAAAATTCTGTACGCTTCAATATGGAAGCTGATTCTTTGAATTTTTCTATGCTTGGTGAGAATGATGCTCCCGGAACTCCCGAATTTGATCTCTTCATTAAGGAAGTAATGAGGGAAATGACTGTAAAAAGTGGACAGAAGTGTACTGCTATTCGCCGTACAATTGTCCCGGAAAAATATGCTGAGGATGTTAAGATAGCTTTGGGTAAGGCTCTGAGTTCCCGTGTACTAGGAGATCCGGGAACTGAAGGTACTAAAATGGGGCCGCTGGCTGGAAGTGATCAGGCAAAGGATGTTCGAGATGCACTATCCAAACTAGCTCAAGAGGCTGAAATTATTTTCGGAGGGGGTGAACAGTTTGATATTAATGGTGGTAATATAGATAGCGGAGCTTTCTTTCCAAGTACTCTGCTTTATGCTGACAAACCTCTGGGTGGAAAAGCTATACATGAAATTGAAGCATTCGGACCTGTAAGTACTATTATGCCATATAGCAATAGAGATGAAGCTATAGAACTTGCAAAATTGGGTCGGGGAGCTTTAGTGGGTTCAGTTTTCTCGGGAGATGATGAGTTTACCCGAGAGATAGTAATCGGTACTGCAGCACATCATGGTAGATTACACCTTGTGAATCGCTATTCTGCTAAAGAATCTACCGGGCATGGTTCTCCTCTTCCTCAGATGGTACATGGTGGCCCTGGCAGGGCAGGAGGTGGCGAGGAGCTGGGAGGTATCAGATCGGTCTATCACTATATGCAGCGTACTGCCCTGCAGGGTGACCCAACAACACTGACACATATCACGGGTGATCTTATGCCGGGTCACCGCAGAGAAGATGCTGACAGACATCCTTTTACTAAGTATTATCATGACCTGACTGTAGGTGAAATGCTTACAACTCATAGAAGGACTATTACTGAGACTGATATTGTAAACTTTGCTAATCTTTCCTGGGATATATTCTACGCTCACACTGACGAAACTTCCATAGCCGATTCAATTTTCGAAAAACGGGTAGTTCATGGCTACTTTGTTATCTCAGCTGCTGCTGGTCTTTTTGTCAATCCAAAGCCAGGCCCTGTATTAGCTAACTATGGTCTGGACGAACTAAGGTTTACCCAACCGGTATATGCTGGTGATACTATTTATGCCAAGCTAACTGTAAAGAGTAAAGAAGAAAAGGAACCTCGCGAAGACCAGAAGCTACAGGGAGTAGTCAAGTGGCAGGTAGAAGTATTTAAGTATAGTACTGGGGAGGAAGAAGATGAAATGGTAGCGCTTGCAACAATACTTACCCTGGTAGAGAGACAACACTAATTGTTGTTATATTTTATTTATATAAAAAAGCCCGCAAAATAGCGGGCTTTTTAGTTAGAAACTATTGAAGTTTATTTCTTAATTAATAGAAAATATAATTGTTAGATTTCTATTAGCATATGATGGACAAGCTCTATATCAACACTTTTAGGCATCATTAACCAAAGTTCTTCTTTTTCTCCGGGAGTAGCACCATCCAGATCATCTATCATCGAATTGCGATAGGTAAATGCTATGAGCCCAATCTCCGGATCAAAATAATAATCATAATCTAAATAGATTTCTTGTGGAAATAGGGTCAGATCTTCGTAGACTTGTTTAAGATCCACTCGGTGTCTATATCGAATCAGTCTATTGTACTTATTGCCATTTTTTGTGGTATAGCTTAAGTCATTTTCAACTATCATTGTGACATATTCATAGTCAAGTAGCTGCTGCTCTCCATTATTTCCCGGGAAGTAAGGCAATAGAGTTCCGGTTTCAAAGACTGGATCACCAAATGCATTTAGGCCACGGACTGCTTGCTGATACATACCATCCTCCCTGTTAGAAAGAGCCTGGATATTGTTATCATAAGTGTGAAAAGGAAAATCAAACCTAACCGGCTTATCAACTTCCATATCAAACCAGCGATAATCTTTCTCAGAAAATGTTGAAGAACAGGTCAGATTATAATGATCAAAAAATGGAGCTTGCTCTTCGAGTTCTCCGGTTCCTGAAGAAAAATCATATAACACTATTTCTACTGAATAGAACCATTCATTGCCCTCAACTAAAGGTATGATTGAAAAGTCTAAGCCATCATTGGCTAATCCTTCGTATACAGGACGCCCGGAAATATCATCTCTGAGTATATTATCATCATCTGTAAGTGAGTTGTCATTACAGGAAGACAGTAATACAGTAATAATTGGTATCAATAAGATTAGTTTTATTTTTTTCATTTCTACTCCTTAGAGATTCAGCATGATACCGTAGTACATACCATTTTTCTGGGAATCAAATGCCTTGCCTTGGAAGTCAAAACCCATATAAGAATATTCCCACCCTGTTACCAAGGACATATTTCTGAATGGTGAGAATTTAAATCCACCACCCCCGCGATAGACCCCACCTATATTATTAAGTCCGTAAGAAGCTTGTCCGTATAGCTCTAGTTTATCACTTATTTCAAACTTCTGTCTCAGACCGAGTGAAAATGTTTCTAAGTTAGGGTAAGTCTCGTAGCGGTACTCACGTCCATCTTCGCTACCCATAAACTGTAGATTGAAATTCTCTCTCCTGGCATCCAATAGAATATCAGTATGGTCTAGAACTGTTATGACGAGTGTCAGACCTTCATTGTTAAAAGCAGGGGGATCTTTAGGAGAAAGATTTTCCTGCCCAACATTCCAATAATGGTAGTTTTTATATTCGAGACCAACTGTATTAAGCCATGTGAGTCCTAATAAACCCTCTGAATCATCCACACCTTCTTGGTTCCATCCATCATTCCATACTGAGTAAGGATCATTAGCTATTAATTGGATTTCGGGTCCACGCCCTGAAACACTACTATTCTCTTCCCACAGAGTAACATATTTGGTAGACGGTTCGATATATTTCCTTGTAGCATCTGACATATCGCCAGAAATATCTTCAGCAGAACGATCGCTATCTAAAATTTCCAATCTTTGCTTAAGCAAAGCATTTTCTTTTTCAAGTTCGGAAAGTTGTATCCTGAGATCACTCAGCCTGTTATTCATTAAAGTATTGGGTTTGGTGTCAATATTTCTAGATGAACTAACAGGATAATTAGCTGATTCGGTATTTGATTTAAGTACCGGATTATCAATTACAGTCTGATCAAACACTATATTCTCAGCCATCTGATCGGTGTCTTGCATTTCACTACTATCAAGACTTCTCGGCTCATCACTCAGAAAAAGAACTCCTGATAATACTATCAAAGCTAATAGAGCAGCAATGCCTCCTTCATAGAATGTGGGCAATAAACCTGCATTTTTGTCGCCGGAGATATTACTACTGCCAGATGCTGTAGTTTCCGGACCGGTATAATCAAGACCTAAAGCTGCAAAGAGACCTGTAGTAGTACCAGCACTTGGTAAGAATTCTTGCCCCATCCTGCCAGCAGTATTCTTTATGCGAATGTGATTTTTAAAAGTCTCTCTCATGGTCTTATCAGCAGCTAGTTCGTTGAAGAACTGGCTTTCCTGGGCATCTGTCAGACCGTTATCAGAATAAGCTAGTATTTTATCTATATTTTCCATATAATCACCATTGTGTCTGCAAGGAGAGATTTACCTACTATCTCCATACAGTTTAAGTTCTTTTATATACGGTTGGAGCACTACCAACATTTTTTCGTGAGCACGAGCAACTCTGGTTTTTGCACCGGAAAGGGTCAGATCTAGTATATCTGCTATTTCCTGATAAGGCATCCCAGCAAACTCGCGCAATACAAAAGCCTCTCTATATTTCTCGTCAAGAAGAGGCAGCGCTCCTTTGATCAAACCGATCATTTCTTCTTTATTCTGGTCAATCTCAGGATCATGCGAAAAATCATCCGGGCTAACCTCTACATTATTCTTTTTGTCGCGCCACAAATTTCTGATATGATTTTTTGCTATCGATATCAGAAAAGCTTTTATATATGTTATTTCTTTACCTTTTTCCAGATTATTGTGTAGTACAATAAAAGTCTCTTGGAATATGTCATCGGCTTCCTGCACCGAACCTATCATCGATCCACAATAACTTCTGACTAGCATTGCATAGCGATCGAACAGAATCGAAAATGCCCTGGATTTATCTTTCCGGGTTCCTTTATGGTACAATTCTATTACTTCTTTATCGGTCACTAATCCTAGAGGATATTCTAGAAAAAACTATTGTTTTGTCCTACCTTGCTTATATCTATTAGTAACTTAGATTTATAAAAAGTTGCAGTAAGCTATTTTTTTATTAACGTACAACATACAAAGACTAAATCGCAACTCAAACTCGAACTAAATATGAAACAGTATCTCTATAAGCTATGTTTACTAATGATCGCAGCTATTTCGCTCAATTTTATGGCTATGGGGCAAGGGTGTAGTGATGCCGGTGTTTGTAGTTTTGATGCACATGGCATGGAGGAATCTACTCCTAGATCTTCTGTAGGTATCTATCTTGGTACCGGCCTTGCTGATGAAGCTGTCTCTGTTAATTCTGTAGCTCTTGGTCTCAAGCTTATGCTGACTGAGGATATAGCAGTTGTTGGGCGAATGCCTTTCCAGGCGGCATTTGGCAAAGGATATTCTGTTACAGGAATTGGTGATCCGTTTGCTGCGTTATCAGTTGATCTATATGAAGACAGTGAAAATAAAACTACATTAGGCTTACTTGTTGGTGGCCGTTTTGCAGTAGGTGAAACAGATGCTCGGGATACTGGTTCGGAAGATATCCCGTTACCAATGCCGTACCAGCCGGGGCTAGGCACTAATGACATTCTGGCCAGAATCACTTTAGGATATGAGGAGTGGACATTTGCTGTAGGCTATCAACAACCTTTTGGAGAAACTGAAAATGAATTTATAGTTGGTGCTTCTTCGGATCTTAATGAATATGATGGTTTTTTCTCATCGCGTCATCTGGAGCGAGGGGCTGATCTTAGTATAAGAATAGACTACTCCTGGGTGGGTGAGGATATTACTTATAGAGCCGGTATCTTACCTATAATCAGGTTGCAAGAATCCAAGATAACAGTAGCTCCGGAGCAGGTTGTAGCATTTGATGCAGGCCAGGTCAATGTAGATGATTCAATGGGTATAACTTTTAATATAACAGGTGGACTTACGACTGAACTTTCGGAAGATTTAGTTTTGAATACTGATATCGGATTTCCTGTAATGGTCAGGAAGAATAGACCTGATGGACTTACTCGGGCTTTTCAGCTAAATGTAGGGCTTGATTATCTATTTGATCTTTGATGCCGGCAGTGTATTGGTTAAATTTATTTTTTGAGAATAAATGTAACCTAATCTTATTAGACAATGACTAAGAGACTAATACCGATCATCTTCACTATTGTTATAGCAACATTAAGCTTGCGAGCTGGCATGCCTGAGGTTGATAAATATCTGATTGGAACCTGGGAAATTGATTTGGAACACGGATCTCTTGATAGCCTTGATGAGACTGGGAGGAAGATGCTAGAAGCTTTTTTTGGAGATTTTAATATCCAATTTGCTGAGAATGCCCGAACCAGTGCTCGCATGATGGGTAGAGATATAACAGGTTTTTTTCAAATGGCTGGAAAAAATAAAGTCTTCTGTCTCTTTTCTCACGGTGAGTATACTTCTTACCCTTTTACAGCCGAGACTCCTGATGCAATGCATATTGATATTGGAAGTAGAAATAATAAGTCACTCCCTCTCAAAAGAACTAATGATATTTCACCTAACATACCAGAATCTGTAGAAGAGTATGAAAGATTAGAAATCCCTACTGAAAGTATGATTGCCAAGACTCTTAATGTCAAGTCAATTACAAAGGGAAAAGCAAAACCCATAAAACTAATTGCTGAAGGAAGCCATATTGTCCTTAATGAAGATCATAGTAGATACCGTAATGTTTTAGGTATGGAAACAACTGATCGATGGGAATACGATGCAGGCTCTCGCACTATGTACTGGGGCAGTGAAAATAATGGTGTATTTCTCCATTTAATCAAAAATGACTATCCTACCCTTACTTTCAAAGCCGGGGCTGATGGTCCTGAATATGATATAGTTGTTGAATAAAATTGTGATTTTTATCTGGCTAAACAGAGTCGTATTCAACCAAATATCCCTCTTAGGTAATCCTAAATAATTACCTACCAAGCCTGTCTATTGGCAAAACCTACCAAACTCAGCATTACAGGTACTTCTACCAGAACTCCTGCAATTGTAGCAGTGACTGCCAGACTGTCTATTCCGAATAGTGCTATTGCAAGCACTACGGCTAGTTCGAAGAAATTACTAGCCCCTATCATACAGCCAGGTGCAGCTATTTTGAATGGTAGGGATATTTTTCTGGCTATGATCCATTGAAGTCCGAAAATCAGATATGTCTGGATTAGAAGTGGTACTGCTATTAGCCCCAAGTCAATGAGATTAGATACAATACCCCCACTCTGATAGGCGAATATCAGTGCTACTGTTAGGACTAAAGCAACTTCTGTAGCTGGTTCTGTAGTTCTCTTAAGTCTGGCCCAAAGTGCAGTTTTACCACTGGTGGGAAGTATTCGGACTATCTGAGCCACCAATAGTGGTAGAAGAACAAAAATAACAATAGAAAAAAGCAATGTACCGTAAGGTACTATTATGCCAGCAATTCCTAGCAGTAGTCCTACAATCGGTACAAACAAAACTAAAATCAGCAAATCATTGACTACAACCTGAACCAAAGTATATAAAGCATCGCCTTTGGTCAGTTTACTCCATACAAAAACCATTGCTGTACAAGGAGCTGCCCCAAGTAATACTGCTCCTGAATAAAGAGCATTGGCTTCTGTCTCTGTATATATCCCTGAATAGATAGCATAGAAAAAGAGAGCTGCAATACCTGCCATTGTGAAAGGCTTCACCGCCCAATTTGCTATAAGGGTAAGGGTGAGTCCTCCCGGAGCTGATATTATGTCTTTCACTTTCCTAAGATCAATCGACAGCATCATTGGAAAAATCATTATCCAAACCAGAATGGCTATTGGAATATTTATCCCTTGATATGAAAGTGAAGAAAGATATGCTGATAGATCTCCCAGATATTCTCCGGCCAATGTACCAATCATAATCCCCAGAAGCACGAATAGGGAAAGATACTTCTGGAAGATACCCATTATTGCTGTCCTACTTTCTGACCTACATAGAGCATCTCACTCGTGATCTGTAAAAGGCTTGCACCATAGACTACTCGTTCTTTATCAGTTCCATCAGATATTTTAGGATCTTCATATGGAATGGCCAAACGGTACTTAGCCCCTTCTACATTTGGGCATGCATTATCTGCATCACTGCATACCATTATTGCTATAAAGTCTTTTTGCGGATTGACAGGATCACTATATTTCTTACTATAAATTTCAGACTGGCCTTCCAGATGCTCGAAAATATATATAGGGTTACCTTCAGACTTATCTTGTGGGCTTTGCCAAATCTCAACGCCCATTTTTTGAAGTGTAACCAAAGCCCTAAGATTCAGAGCAGTAGCCTCTGTACCACCTGAATATGTTTTTATTCCAAGCCTGTATTTATCTGAAACCAGCTTCATAGCTATCTGGGCAAAGTGGCTACGCCTTGAATTATGAGTACAGATAAATACAAGCTCTGGATCGGATTCCCGCTTAATAGCTTCTGCTAATTCCGCTAATACTTCTTTTCTTTGAGGAGGTATCTCTTTGATCAGCTTGGCTGCTTGATCAAGCAAATCATGGGCATTTATTGGATTAGGCATAGCTAGTAATAGAAATACAAATGGCAAGATCTTTAGCAACATACTGTTTCAACTGGCTTCAGTGTGGATATATCTGCAAATACTTCCTTCAGCCCGTTAAGAGCATCACTATCAACACAATAACAGGTGCTAGCTCCCTCTATTTCTCCCTTTATCAGACCTGATTCCTTCATCACTTTCAGGTGCTGTGATACAGTGGACTGGGACAACCCTACTTCCTCTACTATATCTCTACAGATACAGCCATTTTGTGTCTGCAGGTACGTAAATATTTTAATCCGCGCAGGGTGCGCCAGAGCTTTCATCATATCGGCTTGCATAATCTCATCCTCGGTATATATGTTTGTTTTTGTTGTTCCCATGTATGCAATATAAACAATCATCGCAATATTACGATGATTGTTTATAAAATAATTTGAGGATAATCGATGTGTCAATAAAGTCCGTAGCTAGAGCTGGATATCTGATGAGTCTCCTATCGACAAACTGGAAAAAGAGCCCAATAAGCGAGCTCTACTGCCAATAAGTGAACCTTCAATAACAACTTGCTCGACTATAGCTCCACTTCCGATAATAGTATTTCTAATGATAGAGTCAGATACTTCGGAATCCTCCGCTACTGTTGCATAAGGACCGATAACAGAATTATTAATTTTAGCCCCCTCTCCTATATGGCAGGGTTGTATAATTATGCTGTTCTCTAGTAATATTCTGCTAGTACTGCCACTACCTCTATCAAGCAAAAATTTATTAGTAGCTAGAACTGTTTCTTGTTTGCCGCAATCATGCCACCCTTCTACAGGAAAGGTAGTGAAATGTGCGCCTGTCTCAATCATGTGCTGAAGAGCATCTGTTAATTGATACTCATTCTTGGTTTTTATATTATTATCAAGGATATGATCGAGTGACTCTCTAAGCTGAACAAAATCTTTGATATAATAGATACCTACAATTGCCTTATTAGAAATAGGAGTATCCGGTTTTTCAACTAGCTTCTGTATTCTACCTTCTGCTTCAACTACAACACCAAAACGACGAGGATCTTCAACATACTTGACACCTAATGAATTTACCCCTGAGTTCTTTGCAAGTGATAAATCAGCATCAAATATAGTGTCTCCAAGAATTATCATTAACTCGTCATCAAAAGTCTCTCTGGCACACCATATTGCATGACCAAGACCAAGCATCTCCTGTTGTTCCACAAAGTCCACCTGGATAGAGTAGTTATCAGTTACATACTGCTCTACCATGTTACCAAGATAACCAGTTATTATAGTAGCTTTGTCACAACCCTGCTCTATTAGTTCATCAAGTATATGTGCCAAAATAGGCTTCCCAGCCACATTCAGCAGAACTTTTGGTGTATTGTGGGTGTGAGGGCGAAGCCGAGTACCAAGGCCGGCTACAGGTATGATTGCACGCATTTTCTATTTTCGTTGTTGATATTGAAAGGTAATCTAATCAGTGGAATCCACTCTGCCAATTGCCTAAAGGATATTTTAATGTATATTTAGTCCTGAACCATAATAATCAATATGTGCGATGTTAAAGATGAAGCATTTGAGTTTGCAATTAGTACTATTTGTTTTCTTAGTGTGGACTAATATTTCTGCCAGAACTATACAGATTGGCTATGGAACTGAACTGGAAGATCTTAACACAGCGACTGATGCTGTAATCAGTGGTGATACTGTAGTAATTATGCCAGGGAAATATGATAACGTCCCTCAAATGACATGGAGACAAGATAATATCTTAATTACAGGACAAGAGAATATAACCGAGCTTGTAGCAGGGACAATAATTGCATCTGATCAATCTAACGGAAAGGGCATATTTGTAATAAAAGGTAATAATATAAGAATACAAAATCTGATTTTTAAGAATTCAAAAGTAAAAGATCATAATGGCGCAGGCATCAGGCTGGAAGGGAAGAATCCGGTAATAATCAATTGCGAGTTTATTGGCAACGAAATGGGTATTCTCCAAGGTGGAACGATTGAGGACTGTACTACTACAATAGAACACTGCCTGTTTTCTGGTAATGGTAGTGCTGAACATCCTGGTTTCCAACATAATGTTTATATAAACTATGTGGACACACTAATTTTTCGTTTTAATACTACGATTGATGCAGCTTATCAAGGACATGAGCTTAAAAGCAGAGCAGAGAATAACTTTATCCTTTATAACCAGATACATAATACTAACAGCGAAGATAGCCGGAATATTGATTTACCTAATGGTGGTAAATCTGTAGTAATGGGCAACACTATAGTCCAATCTGAAAACTCGGTGAACTCAAATATAATTGGATATGGTGCAGAAGGGACTAAATATGAAGAAAATAGATTATGGGTGCTTTTTAATACAATTATCAATAAAAAGAGTAAAGGCAGTATAATTGATGCCAGAGAATGTGACAGCCTATACTTGGCTAATAATATAATTCAGGGAAGACAGACAGGTGGTTTTATTATAGGAAAGCCAGAAACTATAGATTCTGCAGGTAATTTAGTCAGTACAGAAATACTAGAGGAATGGTTCGGTAATATTGATAATAATGATTATTCACTAACTCCAAAATCACCTGCGATAGATAATGCTGTACAAATAGAATATGGTTTGCCGGACTTCAACTTCAAACCAAGATTTTCTTTGCTAGGTTATAAAAATATTGAGCTCAGGTTGATTGATGGAAATGGATATGATATTGGAGCTATGGAATATAAACATATAAATTCAAATGTATCTGATAATCACCAAAGAGATTTATTCTTTGAAAAAGATTATGTGTATTTCCCTACAGCATCAGATAATGAGTGTCTTGGATTATATGGTTATTCCGGCAAACAACTAGAAATACCAAATCCTGATATAATAAGTGTAGATGGAAGCTTTTATTATGAACTTCCGGTGTCAAGACTAAATCGAGGAGTCTTCTATTTTGTGACAAGGACACGTACATTTATGTTTACCAGGTAATGTTGACAAACGCCTTGGAAGTTTTCCACATTTGTGTTAAGTTGTTTGTCCACAATAGATAGTTAGTTACCATGTGCATTCGCACCGCTGAAGACTTATCGCATCATCATTCTCTGGGGGGAGATCAATATGCAACAGAAATCACTTGAATTCTATAAGATAGATACTGACCGAAAAGTAGAAATACCCTTTTTTGCTATGTCTGTATCAGCCGGAATACCAATTCATGCTGATGAAACGGTTGAGAAGATCGTAGATCTGAATGAACTGCTGATAGAGCATCCTGGATCGACTGTCTTTGCAAAAGTTTACGGGCGGGAAATGGAGGATGTAGGTATAAAAGACGGTGATGTACTAGTAATCGATACGGCTCATAAACCTACAGATGGTAGAATAGTTGTAGTAAAAATTCAAGATGAATATCTGGTGAAGTATTTCAGAGAAATGAATGGTGAACTCTATCTTGAGTCTCAGAACCGTCAGTTTATACCTATCAATTTAGGTGAAATTATGCAGTATGAAATAGTAGGTACTGTAACCAAAGTCATACACACATTTTAACTTGATAAATATTTCGTTTGGCATATCTATTGACTACTTCTCCCTAAAAAGAATAATATAAACGCAGATGAAAGTCAAAGAAGTAATTGAGGTAAGAAGTAAATACTCTTTTGAAGCGCCGGTACTTAGTGCTGCTGTTGAGAAGAAAAGAAGTGAATTGAAGTCTTTTGCATCTCCTCTGACTAATATTAATATAAATGAAATGCTTGTACCCGACCCTGAAAAAGTCTTTGTTGTCAGGGTGAATGGGGATAGTATGATCGATCGTAATATATTTGACGGTGATGTTTTACTTGTAGAAAAAGAGAATCGGCCGCGTGATGGCCAGGTAGTAGTGGCAGCCGTAAATGGCGAAATGGCTGTAAAGACATACAGGCTAATTAAGGGCAAAGCTTATCTTTTCTCTGCTAATGAGCGATTTCTTCCTTTAGAAATCTCCCAATACTGGAATTTCTCCGTACAAGGTATCGTAAAACATGTTATTAGGGGTGTATGATACTGAAAACAAGAATACTACCTTTAGTATCATCATTGATAGTATTTATGATGATGGTGATGATCTCGGATGGTATTGTACACAAACTATATCCGGTAGCTGAAAGTAGCGAGGTTAATAATGCCACATATATGGCAAGTTTTATTGCCGGATTAGATAATGGAGCATTTATTATTCTTGGTGCCGGATGGGGGTTTGCAGCCTTATTATCGGGTATAATACTGGGTAGACTCTCGGCAGCAACATGGAAGTCAAATGCAATAATAGTTGGTAGTATTACAACTATTATGCTATCTGTGAATTTGGTAATATTACCTTTTCATCCTACATGGCTTAATATATTAGGGCCTATGATGCCATTACCACTTACTTACTATGGCGCCTCATTATTTGGTAAGAAGGTAATGAAATCTAGATAAATAGTTTTGAAATTTTCCTTTATCATAAAAAAGCCCCAACTAATAGTCAGGGCCTTATAGGATTTTGAGTTTTCAACTGATTATCTATTTAAAAAACTCATCTACTGGAATAATTTCAACATTCTCAGGCTTAATATCAAGCTGGAATGATGAAATTTCTTTGTCTTCGTCTAGTATATCTTGTTCTTTTTCCGAAGCATAGGCTATAGGACTTTCAGTATTGTTAACCAACATGTCTTTATATGCTTCAGCATCTTTAGTTACTGCTACTATATGTATGTTACCATAGTTCAGGTTATTTTTAATAGCATTATTCACATCTTCAATGGTTAGATTAGCAAGCATATTCCTATAGTAGGTTATATAATCGCCATCATCTTCAACACCATAAAATCTACTATCTACCTGGTAACCTAGCCTGGTTGAAGCATCCGGAGCATAATTCAAAGCATATTTGTTCAGAAACTGTTTTGTGCTATTGAATTGCTCTTCTGTCATACCATTCTCAATTACACTCTGAAGCTCTCTGAGAGCTGCCCGAAGTGCAAAGTGTCTGTGCTCAGGCTGCACTGGCCGAATCCATATCTCAAATATCTGGCTTCTGCGGGGATTATTTGGATCAGGCATCGACAGACTGCCACCATTTAGGAAGGTTTCTATATATGCATAGTCGCCATAGTTTATCCCCCTTTTTTCGCGAATCACGCCATATAGATGACTTGATTGGTTTCTATGCTCGCCAAACCAAGAACGGAATAGATCAAGAGCATAATAGTCCTTATCAGCACGAGTAATGTTGATAGGAAAGCCCATACTTATAGCTGTAGCCGAAGCATCTTTATCTACTATAGTAACATTCATGCCTTGTGGCATAGCCGGATTTAATTCTCCGGGAATATTTTCCTTACCTTCGGATAGTTGCTCATCTAGTGTCTTAGCTAAATCGTCATATCTGTCACCTATATTACCTGCCATACCAAGTACATAATTGTTCTTGTTATAGTATTTATTATAGAAGTCTTTTACATCCTGAAGGGTAATTGATTTAAGACCAGATACAGAGCCCATAGTAAGGTGGCCATAGCCTGTACCTTCAAATATTTCTCCATAAAGCACTGCTTTTCCAAGTTCTTCATCGCTAGAGTATCTAAGGTCTTTCTCAATTGAAGAAGTTGTATTATTGATTATTCTATCAAAATCTTCTTGTGCGAAATTGGGGCTAGTAATTGCCGATACAAGTATACCTTCATACAAAGCTGTATTGTCGGTATGGGTGCGCCCTCTTATCACTGTCATCTCTTTATCAACCTTAGCTCCATAGCCAGCAGCAATAGGATAAAGCTCATCACCAATTTCTGCAAGTGTTTTGCCACCGGCACCACCTTCGGTCAGCATCTGAGCTGTAACATAGGCCAGACCTTCTTTACCTTTAGGATCATCCTGAGAACCTACTTTAAACCATATATTATATGATATGGTAGGATCTTTTTGATTATCCATCAATACATATCTGTCATTCATACCATCACTTGGGTTATCTGCAGAATCACAGGAATTAAGAAATGTAAATATTGTAGCAAATACGACGGCGTATATAACCGAATACATAATTGTTCTTTTCTTCATTGCTAGTTTCATTTTATTTAGCCCCCTTTAGAATAACAGTTGTTCTTTTGTTTTCAGTAAGGCTCTGAGCTGCTTCCATGATATCATCAGCAGTTACTTCAGACATCGTATTAAACTCGATATCTACATCTTCAAGCCCACCTGTTATTGCTACTTTCTTGGCCATTCCACCAGCTACAGCATCAGGAGTATCAAGGTTCATAAGAAAAGAATATTTGATTCTCTTCTTTAGATTCTCTAGCTGTTTCTCATCCACTTTCTCAGTCTTAAACTTCTCAACTGTAGCATAGACCTGATCTCTTACATATTCAATATCTTCTTCACTGTTTACAATTGCATAGACAATATTAAGGAATGGATCTCTGTTGTCAGAAAATGAAGGGCCAAGGTATTGAACTTTTTGTTCTTCTAGATATAGTTTCTTGTATAGATCAGAATTTGATCCAAAAGCAAGCTCTCCCAGAAGCTGTGTGGCAATATAATCTCTATCTTTTGAGTTATAAGCTTTGTTTTTATATGCAATAGCAATATATGGGTTACTCCTACCAGGATAGGTTACACTGGCAGTGCGCGGTGCGGTTTGTTCTGGTTCTGGCTTGATCTGCGGTTCAGTATAGCCTTTTTCCCAATTACCATAATACTTTTCAAGAAGTGGTACTAGAGTTCCTTCATTTACATCACCAGCAACAACTATTACAACATTCTCAGGCCGATAATAGCGTTTGTAGAATGAAAGAGAATAGTCATACATATTTGGCATATTGGCTATGTCTTTTTCGTAACCGATAGTAGTATGGCTGTATGTATGCTCTGTAAACGCAGTTTCCTTGAGTTTTTCCCAGAGTACAAAGAAAGGGTTAGTTTTTCCTTTGCGATATTCACCATATACTGCACCAGATTCAGTTTTGAAGGCATTTTCTGAGTAAGAAAGATTCTGAAATCTATCAGACTCCAGGTCAATGACTGTCTCCAAATCTTCTGAAGCAAAGTTTAGATGATAGGCTGTTATATCATCCGAAGTATATGCATTTGCATCAGCACCAAGAGAAATTACAGTTGAATCATAAACACTCTGTGGTCTTTTTTTAGTTCCCCGGAACATCATATGCTCAAAAAAGTGGGCAAAACCAGAGCGTCCTGGTTCCCATTCATCTCGCGAGCCTGTCCGAACAATGGAGTAATAGGCGACCAGGCCTTTCGACTCCATCGGTATTATATAGTATTTCAGGCCATTTTCTAAGCTACCGGTCTTGTATTCATAAGGGAAGGTCTTTTTCACTCCACCCCCCTGAGCCAGGGCCGCAGCACCCATAAAAAGCCCTACCAGGGCCAACAGTATGGTTTTCTGCATTCTTTCCTCGGTATATTGATGATTGAAGTATGATTTTTATCTAATGTTACGAGTGGTGTTACGGATTTCAAGTAAAATTGATACAATAACTATAATTGGGTAAATGAAACATACAGAGTATGGTTCATTTTATCAAAAACTTTTGTTAGATTGCAATGGTTATTAATATCGTTTATATTCTATCTAAAAGCTTTATGCTAAATACATTGAAACTGTCCCTTGTTTTCAGTATAATACTTCTAATTTCATCTTGTACATTCGAAATACCAGTTGTCTTTACTTTTACGGAGATGGCTAGCCTTAGTAAGGGCGACTCACCTGCTACAGTAAGTAAGGTACTTGTTAGAAAACCTCTGATTGTAGAAAAACGTGGTAATGGTATTACAGTGGAAATCTATTCCCGCCCTGTAGGGAATGAAGGTGTTGCAATCGAAGTAATTGATTATGCAGTTTTTTACTACAAAGATAAGAAACTTGTATACTGGGGATTGATAGATGATTTTATGACCAGTAAAAATGAAAAATACCGTGAAGTGGGAACAATTGCTGCCCAATTAATGATTGCGGAGTTAGAAAAATGAAATACACTTTCTTTATATTGATACTATCTTTTTTATTATCCTCGTGCGGACCTTCCCTCTATAGTCCGGATGATTTATCAAAGGTATATATTGGTATGCCTTATGATGAATTTGAGAAGATCTATGATGAAGATGGTGAAAATGTTGATTATGTAAAAGTGGATGGTATCAAGTACAAAATCTCCAGACATTGGTTTACCAATTATATTTATGTGGTATCAGATGGTGACGGTGAAACTCATCATCACTACAAGGATGCTTTCTACCTAGTATTTGATAATGATACTCTTATGGATTTGGGCTATCCCTATGAATTCAAGAGATCAGAAGATGGACATTACCAGAGACTTGGAGATGCTCTGAGCCAAACCATAATACCGGAGAATTAATGAAAACCTGGCTAGTTTTATCTATTATTCTTTTCCTCTCATCATGCTCTACAACTCATATTCCTGAGAATAATATTCATCTTAATATGGGAATGAGTACCTCTGAATTTATGGATATCGGTATTGATGTAGATGATTATGCTCTTTCGGGTCAGAGTTTCAATAAAGGTAATTATATCATTTATCAGACTGATATTCACCGAACTGTTGAAGCAACAACTACTTATTATTATCTTTTTAAAGACGATAAGCTTTATTATTGGGGATATCCTTATAAATTTATCAAACATGAAGATCCTATTATCAGAGCTGCTGTAAAAGAAGCTAATAAGTATTTCTTAGACTAATTTTTTCGGTCTGAGATTACTACCTTCTACAAGTAAGTTCGCAGATTATCTCGCCTTTTGCTTTGGTCCACTTCTGCTTCCTTACTGTACCTGAGCCGACGACTTTGATAGTAACATCCATCGAGTTAAGGATTGCGATAGCTCTTCTGAGAGGCAGTCCTTTAAAATCATGTTCTACAAGCTGATTTTCCAAATCAGGACTATCCATATCCGAAGACTTCTTGGGAGAGAAACTCCCTTCAGGAACGACTGTAAATTTAATCTTTTCATCATTCGATGACATTTCGTACTGTTCTGGCCTTTGCCCAAAAACTATCAGTTCACCATCTTCATCATCGTAATCATCTTCATCAAAATCTTCCATACTAAATCCATATAGAAGTGCTGTCTTCTGGGCTTCTTCTACCCCAAGTCCAAATAAAGGCGGGGTAGCCAGGGTATCGCTATTAATCACTACATTATTAGAGCCTCGCGGTTCCATACCGATATACCTAGCAGCTATATTTCGGAATATAGGTGCTGCCATCGAACCGCCATAGATACTGGTTCGTGGTTTATCAACGTATACTAGCATAGCAACTTCAGGGTTATTTGCCGGGAAATATCCGGCAAACGAAGCCGTATAATTCCTCTTGGAATAATGACCATCTTCTATCTGCTGCGAAGTACCTGTTTTTCCGGCAATATCCAGACCTGTAACAGCTGCTCTACTACCGGTACCGCTATCAACAACTGCAACAAATAGTGGAGTAAGCCTCTGTGCAGTCTCTTTGCTAATAACCTGCCTCACTTTTTCAGGATTATTTTCAGCAATAGTGTTGCCATTAGCATCTATTATTTTCTTGACTATATACGGTGTCATAAGATTGCCCCCATTAGCAACCGTAGCATAAGCATTGCAAATCTGGAGGGGTGTCACAGTAAGTCCATAGCCATGGCCCATAAAGCGTTTTGTAGCTTTGGAAAATTCTTTTGGCTGCTTCACTTTACCTGAGTTCTCACCTGGCAGCTCTATTTCAGTTGGCAGCCCGAAACCAAAATCTCTGACATAACTATAAAAATCAGCATTTGAAAAAGTATTCGCAAGATCGGCCATTACTATGTTGCTTGAGTACCTAATAGCATCACGAAATGTTGCTGAATCTACCTTGTGAATATCATTTATAGTATATCCTTTATATCTTGCTAAACCATGATGGGCAAAGAATACCTGATCCTCTGAAGCAATACCTTCCTGTAGGCATGCTGCTGCTGTAATTAACTTAAATGTTGAGCCTGGTTCGTATGTATCAGTTATAGATCTGATCCGAGCTGAGGCAACACCTTCTCCTGTATTTGGATCATAGCTTGGATAGGTAGCCATGGCAAGAACTTCTCCGGTAGCCGGGTTGAGTGCAACGGCAGTAGCCGACTCAGCGGCTGCATATTCTAGACCTTTCATAAGCTCGAGCTCAACAATGCGCTGGAGTCGTGAATCCAGTGTAAGCTGAACATCCATACCATCAATTTCAGGAATTCTTGGAAGGTCTGCTCGGGGCTTTAGATTACCTAAAGCATCGCGAAGCAGTATTACTCTTCCATCACGCCCTTTGAGTATACTGTCCATTGCTAGTTCAATACCACTTATGCCATTACCATCCACATTTACAAAACCAACAATCTGAGATACTGAACTACCAAGGGGAAGCTTCCTCTTGGGTACAGTATTAATGATAAGCCCCGGATCGTCAATTGCTTTTAGTAAAGCAGTTTTATCAGAATCGATATCTCGTGAAAGCCAAACAAAACGACGCTTCTTCTTTTTGGCATTATTCAATTTATTGGTAAAGTGCGATTTGGGTAAACCTGTAGCATCAGAAAGGGTAGTAGAAATAAGGTCCTGCTGTTCGAGCATAAAAGGATCGGCAGCCACTGATACAGTATAGACTGTAGTTGCCATCAGATTTCCTTTCCTATCTAGAATATCTCCACGCGCAGATTTTATTGTTATGTTAGATTCGCTTTGTTTTTTAGCAAGGCTAGCATATTCTTCGCCCCTGACTATCTGTATGGAAAAAAGTTCATACTCAATGCGAAGGAATGCAAGAGTAAAAAGAAGCATTACAACCCAGAACTTCCAGAACTTTGTCTTGGGCCTGGGGAGCTCTCCCTCATATGATGCGGCTTTTTGGGAAAGTGAGTTTGTGATATTGCGGAACATAGCAGTCTAACTCAAGGTATATAGATTCTCTTTATGCTATGGCAAATTATGGTATTTATAGATTCTAGACAAGGAAATTGATTTTAGGTAGGCTATATACCTCTTATTACCGTCTTTAAATCATATCCAATCATTATTATATTCTTTATATTAACCATATAAGATTTATCTAGATATTATATAAATCTATGGAAGATTATGGTTTTATAATTGCAGGAGAGTTATCATATAGGAAATAAAAGTACTAAGCTGAAATCAATTATTCGAAAAATCAGCTTAGTACTTCTAAAAATTATTTATTATCTGATACATCAATACCTGGAACTAAGGTAGTCATTCCAAGATATCTATCATCTAAAGTAAATTGAAGTTCTATTGTACCAGTATTTAAATCTACAGTATAAATATCTACTGTATGTTTAGTAGTTTCATCTCTTTGAGTCATTAACCACATTTCTTCATTCATATAATTTAACTCAATTGAATATCTGATTCCTTCATCATTACCTATATAACCATCGACTTCACCCGTCTGTTTATTATAGTTAAATAGTTTATCTCTCCATTCTGAATATCCATATAAGTTTTCATTACCATCAAAACCTATCGCTAATACTGATAAATCTTCAATTGTAGAATTTGTAATTTTTTCTGTTTCTTGAGTATTAAAATTGTATTTATATAGTCCACCTGCTTTTGTAGCTGTTAATTCATGATGAAAATACAGATCATCATTTAAAACATCTCCATATAATGCTCCTTCAGATATCAAGCTATTAAAATCTTTGACTAGAATTGTTGAACCATTATCAATATTTAACTTATATAGCTTCCTAAGATAAAGAATATAAATTTCATTTTCATACGAAACCAAGTTGCCAAATGAAGCACTTAAACTTATATCTACCTTTGATTTAATTAAACGTTCGCCGCTAAAATATATAAACTCAAGGTTATTAGTATTTCTATTCACAGAATAGAAACCTTCAATTTCTTCTTTAGAATCTTCAGGATCTACTATATTACTTTCTTCTTTACATGATCCTAAAAGTACAATAAATAGTATAATTGCTAACTTATAAATTACAGTCATATCGAACCTCTTAATAATGAAATAGAATTAAAATTATGTTTTTCATAATGTGTCCCTCTATTATGTGAACAGATGAACAACAAAATAGTTACCTGATTTTATCTAATCAATCTCGAAAAATCAATATTAAATACTGAGGCCAGATTGCAAGAGTTCAGCTCTTTCAGCGATTTTGAGATTATCAAATATTTTATCCAGATTACCTTCAATTATTTCTTTGAGCGGATAGTTTTTGGCATCGCCTTCCAGGCGATGATCTGTAACTCGGTTCTGAGGAAAATTATAGGTACGTATTTTCTCCGAACGATCACCTGAACGCACCATATTTTTACGAGTAGATGAAAGCTCTTCATTTTTTTTCTCTAGTTCTAGTTCATAAAGACGAGTTCTGAGAACTTTCATAGCCTTCTGACGGTTTTTTAGCTGCGAACGCTCATCCTGACACTGAACCACAATACCAGTGGGTTCGTGAACAAGGCGAACCGCTGTCTCAACTTTATTTACATTCTGTCCCCCTTTTCCACCAGCTCTAAAAATATCAACCCGTACATCTTCATCTCGTATCTCCACATCAACATCCTCGGCTTCAGGCAAAACAGCCACAGTTGCTGCTGAGGTATGCACACGCCCTTGTGATTCAGTATCGGGGACTCGCTGTACACGGTGTACACCACTTTCGTATTTAGTACGGCCAAAAACATCTTCTCCATTAAGCGCAAAAACGATTTCCTTAAATCCTCCTCTTTCTCCCTCATTCATTGAAATTAGTTCTGCCTTGAATCCATGGAGATCTGCCCACCTTAGATACATTCTATAAAGATCCCCTACAAATATACCTGCTTCATCACCACCAGTCCCTGCTCTTAATTCAAATATACAGTTGCGCATATCATTGGGGTCCTGAGGTATAAGTAGTATACGCATTTCTTCTTCCATCTCAGCCTGCCGCTGCTGTAATTCGGGAAGTTCTTCGTAGGCTATCTCCTTAAGTTCAGGGTCGATAGATTTATCTGTAACAAGTTCCTTATTCTGTTCGATATGATCAAGAAGCGTAAGGTACTCTTGCGCAGCCTGACTAATTATAGAAAGCTGCTTGTGCTCCCTTGAAGCTTCTCGATATGCCTTGATATTTGAAATTATATCAGGGTCAGCAAGTTTTTGATTCACTTCTTGGTAGCGATCTATAATTGATTGCAGCTTTTCTTTCATTAAATGAAATGTTTTATTTGTGTGCGGATTGATTAATCTCAAAATAAGGAATCGGAAATTACTTTGCGATTTCTCATAAAAATGTACAACCTTATTGCAAATAAGTCGCAATAAGTTATATTGCTTGTAACATTAATTATCATAAAGGAATATTATATGAAAAAATGGATCAATTTGGCACTATTCTTTGCACTTTCAATAGCATTTATTGGATGTGATGACGATGACAACCCAACAATACCGAATGAAGAAGAAGTAATAACAACTGTAATTTATTCCCTTGTACCAGAGGGTGGTGGAGAAGAGGTTCTCTTTACATTCCGTGATATGGATGGCGACGGAGCTGGAGAGCCAGTGATAACAGGTGGCACCTTGCAATCAGGTACCGTTTATAATGGAACTCTCACTTTCCTTAATGAAACTGAAACTCCTGCTGAAGATGTTACGGAAGAGATTAGAAATGAAGATGAAGAACATCAGGTATTCTTTAGCAGCCCGGGTGATATAGTTGTTAGCTATTCTGATAAAGACGAAAATGAAAACCCTATAGGCCTTGCTACAAAGTTGGATGCGGGAACTACTACAGGCACAACAACACTGAAAATAGTTTTAATACATGAACCTGACAAAGCCGCTGATGGTGTATCGGAGGGCGACCCTACCAATGCTGGAGGAGAGACTGATATTGATGTCTCCTTTACAGTTGAAATTGAATAGACTTTTTGTTCTAATTATAACTCTTACTTTCTCACTGGGTTATCTAGTAGCCGAGAATTGTGATTTAAAGGTAAACGGTAGCGTAGTAGACCCATTTGCAAAAATATCAGTACCAGGTGCTCTTATAAAGATACTTGATACTGATATTTTTGTATATACTGACAGCACGGGATATTTTTCATTTGATAGTATTTGTCCCGGAGAATATCATATATGGATTGTCAGAGAGGGATGGGAAACTGAAAAGTTTTTCGCAGTTATCAGTAGTGACACATCCTTTACTATACTTCTGGATGGCCATAATCATTTGGTAGATGAGATAGCAGTATTTGGAGAGAGACACAGACACTCTACAGGCTATAATGCTACTTTGGGATATGCAGCTTTGGCACACAGACCTGATCTTGGGCTGGCCACTGCTTTAGAAAAACTACCGGGTGTTAATATCATCAAGAATGGCAACAATATAGCTAAACCTGTTATCCATGGGATGTTTGGTACAAGGATAACACTTCTGAATAATGGTGTCTCCCATTCTAGCCAGCAGTGGGGCCTAGATCATGCACCTGAGATTGACCCGCTTGGAGCTGACGAAATAACTATTATAAAAGGGGTTCCGGTAGTTGAATATCAAGGTAGTCAAATTGGCGGATTGATATTAAGTGAAGCACCTGGTCCGCCAAAAGATCCACATTTGCATGGGGGAATAAGGAGCTATCTGGTATCGAACGGCAGGGGTGCTGGAACTAGTCTTAGGCTTGGTTCCGGGGGCAATGAATTTGGCTGGAATGGGAATCTGACTATTCGTAAATCGGGCGATCTTCATAGTCCAGACTATTTTCTCAATAATACTGGTTCGGAAGAAATAAGTGCCGCAATCAATTCTGAGTATAATATATCCGATTTAATTAGTTCCGAGCTATATCTTAGTACATATAATTCAAATATTGGTGTATTAAGGGGGTCGCATATTGGAAATCTTACGGATTTGGAAAAAGCGATGTCAAATAGAACACCATTCTTCACAGAGGACTATCATAGTTATGAAATTGAGGCCCCCTATCAATCAGTATCTCACAATTATGCAAAGTTGGGATTAAAATATTCTGACCCAGACGTTACCTTCTGGGAAACCAATGTTGCATTTCAGCATAATATGAGAGAGGAATTTGATGTACGTAGAGGTGGTAGATCTGAACGACCTGCCTTATCACTTGATAAAATGACAGGGTTTGCTGAGTTTAAATACGGAATGAATTTATCTGATAATACTGAACTTAAAACCGGTGGACAATGGACAGGAATAAGGAATACTAATGACCCAGGAACAGGTATCTTACCATTGATACCCGATTATACTGAAAACAAAACAGGAATTTTTGCCTTATTTAGCAATACTACAGGAGAGCTTCTTTTAGAGTGTGGTGCAAGGTACGATTATGTAGTGCAAGATGTAGCAACAATATCGCGGACAATTCCCCGAGAAATAATTAGGTATGATAACAACTATAATAATTTTTCTGCCGGCATAGGCATAGCCTATCCCATTTTTGAGGGTAGTATACTAGGGTATAATATTCATTATGCTGATCGCAATCCGGATATAAGCGAGCTTTATAGTCAGGGTTTGCACCAGGGTACTAGCGGTATCGAAATAGGTAAGCCCGAACTTAATAAGGAAAGTGCCCTTATTAACACGCTTACAATCGAAGGTAAAATAGGTGAAACCGTATCTTTTGATACGCAATTATACCATCATATTTTTGACGGATATATATATCTGATGCCAACAGGACGATCAAGGTTAACAATACGAGGGGCTTTTCCTGTATTTGAATACTCGCAGACTGATGCTCATATATATGGTCTGGATGCTACTATTCGTTGGGATGTAACAGAGACCATCCACCCTCACCTAGGTTTTTCATATATTAGGGGTGATGAAAACACAACAGGAAACCCTCTTGTGTTCATGCCATCGAATAGAGGCAGACTTGGATTTGACTATCATAGCTTAAGCCTGTCCTGGATTGAAGAATTGGAAATCAAAGTACTTTATGAGATTGTCTTTGAGCAAACCAATTTAGAAAAATGGCAGGATTTCATGGACCCGCCACCAACTTATAGTCTACTAGGAATTATGCTGACGAGCAAAAAAGTAGTTGGCGAAGATGTGTTTATTTTTTCACTCGGGCTTGATAATGTATTAAATACAAGATACAGAGACTATTTGGACAGACAGAGGTACTTTGCAGATGCTGTTGGATTCTCCGCAACCCTCGGCATCGGATGGGAATTTTGAGATAATAAGTTTGAAGATCGGAATATAAGCTGCTTATAAATAAAAACCCCAGCTAATACCGGGGTTTTTGATAACTAAATCTGAAAAGACATTATTTCGCAATTTCATCTACAATACCATATTTAACTGATTCTTCGGCATCAAGCCAGAAATCACGGTCAAAGTCCTTTAGGATCTTTTCATAAGACTGTCCACAATTATCCGCAAGTATCTTAGCACTCACTTCTTTAGTCTTCTGTAGTTCAGATGCTTGTATTTCAATATCAGATGATTGGCCGCGAACACCACTACTGGGCTGATGGATCATTACCTTAGCTAAGGGTTGTATCTTACGACGCCCTTTTTCGCCAGCAGAGAGTAATATGGAACCCATAGAAGCAGCAAGTCCCATACAGGTAGTAGCCACAGGGCTACGCAGTGATTTCATTGTATCATGAATAGCAAAACCGGCTGTAACATAACCACCGGGACTATTGATAACAAACTCAATTTCCTTATCAGAAATTGAATCAAGATAAAGCATTTTTTCTATCACGCTTCGTGCCGATTCATCATCTACCTGACTCCAAAGAAATACTTTGCGGTCATCAAGAAGTTGTTTAGTAATTATATCTTGTAATCTGTTGAGATTTTGAGCCATAGTCTTAGTAATGTTTAGAGGGTTTAGACCCAGTTATTTCTTTTCTAATTATTGCGTTAAGTACGAATCATTACTCTCAAAAGTGTTGCCATCTCGGCTATATCTGCCAAAATGACAATTTTAGCTCTTCATTGGCTAATTTTGTACTATGAAAAATGCGAATGTTGATATAGGTTCTGAACCTGAGATTGTTTTTCTGCCAAAGAATGACCTTAATGTTAACGAGATTTATGTCTCTCTTCAAGGAGAAGGTACTCGCACAGGCCTACTCACTACTTTTATCAGATTACAAGGATGTCTGCTCCGGTGTGTATGGTGCGATACACCATATGCTTTGGATAGAAAAGAAACAGCTACAATGATGAAACATGACGAGCTAATCAATGCTATTGAATTGGCTGGCTCCAAGCTTATAATGTTTACCGGTGGAGAACCACTTGAACAAGAAGGAGTATTCTCAGTTATTCGCGAACTGTGTGACAAAGATTTTGAGGTAACAATCGAAACAAATGGACAAGCTGATATTTCAAAGGTAGATAAAAGAGCAGTGATTATAATGGACTTAAAGTGCCCTGCCTCAAAAATGGAGAAAAAAAACAATTATAAGAACCTTAGCTATTTAAAAAAAACCGATGAAATAAAATTCGTTATCTCGGATCGTGAGGACTATGATTGGGCTGTGGCCAAAGTATCTGAACTACATTTATCAGAGGTAGTCAATACTATATTATTTTCGCCTGCTTTCGGCATATTGGATGAAAAACTATTAGCAGAATGGCTGATAGAAGATAAAATACCTGTACGGATGCAGCTTCAGACCCACAAGTATATATGGGAGCCTGATCAGAGAGGTGTATAAGAATCTGGTTTGACAGGTTCTTTTGCCTATTGAAAATCAAAGATTACTGGCTACAACAGACTAAAAAATTGTTATTTTGCTTTGAGATAATAAATCACTGGAAAAGAGAACTCGGATAATTATGATATATGGGCTAGGTACAGATCTGGTGGAAACAGCCAGAATACAGAACTCCATTGAGAAATATGGTGACCGTTTTTTAAAAAAGATTTTTACAGAGGTTGAGCGAAATTATTGTGATGGGTTTGTCGGAACTGAGCATCTGCATTATGCCGCTCGATTTGCTGCCAAAGAGGCTTTCAGTAAAGCAATAGGTACTGGCATGGCAAATGGTTTTAAGTTTAAAGAGATCGGCATAGAGAATATGAAGAGCGGTAAACCCATAATAAGTCTTTCTGGGGCACTCAAAGAGAAATATGGACATCTTATTTCTCATGTATCCCTCAGCCATACTGATACTAATGCATTAGCGCTAATAATTCTGGAAGAAAATCAGTAAGGTAATAACTAGAATACTATTGGCTCTCATACCTTTACTGACAATTCTAGTATCGCAGAGAATTATCATATAAAAATCACTTTATAGACCTTAACCGCCATTTTTATATCTTTGCATGAACCCCATCACGTATTTGGAGCGGTCAGCAGAAGATGTTAAAAACAAAAGCACTCAGCCCGGAAGTCAAAGAACTCTTTGAAACTGTAAGCAGGCAGGCCGATAAATATAAATCTGCATACGCAGAAATAGAAAGGCATCTACAGTGGGCTACTTCAGAAAGGCAGAATCTAAAGCGTATCTCAGATCAGATACCTCAGCAGCTAGAAGAAACAATATCAAAACTATCAAAGATGGTCGAGGATTACATCTCCGAAGTTTCTGATAAATCTTCCCGAGCTATAAAAATTGGTGATGAGCTAGAGGTTATTGACCGTTATAAGACGGATATGCAGAAGATCAGAGCTCAGCTGCAGAACAAAATGGTAGACCTCAATAGGGCTGTGACTGAGTTTAATCTCAGGAGTGAAGAGGAACTTGCCAAGGTATTAAAGAATCTCCAGGAAAAAATAACTAATGAACTTGCCAAGGAAACTGAAAAAGTTGAGGTAAGGTTAGCTGTTAAATCCAAGAAAATGGAGACACAGATAAATGCTTTCGAACAGAGAAACCGGAGATTAGTAGAAAGGATAAGACTGGATTCGAAACAGATAGTTGAGGAAGCTACCAATAACGCTAAGGAAATCCGGATAATTGCCTCAGATATTCAGGATTTTAAGGAATTAGTAACTCCTCGCATCAAGGAACAGCATGAAGTGATCCTGAAGCTGCGTAAAAAATATGATACTGATCTTGAGAAACTCAATGATAAGATAGATAAAGTCATGGCGATGGGTATGGCTGGTACATTTGGTGGGGGTGGAGCTGTAGGAGGAGGCACCCAGGCACCAGAAGCAGGAATCAACGAAGATGCTCTTGCCGACCCTGATGGTATTTTTGCACCTTATGATCCGAATAAGAAAATTTCAGGTGACAAACCACTTTCACTGGATGCAGCACCAAAGCGTAGAACGCAAGAGGAAATTATCGAGGAACTCTCTAATTCAATTGAAGAAGAAAAGAAAAAGACCAACATGGCATTGATCCTTGCTGGCCTATCTATTATTGGAAGTATTTCTCTATTACTACTGAATGTACTCTGGGCATAGCTATTTTTTGAGCCTTTCTTTGAAGACTTTTCTAAACTTTTCTACTTTAGGAGCAACCACAAAAGAGCAATATGCCTGCTCAGGATTATTAGCAAAGTAGTTTTGGTGATAATCCTCAGCAATATAGAATTCGGTGGCAGGACTTATTTCTGTAACAATGGGGTTATCAAACGCTCCTTCTTCACTAAGTCTTCTTTTATAATGCTCTGCTGTTTCTTTTTGTTTGTCGTCATGATAGAAAATAACAGATCGGTATTGAGTACCAACATCGTTACCCTGGCGATTGAGAGTTGTGGGATCATGTACGCTCCAGAAAACCTCCAGAAGTCCTTCAAAAGATATTATTGAAGGGTCATATGTAATCCTAGTAACCTCGGCATGTCCTGTTTCACCAGTACAAACCTCTTTATAAGTAGGAGAAGGATTCTTTCCACCCATATAACCACTTTCTACACTTATTACACCTTCGAGTTCATCATAAACTGCTTCAACACACCAAAAACAACCGGCACCAAATACTGCTATCTCTGAATTCATTGTTTCCTCTACTCCATTTTCATGTTGATTTCTTGTACTTTTGCTATCAGCCCTACATGATACAACAGCTATCGAAATGATTAATATGGCTTGTATATATATTAATCCCTTACTTCTCATAGCCCCTCCACTATTCTAATGGACATTAGATTCTTTTATACTTCTACGATTACAGAATAGATAGGTTCGATATTATACCTGCCAAACATTGCTAAGGGCTATAATAAAACACTATGATGAGCGATAATGAATTTACTTAGTTCTTAAGTTTTCACGAAAAGTTTATTATCTATAAACTCGGGTCGGAATATATAAATTAGCTTTCTTAACATCATGGAATAATTATAATGCAGTTTCTATTTAAAACTGGAGGATGGTTCTTTCTAATAGTAGGATCTATCATGGTTTTTGCTAATATTGATTCGGTTGAACACTTTTTCACCAATAGCAAAACAGGAAACAGTTACTGGGGATTAGTACCTCTAATTTTGGGAATGGGCCAGGTATTACTGGGTCTCATATTTGTACGGATTTCAAAATTCATGGGCAAAGATGGGCTAGCTTCAGGTCTTATAGACAAACAGAAGCTTGAACAAAGAATTGTAGAAATGGAAGCTAAGGGAAAAGATACCTCAAGAATGCGTATGATGATGGAAAAGATTGATCAGGCAAATAAAAAACAAAATCTCGATTCTGAAAAAGACTAATTTTGGATGTTAAATCCAAAATAGCAGGTCGCATTTATTTAACAAATAAAACACAAAAGAAGTATCAAAATGTCAACAGAAAAACTAACTGATGAATTACCGGTAGACAAAACCCTACAACTCTTTACATTAGTAGAAGGTATCTCACTTATCATACTAATTGGAATTGCAATGCCTCTAAAATATATATGGAACATACCAGAGGCAGTAAAAGTTATGGGGTGGCTACACGGTATACTTTTCGTAATTCTTATGGTACTAATTACTAAATATTGCCTACGTATTAGCGACAGTGAAATAGCTATAAAGACATTTATAATTCTTTTCTTTTCAGCATTTCTGCCACTAGGATGGATGATTGCCGATAAATATGTCTTTGAAAAATCACTTTAGATATAACTAGATTTATCTAGCTGTAATTACAAGAAGGTATGCAAATACAAGAGGCAGAACAAATATCAGACTATCTAGCCTGTCAAGCACTCCGCCATGGCCTGGTAATAAATTTGAACTATCTTTGACCCCAGCATCACGCTTAAGAAGTGATTCAAATAAGTCTCCAATTTGCCCACCTATAACTAATATACACCCAATGCCAATTGAATGAACAATTGGAAAATCGGGCAATACCTTGTATATCACAAATATAAAAGCAGCTAATCCAATAATAGATCCACCAATTGCACCTTCCCAGGTTTTGTTAGGGCTAATACGTTCAAAAAGCTTCTTTTTACCAATTGCCCTGCCTATAAAATATGCTCCTGTATCAGCCCCCCATATCCCGGCAAAAACCGCAAGCAAAAACCAAAAGCCCCAATGCGATAGATTTTCAGTACCAACCAAGTTTGTTAGATGAGTATTATTGAGTTGGAGAGTCAAAATATCAGCTTTTTCCATAGCTAGATAAATCTGATGGAATTCTCTTATTCCAACAAAAGCCAAAAATGCAAGAGTTATATATATCAACCCCGAAAGGCTAGCAGAATTACCAAGAACAGCAGTACCTTTTTTCTTATATATTGAGGTAATGTTTATGATAAATACACATGCAATAGTGATAAGCATAGGTACAATAACCATTGCAAGCATATGCTGCTTTGACATATAGAAATAGAAACTTCCGATGATAAGACCATTTGCAATATAAGACGGTATACCTACTGTAGCACCTCCTTTTATTCTAGCTAGTCGGTAGTACTCCTCAAGTGTAACAGCCGAAACCAACATAGCTGTAGTTACAAACCACATATCTCCCATCCACATTAGGAACAAGACAGCTGGTATTGCGACAATTGCAAAAAGAATCCTTTTCGAGAGATTGGACATTGCCATAATGAATAAACAGACCTGGTTGATCTGCGACAGATTTTGGTATATGTATAGTAGTTTTATGTAATATATGAAATTAGCCCTGTAAGTCAGTAAATACAAATTCTCGCGAATTGATATACTCTCGCTTTACCTCTGTTTATTCTAAATGCTCAGTAATAATTCTATATTGAATTTATGATCCGTTTTGAATATCTGTAATAGCCTATAGAACCAGACGTATCATTATTGAATGACGAATAAATAAGGACAGCTAATGAAAGCACTATACATCAATTGCACCCTGAAAAAATCCCCACGGAAAAGCCATACGCAGGGTTTGATGGATATATCCCAGAATATCATGAAACAAGAGGGTGTAACATATAATACTATCAGATTTGTAGATAGAGAAATACCTGTTGGTGTGCAGCCTGATATGACCAAAGAAGGCTATACAAAAGATGAATGGCCGTCAATTCATCGGGAAATAATGGAATCAGATATATTCATAATAGGTACACCTCTATGGTTAGGCGAAAAATCTTCTATAGCACAAAAGCTTATTGAGAGACTTTATTCAATGAGTGGAAAGTACAATGAAAAAGGACAATATATATATTATGGAAAAGTTGGGGGCTGTATTATCACCGGTAATGAAGACGGCGCTAAACATGGAGCCATGGGAATTCTCTATAGTTTGCAGCATGTAGGCTTCACAATTCCTCCTCAGGCTGATAGTGCCTGGCTTGGCGAAGTTGGGCCAGGAGCCAGTTATCTGGATAAAACATCGGGCGGACCAGAAAATGATTTCACTAATCGAAACACCACAATTCTTACTTACAATATGATCCATATGGCAAGAATGCTAAATGAAAATAATGGATATCCGGCAAAGGGTAATGCAGCTAAGGCCTGGAAAGAAGAAGGAAAAAGGTGGGCTTTCCAAAAGATGCATAATTCATAATGGAGAATCCGATGATCTTTGGGCAAGGGCAATAATTAGTATCAATACAGCCAATACAATGGTAAAAGGCAGAAAGACCTCAGTCTCCCTACTTACCGGAGATAATAAGTTACCAGCAGCATTCAGTAAATAATATATGAATATAACCCACAATGAAAAATTTATAGCACGGGGATAAGCTTTCCAAGCTCTTTGAAATAGCATACCGGATTTAATAGCAACAGGAATAGTGAATATAGCCAAAACTCCAATGGCTAATATTTCAAGAAAAAGAAGTTCGCCAAATGTTGATTCGGGACCGAGCACTCCGCCCCAAATCATTTCCTTTGGGAAAAGACCTACTATGACAAGAACATGAATAGCAGCCATTGATATATGCATACCAATCACTATAAGACCTAGCATTCTGAGACTAGTTTTTTTAAGCTTAAAGGCCATGTTATATTCCTTATCCTAATATAAGCTACGGAGTTTACTTGCCAAACAAGGGCTGTTGTGTAGTTTTGTCATTCATAATCTATCACTAATCTAAATAAAGACCCATATATATGGCACAGGCAAACAAATTCCAAATCAAGAACATTTCCATTAATGAGTTCGCTATAGTTGCTTTGAAGGAACAGCTACCAACTGGACAAGGCTTCAATTTCGATATTAACTTTGCATATACCATCAATATTGAACAGAGTATGGTAAATGTACTTACAACAGTATCTATTTTCGGGGATGATAAGAAGAAAATCTATTCACGCCTGCAGACAGTTTGTAGCTTCCAGATTAACGAACCAGAATTTGCGGACAGAGACGAACAAGGTGGATTAAAAATAAATGACGGTCTAGCACGCGAACTTAATTCTATTGCTCTGTCTACCACCCGCGGTATCTTATTTGGACAGCTTAGAGGTACTTATCTGCATACAGCTTTACTACCAGTTATAAATATGAATGCTGTTCAAACTAAATAAAAAATAGTCACTGACTGAATAAAATAATAATCGCTAACCCTGACATAAAAATATTATGTCAGGGTTTTTTATGAACAAATACTATTATTGACCGTTAGAACTAAAAACAAAAATATAAGGTACTGATAATGAAGGTTTTGACCATATTAATAGCTATTATCTTTTCTTTACCTGCCTTAGCAGGAGAGATTTATGATATCAACCCAAACTTTGCCCCTGCAACAAAATACGAGGTTAACGGCAGATTGAGTATGGGTATGGATTTCAAAATGGGTACAACAGATGCAGATAATTCTGACATGACATCCAATAATAGTACTAAAGGTTTTTCGGCTAAGGGCGATACCCGGATGGTTTTAGAAACTGAAACACTACAAGACAATGATAGATTACCTTTTTCCTTGGATATAAGCGATATTAACTTTGAGCTTGAAGATACTGAGAATCCCTATAGCACCAACAATAGGAATATAGACTCTATCCTTAAGGCTAATATTCCTACCAGAGGATATATTCAGAATAATAAGATTCATTTTGAGGGTATAAACGAGGACACCCCTGATGCTAATGCTTTTGGAGGAGGGGGAATTAATGAAATGTTTATACAGGGTATGAATTTAGATGACATGATGCCACATGCAGAGCTTGCTATTGGTCAGAGAGCTGAGATGTTTGACACCCTACCATTTCCTTTAGCAGGTGAAAATATTGTATTCAAAACAATATATACTTTACAATCTGTTAGAGACAGTAAGGCATTTTTTGATGTATCATTTCATTTGTTAGAAAACGAGAAAGAAGAGCTAGAGATAGAAGAGACACCATCGGATAGCACTGATGGCTTTAGTGCTATGATGACAAAAATATTCGAGCAACTATCGTTTGATGTTAAAATAGCCGGGGTGGGTAATGCTGTATATGATCTGGAAAGAGACTTTTTCACTATCCAAAACACTAATGCTGTTTTTGATATACAAATGAGTATGGAAGGCGAAGAAAGTGTTGCCCTTTCCATTACTATGGATCAATATATAACTACGGATATTGTAGACTAAGTTATCATACTGCCATTTATAACTACAATAAAGGAACCAAAGGAATAGCGCCCTTTCGGCCACCATTTTATAAGATGCGCAATTGGTCCCCATTTGTCTTCATAACCATTCCAAACATCAAAAAATGACTGGACTTCTACCCCAAGCCTTTCAAGAGTCTGCGGTGAGTCTTCCCCCCACTGATAACCAAGACTTGGATTGATCTTCTTAACCATCGGATGCACAAGTCCCTGTCCTTTACTACCCATTATTTCCATTATCACCTTACCTTTGGGGCCTGCTAGCTTAATTAAACTCTTAATTATCTCAAGTGCTTTTTCTCTTTTAAAATACATCAGTGTACCTTCGCAGATCACTGTAAGGGGCATATTTCCAGTTCTCTCTCTTACATAACCTATAGGTACCGGTTCATTCAGATCAAGCTTCAGTTGGGACTCCCCCTTACTCTTAAACCCAAATACTTTATTGCGAAAAGCCAATCCTGCTGCCGAATCTGTCTCATGAAACTTGCCCTCGAGACCCAGTCGGCTTGCACGTGTACAAAGACCTGATCCAATATTAATAAAGTGTGATAAAGGTTTTTCGGCAATAGTATGACTGACCAGAGTATCAATAATTTGGGTTCTGATAGCTATCTCTATTTGCGTGAAACGCTTCGTAACACTATCGGCTTCAGTCACTATTGATCTGCGAGAATTGATGAATGGGTCAGTCTCCCAAAGCTGAGTTGCCAACTGATCCTGAAAAAGTGATTTCCCGACATACATTTCCATTGCTCTGGCCCACAGAGGTATTACAGCCGTGAGCGAAATATCTCTATTCAGATTTTTTGCTGCCATATACCATAAAAATATTCCCAGAGTCTATACTTTGATCTGAGAACATGAGTTGAGAGGGGAGAAAGAATTTTATTCAGATACTCCTTTGTTCCTTGATTGATACCTATCTGGTGCAAATTCATATATGCTTGATAAATACTGCTACTTGTATGGTAAAAATCCACTACGGATATAATTCCACCTTTACTCAATAGCTTTTCTCCTTTATCAAGGACCTGCCTCCAATCAGACATTAAGGTCAAAGGATACGAAAAAAGTACACAGTCCCAAGTACCTTTAATATTATCAATATCGCTACCTAAAAACAGTGTACGACTATTTTTTGAAGCAGTCTCTTTTAGCATCTCAATAGATATATCTAACCCACAGTACCACTCTCCATAGCCATTAGCTCGTAGCTCTCTTTCCATATATCCAGTGCCACAACCAATCTCTAATATACTATGCATATTATTATCAGCTAAGAAATTAGCTGTAAGCAAAGCAAGCTGATCACGACCAAATAGAAAAAATCCGCGGGTAGAATCGTACCAGCGACTTTCTCGCTTATAGTACATCCTGTTTTGTTCCCTGGTTCGCATATTTCAGTGCTATAATATCGGACTTATTCACCATAAAATGGATAGTCGATATAGCCTCTGTCATCACCCCCATAAAAGGTGGACGCATCCCAAGTATTAAGAGAAAGATCTTCACGCATTCTTTTCACTAAATCCGGATTGGCAAGAAACAGCTTCCCAAACGCGACTATATCAGCAACTCCACTTTCAACTATATCAATACCCTCTTGCACAGAAAAACCAGAATTTGTCATGAGAGTACCTTTATAAATCTTTCTGAAATATGGCGTCACCTCTCGATCCTGAAGATATCTTTCCGAAGGAGAGAAATCACGTCCGGGAGGTGAATAAGGTTCCATAACATGGAGATAAGATAAATCATATTCATTTAATCGGCTTACAAGACTACTAAAGGTCTCTTTAGGTGTACTATCACTCATACCATTGAAAATGCCACTTGGCGAAAGACGAATCGCTGTTTTTCCGTTACCAATCTCATTGCATACAGCTTCGGTTACCTCCAGCGCAAACTTTATTCGATTCTCAATTGCTCCACCATACTCATCTTCACGGTTATTACTCCCATCACAAATAAACTGATCGATCAGGTAACCGTTGGCTCCATGTATTTCGACACCATCGAAACCTGCTTTCATAGAATTCCGAGCCGCATGTGCATAATCCTCAATTACCATCCTGATTTCATCCTTAGTCAGAGGTCGCGGAGCAACACGGCTTCTGGTACCATTGTATGTCTTAGCAGTACCACCTGGCGAAATATCACCTGATGATACTGGCAATTCTCCCTGATGAAAATCAGGGTGGGAACTGCGACCACAATGCCAAAGCTGACAATAAATCTTGCCACCTTTTTTATGAACTGAGTCTGTTATAGGTTTCCAGCCTTCAATTTGCTCATCAGTAAAGATACCGGGTGTAGATGTATAACCGACGGCTTGTTTAGAAATCACCGTAGCTTCTGATATAATAAGCCCAGCTTCAGAGCGCTGTTCATAATACACCTTATTTAGCCAGTTAGGTACTAACCGCTCTCCAGCGCGTTGACGGGTAAGTGGAGCCATAGCCACTCTGGACGTTAGCTGGGATTCACCTACTGTAATGGAAGAAAATATTTTTTTCTGAGCTAGATCTGATTTGATATTCATTAGTATACTTCTTGTTTTTCTACAAGGGTTTTAAGAGAGTCGTTCATTAAACCGAACCCTTTCTCTGTATCAATCAATACATTATTGAATAGTGGAACTAAAATGCCAGCGAATTTCTCACCATGAATAAAACGACATTTCGCCTCCTCTATTTCTTCAATCATGAAATAATGTTCACCATCAAAGAGACCGGGAAGTAATGCTTTCCCCTTCCATCGAAGTTCACTATTGGGTTCATATTTCAATATCCTGGGTCTAAATGACATTAGTTTCTTACCAGGTAGCTGTATCATTACCTCTAGATTACCACCAACTAACTTATCCCCGGATATTTTTGTAATAAATGGGTTCCAGCTATGATATGCTGGATAATCGTCAATAATAGACCATATCTTTTCTGGAGCAGCATTAATAATGATCTCGGTCTGGATGTGTTTCATACGCTTTGCCGAGTATAAAGTTGAAGATCCAATCAATTCTCCCGCAAAATTCAAAATTTCTCTTTGCAGTGTATTTTGTAAGCAAGTTATATAAACTAGTGCATTGTATTATAACGCATTTCAATCCATTTTTTCAATCAGGTAAAATAGTTGTGACAAAACATAGAAATAACTGTTATTACTATATTGTGGTTAGAATTACCAAGAATAAGGATAATTATGAATAAACTCTACGCTTCAAAAAACCCATTTCTTATTGGGTTAATCGCCATTCTGGCAGTTTCGGGCATACTACTTTCTTCGTGTGAAGAAGATAACCCGGTAGCATCTGACGACGGTGTGGAAGAAGTTAGCGCCATACTCGCAGATAATTATGGCAATCTATTACCAGAAACAATAGTAGAGCTTCATGAAGGTGAAGTAGATATTAATGCTGATCTGGGGGTTCCTATTGCCATTGATACTACTGATTCTGATGGTACATTTAGCTTTGAGATCAAAGGTAAATTTATTGACAAACTTTATCTGAGAATACAACATCCTTTCATCGATGGAAATGCGTATTTGAGCCTTTCGGATTATAAAGCAAAGATAAAGGACAGTGAAGAGATTGAAATTAAGATCCAGGAAAAAGAGGAATGTGCTCAGGAGGTTACTATTAGTATCACCCTGGGTGGCGAAAACACGCTAGAGGGCAATGAAAAACTTATAATCAGTCAGGAAGATAAAAAGCTTCTTTATCTAAAACCTGGTAATGAAGGTAGTTATGTAGCTGATTTATGCCCGGGAACATATACTTTCACAATTAAAATTGGTGACAAAACATATTCTACTATTGAAGAAGTAGAAGAAACGACCGAATTGCTTGAGTTAGAACTTCAAATGAATAATAGCGAAGAATGCTGTACTGGTGGGATTGAAGTATCAATAAAAGACGAAACCGGAGCTTCAATCAATGGTGTTGAGGTTTGGCTGAGAAATACGAAAGAAGGCAAAGAGTTTAATAAAAAAATTATGACCGAAGAGGGCCTGGCAAAATTTGTTGAAATTTGTGAGGGTAAGTATGAAGCCAGAATATCCAAGGAAGGATACGCTGTACAAGAGATGCTTGTTGAAATCGATTGTGGCCTTACAGCTGAAAAAAATATAGTATTAAAAGTTAAAGAAGAAGGTGATGACTGCTGCGACAATATTCTGAAAGTACTTGTTGCAACTGACGAAGGCACAAAACCTATCAAAGGTGCTAAGGTTCTGCTCAGAAAAAATGGCAAACCTATCGAAGACCCAAGGACTGATGAAGAAGGAATGGTGACAATAGATGGTATATGCAAAGGCGAAGGATATTCATTACTTATCGAAGCAGAAGGACATAAAGTTTATGAATCAGAGAGCTTTTCTTTTGACTGCGAAGAAGCAAAAGAGATGGTTATTAAACTTGAGAAAAAAGAGCAGGAAGAATGCTGTGATAATATCCTGAGCTTAAAAGTAAAAAATGAAGATGGAGAGGCTATTAAGGGTGCCAAAATACTCTTTAAGAAAGATGGCAAAGTAATTGAGGACCCCAGAACAAATGAAGATGGGATGGCTACAATAGATGGTATATGCAAGGGCGATGGATATTATATTGTAGTACAGGCTGAAGGTTATCAGACCAGAGAAATAGAAATAGAGGCTTTTGATTGTGGAGAGAAACAAGTATATGATATTACTTTGGAAGCTAAGGAAACTGAGTGCTGTGAGGCCTGGATAAAAGTGATAGTAATGGATAATAATGAAAACCCAATTCAAGATGCTGTTTTAATTGTAAGGAAAAATGGTAAGGCTATCGAAGATCCCCGTACTAATGGTGATGGTGAGGCAGTAGTTGATGGACTATGTGAGGGAGAAGGATATTCTATCCTGATCAAAAAAGATGGGTATGAACCTTACGAATCTGACAATTTCACACTCAAGTGTACTGATGAAAAAGTATTTACAGTCAAATTGAGTAAGTAATAACGCAACAACCTAAAACGCCATTAGTTAGTTGTGATTTAAGCCCCTATGATTATATTCCATAGGGGCTTCTTTTTATTTAGCTATAGCTTTGTGTGCTATATCAATGAGAATAAATAAAAAACATGTTATGCTGAAAAATAAGAAAATAGCTTATCATGGAATACTTGCCATTTTGGTTGTTGGACTTTTAACTTTTAGAATACATTATGAGACTCTTGGAGGAGAGAGTATAGATCCCACTTCATTCTTTGATCTGCTTATGTTATCCATTTATCTAGTGGTAATATGGCAAATATTTGCGGCACCTAAAGCAGGATATCTATTTACCATCTTTCTTTCTGTATTAGGAATATTACAGTCAATGGTGCTATTAGAAACACAGGAAACAGCAGCAATAATAGGACTGACCATCAGTAGTTTAGCCATAGTTTACTCTGGCTTCCTTTACGACAAATTTATCAGAAAGGTAAAGAACAAAGAAGTCAAATCATCACTCTGAATCTAAACTTACCATTGATAATCAAGAAATAAATACCCCGCGCCAGAACTGAGGTAGAAATAGTATTAGCTGAAGAGCTGCTCACTACTTTACCATTTATATCTATCAACTCAATCAATGATATTGGCTTTGCAGATTCAATATAAATACTTCTATCTGCCATAATAATATTATAAAAACTCTCGGGTGATGATTCGACCGATAGCCATGGTCCCGTTGTAAAACTGCATATATCAGACCAATCAGAAGTAGCTCCTTCATCAATATCAATATAAGTTCTAATCTTCCAAAAATATTCTGTCTCAGGTTTTAATTTCTCGCCTATCGGATAAGAGCTCTTGGTTGTTGAGGGCAGATATTCTACTTCATTCTCAAAATCCTGATCGGTAGCTATCAATAGCTCGACAACGTATGGATAAACATATTCCTGCCAACGAAGGGAATCATCCTGAGGAATATTTACTGCTCCACAATCCGGATAAATCTGCTCCGGTGATTCAAGATAAAGCTCTGAATGGCAATAATCACTCCACTCAGAAATTACTTCTCCCGTAACACCTCTGATACGTGTATACAAAAATCTACCATAACCCAACTCTCTGAATATATGATTAGAAGCTGCAGCTGTAACCGTATCTACCGGGTGATAATCCGAACCCTCTGAAAGTTCTATCTGATATTCTTCTGCTCCCGGGATCGGATCCCACTCTACAAGCAATGTATCTGCAGTATAAGCTACATCGCACAGCGAAGTAATCTCGGGAATTTCTAAGGCTGTTACCTTACCTACTGTGAAACTCCTGATTTCTGACTGCCTGATTTGAGAACCCTTTACAGTAAGTACATGCCAGTAATAAGTCTTACCTTGTTCCAGTCCTGTTGTAACATAAGATGCTTTTTCAAGCTTCTCATTTATGATAAGATCATGCCAGTAGCTGATATCAGGATCTTCGGATACCTGAAGATGATAATACTCTATACCCTCTTGCTTCTCCCAGGTAAGCCGAGGGGCGCCTTCCGTAATAGTAGCATCTTCCGGAGCAGCTAAAGCTGAAGCACTTATCTTTTCGTAGTCAAAATCGAAAAAGTCGCCTTCGTAGCGGTAGAGCGTTCCCTGTACCGTACCAAAAAAAGGAACTGTATCTACCCAGCTTGGTTTGGGCGATACTGGGCCATTAGGCGTATCTTTAACAGGGAAGTAGGCATCGCTAAAATCCACACGCTTCCAGTTCTCGCCTCCATCATTGGTAGCATAGAGTTTCCCCCAGTTTCCTGTTGTTATCCCGTTCATCTCATCTCGGAAACTTACCTCATGGAGGCCAAAACCAGTATCATATTCCTCGATCGTCATTTCCTCCCAGGTAAGGCCGCCATCTCTGGATCTGTGAATCTCGTCTAATCTTTGATCGCCAACACCTGTTCTCTGGCCGCCAACCGAATAAATGAGATATTTGTCTATGAACTCAAGATTGAAAAATGACTTATGGGGGAAGACATATAAGTCTTTAAATTCTCTGGTATTAATATTGAACATACTATATATAATCTTATCAACCACGGGATTATAAGCTATACAGGTAAGTGTACTATCATTGATAAACTTAGGGTTATCCAGAATAGAATGCTCATTATCAAAGTCAGAACTATCAACAGTATCCCATCCGTCCCACGTATAATACCACTTACCAGGTAGGTTTGCAAAACCAATCTCATTATCATACATATCGAATGAAAAAACATCACTGTGAACATGATAATAGAATTTCTTTTCTACAAAATCAGGATCATTATTATCATAGACTAAAAAACCTAGTGCATCTGAAAAACCCCATAGATGTATTTCCCCATCAGGATGTACTTTCATACCTCTGCAATTATATAAGCGGTTCTGCCATTCCGGATCCTCAGTAGCATTATATCTTGCCAGTGTGTCCCAGGTCTTGCAAAGATCGTCCGAGAAATAAACAGTAACATTTTCAAGTGAGTTTACAGCCGCAAAGGCACGCTTACCTATAATATCAGTATCTCTGACCCTGCCTTCTTCATCTATATCACCAATACACTCCCATCCGCTTACCGCAAAAATTGGCAGGGGTAAAAAGAATATAAGCATGATTATTGTTTTCATATTTAATATTCCTCCCCACATTGAGGGGAGGAATCTCTTAATAATTCTACAAATTACTCAACTATAAAGGATAGAGTACCAACTACTTTACCATCTATCATCAGATCAAGAAAATAAGCACCAGCCGATATATCATCCAAGCCAAACTCCATAACCTGGTATTTACCTGTAAGTGCCTCATCCTTTGTCAGCAATATCTCTCCCTTTACATCATAAAAGCGCGCCGTCAGTATCTTACCAACAGATTTAGTAATATACAAGGTATATTTTCCATCGGAATAATTACCAGTATAGCCAAAGTCGGTACCTTTTTCAAACTCGAGATATTCTCTGTATATCTCATCCATTCTTTCCTGGTCTACACTTTCTTTAGTGAAGACCTCAGCCCATCCTGAAAGAGCAGAGCAATTTGGTTCACAAGGTATTCTGCCTATTTCAAAACCATTAGAATATAGTATTTTAAATAGATCCGTACATAATGTCTCTGGTAATACCTCACCAATATCTTCTACTATGAGATTACCTGTAAGATCATAACAAACTTTGAGTCTCCTGATACAGCATTCTGAGTTACAAGCATACCATTTCTCTATTTTTCTTCCACCCTGCTCCGGAGTTTGAGTGGTTACAGTATGCGCCCAGCAGGATGCCTTTACCACTCTCCATATTTCACTACATTCACCTCGATCAAAAGGTTCAAAACCCATAGCATTATGCCTGATTACCTGCTCAATAGCAAACTTATATATTTCATTATAAGTGCAGCCATTACATGCAGTAGCAGGAGCGCCTGACTCATTATATATGGCTATGCCCGTTATTTGTATATCCTGATACTCTCCATCACAAGCTTCCCTGGCAGAGTAAGATATAATTACATTACAACCCGGACAGCCAGGCAGTGCACGTACTAAGTCATCATACCGTTCAAATAAGTCGTCCTCACAGTCTGGTACACATACGTTTTCTATGTGGTCCGGCTCGCAGAGTCCGGTCAGATCCACTGTGCAACCAACAAGATCACTTTGCCCTGCATAGAAGGTTACCGTACCCGAATACATAGACCCTTCGGGGATACATGTAGTGTAGTTCGAGAGATTTACGCTTTGCACCGAGCTTCTTGTAATAACAAGAGTATATCCATTATCAAATACAATATCAGCCTCAAACTCATCATAGCAAACATCACTAGCCGGAATATCCAGATCAAATGTTACCAGACATTCATCATTACTACAGCTACCGCCCCCATTTTCCAGATCAACACTGAACCATGAGTCTATCCCCTCAGGGCATGTACATTAGACTTACAGAAGAAAGGGGTAATAACATATATAAAAATGTTAATCCACTAAATCTTTCGCATTATTTCTAAAACAATTGCATGCGTCAAAAAATGATTTTCTTGCTTATAAAACACAGCAAGATGTAATTAGTTACAACTAAAAAACTATTACTGAAAACAAAAAAAGGGTGGCATTTACCACCCTTAAAAGACTCATCTCAACTTAAAATTTTGATTAGATCAGAGGCATTTTTTTGACTTCAGCAGGAAAAGTTTTGCCACGGGCAGCTATCTCTATCTTTGTCCCGGGTTGGCGTTTTTCCCACTCTACATAGCCCATACCGATAGGCTTACCTAGCGAAGGGGATAGATTACCAGAAGTGACATGACCTATTTTTCGGCCATCAGCCATAATATCATAGCCCTGCCTGGCAATAAAACGATCAGCATCTACAACAAAACCAACTAATCGGCGAGTAAAGCCTTCTTCTTTCTGCTTTTGAAGTGCCGCACGACCTATGAAGTCACCTTTACCGAGTTTAGTTATCCAGCCCAGACCAGCTTCCAAAGGAGTAGTTGTATTATCAATATCGTTACCGTAGAGTGCAAAGCCTTTCTCGAGCCGTAATGTATCTCTGGCGCCAAGCCCTATAGGCGCTATGCCATATTGCTCACCGGATTTGAAAATAGCATCCCATACCCTTGTAGCTACTTCCTCGCCACCACGGAAATAAATCTCAAATCCCAGCTCACCGGTATAACCAGTTCTTGAAATCAGCATTGGTTCACCCAGAAACTGACCTTCTTTGAATTTGTAAAAAGGTATTACACTCATATTAATCTCAGTAAGAGGAGCGAGTGTTTCAAGGGATTTGGGTCCCTGAATAGCAAGCAAGTTTGTTTCTTCAGTAATATCGGTAAAGCGGATATCAAAGTCTTTGGCGTGTGTACTCAGCCAGTCCCAATTCTTTTGCACATTGGCTCCATTCACTACCATCAGATAGCCATCCGGGCCCATATTATATACTATCATATCATCTACAATAGTGCCATTTTCATACAGCATAGCGCTGTATTGAGCATCTCCCCGAACCAGCTTGGAGGCGTCGTTGACCGAAACATATTGAACAAAATCTAATGCATCCGGGCCCTCTACCTTGAACTCACCCATATGCGAAACATCAAAGACCCCTACTCCATTACGGACAATATTATGCTCGGCTATGATCCCGGTGGGATATTGAATGGGCATTTTATAACCAGCAAAATCAACCATCTTAGCATTATGCTCGGTATGCTGTTTGTGGAATCTAGTATTTTTCATTTAAAACTCAGTGTTATTGTTCTATCATTTTCAAACAGTTATATACTCTTTCATTCTTTCGAACTTTTTAGGGCCAATCCCCTTTATTTTCTGTATATCTTCTTTTTTTTCAAAAGGTGTTGTCTTTCTATACTCAATTATTTTATCAGCTGTTTTATCACCTATACCTGGTATTTTCATTAACTCTAATTTTGAAGCAGTATTTATATCAATCGGCGCATCAGGTATGTTCTTCTTCTTATTTTGTTTTTCTTCACTAGCAAATAGAACATTTCCTTTTGTATCCGATCCCGTAATCGATTTCTTAAGCTCAGAACTATTATGCAATAGTTGTTCTGCCAATACTGTTCGTAGTATATCACTATTAGTATTTCCAGATTGCGTAGAGTATTTCACTATTACTCCAACAAGCAGACCCGAAAGTAGTATAGCTGATACAACTAACTGTGACTGAGTTATTCCTAGAGCATTCTTAAGATTAGCCACTAGTCTTTCACGACGAAGTTTTTTTATCTTATTTTGTGACGAGTCCATATTTGCAAAAAAAGTTTATTCTTAAAGTACATCACTGATATGCAAATATAGCGGTAGTCAAGCATATTCCGTTAATATGGCGATGCAATAGCAAATAATCGATGATGCAGAATCATACTGAAAGCCTTCCGGGACTAAGTGTCCAAAATATCAACAAGACTTATTCTACTAAAGGACGTAAAGATGTTGTAGCCTGTAATCAGGTCTCCTTTACCATTGACCCTGGTCAGACAGCTGCTGTCTTGGGTAAAAGTGGTTGTGGCAAGACAACGCTTATGAAAATCATTGCTGGTTTTGAAAGAGCAGATTCGGGTGAAATTACACTAGAGGGCATGATTTTATGCAATGACAATCAATCGCTAACTCCTCAAGAGCGTCGTATCGGTATAATATTTCAGGATGCTCTGCTTTTTCCAAATTTAAATGTAATGCAGAATATTAATTATGCTTCCAGCTCTCCGAAGACATCACTGAATTTGGTCAAGCAACTTGATCTTGAAGGGCTTGAAATGAGAATGCCCAATGAACTGTCGGGCGGTCAGTCAAGAAGAGTAGCAATAGCCAGGTCATTGGCTGCTGATCCGAATCTATTATTGATGGATGAGCCATTCACTGGATTGGATACTTCACTAAAAAGTGAAGTAAGAGAAAGAATATTTCAAGCATTACATAATTCGGGTAAATCTTCAATGATAGTAACCCATGATCCTGAAGACGCTTTTACAATTGCTGATAAACTTTTGCTGATGTCTGAAGGTAAGATTGTGGCTAGCGGCAGCCCGAAGGAAGTATATCGTAACTGTCCTACTATTGAAGCTGCCAGACTGATGGGACCTGCTTTTACCATACCATCACAATTGGCGAAAGAGATTGGTTTGGATATAAAAAAAATATACAGACCTGAAGATATTCATCGTGAATCTGCACACTTATGTATTGAAAGAAAAAATAGCTTGGTAAAAAGAGAGTTTATCAAAGGAAGATATTTAGTCAGATGTGATTTGGCAACCAAAACCAATGATATAGAAGTAATGTGGTGGGAAGAACTTAATTAATCCTTTCGTAGAGTATAAGCTGCTTCGAGTGTGAAGAACCTTTTGACACCGGGAATCCATGACAATATATTGAGAGGTAATGTTGGAAGTCCAAACTTCATTTTAAAAACTGGTCGTAGCAAATAGAGAACTCTCTTTTCTATTGTGAAACCGGATTTTAGGGCCGCTTGTTCGAACTTTGCTATTGTAAGCCTAATTTTTTGCAGTCTCTTTACTTCCTCTATATCCTGTTTCCTACCGGTTTTAATTAAAAGTTGAAATATAGAATTGGGTAATAGGTGTATCCATGGTATTTTACCACCAGTATTGGCAACAGTATGCTGGTGACCGCCAAACGGACTGAAGTATGGAGGGAAGGTAACATATAGCCTACCACCCGGCTTGATAATAGTCTTAATATTTGAAAGAGCTTTTTCAGTATTGTCCAGATGTTCGATTACATCTCTTAGCAGTACCAAATTATAATGCTCTCTCCATCTATCTTCAGGCTTATCATTTATTATGTCATGGCTTGTAAATTCAATTGCAAAATCTCCTTTGCGAGCAATTTCTTTTCCTGTTTCTAGTCTATCGAGCGCAATATCAGTTGCTAAGCAGTCTGTTGCACCTTCTTCTGCAAATGCCATAAGAACTCCACCTTCAGCCGAACCTATTTCGGCCACAGCTTCTCCAGACTTGAAGATACCTGTTACCTTAGCCATTGGTACTATGAAATCAGCTCCCAAGTCGTACATATAGAAGAAATAATACTTATCAGTATCGGATATGGTTGGGTCTGCTGCTAATCTGTTACGAAATTCTGTAGGCATGATTGCTATTTAATATATTGCAACACAAATATAAGCACTATATATTCAATTGTTTATACTACTGCTACAAATGGTAGATTCAAATGTATATTGAGAAATACATAGAACTATATCCCGTGTTCTCAGATGCTTTGTTGCAACTCCACGAGTTTTTTCTTGAGATGGGTTTGGAACCCAAGACCAAGTTTAAACTGCCTTTTTATTATGGCAACACCTGGATATGCTATCTAAACATCCCAAAATCCAAAAAGAAAGGTAAGCCGTATTTAGAACTTTGTTTTGTCAGGGGAGTAGAGCTGGAAAGTGCTCACCAACTATTGGACTTCAGCAGCAGAGCTATGATAGCCGGACTTAAAATCTATGAAGGACAAGCTCTGAACTGGAATACTATAAGGACAGTCACTGAAGAAGCTATAGACCTAGATAGAACTACCCCTTATACATTCAAGAAAAAGAATAAAAAGTAGTGATTCCAACTTAAAAAAACAGGATTATATCTTTATTAGTCTGGTTTTATGCGGAAGAGTACCTGCCCAAATTCTACAGGATCACCATCTTTAAGTGTAATTTCTTCAACAACACCAGCTACATCAGATTCTATCTCATTCATAAGTTTCATAGCTTCTACAATACACAATGTGGTACCGACAGAAACTTTGGAACCAACCTCAACAAATGGGTCAGCATCCGGAGCTGGGGCACGATAGAAAGTACCTACTATCGGAGACTCAACTTCATCAAGATTTGATTTGGCTGCTGATCCGGAATTCACAGGAGCATCTACCACTGGTGCTGCTGTAGGAACAGGCTGACTGGGCTGCAACTGTGCAGGTGGGGCTGGCATAGCATACTGTATGGGCTGCTGCACTAAATTGCCAGACTCACCGCCATTGCGAGAAATCTTTATCTTGATATTCTCTTCTTCTATCTCCAACTCACGAGCAGAACTCTCGTCAAAAACTTTGAGTACTTTTTTTAGATAATTGATATCCATAAGAAACCCTTTGCCCTCAGTCAGGCCTTTTATTCTTTTACTCTTTCAATATAATCGCCAGTACGCGTGTCTATACGGATCAGGTCGTTTTCATTTATAAATATTGGTACATTTACCTCAGCTCCTGTCTCAACAGTAGCCGGTTTTTTGACGTTAGTTGCCGTATCTCCCTTAAATCCTGGTTCAGTGTAGGTAACTCTGAGATTAACGTGCTGGGGTACATCTACTGATAAAACTTGTTCGCCTTCAAACTGAAGATTAACTATCTCATTTTCTTTAATAAACCTAAACTCACTACCTACTGCAGATTCTTCAACAGGTATTTGATCATAGGTATTGTTGTCCATGAATATCAGGTGTGGGCCGTCTTTATAAAGATATTGGAAAGGTCGAGTCTCAATCCTCACTAGTTCAATAGATTCGCCGGAATTAAATTTATGTTCCGCACTAGAACCTGTTCGGAGGTTTCTCATCTTCACCTGGAAGAATGCTCCTCCCTTGCCGGGTTTTCTAAACTCAACATCAGTTAGATAGTAATTCTCACCATTATACTTTATTACCGCGCCTGATCTTAAATCGCTGGTGTTTGCCATATTGATAGGATATCGTGATAGAGTGCAGGGTATTTCCCTAGCAGAATAAACCAGAGGTGCTGACTGGATTCGAACCAGCGTTCACGGTTTTGCAGACCGTTGCCTAACCACTTGGCTACAGCACCATCATATTTTTTTGTGACTACAAAGTTATCAAATCCTCTCTTGAAATAGAAATTTTTGTTTTTGTTGGCAACGGTAAAAATATTCTATTCAGGTAACAGGATTTTGCTCCATTGATTATTTCCCTTCAAAGATAGCCAATATGTTTAAGGCTTGCCTTTGAAGGGATATCCAGATTTAAAGAATAAACTGGCTTAAGTCTGTATCTTTGACTATATCGCCCAAGCCTTCAGACACTTTAGCTTCATCGATAATTATCTGACCATTGGTAATATTATCAGGTGCATTGTAAAGTGTGTCTTCTAGCAAGGTAGTAAGTATAGTATGAAGCCTGCGGGCACCAATATTGGTAACTTCTTCATTAACCTGCGCAGCAATTGCAGCTATCTTTTTAATACCTGATTCCTCGAAAACAAGTTCGATCCCTTCGGTCTGTAGTAGTGCCTGATACTGTTTGATCAAAGCATTCTTGGGGATTGTAAGTATTTTCACAAAGTCTTCTTCTGTCAGTGAGTCCAGCTCCACACGAATCGGGAAGCGGCCTTGAAGCTCTGGGATCAGGTCAGAAGGTTTAGCTACATGAAAGGCACCACTGGCAATGAAAAGAACGTGTTGTGTACTAACAGGGCCATATTTAGTATTAACTGTAGAACCCTCTACTATGGGTAAAAGATCACGTTGAACACCTTCTCTGGAAACTTCTCCACTACCTTTAGAATCATTTGAACGGCTAGCTACCTTATCTATCTCGTCCAAGAACACAATACCTGAATTTTCTGCCCTTTTCAGAGCTTCTTTTATCGCTGCATCCATATCGATAAGTTTGCCAGCCTCTTCTTTTTCAAGTATGGGCATCGCATCTTCGATACGAATCTTGCGTTTTTTGGGCTTCTTGGGCATTATATTGCCAATCATCTCTTGTAGATTCATGCCCATATCATCCATACCTATCGGACCAAAGACTTGCATATTAGGTCCCTGCTCTGAGACCAGATCTATTTCGATCTCTTTATCAGCAAGTACCCCATTATGCAACATTTTACGGAATTTCTCTCGTGTCTCGTTGTTCTCTCCGATTTCCTCATCGGTAGCTGTATCAAACGAGGGGCCACGCTTCAGCGGCGGTATTAATATATCAAGGATTCTCTCCTCAGCATTAGTCCTGGCTTTTTCTTTTACACGCTCCGTCATCTCATCTTTGACCATCGCAACTGCTTTCTCAACCAGATCTCGAACCATAGACTCTACATCCCGACCTACATAGCCAACCTCAGTAAATTTAGTAGCCTCAAGCTTGATAAATGGTGCGCCAGCCAGCTTAGCCAACCTGCGTGCAATTTCAGTCTTTCCAACCCCCGTAGGGCCGATCATAACAATATTATTGGGCATGATCTCTTCTCGGAGACCCTCTTTTACATTCTGTCTCCTCCAGCGGTTTCGTAGTGCTATAGCAACAGCCTTCTTAGCATTATGCTGCCCTATTATATATTTATCCAATGCCTCCACAACACCGCGGGGAGTAAGACTATTCTCTAGTGACTGGTACTCAGACTGCTTCTCTTTTTCTGGCAGAGCAGCTATTTTCATTTCAGTTTCACTCATCAGAGTACCTCCACGGTGGAATTTTCATTGGTATAAATACATATCTCTCCCGCTATTTGCAGTGAATTTTCCACTATAGATTTTGCATCCATATCAGAAAAGCGATAAAGGGCACGGGCTGCTGACAAAGCATAGGTTCCACCCGAACCAATAGCTACTATATTATCATCGGGCTCAATCACATCACCTGTACCGGAGATAAGTAACATCTTATCCTTATCCATTGTTATCATCATAGCTTCAAGTTTACGCAAATAGCGATCTGTTCTCCAATCTTTGGCTAATTCAATAGCTGAGCGTTCTAACTTTCCCCCGTGCTGTTCAAGTTTTTCTTCAAAACGCTGAAGTAAAGTAAAAGCATCGGCAGTTGAGCCTGCAAAACCAACAAGTATCTTATTATTATATAATCGTCTTACTTTCCGTGTAGAGTGTTTCATAACTGTATTGCCAAGTGATACCTGGCCATCTGCCCCAAGTGCTGCCTGCCCATTACGGATACAGCCCACTACGGTAGTAGAGCGTATTTTTTGTTCTTCTTTGGTCAATTTAATTCTCGGTTTATTCGGTTTAATTTGTCACAGATAGTTAAATACACCAAAATACGAGCCTCGGTACAATTTTATGACAAAGTGTCAGTAAGTAATAGTTTATTATAAACTTCTAGCCTAAAAAGGTCTTTACCCTTACAATTTGTCTTAACTATCCGTAGGTAGCAAATTATTATTAAACATTAAAGACTGGCATGAACAATAGTATTGCGGTTCAAGACCGATCACTTTTCATAAGTGGTCTTAGAAAGTTTACTGTTTAAGACTTTGTTCTTTCAGCAAACAAAGTAGCTGATGTTGAGCCTGTTACTTTCACATCAATTGTCTGCCCTATCACCAAATCATCAGAGTAAGGAAATATACAAACCTTATTAGTATCGGAGCGTCCCTGCCATTGATCATCACTTTTTTTACTGGGACCCTCAACAAGTACCTCATGAGTACGACCAATCTCAGCGGCGTTGATCTCTGCAGATATTTTGTTTTGCTGCTCAATTATCTCATTGAGGCGACGAATCTTTATCTCCTCCGGCACATCATCATCGTATTTATGCGCAAGGGTATTCTCGCGTTCGGAATATTTAAACATATATGCACCATCATACCGAACTTCAGCCATAAGATCCAGGGTCGCTTTATGGTCATCTTCAGTTTCAGTACAGAAACCTGAAATAATATCTGTGGAAAAGGCCATATGAGGTACAGCGGCCCTTACACTTTGAATACGTTCCAGATATTTGGCACTATTGTAATCTCGGCGCATTTTTTTGAGGACTCTATCTGAACCGGACTGAACTGGCAGGTGTATATAGTTACAGATATTTTTATGATCAGCATGAGCGCGTATAAGGCCGTCACTCATATCATGGGGATGAGAGGTAGTATACCTTATGCGCATCTCCGGAACAGCCAGAGCGATCTCGGTAAGGAGTTTTGGGAAATCCCAACCATTTTCTTTGTCATTATAGCTATTAACATTCTGGCCTAGAAGTGTCACCTCTTTGATACCATTTTCCCAGAGACCTACTGTTTCACGAACCACAGAATCAAGGGTTCGGCTACGCTCACGACCTCGAGTATACGGCACTACACAAAAAGCACAGAAGTTGTTGCACCCCCGCATTATTGAAAGCCAGGCAGATATTCCTTCGGTACGTAGAGGTGTTATGTCTTCATATGTCTCGACTTTTGACAGCTTAACAGCAATACCTGATTCACCTGTAAAAGCTTGATCAGCCAGAGCTGGTAGATTACGATATTCATCTGGCCCAACAACTATTTTGACCAGACCACTCTCACCTAATAATTTGTCTTTGAGTCTTTCTGCCATACAGCCAATGATCCCAACAACAAGACGAGCGTTCTTCTTTTTGTAATATCTTAATTGGCGTAGTCTGTTATATATTTTCTTCTCAGCATTGTCTCTGATAGAACAAGTATTTAGAAGAATAAGATCACTGTCCTCTATTCTTTCTGCCATATTGTATCCACCATCGGATAGAAGAGCAGAAACGATCTCGCTATCTGCAACATTCATCTGACAGCCATATGTCTCAATATAGAAGTTCCGACCTCCATCGGGCTTAAATAAGGGCTTGATGTCAGTAAGAACCTGCTTGTCAGCTTTTGACTGATCAACTTTTTCCTCAGTCATTATATCGATAAACATCCTATTTTCCTTTCGATTCGCATTGATTTTGATATGGCGAGTATAGCTTACAAAATTAGTTAATTCCCCTGAATTGTGGAAAACTGAAAATCTCTTACTATAAATAGATATAGTTAAAGACACTTTTTAGGATGGATCAACGCTAAGAAAAAGCTGTTGTTGATTATCTTGCAAAACGTAATCAACGAGACAGCAAAGGTGGTATAATAGATACGACTAAACAAGCAGCACAAAAGATTGCTGCAATAGATATGGGTACTAACTCCTTTCACATGGTCATTGCAGATGTTGATGAAGAGGGTATCCTTAATGTAGTTAATAGAGAAAAGATCATTGTCAGGCTAGGTGAGGGAGGCAGAGACATGAAGTTTCTGAGTGCCGATGCAATGGAACGCGGTATTAAGGCCCTGGTAGCTTTTGCCAAAATTGCTCATGCTGAAAACTCTCGCGTAAGAGCAGTAGCAACATCAGCTACGAGAGAAGCCAACAACAAAGCTGAGTTTTTGGCTAAGGTAAAAGCAGCTAGTGGTATTGATGTAGAAGTAATCTCAGGGGTTGAAGAAGCCAGAATAATCTACATAGGTGTGGTAAACGGCTTACCAATTTATAATAAAAAAGTACTGCTAGTTGATATTGGGGGCGGCTCCACGGAAACGGTTGTCGGACAAAATGGCAAAACAATGCATGTTCATAGTGATAAGCTTGGGGCCATACGTCTTACTCAAAGATTTTTTGCAGATATTTACAAGAACAAGAAAAAGAGTAAAAATCGCGTCAGCAGAGAAAGTATTGAAGAATGCGAGAAACATATCAGAACAATTGTAGCCAGAACTGCAGTAGGTATTCATAAGTATGGATTTGATATGCTGGTAGGAACATCTGGTACTATAACTAATCTGGTTGAAATGACGATGCTCAGAGTAAGAGGTGATATACCTGAACAGAAAAATGGAATGGTGGTATCAACTAAAGATTTCTTGGATACAGTAAATATTATTAGCAGGCATGCTGTTGAAGGTAATCTGAAATCGATGCCTGGACTCGATTCTAATAGAATTGATATTATACTTGCCGGAGCCCTTATAATGAAAGGGTATGTGGAACTATCAGAAGCAGATTCAATTACACTCTCACAATTTGCACTCAGAGAAGGTATTGTATTCGATACTTTTAATAAAATCAATGGTAAAAATAACTGGGAACATCTGACAACTTTGCGCAAAAGGAGTATTATTTCTTTAGCTGAAAAATACGAATACGATAGTACTCATACGGTGCTTATGCTTGCAATGGTACGAAAGATGTATGAGGGATTACAAAAATTACATGGGTATGGAAATCGTGAATGGGAGCTGCTGGAAGCTGCTGTCTATCTTCATGATGTGGGCACTATGATATCTGCTGATAGTCACCATAAGCATTCATACTATATAATTAGCAACTCAAATATTGCCGGCTTTAGCTATAATGAAACGGTACTAATAGCCTTGATAGCCAGATATCATAGAAAGTCACACCCTAAGAACAAACATATTGGTTATGGAGACCTGGAAAAGAAACAGCAAGAACTTATATGGAAATTAGCTTCTATGCTCAGAATAGCTGAAGGTTTAGATCGTAGGCAGAGCC